>Ga0302303_10000065_pt1 | contig 128092 bp, 121 predicted proteins | sample III_Palsa_E2_1_FD_194542 | JGI IMG/M metagenome (GOLD analysis project Ga0302303, IMG submission 194542) | Peat permafrost microbial communities from Stordalen Mire near Abisko, Sweden - III_Palsa_E2_1 | ecosystem: Environmental > Terrestrial > Soil > Palsa > Peat permafrost | place: Sweden... | reverse complement strand
TTATTACGTTTTTAAAGCTTAGCCCTTCTTCTTTATGTTTGCGTACCAGTTCGGCATATACAGCTATCGGGGTTACGCCGGTGGCTAAACCTAATACGGTTTTTTCGCCTTTGGCTGCTTTGCTCTTAATTAGCCCGGCTATCCGTTCTGCTACGGCTATCGAAGCTGTTTGCTGGTTGCTGTATACCGTTACCGGTAATTTCTCATATCGGGTCTCTTCTAGTAAATTTAATCGCGCCATTAATAAATTTGGTGTTGGTGTTTAGTTTATAAAAAAAGACAGTGCATAAAAAATCCCCGCCTAAACGAGGATTTTATTCAAACCAATCTAACTATTAAAATTTACCCTTACCGACATAAGGTTAAAATAAAGTTCGTTTTGTAATACTAAGTTATGCATTATCTTATACAAACTTAGTAAAATAATAATTACAAATACAAAACTTTTTAAATTTTTTTAATAAGTTTTCGTTTAACTAGCAAAACCACCAAAATTGGCTTTGCTAACTTTAGAATTTTCGGGATGGAGGAGTTCAATAGTCGATTTGATCGCCACCTTTAACAAGCAGAATTTCAGAGAAATAGATCAGTAAAGCAAAATTTGCTATTTTAATCAGAGGAAAAGTCAGCGTTTACTACAAAAAGAAAAAAAGAGTTAGCGTAATTCTATCATTGAAACCCAAGTGTATAGGTTATATCAACCTACAAAAGCTTTTCCTATTTTTAGTGGGTTTACAATAATAAGGTATAGGTTAAAGCCTGTTATGCTTGCGTCTGCAGGTTTATCAAAGTGTCCTGCGTTATTTAATGATATAAATCTCGTGATCTATTATCATCCGGGCAAATAAATTACACCAACGGGCTTATTCTATATACCAACACCGTTATTCGACATATATCTTACTGTTTTTTGCCATTTTCTACACTTTTAATCTCTTCTTTCCTATCTTTTTTAAAATCGAAGTTTTTGAAATCGTCATTTCTTGGCAAGTGTTTGCGCCCGGCCCTTTAAATAACAGCGGCAGATCAATAAAAAATCACCCGCAAAAAACTTAACTGAAGTTTTCATGTTAAAGATTAAATAATGGCAAAATTTACTTTTTGCTTACGATGTTGTTAATGTAGTAAATTAACTTTGGTACACTAAAAAGGGAAATTATGAAAGTTGAGATCTGGTCAGACGTGATATGCCCGTTTTGCTATATCGGCAAAAGGAGATTTGAAGATGCATTGCAGCATTTTGAAAATAAAGATGAGATAGAGATTGAATGGAAAAGCTTTCAGCTAAATCCTGATTTGGAAACGGATACGTCCATCAATATCGATCAGTATCTTGCTGATGTAAAAGGATGGACAATTGATCATGCCCGTGATTTGAATGCGCATGTTACCCAAATGGCAGCGGAGGCTGGTTTAACCTATAATTTTGATAAAGCTGTTGTTGCCAACAGCTTTAAGGCTCACAGATTTAGCCACCTGGCCAAAAAAAATGGCTTAGGTATTGAAGCCGAAGAACAATTGTTTAAAGCTTATTTTACCGATGGTAAAAACATTGATGATTTGAACACATTGGTTAACTTAGGTAAACAAATAGGACTGGACACCGCAGAAGTAAGGCAAGCCCTTGAAAGCAATGCTTACGCCGATGATGTGAAACATGACATAGCCGAAGCCCAACACCTGGGTATACAGGGTGTTCCCTTTTTTGTGATGAATAATAAATATGCTGTATCAGGCGCTCAGGCGGTACCGGTATTTGAACAAACCCTACAAAAGGCTTATGCCGACTGGCAAAAGGAGCACCCAAAGCCTAAATTTGAAGTTATTGAAGGCGAAAGCTGTGGCCCCGACGGCAACTGCTAAAATATTAAATACCTATGCATGAGAACAGCCTTCGAAAGAAGGCTTTTTTGTTGGAACTAGCGCCGCCGGCAATTTGACCCATTTTTTGATATAAAATATTTACATTTGTATAAAACATACTTAGTGTATTAAATACACTAAGTTAAAATTAACACATATGGACTCCACCATCCGGCCCGCTACCATTCACCGAACTACATTGCGCATCGCTGTTGGTGCTTTATTTTTCATGGCCGGCTTATGCTTTTCCAGCTGGGCATCGCGTATTGCTACAGTACAGCAAACGATGGGACTTTCGGATGCTGCATTAGGTGCCGTATTGTTTTCATTACCTGTGGGCTTAATGCTGTCTCTTCCATTTTCTGGTTGGGTTATTACTAAAATTGGCAGTAAAAGACTGCTGCTCTCGGCCATATTATTTTATGGGGCGGCATTAGTAAGTTTGGGGTTGGCAAAAAATACTTTTCAATTAATTATCTGTTTGGTCTGCTATGGTTTTGCAAGCAATGCTGTAAATATTTCTGTTAATACCCAGGCAGTAGCCAACGAGGGTATGTACGATAAACCCATTATGGCAACCTTTCATGGTTTGTGGAGTTTGGCAGGATTTACCGGTGCCTTAATAGGCACCTTTATGATAGGCCACGGAATTGCCCCATTCCGGCATTTTGTTATTGTTTTATGTATCCTGATTGTTGGCGTATCTATTGCATCCCGGTTTCTTTATGATGATTACGGTGTTGCTGCAAATACTGAAAAATCAACGTTGACATTATCCGGACGTTTAAAGTTGATGATACCACTTTTAACCCTGGGAAGCATAGCTTTTTGTTCGATGATTTGTGAAGGCGCCATGTTTGACTGGAGCGTTGTCTATTTCAAAAAAGTTGTAGCGGCCCCGATTGCCGTACAAGGCTACGGATTTACCGCCTTTATGTTTACCATGGCCGGCGGCAGGTTTATTGCCGACAAGTTTGCCCATCGTTTCGGCCTAAAACGAACTTTACAGGTAAGCGGCTCTTTAACTGTTACGGGTTTACTTATAGCAGTTATATTCCCCTATTTTTATACGGCAATTGCCGGTTTCCTTTTGGTTGGCGTTGGAGTATCATCAGTAGTACCTATGGTTTATAGTGCCGCCGGCAAATCAAAAACCATGTCGGCCGGAGTGGCGTTGGCTGCTGTATCAACCATAGGCTTTGTTGGCTTTTTGGTAGGTCCTCCTGTTATCGGTTTTATTGCCGGCCTGGCAACTTTAAGAGCTTCGTTTATATTTATAGCTGTTATGGGTACCAGCGTAGTTGTATTATCAACAAGGGCGAAGATTTGATCGATAATCTTTGGATTAATTTTGGACCTATCAACTCAACAAAAATCACATTCAAACATTATACTTAGCCACCTTCCCAATAGTTAATCCCTGAACTATGATGGAAAACACTACTATCATATAGGTAATCAATACAAATTCGTCCCGGTGCATGGCTTGAGGCAATGAGAGCGCCAGGGCTACAGAAATACCGCCCCTAAGACCTCCCCAGGTTAATATCAGCACGGCATTTTTTTCGAACTTTACCCATATCTTTAAGAACAATACCGGAAATGCCACCGAAATATAGCGGGCCAATAAGACCAATAATATCATTATCAACCCTATCAATAAAATAATCGGCTCCACTTTAATCACCAGCATCTCCAAACCGATCAACAAAAAAAGTATGGCGTTAAAAATCTCATCCAGCAAATCCCAAAACTTACCAAGGTAATCTCTGGAGATTTCAGACAAACCCTCAGTTTTTCCTTTAGTGCCGATAATAATGCCTGCAACAATAATGGCTAATGGCCCCGATAAATGAAAATAATCAGCCAGCGAATAACCGCAGGTGGCTACGGTAAGCGTAATCAAAACCTCTACTCTGTAGTTGTCGATTGATTTTATTGAAAAATAAGCCAGGTAACCCAATATCGCTCCAAATACTAATCCTCCTCCTGCTTCCTTTAAAAATAAGAATGCTGTTCGTTCCACGGAAAAATGGGCGGTGCCATTTGTAGCTACCTCCAGTATGGTTAAAAAAACTACTACACCAACCCCATCATTAAAAAGTGACTCGCCGGCAATTTTTAACTCAAGCGATTGTGGTATACCTGCCTGCTTAAGAATGCCCATAACAGCAATAGGATCAGTTGGTGAAATAAGCCCCCCAAATAACAGGCAATAAATAAAGGGTATCTGTATACCAAAAAAACCGAATAACTGCCACGACACTACCCCTACCACAAATGTTGAAATAAAGGTACCCACAGTGGCTAATATAATTACCGGCCATCTTTCCTTTTTAAGTTTATGCGCATCAATATGCAATGAGCCGGCGAACAATAAAAAGCTGAGCATAATTTTCATCAGCACCTGCTCAAAATTAATATTGGTAATTAAAAGCAATGCTTTGGCTGATATAAACGGTACGAGATTACCTGCAATGGCTATCAGGATAGATGAAAACAACGCTATCACCATAATACCTATAGTGGGAGGCCATTTTATCCAACGGTCGTTGATGTAAGCAAAAACAGATGTTAAAAATATAAGTACCGATATGATGTAATAAGAATTCAATTTTAGTCGCTTAATTGCCCGAATTTAATGATTTTTAGCCAGCAAACTTACATTTCAGGCTTTAGCTTTGTTTTTCTGCTTTGCGCTTTTTTTACCATCTTGCAATAATAAACCAGCATTGTGAACAACAAGATAAAACTACTCAAACAGAAACGTAGCGAGGCTCTTTTAGGCGGCGGTAAAGCGCGCATTGAAAGTCAGCATAAAAAAGGAAAACTTACCGCACGTGAGCGTTTACATTTTTTGATGGATGAAGGTTCATTCCAGGAAATCGGGATGCTGGTAGCACACCGGTCAACCGATTTTGGGATGGAGAATGAGAAATATCCCGGCGATGGTGTGATAACTGGCTATGGCACCATAAATGGTCATTTGGTTTATGCCTTTTCGCAGGATTTTACAGTGTTCGGCGGCTCTCTTTCAGAAACACACGCCGAAAAAATTTGCAGGATAATGGACCTCGCCATGAAAAACGGCGCACCCGTTGTTGGGTTAAATGATTCTGGCGGCGCGCGGATTCAGGAAGGCGTGGTGTCATTAGGCGGCTATGCTGATATTTTTTACCGTAATACCATGGCATCGGGTGTTGTGCCGCAAATATCAGCCATAATGGGGCCTTGTGCGGGCGGCGCAGTATATTCCCCTGCTATAACCGATTTTATTTTGATGGTTGAAAATACTTCGTACATGTTTGTTACTGGCCCTAACGTGGTAAAAACAGTAACACATGAAGAAGTTACTTCAGAAGAATTAGGTGGAGCAACCACACATGCAACTAAATCGGGCGTAACTCATTTTGCCTGTGCCAATGAGATTGACGCCATTCAACATGTAAAGAAACTATTGAGTTACATGCCTCAAAATTGCGAGAATACTGCCCCGGCCCGGCCCTATGAAATTAAGAACGAACTAAGGCCTGATTTAAATAACATTATGCCCGATAATGCTTCGCAGCCTTATGATATCCGTGAAGTAATTGATATGGTAATTGACGCTGAATCGTTTTTAGAAGTACATAAAGATTTTGCCGAAAATATTGTGGTTGGATTTGCGCGGCTGGCGGGGCGCAGCATTGGCATTGTGGCTAATCAGCCTGCATTTTTGGCAGGCGTGCTGGATATCCATTCGTCAACCAAGGGTGCGCGCTTTGTTCGCTTTTGCGATAGCTTTAATATACCATTACTAGTATTTGAAGATGTGCCGGGGTTTTTACCCGGTACCGACCAGGAATGGAACGCCATTATTACCAATGGTGCTAAATTACTTTATGCCTTTTGCGAGGCTACCGTTCCGCGTATCACCGTTATTACCCGCAAAGCCTACGGAGGTGCTTATGATGTAATGAACTCCAAACATATCGGCGCCGATATGAACTATGCGTGGCCATCGGCAGAAATTGCGGTTATGGGCGCCAAAGGAGCTGCCGAAATTATTTTTAAACGCGAAATAAATGCGGCAAAAGATAAAGAAGCAAAATGGAAAGAAAAGGAAATGCAATACTCAGAAATTTTTGCTAACCCATACCGCGCAGCTGAACGTGGCTTTATTGACGAAGTAATTGAACCTGCAGAAACACGCATTAAACTTATCCATGCGTTTAAAATGCTGGAAAATAAAGTAGTTAATAATCCAAAGAAAAAACACGGCAATATACCGTTGTAAGGGGAGCAGAGAGCTTAAAGCAGAAAGCCAAAAGCTTTCGGCTTTGGTTTTTTTGCTTTCAGTTGATCTTAAGGCTTTTAACTTTAGTCTCTCTGCTTTCAGCTCTTTTTAAGGCTTTGGTCTTTCAGCTTTTAGCTATTTTTCAAAATGATATACATCGAACAAATAACACCTATACTTACCTGGCAACTGCGAAGGGATGTTTTATATCCGGGCGAATTTAAGCACAACATGGGACTTGAAGAGGATGAAAATGGCATTCACTTCGGCGCATTTAAGGATAACAAATTAGTTGGAATAATCTCCCTATTTCAAAACGGCACAGACTTTCAGTTCAGGAAACTGGCAGTTGACCCATCGGCACAAAAAATGGGAATTGGCAATAGCCTGTTGCAATGGGTCATCAATTACACCCGCGAAAACGGCGGAAACAGAATATGGTGCAATGCCCGCGATACTGCTTTTGGCTTTTATTTAAAGGCTGGGTTTGTATTTACCGGACAGGTGTTTAGTAAAAGCGGAATTAATTACGAGATAATGGAAAAAGTTCTGGCCCCTTTGGGCGATGTCCATTAAAAAAGCCTGCTTGTTTTTACACAAGCAGGCCTAACTAACTAACTGATCTTTGAAAAAATTTACTCGCGGCAAAGGAACGAATACCAAATAAAGCCAATGTTAAATCATTAACAAATCATACTTAGATACCACGATCCTTAACTTTAAAAGTATTCCTGAAATCTCTAAGAAATCCACTTCTTTTTGCCCGTCGCTAACTTGTTCAGTGTGAACAGGCGCCAGTTATTTTGTGTTTTTAGCTTTCGCTGTAATCATTATATTTGTGAGCGGCATTTTTGACCGTTTTTAACGAATTATGGCTAAAAAAAAATCCGAAGCACCTGAGCATGTTGCTGTTGTAAATAAAGCTTCACTATCGTTTTTCGAAAAATATATCAATAATCCCTCGCCTACCGGCTTTGAATGGAAAGGCCAGGAACTATGGCTTGATTATATAAAACCCTACATTGACGAATACTATGTAGACAACTATGGTACAGCAGTTGGCATCATCAATAAAAAGGCAGAATATAAGGTTGTAATTGAAGCCCATGCAGATGAAATATCATGGTTTGTAAACTATATTACCAACGATGGCTTGATCTACGTAATCAGAAACGGTGGCTCTGACCACCAAATTGCACCTTCAAAAAGGGTTAATATCCATACCGATAAAGGCATCGTAAAAGCTGTTTTCGGATGGCCTGCTATACACACCCGCAGCGCGGGCGAAAAAGAAGAGGCTCCTACATTAAAAAACATATTTTTAGATTGCGGTTGCACCTCAAAAGAAGAAGTTGAAAAACTGGGTATTCATGTTGGTTGCGTAATCACTTATGAAGATGAATTCATGGTGCTTAACGATCGTTATTATGTAGGACGCGCTTTAGACAACCGTGCCGGCGGCTTTATGATTGCCGAAGTGGCCCGTTTGCTTAAAGAAAACAAAGTAAAACTTCCTTTTGGTTTATATATTGTAAACGCTGTACAGGAAGAGATTGGCTTACGCGGCGCAGAGATGATAGCGCATCACATTAAACCAAATGTAGCTATCGTTACCGACGTTACACACGATACACAAACACCAATGATTAACAAGATCAGTCAGGGTGATTTGGCTTGTGGTAAAGGGCCCGTAATTTCATATGCTCCTGCAGTACAAAACAACCTGAATAAATTATTGATCAAAGCGGCTGAAAAAGCCGAAATTCCGTTTCAGCGCCAGGCGTCATCACGTTCAACAGGGACCGATACGGACGCATTTGCCTATTCAAATGATGGCGTTCCGTCTGCTTTAATTTCCCTGCCATTGCGTTATATGCACACCACTGTGGAAATGATCCATAAGGATGATGTAGATAATGTTATACGCCTTATTTATGAATCTTTACTAAGTATTAAAGCAGGTCAGGATTTCAGGTATATTAAATAATTGATCGACTAAAACATTTATCAGTAAAAAACATTTATCACAATAAAATAATCAGAAATAAAATGTCATATTTACATTTATTTCGATGTATCTAAAACTATGAAACCAACATTACTAATTCTGGCCGCGGGCATGGCCAGCCGCTACGGGAGCATGAAACAGGTTGATGGCTTTGGCCCGCATGGCGAAACCATTATAGATTATTCAATTTACGACGCTATTAAAGCAGGTTTTGGCAAGGTAAGCTTCATCATTCGTGAGGAATTTGCTGAACCTTTTAAGGCTATTTTTGAGCCCAAATTAAAGGGTCGTATTGAAACTGATTATGTTTATCAGAGCTATGATTTGAAACCTTTTGGCATTGATAAAATTATTGAGCGTGCTAAACCGTGGGGAACTGCCCATGCAGTATTATCAGCAAGAAATCAGATCCATGAGCCGTTTTGCGTAATTAATGCTGATGACTTTTATGGTTATGATGCATTTGAAAAAATGGCTAAGTTTTTGAATACAGAAGTAGCTGACGATAAATTTTCCATCATAGGCTACCAGGTTGACAGAACTTTGTCTGAATATGGAACCGTATCGCGCGGTGTTTGCCAGGTTGATGAAAATCATAACATGATAGCTATAAACGAACGTTTAAAAGTATACTTTGCTAAAGACGGAAGTGTTGTTTATGAAGAGGATGGTAAAGAAATCTCACTACCTTCAAACACTCCTGTTTCAATGAATTTCTGGGGATTTACTCCGGCTGTCTTCGCAAAAACAGAACCTTTGTTCAAAGCATTTGTCGAAAAAAATCAAAATGATCCAAAAGCTGAATTCTTTATTCCCCTTATTGGCGATGAATTAATAAAAAGCGGTGAAGCATCATTTAAAGTAATCCCAACCGGCGAAAAATGGTTCGGCGTTACTTATAAAGAAGACAAACCGATTGTACAGAAATGCATCTCTGATCTGGTTCAAAACGGAACCTATCCAGAAAACCTTTGGCCATAAAAAATAAATAAAAGCAATATTAAAATCCTGCCAAATGGCGGGATTTTTGTTTTATAGTAATTCTTCCGGGAACGTTCCCGGAAGAATTATTACTTTTGATTCATCCAATTTTAAAACCAATGAAACGTTATTGTTGTTCCTTTTTTATATTCTTATCAATCTATACATCCCATTTATTTGCCCAGCAACACATGGAAACCGAAATTTTAGGAAATACCGAAAACATCAGTAAACAAAATAATGTTTTAGTTATAAAAACTGCTCAGGCCGAAGCCCGCTTATGGATCTACTCTCCTACTATTATCCGTGTAAACGTCAGTAAGGTTCACGGTGTTGATACCTCTTTTGCAGTTATTCAGAAACCGGCAGAAAAGCTAGAGTACACTGAATCGGCCAATGAATTAGTGATCAATACCGGGGCATTGAAATTGCGGGTCAACAAATCGCCGTTGCGTTTTAATTTCTATACTGAGGACGATAAGGTATTGAGTGAGGATGACGCCCGTTTCGGCACCAACTGGCAAGGAACAAAGGTGGTGAACTACCGGAAATTATATAAAGATGAAAAGTTTATCGGCCTTGGCGAAAAAACAGGCGATCTAAACCGCCGCGGAAGTGCATATGTTAATTGGAACTCGGATGTGCCCGATCACACACCAAAGTCTGATCCACTTTATGAAACTTTTCCATTTTTTGTGGGCCTGCATGATGGATTAACTTATGGCTTGTTTTTCGACAATACCCACAAAAGCTACTTCGACTTTGGCGCTTCAACAGACGATACTATGAGCTGGTTTGGGGCCGATGCGGGCGATATGAATTATTATTTCTTTGGTGCACAAAGTGTTTCAAAAATCATAGAAGATTACACCTGGCTTACCGGCCGTATGCAAATGCCGCCGCTCTGGAGTTTAGGTTATCAGCAATGCCGCTGGAGTTATATGAGCGCGGCGGAAGTTTTGGAAATTGCCGAAACCTTCCGCAAGGAAAAAATACCGGCAGATGTAATGTATTGTGATATTGATTATATGGATCATTACAAAATATTCACCTGGAACAAAACAACATTTGCTGATCCAAAAGCATTTATCGATCAACTCAAGGCCATGAACTTTCATCTGGTAACTATAGTCGATCCGGGCATCAAGGTTGAACCGGGTTATAAACAGTATGACGAAGGTGTTGCCAAAAACTATTTTGCCACTTATCCCAATGGTGAAAAATACATAGGCAGTGTTTGGCCAGGTCGTTGTCATTTTCCTGATTTTTTCAGGGATGATGTGCGTAAATGGTGGGGCGCATCATTTACAGCGCTTACTGAACCGGGCGTTGAAGGTTTTTGGAATGATATGAATGAGCCTGCAGCCTGGGGCCAGAATATCCCATCGATAATGAAATTTGGCGATTATTATATGCCCGAGGTCCGCAATGCCTATGGTATGGAAATGGCTCGTGCTACTTTTGAGGGTACCAAAAAGTTACTAAGCAATAAACGCCCGTTTGTGCTTACACGCGCGGCATACTCGGGCACGCAGCGCTATTCGGCTGTGTGGACAGGCGATAACTCTGCCTATGATGCCCATATGCTGCTTGGGCAACGTTTGGTGAACAGTTTGGGCATAACAGGCATGTCATTGGTCGGCGTTGACATTGGCGGCTTTACGGGCGATCCTACGCCCGAGCTAATGGTGCGCTGGAACTCATTGGGTGTTTATACGCCAATGTTCCGCAATCATGCTATGCAGGGCACCAAATACCGTGAGCCTTGGCGCTGGGGTAAAGAGAATGAGGCCGTCATCAAAAAAGATATTGAACAACGCTATAAATTGTTGCCTTACATTTATTCGGGTTATTACCAATCACATCAAACCGGCCTGCCTTTGAGCCGTACGCTGGCTATTAATTATACTCAGGATACCATGGTATTTAATGTTAAATATCAGAATCAGTTTTTATTTGGTGATGCCTTACTGGTGGCACCGGTTGAAAGTACCCGTTTTACCGAAGATGTTTACCTCCCCGCCGGCGAGTGGTATCGTTTAAGTAGTGGTGAAAAGTTTACAGGTGGCAAAGCCGTACATGTTGATGCCCCTTTAAATGATTTACCTGTGTTTGCCAAAGCCGGGGCGATTATTCCGATGCAAAGTGTAGTACAAAGCACCAGCGAAAAAGGAGATGGCATTTTGGAGATAAATGTATGGTACGGCAAAGAAGCCAACAGCTTTGTTTATTATGAAGATGACGGTTCGTCATACAACTATGAAAATGGGGAATATTACAAAAGAGAAATCCATTTTAATCCGGCAAAAAGTACCATCGCTTTATCAGCCGTTGAAGGATCTTTTACATCCGAATACAATAAAATTAAATTGGTACTGCATGGGTTTAAAGGAAATATAAAAACTTTCAAAGTAAATGGCAAAACTGTTAAAATTTGGCCAGATGTTGAACATGGAACAGATTATAGTTTATTTGAGAATAATAGCAAACTGATAAATATAGCTTATCAATGATAATAACACTATTAAATTTATTTCTAAACAATTTATTACTAACTTTAAATATGTCACTATCCTATAAAATATTGCTTAAACCAGAGCCCGAAGGCGGGTATACGGTCAATGTTCCTGCTTTACCTGGATGTATTACCTATGGTGTTGATATTGAAGAGGCAAAAATTAATGCAAAAGAAGCCATTGAGTTATATATTGAAAGTTTAAAAGAACATGGTGAAGAAATACCTTCTGATGAAGATGTTCTTGAGTATAATCTCCAGCTTTTTGCATGAACAAGAAGGCTTATAGTTCCCATGAAATAATTAAAATACTCAAAGACGCCGGATTCGTCCTTGACCGCATAAAAGGCAGTCATCATATATTCCTTCATCCTCAAAATAAAAAAAGAGCCGTTGTGCCACATCCTAAGAAAGATTTACCCCACGGAACAGCAAGCACCATATTAAAACAGGCGGGGATTGAATAATCCTTATTTTGAGATCGTATGGGTAATCACGTAAATGATCAACATTATGTACCACAGTTTTTATTAAGACATTTTTGTAGCAGCGACAATAAACATATTTGGTGTTATGATAAGACTTGGAGAAACCTTAATAATAGAAGTATTAGTAAGGTTGCTTACGAAGAACATTTCTATGATCATATAAAAGGACAAAAAGAAGGAAGTTTAGAGTATCTTTTTCAAAAAGCCGAAGCCGATACTGCACCAATTATATTAAAAATTATCGAAACTAATGATTTGGATAGTTTAACGATAGATGAAAAGGTGATAATATCGTTATTTATTATGTTACAATTAAATAGAACTAAAGCTGCACTTAAAAATACAGAAAGGTTTGCTTTAGATTTTGTTGAACCAATAAAGAAGCTTGCAATAGAACTAAATGCCAAATTAGATTTTGAGGAGATAATTCCAAAAGAGCTTTGGTTTTCAATGCTTATGAAAACCCCAAATTTGTGCATTCCTTTAATAAATAAAATATGGGTTCTTCTTGAGTCAAATAAAAAATTTTACACTTCGGATAACCCTATTGTGAGACAAAATACAATAAATAGAAATCCACACAGGGGAACTCTTGGTATAAATTCAGATGGGATTGAAATTTATTTCCCACTAAGCCCATCTTTGGTACTTTGCTTGTTTTGTGAAAGAGCCTATAGCTGGTTAAAGGAAAAAAGAATGCCATCCAATGCGGAGAATATTGAAAACGTAAACTCCCTCCAAGTTATATATTCGGATAGATTTGTCTTTTCATCACAAAATGATTTTGAACTTGTAGAGGATATGATAAACAAAGGAGAAGCATAGTCAATGAAAGACTTGCGAAGTTTTGACAACTTCACAAGTCTAAATCTTCTCCCAACAAAAAACCCCTGCTAATAATTTAACCGGGGTTTTTATTTATTAAATCTCTTAGGAGATAGGATTATTTTACTTCTTCAAAGTCAACATCGGTAACCGCATCGCCTTCGGCATGGCCGCCACCAGAAGTACCAGCACCGCCGTTAGCTTCAGGTTGACCTTGACCAGCATCGCCGGTTGCTTTGTACATCTCTTCAGATGCTGCATTCCATGCATTGCTTAATTCAGCCTGTGCTGCATCAATAGCATCAAGGTTTTTAGAAGCATAAGCCTCTTTTAACTTGGTTAAACCTGACTCGATAGGTCCTTTTTTATCAGCAGAAATTTTATCACCGTATTCTTTCAATTGTTTTTCAGTCGAGAAGATCAGGGCATCAGCAGCGTTCAGTTTTTCAACTTCTTCTTTTGCCTTTTTGTCAGCGTCAGCATTTGCTTCAGCTTCGTCTTTCATCTTTTTGATCTCAGCATCAGTTAAGCCTGATGAAGCTTCGATACGGATCTTTTGCTCTTTGCCGGTAGCTTTATCTTTTGCTGATACATGTAATATACCATTGGCGTCAATATCAAAAGTTACTTCAACCTGAGGCACTCCGCGAGGTGCTGGTGGTATACCATCCAGGTGGAAACGGCCAATAGTGCGGTTGGCAGATGCAATAGGACGTTCACCCTGTAAAATATGAATCTCAACTGATGGCTGACTGTCAGACGCAGTAGAGAACACTTCAGATTTTTTAGTAGGGATAGTAGTATTAGCTTCAATTAATTTAGTCATTACACCACCCATAGTTTCAATACCTAATGAAAGCGGGGTAACGTCAAGCAATAACACATCTTTCACTTCGCCGGTTAATACACCACCTTGAATAGCAGCACCGATAGCTACCACTTCGTCAGGGTTTACACCTTTTGACGGTGCTTTACCGAAGAATTTTTCTACCGCTTCCTGAATTGCCGGGATACGGGTTGAACCACCCACTAATATGATCTCGTCGATATCTGAAGTACTGTAACCGGCATTTTTCAATGCTGTTTTACAAGGTTCAATAGTACGTTTTATTAAGCTATCAGCCAGTTGCTCAAATTTGGCACGGGTTAAAGTTTTAACCAGGTGCTTAGGCACACCATCTGTAGCTGTAACATATGGTAAATTAATTTCAGTTTGAGTAGTGCTTGATAATTCGATCTTAGCTTTCTCAGCAGATTCCTTTAAGCGTTGTAAAGCCATTGGATCTTTACGCAGATCAACACCTTCATCGTTTTTAAATTCGTCAGCTAACCAATCAATAATTACCTGGTCAAAGTCATCACCACCTAGGTGAGTATCACCGTCGGTTGATTTTACTTCAAATACACCATCACCCAATTCCAATACAGAAACGTCATGAGTACCACCACCGCAGTCAAACACCGCAATTTTCATGTCCTTGTGCGCTTTGTCCAGGCCATAAGCCAGAGCAGCAGCAGTAGGCTCATTAATAATACGACGTACTTTTAAACCTGCAATTTCACCGGCCTCTTTAGTAGCCTGACGTTGAGCATCGTTAAAATAAGCAGGCACGGTAATAACCGCTTCGGTAACTTCAGTTCCCAAAAAGTCTTCAGCGGTTTTCTTCATTTTCTGAAGAATCATAGCAGAAATTTCTTGCGGGGTATATTTGCGGTCACCAATTTCAACACGAGGGGTGTTGTTATCACCTTTAACCACTTTATAAGGCACGCGTGAAGCCTCTTTGGTAACTTCGTTAAAGTTGTTACCCATAAAGCGTTTAATAGAATAAATAGTTTTTGTAGGATTGGTTATAGCCTGGCGTTTTGCCGGGTCACCTACTTTACGTTCGCCGTTGTCAACAAAAGCCACTACTGACGGCGTAGTACGTTTACCTTCACTGTTAGCAATAACTACGGGTTCGTTACCCTCCATTACTGCAACGCATGAGTTGGTTGTTCCTAAGTCGATTCCAATTATTTTAGACATATGATTATATTTTCCTGATTGATTGTTTTGTTTATTACAAGCTATTTAACAAGGCTTGTGCCAATTTGGCTTTGGCAGTTAAAATGATGCGAAAGGCGAAAGCTAAAAGACGAAAGGTAATAATTAGTCAGACTGGCGACTGAAATTGGTGACAGGTTGGCAGAAAAGAACAAACAAGCTGAACAATGACCTATCGTATAAGCGGCAGATTTCCGGAAAACAAAGAAGCCCCGCTTGTGGCGGGGCTGTTCCTTAATAATTAAGTTTATTTGGATTTAAAATTATTCTCCTTTTTCGGCATTGTCTTCGCTTACAGCAGGTGCTTCGGGAGCAACTTCTGCTTTCGGCTCTTCAACAACAACTGCTTCGTCAGCTTTAACAGCAACAGTAGCTTTGCCTTTAGTAGCGCCACCACGACGACGGGTTGATTTCTTTTCAGTTTTGGCAGCATCAGTACCATAAACAGTATTGTAATCTACCAATTCAATCATTGCCATTTCAGCGTTATCACCTAAACGATTTTCCATTTTGATGATACGGGTGTAACCACCCGGACGGTTAGCTATTTTCTCAGCTATTTCGCGGAACAAGATAGTAACTGCATCTTTATCCTGCAAGTAGCTAAATACAATACGACGTGAATGAGTAGTATCGCTTTTTGATTTTGTTAAAATTGGTTCTACATAACCGCGTAAAGCTTTTGCTTTAGCTAATGTAGTAGTAATGCGCTTGTGTAAAATAAGCGATGTAGCCATGTTACTCATCATCGCTTTGCGGTGACTGTTTGTGCGGCCTAAATGATTTAATTTTTTTCCGTGTCTCATTGTTTTTTAATTTTTGCACGTGCATACCGTCAGGGGAACTTAATCCAGCCTTCGGACTTATGCCAATGTCAGTGATTTGTTAATTAAAGATCAGAGATTAGTTCACTTTCTTTCTCAAGTCTTTTTATTTTAAATGAAAAGAGGCTAGAGACTAATTAACTAATCTCTAACCTCTAATCTTTATTACTCTTCGTCTAACTTAAATTTGGTTAGGTTCATACCAAAAGATAATCCTTTTGATTTAACCAGGTCCTGAATTTCCGTTAATGATTTTTTACCAAAGTTTCTGAACTTCAACATGTCAGCTACGTCATACGAAACCAAATCAGCCAGGCTACGAATGTCAGCAGCTTTAAGGCAGTTTAGTGCACGTACTGAAAGGTCAAGATCAACTAATTCAGTTTTAAGAATTTTGCGCATGTGCAGAATTTCCTCGTCAACTTCTTTAGTTTCTTCTTTAGCCTGTGCTTCAAGCATCATGTTCTCATCACTGAATAACATAAAGTGTTGGATAAGAATCTTAGCCGCTTCTTTAAGTGCATCTTCAGGATGAATAGAACCATCAGTAGTAATATCCAGTACTAATTTTTCATAGTCTGTTTTTTGTTCTACACGATAGTTCTCGATGGTATATTTTACGTTTTTTATTGGAGTGTAAATAGAATCAATAGCTATTACACCTACGTTAGCATCAGGGTTTTTGTTTTCTTCGCTTGCAACATAACCACGGCCTTTGTTAACCGTTAGCTCAATTTCAAGTGTTACTGATGAATCCATGTTACAAATAACCAAATCAGGGTTTAAAACACTGAAATTGTTTGAGAACTTGGTGATATCACCAGCTTTAAAAGCGTCCTGGCCATTAATTATCACAAATACCTTTTCGCTATCGCCAGATTCACCGGTTTTTTTAAACCTAACCTGTTTAAGGTTAAGTATAATTTCTGTAACGTCTTCAACAACACCTTTAATGGTTGAGAACTCATGCATCACTCCTGAAAAACGAACTGAAGTGATCGCATAACCTTCAAGTGAAGAAAGTAAGATACGACGCAGAGCATTACCAATGGTTACACCGAAGCCTGGTTCTAACGGACGAAACTCAAACGTGCCATCAAAGTCAGTTGATTTCTGCATGATAACCTTGTCTGGTTTTTGAAATGCTAAAATTGCCATTTATATCCTTTATTTATTGTTACTAATTGAATTGATTTAAACTGCAAAATGATTGACAGAATGTGCCAATCATGATGCAGATAATTATCGTTATTATTTTGAGTACAACTCGACGATAAGGTTTTCCTTGATGTTTTCAGGAATCTCATCGCGGTTTGGATAGTTTAGGAATTTACCTGATAAATTGGCAGCATCCCATTCCAGCCAGCTGTGTTTGTTGATTTTTCTACCAGCTACCGAGTGTGTAATTGCTTCAAGTGTTTTTGATTTTTCGCGAACTGCGATAACATCACCAGCTTTTAAGGTGTAAGATGCAATATTTACAACTTCACCATTAACAGTAATGTGTTTGTGGCCTACTAACTGACGTGCACCTGAACGTGTCGGAGCAATACCTAAACGGTATACTGCATTATCCAAACGAGCTTCTAAAAGCTTTAACAAGTTTTCACCTGTAATGCCTTCTTTTGCAGAAGCACGGTGAAATAAGTTTTCGAACTGACGTTCCAATACACCATAAGTGTATTTAACTTTCTGTTTTTCCATCAACTGGGTTGAATACTCTGATTGCTTTCCTCTTCTTTTAGAAGCACCATGCATTCCCGGTGGATAGTTTTTTCTTTCTAACGCTTTATCCGGACCGAAGATCGGTTCACGGAAACGGCGCGCAATTTTTGATTTTGGACCTGTATATCTAGCCATTGTTTGTTGTTCTTAAAGTATCAAACAGCCCGCAGCTGCTGAATCTTAGCTTTAAAAAATCTGTTAATTAAACTCTTCTTCTTTTTGAAGGACGGCAACCATTATGTGGAAGCGGTGTAATATCTTTTATAGTGGTTACTTCAATACCTGCAGTTTGCAAAGTACGGATAGCAGACTCACGACCAGCACCAGGGCCCTTTACAAATACTTCAACCTTGCGCAAGCCTAAGTCGTAAGCAACTTTACCGCAATCGGCAGCAGCTTGACCAGCAGCATAAGGAGTATTCTTTTTAGATCCTTTGAAACCCATTTTACCAGCTGACGACCATGACACAGCCTGTCCGGTTTTATTGGTAAGAGTGATGATGATGTTGTTAAAAGTAGCGTTGATGTGTGCTTCGCCAACAGGCTCAACAATTACAACACGCTTTTTGGTAACTTTTTTGCTTTTAGCCATTTTCTTAATTATTGAGTTTACGAATTACTGAGTTAATAAATAACCGGACCCGTACAACTATTTTTATAATTCTATTCCTAATGATTTGAAAGCTTCGAATATTCTCTGCTTTCCAACCACTAATCAATTACTATTTAGTAGCTTTTTTCTTGTTAGCAACTGTTTTACGTTTTCCTTTACGGGTACGTGAGTTGTTCTTAGTACGCTGACCACGCAGAGGTAATCCTTTACGGTGACGGGTACCACGGTAGCAACCTATATCCATCAAACGTTTAATGTTAAGCTGAACTTCTGAACGCAATGCACCTTCAACCTTTATCTGGTCGTTAATGATTCCACGGATAGTAGCTAATTGCTCATCGTTCCAGTCTTGTACCTTTGTATTGAAATCAATACCAGCTTCAGTCAAAATTCTTTGAGCTGTTGAGCGGCCAATTCCGAAGATATAAGTAAGCCCGATCTCTCCTCTTTTATTTTTTGGTAAATCAATACCTGATATCCTTGCCATATTTTTTATTTATTGATTGATCGAATTATTGAATTATTGAGTTTTTACTGTCAAATATTCAGTAAGTCAATAAATCATTAATTCATTTAATTATTTACCCCTGGCGTTGTTTATACTTAGGATTCTTTTTGTTAATTACGTAAAGTTTCCCGTTGCGGCGGATGATTTTGCAATCAACACTGCGTTTTTTAATTGATGCTCTAACTTTCATCGCTTTAATTATTTATATCTGTAGGTTATTCTGCCTTTTGTTAAATCGTACGGACTCATTTCCAGTTTTACTCTGTCGCCCGGTAAAATTTTAATATAATGCATCCGCATTTTACCAGAAATATGTGCAATAATCTCATGGCCATTTTCAAGTTCAACCCTAAACATTGCATTTGACAATGCCTCCCGAATCGTTCCGTCTTGCTCAATCGATGATTGTTTCGCCATATTTTACTGATTATTACTTAATTATCCGCCCCAAAACCGGGATGCAAAATTAATAAAAATATTTTAATTATTATTTTTTTCTTTTAAAACATTATCGACATATTCAAAAGTCGATAAAATATCAGGTTTCCCCTTTCTGATAGCCACTGTATGCTCATAATGAGCTGATGGTTTGCTATCAACGGTAGAAACCGTCCATCCGTCGTCCCAAAACTTTACCCTGGCTTTACCGGCATTAATCATAGGCTCAATCGCTATAACCATACCTTCTTCCAGTTTAATGCCCGATCCGCGTTTGCCATAGTTAGGAACTTCGGGCTTTTCATGAAGATGTAAACCAACACCATGACCCACCAATTCTTTCACTACGCCAAAACCGTTTTTTTCGGCATGCTCCTGAACTGCGTATCCTATATCACCAATTCGATTACCTGCAACTGCTTTCTGAACCCCAAAGTCCAGGCACTCCATAGTAACCCGCATCAGCTTCTTCACGGTATCGCTAACTTCGCCAATGGCAAAAGTGTAGGCCGAGTCGCCGATATACTTATTTAACTCCACACCACAATCAACCGACACCAGATCACCATCTATCAGCTCTCTATCGCCCGGGAAACCATGTACCACCTGATCATTCATTGATATACACAATGAATAGGGAAAGCCATGATAGTTTAAAAATGCAGGTATCCCGCCGTTATCACGGATAAAGGTTTCTGCAAGTTTATTTAATTCAATTGTTTTTATGCCGGGGCGTATTACTTTCGCAATCTCCCCAAGTGTTTTGGAAACAAGTAAAGAACTTTCTCTTATGAGCTCTATCTCTTCGACAGACTTATAATGAATCTTTGACATGTTAAATTATCAGATAACAGGCTGGCTTGTTCCATCTGCCGAAGGAATAGCTGTACGACCTTTAATTCTTCCGGTTTTCATTAAACCATCATAATGACGCATCAATAAATGGCTTTCAATCTGTTGCAGCGTGTCAATAACAACACCAACAAGAATGATTAATGAAGTACCGCCAAAGAACCTTGCAAAGGCGCTGGTAACGTGTACCAAACTGGCCAATGCTGGTATTATAGCTATTATGGCAAGGAAAATTGAACCTGGCAATGTAATTCTTGATATTACTGCGTCAATAAAATCAGCAGTAGATTTGCCTGGCTTAACACCCGGGATAAATCCTCCATTCTTTTTCATATCCTCGGCCATCTGGTTAGGATTAACAGTGATAGCTGTATAGAAATAAGTGAACAGGATGATTAATATGGCAAACAATAAGTTATGCCCCCATGAAGTATAATCAGACAATGACATTAATATGCCGTTCGACGCCGCTTTAGGAAAAAACTGAGCAACAGTTGCAGGTATAAACATAAGTGCCTGTGCAAATATGATAGGCATTACACCAGCTGCATTCACTTTTAAAGGAATGTACTGACGAACGCCGCCGTATTGTTTATTACCCACAATACGTTTAGCATATTGAACTGCGATTTTGCGTGTTCCTTGTACTATTAATATCGTAAACATTACTACACCAATAAGTGCAACAATTTCAACCACAAAGGTAACCAAACCACCGGCACCGGCATTACGTGAGTTAAACTCACCTAAAAACGCGCCTGGTAACGCAGCAATAATACCCACCATAATGATTAATGAGATACCATTACCAATACCCTTATCGGTAATTTTTTCGCCCAACCACATGATAAACATGGTACCTGCTGTTAACACGCACATATTTAAAACGGTAAAGTATGGGTTAGTTATTTCCATTTGCTCAGGAGTGATCTGTGATTTCAGATACCCGATAGCCTGTAACGCGGTAATACCTATTGTTAGGTAGCGTGTCCATTGGTTCAATTTATTACGGCCGCTTTCACCTTCTTTTTGAAGTTTAGCGAAGTAAGGTACCGCAATACCAAGCAGTTGCACCACAATAGAGGCCGAAATGTATGGCATTACGCCCAATGCAAAAATTGAGGCACGTGAAAACGAACCTCCTGCAAACATATTCAGTAAACCTGCTATTCCATCTTTGTTTTGCTGATTGTTCAGCGATGCTGGATTTACACCCGGCAATACAACAAATGAACCTACGCGATATATTAAAAGAAATAAGAGTGTGTTAGTAATACGCACTCTTAAGTCTTCGATTTTCCAGATATTGGATAATGTGGTGAAAAATTTCTTCATCGAAAATTATAGCTTAACTATTGAACCCCCGGCCGCTTCAATTGCTTTTTGCGCCGTAGCAGTAAACGCATGTGCCTTAACCTCTAATTTAGCTTTCAGCTCGCCACGACCTAAAATTTTAACAAGATCGTTTCTTGAAGCTAAACCATGTTCTTTTAGTGTATCAAAATCAATTGTAGCAATTGAATACTGATCAACTAATGTTTGAAGAACGTCAAGGTTAACACCAACGTACTCAATGCGGTTAGGATTTTTAAATCCTACCTTAGGCACACGGCGCTGTAAAGGCATCTGACCACCTTCAAAACCAACTTTAGTGCTGGTACCTGAACGTGAACCTGCGCCTTTATGGCCACGGGTTGATGTTCCGCCACGGCCAGAACCTGTACCACGGCCAATTCTTTTTCTATTTTTAGTAGAACCTTTTGCAGGTTTAAGATTACTTAAATTCATGATATTAAATATTTTCTACAGCTACCAGGTGATTAACTTTTTTAACCATACCTATTATTGCCGCAGTGGCTTCAACTTCTACACTGTGGTTGATCTTTCTTAAGCCCAGGGCCTCAACCGTACGTTTTTGGCGCTCACTTCTGTCGATCACGCTTTTAATCTGGGTTATCTTGATTTTTGCCATCGCTGATTATCCGTTAAATACTTTACCTAAATTAACGCCGCGGTGCTGTGCTACAGTATAAGCATCACGTAATTGTGATAATGCTGATACAGTTGCTTTAACCACGTTGTGCGGGTTTGATGAACCTTTTGATTTTGCCAATACGTTGTGAATACCTGCTGATTCTAATACAGCACGCATTGCACCACCAGCAATTACACCGGTACCGTTAGCAGCTGGCTTTATGAAAACAAAGCCACCTGAAAACTTACCAATTTGCTCGTGAGGTACAGTACCATTAATAATAGGCACTTTTACCAAATTCTTTTTTGCATCATCAATGCCTTTAGCAATTGCTTCAGTAACCTCTTTAGCTTTACCTAAACCGTAACCTACAACACCGTTTTCGTCACCTACTACCACAATGGCAGAGAAACTGAATGTACGGCCACCTTTGGTTACTTTGGCTACACGCTGTATGCTTACCAAGCGGTCTTTTAATTCGATCTCGCTTGTTTTTACTCTTTTTATGTTGATTGTTGACATTTCTCTTTTCGATTAAAAGTTTAAACCACCTTCACGTGCACCATCAGCCAGTGATTTAACACGACCATGGTACAAATAACCGTTCCTGTCGAAAACCACATCTTTAATACCCGCAGCAATTGCTTTTTCAGCTACCAGTTTGCCAACGGCAACTGACTGATCAATTTTAGTACCTTTTTCTGCATTAAAATCTTTTGATAAAGATGATGCTGATACTATTGTTTTGCCGCTTACATCGTCAATGATCTGCGCATAAATTCCTTTATTACTTCTGTATACTGACAGACGCGGACGTGCCGAAGAACCTGAAAGACGTTTTCTGATTCCCTTCTTAATTCTGTCTCTTCTTGATAATTTAGCTCCCATGACGATTATTTTTTAGATGCTGATTTACCTGCTTTTCTTCTCAATACTTCGCCAACAAACTTGATACCTTTACCCTTGTAAGGCTCTGGTGCACGTAACGAACGGATTTTCGCAGCTACCTGACCAATAAGTTGTTTATCAATTGACTCCAGAATTATGGTTGGGTTTTTACCCTTTTCAGCAGTTGTTGAAACCTTAATTTCTTTTGGTAATTCAAATACATAGTGGTGAGAATAACCCAACACTAAATCTAACGTATTACCTGTATTGGTTGCGCGGTAACCTACACCCACTAATTCTTGCTCAACTTTGTAACCTGTGGTTACACCTACAACCATGTTATTTATTAATGCACGATATAAACCGTGTAATGCTTTGTGGCGTTTTTGTTCAGAAGGGCGTTTTACAACTAAATTTCCTTCTTCCTGTTCAACAGTGATATCACTGTCAACTGCCTGGTGCAGCTCACCTTTGGGTCCTTTTATGGTAACAACATTTTCTGCTGATACAGTAATGGTAACTCCTGCCGGTAGCGCGATAGGTAACTTTCCTACTCTTGACATTGTTTAATTTCCTCCTATTAATAAACGTAGCATAAAACCTCACCACCAACATTTTGCTGACGAGCTTCTTTATCGGTCATTACACCTTTAGAAGTTGACAGGATGGCGATACCTAAACCATTTAATACTCTTGGCATATTATCCGTGCCTGCGTATTTCCTCAAACCTGGTTTACTTATGCGTGAGATGCTGCGTATAGCAGAAATTTTAGTTATCGGATGGTATTTCAACGCTACTTTGATAGTGCCCTGAGGACCGTTTTCTTCAAACTTAAAATTGGCAATGTAACCTTTGTCGAAAAGCACCTTAGTGATTTCCTTCTTCAGATTTGATGCAGGAATTTCAACAACCCGATGGTTGGCCTTAATAGCATTCCTTACTCTTGTAAGATAATCTGCGATTGGATCTGTATTCATTTTATTGTTTTATGATAGTGGTTTCCGTAGACCTGCTATCGGTTAGTCTTTATTTCGGATGTCGGATATTCAATTTCGGATTTAACCCGGCTTATGAATTCTTTAATTCGAATTTTTTTTTTTTTAATATTCAAATTCCGAAATCGTAATTCCGAAATCCGAATTCAAATTACCAGCTTGCTTTCTTTACTCCCGGGATTTTGCCTTCAAGAGCCATTTCACGGAATGTAACACGTGAAATACCAAATTGACGCATATAACCACGAGGACGGCCTGTTAATTTGCAACGGTTGTGCAATTTAACCGGAGATGCTGCTTTTGGTAATTTATCCAAAGCTGCATAGTCACCGGCTTCTTTAAGGGCCGCTCTTTTCTCAGCGTATTTAGCTACTAATTTGGCACGTTTCAATTCACGCGCTTTTACACCTTCTTTAGCCATTATTATTTTGATTTTTAAATGGTAATCCAAATTGTTTCAACAACTCCAATGCTTCAACATCATTTGTTGCAGAGGTAACAAAGGTAATATCCATACCCTGAATTTTGTTAATCTTATCGATATTAATCTCAGGGAATATAATTTGCTCTGATACACCTAAAGTATAGTTTCCGCGACCGTCAAAACCTTTATCGTTGATACCTTTGAAATCACGGATACGAGGTAAAGCAACAGCGATCAAACGATCAAGAAATTCATACATGGTATTGTCACGCAGCGTAACACGAACGCCGATAGGCATGTTTTTACGTAACTTAAAGTTTGAAATATCTTTTTTAGATTTTGAAGACACAGCCTGCTGACCAGTAATAGTAGTCAATTCAGTAATTGTACTTTCAATCAGTTTTTTATCAGTAGTAGCACCACCAACACCCTGGTTGATAGCGATTTTTTCAAGTTTAGGAACCTGCATAACGCTTTTGTACTGAAATTTGTCTTTCAGTGCGGTACGAATTTCGTCCTTATACTTCGTTTTTAATCTTGGTACGTATTCCATTACTTAATTTCCTCTCCTGATATTTTTGCAATTCGAACTAATTTACCGGCATCATTTCTTTTACGGCCAACGCGGGTTGGTTTTCCTGATTTAGGATCAACCAGCATCAGGTTTGAAATGTGTATAGCGGCTTCCTGCTTAACAATTCCACCGTTAGGTTTTGCTGCGTTAGGCTTGGTGTGTTTTGATACCATATTGGCACCTTCAACAATAGCGCGGCCTTTTTCTAAAATTACCTCTAATATTTTACCTTCTGATCCTTTTGAATCGCCGGCTATAACCTTTACCAGATCACCTTTTTTGATCTTCAATTTGGCAGGTTGTGCGTGTTTTTTCTTTTCCATGTTACAATACCTCCGGTGCTAATGATACAATTTTCATAAATTGTTTCTCACGTAATTCTCTTGCAACAGGGCCAAAGATACGTGTGCCTCTTGGCTCATCCTGGTTGTTTAACAAAACCGCAGCATTGTCATCAAAACGGATATAAGAACCATCTTTTCTGCGGATCTCTTTCTTAGTTCTAACCACTACAGCTTTTGAAACGGTACCTTTTTTAACGTTGCCTGATGGCAAAGCGCTTTTTACGGTAACTACTATCTTATCGCCAATTGATGCATACCTTTTACCGGTACCACCCAAAACACGGATCACTAAAACTTCTTTAGCGCCACTGTTATCGGCTACGTTTAATCTTGATTCCTGTTGTACCATCTTATTTAGCCCTTTCTAAAATTTGAACTAATCTCCAGTTTTTGCTTTTGCTAAGCGGGCGGGTTTCCATAATCAATACGGTATCGCCTATGCCACAAGTATTGGCTTCATCATGAGCCATAAATTTGGTAGTTTTCTTAACGAACTTGCCATAGATAGGGTGTTTTACTTTCCTTTCTACTGCAACAACAATAGATTTTTCCATCTTATTGCTAACTACCAGGCCGGTACGTGTTTTTCTTAAATTTCTTTCCATTTCTATCAACGTTTAAAAATTATTCAGAAGCTGACGCCGCTTTGCGCTTTGTTAATTCAGTATTTAAACGAGCGATGTCCTTACGTACTTTTGTAATACGGGTAGGGTTTTCAATAGCAGAAACCGCGTGTGCAAATTTCAGTTTGGTAAGATTTGTTCTTTCCTCTCCGATCCTGGCAACCAATTCTTCAGTTGACAACTCCAAAATTTCTGAGTTTTTCATTTTCTTTATTAGTTTTTTGAGTTTTTAGTTTCAAGCACGCTTTATCCAACTGATAACTGCAAACTCAAAACCGCTAACTTTTTTATTTATGCTTCTACGTAATCTCTACGTACTATAAATCTTGTTTGCACAGGCAACTTTTGTGCAGCCAGGCGTAATGCCTCTTTAGCTGTTTCTAACGGTACACCTTCTGCTTCGAAGATGATCCTTCCCGGACGAACTACCGCTACCCAGTATTCTGGAGCACCTTTACCTTTACCCATACGTACCTCGGCTGGCTTTTTAGTTACAGGCTTGTCAGGAAATATTCTGATCCATACCTGTCCCTCACGTTTCATAAAACGTGTTACAGCAATACGTGCAGCTTCGATCTGACGGCTGGTGATCCAAGCCGGCTCGAGTGATTTTATACCGAAAGATCCGAATGAAAGCTCAGCGCCACGACTGGCGTTACCTTTCATTTTGCCTTTTTGCATCTTTCTGAACTTCGTTCTTTTTGGCTGTAGCATTTTCTTAAGCTTTTATATCTCGCGATATATTTTTTCTACTCTATTTATTATCTCTTTCCTGGGCCGCCCGGACGATTTCCGCCACCGCGATTCGGACCACCACCTTGTCCTCCCGGACGATTGTTGCCGCCACCGCGATTTCCGCCCTGGCCACCACCTGGACCACCTCTACGGTCGCCACCTGGTTTACGGTCGCCTCTGCGTTCACCGCCGCGCTCGCCACCTCTTTCATTGCCGCGACCGCCAAATGCTGCCGCGCCTTCAGGGCGTCCACCTTTACCGCTGGCAGAGCTTGTACCACCAATGTTTGGTGACAGGTCGCGTTTGCCATAAACTTCGCCTTTGCAGATCCAAACTTTAACACCTATTTTACCATAAGTAGTTAATGCTTCTGCCAGTGCGTAATCAATATCGGCACGGAAAGTATGTAGAGGAATTCTTCCTTCTTTATATTGTTCTGTACGAGCCATCTCAGCACCGCCTAAACGGCCTGATGTCATCACTTTAATACCTTCAGCACCCATTCTCATGGTTGAAGCTATAGTGGTTTTCATGGCACGACGGAATGAAATACGCGCTTCTAACTGTTTTGCAATGCCTTCTGCAACTAATTGTGCGTCAAGCTCCGGACGTTTGATCTCAAATATGTTGATCTGAACTTCCTTTTTAGTTAGTTTTTTTAGCTCTTCTTTGATCTTATCAACTTCCTGACCGCCTTTACCGATAACGATACCCGGACGGGCAGTGTGGATAGTTACAGTGATACGTTTTAAAGTACGCTCGATAACTATCTTTGATACGCCACCTTTTGAGATACGAGCTGAAAGATACTTGCGGATCTTTTCATCTTCAACTAATTTGTCGGCATAGTGATTGCCACCGAACCAATTAGAATCCCAACCTCTGATGATTCCTAATCTGTTACCTATTGGATGTGCTTTCTGTCCCATTTCAAATTAATTGTTATCGTTTTTACTATCTACGATCAGGTGTACGTGGTTTGAGCGTTTGCGGATACGGTATCCTCTTCCTTGCGGAGCCGGACGTAACCTCTTTAACTGGCGACCACCGCCTACTGAAACCTCTTTTACATATAAGTTGCTGTCTTCAACACGTTTGTCTTCGTTTTTTGCTTCCCAGTTTTTGATGGCTGATAACAAAAGCTTCTCTACACGTATTGCCGCTTCTTTATTTGTGAATTTAAGGATGTATAACGCTTTCTCAACGTTTACACCGCGGATTAAATCAACCACCAAACGCATTTTACGTGGTGAAGTTGGGCAGTCTTGTAATTTAGCAATGGAAGCGCCGCCAACCTGGGCTTTCGCAGCTTCCTTTTGTTGCCTGATTAGTACAGACTTTTTGATTTTAGTTGTTGCTTCCATGCCTTATTTTTTCTTTTCTGCGTGACCACGGAATGTACGGGTTGGTGCAAACTCTCCCAGCTTGTGTCCAACCATGTTTTCTGTTACGTACACTGGGATAAATTTATTACCGTTGTGTACTGCGAATGTATGACCAACGAAATCAGGAGAGATCATGGAACGTCTTGACCATGTTTTTACAACCGATTTCTTGTTTGAATCATTCAGCACCATAACTTTCTTATCTAAGTTATGATCGATGTAAGGTCCTTTTTTAATTGAACGAGCCATTATTTTTTCCTTCTTTCAATGATATAACGATCCGATGATTTCTTTTTGTCACGAGTTTTGTAGCCTTTAGCTAATAAACCTTTACGTGAACGAGGATGACCACCTGAGGCCCTTCCTTCACCACCACCCATAGGGTGATCTACCGGGTTCATAGCAACACCACGAACTCTTGGTCTGCGGCCTAACCAGCGATTGCGACCAGCTTTACCCAATACTGAGTTTGCTTTTTCACCATTTGAAACGGTACCGATAGTTGCCAGGCAAGTTGACAATATCATACGTGTTTCGCCTGATGGCAATTTGATGATGGCATATTTACCATCACGTGCTGATAGCTGGGCATAAGTACCTGCACTGCGTGCTATAGTACCACCCTGACCTGGATTTAACTCAATATTGTGGATGATAGAACCAAGAGGGATGCTCTTTAATGGTAAAGTATTACCAACTTCAGGAGCTGCATTCTCGCCTGATACTACCACCATTCCTACGGTTAACCCTTCAGGAGCGATCATATATCTTTTTTCTCCGTCAACAAAATGTAACAGTGCTATACGTGCAGAACGGTTAGGATCATACTCGATAGTTGCAACCTTTGCAGGGATATCAAACTTATTGCGTTTGAAATCAATTAACCTGTAAGCTTGTTTATGGCCACCACCCATATAGCGCATGGTCATTTTACCGCTGTTGTTACGTCCGCCTGATCTTGTGTTCGCCGAAACAACCAACGATTTTTCAGGAACGTTTGTTGTAATATCCGACGTAGAAGTGTCTATGCGGAAGCGGGTGCCCGGAGTGACCGGTTTAAATCTTTTAACTGCCATCTCTTTATTTATATACCGCTGTAAAAATCTATTGTTTCTCCGTCTTTCAACGTAATGATCGCTTTTTTGTAAGTTGCAGCGCGGCCTGTTACGGCACCTGCCTTAGTATTACGAGTCTTTAGTTTACCAACGTATTTCATAGTGTTTACAGCTTTCACGGTAACACCATACATCGCTTCAATAGCGCCTTTTATCTGAACTTTATTTGCTCTGTGATCAACTTTGAAAGCATAACGGTTAAGCTTCTCGGTTAATTGAGTTACTTTTTCAGTAAGTAAGGGTTTCTTTAAAATTTCCATAATTACTTAGCTAATGCTTCCTCCAAAGTTTTAAGGGCACCTGTAGTTAAAATAAGCTTGCCAGCATTTAATACATCATATGTATTTAACTGTTCAGCAATAATAACCTTAGTTTTTTTCAGGTTCCTGCTTGATAAATAAACATTGTTATTTGCAGCGCCTAATACTAAAAGTGTTTTTACATCACCAACATTAAGATCTGCTGTAAGCTGTATGTAGCTTTTCGTTTTGACAGAATCAAAAGTAAAGTCTTCTACAACTACTATGCTGCTATCTTGCGCTTTGTATGATAAAGCTGATTTACGTGCTAAAGCTTTTAATTTTTTATTCAATTTAAAGCTGTAATCACGTGGTTGCGGACCGAATACACGGCCACCACCATTAAATAATGGTGATTTTATACTACCTGCACGGGCACCACCGGTACCTTTTTGCTTATATAGTTTGCGGGTTGAACCTGCAATTTCGTTACGCTGTTTTGACTTGTGTGTACCTTGACGTTGGTTAGCTAAAAATTGCTTAACATCAAGATAGATAGCGTGATCGTTTGGCTCAATTCCGAATACGGATTCAGGAAGCTGCACCTTGGCACCTGTTTCTTTACCTGATACATTTAATACGTTAACTTCCATCTTATTTATCCACTATTACGAATGAACCCTTAGCTCCTGGGATGGAACCTTTAACTACTAACAGATTCTGCTCGGCAAATACTTTAACTACCTGTAAGTTTTGAATCTTAACACGCTCGTTACCCATTTGACCAGCCATACGCATACCTTTAAATACACGTGAAGGCCATGATGAAGCACCCATAGAACCTGGCGCACGTAAACGGTTATGCTGACCGTGAGTTTGCATACCCACACCGCCAAAACCGTGACGTTTTACCACACCCTGAAAGCCTTTACCTTTTGAAGTACCAACAACATCCACAAAATCACCGATTTCAAAAATCTCAACAGTAACAGTGTCACCTAATGATTTTTGATCCTCGAAAGTTTTGAATTCAACCAGCTTACGTTTTGGTGTAGTACCGGCTTTTTGGAAGTGTCCTTTTAAAGGAGCTGTAGTGTGTTTGTCTTTTTGCTCACCATATGCCAACTGAATAGCTGCATATCCATCTGTATCAACAGATCTGATCTGTGTTACAACACAAGGGCCAGCTTCGATTACCGTGCAGGGAATGTTTTTCCCTGTTTCATCGAAAATGCTGGTCATTCCTACCTTTTTACCAATTATTCCTGACATTTTCTTTCTTTTATTTGTGCCCATCGAAGCAGTAGGGCTTCGTTCAAGGCAATTATCCCCCGTAAAGGGACGGCAAAGATAGATATTTTAGATTAATTGTCAAATAGTTAATGAGTTATTTTTTTATAAATTATTGAAAAAAGCAAAAAGGTTGATTAAGTGAACGATTGACCCCGTTGAATGATGTTTAAACGGCCTTTTTATCAAAATAAAAAAATTGAGCTATTTGAAAAAAAGTTTATAACTGCGTGATTATGATACAAAGGCTGTAAATTATATGCACTTTATATTATAAAAAAGCCGCCTTTGCCGGAGTTGTCTCCTGCAAACCGCAAATTTTGTCTGAATCCGAGTTTGCAGAATTTAAGAATTAACAGAATTGAAAATCGAAGCTTTAGTTAATTATAATGATACCGGCATTGTAATTAACTAAAGCTACCCCTTGTTCCTCTTTGCAAATGGATCAGCACTTTTGCAAATAGCAATAAGCTGTGCATCGGTCAACAAATCAAACTGCATCAGTAGTGGGATATTTTTATCCAGTCCGCTTATTTCCTGCTGGTGTGCGGACATCCAGTCGACTATTATTTTTCGGAAACGCTGGTTTGCTTTGCCGTGATTGGTATTTTCATCCAAATCAGAACCTAAAATACTACCGGTAAAAGCCATTTTGGGATTTAGCGAGAATATCACTTCCGAAAACTTTGCACGCAATTCGCGCTCATCATCGCTCATTGTCTTAAACTCCTTAGGGAAATAGAGCTGATCAATAGCATGCCTGCCTTCATGTGCAAAAACGGTAGAGGCGATGGTGAGCTTAAATATCTCGTCAACAAAGGCAATATTCAATTCGGTGCCCTTAAGACCTGAAGCCACCAAATGTTGGTAGATTTTGGACGCCTCGTGAAACTTCAAATAGGGCGATAAAAATTTAGGCTCTGTATAGGGATTACTTTTACATCGCTCAAAGTCAGCCTGTTTCTTTTTTTCGATATCGGCTAAAGCAACTTTTCGTGCAGCGGTGTCGGTCATCAGGCTTAACAGCTGAAAAGGCTCGGTCATATATGCTTTTCTAACCTGTATAATAGTGGTGCTATCGCCCCAGCCACCTACGTTGGTGGTACCGTACCAGGAAGTAAAGTCGCGCGACATTAATCTATCTACAGAAATATAGGTAAACCTAGTGCTGTAACCATATTGATTAATCTGTTTAAGTTCTTTATGTATAATATGCCCCATTAACATTCCATAATAATTAACGGTGTTGCCGCTATATCCTTCCATCCCATATTTACGGTTTAAAATATTATAAAGTGTATCCGGATCAAACTTTTGACCTTTTGCTATAAAACTGGCCTTACCCCATAATATTTTACCTTCCTTATCCATCAACGAATCATATTCATTCTCATAATTTTTCTTTCCCCGGGCAACTTGCGGATAGATATAACTGTTTACCTTTTCAACACCCTTAATATAATTGGCGTAAGCAACTATATCCTGCAATGATTTTGATTGGGAGTAAACAATCTGACTTTGTTTCCTGACCGCATTAGCTGTAAGAGCTGCGTAATCGAAGAATTTAGAATCTGCAAACCCAATAGCCAGCTGCTTCATTGATGTGGCAGACAGCTGTTGCCCGTGCCATTTTATCAATATGGGTTTGAGCAATGCAAAGCTGGGTTGTATGGCTTGATTGATATTTTTCTCATCACTTACCAGGTAATACGATTTCCATGCTTTAATAATGGTTGGCCCGTCTTTCAAAAAGAGCCCTATGCCCATTAATAATTCGCTTGCCTCTGAATTTCCGGGTTGTTTTTCAAGTATCTGATTAATTAAGGTTGATGCTTTTTGTAAATACTGATGGTTTAACACTTTATCGCCAACCTGCTGATTAAAATTAATATCATGAACCGTACGGGCGAATATCAATCCCGCTTCGATTTTCTCGTTTTCATTATTGGCTAAACTGAGGCAGGATTTTCCATACTCCAACGCTTCTTTATATCTACCCGATTCCAAATTAATGGTAGCATACAAAAGATTAACAGAGAAATCATTTGCTTTTAAATCAGCCGCTGCTTTTAACGCCAGCATGGCACTTGAATAGTCGTTATAATATCTCCAATCCTGTCCTGCAAGCTTTACATACGCTTTTATCCTTGCAGCAATATCATTTGATGAGTTACAAGCGATTTGCTGGTATGCCGTACAGCTTTCGGCCAGTTGGTATTGATTAAACAGATTTTGGGCACTATCCAGTTTATTTGATGGGGACTGTGCATCAGCAATCAGCACCGAAAACAATGCCAGTAGACAGATAATTCCTTTTTACCAACCATTTAGCTTAATATAATAGATATGAACAAAATAGATATCACCAATAATTCTATTTTAAGATGTGACAGTCTGACTAAAGTTACTCCCGCTGTTTAGTTTTGTTAAATTTTTAACAATCATGAACCTAATTTTTACAATATTATATTGATAGGTACCCGAATTTACTTTTTTAATAATTTTTTAGCTAAATTCAGCCATCCGTTAATTTAATCTGTAAAAAAGGCATGAAATCAATCACCAAAGCTATTGCTTTACTTTTCATTGGATCGGCATTGTTTGGCTGTAAGCAAAAATCGACTACAAGCACCACAACAACCGACAGTACTTCAACCAGCACCACTGCAACACATAACCGCCTGGGTAATGCTACCCGGCAGGACAAAAACGGGTGGATTTATGTACACCTTGCCGGTTCGCCATCTGATATAGGCTATCAGCACGGTTACCTGGTGGCCAATGAAATTGATACCTTAATAAAAGTAATGCAGTACTACCTGCCAACTACCAGTAAAAAAGATTGGGCATTTTACAGGGCAGCCTCCAAAAGATTTTTATGGAACAAAATTGATAAAGAATATCAGAATGAAATAAAAGGTATTGCCGAAGGTCTACAGGCTAAGGGCTTTAAATACGACTCCCTGGATGTAACCGCTTTAAATGCAAACATTGAGCTATCACAATATTATGTGCCATCGTTAATGAACAAGGCCAAACCCGGCAGTGGAAACAATAAAGCACCCGGCAACTGTAGTGCCTTTATTGCCACCGGCAGCTTTACCAAAGACCATAAAATTGTAATGGGCCATAACAACTGGACGGATTATATTGAAGGAGAAAGATGGAACGTTATAGCCGATATAAAACCTCAAAAAGGCTTTGAAATTTTGATGGACTGTGCGCCCGGATTTATACATAGCGGTGATGACTTTGTTGAAAATAAGAGCGGTGTAATGATTACCGAAACTACTATAACACAATTTAACGGCTTCGATACCACCCGCACACCCGAATTTATGCGTGCCCGCAAAGCTGCACAATACAGCAAGAGTATTGATGATGTGGTAAAAATTATGACTACCGAAAACAATGGCGGTTATGCTAACGACTGGCTGATTGGCGATACCAAAACCAACGAGGTTGCCAAACTGGAGCTGGGTTTGAAAGATTTCAGGGTATGGAGATCAAAGGATACCGCGTTTATTGGGTCTAATTTCCCAAGCGATCCTAAATTGATTAAAGACGAGACTACCTTTGATGTAAATAACAAAAACAGTTCACCAAATGCCCGTAAAGTAAGGTTGGAAAAATTGGTGGCAGATTATAAAGGAAAAATAACTGATACTACAGGCAAAAAGATTGAAGGAGATACTTATGATGCCGTTGAACATAAAACTGCGTTGAACAGGCATGTAATTGATGGGCACGTGGAAGAAGATGCTGCAGGATGTGCAGAGTGGAGTGAGCCGGCTTATTTCCCAATGGGTGCAGTGCAGGGAAAGGTAACAACAACCGACATGGTTAACAAGATGGAAATGTGGGCCCATATGGGGCATCCAGGCGGTGCTGACTTTTTAGCTGTACCTTTCTTTAAGAAACATCCTGAATACTTTAAAACCCAGGGCAAATATTTAAGAGATATGAAAGCCTATCCATGGACAAAATTTGTTGCGGACGATCATTATACCATACCTGAAACTAAAAACCAGTAATTCCCGTCTGAATCAGAATTTACAGGATTTTAGAATGAACAGAATTCATTTAAAGCGTTTGCTTTTTAATTCTGAAAATTTAATAATTCTGTAAATTCTGATTCAGACAACCTACTCCATCATCAGCCTTCTGATCAGCTCGGCGCTTTGTTTGTTGCCTTCTTCCAGCCGGCCTTTAAAAAAGGATTGTACTTCGTTAAAGTGCTTTTTGTAGCCTTCCATATCGCCATAACCTATAATGGCCGACCATTCTCTTACAGCCGAATGAAACTCCAGATCATCACCCCTGATGGTTTTGTCGTACAAGGCAGTTTTGATTGATTCTTCTAACAGCTCTTCATTTTTAAACAAATACTCGGCAATACCCAACCGTAAACGGAATGGTGGCGTTTGGCAAATCAGATTATCGTAAGGGTTTACGCCTAAATGGTACCAGGCATCAACCATGCTTAATATACTAAGGTGCGAATTTGGTTTTTGCAGTTCCGGTTTTTGCGAAAGCGAAAATTCTTTCATCACAGTATCGCTCAGCATAATAGGCTTGCGGCTTTCGTGAAAAACAAAGTCTCGGGCACGATATAGCCGGGCTCTGAACTGTTCTTCTTCTTCCTTTATCATCAACTTAAACAACTCTGATTCAGATACCGCATAACGCTTTACCTGCTGCCGCGCATAAGGGTTTAGGATAGCCAAACCTGCATAAACGTGTGCCTTGTAACTAAATATGCGCAGGGTAGTTAAAATCTTAACATTATCAATCCCACCTACATACGATGCATTCTCCCACGGAAAAAAACCGGCTTCTTTCCAGGCAGTGCCCATGCTTTCAAAACCAACGTGGGTTACGGCCTGTGTATCGGCTACAATTTTATCGTGCTCATGGAAATCGGCAATTTCTACAATATCAGTTTCTATCGCTGTAAACAGGTCCAGCATTCTTTTATAAGCCTCATCATCGGCGCGATGCCTGATCAATATCAGTTTTTGTCCTTTAGGCTGAAAACCCGGACCATGCATAGCATGAAAAGTAATGATCTGCGCATCTGCCGGCAAATACTTTTCAAAAGTCTCTATCTCGGGTGTTTTTACAGAGGTTTGTCCCGCTACAATAGCGCCATATTTGGTGGATGAACCACATTCAGCCACTACCTGGGTCAGCTTATCGGCCTCAACAGAGTAAATAATCAGATCGCAGATACGGGAGATATCCATCCCATTATCCATAATCTTTATTTGATGCGGCGCAAGTTCATCCTCCAGTTTATTGCGGTTTGCAGGTAAATCACAACCATAAACCGGGTAGCCCGCAGCAGCAAAAGCTTTAGCATACAGCCGCCCCATATCGCCAAGGCCAATAACACCTATATTCATGGTGCTAATATATTACTTAGATGTGAGATATGTGAAGCCAGCCACATAATGGCTTGCGAAAACAATTAACTAAAAGTGCTGTTTCTTTTAATCAAAAACATATCTCTTAGCTTAATAAAATACATATATTGGCCCCAGATTATATGAGATTTTATACTTAAAATTTCATATGTAAATATTAATTTTACTTACAAACTAAGTTTTTATGCTGAGAATACCCTTTATAGCTTTATTTATTTGCTGCATTACCTTATTTAGTTATGCCCAGGATAGTATTAAAAAAGAAACGCCTGTGGTAAAACCCGAAGTTAAAGTAAAAACCTATAAAAGTTATCCTCCAAAAGTAACCCCAACCGTTGTTACCCCTACCGGCCAGCAAGCTGCACCGGCAAAGCCCGATACCTCGGTACCTGCACCGCCTGTGCCCGTTGATAAAAGTCTTAATGGCCAATATCAATTTTTATTAACCAGGGTTTACCACTACCAGCAGCCAGCGGTAGTTGATTTTTGGAAAAGTATTACCGATACCTTAAACCTGAGTAAACAAAAATTGTATAGTGCCGAAAACCGCCTCAAACTGCAAAAGAAAACCATTGATAGTTTAAATGGCGAAATTGCCGGAAAAGACCAAAGCATTAGCTCATCAGGCAGCCAGCTGAGTGTATTTGGGTTACTTATTGATAAATCGACCTATAATTTGATTATGTGCGGCGTTATATTGGTTTGTATAGCGATTACCGCCGTGGTTATTATACGCTCGGGTAGCCAGGGCCGCGAAGCTCAGTACAGAACCATACTTTATAACGAACTGGAAGAAGAGTTTAAAGCCTACAAAACCAAAGCCAACGAGAAAGAGAAAAAACTTGCCCGCGAATTGCAAACTGAAAGAAATAAATTGGATGAACTGCGTGGCAATGCGTAATAGCTAATGCTAAACTTATGTCGACCGTAAAACCTGTACTCCGCATTTTTGATTACGATAAAACAATTGAGTTTTATGTTGACTGGCTGGGCTTTAAGGTTGATTGGATTCATGAATTTGAAAAGGGTACCGGGCCAAAGTTTATACAGGTTTCGTTAAAGGATGTGATGCTGTTCCTGTCTGAGCATCATGGCGATAGCAGCCCGGGTTTACATATTCATATTATGGATTTTGAAGGGCTCGAAGCATATCACCAGCAAATTGCTGCTAAAAAATACAAATACAACCGCCCCGGATTACAGGTACCCTTTTGGAACGAAAACGCCATCAGCATGACGATTATTGATCCGTTTGGTAACCACATCACTTTTAGCGAAGTAATAAAATAACTGTTTGTCCGTCCGGTTTTAAGGATTGACGTTGATGGACAAATTGCGGACGGAAGCTACCTTCACTACCATTTGTCTGAACCAGTATTTATAGGATTGGAGGATTAAAGGAATTGAACGATTTCAAAATGGAATCTCTCCAGTCATGGGTAACTTGTTTCAACACCCCAAATGCTAAGTATATGCCAAGCAACCCATTTGCTAAGTGTACACCAATCAATCCGCTTGTCCTGTGGGTTGCCGAAACAAGTTCGGCATGATGATTGGGGTTTAACGGTAGATATGTACTTTTTCCGTTCGTCCGGTTTTGAATTACGACACTGGCGGGAGATTGCGGACAAACAAAAAAGGCCATCCGAATAAACGAATGGCCTTTTAATATCTGATCTTCCGGTACTATCACACCTTGATCTCAACTTCAACACCGCTTGGCAATTCAAGCTTCATTAAAGCATCTACAGTTTTTGAGTTTGAACTGTAGATATCCAATAATCTCTTGTAAGAGCATAATTGGAATTGCTCACGTGCTTTTTTGTTTACGTGTGGTGAACGTAATACTGTAAAGATTTTCTTTTCAGTTGGTAAAGGAAGCGGTCCGCTAACTACAGCGCCGGTAGGCTTTACTGTTTTTACGATCTTCTCAGCTGATTTATCAACCAGGTTGTAATCGTACGATTTTAGTTTGATTCTGATTCTTTGGCTCATCTTTTTGTTTTTTATGATGATTTCACCGATTTACTGATGATTTCACCGATTTGTTTGTGATCAATCCTAAGAGCTATTTATTAGGACGACCGGATTTATTATTATTTTATGATTACACCGACTTTGTTTTGATTACCCTGATTAAAATCGGTGCAATCATTTCGCAATGGGTGTAATCCTATTCTAATTACGCATTCGCAGCAGCTTTTTTGCCTTTTGCTTTAGCAACCACTTCTTCCTGTACGTTACGTGGTGCTTCAGCATAGTGATCAAACTCCATGGTTGAAGTAGCACGGCCCGAAGTAATGGTACGTAACTGAGTTACATAACCAAACATTTCAGAAAGTGGTACAGTTGCTTTAATTACCTGTGCACCTGCACGTGAATCCATACCTAACAGCTGGCCACGACGACGGTTCATGTCACCGATAACATCACCCATGTTTTCTTCAGGGGTTAAGATCTCGATTTTCATGATCGGCTCCAACAATACTGGTTTACATTTTGGCAATGCCTCGCGGTATGCAGATTTAGCAGCAATCTCGAAAGATAATGCGTCTGAATCGACTGCGTGGAATGAACCGTCAATTAACCTAACTTTTAAGCTGGTTAACGGATAGCCTGCCAATACACCATTTGCCATTGAAGCAGCAAAGCCTTTTTCAACAGATGGAATAAACTCACGTGGAATTGAACCACCGCTAATTTCATTCACAAACTGCAAGCCTTCTTTACCTTCGTCATTTGGAGAAAGGATAACCTGGATATCAGCAAATTTACCACGACCACCGGTTTGTTTCTTGTAAGTTTCGCGGTGTTGTACAGTACCTGTGATAGATTCTTTGTAAGCTACTTGCGGAGCTCCCTGGTTAACTTCCACTTTAAACTCACGTTTTAAGCGGTCCATGATGATATCTAAGTGAAGCTCGCCCATACCTGAAATTACAGTTTGGCCGGTTTCTTCGTCAGATCTTACACGGAAGGTTGGATCTTCTTCGGCAAGTTTACCTAAAGCCATACCTAATTTATCAACATCAGCCTGAGTTTTAGGCTCGATAGCTAAACCGATAACCGGCTCAGGGAAGTTCATTGACTCAAGGATGATCGGGTGTTTCTCGTCGCAAAGAGTATCACCTGTTTTAATATCTTTAAAGCCTACTACCGCAGCAATATCACCTGCCCCAACATTAGGGATAGGGTTTTGCTTGTTAGCGTGCATCTGGAAGATACGGGAGATACGTTCTTTATTACCTGAACGCATGTTATGTATGTACGAACCCGCTTCCAGGTTACCTGAGTATACACGGATAAAGCACAGGCGGCCCACAAAAGGGTCGGTTGCAATTTTAAACGCTAATGCAGCAAAAGGTTCTTTTTCTGATGGCTGACGAACAATTTCTTCGCCTGTATCAGGGTTTGTACCCACAATACCATCAACATCCATAGGTGAAGGCAATAATTCCATCACATAATCCAACATGGTTTGTACACCCTTGTTTTTGAATGATGAACCGCATACCATAGGAACAATTTTGGCATCCAAAACAGCCTTACGTAAAGCATCAAGTACTTCACGCTCAGTAATTGTTTCAGGAGCATCAAAGAATTTTTCCATCAAACCTTCGTCGTATTCAGCAACTGATTCAAGTAGTTTTTCTCTCCACTCAGTAGCTTCTTCAATCATATCATCAGGGATAGGCACTTCGGTAAAGGTCATACCTTTATCATGCTCATTCCAAACAATACCTCTCCAGTTAATAAGGTCAATAACACCTTTAAAATGTTCTTCGGCACCAATTGGTAATTGTAACGGAACCGCGTTGCTGCCCAACATGCTTTTTACCTGTTTTACAACATTTAAAAAGTCGGCACCTGAGCGGTCCATTTTATTTACGAAACCAATACGGGCAACGTTATAGTTGTTGGCAAGCCTCCAGTTAGTTTCTGATTGTGGCTCAACACCATCAACAGCACTAAAAAGGAACACTAAACCATCCAATACACGTAACGAGCGGTTTACCTCAACGGTAAAATCCACGTGTCCCGGTGTATCAATAATGTTAATATGGTAGCTATGGCCACGGTATTTCCAGTCGATAGTTGTAGCAGCCGAAGTAATGGTGATACCACGCTCCTGCTCCTGCGCCATCCAGTCCATGGTAGCTGCACCTTCGTGTACCTCACCAATCTTGTGGCTTACGCCTGAGTAGTAAAGGATACGCTCGGTTGTTGTAGTTTTACCGGCATCAATGTGAGCGGCAATACCTATATTTCTTGTATATCTTAGATCTCTTGACATTGTTAATTTTGATTGATTTCTCTGATTATAATACGATTACACTGATTTGACTTTGATTTCTCTGATCGAATCTGCAATTAAACTCAATCAGTATGATCTTTATGTTTAATCAGTGTAATCCTTTTTAACCGGTGTAATCTAATTTTAGAAACGGAAATGCGAGAACGCTTTGTTAGCCTCAGCCATTTTGTGCGTATCTTCTTTCTTCTTTACTGCTGCACCTTCACCTTTAGCTGCTGAGATGATCTCACCTGCTAATTTTTCCATCATGGTTTTTTCTCCACGACGACGGGCATAGCTGATTAACCATTTCATACCTAAAGCTACTTTACGTTCCGGACGAACTTCTGTAGGCACCTGGAAGTTTGCACCACCTACACGACGGCTTTTTACTTCAACAGCCGGCATTACATTGTTTAACGCTTTTTTCCATGTATCCAAGCCACTTTCGTTGGTTTTCTTTTCAACAATTTCAACAGCGTTATAAAATATAGCGTATGCGGTTGATTTCTTTCCGTCATACATCATGTTATTTACAAACCTGGTTACCAAAACATCATTGAATTTTGGATCAGGAAGAAGGATTCTTTTTTTTGGTTTTGACTTTCTCATTGCTATCTATCCTCCTTAATTATTTCTTTTTACCCTTTGTAGGAGCAGCTGCTGCTTGTCCTGGTTTAGGGCGTTTAGTACCATATTTTGAACGACGTTGGTTACGGCCTGCAACACCTGACGTATCTAATGCACCACGAATGATGTGGTAACGTACACCTGGTAAATCTTTCACACGTCCGCCGCGGATCAATACAATTGAGTGCTCCTGTAAGTTGTGACCTTCGCCAGGGATATAAGCGTTAACTTCTTTTCCATTGGTTAAGCGCACACGGGCAACTTTACGCATTGCTGAGTTTGGTTTTTTAGGGGTAGTGGTGTACACACGGGTGCACACGCCTCTTCGCTGTGGACAGCTGTCCAACGCTGGTGACTTACTCTTGTCAACCATAGCTACTCTACCTTTTCTAACTAATTGCTGAATAGTAGGCATTTTTCCTTTTTTGTCTTTACTGTTTTATCCTTATTTTAAGGACTGCAAAGGTAGGTACTTATTTTTTGATTTTCAAGAGGTTGAGTGAAAAAGTTTTAGGTAGGAGCAATATTAACTAAAAGCCTGCAAATGTTTGGGTTGTTGTGAGGCTGATATGCTGAATTGCTCCACGTTATTTGTCTGAACCATGATTTGCAGGATTGGAGGATTTTCAGGATGCCGGGTTAATAATTCTGGCCATTCTTTAATTCTGCAAATCCTGGTTCAGACAATCCCCTCGTTGTACCGTCCGTCCGAAAACAAGTATAGGGTGGTGCCGGAATATGCGGACAAGATATGTTTGCACCCTTTGTTTGAACCAGGATTTTTAGGATTGGAGGATTATCAGGATGGACTAATAATTCTGGTCATCCTTTAATTTTGTAAATCCTGGTTCAGACAATCCCCTCGTTGTTCCGTCCGTCCGAAAACAAGTATAGGGTGGTGCCGGAATATGCGGACAAGGTATGCTTGCACCCTTTGTTTGAACCAGGATTTTTAGGATTGGAGGATTATCAGGATGGACTAATAATTCTGGTCATCCTTTAATTTTGTAAATCCTGGTTCAGACAATCTCCTCTTGTTCCGTCCGCCCGAAAGTAAGTATAGGGTACAATGAGAAAAAGCGGACAAACCTATTGAAGCGTAAAACTAAGGTGATGAAATTGTCCGGTTTATCCGGTTTAACCCGGATTTAAAAAGCGGACGGACAAACATGACTGATAAAAAAAGGCCCCGGAAACCCCGGAGCCTTTACCAACCATCACATTAAACCTGCTCTATCAAAACATCAAAATCCTTTATTAATAACCGCGGTAATAGTGGTGATGATGCGGATAACCATATCCAACATAACAACCAGAAGTAACTGAAACAACTGCGGCTATAAGCAATGCGAATGCAAAATATTTCCTTTTCATAACATTAATTTTTAACTTTAATTTTTAGTATCAACACCCTGAATACCGGGTGTTTGTATGTTGGATACATTTAATTTGAAAAGGATTAATGGGGATAGAAAATAAATCAGATTGTCATCCTGAGTTTTAAAATCCGGGGACTATGAAGGTGAAATGACATATAGCGGTAACGTAGTGAAGGATCTCCTGCTGGTGACCGGTCCGCTGCATATCTGATGGGCGAAGAAGATGTTTCACTACGTTACCCATGACAAAAGGGAAAAAGCATTTGCTCAACCTTGCACCACCCTTAAATATTCTGAAAATTCTCTAATTCTGAAAATTCCGGTTCAGACAAAAGGCGTCAAGGCCTTTGCCCACATGGTTCGAGCGCCTCACCATGACATCCAATAAAAAATCTTATTACTATGGACTATGAACTCCACCCGCCCGCATCGTTTACCTAGCCCCGGTACTCAAATCCGGACGGACGGTACAAATTTCAATTTCCCATCCAATAATAAAATCCTAAATTCGTTTTTACCAATATCCCTTTGCAATGAAGAAATTTTCCTTCTTATTTATGGCTTCCCTGCTTTTTGTGGGTTGCGATGAACACAAACCGGCACAAAGCACGGCAACTGTATCCGGTGACGCTGCCTTCGAAAAACTGGCTGATGATTACTTGACCGGCTACCTGGCCTGGCGCCCTGCAAATGGCGTAGCGCTTGGTTATCATCAATACGATGGTAAGGTGACCGATTTAAGCAAGGAGTCATTAGGAAAAGAGCTGGGTCGCTTAAAGGATTATGACCAGAAGCTAAACACAGCAGATACTGCCTCGTTAAGTGCCAAGGAGTTTTATGATTTCAGGATCCTGCACTCGGCCATTAAAAACGAGATCTTCACTTTTGAGGATATGGGCACTTACGACAGAAACCCCATGACCTATGCCGGTGCTGTTGACATCAGCATTTATATTAAACGCGATTTTGCTCCGCTGGAAGATAGGGTGAAATCTATCATCGCCATTGAAAAAAATGCACCCAATGTTTTCGCGGCAGCAAAGGCAAATTTAAAAGATACGCTGGCTAAGCCTTATGTGGAAACAGCCATTCAAATTGCACAGGGAACTGCTGACTTTTTGAGTCACGATTTAAAAGTTGCTTTAAAGGATGTAAAAAACGACACCCTGATGCAGGCTTTTAACGCGGCCAACAAAACTGCTGTTGATGCCATAAACGGCTATGCTGCCTGGCTGCAAAAAGAGAAACTGCCAAAAGCAAACAACAATTACGCTATTGGCGAAGCCAGCTATAAAAAGATGTTGCTTTATAGCGAGGGCATCACCGTTTCGCCCGAAAAGATATTGGAAATGGGTTTGGCCGAATTAAAGAAACAACAAGCGGTTTTTAATGCAGCTGCCAAGACCATCAACCCCAATAAAAAACCAATTGATGTTTATCACGATCTGCAAAAAGATCACCCAACGGCTGAAGCTCTTATTCCTGATGCGAAGAAAAATGTAGAGGCTATCCGCAAGTTCCTGACGGATAAAAGCATTGTTACCATGCCTGCAAACGTAAATTTAAAGGTTACCGAAACACCGCCATATGCCCGGGCAACCAGCACGGCGTCAAACGATGATCCGGGCCCGTTTGAAACCAAAGCTACCGAAGCGTTTTATTACATTACCCCTGTTGACCCTAAATGGACGCCTAAGCAAAAGGAAGACTGGCTGGCACAATTTGATTACTATACTACCGATAATATTACCATACACGAGGCTTATCCGGGTCATTATACCCAATTTTTGCATCTGAATGCATCGGGAGCAACCCGCATTGAAAAGATATTTGGCAGCTACGCCTATATTGAAGGATGGGCCCACTACTGCGAGCAAATGATGGCTGATGCAGGTTACGGGCACAATGGTGATACTGTACGCGCCGCTAAATACCGCCTGGCACAAACCGGCGATGCTTTGCTGCGTCTTTGCCGCCTGTGTGTATCCATCAAAACGCATTGCCAGGGTATGAAGCTGGATGAAGCCACCAAATTCTTTATGGATAACTGGTACCAGGGCGAAAAACCATCGTATCAGGAAGCGCTGCGTGGTACTTTTGATCCGGGTTATTTGTTTTATACTATTGGTAAACTGGAGATACTTAAACTACGTACCGATTACCAGAAACAGGAAGGCGCCAATTTTACGCTCAAAAAGTTTCATGATGAGGTGCTTAACCACGGCATGCCGCAGATAAGACTATTGCGCGAAGTAATGCTGAAAGACAGCAGCACCTGGAAAAACGCTTTGTAAATAATATCGGATTTCGGATGTTCGATTTCGGAATTAAATTACATCCGACATGGAAAATCCGAAATCCGAAATTCCCCACTATCTGCTTGGTGCAGGCGGAGCCGGCGGTGCAGGTGGTGGTGCCAAATGATGGGGCGGTGCACAACTTGTGCTTAGTATTGCCAGCAAAGCTGCAAGCATTACCATACTGGTTATTCTCTTTTTCATAGGTGATGCATTTTTTTCTTATAACAAAAACGCATCAACAATTGTTTGATCATTAAAACTTAACGATGCAACTTCACTGTATCCTGGGTTGCGGTGGTAGGCAATTTAGTTACATGGCGTTTTTCGGGCGGTAGGGCCTGGTATTTCTTATAACTATCGTTAATATAAGCCGCCATTGATTCTTTGTCATTCCCTTTAACAAAAGCATAGCTTGGGCGGCACATGGTCATAAAATCATCCAGGTCCTGCCCTTTTAGCGGCACTATGCTACCCACGTACGACCGGGTAAATACTTCATCAACCTTGCGGTCTTCGGCTTCTGTTTGAAAGTACTTTTTCATTTTACGGGCATCGCGGTTCTCTTTACCAAACCAGGTAGTTGGCGACAGCACATAGAGTTTACTTTTTTCATACACCTCGGGGTATTCCTTATGCGGATCGAACGTGGCCTTGCTCGAGGTTATGTTAACTTCCCGCAGGGCAATGGTTGTAAGCTCCAGGTATATCTTTTTGGTGCTCATATCAACCACATACAGGGTATCGGAAGTATAACCCGGCGAATCGAAAATAACGATATGCCCTGGTTCTGTTTTTATTTCAAAATTCCCTTTGCTATCGGTAATTGCCAATTGCTTGTTGGCATTATCTTTTATAAAAACGTTGGTGAGTTTAATGTTACTGCCGTTTTCAAGCACAGTACCCTTTAAAGTGCTTTGGGCACTTGCCAAACCTGTTATTAAACATATCAGGAAAATAAAAAAGTAGGTTTTTTGCATATAGAAGATGTATTATGTTGTTAAGGTAAACCTAATTTACGCAATAATAGTTTTGGTTTTAATATTTTTTAGCTGGTGATTAGAGATTTGAGGTTAGAGATAAGTTTCTTGAGTTTTACTATTCAGAAGATGAGGAGTTTGAGTATAAATCCATGGTGAAAAATAAAATGGTTGGATTGTATTATCGGGATGCAACGTATAGCAAATAAACTGTGTCGATTGACTAACCATAAATAAATCAGCCATGATAAAAAGCTACCTAAGAATCGCCTGGAGAAATCTCATAAAAAACAAAGCTTCATCATTAATCAATATTGGCGGCCTTGCTGTTGGCATGGCCGTGGCTATGTTAATCGGTTTATGGATCTGGGACGAAGTATCATTCGATACCGGCTTTAAAAATGGGGCGCGTATTGCAATAGTAATGGACAATTCCCGGATCAATAACGAAACGGAAACCTGGGGATCATCGGCCTTGCCATTAGCGCCGGCACTGCGCAATACCTACGGCAGCAGCTTTAAGCACGTTATTATAACCTCATGGACCAACGACCATATCCTGACCTACGGCGAAAAAAAGGTAGTAAAAAAAGGCAATTACATGGAACCTGCCATCACTGATATGTTATCAGTAAAGATGGTGAAAGGAACAGCAGCCAGCTTAAATGATCCTACTTCCGTTATATTATCACAAAGCACAGCTAAAGCAATTTTCGGCAACATCGACCCGATAGATAAAGTGATTGTTATTGATAAAACGCAGAACGCTAAAGTAACAGGGATCTATGAGGACTTGCCTATCAATTCTTCTTTTGGCGACCTTACATTTATTGCACCGTGGCAAATGTTGGCTATCAGTCAGAAATATGCCACCAAGTTTAATAACCCATGGGGTGCAAGCTGGTTCCAAACGTTTGTGCAGCTGGCAGATAATGCCGACATGAACCGGGTTTCAGCAAAAATCAAAAACCTTAAGCTCGACGCGCTTACCGCTAAACATAATGCTGATGCCCGCTACAGATCGGCACTTTTTCTTCATCCTATGAGCAGGTGGTATTTATATGGAGAGTTTAAAAACGGCATAAACATAGGCGGTCGTATTCAATATGTTTGGCTGTTTGGTATAATTGGCGTGTTTGTATTGCTGCTGGCTTGCATTAATTTTATGAATCTAAGCACCGCCCGATCCGAAAAAAGGGCCAAGGAAGTTGGTATCCGCAAAGCCATCGGTTCTGTTCGCAGCCAGCTTATTATCCAGTTTTACAGCGAATCATTATTAATTGCTGTGCTGGCGTTCATTTTTTCGCTGGTGCTTGTGCTGCTGTTTCTGCCTCAATTTAACAAGCTTGCAGATAAAAATATATCCATTTTATGGGGCAGTCCTGCTTTTTGGGCATTGGGTATTTCGTTCAGCTTATTTACAGGTCTTATTGCGGGCAGTTATCCGGCATTGTATTTATCATCGTTTAAACCCATAAAGGTATTAAAGGGCACGTTCAAGGTTGGCCGTTTGGCGGCTATTCCGCGCAAGGTTTTGGTGGTGATACAGTTTGCAGTATCAGTGATACTGATCATTGGCACCATTGTAGTTTTTCAGCAAATCCAATACGCCAAAAACAGGCCTGTGGGGTATAGCCGCAATAATTTATTAAATGTGAGCCTGCAAACTGATGAGCTTAATAAACAATACCTGGCCCTAAAGAATGATCTGCTGGCCAGCGGAGCAGTTGTAAATGTTGCGCAATCTGAAAACCCCATAACCCAAGTTTATATTTCCAACGGAGGATTTAACTGGCCCGGTAAAGATCCAGCCGTACAAGAAGAGTTTATGAGCATGGCTGTTACGGCTGACTTTGGTAAAACCGTAGGCTGGCAAATTAACGATGGCAGGGATTTCAACCCGGCATACCTGTCAGATTCTTCGGGCTTTATCATCAACGAGGCAGCAGTAAAGTTTATGGGGCTTAAAAACCCCGTAGGCCAAACAATGGAATGGATTGGTAATGGCAAGTTTAAAATTATTGGCGTGGTGAAAGATATGGTTAACCAATCGGCGTACGACGCTGCTAAGCCCAGTTTTTTTTATTTACCAAAATCGCAGCATTTATCAAACATCAATATAAAAATAAATCCCCTACTAAGCGCACATGAGGCTATCACTAAAATCACAGCTATCTTTAAGCGTTACGATCCCTCAACATCTTTCGATATCCAGTTTATTGATGAAAGTTATGCCAAAAAGCTTGAGAACGAAGAGCGGATTGGCAAACTAGCCACTTGTTTTGCAGGTTTGGCCATATTTATCAGTTGTCTGGGTTTGTTCGGCATGGCATCGTTTATGGCCGAACAGCGCATTAAGGAAATTGGTGTTCGCAAGGTATTGGGCGCAACCGTATTTAATTTATGGCAGTTGTTATCAAAAGATTTTGTAAAACTGGTAACCATATCATTACTGATTGCTTCGCCCATTTCGTACCTTTTTATGCACAACTGGCTGCAGAGCTACCAGTATCGCACGCACATTAACGGGTGGATCTTTGTGATTGCAGCCATCGGTGCATTGGTTATTACTTTACTAACAGTAAGCTACCAAAGCATCAAAGCAGCATTGGCAAATCCGGTAAAAAGCTTGCGTTCTGAATGATGGGGCGTTGTTGGAGATTAGTGATTGGAGGTCAGCGATTAGAAACACAAAAGCCGGCTTGCACCGGCTTTTATATTTAATATATTTCTAATTGAACTTGGAGCGAAAGAAACTAATCTCTAATCACTACTTCTTAGTCCAAACGTTATTGTCAGGATTAAAATCAGGTAATACTTTGTCAGGATCGTAAGTAACTGATTGTATTTCTTCTGTTGAAGGATATTTGATTGTCCAGGTGCTGTTACGTTCCCAAATTTCAACCGGTAGTTTCACACGGTCTGTTTTACCGCTAACAGTTTTAATTTCAAGGATGACAGGCATCGCCATTTTCTCCAAATTATCAATAGTGATAAATGCGCCTTTTGTTGGGTCATTATCTACATATTTCACATCGCTTACAGCAACATCCAAACGCCAGTTGTGCTGGAACCAGCCTCTCCAAAACCATTGCAGATTTTCGCCACCTGCATTTTCCATGGTGCGGAAAAAGTCTTCGGGAGTTGGGTGTTTAAATGCCCACTTAGCAATATAAGTTCTGAAAGCGAAGTCGAAACGCTCAGGACCTAATATCTGCTCGCGTAACAGAGTTAAACCAGCGCCAGGCTTAGCGTATAATAACAATCCTGTATTTTTTTCTTTAAGGTTAGCCGGTTGGCTCAACATAGGCTCCAAACCAGGTGCAGTGAAGATAGCGCCAGCACGGTGCATGTCTGTTGGTTTGCGGGCATACTCGCCATTATTAAAATCGGCAGTTGAAAGGGTGTTAATGAAAGTATTGAAACCTTCGTCCATCCAGCCGTATAAGCGTTCGTTTGAACCAACAATCATCGGGAACCAGGTATGACCAAACTCGTGGTCGTTTACACCCCATAAACCAGCTTTTTTGGCTTTGTATCCGCAGAAAACAATACCCGGATATTCCATACCACCTACTATACCGGCAACAGCGGTAGCAGCAGGATAAGGAAATTCATACCATTGTTTTGAGTTATATTCGATGGATTTTTTAACATATTCTGTTGAACGTCCCCAGGCATCAATACCATCGCTCTCAACCGGGTAGGCTGAAATAGCGATCGATTTTTTACCGCTTGGCAAATCCATTTTAGCAGCATCAACTATAAAAGCGGTTGATGAGGCCCATGAAGCATCACGTGCATTCTTTATTTTAAAGTGCCATGTTAATTCTTTTTTTCCTGCCGGACGAGAAGCCGGGTCGGTAACTTCAGCTGCCGAACGGATAATTACCGTTTTTTCGCTTGCAGCAGCTTCTGCCCAACGTTTTAATTGTGTTGGGGTATATACTTCTGTTGGGTTAAGCAATTCGCCTGATGCTACCACAATATGATTTGCAGGTGCAGTGATGCTTAGGTCGAAATCGCCATATTCCAGATAAAATTCACCCGGGCCTGTGTACGGAATAGTGTTCCAGCCATAAACATCATCATACACACACATACGTGGGTACCATTGTGCTACCTGGAATATTTTTCCATTTTTAGTATCCTGGATACCCATACGGTCTGATCCGTAGTTAGGTGAAATAAATGAATATTCTATCTTCAGTTTTATCTGACCGCCATTTGCAGTAACATCTTTTGGTAAATAAACCTGCATACGGGTATCCGAAATCAGGAATTTAACGTCAGTAGTTACGCCTTTAGCGCCAATAACTTTTATTGATTTAATTTTATAACCGGCATCAAAATCCTGGCCACGGCCCCAGTTTCTGCTGGTTTTTGTTGGTGGATTACCTGCATAAGGAACAATTGCAGTTCCTCTTGAATCCAGTTTAAACAGGTTTTGCTCCAGGTTCATCCATAAATAACCCAGGTTTTGCGGGCTATTGTTAGTATAGGTTAATACCTCTGATCCGGTAATTTCGTTGGTTTCGTCGTTCAGTTTGGCTGCCAATTGATAATCGGCTCTGTTTTGCCAGTATTTAGGTCCGGGTTCGCCATCAGCTGCACGGTATTCGTTGCCATTTTTATTATAAAATAATGGGCCGAATAACTCGTGATAGTCATAATTGGTTGCTGGTGAAGCAGGAGGTGCTGCTGGTGCCGGTGCCGCTGGTGCCATAGCAGGCGGAACGATTTGCTGCGCCTGGCTAAAGCCGGTTACCGCCATAAGTGCCAGTGTAAAACCGGCAACAAGGTTTAATTTCATTGCTAAATAAATTTTGATCAGTTTAAAAAGCAAGTATACTATATTTTATACAATAGCCGTTTAGCGTAAAATGATTGTTACTTGGCTGTTAACCCCAATTTACTTAATTAAACCTTTATAAACCTCTTCATCAAAACCAAAATACAGAAAACCGTTATCTTCAATAACCGGCCTTTTAATCATACTTGTTTTTTGTTGAAGCAGTTTTAAAGCATCAGCTGATGTTTTGATGCTTTCTTTAACCGCAGGGTCAAGTTGTTTCCAGGTGAGTCCCTGTTTGTTCATAAACTTTTCGTAGCCTGCTTTCTGATTCCATTCATCCAGCTTTTGCACGCTTATACCCAGCTTTTTAAAATCATGAAACTCGTAATCAACATGATTGACCTTTAGCCAGTCGAGCGCTTTTTTTACCGTGTTGCAATTAGTGATACCGTAAACTTTCATCCGGTAAAGATAGTTTTTTTGAGAATTATGAAACTACTGATTACCTCCACTGCTTTTAGTGCCTCCTTTTACATCATCATTATTAATACTGCGCTGGTTCTTTTTGATGTCACTATTCAGCTTGCCAAACTTGTAGTTAAACCTTATGGCAAACGTGCGGTAATAATTTTGACTGTACGACGACTGCGAAAAGTCAATCGTATTGATCGTAGTACGATAATCGATATACTTACTATAAGGATTATTGGCTACCAGCGAGATTACCATTTTCTTATTCAAAAACTCTTTGGAGAAAACAAACTGCGAAAAGAACCGGTCATTGGATTCGCCCTGCAAGGTAACATTGCCGGTAATAAATGCGGCGTTGAACCCTATTGCATAACCATCATCAAATTTGTAGCGCGTGTTAAAAAAGGTATTGCCGGTGAAACCCTGGTTGGTATAAAACTGACTATCGTACATCCCCTTTAACCACACATGGTTAACCTGCAGATTTATGCCGAGTGACAGGGCTTTGGTTATATTAAGGTGTGTATTAAAATTAAACCCTAAAGTGCGGTTACTTCCCAAATTCTCATAGGTAGTATAAGTTACGGTGTCTTTCCTGTTGTTTAAACTATCAACCCTTAAGCTTGATACATTTTGGATGGAGTTATTAGAAAAAGCATAGCTAAGCCCGGCATTAATGGAGTTTTTACCGAAATGGCTATACGTAAGCTCAAAAGCATTATCCAGTTCGGGCCGAAGATCCGGGTTACCGGTGCTTATAAACTGAGGGTTTGATAAATCAATAAATGGGTTAAGCTGTGAAATACCGGGGCGTTGAATACGCTGCGTAAACCCGAAATTAAGGCTGCTGGAAGTAAAGCGGCGTTGAATGGATACCGAGGGAATTAAATTATTATAATCGGGTGCTACCGAAACCCCGGCCGAGGTAAAATCAGCATTAATAGCGGTATGCTCTAAACGTAAACCGGCTTTGGCGGTCCATTTATCTAATTTTAGCTGATATGAGTTATACAGACTATAAACATCCTGCCGGTAATTAAAATCATTAGTTTGCTGGGGATTGGGTACAAACTCTTGGGTAAGGCTATCCCTGTCATCCAGCGTATAATTGCTAAAATTATTGCGTAATATGGCTTTTGTTCCTGCTTCAATGGTAAGTTTTTTACTTAACGGACCGGTAAAATCAATCTGTATAGTATTAGTTCTGCTACCCGAATTATTGTATTGCTGATAATCGGGGACCTCTGAAGCCGGATAATTCATCCGCCCGGAAAATAAGTTACTGTTAAATTGTTTATCGGGCGAGTAGTTGTATTGATAAGAAAAGGTTAGCAATTCGTCTTTTGATTTTTTGAAGCCAAGCTGATAGTTCAGCGCTGCATCCAAACCCAGGTAGTTTTCTGTTCCGGCATTCTGCAACATATAGCTTTGAGTAGCAACACTTGCACTATCAGTGTTAGATGTTTGATTGATACCGGTAATAGTATGCTGACTATAAAAGCTAAAGGAGCCGGTGAGCAGATTGAGCGAATCTATTTCATAGCTTAACTCTACATCGCTATAACCATATGTAGCGCGCCTTGAATTGGATGCCATTTGCGAGATGGTATTCTGATTGGCAAAAATATTTTCGGTAGTCCCCGAGTTATTTGCCGTTTGTTTTTGATTGCCAAAGCCGAAGTAGCCCGAAATGCCAAACTTTCCTTGTTTATAAGCGCCGTTCATGTTGTAACCGGGACCGTAAACTGAATTATACCGGCCATTTATACCGATGTTATACCCCTGGTCGGCATTTTTTTTGGTGATGATGTTGATAATACCGGCCAAGCCCTCGGCATCGTACTTGGCCGGTGGTGTGGTAATTACTTCTATTTTTTCGATATTACTGGCCGGCATTGATTTCAATACATCCGAAGGATTTTTCGCCATCATGGCCGATTCTTTGCCGTTGATTAATATCTTATAATTTCCGCTGCCTTTTAATAATACATTGTCATTTCCATCGACCGCTAACAGAGGTACCTTACGCATCATATCAAGAGCCGATAAGGCTGTACTTTCAGGATCAGCCTGAACGTTATAGCCAATACGGTCAACCTCCTGCGTCATAATTGGTTTAACAGCGCTAACAGAAACTTCCTTTAACTGGCTGGTTGATGCAGCCAATAAAATTCTACCCAAATCGGCATCGGCCCCTGTAGCTTGTACGGGTACCGTTTTATTTGCATAGCCAATGAAGGCCAGCACCAGGTTATAAGCCTTTCCGGTGGGTGCTTTCAATACAAAGTTCCCGTTGTCGGTAGTTAAGGCGCTTTTAACAGGCTGATGTGTTTTGGCATCGATCAAAGCTGCTGTTACATAACCCAAAGGTTTATTGGTGGCAGAATCAATTGCAATGCCCTTTACCGATAGCATTGGCTGCGCATTTTGGGCATGGGTAAAAGTCCAAAACAAAATTCCGGAAATAAGTAAGATCCATTTTTTCATAGGTTGATATTTTTGTTCGGTTAAGGACATAGCAATGCCCCTTCGAAAATTGTATTTTCAAAAAAATTGAGGTACGAGGCATAGTGCCCCGTTAATAAGTTAGTAATGGAAGCATGAGGCGATCAGCTATTCCTCATGCGGGTGCTAGATTAAAGATCGTTTTTGCCGTAGAAGTATCCCATGCCATACATTTGCACAGGGCCATAGTAAAATCCAAAGCGTGGATTTCTGATATACTTTTCGGCTAATTTCTTTTGTATTTCTTCGGGTTGTTTTACCCCGTTTACAATTAATTCGGTTTCGGTAAGTCCAAACCAGCTCAGGCTGTTTTTATCTTTTACCACATTAGCGTTAATCAGATCGTTGATAATTCCTTTCATTTCGGCTTTCACTACTTGCAGCTCTGCTTCCTGGCGCCTAAAGTAAAGTGAGTCATTCTTTTTATTAAAAGCCCGTCTTTTTATCATCACGGAATCTCTTACCTTTCTAAGCGAGTCATTTCTCTTCTCCACTTTCACCATCTTTAAAGTCATTTTGGCATCAATGGCTCTTTTTAAAGTAATATCATTAGCGGCTTTTATTTTCGTTACATAAACCTGATTCCGCATTTCCGCATTTGTAATATTTGTATCCTTATACAAAACCATGTCTTTACGGAGTTTTATTGTCATTTTAGGCGCCTTCTCATATTTAACCTTAATCTCTTTCAGTTTCACGGAATCATTTCTGTCCAGGGATGACATTCTTCTCAATTTCATCAGCTGCATTTCATCATCAGCTGCCAGCTCCCGGTTTCTATTTTCATCCCGCAATGCTTTCAGGCGTGCCATGTTCTGATATTTCACAAGTCTCAAGTTCTCGGCAGATCGGTTTAGACCCTCGGCCAGATGTTGGTATTTAGGCAAATCTTCATTCTTAACTGTTTTGCCATTTATCTGCATAAAAGTGAGCTGATTGTTAATCATTTTTAAATAATACTGGTTACCCACATCATCTTTTGCCCTTATAACCCGGACTGCCGAATCGGCGTCGGTATGCATAAATGTAATGTTGGTCAATTTTACGGAGGTATCTGTGGCGAGTGTATCTTTTAGCAGGGGGCGAACGATAATTTTATCGTCTATTTGATGACTAGCAATAAGCGATTTCATTTTAGGCCGCTCAGCTGTAATCTGCGGACGATCATCTTTATTGGCTTTGATCATTATGGCCAGGATATTCTTTTTCAGAAAAATTGCAGTATGTTGTATCTCTGAGTTAGCTTTCGGTATAAAACTTAATAGAGATAATACTACAATGCCCGATAGCAGGATAACCTTTTCAACAATACTTAATCTCTTATTTTCGAGATTTACCATTCGCTTTAGTCTGTTTTTCAACTGATTGCGCCCCAAACCAAGCGCCATGGCTTGTTTTACGGAGATGTCTGCATATTCGTGGAAATTAAGCAGCGCCTGCAAGTAATTCCCTTTTTGCGAAACGTTTGCCAAAACCAGGTCATCGCAACAAGCTTCTCTTTCTTCTCTTATCAAGGCTGATAACCATAATAGTGCCGGATTAAAGAAAAACACCACTTCAACAATTTCCTGTAGTATATTAATCAGGTAATCCCTACGGTGAATGTGCGCCAGTTCATGCCATAAAATGGTGTCTATCTGGCCTGCGGGCAATTGCAGCAACAAGCCTAGCGGCAGCAATATAACGGGCTTAAGCACGCCAATGGTTACCGGCACTTTTACCCGTTCTGATTGAAGTAAGGTTACCTTTTGACTGATGCCTAATTTTTTACTAAACGCTAAAACTTTATCCTTCCACTCCTCATCAATTAAATGCACTTTTTGTGTGCGGATGCGATGAATATAAAATAAACCACCCACCATTTTTACGCTTTTTATAGCGAAGCATATCAACCAAACCAAAAATATCCAACCAATCTGCTGGTTCAGAAAAACAACTAACCGGTTTATGATGTTGGCCTCAGCCGGCCCCACTTTAATTTGGCCAGCCATAACGTTAGTTACCGATACCTTTGTGCTGTGATGAGCAAAATTCAGATTGCCATTCTCACTGCCTAATTCCAGGTAAAAAGTAAAGGCTGTTGAAAGGACAAACAAAAGTAATACGCCACATAAAAGCTGGTAGCGGGTATGCGAAGCTGCCTTTTTAGTAAATGCTATTACAAGGCCAGCTAATGCGGCAATAATAAGTCCTATCCAAAGCGAGTGGATCAATGTCCAGCAGATGGCTTTTATCATATGATCAGAAAACCACTGGGTTAAAAATGAGGTTGCCATATCTTTAATCTTTTTGATCAATTTTTTTAATTAACTCTTTAAACTCCTCCATCTCTTTAGGGGAGATTTTTTTATTACCTAACAATTGCATCATTAAATTACTTGCCGAGCCGTTAAACAGGTTATCAACTACTCTATCCAGCAAAAAGCCTTTGGTTTTACCTTCTTCTACCGCTGCTTTATAAATGTGCGTCATCTGGCTGCTATCTTTTTCGAGTAAACTTTTTTCAACCATTATCTGCATCAGCTTAAGGGTCGACATATAAATTACCGGGCGTTTTTCTTTATTGATGTAATCATTAACAAAACGGGCCGTTGAAGGGCCAAACTCCCATAAAACCTGAAGTATCTCTAATTCAGATTTGGTAGGCTCTGATAATGAGCTGTTTTGGTCTTTTGATTTTTTCATATAACAATGATAAGAATAATTTCTTATCATTCAAAATATTTTGACAGATCACAATACAACTTATTGAAAATCAAATAAATAAAATAAGAATAATTTCTTATCTATATAAAAATCAGTCTTAAATAAAAAAACCTGCCACTTATGAGCAGGTTTTTAAATAGTTAAATCTTAGCTTTTAGCTTCCGCCGCTACTTTTGCCGCCACCGCCTTTGGTATCGTCATTATTAATACCGTGTTCATTTTTCTTTATTTCGCTGTTTAGCTTACCAAATTTATAGCTAAATCGTACCGCGAACGTACGGTAAGGGTTTTGGTTGAATGATGATTGGTAGTAATCGGCTGTTCTTGTAGTGGATGTATCATCATGATATTTACTTTCGGGATCATTTGCCACTAATGAGATGGTGGCATTTTTATTCCAGAACTCTTTGGTAATTACCAAGGCATTATAAATAAAGTTGCTGGTATGCCCCTGTAGCGTTACATCGCCACTAAAAAACCCGGCATCAATACCTATCCTGTAACCTCCGTTAAACTTATAGCTTGCATTGGCAAAAGCATTACCTGTAATGCCTGTGTTTTCATAAAACTGGTCATTATAGGTACCACGCAGCCATACTTTTGAAACCTGACCATTTAAGCTTAATGAAAGTGCTTTAGTGAAGTTAATATTGGTGTTGACGTTGAAGCCCAGCGTGCGGTTGCTACCTAAATTCTGATAGGTTGTTTTAGTAACCGTATCGGGTTTGTTGTTAGCTGTACTATCAACACTCAGGCTGGATACATTTTGGATAGAGTTATTTGAAAATTGGTAACTAAGCCCGGCCGTAAAAGAGTTTTTTGAAAAGTTGCTATACGTCAATTCAAAGTTGTTGTTCAATTCGGGCTTCAAATTAGGGTTACCTGTACTGATAAATTTAGGGTTTGAATTATCAACAAATGGATTTAACTGGTAAATACCCGGTCGTTGTATGCGTTGCGTAAATCCAAAATTAATGCTGCTGGTTTTAAAACTGCGTTGTATGGAAACAGATGGGATAAAATTATTATAATCTTGATTTACGGTAGTATTAACAGAGGTAAAATCGCCATCTACAGTAGTATGCTCCAACCTTAAACCTGCTTTGGCTGTCCATTTATCAAGCTTTAACTGATAGGAGTTATATAAACTGTATACATTTTGCTGGTAGTTAAAATTATCAGTATAAATTGGGTTTTCTACATAATCCGTAGTTGCCGAATCCCGATCGGACCGATTAAAATCACTGAAGTCGGTCCTCAAAATAGCTTTTGCGCCGGCTTCGAGCGTAAGCTTTTTAAAAGGCTGGGCATAATCAATCTGTATGGTATGCGCCCGCTCGCCAGAGTTGTTATTTTGAAAAAAATCAGGCTGTACAGACTCATCATAGTTTAGCCTGTCCGAAAAAGTGTTGTTGCTGTAGCTGGTATTTGGCGAATAGCTGTATTTGTAAGATAAGGTAAGCAGCTGATCTTTGCTTCGCTTAAATCCTAGCTGATAATTGATGGTTGCATCAAGCCCCTGAAAGGTATTGAATCCGGAAGTTTGTTGACCATATTGCTGAGCAATAGATCCATCGTAGTTTGTGGTTACTGAAGTTTGGTCATTGTCCTGATCGCCTCTGCCGTGGTACATCTGAAAAGAGCCCGTTAACAGGTTAAGGCTGTCTAACTCATAACTTAATTCTGCGGTGCCAAAATAGTTGTGAAATTTATTACTGCCGTAGCCGTTTTGCACAGTAGATTGCCCCCCATATATGTTTTGCGTATTGCCGAAAGCAGCGTTGTAACCAGTGTTATAGTTAGTTCCTGCAAATATGCTTACTCCAAGCTTGCCTTCTTTAACACTTCCATGTCCATATAAGCCGGGACCGTAAACGCTGTTGTAACGGCCGCTGATATTTGCATTATATCCCTGGTCTGCATTCTTTTTAGTGATGATATTGATAATACCCGTTAAGCCTTCTGCGTCGTATTTTGCAGGTGGGGTGGTTATCACCTCAATTCTTTCAATGTTATCGGCAGGCATAGCTTTTAACACATCCGATGGGTTTTTAGCCATCAGGGCAGACTCTTTGCCATTTATCAAAATTTTATAATTGCCACTGCCTTTCATTTTAATATTATCACTGGCATCTACCGATAATAAAGGCACCTTGCGCATCATATCCAAAGCTGTAAGCGCCTTGCTTTCCGGATCATTCTGTACGTTATAGCTGATCCGATCAACCTCTTGTTTCATGATGGGCTTAACTGCGGTAATAGCAACTTCCTTAAGTGAATTACTTGATACAGATAAAAACACCTTCCCTGTGTTTATATCAACGGCAGTATTAGATATTTTTATTGTTTTACTACTATAGCCTATTGAAGCAAGGGCCAATTGATAAATTTTGCCTTTAGGCACTTTTAATTCAAAGCTGCCATCATCCTTACTCAACCCCGACATTACCGGTTTTGCAGTTGCAGCATCCTGCACTACCACGGTAACGTAGCCCAATGGTTTATTAGCAGTTGAATCAATAACAACACCAGTAACCTTTATAGTTTGAGGCACCGTTTGAGCCTTTAAAAGACCGGTAATTAAACAAAAAACTGCTAATAGTAAAAACTTTTTCATAAGTGATTTAGGATAATAGACACAAAAGTTAAGTAAAGCGTTACAAGAAAAAAAAGATTTAACATATTTTAACTAAAAAATTAGTTATTTAACATTTATGTCACAAATTTTTAATTGAAATGCGATAATTTCAGTAATTGGATATGATTTGGAGGATAATTTTAACGGTTATATTTTGTCATGGTAAGCTCCGACCCTATGGTTACAAAGCTCTTGACGATTTCTATAGAGCGGTCAATTAACGCAGGTAGTTCAGGCAGTTCATCTTTATCAAAGCCGTCAAGCACATAGTCAACCTGCCTGCCTTTGGGGAAATTATCGCTAACGCCAAAGCGCAGGCGCGCATAGTCGTTATGGCCCAGGGTTGCTTCAATGTGTTTCAATCCATTGTGGCCGGCCGCGCTGCCTTTAGGCTTAAGGCGCAGCGTTCCAAATGGCAGGGCAATATCATCAACCAGTACGAGTACATTTTCAACGGGGATCTTCAGCTCTTTCATCCAATGGTTAAGGGCCTTACCGCTCAAGTTCATGTAGGTTGTGGGTTTAATTAAATACAGGGTACGGGCCTTATAATTTACTTCGGTATAGTAAGCCAGGCGCATATTGTAAAACTTTGCGGCCTCCTGCTTTGCCATTTCATCCAGTATCATAAAACCTATATTATGCCTGGTATCAGCATATTCGGGGCCAATGTTCCCTAATCCTACTATTAAATATTTCATACCCTCACCCTTGTAAAAGATAACGATGGGTTTAAAACCCACCGTTATTGAAGTTTTTGATTAATTCGGCATCAAAGTAAATAAAAACAGCGATAAGTATAAAACTCATCGCTGTTTTTCGGTGTAATCACTAACCAATCAGTGAAATCGGTTTAATTATTTTTTACCTTGAGCGGCTTCTTGTTCAGCCTGACGTAATGCGCGTGAAGTAGTTACAGATACGATAGTATCTTCTTTAGCATTAGTAATAGTTAAATTGCTGACTTTAATATCGCCAACTTTAACTGATTTACCAACTTCTAAAGTTTCGATACTTACTTCAATAGCGTCCAAATGATCTTTCGGAAGTGCTTTGATACGTAATTTTCTCAATTTTTGAACCAGTTTACCACCAGTTTTGACACCTGGAGAAGTTCCGGTTAATTTAACAGGGATCTCTATAGTGATAGGTTTTTTCTCGTCTAACAATAAAAAGTCAACGTGAATAATTTGTTCAGTTAATGGATGAAACTGAAGATCTTTAATAATAGCTTGTGATTTTACACCAGCAATTTCTAAGTCGATGAAATGAACAACCGGCGTATAAACTACGGCTTTCAAATCAGCTGCGGACACTGAAAAGTGGGTTTGAGTAGCCCCACCGTAAAGTACTGCCGGCACTAATGCCTGATAACGCAGTTCTTTAGCGTCTCTTTTCCCTACGTTCTCTCTTGGAGAACCGCTAATAGCAATTGATTTCATTTATTTGTTTTGATTTTAAGTCCATGGTCGATAGTCTATAGACCATGGTATTGTATGTATTATTTGTATTCTCTTTAATTTATCTATGGACTATCGACCATAGACTATGGACTTCTTATTAATCTACCTTAAACAGCTGGCTTATTGAGCCGTGTTCGTTCACATTCATTATTGCACTGGCAAATAAGTTTGCAGTGGTTAATACCTTTATTTTACTGCTCTGATATTTAAGCGGTATGGTATCTGTTACTATCAGCTCTGTTAATACTGAATTCTCAATAGTCTCGTAAGCTTTACCCGATAAAATTGGGTGTGTACAAACAGCACGTACGCTACGCGCTCCGCGTTCCATTATCAAACCGGCTGCTTTTGCCAGCGTGCCCGCAGTATCGCAAATATCGTCAATCAACACAATGTCCTGGTCGGTTACATCGCCAATTAAAGTCATAGACTCAATTTCATTGGCGCGCTTACGACGTTTGTCGCAAATTACCACTTCGGCGTTAAAAAATTTAGCAAAGGTACGAGCCCTGTATGATCCGCCCATATCAGGCGAAGCAATAGTTAAATTCTTTAACGCAAGGCTTTTGATATACGGAACAAAAATGATAGATGCATCCAGGTGATCAACAGGAATATCAAAAAATCCTTGTATCTGCGCAGCATGCAGATCCATGGTCATGATGCGGTTAACGCCCGATGCTACTAATAAATTAGCCACCAGTTTAGCGCCTATTGCCACACGTGGTTTATCTTTTCTGTCCTGACGCGCCAGTCCGAAATAAGGAATAACTGCAGTTACATAATGAGCGGATGCACGGCGTGCTGCATCAGTCATCATTAATAACTCCATCAGGTTATCAGTAGGCGGACAGGTTGATTGAATTAAAAAAACATCGCATCCACGTACCGATTCATTAAAATGAGGTTGAAATTCGCCATCGCTGAAACGCGATATGGCTACATCGCCTAAATCCCGGCCATAAGCCGCAGCGATATTTGCCGCCAATACCTGGGTACCAGAGCCTGCAAATAATTTAACCGGGTTAAACTGTAAAGGCATTTTTTGATTTCGGATTTCGGATTTTCGACTTCGGATTTTTTATTTATCCTGATCTGAACATCCCGATGGCCAGTTATTATAAAAAACAATTCGGATTTCAATCGTCTATTCCGAAAGTAAATCCGAAACTGAACATTTGAAATCCGAAGTATCAACTTGTTGCCCGACCAGGATTCGAACCTAGACAAACGGTACCAAAAACCGTCGTACTACCATTATACTATCAGGCAATCTCCTTAGGATTGTTATCCTCTCCGAAAAGGAATGCAAATATAGGACGTTTTTCTTTCTATCAAAAAGGTTTTTTAAAAAAAGTTGAAAAAACTATAAATTAAATGTTCTTTAACTGTTAAGAATGCCTCCATAACACTTTAAAACAAAGGATTTTATTGGCTTAAGTATTTATATTTGAGTTAATAACGCGCCACCACAATCAATTCATGAAAAACAAAATCAAACTACTAGTATTGCTGATAGCTTTATTTGAGAGCTCACTTTTCGCTCAGCAACCCGCATTCAAAAAACTAAATAATGATATTATCTCTGCTGCAAAAGTGGATTCTATTGTTACCCGGCTAATGCGGGAAGGTAAAGTTACCGGACTTTGTGTTTCTATACTTAATGATAATAAACCGGTTTACACTAAAGCTTTTGGCTTTAAAAACAGTTCATCAAAACAACTATTGGATACCGCTACAGTATTTTATGCAGCATCATTAAGTAAAGCAGTATTTGCCGTTTTAGTGATGAAACTGGTTCAGGAGGGCGTAGTAGATCTCGACAAGCCCTTATACCAATACCTTGAAAAGCCGCTTCCTGAATATGACAACTACAAAGACCTGGCAGGGGATGACAGATGGAAATTGATTACGGCCAGGATGTGCCTTAGCCATACCACAGGTTTCCCTAACTGGCGATTTTTAACCCCGCATACAGCTGATTATGATTCAAATGGGAAACTGGCTATTTATTTTACTCCGGGCAGTCGCTATGCCTACTCTGGCGAGGGGCTGACGTTGCTACAGATGGTAGTTGAAAAAATAACAGGGAAAACATTACAGCAATTAGCGAGCGAGCAAATTTTTATTCCTGTCGGGATGAGTAGAACTGCTTACGTATGGCAACCGTCTTTTGATAATGATTTTGCGGATGGGCACGATGGAAAAGAAAATGTATTGCCCATAAAGAAAAGAACCAAAGCTAATGCCGCGGGTTCGATGGAAACTACTATTGCCGATTATACTAGGTTTATTGCCTATGTAATGCAGGGCAAAGGATTAAATGAACAAACAAAAGCACTGATGCTCACCCCGCAGATAACTATCAATTCTAAATATCAATTCCCCACTATTACGAATGATACCACTACGCGCAACAATAACATCCAATTGAGTTATGGGCTGGGCTGGGGGCTTTTTAATTGTAAATATGGCCACGCTTTTTTTAAGGAAGGCCATGATGACGGCTGGCGGCACTACGGCGTTATTTTTTCCGATAAAAAAACAGCTCTTATCATTATGACTAATAGCGCCAATGGCGAAGGCATATTTAAATATCTGCTGGAAGAATTAATAGGAGACACCTATACGCCGTGGAAGTGGGAACGGTATATCCCTTATGACAAATAAAACCAGGGTTGAAAATTTTGCAGTTAGGGCAAAAGTTAGCAATCAGGCATAAAACGTTCTTGTAACCTTCTATGCCTGATATAATATTTCTTAATCTTCAATTACCACGCCCATTGAACAGAATTTGTCAATGCGCTCAGTAACCAGTTCATCAATATTGCGTTCTTTAAGCTGCTTCAAATCTTTCAGCAGCTGTTTTTTAAGCGTTGCCGCCATAACCACCGGGTCCTGATGTGCACCGCCAAGAGGTTCTTTTATCACACCGTCAATCAGCTTATTCTTCAGCATATCTGCCGAAGTTAGCTTCAGCATTTCTGCGGCGCGTTCTTTATGCTCCCAGGTTTTAAACAAAATGGTTGAACAGTTTTCGGGCGATATTACCGAGTACCAGGAATTTTCAAGCATCATTACTTTATCGCCAATTGCAATACCTAATGCGCCACCTGATGCTCCCTCGCCAATAATTACACAAATTACCGGCACTTTAAGTACCGACATTTCTAACAGGTTACGTGCAATTGCCTCACCTTGTCCGCGCTCTTCAGCCTCCAAACCAGGAAATGCTCCCGGAGTGTCGATTAGCGTAATAACTGGTTTGTTAAACTTTTCGGCCATTTTCATCAGCCTTAAAGCCTTGCGGTAGCCTTCGGGATTGGGCATACCGAAATTACGATACTGCCTTTCTTTGGTGTTTTTTCCTTTTTGGTGACCAATAAACATAGCAGTTTGGCCATTTATGGTTCCAAAACCACCAACTATTGCTTTATCATCTCCAACCGTACGATCACCGTGCAACTCAATAAAGTCATCGCACATTAGTTCAATGTACTGCAAGGTGTACGGCCTTTCGGGGTGGCGTGCTATTTGCACCCTTTGCCAACCTGTTAGATTAGCATATATTTCCTGTTTCGTTGTCTCAAACCTACTTTCCAGTTCAGCTACAGTTGCAGACATATCCAACTTGTTCTTGTCTTCAACCTGCTTCACTTTTTCAATCTGCAATTGCAGGTCGGCCAGCGGTTTTTCGAAATCAAAAGTGATCTTCATAAACTAAATTATTGGGGCCGCTAAATTAAATAAATCAATTGGTATTTCTTCTATCGGCTTTTTGCAAGGCATCCAGCTTGTTTATCTGCTGTTGCGAAAGCAATACCCGCGTGGCTAAACAGGCCTGTAAAATAGTGTTTCGCAACTCGCCCTGATACAGTCCGTAACGATTGGTATAAAATATCAACGACCCATTGTTTAACATGTGGTATTTAAAAAGGCTATCCAGCGTTCTTTCATTGTTGATGATGGTTAAACCCATTTCCAGCTTTTTGCGGTGAAACTCCTTATTAATTGCAATTATTTTGTTTAGCTGAATAGGGCTTAAATCAAGCTCATGTTTATATTTTATAACCGCATCCGGCGATGGATAATGATTTAACGTCGCGGCTAATTCCATTCCATTCAAATCATTCCCGCTTAACAATGCATTGTATTGTGCATCGTTTAGCGTTTTTAGCGGCGAATGCTTCATGGTACTATCAACCACGGCCTGGGCATTTACCTTGCTGCCGATTAAGATTACCGCAAATAAAAACAACAGATTTCTCATAAAATTGGACGCATTATTAAAACTGTAGCAATTTTATAAATTCTTTTCAGATTTAATTGCCAACCTGTAAATAAACCAACCTATAATTTTACCGATTGTTTAATTTCCATACTTTTTTAAAGTAAAGTAAAAACGACTACCCTCTCCCAGCTCACTTTCAACGCCAATTTTTCCGGCTTGCGCCTCAATAAAATCCTTTGCTATGGCAAGGCCCAAGCCCGTTCCGGTTTGTTCTGTAGAGGCGCCGGGGACTTTAAAATATCTTTCAAAGATCCGCGACAAATACTTTTGATCAATACCCCGGCCATGATCCTGTACGGAGAACTCTATCTCATCGGCCTTGTATTTATTTACAATGAGATCAACCGACGACTTTTCGTGACTATACTTTATTGCGTTTGACAATAAATTGATAAGCACCCAGGTTGTTTTATCCAAATCGGCCTGCACTTCGGGCAAATCCTTATCGCATTTTATGTTGATGGATACATGCTTTTGGTCGGCAGTAGTTTTCAGCGCTTTTACAGCATATTCTACAATATTCCGGGGATGCGTGCTGCCAAAATTCAACTGTAGTTTTCCTGTTTCCACCTGGGCCATATCCAGCAACTCGCCCGTAATTTGAAGTAGTCTGCGGGCATCCTCGTCAATATTTTCCAGCAATTGCCTTTGCTCAGGATTTACAGCGCCAATACGGCTATCCTCCAGCAATTTAAGGCTCATCTTTATAGATGATATGGGCGTTTTTAATTCGTGTGAAATAGTTGCAATAAAATTCGTTTTTGCCTCATCCAACTGCTGAAACTCGGTAATATTTTTAAGAATTATCACACTACCTATTACCTTATCCTTGCTTATTACCGACAAAACTTCTTTCGTATAATAACTTTCGCGGTTATCAGCATAAATTTTCATTTTGCTCTGATCGTTCAATAGCAAATTGCGCAGCAGATCGTTTTCCATGGCTATGTCAGGTGCCAAATGTCCTGTCAAATCTTTTTCGGGCATACCGATCAGGGTGCATGCAACTTCGTTCGCAAAAATGATAACCGATTTTTCGTCCAATCCCAAAATGGCATCATGCATAGAATTGATGATGGTTTCGATCCGTTTCTTTTCAAATAAAATGCTGGCAAGGTTGCTATGCTCGTATTCGTCCAGCTTTCTCGTCATGGTATTAAATGCATCACCCAATTCGCCAAACTCATCGTTTGATTTGAAGTTAAGCTGCTGATGATAATTCCGGTTTGATACGTCTTTTATTCTTTCTGTTAATTCTTTTATGGGGTTTGCAATATATCCCGGGAAATTAACCACAAAGCTGAACGCTACCAGGAATAAAAAGGTAGCGGCAAAGGCTACCAGCAAAGTTGCATCATTAGCAGTAGTATTAGCTTTTGCATATTTACGTTCAATGGTAGTCATATTTAACTGCATAATTCCATAAATAACCCTTTTTATGTCAAGATGCATCATTGCAGTTTTTTCAGAATTATCGTGCACTGATTTTAGTGCCTCAAATTTCATACGCAATGAATCCGTCAGCTCCCGTTCACCATGCTCTGTAATGTTATGTTCCTGCTTTTCAAGATTTTCTTCAATCTGTTTTATTTGATATTGATTAAGCGCCCCCAGATTGGCATCTACGGCAATACCCATATCTTTCATATACTGAACTGTTTTATAATTATCTTTCAGTATATTTTTGGCATCAGCAGAAAGGCGGTTCAGAAAATAAATGGACAAGCCACAACTTAATAGTGCCAGCACAAACAAGAAGCTGAAGCCGGCACGGAGTTTATTTTTAATAGTCATTATGAAAGTATTACAAGGTCAATATGTGTTTGTGACATTTTGTTTAGCAATTGGGTAAAAACAGCCGTTTTCATAACCAGCTGATAAAACTTAAAACGGGGTTTACCAAGACAGATGGTAGTAACGTCATATTTCTCAGCAGTTTCCCATATTGTTTTTGCAATGTTATCGTTTTTTACTTTTAAAACCTCGCCCCCAAGCTGTGTGGCCAATTTCATGTTATTGATCAAATGCCTTTGCGAAGCAAGGTTTATTTTATCACTGCTTTCGTTTGATGTTTGCACGTAAAGCAAATACCATTTGGAGCGATAGTAAGAGGCAAGCCGGGCCGTTTTCCGGATAATTATTTTAGCCGATTCCTCGTTGGTACTAATACAGGCCAAAAACAATTCGGGCCGCAGCTTTATGGTTTTGGGTACTTCTATATCAATTTTACGCTCAACCTGGTGTGCCACTTCGCGCAGAGCCAGCTCCCTTAGCTGCAATATTCTTTCTGTTTGAAAAAAGTTATTTAAAGCCAGCGGGATCTTTTTCTCATCGTATATTTTACCTTCTTTCAGGCGGTCAATCAGCTCATCGGCAGTAAGGTCAATATTCACTACTTCATCGGCCATTTGTAAAACCTTATCGGGGATTCGCTCATTTATGGCTGTACCGGTAATTTTTTCAACTTCCTCGTTCAAGCTTTCAATATGCTGAATATTGATAGCGCTGATAACGTTAATGCCTGCATTTAAAATATCCATTACATCCTGCCAGCGTTTCTCGTTCTTGCTGCCTTCAATATTGGTGTGAGCCAGCTCATCCACAATCACCACTTCGGGACGCAGGTTAATAATGGCATTCAAATCCATTTCTTCCAGCTCTTTACCCTTATAAAAAAGTTTACGACGCGGAATAAGCGGCAAGCCTTCCAACTGTGCTACCGTTTCTTTACGACTATGCGTTTCAACGTACCCAATTTTTACATCAATACCATTACGCATAAGGGTTTGCGCCTCCAGCAGCATGCGGTACGTTTTGCCTACACCGGCACTCATGCCGATATAAATTTTAAACTTACCCCGCCTTGATCGCTTTATCAGCTCCAGGAAATGCCCAACAGATTGTTCCTTATTTTCTTCTTCCATTTAAGCCCCCCCTAAATCTCCCCCGGTAGGGGAGACTTTCTGAATCTCTATTTAATATTTTCATGTCGGTTACTTACTTATATTTTTTAATGCTCATTTATCAAAGTCCTCCCTACCGGGGAGGATTTAGGTGGGGCTACCCCCAAACCTTATAAAGGGGGGCCGACACCCCCCTTTTTTCACGCGGACCTCAATCAAACCAAACCTATAATTATCAAACAATAAATAATTATAATCTGTAGCCCGCGCTAATCTTTACAGGTTGTTCGGACCTGTGTATTATGCTTATTTTAAACTTTCGGCGTATAGCTCTTTTATCTTATATTCATTGGCTTGTTCATCATAAGCATACAGGTTCAAATCACTTTTTGATTCCAACTCAACCATATTTTTAAATTTAACGTTTTTAGGGAAAGCTATTGCAATATTTTCAGCAGTTAAAGGCAATATAGTATCATCTGTTTTTTTGCTGAAAAAATAGATCCTGGTTGGCTTGGGACCTTTACCCTGTTGCACTAATTTATCGTAGCTGTAAATATAAAAACCGGTGGTATCAATAATCTGATAAGCTTTGTCATCATTAAACCGGTAATCGTTATTGTTACTGTCGTGATAACCAAATAGCTGACTTTTTGAAATGATTATTTTTTTACCATTGCTGATAACTGTTACGTTTTTTATACCGATAAATTCATGTATGCTAATTTTATCGGCCGTGTAACTTAATTTACGATTTAAGTAATCAGCATATGTTAAATACAATCCGCTTGATTGTTTTTGGGCATTTGAGGTCTGAATTAATCCAAATGTCATTACGATGATTGCAATCATCTGAAATTTAAACGTTTTCATTTTTCTTATTATTAAATTTACTATTATAAGCGGTTACAACGTGTAACCGTAGGATATTAGTAGGATATTAAAAGCGTACTATTAAATCCATAGCTGCAGTATACTGGTCTTTTTTAGTACCATTATCATAAGGAGTTACACCATCAGCATAAGCACGTTCGTACCTGATTTCCGGACGAATCCTGATATAATCGTTAAAGTAATGTACAAAACCGATAGTGTGACTTGAGTACCAGGTGGCATAACCGGTACGACCAGCCTGTGGATCATCTAAAGCATCATTACGGATAGAGATATAATCTTTTTTAGATACCAGGATCTGGAAGTAGTTCACGGCACCGAAAGCATTTTCCCTACCCGGAATAGGTACACCCGGACCAACTCCTGTTAAGAAAGGTTGTGCAGGGCCATTGATTACTGTACCACCGGTAAGCGCATGATATTGCCACATGTAATAAGTTTCAGTCATCATGTGGAAAGTCTCATTAAACTTGTGTCCCCAGGTGGCAACAACCATTTGCAGGTCATCATGTTCGCGGGTATAGTCGCCGTTGCCCAATGAGTTGATACCACCGTAAATAGAGTCGTCATTATCATGCGATACCCAACGTGCCATCAACAAGCCGTTAAGCTGTGCAGACTGGCTCCAAGGTGCCATATCATTACCTGCATGTAAGCCAACTTCCAGCTGCCAGTATGAACCCAGTTTAAAAGTTGCCTGTACACCAGTGAAGGTATAAGGGTCAACTGTAAACATCAATGAGTGTGAATATAAATAGTTATCAGTTGCCCATTGTGCCTCAATATCAGCAGGTGAAATAAAACGGCCAAATTTTAACAACGTACCATCCGCAATTTTGGGGAAATATATCAAACCATACATTTCGGCAGGGTCAATGCCGTATTTGTTATTGTGTTGAAGCAACTGGTTACTGAAATAGCCCAAACCTGTAGTATAACGGTAATCTGTACCAAAAATAGTAGTAGACAGGAAGCCGAATGAAACATGATCGGTTTGAACAGTATTTGGCTGCAAATCAAATTTAATACCAGCCTGATCCAATACTACGCCGTTTGGAATCAAATCATAAGAGGTAGGCGCATTGGAGTTTTTTGATGAACTGATGTTACCAGCCCCATCAACCCAGCCGTAAAATCTAAATCTTGATTTAGTAAATAATCCCAATGCCTTTTGCATGGGATATATAGGCGCTGTTGCATCAGCTCCTATTAATGGCGCTCCATCCCAGTCAGAAGTAGGAAATGGTGGTGCCGGCAATGGCGATGGCAGTGAACGGGCTACGGTGTCTTTCTTCACTTTCACTTTGTTCGCCTTTGTTGAGTCTTGTTGTGCGTGTACATTTAGAGCAATAGTTGCCAGGGCCACTATTGTTAGCAATTGTTTTTTCATTAGAAAAGTGTTATTAAATAAATTTTTTAAGCTGTCATGAGCGCAATCGGCTCATTTTAAATTGGGGTCAATGCTCATGACAGCCGTTTTGTATATATGTTTTATTAGGGTAATGCAGGGCGATTACTTTTTAAATTCATCCAAAGCCACGTTCATTTTTAAAACGTTGACAGTTGGCGGGCCAAACAGACCTAATACCGGTCGTTCTGTATTGTCGTTAATTATTTTATACAGTTGGGCGGCAGGTATATCGCGTACTTTGGCGATACGTGGCACCTGTATCTTTGCAGCTGCCGGAGAAAGATCCGGATCTAAACCACTACCTGATGCAGTAACCAACTCAGCAGGCACTTCATCGCGCGTTACATCAGGGTTGTGTTTTAAAAAAGTGTCAATACGGGCGCTCACATCCTTCAAATAATCGAGATTTGAAGGGCCCTTGTTTGATCCGGCGCCGGCATCAGCCTGATAATTTGCAGCCGATGGTCGTGACCAGAAATAATTATCTTTTGTAAACTTTTGGCCAATGTTTACATAACCAACTACGCGGCCCTTGTAGGTAACAGTTTCGCCATCACCATGGCCGGGTGTAAATTTTCCTATACCTGCTATTAACAAAGGGTAAAGGCCCGCCAGGATTACGATCAATATGATGGTAATTTTAAATGATGGCAACAAATACGTTTTCATTTTATTGAGATTTAATGTTAATTATATTAATACACCAACCATAAGGTCGATTAATTTGATACCGATAAATGGCACAATAACACCACCTAAACCATAAATCAACAGGTTACGGCGTAACAGTGCGCTGGCACCTATCGGTTTGTATTCAACACCTTTTAGTGCCAAAGGAATAAGCAACGGTATAATGATGGCGTTAAAGATCACTGCAGATAGTATAGCCGATTCGGGACTATGCAGATCCATAATATTCAGCGATCTTAAAGCCGGAATAGAAACCATAAACAAGGCCGGCACAATGGCGAAGTATTTAGCCACGTCGTTTGCTATAGAGAAGGTGGTTAATGTACCACGGGTCATCAGCAACTGTTTGCCTATTTCAACAATTTCAATCAGTTTGGTTGGGTCGTTATCCAAATCCACCATGTTGCCGGCTTCTTTAGCAGCTTGTGTACCGCTGTTCATGGCTACACCTACATCGGCCTGGGCCAAAGCAGGAGCATCGTTGGTACCGTCGCCCATCATAGCTACCAGTTTTCCACCTTGTTGTTCTGCTTTAATGTAGTTCATTTTATCTTCGGGCTTAGCCTCGGCAATAAAGTCATCTACACCCGCTTTATTGGCAATAAATTTGGCAGTTAAAGGATTATCGCCGGTTACCATTACTGTTTTTACACCCATTTTGCGTAAGCGTTCAAAACGTTCGGCTATACCCGGTTTAATAATATCCTGCAACTCAATTACGCCCAATATTTTTTCATTTTGCGATACCACCAATGGTGTACCACCATTTGAAGAAATGTGCTTCACATTATCTTCCACATCGGTAGGGAAAGTATTACCAGCTTTTAGTGCAATGTTGCGGATAGAATCGAAAGCACCTTTACGGATACGTAAGCCATCAGGAGTATCCAAACCACTTGAGCGTGTTTCGGCAGTGAATTTAATAAACACCGCATCTTTAGGAGCAATAACCGATAGTTTGCTTGAGCCTTGTTCGGCCAGCTCAACTATTGATTTACCTTCGGGGGTTTCATCAGCCAATGAGCTTAAAACGCAGGCGGTAATAAAATCCTTTTCGTTTACTCCGGCTGTTGGGTAAAAATTGGTTGCCTTACGGTTACCAATGGTAATGGTACCTGTTTTATCTAATAACAGTGTATCCAAGTCACCTGCTGTTTCAACCGCTTTGCCCGACTTGGTAATTACGTTTGCACGTAATGCCCTGTCCATGCCGGCAATACCAATGGCAGATAAAAGACCGCCGATAGTTGTTGGTATCAAACAAACAAACAGGGAAATGAATGCGGCAATAGTAATAGGCGTATTGGCATAATCACCAAATGGTTTCAGGGTAACGCAAACGATCACAAATATCAGCGTGAAACCTGCCAGTAATATGGTTAATGCAATTTCGTTAGGTGTTTTCTGGCGTGATGCACCTTCAACCAGGGCAATCATCTTGTCCAAAAAGCTTTCGCCCGGTTGGGTAGTTACCATAACTTTTATCCTGTCGGATAATACTTTAGTACCGCCTGTTACAGATGACTTGTCGCCGCCCGACTCACGGATAACCGGAGCAGACTCACCTGTAATAGCCGATTCATCAATGGTAGCAATACCTTCAATAATTTCACCGTCGGTTGGAATGTTATCACCTGTTTCGCAGATAAACACATCGCCTTTTTTTAGTTGTGATGACATTACACTTGTTTCCTTGCCGTCAACCAGCAGGCGGGCGGGTGTTTCTTCGCGGGTTTTGCGTAAGCTTTCTGCCTGTGCTTTACCACGTGCCTCAGCAATAGCTTCGGCAAAATTTGCGAACAATACAGTTAAAAACAATACGATGAATACCGTAAAGTTGTAGCCAAAGCTCCCTTGACCTTTATTGGTTAAGGAGAATACCGATACGATCAGCATTACTACAGTTCCTATTTCCACGGTGAACATCACCGGGTTGCGGAATAATATGCGTGGATCCAGTTTGATGAAAGACTGCTTAAAAGCCTCCTTCATTTGGTCGCCCTGGAACAATGTATTTTGATCAGATTTCATGATTGAATTCTTATTGATTAATTATTTTATCGAAAAATGTTCGGCAATTGGACCTAAAGTCAACGCTGGGAAGAATGATAATGCAGCGATAATAAATATTACGGCAAATATCATGATACCAAAAGTTGCTGTATCCGTTTTTAAAGTTCCGGCCGATTCTGGCACTGCCTTTTTACTGGCCAATATGCCTGCTATAGCTACCGGGCCAATAATTGGCAAAAATCTACCTAAGAATATTACCAACCCTGTACTTACGTTCCAGAATATATTATTCGCAGTTAAGCCTGCGTAACCCGAACCATTGTTGGCTGCACTTGATGCATATTGATAAAGCATTTCGGTAAAGCCATGAAAGCCAGGATTATTTAACCATGCTGATGGTTTAGTTGCCCAGTTAGCATTTGGGAAATGGATCAATACGTATGATGCTAAGGATGTGCCTACCAGAATAATGAACGGGTGCAGCAATGCAATCAATGAAGCGATCTTCATTTCGCGGGCCTCAATTTTGCGCCCCATAAACTCTGGCGTACGGCCCACCATCAATCCTGAAATAAATACGGCGATAATGATAAAGATGTAAAAGTTAAGGAAACCCACACCAACACCACCATAAAAGGCATTGATCATCATATCAAACATTTGTGCTAAGCCTGATATTGGCATCATGCTATCATGCATGGAATTTACAGAACCATTTGAGGTTACCGTAGTAGTAATACCCCAATATGCTGATGCAGCCGGGCCAAAACGAACTTCTTTACCCTCCATTGATCCACCGGGCTGACTAATACCCATATGTGCTATAGCCGGGTTACCGCCAACTTCGACCGTTATGGACGGGATAAGCATAATGAGGAAGCCGATAGTCATCACCCCAAAAATCACCCATGAAAGCTTTTTCTTATTCAGATAAAATCCTAAGGCAAATACCAGTGCAATTGGGATCAGGATAATACTGATGTTCTCAACCATATTAGTCAGGTAATTGGGGTTCTCAAACGGATGGGCAGAGTTTGTTCCAAACCAGCCACCACCATTGGTACCTACCTGTTTAATAGCAATCATTGCAGCAGCTGGACCACGCGAAACATGTACTGTATCGCCCTGTAAACCTATTACGGTATCTTTACTTTTATAACTGGTTGGAGTACCGTTAAATGCAAGGATTACAGCAACTACTATACTTATAGGAAGTAATATCCTGGTGATCGATTTCAAAAAGAATTCCCAGAAGTTACCCAACTTTTCAGTTGTTTTTTCTTTCATTGCTTTAAAAACCACCATCATGGCAGCTAAACCTGTAGCAGCACTCACAAAGTGTAAAAACATAAACACAAAATGCTGTGTAAAGTATGTTGCACCCGATTCGCCTGAATAATCCTGCAAATTGGTATTGGTTAAAAAGCTTAATGCGGTGTTAAAAGCCAGATCCGGCGTTTGACTAGGGTTATTGTCCGGATTCAGTGGTAAGTGGCCCTGAAACAACAGGCAGAAAAAAGCATAAAACAACCATATAAAGTTGATGGTTAATAAAGCTTTTAAGTGCTGCTTCCAGTTCATCTCGCGGTGAGTGTCGATGCCGCTAAACTTGTAGATGAACTTTTCGAGCGGGGCCATAAAATTGAGCCAGGTTTTTTCACCCTTAAATACTTTGGCAATGTAACGGCCTAGCGGTATGGCCAGGGCTATTGTTGCCAGGTACATAAAAATGACACCTATTATTTCGGTATTCATATTGTTTTGATGTTTAAATAGTGATTAAAATTTTTCGGGTTTGAGTAGTACATAAACCATATAAATAAATACGGCTATGGCAACGATGAATAGTGCTAACATGATGTTTAAATTTTTTCGAAGTAGTTAACGGATTTGAAGAAAAGCCAGAATACTGCTATGAAGCAAAGTATATAAGCGATAGTTAGTATTACGTCCATTTTGTTTGAATTTTGAAGGGGATATACCAAGGGAGTGCCACAAATATTAAAATATTCACAAAACACTATAAATCAACAAAATGAATACTATTCAGACTATACCAAAGCAGATAAAAGCCTAAAAAAGGCTATCAAAATGATAGGGTTTTATCAATTTGGACTAAGATTTATTGGATTAGAGGGATGATAGGATTGTTGGGGGCAATTTTAGGATTTGAAAATTTGATCTTGAACCAAGATTTATCGGATTTGAGGATAGTAGGATTAATTATTTTAATTTGAGGATCGGGCGATTTTGAAAATAAAATGGCCATAGGTACGACCAAGTTAGAATTAATCCTAAAATTAAAAAAATCTTATAAATCTTAGTCCAAACAAAAAGTTATTCCAACCCGTAATCCTTCAATTTACGGTATAAAGTTGCCACACCGATATTCAGTAAGCGGGCAGCTTCTGCGCGGTTGCCATGAGCATGGTTCAATACGCGCTGTATATGGATTTTTTCTATCGATGAAAGATCAAAAGTAGATAAGGTGCCGTTTGCCTTTACTGGCTGCGGCTCCTGCATCTCGTAAGGCAATAATGTTTCGTCTAAAACATTATCATCAGCCAAAATAACCGCACGTTCTATAATATTTTTCAACTCGCGGATATTGCCCGGCCAGCTGTAAGCTTCCAGCTTCTCTACAAATTTATCGGTAAGGCCTGCAAATTGTTTTTTTACTTTCAGGCCGAAGTAATTCATAAAGTATTCGGCCAGCAGTTTTATATCTTTTTTTCTGTCGCGCAGGGCGGGCAGGGTTATTGTAAATACAGAGAGGCGGTAATACAAATCAGAACGGAAACCTTCTTTACTCACTTCGTCCTGTAGGTTACGGTTGGTTGCCGCCAGGATACGTACATTTACCTGGGTGGGCTTGGTATCGCCAATTTTTAAAAACTGTTGCGATTCTAATACCCGCAGTAATTTTGCCTGTAAATCGTGGTCAAGCTCCCCTATCTCGTCCAAAAATATAGTGCCACCGTTGGCCTCTTCAAAAAGCCCTTTTTTATCCTTTACGGCACCGGTAAACGACCCGGCCTTATGGCCAAATAGCTCGCTTTCCAGTAATTCTTTAGTAAAGGCGCTGCAATTCACTGCCACAAAAGCCCTGGTATGGCGGTTACTGGCCTGGTGTATGGCCTCCGCAAATATTTCCTTACCTGTACCTGTTTCGCCCAAAAGCAAAACTGTAGTATCTGTAAGCGCTACTTTTTGGGCTAGTTTGATAACATCGGTAATAGCATTTGATCTTCCAATCAAGCGGTCGAAACCAAACTTATTGTTTAGCTTTTCTTCAAGTTCCAATACCCTGAACTGCAGCAAAGCCTTATCCATCGCCTTGCTCACCAGCGGAATAATCTTTTCATTATCATCACCTTTGGTGATATAATCAAAAGCGCCCGATTTAATGGCTTTAACGCCATCGTTAATAGTGCCAAAGGCGGTTAGTACAATAATTTCTGTTGACGGATAATTCGTTTTTATTTGTGAAGTGAGCTCAATGCCGTTAATATCAGGCAACTTAACGTCGCTGATTACCACCGGGATAGCTTCATGCTGTAATTTCTTCAAACCCTCCTTGCCTGTAGAGGCTACCAGTACGTCATATCCTTCTAACTGAAGTATCCGCGCCAGCAGGTTTCTCAGGCGTTCCTCATCATCAATAATTAACAGCTTGTCTTTTTGCATTTTCGAAGGCAAAAATGAGAAAGAAATTCGGAATTCGGAATTGATTTGGATTTTTAAAAAATGGAGGGGTAGTGTTTTAGGCCTTTCTTTAAAACCTAAAACTACTTTAATGGTTATTTAGAAATTCAAATTAACCGCAGTGAATGGTAAATACCTACTTTCCGCTTTAATTTTTTTGCTGATTAATATTCAATACTGTTTTGCACAAAACAATGCAAACAGCCTTTCAGTAACTGCCATGCAGGGCATTACTATTTTTACGCCGGATAGCTATCAGCCACAGGGATATTTTTACGGTGCCGAAATTGCCTACCGCCTTAATATGGCTAATAACAATGTGGCCTGGATAAAAGACCTTAATATAAAGGACATTGCGTTTACGGCTACCTGGTTTAACCTGCATGCCATAACCATAAATGAACCACCCGAAATCAAAGGGACTTTGGGCAATGTGTTTGGCGGCCTCACTATTTTAGATATGTCGCTCTTTGAAACCGGGAAAACAATTTTCTATTTTTCGCCCGGTTTCGGTTTTATTTACGCCACACAAACCTATTACACTAATAATAATCCCATTGTAGGGAGCCATATCAACCTGGCTGCACAGGCAGGTTTCAAAATGGAAACGCCGGTTTCCTCAACAACTAAATTGGCTATAGGTGCCAATTTCTTTCATTACTCTAACTCAGGATTTAAGTTGCCCAACGAAGGCGTAAACAACATTAACGCCACAATTGGCATCATAAGAAACATTGATTCTGACGGCCCCGACCGAAAAAAAGAAACATTCAGAATTGATGATAAGCAGTCATTTGAATTTGGTATTGGTGCCGGGCGGCGTGGGTTTGTTAACGCCGGCAATTACATCAACCCGCAAACAGGAAAACCTATTCCTCTGCCTGATTCTGCTGCGCAACGAAATGCTACATCCAACCTTTATATGCTGGGCCTTTACGCAGGGTACAATTACCGGTTAAACTCGCTGTTCAGTTTAAAAGCCGGTACTGATATGGTTTATTATTTCAAGCCGTTTTCGTGGGATAATTTTTACAGAACCTATCAGGAATCAGGTTCATCATTTGATAACCTGGCTTGGGGATTAAGTTTGGGGACAGATATTTGGCTTGGCCGGATGGCCTTTATGTTTAATTATGGCTACTACCTTCATTTTAATACCATTACCCCTGAACATTTCTATTGGACCATTGGCGGTAAGTATTATCTGAACAACTGGATGGCCTTAAATGTAAAAATGTACATCCATGGGTTTGATGCACAATATGCCAATTTCGGGATGGTATTTAATGTCGATTGACAGCTATTTTACTTGCTGCAAAAAATCGCCATCAATAATAAGCAATTTAACTCCGGTTGGTGTGATGGACCTGTGCGAGCTCAAATCATCCGAAACAATATAGCTCATTCCTTTTTTCAGCTGAAACTGCCCGCCGCTTTCCAACTCGGTAGTAAATTCCCCTTCCAGACAATAAACAATATGTCCTTTCTGGCACCAATGATCGGCCAAATAGCCTTTGCTATATTCAACAACTCTTACCCTTAAACCGCTAAACTGAATTGTTTGCCAAAAAGCTGTACCTGTAACACCCGGGTGGGTTGTTTTGGCAACATCATCCCAATTAATAACCTGAAAAGGTATATTTTCAAAATCCATTTTTTAGCGTTTGGTAATGGATTTAATATCGCCTTCTAACTACACGCACCATTCTGCGGTAACGCCTCTCTTCGTAAAAATCATTGGTAACCAGTATGGCGTGAATAATTCCGGGAATCCAGAAACACAGGGATAAAATGATATTTAAAATAAATGCACCGATACGTCCGGTAGTTAAAACGGCTATCGGCGGACACAAAAAACACAAAAAATAGCGCATAATCATCGTTTTTAAAATTAAAATACAAAAAACTAAAGCCAAAAGGCTGGCAGCTTTTATATTGGATTTGTGTTAAACAATTTTGTTACCAATAAAATTAAGAAAAAAGAAATATATCGATAAATATAATAGCGATAGGTTTAAGCCCAGCGCCATTGTTTAATAAACTAAACTTTTATATTTACCAAGTATCTTTCGCAATTAACATGATTATTGTAATTCAGTGTGTTGACAGAGTTGGTTTAGTTGCATCAATAACTGATGTACTGGCAAAACAGCAATTAAACATCGTATCTATGCGCGAGCATGTTGACCAGGCACAAAATCTTTTTTTTATGCGCCTGGAGGTGACTCACAGCAATGATGGCGAAACGCTCGAAAAAAAGCTGCGTGATATTTTACCGCCTGATTCTGCCATTCAGATTAACCCATTACCCAGCAAAAAAGTGGTAGTAATGGTAACTAAAGAATATCATTGCCTGGCTGATATTTTGATCCGCAACTATTATGGAACACTGGGCGCTACAGTGCAGTGTGTCATTGGTAATCATGCTGTATTGGAAGATATTTGCAAACGTTTTGATATGCCATTTTTCCGCGTATCGCATGAACACATCAGCAAAAATGAATTTGAAGATAAAATAGCAACTATCATTGATCAATTTGAACCCGATTATATTGTGCTGGCCAAATTTATGCGCATTTTATCGCCTTCGTTGGTGGCTAAATTCCCTATGCGTATCGTCAATATTCACCATTCATTTTTACCGGCATTTATAGGAGCCAATCCTTACAAGCAGGCTTTTGAGCGTGGTGTAAAACTAATAGGTGCAACCGCACATTTTGTATCCAACGAACTGGACGAAGGGCCTATCATCGCACAGCAAATTATCTCCGTAAATCATTCATACACCGCGGGTGACATGGTAAAAGCCGGTAAAGAAATTGAAACTGCCGTACTGGCATTTGCCCTTAAACTGGTGTTTGAGGACAGGGTGTTTGTTTATAAAAACAAAACGGTGGTATTTGACTAGATATAAGAAGCAGTCAGGAATAGACTAAAACATGGCGGTTGGCAAGCCATCTAAACTAACCCTGTTCTTTTCGGCTTTGTAGCTCTCCAGGCCATCTTCTCCTTTATTCAGCGCCCATTTTTCGGCGTGATCTCTCTCACCTTCGTAACTGTAATAGGGCACACTAAAACCGCATGAGGTTTGCACCATGTCAATATCGCCTACTATAATTTGCCGGGTGGCCAGTACTAATTTAAAGTGATTAGAAAGTTCACCCCATTCTGCGTGGCCGGGTAAAACCGTATAGCCGCGCCCATATAAGCGCATAATATTTGGCGGGCCATCAAAAGCGCAAAACATAAAGGTAATGCGCCCATTTTCAAGCAAATGCGCTGATGTTTCATTGCCGCTGCCAATAATATCCATATAGGCCACCTTGTTAGGTGAAAATATCTTGAAACAATCCGATCCTTTTGGCGAAAGGTTTACATGCCCGTTGGCGCTAAGCGGGGCGCTCGCCACAAAAAACATATGCTGTTTTTCGATGAATTCGGCATGCCTGTCTTCTATACTGTTAAAAAACTTAGCCATAACTCGTACGGGTTTGGTATACTCAAAGTTAATCATTTTCTGCGTTTTCTGTAAAGCACACAACTAAAATCAATTACAACTAAATTGATACAAGTTCTTAACTTTTTATTAACATTTGCTTAATCAATACATGTAACAACGCACCTACATTTGCGCTCAACAAATTTTAAATTTTTCAGATGCTCCACTTACCCCTAAAATTATCCACTTACTTAAAACATTCTATTTTAGCAAGTTGCTTCATTTTGGCTTTAATTCCGGTTAAAGCTTTTTGCCAAGCCACGCCATCGCAGGATATTGAAATACTTTTTACTTCTGATGCGCACTTTGGTATAACCCGTAAAGCTTTCCGCAGCGACTCCAATGTAAAATCGTCTGTTGTAAATGCTGCTATGATCCGCCAGATGAATGCGCTACCCGGACAATCGCTTCCAGCCGATGGTGGTGTTAAAGCCGGTCAAACCATTAACGGCATCGATTATTTAATAGAAGGCGGTGATATAGCCAACCGGATGGAAATACCGATACAAAGTGCAGCCACATCATGGGCACAGTTTGAAACCACCTATATGGGCGGCGTAAAGCTAAAAGGCAATGATGGTGAGCCGGTTAAATTTTTAATTGTTCCGGGCAATCATGATATATCTAACGCTATTGGCTATGCAAAGCCTATGAAACCGCTTACCGACCCCACATCAATGGTTAAAATTTATAACCTGATGCTGAAGCCCGCTACGCCGATGACCAATGAGGCTTATAATTATGCTACGGATAAGATCAATTATTCGAGAGATATAAAAGGTATTCATTTTATGTTTATTACCCTTTGGGCCGATTCTGCCGAGAGGATCTGGATGGAAAAGGATTTGGCTAATGTTGCCAAAACTACGCCGGTGATAATTGTTTGCCACGATCAGCCAACCTGCGAGGCCAAACATTTTACCAACCCTATCCCGCCGCATAATATGACTTTGGAAAACAAATTCGAAAATCTTACGGCCGAATATTATAAGGAAGGCCCGGCAGTTACAGGTGATGAAAGCTCAACCAATATTGAGCAACGCGGATTTGTAAAATTCCTGAAAGAGCATCCAAATATTAAAGCCTATTTACATGGCAACTCTAACTGGAATGAGTTTTATACTTATACCGGACCGGATAATGATATTGCACTACCTGTTTTCAGGGTTGATTCACCTATGAAAGGCAAGTTCTCTGCAAAAGACGAAACCAAATTATCGTTCCACCTTATATCAATTGATGCTGCAACCATGCAAATGACAGTAAGGGAATGTTTTTGGAACACCAACCCCGCCAGTCCTTCAAACACAATGGTATTTGGGGATAGCAAAACTATTTCTTTGGCGGTAAATTAAGCCTCACCCCAACCCCTCTCCGGGGTGTAGAGGGGCTTTGAATATGTAACGATATAAATTGTGGCTCATCACCCCATAAAAAAAGAGGCTGTCTCGAAAGATAGCCTCTTTTTTTATCAGATTTTCCTGACTCAAACAAATTATTCTACCACCAAAGTTGCGATAGAATGCGCCGGGCTGGTTGTTTTAGCGGCTTTGCCTTTTATCCACAGATAGTAATCAATATTATCATCTGTTTTGTTCATTACAACAACCGCCAGCTTGCCATCGGGGTTAACATAAGCGGTGGTTAACAGCTTATCGCGGCTTGCATTGCTGATGATACGTTTAGCACCAGGATGTATAAATTTAGAGAAATGGCCCATGTAGTAGTAAGAATTGGTATAAATTAAACTACCGTTACGGGTATCGGCATGCACCGGTGCGAAGCAATAATTGCCAACGTGGTTAGGGCCGCCATTTTCATCCAGCAAAATGTTCCAATCAGTCCAGCCTACGGTACCGGCATTAAAATCGTTAATCATTGACAAGCCATAACGCTCGCCCAGGGCCCAATCATTTAAACGGTTAAAATCAAATTTCTCAACGCAACCCTCAGTAAACAACAAGTGTTTATCCGGAAACGATTCAGCAACACGCCTGGTACTTTCAAAGTTCATACCAGCACCGGTCCATGTTTCGTACCAGTGAAAGCCAATACCCCAAACATATTTGGCAGCTTGTGGGTCTTCCAAAATAGTACTGGCACGCTGATAAATTAAATCGCGGTTATGATCCCAGGCAATCAATTTCTTATTCCCTAAACCCGATTTTACCAGTGTTGGGCCTAAATAATTCTTAATAAAATCGCGTTCATCCTCGGCAGTATACAAGCATGATTCCCATGATTGTGTAGCCATTGGCTCGTTTTGTACAGATAGGCCCCATATCGGCATACCCAATTTTTCGTAAGTTTTAATAAACTTCACATAAAAGTTTGCCCAGCTTTGGTCGTACTTAGCCAGCAATTTGCCACCATGCAAAACATCATTATTGCTTTTCATCCAACCTGGTGGGCTCCATGGGGTAACAAATATATTTAGTTTACCGCCAGCAGCTGATATCGCCTCTTTTATAAAGGGAATGCGATATTTTTCATCATGACTCACATCAAAAGTTTTTAATGCAACATCACCCTCTTTTATATAACTGTAGCTTTCGCTCGAAAAATCGCAGCTTTGAATATGGGTACGTGCCAAAGTATAACCAATGCCTTTTTCTTTATCAAAATAGGCAGTCATAAATTCTTTTTGCTTGTCTTTTGGTAATTTGTAAAAGGTTTCTGCTGAAGCGTCAGTAAGGGCGGCACCGATACCCAGCATAGTTTGAAATGTTTTTGAAGGATCAACAAATACCGATACATCCGTTTCTTTAGGCTGTGGCATATCCACAAAATGAAGGGTTTCGGTTTGCGTGATGCGGTTGTCTGTATTCTTCGCAGTTAAATATACTTTTACCGCCTTATCTTTAGCAGAATAAGGCGCCTTACTTTGCGCATCAGCCCACTTTACTGATAATAAACTAAAGGCCACAAAAAACATTGAGGCACTAAATAATTTTTTTTTCATGATGATCAAATATGGATATAAATCCGGGTAAGATTGGTTTACAACTTCAAATCTATCAAAGTTTTGAAAATAAGTATCACTAATTTTTAAATGGTACGCTATCAGGCCCTTAACTCAGTGTAATAAAACCGGACACCCGCTGTTCGGATATGTACATTTAAAAACCGCTCATAAAATACAACATACTGATTTACAATAACTTAAAATAAAGGCACGGATATTAATCTCTTTTTCCGGACAATGTGCGAGTGAACACCCCCATGAGGTATACTATCAAAATGATACAATAACCTAATATCGTTTTGCAGGCAGATATCTAATATAATAATGAACTAACGAACCATCCATGATAAAAAACTATTTCAAAATTGCATGGCGCAATCTTGTAAAAAACAAGATGCATTCATTTATCAATATAGCAGGCCTATCGGTAGGCATGGCGGTGGCTATGTTAATTGGCCTGTGGGTATATGATGAACTATCGTTCAATAAAAGCTTTGACAATTACAACAACATAGCACAGGTAATGCAGCACCAAACCTTTAATGGCGATGTTGGCACCCAAACTTCGGTCCCCTATTTAATGGGCGATGAACTAAGACGTACCTATGGCAATAATTTTAAGTATGTTACCATGTGCTCATGGACCTATGATCATATCCTGACTTTTGGAGAAAAAAAAATCACCAAAGGCGGCAATTATTTCGAGCCCCAGGTTACCGACATGCTTTCGTTAAAAATGATAAAGGGAAACCGGTCTGCATTACAGGATAGTCATGCCGTTATTCTTTCAGAGACTACTGCAAAAGCATTATTTGGCGATGCCGACCCGATAAATAAAACTATCAAAATTGATAACAAGTTTAATGTTACCGTATCCGGCATTTACGAGGACTTGCCCTACAATTCTGATTTTAACAATTTAACCTTTATAGCAACCTGGCAACTGTATATCACCGATAGAAACTGGCAGGAAAAAGCCACTAATCCATGGCGCAATAATTCATTTCAATGTTATGCACAAATAGCTGACAATGCTTACATGAACCAGGTTTCGGCAAAAATAAAAGATGTAAAGCTACATAGAGTTCAAAAAGCCGATGCGGCATTTAAACCGGTTGTCTTTCTGCATCCAATGAGTAAATGGCATCTGTATTCCGGCTTTAAAAATGGTGTAAATACCGGCGGCAAAATTGAGTTTGTTTGGTTATTTGGCATCATTGGTTTTTTTGTTTTGCTGCTGGCCTGCATTAATTTTATGAACCTGAGTACCGCACGGTCAGAAAAACGGGCAAAAGAAGTAGGTATCCGCAAGGCAATCGGCTCCGTCCGCACACAATTAATAGCACAATTCTTTAGCGAATCGTTATTAGTGACATTTTTTGCTTTTGTGCTTTCATTATTGCTGGTGCAGATTGCTATTCCTCAATTTAATGAGGTAGCGGCAAAAAAAATAAGCATCCTTTGGGGTAATCCTTTATTTTGGATTATCGGCATTTGCTTTAGCTTATTTACGGGGATAATTGCGGGCAGCTACCCTGCGCTTTACTTATCATCATTTCAGCCGGTTAAGGTGTTAAAAGGGACATTCCGTGTAGGGAAATTCGCATCTATTCCCCGTAAGGTTTTAGTAGTAATGCAATTTACTGTTTCGGCAGTTTTAATTATTGGTACCATTGTTGTTTTCAGGCAAATTCAGTTCGCTAAAAATCGCCCGGTCGGTTATAGCCGCGATGGTTTGATTGCTATCGGTGTTGTTACCGAAGATGTTCATAAAAACTTCGACGCGATAAGTAACGAGTTAAAAAGCTCAGGCGCGGTCACCCAAATAGCAGAATCATCAACCGCTGCCACGTATGTTGATGAATTTGATAACGGGTTCGACTGGCAAGGAAAAAACCCATCAGTGCAGGGCGATTTCGGAGTGATCTGGGTATCTAACGATTTTGGAAAAACATTGGGCTGGCAGATAAAGGAAGGTCGCGACTTTTCAAAAGATTTTCATGATTCTTCAGCAGTGATTATGAACGAAACGGCGGTAAAGTTTACCGGTTTAAAACATCCGGTAGGTGAAACATTAATGGAAGATGGTAAGCCGCGTAAAATTGTAGGCGTAATTAAGGATATGATTATGCAATCGCCTTATGAGCCTGTTTCGCGTACTGTTTTTATTATGGATCCAACAACACAGCCGGTAATTAATATCAGGATAAACCCCGTAATAAGCGCACACCAGGCTTTGGGTAAAATTGAAGCCGTTTTTAAAAGATATAATCCTGCACAGCCGTTTGATTATAAATTTGTTGATGAACAATACGGTCAAAAATTCAGCGATGAGGAGCGTATTGGCAAACTGGCAAACTTTTTCGCCATACTGGCCATCTTTATCAGTTGCCTTGGTTTATCGGGCATGGCATCATTTATGGCCGAGCAACGCACCAAAGAAATAGGCATCCGCAAAACACTAGGGGCATCTGTTGTTGGTTTATGGAGCCTGCTCTCTAAAGATTTTGTAAAACTGGTATTTATATCGCTCATCATTGCCATACCCACTGCCTATTACTTTATGAATAGCTGGTTGCAGAATTACAATTACCGCGCCGCATTATCATGGTGGATATTCGCAGCAACAGCGGCAGGAGCTATAATTGTAACTTTATTAACGGTAAGTTACCAAAGTATAAAAGCAGCATTGGCTAACCCGGTAAAGAGTTTAAAAACGGAATAGGTTTTTTGGCAAAATGATAGTAGTAAACCAATAAATCTATAAAAAGCTTAGTACCACGTTAAGCATGTGATCTGAGATTTAGTTGATCTGCGTCCCGGGGTGAGATACGGGACGCATTTTTTGTATAAGTAATTCTTTGGGACGATATTTGCGCTGATTAAAAACCAATAATCTATAACTCCTGCACTTATGTGGATTTGTCCGTTATGCAACCAGGAATTTGTAAACACCAATCAGGTACACTCCTGCCGCGACAAAACCTTGGCCGATTTCCTGGCTGGCAAAAGTCAGCACACTGTTGAACTGTTTGATCACCTGGTTAACGAATACCTGCAAATAGGGAATATCACGGTTCATCCTGCAAAATCAATGATCTCATTTGCGGCGCGTACACGGTTTGCCTACGTAATTCAATTAGGTAAAAACTTTGTCGATGTGGTGTTTCCATTTAAAGAAGCCTACAATGACAATTTATGTTTCAATAAAATAAAACCGGTACCCGGCAGTGACGATTTTAACCATCACCTACGGCTTTTTTTTAAGGAAGATATTAATGATGAGGTTAAAAAATATATGAAACTGGCTTACAATAACGGATTGTAGGCTTTTTTATTTGCGATAAGCCTTTAATAAATCCTCCACCAATATTCCGTTAATCCTCATTCCTTTCAGTTCACAATTATCAATGCTAAGATCGCTGAGGTTGCAATTGCTGATAGTGCTGCCACTCAGCTCGCAATCTTCTAATTTTAAGGGCCTTTGCTTAGTTGCTGAATTATAAAGCGGATGACCTTTTGGCGGCATACCGATATTGTGAATATAAGCACCACCAAGCTGTGCGCCTTCAATTTCAAGGTCGCTCAAATTAGCGTTGGTAATCTTTACATCTTTTGCGCTGATATCCTCAAAATATGATCCATCTATCATGGCACGTTTTATATTGATCTTTACCTTTGTTTCTGATAATTGAATAAGCTGATCTTCCATAATCAATTTTTTATTTCAAAAATAAACAACAAAACAATAAAACGGCTGCCTGGTTGTGCCATATTCAGGGGGCAATTACGCCAGGAACGACCAAACAAACATTGAATATTAATGATGGAACAATTGAATATTTTTGGCGATGCAGCGCCAACGCCCAGGCTGCCTTTTGAGCTGATGGAGTATTTTCCGGCAGTATTCAGTTCCGGCGAAAGTTATTCGTTGATGGAAACGTTAATCAATAACGTTCCCTGGCTGCAAAGAACTGTGCCTATGTATGGTAAAGACATTATTACGCCAAGGCTAACCGCATGGTATGGTGATGCGGGGAAATCATACACCTTTTCGGCTACGAAATTTGATCCGCTGCCATGGACAAATGAATTGTTACAAATAAAATATCAGGTTGAAAAAATGACGGATGTTTCTTTCAATACGGTTTTGCTTAATTATTACAGAAATGGCAACGATTCTGTAGCTTGGCACAGTGATGATGAGTACGAGTTGGGCAGCAATCCGGTCATTGCATCGGTGAGTTTTGGACAGACCCGTCGTTTTGATGTTAGAAGTAAAACAGATCACGCACAAAAATATGCCATTGGGCTACAGAATGGTTCACTTTTATTGATGAAAGGCGATATGCAACATTGCTGGGAGCACCGTATAGCAAAATCAAATAAAGTTTTAGCAGGGCGTATAAATTTAACCTTCAGGATTATTAATAAATGAGTAGTGCGGAAATTTATGAAATTGTTGCTTTTGAATATTTTTTCACCATGTCATAAAGCTCCGAAGGATTAAATGGTTTACTAATCCATGAGTTCATACCGCTGGCCAGTATGGATTGTTTAATATCCCCTATTAGCGATGCTGTAATGGCAACTATTGGTATTGATGAATATTTACCACTCATCGCTCGTATTTGCCGGGCCGCTTCGTAACCATCCATCACCGGCATTTGTAAATCCATTAATATCAAATCATATTCTTTTGTCCACATTGCCTGCACGGCAACCTGGCCATTTTCTGCAACATCGCATTCTACTCCCCATTGCTGCAGGTAACGTTTCACTACCAAAACATTTATGGCGTTATCTTCGGTTAAAAGCACTCTAACTCCCTTTAACTCATCCGAATGCTTGTACCCTTTATCAATACCCAATTGAGTGGTAATTGTTTCGTTATTTACAACCTCGCCTTTCTCCAACTTTAATGTAAAATAAAAAGTTGAGCCTTCTCCCGACTTGCTTTTTATTTTAATATCTCCTCCCATCAGTTCCACCAGTCGCTTGCATATGGCAAGCCCAAGTCCTATGCCGCCAAACTTACGGGTGGTTTCAGAACTGGCCTGGGTAAATATTTCAAAAACGTAATCTTGCTTTTCTTCCGGAATACCTATACCGGTATCCTTAATTTCAAAACTGATGCTTACACTTTTCTTATCTTCTTCAACCAGCGAGGCTGCAATGGTAACATCCCCGCTATGGGTAAACTTGATTGCGTTGCTAACCAGATTGGTTATTATCTGCCCAAATCTTACCGTATCCCCCTTTATTACCAGCGGCAGCCTGCTATCATAACATAGTTTAAGTCCGATATTTTTCTCGATGGTAGCTTGTTTGTTAATGGCGCAAACAGTTTCAAGCAGTTCTTTCAAATTAAAATCTACCGTTTCAAGGGTCACCATACCCTCATCCATTTTACTCAGGCTCAGAATATCATTTATAATAGCTAACAGGTTATCTGCCGAAAATTTCAACAGTTTTAAATACTCCTCCTGATCTTCTCTTGGGTTTTCCAGTAAAAGGTTGCTAAATCCAATCACTGCGTTCATTGGCGTCCGGATTTCATGGCTCATTACCGACAGGAAGCGCGATTTAGCCTGAAGTGCAACTTCGGCCTCTTCTTTAGCTTTTATCAAATCTTCTTTGGCTTTCTTTTTTTCAGTGATCAGATCGGTGAATAAAAGTATCCCTCCAACTTTTCCTGGTTCCTCGTACCAGGGCTTTATTTCCCATCGCAGCCATTCCAGCTTACCATCGCGCCGGTAAAACGGATCTTCATCCCGCTTAAACGACTCGCCAAGTACGCATCGCCTCATGTATTCTTTCCATTCGTCAGATATTTCATGAAACACCTCCAAATGGTTTTTCCCGATGATGGTAGCTACATCTACGTTATACGATGCCATCCATATTTTACTTGCGGCAATATAATTATATGACCTGTCGAGCATAGCTAAAGCTGCCGGCGCCGTACTGATAAAGGCTTCCAGTTGCCTTTTTTTCATCAGCACTTTTTCTTCGTCGCGCTTTTGCCGGGTGATATCCTGAAAAGTACCATAAACCCGTCTGCATCTTCCCTCCTCAAAGTCCGACTGACCAATAGTTCGTGTCCATATCTCTTCGCCGCTGGTATTGGTTATCCTTAATTCCAGATCATAGGATTTCCCTTCGGTTACCGCCAATCCAAAAGCTGCTTCCAATTCCTCCCGATCGCCATCATAAAAAAAATGACTAAAATTATCTTTGTCTGGCACAAAATCATCCGGCAGACCAAATAGTCTTTTTGTTCCTAAGGTCCAGCTAACCTTTAACGTTTCCATATCAATTTCCCAGCCCCCTATTAGCGCCGCCTGGTTAGTTCTGTTTAAAAAGCATCTTGCTTGTTCAAGTTCCAGCTCAGTTTCATGCTGATTGGTGACATTAAAATAGCTGCCGAGCATCAATAAAGGCTCGTTGTTTTTGCTCCACTTTATTACTCTGCCGGTAAATATTATATATTGAGGGCTATTGCCTTCGCGTAAAAAACATACCTCCTGATTAAAAGGTGTTTTGGCATGGCTGTCGATATGTATCTTTAATTGTTGGTGAAGTACTTTGAGGCTATCGTCAGGAATTTTTCCAAGCCAGAACGGACGCAATTTCAGGTCAGATTTTTTATATCCCAACCTGCTCATTAGCTCAAGGTTATCAAAGGGCAGCTCACCCTTCATATCCCATTCCCAATACCCGGCTTGTAATCCCTTTTGCATATTGTATGGTAAAATGAGATTTAGGTGATTTTTACTTTTTTATACGATTATATTAATTAGAGAGTTGCAATTAATAAGCAATATTTTATTAATTAAAGAGAAATTACAAATTTGAAGTTAAATTTTAAATATCTATAAATAAGCTCAAAAACAACTACTTACAAATTTAAAAAACAAATTCAAATATTACAACAAATTACTTGTCAGGAATAAATATCATTAACTTTTGGATAATATACCCCATTATTAAAACAACATTTATATGATTTTGTTTAAAGGAATATAGAATGATCAGCCTAAGGGAACGTCCATAACAAGGCCCAATTGATGAGATGATGAAAAACTAATTTTCTTTAAAACACCAATTAGTCCTAAACACGAACCGGCTTGCATCCTATTAAATGCAAGCCGGTTCCCTATAGATAAAAAGCAATACTTTCTTATTTTATTCCACCGTAACTGATTTTGCCAGATTACGTGGTTGATCAACATTGCAGCCGCGCATTACCGCTATATGGTAAGCCAGCAGTTGTAATGGAATAGTAGCCAGTAGTGGCACAAAAGCCTCGTCGGTTTGCGGAATTTCAATAACAAAATCAGCCATTCCTTTTACTTCTGTATCCCCTTCGGTAACAATGGCAATTACATGGCCTTTACGTGCTTTTACCTCTTGTATGTTACTAATTACCTTTTCGTACGAAGAATCTTTGGTAGCAATAAATACAACCGGCATTTCGTCGTCAATCAATGCAATAGGGCCATGTTTCATTTCGGCAGCCGGATATCCTTCGGCGTGGATGTATGAAATTTCTTTCAATTTCAGGGCTCCTTCCAGGGCAACCGGGAACGAACTGCCGCGGCCCAAAAACAAGCAATTGGTTGAATCTTTAAACCTGGCCGCTATGTCTTTTATATGATCATTTGATTTTAAAGCTTTTTCAACCAGCTCAGGTATATTATTCAGCTCGGTTAAGTGTTCAACCAGTTTACTCTGGGTAATAGTTCCGCGCTGTTGGGCAATATAAAAGGCCATCAGCGTTAAAACAGTAACCTGAGCAGTAAAAGCCTTGGTAGAAGCTACACCTATTTCAGGTCCGGCGTGTGTATAAACACCAGCATGTGTGGTACGCGGAATAGAAGCACCCACCACATTACAAATCCCGAAGATAGTAGCTCCTTTTTCTTTCGCCAATTCAATAGCGGCCATCGTATCTGCTGTTTCTCCTGATTGTGAGATAGCAATAACCAAATCTTTTTCGGTAATTATCGGGTTGCGGTACCTGAATTCCGACGCATATTCAACCTCTACCGGTACACGTGCATATTCTTCAATCAAATATTCGCCCACCAAGCCTGCATGCCACGAGGTGCCGCAAGCCACAATGATTATACGGTCGATATTTTTAAGCTTCTCAGTATATTCCTTTATCCCCCCCAACTGAACCTTACCTTGCTGAGGGTATATACGGCCGCGCATACAATCGCGTATAGAACGGGGCTGCTCGTATATCTCTTTCAGCATAAAGTGGTCATAACCGCCCTTTTCAAGCATTTCCAACTTCAAATCAAGCTCATGTATATAGGGTGTTTGGACGATATTATCTATATTTTTAATCAGCAAATCATCCCTACGAATATAAGCTACCTCATTATCATTTAAATAGATTACATTCTTTGTATACTCTATAATTGGGGTAGCGTCCGACGCTATAAAATATTCGCCCTGCCCCACGCCAATTACCATAGGACTTCCTTTACGGGCAGCGATCAGCAAATCTGGCTCATCGGCACTCATTATTACGATAGCGTAAGCACCAATAACCTTAGTTAAAGCAACTCTTACGGCTTCGCGTAGGTCTAATCCTGTTTCGTTTTGGATATCCTCAACCAGGTGTATCAACACTTCGGTATCGGTATCACTTTTAAAAACATGCCCTTTACTTGTCAGTGTTTCTTTAATAATGCCGTAGTTTTCTATTATACCGTTGTGGATAATGGTCAACTTACGATTGCCAGATGAGTGAGGATGTGAGTTGCGGTCACTTGGTGCGCCGTGTGTCGCCCAGCGGGTATGTCCCATACCCATAGAACCGCCAAGATCAATATCTTTCACAAAACTCTCCAGATCACTTACCTTACCAGCCTTTTTATAAACCTTTAATTCTTTATCAAAGAGAGAAATGCCGGCACTGTCGTAACCACGGTATTCCAAACGGTGTAAACCTTTAATTATAATGGGGTAAGCTTCTCGGAAGCCTATATAACCTACAATTCCGCACATAAATAGAACATAAATGTAAAACGCAAAAATACTAAGATTACCTATTGGACGGTGAAGATTGGTGGGACCTGCTATAATTAAATTTTTTTAAAAAGTACCCCCTACTTATGATTTACTGAAATCATAAGGTATAAAAAATCCGAAAGACATGCTTAAACAGCACACCTTTCGGATTTCAGATCTAAACGCTTTTCGGGCAGATTCTATTTATGTATTTTGGTATAAATGATATTCAATTTCATTTTATATGGTGACGTTGAATTGCCGCCAACCGCCATTGTTCTTGCACCTACCTGAGGTGTCGCCTGAAAATCAACACTGCTAGTGTTTGTTGTATCAACCGGTGCAATATAAGTACCGTAATCAACAGTTTTGCCTGATAAAAGATCTTGCAGGAAAGCTGTTATGATAAAGTGATATTCATTGGGCGATGACGACGAGCTATAAAATCCACCAAAAACACTTACCCCACCAGAACGAGGGTCGGCACTAGCAGCATCTTGCAACAGTTCCCGCTGATGAGCTATATCAAGCCTGTACATCGTTATTTTAGGCAATGGCTGGTATGGAATAGTTGACCCCGGACTCGGTATAATTACCAGTTCTGCCCGGTTTAAAATAATATCGCTATCTTTTGCTGCCAGGTTGCTTCTGAGTTTTGCCAGCAGGCTAGGGAAACTTATTTTAGCTCTCAAACCCGCAAGTCCCTGCAAATAAACTACTCCGCGTGAACTGGTAGTATTGCTCAATTCAGTATTTATCGCAGTTGAATAAGTATGCTGTATAGATGCAGCCATTTTAGTAATAGGCAAATAAATTACCGCTGTATCAATTGTAGCGCCATTTACAGTACGGTAATAAATAGCCAGCGAATCGGTTGGTTTTAACATAATAATACCGCCCGGACCTGAAGTCTTTGATTTATCAATCGTTAAGTACAAGCCTTTTAAAGTGTTGTTGAAGATGGCATTTGAGCCAAGCGCCAAACTTCCAACGTTAAAAAAGCTATTGTTAATAAAAGTAGTACTTATCGGAACTCTTATCTGCGGAGCAACCTTCATAAGGGTATCAGGGGCACCTGAAATTATATCAAAAATCTTAACAGAATCTGTTGGCCTTGCATTGAATTTCAGTGTACCTATAAGATTTGAATAATTAACATTAAATTTTTTGGTGTCGTAGTAAGATGTATCCGGATTAAAGCGGGAGCCTAACTGATATACATTTACCACATAATTAGTTGTAAGCTGATCACCATAAAAGTTATTGGCGTATAGCAGTACTAAACGGGCCGAATCAACATAAATAGTACCAGTTGGTAGCGTAAAAGCACCTTCATTGGGTAAATTTATATCCGTTGCTAAATCAGACACGGTTGTTCCAAAAATAGGATCGTTGAAATAAGCCAGTGGATTTTGATTCAGGGGCCCCGAGGTAATCACTGAGTCTTCAGGAACCGTGTTGGTTACAATTGTTGAAGTATCAATTAACGATCCATTCAACTGATTAGGCTGCACCCCCAAACCAATAGCGTTCTGATTTTTGCAACTATTCAAAATAAAAAGACTTATTAACAAGGTCAATAAGTCTAAGCGGAAAAATTTCATATATGATCTCAAAGCTTATACAACATGCGCCAATTCTTCATTAGCAATTTCGTCGTAAAAATTGTAATAATTTTCGAAATCAGCGGTAGAATCGAACTCTAAAACCGATTTATTGCTGTTTTTAACATAATTTAACACTTCTTCATCAATATTCTCACCGCCCAAAACAATACCATCGCTGTATTGAATAGCGCCGCCATACAATGCTGCATTTGTTCCCGGTTTATAAACCTCGGTGTGTTTTTCGGTCATATTGCCCATAACGGCTTTCTGCGAAAAATCAGCGTCAAGTTTTCCAGCAAAATCATTTTCATAAATTGAATAAATGATTTTTGAATTTTTGAAAGTCGGATCGTCTTTGTAAGTAGTTTTCAAATAAGCCGGCACCAACGCACTCATCCAACCGTGGCAATGAATTACATCAGGAGCCCAACCTAATTTTTTAACTGTTTCCAACGCACCCTTACAAAAGAAGATCATACGCTCGTCATTATCGGCGTAAAATTTACCTTCTTTGTCTGTAAACACGTGTTTTCGCTGAAAGTATTCTTCGTTATCCAAAAAATAAACTTGCATACGCGCAGCCGGAATGGATGCAACTTTGATGATCAGCGGATTGTCATTATCGTTAATAATGATATTCATCCCCGACAAACGGATCACTTCATGTAACCTGTTCCTGCGCTCATTGATATTTCCAAAACGAGGCATAAGGATACGAATTTCGTAACCCTTTTCCTGCATAGCCTGCGGAAGCTGGCGTGTAATTTCAGAAATTTTTGAGAGTTCAAGGAAAGGAGACATTTCGTGAGTTATAAACAAGAGCTTAGATTTACCCATCACTATATCAGTATTAAATTATAATTAAGAATCCAAAAAAATTTGAGTTTGCAAATATAAGCATTATTATATGAATTGACAACGAATTGAGCAAGTTACTTTTGGTAATTTTTAAGAAGTTGCGCAACTTTGCCCGAAAAAAGCAATTAATATTGCTTTAATTTTAATCATATTACCGTATTTAGCGGCTTTATTTAACCAGCTATATTTATCCTTAACCGGATATTACTAATAATAAGCACATTGAAAGTTTTCACCACTAAAAAAGAGCTTCAACAACACCTGCACCAAATTAAAAATGCAAACAAAAGCATTGGTTTTGTACCAACAATGGGGGCGCTTCACGAAGGGCATATTTCGCTAATTGAACAGGCGCAGCAAGGTAATGATGTTATAGTATGCAGCATTTTCGTTAACCCCACACAATTTAACGATCCAAAAGACCTGGAAAAGTATCCACGCACTATCGAAGCAGATATCGCTATGCTTGAGCAAGTTAACTGCAACGTACTATTTAATCCTCCAGTAAGCGAAATTTATGATGATAATGAACAATGGCATTTGGAAATAGGCCCGATGGAGCAATTACTGGAGGGAAAATCAAGGCCCGGGCATTACCAGGGGGTTACCCAGGTGGTTTCTAAACTGTTTAATATAGTAAATCCGGATACTGCTTATTTCGGACAAAAAGATTACCAACAGTTTTCAATCATCAGCAAAATGGTTGAATTATTGAAAATGCCGGTGAGCCTGGTAATGTGTCCTATTAAACGTGAAGTTGATGGATTAGCCATGAGCTCAAGAAATATCCATTTAACAGCAACCGACAGGCAACACGCACTCGTTTTATCAAAAACCCTCAACTGGGTTAAAGAAAACTTTGATATAAGTAAAATGCAGCAGTTACAACACGAAGCCGAATCAATGATAAGCGCTACGGAAGGCGTGGAACTGGATTACTTTGAAATTGCCGATGGTAAAACTCTGCTTCCAGCCAATAGCGGGTCCCCAATAATAGTGGCTCTGGTAGCTGCCAAAGTTGGAAAAACGAGGTTAATTGATAATGTTATATTAGTCCATGGTCAATAGTCCATGGACCATAGTTGAATGTATTATCAAATTAGCAAATGCCCATGGTCTATCGACTATGGGCGTATAGCTAACAATTTGTCCGCCATAACTTCGCTTATTTTGCGATAGGAGTCAAACGTCCAGCCAGCCACATGGGGGCTTAATAAAACTTTGTCTGATTGGCGCAGCTCTTCAAACCATTCCTGTTCTGCCAGCGCAGGAAATCTCTCCGTTTCCAGTACATCAAGCCCGGCGCCTAATATTTTACCCTGCTTAATTGCACGCAATACGGCGTTAACTTTAAGTATCTGGCCACGTGCGGTATTGAGTAAAAATATTGGCTTTTTAAAATGGAACAGATATTCGTCATTCACCATTCCCCGGGTTTCATTTGTTAGCGGGATATGAAAACTTATTACATCACTGTGTTTAACAATTTCTTCCATGCTCACTTCGCGGGCAAACTGATCACTAAAGCCGGTTTTATATTTGTCGTATGCAATAACATTTACACCAAATCCGGCCAGCTTGCTGGCAAAGCTATGTCCCATAAAGCCGTACCCTATAATGCCTACGGTCTTGCCTTTCAATTCGTATCCGCGGTTAGCTTCGCGTTTCCAACTTCCAGCACGAATCTCAGCATCAGCAACCCTAAAATTATTCATCAGTGCCAATAATAAGCCTATTGCATGTTCGCCAACGGCATCCATATTTCCTTCGGGAGCGTTAATTAAAGTAACTCTTTTTTCGGCAGCGTAAGTTTCGTCTATATTGTCCATTCCGGCGCCAGCACGGCAAATAAATTGCAGGTTCACGGCTGCATCAAGGTATTCTTTATTCAATCTGAATTTTGAGCGAACAACCAACCCTGTATAATTACCAATAAGCTCTAATGCTTCATCCGGCTTTATCAACGGGCGGTAGTCACAGCTATACCCTATGGCTTCGGCCCGTTCTATAAAAATGGGATGTATATCATCAACAATTAAAATACTCTTTTCCAAACGACTTAATGTTTCAAGTAAAACGGTAAAATTATAAAATGAGGTGGTTACTTTAAGTCCCCATGGTTTTTTTATTCATAAAGATGACATTTTAGCAAGTTTATTAAACTGGCACGGGAATAGCACCTGTAATGGTGAGCGGATATAAATTATTCGTGATCAGGATTAAAGAAGATGAAAGTTATCAGATTTAAAAAAATAAGCAAAGATATAAAACTGGAAAGCAAAAAACTGGCAGATAAAGGTCTCAAACAAGTATTCATTCACATTAATCAACTCAATATTAAAAAAGGGGTTGATAAAATGGGCTTGGATAAGTTTATTGAACAATGTGCCTGCCTGGCTGCAGGCTCGGGAATAATATCGGGCAGTGGCGGCATGTTTACTTTAATTGCCGGGATACCTTTTGATTTTGCTAATTTGATTGCCCAGCAATTCAGAATAACGATGGCTATTATGTACCAAAACCGGGGCAGCTGTGAAATTGATTTTGATGAATTTATGTCACTTGTAGCCACATCATTAAAAGTTGAGGCCGGTGTTGCGCTGTCTAAAACAATGATGGAAGAGATAGCAGAAAAATTATTGATGATGCTGGGAACCCGCACAGCCGAACGATTGGTTCCTGTAGTGGGTGCAGTAATTGGAGGTGCAACTAATTACATTTTTATAAAACGAATGGCTCAGTCCATTAAAACGGCATATCCTGCTGCACAAACCGTTACCATTGAGATCAGCAACGGCATAGCGGCGATTTAAAACTGATCGCTGCAACGCAAAGGGTTACCTGTTGGCTGAAATTTCTTTTGTTAGTTTAACAAAATCATTCACCGTTAGCCTTTCGGCACGTAAATCAAGCATTGGTTCGCTTGTCATTTTCTCTTTATTTATCAAGGATGACAGCGCATTTCTTAAAGTTTTTCGGCGTTGGTTAAATCCGGCCTTTACTACCTGCCAAAACAATTTCTCGTCACAATCCAGTTCCGCAGTTTCATTGCGGGTTAAACGGATAACTGCCGATAATACCTTTGGCGGCGGATTAAAAACACCGGCTTTTACAGTAAATAAATACTCAACCTTATAATAAGCCTGCAAAAAAACGCTCAGTATGCCATATTCCTTACTGCCAGCTTTTGCCGCACAGCGTTCTGCAACTTCTTTTTGAAACATACCAACTACTTCCAACACCTGCTGCCTGTTGTCAAGCACTTTAAAAAGTATTTGGGATGATATATTGTAAGGAAAATTACCAATAATTGCCATCGGCCCGTTAAAAAAGGCGCCGAAATCCATCTCCAAAAAATCAGCATTAATCAAACGGTTACCTAACTGCGGGTATTTTTTTTGCAGGTATTGGTATGATTCGGTATCAATGTCAATTAACGAAACTTCATAGTCGGTTTTTTGAATTAAAAAGTCAGAAAGGATACCCATTCCCGGGCCGACTTCCAGTACTTGTTTATACCTGTCTACATGGCTAAGGCTGTCCACAATTTTAGCAGCTATATTTTTATCTGTAAGAAAATGCTGCCCAAGATGTTTTTTTGCTCTTACCAGTGTCATTATTAATCAAATATTTGAGCAAATAAAGGCATATTTGTGCTTTATTAAGAAACTATAAACTTAAAATCTTTTTATTTGCAGTTTTTAAGCACAAAGCCGAAAGCTAAAAGCGTAAAGCTGAAACAATAACCGGTATTATTATATTGACAAAACTTAGTCGGTATAATCATTATTTACCTGGTGAAATCTACTACATATTATGAGCGAAAAAATTAAAATAGGAATAAGCATTGGCGATGTAAATGGCATAGGGCTGGAAATAATTATCAAAACTTTGGCAGATAGCCGCATCTACGATTATTGTACGCCAATTGTTTATGGTCACACCAAGCTGGCTTCATTTTACCGTCGTACCACACATATTGATGACCTTAATTTTTTTGTAATTGATACTCCGGTAGAGGCGCTCAATAAGAAAGACTCTAAAAGGCCCAATATGATTAATTGCTGGGACGAGGATATCAAAATTGAACCTGGTATTGCCAACAATGCGGTGGGTAAATATTCTTTCATCTCGTTAGAAAGAGCAACCAATGATTTAATTAACGGCGAAATTGATGCACTGGTTACAGCGCCTATCAATAAAGATAATATTCAAAGTGAGTCGTTTAATTTTCCGGGCCATACCGAATATTTGCAGGAACGTGACAGCGCAGCAGAATCATTAATGTTCCTGGTGAGTGATACACTCAAGGTTGGCGTGGTAACTGGTCATATTCCCATTTCAAAAGTATCAGAAAGTATCACTACTGAAAAAATACTGGCAAAGCTTAAGCTTATGAATAGTAGCCTGCGTAATGATTTCTGGATTCGCAAACCCAAAATTGCAGTGCTTGGCCTAAACCCGCACGCAAGCGATAATGGCCTTATTGGCGATGAGGAACAAAAAGTTATTATACCGGCTATTGAAGAAGCACGCAATAACAATATCCTGGCATTTGGCCCCTACCCCGCAGATGGATTTTTTGCAAACGGAAGTTATTTACAATTTGATGCCGTATTAGCGCTGTATCACGATCAAGGCTTAATACCTTTTAAGCAGATTGCTTTTGAATCGGGCGTAAACTTCACTGCAGGATTAAATTTTGTACGAACTTCACCCGATCACGGTACAGCATATGACATCGCCGGCAAAAACAAAGCATCAGAAACATCCTTCCGCGAAGCTATATTTACCGCGATACATATTGTTAAAAACCGCCGCGAAACGGTTGAATTAAACGAAAATCCGCTTGCGATAACTAAACTAAGCCGCGACCGGGATTAAAACGATAATCGTCAGACTAATTAATCCCATAAAGACTAGCTGAATTATAGGCATTCCTAATACACTAAGGGTATAAAATTATTACACTTTTTATACTCTTGGTTGTAAAAATCATATCATAAAAATTTTACCTTTATCGGCATCATATCACTGACTTGCAGATGTTAACTGAGTGTTGCGAAAAAGAAATTCTGGATGGGCTGAAAAAAAACAACATTTCGGCTTTTAACACTTTATACAACAGTTGCAGCAAACCGCTATATCTTTACCTGCTGCAAAAATTAAAAGATCCTGAATTGTGCAACGATGTTTTGCAGGACATTTTTGTAAACATATGGGAAAAAAGAGAATCCCTTAATATTGAAATTTCCTTAAAATCATATCTGTACCAAACTGCACGGTATAAAATCATCGACATTTATCGCAGCAATATCAAGTATCAAAAATATCTTGCTGAGTTGGCTGCTTACATGATAAGCGATGCATCTTTAATAACAGACAGGATTGATAACAGACAAAAACTGCAACAAATTGAAACGGTGGTTAATAAGATGCCCGAAAAAATGAGAGAGATATTTATATTAAGTCGTTTTGAACACCAAACTACGCATGATATCGCCAAAAAAACCAATCTGTCTCCACAAACCGTAAAAAATCAGATCTCAAAAGCACTACGCTTATTACGCCTCAATTATATAAGTGTAGATATTCTGCTCGTTTTTACTTCATTTTTCTTCCGCAGGTAAAATTTATTTTAAAATGGGATAGTACCATTGGCTGTTTAGTTCGACTACCGATCAAACAACCAACCAATTGGACATAAACCAAACTAAGGCCCTGCTTCAAAAGTATAGTGCGGGCACCTGCTCTGTGGCAGAAAAAGAAATTATTGAGCAATGGCTTGCTGAATCGGAAATGAGCGGGCATATCGATTTCAATGACGATTTTATAACGGAACAACTTTTTATTACCAAAGGAAAAATTGACAGCCGTATTGGAGCAGATTACGCCGTTGCTATCAGAAAACCAACCAACTGGCTGGCTATAGCTGCGTCGGCATTGTTATTCATCAGCGTTTCGCTGGTCGCGTATAAATTTTACGCCAAAAAACAAACCGCTGAGGAATTAACAGCTAAGCATGTTGAAAAGCGTATAGTTAATGGCTGGGTGTATATTCAAACATCAAAAGGTATTACGGACCGCATTAAACTTCCGGATGGAAGCCTGATAACGCTTGATGCATCTACCATCATTCGTTATCCGCAAAAATTCACTAACCACAAACGGCCGGTTTTCCTTGATGAAGGGGAAGCATTATTTGAAGTGGCGAAAGACAAAACAAGTCCGTTTACCGTTTATACCAACAAATTTGCGACTACTGCTTTGGGCACTGCATTCAATATCCGCAGTTACGCAAAGGAGCATAAAGTATCCATCTCACTAATTCACGGTAAAATAAAGGTTGAAGACCTTCATCCTAAAACCATTTCAAACAGCACAAGTATATTATTACCTCACGAACAAATTGTGCTCAATAAGCTATCGGGCAAATTGGTTAAGTCAAATTTCCAGGACGAATCACCGGTAATAGCTTGGCGAAGCGGAGTGCTCACCTTTAGCAATTCATCAATGGATGAAGTGATCAATTCCATTGAAAACCGCTTTAACGTAACCATCGTCAACAACAGTAAACATACCGACTGGAGTTATACCGGAACATTTAAAGACGAGCAATTAGCAGACATATTAAAAATAGTTTGTCTTACCGAAGAAATTTCATACACCCAAAATAACAACGTAGTAACACTTAATTAGAAATCAAAAAAACACGCAAACTAACCTCAATTAAATATGAAAATTAATTTACATTTCTTAAAAATCTGTTGCATAGCGGTACTACTGGCCCCGGTAGTTAGTTCTGCCGCGCAACCAGAAACCCCCACCGACCAGGGCATAACATTAACCATTAATGTTGTAAAAAAGCCATTGGAAAATGTATTAGCTACGTTAGGCCAACAGGCAGGTCTGGACGTACATTACGACCGTAATGAGTTTGACAGTAAAAAACTGGTTTCTATCAGCTGCAAAAATTTGCCTGTTGAGCAGGTTTTGGCCGAACTTACTGACCAAACAGGGCTTCATTTTTCTTTAATTAAAAACAAGTTGATTGTAACCGGAAGCAACAATGCATCAAATACCATTCAAACCATACACGGTGTTGTGAAAGACACAACCGGTATGCCTTTGATTGGTGTTAGCGTAGGCATTAAAGGTACAACCAAAGGCACGCTAACCGATATCAACGGAAATTTCACGCTGGACGCAGCCTCCGGCGATGTTTTGATGTTTACCTATATCGGTTACACCACCAAAGAAATTGTTGTTGGAAGTGAAACTACTTTAAATGTAGTTTTAAAAGCCAACTCAAGCTCTTTAAACGAAGTGGTTGTTACCGCTTTGGGCTTAAAAAAGACCTCAGCATCCTTAAGCTACGATCAGCAAACCGTTAGCGGTAAAGAGCTGGAAGTTGCAAAAGACCCAAGCTTTGTAAACAGTTTGGATGGTAAAGTATCTGGTTTGCAGATCACTTCAAGTTCATCGGGTGCCGGCGGTTCAACCAAAGTTGTTTTAAGAGGCAATAAATCAATATACGGAAGCAGCAACGTATTATATGTAGTGGATGGGGTTCCGCTAAATGCACTTACCAGCACACAGCCAACCGGCGTATTTTCATATGGCGCAGATGGTGGAGACGGTATATCAAACATCAACCCTGATGATATAGAAAGTATCAGTGTTTTAAAAGGTGCCTCTGCTTCTGCCTTATATGGAAGTCAGGCGGCAAATGGTGTTATAATGATAACTACCAAAAAAGGCAAAGCCGGCAAAACTACCGTTACTTTTAATTCAAATACAACATTTGATAAGGCCGTTTTATTGCCCAAATTACAAAGTGAATATGGCCGTGGCGATGCCGATACTTCAAATGTATCATCATTAAATTCATATGGTGCCAAGCAAGCTGCTGGTTCTCCAAATTTAAATCCGGCGTCATATTTTAATACGGGTGTAAGTACAATCAATTCATTTACACTAAGTACAGGCACCGAAAAAAACCAAACTTATATATCTTATGCAAACACCCATGCAGACGGAATAGAGCCAGGTAATATCTTTAGCAGAAATAACATCACTTTCCGCAACACATCTAAAGCATTGAATGATAAAATGACTATTGATCTCAGTGCGAATTACATTTTTCAGAACACTGACAATCGTCCTATATCCGGTACCTATTTCAATCCTTTAACCAGTATTTATTTATTCCCCAGAGGTACGGATTTTAACCAGTATAAAAATTACGAATACATCGACCCTGTTCGTGACGTTTATGTTCCAAATTGGATTATTCCTTATACCGGTGGCGGTTCTGCTGATGATCTTCAAAACCCATATTGGATACAAAATAAAAACCCAACTACCCAGGGCTTAAATCGTTTGCTGGCTTCGATTTCTGCTAAATATGACTTTAACAGTTGGTTAAACTTACAAGCACGTGTAAAACTTGATAAAGCTGACCAAACCAGCAGCCAGGAACTATATGCAGGTACTGCTGAATTGTTTGCAAGTCAGTCAGGCGGTTATAATTATACCTCAAGTGGGCAGAATCAGGTTTATGGCGATTTATTACTGAATGCCAACAAGGATTTATCGCATGATTTTAGCTTTAACGGAACCATTGGCGCTATTATTCAGGACAATCAAAGTAGTTCACTTGGCTTTGGAGGCCACCTTGGCAACGTTGACAACTACTTTAATGTTAGTAATCTTGATTTAAGTGCGGGTAATCCTTTCAAACAAACCAATAAAACAGAAAATCAAACTCAGTCACTTTTAGGAAGTTTTGACTTTGGCTATAAAAAATATTTATACCTGGATATAACTGGACGTAATGATTGGGCCTCGCCTTTAGCTTTTACACCGAATGATTTTTTCTTTTATCCATCAGTGGGCTTAAGTGATGTATTAAGCAGCATGTTCAAAATGCCCGATTTTATTAGCTACAGTAAGGTTCGCGTTTCTTATACCGAAGTAGGAAATAGCATTCCTGCCTTTGTGAGTACCCCTGCACAATATACAGTAACCAACGCCTCACTTAATTTAAATCTTACCCAGCCACTGGCAACATTAAAGCCCGAAATTACTCACTCATTCGAAGCAGGTATGGAATGGCGTTTTATAAATGATCATATTACTTTTGACGCAACATATTATCACACCAACACTTATAATCAACTATTTAATGTTGCTACAAGTGCGGCATCTGGTGGTTATAAAACGCAGTATATAAATGGAGGAAATGTTAAAAATGAAGGGTTTGAAGGCAGTTTAGGCTATAATGGAATTATTGGCGATGGCTTACGCTGGACCTCAAATGTTACTTTCTCATTAAACCGGAATAAAGTATTGGCATTGTATACTGATAACTCATCTGGTGTACCAAACGTTATTACCGAGTTTACATTTCCTAATACAGTTAATTCTTATCAGTTAGAAGCAGTTGTAGGCAAACCATTTGGTGAAATTTATGCAAATGATTTCCAAAAAGATGCCAGTGGGAAAATAATTCTGACTAATGGACTTCCGCAACTCATTAATAATCCTAATAATTATGTGGATGTGGGTAACTCGAACCCTAATTTCTTATTGGGATGGACCAATTCCTTTAGATATAAGCAGTTTGACCTTGCGTTTACTATTGATGGACGTTTTGGCGGTGAGGTAGTAGATATGACGCAAGCTTATTTAGACCTTTACGGTGTTTCACAAGCGTCGGCTACTGCAAGAGATAATGGCGGTGTATTAATTAACGGAACTCATATAGATGCCCAAGCATATTATAATTTAGCGGGTGGCCGTGAGGGCGCATTAGCTGAATACGCTTATTCTGCCACAAATATCCGTCTGAGGGAGGCCTCTTTAGGCTATACTATTCCGGGCTCGGCTTTTAATAATAAAATACAGAATATCCGGATTGCGTTCACTGGTCGTAATTTGTTCTTCTTTTACCTGAAAGCACCATACGATCCTGAAACAACTTTGTCAACCGACAACAGCCTTCAAGGCATTGATTTGTTTGGCCAGCCAAGCACCAGGTCATTAGGTTTCAATATATCAGCGAGATTTTAAAAAGGATCATAAATATTAATAATATGAAAAAGACATATAAAAAGAATTGGCTATTACTGGCGTGCATTTTGGGCCTGTTTGCAATAAGTTCTTGTACAAAAGACTTTCAGGGCTTAAATACAGACCCGAGTAAAGTAACCCAAGGCCAGGCAGCTGGTGACCAGGAGTCCACTGGTGGATTTTTTCCGGATATGGAAGAAAACATTTTCAATATCACCGATTATAATTACCAGGTTCAGCAGAATCTGAATGCGGATGTATTTTCCGGCTATATGATGTCGCCAGATGATGGATTTGGTAATAATAACACCAACTACTTCATGCGGTCAGACTGGAATAATGAAATGTTCGACCTTGGTAATCAGCACATCATGAATAATTGGGTTCAAATTAGAAAAAATGCAGGATCAGCCCAACATTTTGTAGCGATGGCTCTGATTTTGAAAGTTGAGGGCATGCACCGTGTAACAGACCAATACGGGCCAATGCCTTATTCAAAATATGGCAGCAATGCATTTTTTGTACCTTACGACAGTCAAAAAGACATATACACCAGATTTTTTACGGAATTGGATACCGCTGTAAATACGCTTACAGCATTTGTAAAAACCTATCCGGGGCAAACGCCATTTAAACGATTCGATATGATTTATGGAGGGGATTACAAACAGTGGCTTAAGTTTGCCAATACGTTAAGACTTCGTTTAGCAATGCGTATTGTGTATGTTGATCCAGCCACTGCACAGGCACAAGCAGAAAAAGCGGTAGCTGATCCGAACGGGTTATTAAGCGTTGTTACCGATGATGCCTATTTAAACATGGTAAATGGCTTGAATTATCAAAACCCGTTGTGGAACATCACCAATGCATACGGAGACATTAGCATGAGTGCCGCCATGAAATCTATTATTGAAGGTTATAATGACCCCAGAGAGGCGGCTTACTTCCTTCCTTCGGCATATGATAACAAGTTTGAAGGTATTCGCCAGGGCCAAAATATCACCTCGGCCGTATACGCAGGATTCTCTTTGCTAAACGTGCAAGCAACTACTCCATTGGAAATAATGGCAGCATCTGAAAGCTACTTTTTAAGAGCTGAGGGAGCATTACGCGGCTGGAACATGGGTGGCGGTACCGCCCAATCCTTTTATGAGCAAGGTGTGGCACTTTCCTTTCAGGAAAAAGGCGCTACTATGCCCGCAGGTTATTTGACAAACTCAACTGCAACAGCAGCGCCATATGTTGATCCAACAAACGGCGCCAACAATGTACCGGCAGGTAATCCGTATTTAAACAACATTACCATTGCATGGAACAGTGGTGATACTTTTGAGCATAACCTGCAAAGGATCATTACTCAAAAGTGGATAGCCATTTATCCTGATGGCGAAGAAGCCTGGTGCGATTTCAGAAGAACTGGTTATCCGAAATTATTCCCAGTGGTAGTAAATAACAGCGGCGGCCTGATTAGCACAACCTCATTTGTAAAACGTATACCTTTTGCTGCCGATGAAGATTTAACAAATCCGAAAGGTGTAGCCACAGGCGTTGCAGCACTCGGAGGCCCCGATAACGGCGGCACCAGGCTATGGTGGGATGTTAATCCATTAGTCCCATAACAAAATTTTGGTTAAAGAGCCGCTGTAAGTTTACAGCGGCTTTTTAATTTAATGGGGTTTTAGGAGGTAAAAAATCGCCCAAAAACCTATTTTAAAAAACACTTTTCAATTCTCATAAATATCCTTACATTTGCGGGCTAATTGTTGCTCATTGAAATCGCTAAGAAATTATTCGATTCCTTTTACCGGCCTTAAACTGGGGAAGCACCAGTTTGAGTTTATTATTACCGATGCTTTTTTTGATGAATTTGAATATTCGCTGGTAAAAAAAGCAAATTTGAAATGCCAGGTTGATCTGGATAAACAGGAAACAATGCTTATCCTGAATTTTCAAATTACAGGTACTATAGATACAAACTGCGACCGTTGTTTAGCGCAATATCCACAGCATGTGGATATACAAGAACAGCAGATAGCAAAGTTCGGTGAAGAGGAAATTGATGAAGATGAAGAAATCATAACCCTGTCAAAAAATGATCACGAGATCAATATTGCCGGGCTCATATACGAATATATAAACGTCGCATTGCCATTTATATCGGTTTGCGACAACGAGGGGAATACCCCATATTGTGATAAAGAAACGCTTGAAAGTTTAAATAAACTATCGGCAAGTACAGAACAGAATGAGACGACTGACCCACGGTGGGAAGCGCTCAAAAAATTTAAATGAATTAATAAAAAACAGGATTTATGCCACATCCAAAACGTAAAATATCCAAATCAAGAAGAGATAAGCGCAGAACGCATGACAAAGCTGTAGCTCCTACTTTAACCACTTGTAAAATTACCGGTGCTGTACACTTACCGCACAGAGCTTACACTGTTGATGGTAACGTTTACTACAACGGTAAATTACTGATAGAGAAAGCAGCAGTAGCATAAGTTTAATTTTCTGAAATGAAGATTGGCTTAGATATTATGGGCGGTGATTACGCTCCCAAAGCAACTGTTTTAGGGGCAATTGCAGCTTATAAAGCATTGTCGGCAAACCAGCAACTGGTACTTATAGGCGACAAAGAGCAAGCTGTCAGTATCCTTCAGGAAAATAATGTTAGCCCCGATCATTTTGAGTTTGTACACACAACCGAAGTGATTGGCATGGGTGAGCATCCTACCAAGGCAATCGTTCAAAAACCCGATTCCAGTATTGCTGTAGGCTTTAAAATGCTTAAAGAAGGCAGCATTGCTGCATTTTCTTCGGCAGGCAATAGCGGCGCTATGCTTGTTGGCGCGTTATTTAGTGTAAAAGCCATTCCTGGTGTTTTACGCCCCGCTATGACAAGTATTATACCTAAACTGAAAGGCGGTTTAGGTATTTTAATAGATGTAGGTGCCAATGCTGATTGTAAACCCGAATTCTTGTTGCAATTTGGCGTACTGGGCAGCTTATTTGCGCAGCACGTTTACAACATCGAAAATCCGCGGGTTGCCCTGATGAACATTGGTGAAGAGGAAGAGAAAGGCAATATACTTTGCCAGGCTACTTACCCGCTGATGAAAGAATCAAACCTCATTAACTTTACCGGCAATGTTGAAGGACGCGATATGTTTGGCGATTTAGCCGACATTATTGTTTGCGACGGCTTTACCGGAAATATCCTTCTAAAATTTGCCGAATCATTTTATGTAGTAACCCTTAAAAAAGGGATGAAAGATGAATTTTTCGACAGGTTTAATTACGAGCAATATGGCGGCAGCCCAATACTGGGTGTAAACGCTCCTGTTGTTGTTGGGCATGGTATATCAAGCCCCGAAGCGATTAAAAACATGGTGCTTTTATCAAGAAACATGGTTGAAAGCGCCCTTGTAGATAAAATAAAACTGGCTTTCCAGTAAAAAATATTATAAATGAATAAAATTCATGCTGCTATTACAGCTGTGCATGGTTATGTACCCGATTACGTACTAACTAACCATGAGCTGGAAACAATGGTAGATACTAACGACGAGTGGATTACCACCCGTACTGGTATAAAAGAGCGAAGGATATTAAAAGGAGAAGGCCTCGGAACCTCAGACATGGCCGTTCCGGCGGTTGAAGCTGTGTTAAAAAAACGCGGTATCGGTGCCGATGAAATTGACCTGATTATTTTTTGCACATCAACTCCCGACAGGGTATTTCCGGCAACGGCAAATATTCTGGCAGCTAAAATTGGTGCAAAAAATGCCTGGGGATATGATTTGCAGGCTACCTGTTCCGGATTCTTATTTGGCCTGGCAACTGGTTCACAGTTCATTGAAAGCGGCAAACACAAAAAGGTATTGGTTATTGGTGGCGATAAAATGTCGTCAATTATAAACTATAAGGACCGCGCCACCTGCATTATTTTTGGCGATGGTTGCGGTGCTGTATTGCTTGAGCCTAATGATGAAGGTAATGGTGTTATTGATTCCATACTGAAAAGCGACGGCGTAGGTGTACCTTTTCTTTACCAGGAAGCCGGCGGATCGGTAAAACCGGCAACTCATGCAACTATTGATGCCGATGAGCACTCTATTTATCAGGAAGGCAAAACAGTATTTAAATTTGCTGTAACCAATATGGCCGATGTTGCTGCCGAAATTATGGAACGCAACCATCTTGGTCATGATGATATTGCCTGGCTGGTTCCGCATCAGGCTAATAAACGTATTATTGATGCAACTGCTACCCGTACGGGCGTAAGTGCTGATAAAGTAGTTATAAATATTGAACGCTACGGAAACACAACCAATGGTACATTACCTTTGTGTTTGTGGGAATGGGAAAATAAATTCAAAAAAGGCGACAATATCATTTTGGCTGCCTTTGGCGGAGGATTTACCTGGGGATCTATTTATTTAAAGTGGGCTTACTAATTAATAATGTGTAGCAGATTATTTTCACAATTTTTCTGTTTACACATTTGGAATTTGCACATTCGCACATTAAATTACAACTCTTATATAAACAATATAAACCAGCCTTTTAGTAAAATACTACAATGAGTAAAATTCATGCTGCTATTACAGCTGTTCACGGTTATGTACCTGATTACGTATTAACCAACAAGGAATTGGAAACCCTGGTGGATACCAATGACGAATGGATAACTACACGCACAGGCATAAAAGAAAGGCGTATATTAAAAGGTGAAGGCCTGGGTACCTCAGATCTTGCAGTACCTGCAGTTGAAGCCTTGTTAAAAAAACGCGGTATCACCGCGAACGACATTGACCTGATTATATTTTGTACCACTACTCCCGATAGAGTATTTCCGGCTACGGCAAATATTTTAGCCGAGAAAATTGGTGCTAAGGAAGCATGGGGATTTGATTTACAAGCTGCGTGCTCCGGCTTTTTATTCGGTTTGGCAACAGGTTCGCAGTTTATTGAAAGCGGCAAACACAAAAAAGTATTGGTTATAGGCGGCGATAAAATGTCATCAATAACCAATTATAAGGACCGTGCCACCTGTATTATTTTTGGTGATGGCGCCGGCGCAGTTTTACTGGAGCCAAATGACGAAGGCAATGGCATTATTGATTCGATATTAAAAAGCGACGGCGTAGGTGTGCCATATCTTCACCAAAAAGCTGGTGGTTCTATCAGACCAGCCTCACACGAGACCGTTGATGCCGATGAGCACTTCGCTTACCAGGAAGGCCAGGCAGTATTTAAATTTGCTGTTACTAATATGGCCGATGTTGCTGCCGAGGTAATGGAAAAAAACAACCTTCAATCGGAAGATATTGCATGGCTGGTTCCGCACCAGGCTAATAAACGCATTATTGATGCCACTGCTAATCGTACCGGTGTTAGTCCTGAAAAAGTAATTATAAACATTGAGCGTTACGGTAACACCACAAATGGTACCATACCATTATGTTTGTGGGAGTGGGAAAGCAAATTTAAAAAAGGCGACAATTTGATATTGGCTGCCTTTGGCGGAGGCTTTACCTGGGGTTCTATTTATTTAAAGTGGGCCTATTGATGTGCAGATGAGTAAATTTCAAATGTGCAGATGATTTAAAGCCTCTATGTTGTACATTTGGCCCTTCAAGTTTACATATTACAAACAATACGTAAATAAACGTTGTACTTATTAAATGAATAACTAACTAAATTAAAATAGCTGCAAATTGTCAAATTTCAAATCAGCACACCTATAATCAGCACATTTGAAATTTGCACATCTGCACATTAAAACAGTAACTTTATCCAAAACAACTAACGCCCGAGCATGGATATTAAACAAATTCAAGATCTCATACGCTTTGTTTCCAAATCAGGAGTAAACGAAGTTTCAATTGAGCAGGAAAATTTTAAGATCACTATTAAAACCAATCAGGTAGCAACAGTAGTTAATGCAACTATACCTGATGTTCAACCGGTTATTGCAGCCCCTGTACAAGCAGCGCCTGTGGCAATAGCGGCACCAGCTGCTGCTCCTGTTGAAGACACCTCCAAATATGTGACCATTAAATCGCCAATGATTGGAACTTTCTATCGTTCAGCTAGTCCCGATAAACCATTATTTGTTAATGTAGGCGACGAGATAAAATCAGGATCGGTTCTTTGCATCATCGAAGCGATGAAATTATTTAATGAAATTGAAGCAGAAGTTTCAGGCCGCATTGTGAAAATATTGGCTGACAATGCTTCACCTGTTGAATACGACCAGCCGTTATTTTTGGTTGAACCTATGTAAATGTGCGTATGCGCAAATGTGAGGGTGTGCGGATGATTTGCACATTTAAAAACTCATTTGCACATCTGCACATTAGTAATCTGCACATTTAAAATTATGTTTAAAAAAATATTGATAGCTAACCGTGGTGAAATAGCCCTGCGAATTATTCGCACCTGTAAGGAAATGGGTATAAAAACCGTAGCTGTATATTCTACTGCCGATCGCGATAGTCTTCATGTACGTTTTGCCGATGAAGCTGTTTGTATAGGCCCCCCTGCCAGTAGGGATTCTTATTTAAATATTCCCAACATTATATCTGCCGCAGAATTAACCAATGCCGATGCCATTCATCCGGGTTATGGTTTCTTATCTGAAAATGCAAAATTTTCTGCCATTTGTGCAGACTATGGTATCAAATTCATAGGCGCCACTGCTGAGCAGATTAATTCCATGGGTGATAAGGCATCAGCCAAAGAAACCATGAAAAAGGCAGGTGTACCTACTATTCCGGGATCTGAAGGTTTGCTGCAAAGCGTAAAACAAGGTATCGAAATTGCCAAAAAAATAGGCTATCCCGTAATTTTAAAAGCTACTGCCGGTGGTGGTGGCCGCGGTATGCGTGTTGTTTGGAAAGACGAAGAGTTTGAAGGTGCCTGGGATTCAGCACGTGCAGAATCAGGTGCCGCCTTTGGCAACGACGGCATGTACCTGGAGAAATATGTACAAGATCCTCGTCACATTGAGATACAGGTAGTAGGCGATCAGTATGGCAAAGTTTGCCACCTTTCTGAGCGCGACTGCTCTATCCAGCGCCGTCACCAAAAATTAGTTGAAGAATCTCCATCGCCTTTTATGACAGAAAAACTGCGTAAAAAGATGGGTGATGCTGCCATTAAAGGTGCAAAAGCAGTAAAATACGAAGGTGCCGGAACTGTTGAGTTTTTGGTAGATAAAGACCGCAACTTCTATTTTATGGAGATGAACACCCGTATACAGGTGGAACATCCGGTTACTGAAGAGGTTATCAACTTCGATTTAATTAAAGAACAAATAAAGGTTGCTGCCGGCATCCCTATTTCAGGTAAAAATTACGAGCCAATATTGCATGCAATTGAGTGCCGTATAAACGCCGAAGATCCTTTTAACGGTTTCCGCCCATCACCAGGTAAGATCACCAATTTCCACTCACCCGGCGGCCATGGTGTACGTATTGACACGCACGTTTACACCGGCTACGTAATTCCGCCTAACTACGATTCAATGATAGCCAAGGTTATATGCATGGCGCAAACCCGCGATGAAGCTTTGGCAACAATGGAACGCGCGTTAAGCGAGTTTGTTATTGAGGGTGTAAAAACTACCATACCTTTCCATTTAAAATTACTACAGGACCCAAACTTCCGCGCCGGTAATTTTACCACCAAGTTTATGGAAACGTTTGAATATACGGAATAATAAATCCGTTACTAATAACCATGCGTAGGTAACAGCCTATGCTATTAAAAGCGGAAAGCAATTTGAACTATGAACATAGGAAGTAAGCTGGTTAAGGCAATTAGAGATAAAGGTAACAGCATGGAAGGCGAAATGTCTTTCTTTGAACATTTAGAAGCTTTAAGATGGCACTTCCTCAGGTCGGCTTTCGCGGTATTATTATTCGCCATCATTACGTTCATTTATTATAATGATATTTTCAAATATATCATCATGGCTCCTACGCGTACTGATTTCTGGACCTACCGGATGATGTGTAACATGGGGGCTGCTTTACAAAACATGAGTTCGTACTTTAAAGCCAAGAGCTTTTGTGTGGAGAAGATAAGTGTACCGCTTATTAATACCGATTTGGCGGGGCAGTTTAATCTGCAGCTCAACTCATCAATAATGATAGGCCTTACTTTAGGCATTCCTTATTTATTGTTTGAGATTTGGCGTTTTATACGCCCTGCCCTGCACGAAAGAGAGCGTAAAGCAGCAAGTGGCTTTGTATTTTACTGCTCTGTTTTATTTTTCATGGGTGTACTTTTCGGTTACTATGTAGTTACACCTTTATCCATACGTTTCTTAGCCAGCTATACGGTAAGTGATGCTATCGTAAACATGTTTAGTATCGATTCTTACATCTCATCAGTTACCATGCTTACGCTGTTGGCGGGCTTGGTATTCCAGCTGCCTATTGTGGTTTATATACTATCAAGCCTCAATATACTTACACCTAAGTTTATGCGCGAGAAACGCCGGTATGCTACTGTTATTATTTTAGTAATAGCAGCAATCATTACCCCTTCTCCTGATGCGTTAACAATGTTGGTTGTTGCAGCCCCATTATTTGTACTTTATGAGATAAGTATAATTGTATCAGCCATTGTACAACGCAGACGTAAAAAAGATGATGAGCTAATGGCTTAATAATGCTTAATTGAAAACTTAATTATATACCCTATATTTATGTTGATTTAATTTTTAACACCTATATTTAAATACAGAGAAAGATTTTCTTTTTTAGAAATATTTATTTATGTTTGATAAGCTTGATATTTTGAAAATTGAGTTATTATTTTCTTCTACTAAGAGGTATTGACGTGAATATTATGAATAATGAGTATAGATATTTACAAATATTGATTGAATAATTAAAGTTTTTACTGTGGATATGGTTCGATTAATTTGACTGCAAATTCACACGAGAGAAATTGTGCAATCATTGACCATTTAGACATTTCGTTTTTAATAACAAAAAAACATTTTTTTAAACAAATAATAATCCTAAACAATTAAATCAGTTAAAACATGAAAAAATCAAAGATTGAAAAATTAAAGATGGTAGGTAAAGCCCTTACAAGAGAACAACTGAAAAGTTTGATCGGCGGTAAGTTAGATGACTGTACATGTATCGTAAATAATCCCTTATTGTGCGTATACAGTGGTGCCTGTGTATACAATGCTGACAACGGTACTTGCACAAGTTATCTATAGTACTACCAAATAGTCGTCTAGTAATTGTAAGTCTTGCAAAGACTCTCTTTAGTTTACAGGTCTATGAGGCCTGTAAACTATAACTTAATTGTCAAAAGTACATATCGTTTTTAGGGGAATTTATAAGTAATTTCTAATTTAGCACCACTCTTATCTATTAAATTAAACTTATAAAATTTAGCTACAAACGGTAGTCATTTACAATGCAACAGGATTTAAAAATTGCCATTGGTTCGGATCATGCCGGCTTTGATTATAAGCAATTGATAACCGAAGAACTGGAGTTAAAAGAACTAAAAGATTTTGGCACCTACTCTGCCACATCTGTTGATTATCCCGACTTTGCGCATCCAGTAGCGTCAGCTGTTGAAAGCGGTGAGTTTGATTTAGGTATTTTAATTTGTGGCAGCGCCAATGGTGTCGCCATTACTGCCAATAAACATCAGGGCATTCGCGCAGCCATTTGCTGGAACGAGGAATTAGCCACTTTGGCACGCCAGCACAACAATGCTAACATTGTGTGTATCCCTGCCCGTTTCATTTCGCTTGATGAAGCTAAAAAAATTGTAAAAACTTTTCTCAGTATGCCTTTTGAAGGCGGCCGCCATGCTACCAGAGTAAACAAAATTGCGTGTTAAGGGTTGTAAGCCTGTAAGTTGAAATGTTAGGTTCAAAAAGAAATTAGAACCACTTAGCACTAAAGGCTTTTGACTTAAAATTAAAACAACTAACTTCGCAAAATGGGAAGCACCGCAGAAGATTTTTTGGTAACCTCTGAGGATAAGGCTTTTGACATCAATCACCGGCGCATCATTAACTACAATATTGGCAAGTATGACGCTGCCGTTGAAAGAGGTTTGTCAAAAATCATCAATCTCGAAAATATTAAGCGTAAAGGGCACGTAATCAAATGGAAGGTTATGGAAAATCTGGATAAGATTTTGCCTGAGTTTGAAGCCAATTTCCAAAAACGTGGTGGCAAGGTGATATGGGCCAATGATGCCGAAGAAGCCAACCGCGAAATCCTCAACATACTTAAAAAAGCTGGTGCCAAAACCGTTGTGAAATCAAAATCAATGGTGACGGAAGAAATTGAACTCAATGAATTTCTGGAGCATCATCATATTGAATCGTTAGAAACTGATTTGGGCGAATACATTGTACAATTGTTGGGTCAAAAGCCTTATCATATTGTTACACCGGCCATGCACCTGTCAAAAGAGGATATAGCGAAGCTATTTAATGAAAAATTTGGTACGCCTATAGATGCAACTCCCGAGCAACTGACCCAAAAGGCCCGTGAATTACTTCGCGAAAAATATGTAAATGCGGATGTTGGCATCACTGGGGCCAACTTTTTGATAGCTGATACAGGCAGCATCGCCATAAGCGAAAATGAAGGCAATGCCCGTTTAAGTACCACCTTCCCTAAAATACACATAGCAGTAGTTGGTATTGAAAAGATTATTCCATCCATTACCGACCTTGATTTATTTTGGCCTATGCTGGCAACACATGGCACCGGGCAAAATTTAACCGTTTACAATACCATACTCAGCGGTCCAAGACAAGCTGATGAGACTGACGGCCCAGAGGAAATGTACGTCATATTGCTGGACAATGGTCGCACTAACCTGCTTGCGCAAAAAGAACAACGCCAGGCATTATATTGCATTCGTTGCGGCGCTTGTCTTAATGCCTGCCCGGTTTATAAAAACATTGGAGGCCACACTTACGAAACCACTTATAGCGGCCCAATTGGTTCAATTATCAGCCCGCATATGAAAGGTATGGACGAGTTTAAGCACCTGAGCTATGCTTCAAGTCTTTGCGGCAAGTGCACAGAAGTTTGTCCGGTAAAAATTGATATCCATAAAATGCTGTTGCTAAACCGCCGCGATGCAGTTAACGAGCATCTGGTAAGCACCAAAGAAAAATGGGGCTGGCATTACTGGAAAAGGGCAATGCTCAATCGCAAACGTACCGACTTTTTTGGTGGCAAGATGAAAAATTTAATGCTCCGTATCTTCTTCAAAAAAACATGGGGCCATTACCGCGAAATGCCTAAAGTGGCCGATAAATCATTTAGTAAACAATGGGCCGAACGTAATAAAATGGAATAACCAAATTTAGGACGCCTGAAATTAATCAAGCCGTCCCAATCTTATCGGCTTCAGCAAACGTTACTGTTAATGAACATTGCCGAACCCAAATTCCTTATAGGTATTAGGCACATCGTCTGAACTGCTGAACGGAAAGGTGAACGATGTCCACCAGCTTTCATAGTCGGCATCTTTATCTTTTGTAGCTTCTATTCTTACACTACGCAGCATGAAAATACCTTCGCGGCTCATTGTAAACGTTACCATTCCATCCTTATCGGTGGTTAAATTGGTAGTATAAACATTGCCAGTTACGGTTTTAATGTAAAGTGCCATAGGGGCACCCGCATCCGGCTTACCTTTAAATTTTAATTGGGCCACCATATCATCGCCATATTTCCTTTTGTATGGATTGTCTTTTAAAACAATTTCAAAATCATCGTTCAAAACCTTTTCATAGGCATTACCATCATGATTATCAACCGCAATCAATGTTTTCAAATAGCGGGTAATTTTTTGCCTTACTCTAAACTGGTTGGCATTTTTCACTTTATCGGCCAGTTTATCAAGCCCTTGCGCGGTTAAAAAATCAGCAAAGTTATCTCTCGATGCATCGCTATATTCAACACCGCGGGCCATTTGTATTAACGCCTGGCCACTATTAAGCATGGTGTAGTTAATTAAAGGGGTAGCGCTGTCTTTAGCAACTTTAGTAAGATCAGTTTTCTTTGATCCTTCATAGATCATAAACTTGGCTGTATTTTTCGACTGATAGCCAATTTCTTCAGATTTAATAAAGGTCTCGCCGCCTAACAAATGCAGGTTAAGCTTATCGCCTTTGTGCAAAAAGAAGTTTTCGGGCAACAGAAAATAGTCGTGCGTTGTAGCTGCAATGCCAATAGCCGCTACCAGTATCAACAACAAGAGTAATCTTTTTTTCATTTATTTTTTTCGATGATTCGACGGTTCAATGTAGCATTCTTTATTTGTACTTTGCAGTTATAAAACACTAATGTTGCTATAATGAATAGCTAAGCAATTTCAATTTATCAAAACAACAAATAAAGTAACGAACGTTTCTCCAAACATACAAAGTTTTAAAAACTTCAGTAGTTTTGCCGCATGATTTTTGACCGAAAAAACCTAAATAACAACCAACTGATTGAATTTTACAAAAAGTTGTTATGGCCGCGCCTGGTTGAGGAGAAAATGCTGATCCTTTTAAGGCAGGGGCGGATAGGTAAATGGTTTTCGGGAATAGGGCAGGAAGCTATTGCTGTAGGCAGTACCCTTGCCATGAATACGGACGAGTACATTCTGCCGATGCACCGTAACCTCGGTGTTTTTACATCGAGGGAAATCCCCTTATCACGTTTGATGGCGCAGTGGCAGGGCAAGCCCTCCGGCTTTACCAAAGGGCGCGATCGTTCGTTTCATTTCGGCACGCAGGAGTATAAAATTATCGGAATGATATCTCACCTGGGCCCTCAGCTTGCCCTGGCAGATGGTATTGCGCTTGCCGATATATTGAGCAAACGTAAAAAGGCAACGCTGGTGTTTACCGGCGAAGGCGCAACCAGCGAAGGCGATTTCCACGAAGCATTAAATATCGCCGCTGTATGGGACCTGCCGGTAATATTTTTGATTGAGAATAACGGTTACGGCCTGTCAACCCCAATTAGTGAGCAGTACAAAACAAATCATCTGGTTGATAAAGCCATAGGATATGGCATGGAAGGCCGGCGCATTGACGGCAATAATTTGTTGGAAGTATATAATACTGTTAATGAACTGGCAACTAGCATGCGCGAAAACCCGCGTCCGGTTTTGCTGGAGTGTATGACTTTCAGAATGCGCGGGCACGAAGAAGCATCGGGCACCAAATATGTACCCCCTCACCTATTTGAGCAATGGCGCGAAAAAGATCCATTGATGAACTTTGAGAACTTTTTGCTGGATGAAAATATATTAAGGCCTGATTGGCTACCAAAAATGCGGGCCGAATTTATGTCTTTAATAGAATTGGAAATAGAAAAGGCGTTTAACGAAAAAGATATTGTACCCGATGTAAGCACCGAACTTGCTGATATGTACAAAAAGTATTCATTCCCGGCTGTTTCTCCTTCAAAAGTTACTTCAACGCGCCGCTATATTGATGCTATTAGCGATGGGCTTAAACAAAGTATGCGCAAATACGATAACCTGGTTATAATGGGTCAGGATATTGCCGAATATGGGGGCGCCTTTAAGATAACCCAGGGCTTTGTTGAAGAATTTGGCAAGGGCAGAGTTCGCAATACGCCAATTTGCGAGTCGGGGGTGGTTGGTGCGGCTATGGGGCTTGCTATTAATGGCTACAAAACCGTTATGGAAATGCAGTTTGCTGATTTTGTTACCTGTGGTTTTAACCAGATTGTGAATAACCTTGCCAAAACCCATTACCGCTGGGACCAAGCGGTTGATGTTGTTATCCGGATGCCTGCGGGAGCAGGTACAGGTGCGGGCCCGTTCCATTCGCAAAGCAACGAGGCCTGGTTTACCAAAACACCGGGGCTTAAAGTGGTTTACCCGGCTTTTCCGGATGATGCCAAGGGTCTGTTAATGGCCGCTATTGATGATCCCAATCCGGTAATGTTTTTTGAGCACAAATATCTGTATCGCAGCATCAGTGGCGAAGTACCGGATGGTGATTATTATGTTGAAATAGGTAAAGCTAAAATAATACAGCAGGGAACAGCAGCCAGTATAATAACCTTCGGCCTGGGTGTACACTGGGCCATGCAATATGCTGTCAAACATCCAGATGTGGCTGTTGAAATTATTGACCTGCGCAGCCTGCAACCCTGGGATAAGGAAGCAGTGGAGCAAAGCGTAAAGAAAACCGGGCGCGTGCTTATTCTACAGGAAGACACGCTTACTAACGGCTTTGGCAGTGAGATTGCCGCCCACATAGCCGAATATTGTTTTAAACATCTTGATGCACCCATTTTGCGCTGTGCCAGTTTGGATACTGCCATCCCCATGAGCAAAGCGTTGGAAGATCAGTTTTTGGCTAAGGCTCGTCTGGAAGAAACGATGAGCAAATTATTGTCATATTAAATCTATAAATTAACTAACTGCAAGCTGTTTATAAAAACAGGTTATTACATTTACTATTCTGTTTTATAGTTTAACGCTAATAAAATTGCTATGGCTTTTTTACCAAATTAATGGTAATTTGAGCGCTGCTATTTTGTATCCCAAACACTCTTAATATTTAATGAAAAAAATACTTTTACTATCAACCGCTCTTTTTTTAGCCTTTGCCACCTTTGCGCAGGAACCTAAAGGAATTTTTTATTCTGTATCATTTCCAAATGCCGTACATCACGAAGCCGAAATTGTGATGACCATACCCCAGGCTCCGGCAAAAGAATTTAAAGTAAGGATGAGCCGCTCATCCGCCGGACGTTATGCTACGCATGAATTTGGTAAAAACATCTACAATATAAAAGCAACTGACGTTAGCGGTGTGGTTATCCCCCTAAAACAAATAGAAGGTGATGTTTATGAAGTTAACGCCGATCACCCTGAAACAGTAGTGATCAGCTATACGCTGTACGGTAACTGGGTTGACGGAACTTATACCGGCATTGATGCAAGTCACGCCCACCTAAATATGCCGGCTACATTTCTGTGGTCGCCTGATTTGGTAAAACGTTCTGTGAAATTTGAATTCAACGATCTTGACAAATATGGCTGGAAAGTTGCCACTCAGTTAAAGCACGAGGGTGCCAATATTTACAGCGCTCCTGATTTGCAATATATGATGGATAGCCCTACAGAGCTTTCGAACTTTAAAGAAACCAGCTGGAATGTTGTTAACGCTGATGGCAAGACAGAAAAAATCAACCTGACTGTACATTCTGTCGATGATCAACTGGTTATTGATGGGTTTGGTAAGATGATTCAAAAAATGGTGCTTGAAGAAAAAGCTGTATTTGGCGAATTACCAACTTATGATTATGGCGAATATACTTTTGTTAGCGACATATCAACAACCAATTCTGGCGACGGTATGGAGCACCGTAACTCTACCTGCATTACCTTGCCGGTTGATAAAGTTCAATCGTATGAAACAAGGCTGCTTGGTGTTTTTGCACACGAATACTTTCACAGTTGGAATGTTAAACGCATCCGTCCAAAATCATTGGAGCCATTCAATTTTGAACATGCTAATATGAGCAGCGAGCTATGGTTTGCTGAAGGCTTCACCCAATATTATGGCGAAATGCTGCTGGTTCGTTCAGGTTTCCGCAGCATTGACGAATACACCCATATCCTGAGTGGTTTGGTTAATGCAGTATTAAACACACCTGCTGCCGCAAAATATTCAGCGGCCCAAATGAGCCGCTATTCAGTATTTGCTGACGCCGGCGTATCTATCGATCCTAATAATAACAGTAACGTTTTTACCAGTTATTATTACTATGGCGGTGCAACCGCGCTGGCACTTGATCTGCGTTTACGCAGCGAGTTCAATTTAACGCTGGACGATTACATGCGCACCGTTTGGCTGAACAGAGGAAAGGTAATGAAACCTTATACCATTGCAGACTTGCAGAGCGATCTGGCAAAAGTTACTAAGAATCCAAAATTTGCGGCAGACTTCTTCGCCAAATATATTAATGGTATAGAGAAGAATAATTATACCGATTTACTGGCAAAAGCAGGATTGATCTTACAAAAAGAAAAACCGGGCAAAGCCTGGGCGGGTTCTTTAGCAAGTTCAGGAGTAAGGGGCCGTTCAGGACAGGCGCTTACACCAGAGGCTGATGGGTTGGCAATATTATACAGCACTGTAATTGGCACACCACTGTATAAAGCAGGATTAGATGCCGGCGACGTAATTTTAAAAGCCGACGGCAAAAGCATTAAAGATGTGGCGGCATTCAATGATGTTGTAAACTCCAAAAACGTTGGCGATAAAATAGTGATCAACTATAAAAACAGCAGCGGCGAACACGAAACAACTGTTACGCTTGAAGAAGACCCTCGCCTGGAAATTATTACTTATGAGAAAGCGGGTAAGACACTTACTAAAGATCAGGAAGATTTCCGTAAAAATTGGCTGTCATCAAAAGTTCAGTAAAATGCAGATAAAAAAAATAATCCCGGCGATTGCACTATCGTTAACATCATTTTACTGCCTGGGGCAGGATGTTAACAAGCTTATACAGCAAAATGATGTAGAGCGTATTATTAAAACGCTTGCCGCTGATGACATGCAGGGCCGCGCCACCTTTACGCCGGGAATTGAAAAAGCGGCACAGTTTATTGAGGGCCAGTTTAAACAAATTGGATTGCAGCCTTTTCCCGGCGATGACGGTTTCAGGCAAAATTTCAAGATGACCCGCCTAAAAGCATTAAAAACCCTGGTGAGCATCAATGGAAAAATGATACCTGCCGACAGTGCTTATGTTGATTCGAAAGCACCATCCATTGAATGGTCGAACAATGCTGATGTGAAGGTTGTAAAACTAAGTGCCGACATGAATTTCAGGGATGAGTACATCAGCTACAAACGCAGTGGTAAAAACATGCTGATACTGGTTGATCCTCAGTTTACGGCCATCTTTAAAAAGATAAAAGACGTAGCAGGCAAAGGAACCATTGTCACTAAAACAGATGATAACGGCTCACTGGTTTTCGTACTGGGCAATTATGATAATTTTAAATCATTTGATGTAAGCTACACCAGCAAAACGGAAGACCTTACCCTATTCAATGTTGCCGGGATAATTCCGGGCAAAACCAAGCCTGATGAGTATGTGATTTTTTCGGCACATTATGACCACCTGGGCATCCTGAAACCTGTGCAAGGCGATAGCATTGCCAACGGTGCCGACGATGATGCATCGGGCACCACAGCCGTTATTGAACTGGCTAAATATTTCAAAACGCTAAATAATAATGCACGTACATTAGTTTTTGTAACCTTTACCGCCGAAGAAATAGGTGAATTTGGCTCCCAGCATTTTGCTACAACGGTTGATCCAGCTAAAGTAATCGCGATGTTTAATATCGAGATGATTGGCAAACCATCAAAATTTGGCAAAAACGCCGCCTTTATAACCGGGTTTGAGCGATCAGATTTCGGACCGATCCTGCAAAAAAATCTGGAAGGATCGCCATACAAATTTCATCCCGACCCATATCCCCAACAGGATTTATTTTACCGGAGTGACAACGCTTCACTGGCAAGGGTAGGCGTTCCTGCGCATACCATATCAACAGATGAAATTGATATTGATAAGCTGTATCATACCGTAAAGGATGAGGTGAGCACATTGGATATGGGGAATATTACTTCCATGATAAAGGCCCTCGCCATAAGTTCAAAAAGTATTATAGCAGGCAAAGACACGCCAACCCGTATACCCAAATTAGAGAAATAATAAGTTTAAATACATTGGAAAACGAAACGCACGTAATACCCGACAGCGCCATAAAAGGCATAGCAAGCGGACTAATCATGATGGCCGTTTTTACCCTGGTATGGGCGGGTATTGCCTATGGTGGTTTAAAAGATATAGGTTACTGGTTTATCCTGATCGTTTTTCCTGTACTTAGTATCCTGTTTTTTGTAAATGCTATAAAATTATTTAAAGCTGCCAAACATTTTCCCAAGCCTGCTTCAGCCGCCGACATAGCCGAAGAGAAGAAAACGGGAAAATGGTTTGGTATTATTTTCGCCACCGAAGGGCTGGGTATTTTTATCGGGATCAATATCGTTGTAAATCTCGGTCACCCCGAACTAACTATGCCGGTGCTGGCTTTAGTGGTTGGCCTGCACTTCTTTCCGTTAGCCAGAGTATTTAAACGTAAGTTTGATTATTATCTGGCCACCTGGAGTACTTTAATAGCTGTTTTGGCTATCGTTTTATCGTTAAACAAAACGTTTAATCAAAGCGAAGTATTTGCCCTGCTGGGAATTGGTATTGCTATAGCTACCAGTAGTTATGGTATTTATATGATACTAAATGGACGGCGGTTACTTAAATTACAGCCTGTTATTCTATAAGTTCTTCCGCATTACATAGTCATTCATCCAGTACTTGCCAATGGCTATGTCTTCTTCATAAGCCACTTCAAAGCCCATTTTTTCGTAAAATGTTTTCGCTTTGTTATAACGGTTTACATTTAAATCGAGGGTATGTTTACCTGCTTCAATAGTATTGGCGGCAACCTGGTTTATTAAAATTTTGCCATAGCCTTTTCCTTGTGTTTTGGGGAGACAATACAATTTATGCAACTTGAAAATTTCGGGATCTTCCTCACGTGGCGAATACGCAGCAAAAGCTACCGGTTTCTTATCTTCTAACAATAAAAGATAAATCTGGGCACCGGTTTCCAGTTGGGAGGTAATCTTTTCAGCAGCATATATTTCGCCCAGCATAAAGGCTATCTGTTCTTTCTCCAGTATAGGCGAGTAAGCATCCCACCATGTTTTTTCGGCCAGGTCACGAATAGTCTCCACATCAGCTGTGGTTGCTTTTCTTATAAAATACGTCATAAAGTAAAATGCACAAATATATAACCCACCATATTGCTACAATAGCCTATATTATTGCAAATATATAAGTTAATGATTTTCTTCTTCGTCAATTCTAACAGCAGTGGCAAATGATTGTTCAACGCCAAAATAGTTTTCCAATTCACTCAAGGTTGATGAACTGGTAGCAATATCCTTAATAATCACTCCTTTTTCCATCAATAATATGCGATCACATACATCTGTAATGTGATTAAGATCGTGACTGGAGATAAGTGTAGTTACGCCTTTGTTTTTGTTCAGATCTTTCACGATACTTTTTAAACGGAACTGTGTACTTGGATCAATATTGGCAAATGGTTCATCGAGCATTAACAACTCCGGATTTTGCAACAGGCATGAAGCTACGCCCACCTTGCATTGATTTCCTTTTGACAAGTCGCGGATGTATTTCCCTTTTTTTAATATCTCACCGTTAAAGAAATCAGCAAGCCCGGCTAAAAAATCATCTACATGTGCATGACTTTGCTGGTGCAGCCCGCCAATAAAATGGAAGTATTCTTCGGGAGTCAGGTAATCAATCAAAAAGCCTTCATCAAGATAGGATGCGGTGAAGTTTTTCCAGCCTTCATGACCAGCAACAAGCTCGTTGTTCATCAATACCTCGCCCCTCTCCGGTCTTATCAGATCGAGCATCATACGGAACAGCGTGGTTTTGCCGGCGCCATTATTACCTACTAAACCAACGCTCTCGCCCTTTTTAATTTCCAAGTGCGGTACATTAACAACGGTAACCCCGTTATAAATTTTTTTTAGGTCTTTAATTTCTATCATATTATTTATTTCTGAAACCTTCGGCTATGGTGTATCTTTTTGTATAAAAATCAGCTTCCAATTTTTTAATCCAGAAACTGCGGGTAACAATAAATGCCAATCCGGTTAGGGCCAACAGGGTCAATCCTATATCTGCATGGCCAAGCAACGCAAAAGGAGCATAAATGATGTAAGGTGTAATTATTAATGGCAATGACAATATCCACTGATTGCCGCTAACACCTTCCCAGTTAAATGCAGCTCCTTTTGAAAGATCAATACGTTTATAATTGCGGTTGGCAAAAAATAATACCATTGTAGTATTAACGCCAACATTCCATAAATACATTACAAAATGTATTAAAATAGTTTTCCACCCGAAATAGATATATGGGGTTGTTAGCAAGAAGAACACCGTTGAAACAATGGTGAACAACAAGTATTTACCTTTCAAAAAGTCCACAAAGTTTATTTTACTAACCAGCAGCCCATCAAAATGGGAGGCCTGCCAGCTAAACATAAACTGACCATAGTTAATAATGAAAATACCCGTCATAAACATTCCTACAAACACTTTTACGCCATCGGAGCCTATTGGCCCTGGTCTGCCATAAAAAAGAAGACCATAAAACATTAAAAATAGCCCCATTACCAATGCCGATTTCGACCGCTTGTTGCGTAATACCAGTTTAATTTCGTTGGCCGCCAAATCGCCTGCACTGCCGAAGCGACTTAATAGCGGATATTCGGTACTGCTTTTGTATTTGCCTGTCTTGCGCGATCCTAACTCCTCCAGATACAGGTTGTTCTTAAGATATAAGAAATTCAAATAATACATTATTGCTCCAAGTAAAACAGGCAGCAATGCCAGGGCCGGCTGAGTTACTAAATACCCGAAAAACAGATAGGACACTTTACGGATAGAAAAGAGATGAAAATAAAAATCAGACAGACCTATCAAAATAATAACACCCGCGGCAATTAAAAATATCCACCCGTTTAAATTTGATTTCCGTTTGATGTAAAGGCTTAGATAGTTATTAAATATAGTAAGGCCCGCCAATGACACGATAAAGGCCGTGGCAGTTAAGTTACCCGAATCAGCGGCAATAACTTTTAATACAAATGGCACAAATAAGATGAATGGCCAAAGATTAAATACAGAAATCAATGAGGTAAAGGTTAAATACCTCACCAGTGAATTCCGTTTAACCGGCAATTGCAAATAGGGTTGAACCCGCAATGTCGGCAGTTCCTGCAATTGCAAACGTGTAAATAGGTCAGATAAAAAATACAACAGAATTATCCCGCAAAACGATACTACCAAATCATCCTTGGGAAAAGCCTTTTCGAGAATAGTATCCAGAAAGAAGCCCAGGACAAATACATTGACCAAAAGATATAATATCAGCAGCGCCATTATAACCTTTACAACAATGGTTTTACCAGTATTTTTTGAGCGCCAAAAAGCTTTGAGCTCGTGCCGTATAAAAGTGAAGGTCATTTAGTAAGCTGGATAAAGTTTATAATTGATGCGGAAATATAAAACAAAAAAGTTCATTTAAAGGATTCATTTTAATATTTATACCTGTTGCCCCAAAGTTTTTTCAATTTCTCTTTTGATTCCGCCTCCCGTGGATTGTTACCGGGATCGTATAATTTGGTTCCTTTTATTTCGGCAGGTAAAAAATCAAGGTCGGCGAAATTGCCTTCATAGCTGTGTGCATATTTATAATCTTTACCATAGCCTAAATTTTTCATCAGTTTTGTTGGGGCATTACGCAAATGCAGGGGCACCGGCAAATCGCCCGTTTGACTTACCAGGGACATAGCCGCGCCAATTGCTGTTGTGGCCGAATTGCTTTTTGCAGATGTTGCCAGGTAGATAGCCGTTTGTGATAATATAAGCTGAGATTCGGGCATGCCGATTACGTTTACTGCGTTGAAACAGCTTTGCGCCAGCAATAAGGCATTGGGGTTGGCATTTCCTATGTCTTCGGATGCAAGGATCAGCATCCTACGGGCAATAAACAGTGGGTCTTCGCCACCGGTAATCATTCGTGCCAGCCAGTAAACAGCGCCGTTGGGATCGCTGCCGCGCATAGATTTAATAAAAGCCGAAATAATATCATAATGCTGCTCGCCCGCCTTGTCGTATAAGGCCATATTTTGTTGAACATGTTCTAAAACAACATCATTGGTAATTACAATCTTTTTGCTGTTAAAGGCGTTAACTAACAATTCAAAAATATTGAGCAGCTTCCGCGCATCACCGCCTGAAAGACGCAAGAGCGCTTCATCTTCTTTAATAACGATGTTTTTGCTTTTAATTACCTCATCTTCCTTCATTGCTTTGTTAAGCAGGCTAACGAGGTCGTCCTCATTTAAAGATTGAAGGATATACACCTGGCATCGGGAAAGCAAAGCGGAGATTACTTCAAATGATGGATTTTCGGTAGTTGCACCAACAAGCGTTACTATACCACGTTCAACGGCTCCCAATAACGAATCTTGCTGCGATTTGGAGAAACGGTGAATTTCGTCAATAAACAATATCGGCAAGGTTTGCCCACCCGATTTCAATAATGAGGCTTTGTCAATAACCTCCCTAACATCTTTAACCCCCGAGTTAATGGCACTCAAGGCAAAAAATGGTCTATTAAGTGTTTGCGAAATAATATAGGCCAGGGTTGTTTTCCCTACTCCCGGCGGACCCCAAAAAATCATGGAGGGCAATGTTCCCGATTCAATGGCTTTACGCAAAACAGCGCCTTGCCCTACCAGGTGTTTTTGCCCAACATAATCATCCAAATTTTTGGGGCGCATGCGCTCGGCTAACGGGGGCAAATTGTTCATCTAGTAAAATTCAGAAAAGTAAATGCCAAATCCTAAAAAACTTAGTAATTTTAAAACAATTATATGATCAATAAGTTTAATCACAGCAATTATCACGCTATCTGTGACCAATTAGGAGCAGCCGACCCCGATCTTCAAACTATTATTAATACCTATGGCTACCCGCCGCTTTGGTCGCGCCCTAATTCTTTTGAAACATTGGTGCATATTATTTTGGAGCAGCAGGTATCATTGGCATCGGCCCTTTCCGCATTAAATAAATTAAAAGAGCGATTGCAGGAATTAACCCCGGTACATTTGTTATTACTTACTGACGAAGAAATGCGTGCCTGTTATGTAAGTCGTCAAAAAACGGGCTATATCAGGTACCTGGCCGAGGCTTTGCTTAGCGGGCAGTTAAATTTAGCTGAGTTTGAGAATATGCCTGATGATAAAATACGGGCTCAATTAATAGCACTAAAAGGAATAGGCAATTGGACAGCCGATGTTTACCTGATGTTTGTTTTACAGCACCCCGATGTTTTTCCAATCGGCGATCTGGCCGCTGTAAATGCCTTGAAAAATTTGAAAAAATTACCGGCAGATATAAGCAAAGAAGAGGTATTAGCGGTTAGTGAACGATGGAAACCGTATAGAACCATTGCTTCCATGTTATTATGGCATTTTTATTTATCGCGGCCTAAAAAAAGCGCATAATCGACTAAGGAGGTTAAGGATTATTTGTTCGCATCACCCTTTTGTTAAAGCTTATGGTGTCGTGTGTCCCTTGCCTTATTAACTTGATATGGACATCGCCGGCTTGTTTTATAATGGTATCTCCTTTGTCTATTTTCACATTAAAATCCCAGATAGTATAGTATAAGTTGTATTCGTTGCCATCAATAGTTACCCATGGATATTTTTTAACATCATATCTTATATTGTCTACAGGGCCGCTAAAGCGCCATTCTTTTGCATTTTTAGGCAGGGTTTTCTTTTTGTAAAGACTAAAAAACAACAGTATTACCACTACTGCCCCAAGTAATAACGATTTATAATTATTGTTTAAGTCCATGGCTTTCTGATGATAAAGTTAGGCTTCTTTTACTTTATAAATGGTTTTGCTGCTGCATTTTACCTCGAAATTACGCTAAAAAGACAAACATTTAACAACGTTGCCACAATAATTGAAACAATTTAATACAACCCACCGTAAACTACGTAAGTTTTAATGTATTAGTTTGTTTTGGTTTTGATTAGTTAAAAGTTTATAAGCCCCATTGCCGTGGGGCTTTTTTTATTGAATCAATTAATATACAATTTGTTTTGCTATTCAGCAGGGGCCAATCAGATTTTTTGGATCAAGCAGAATAATTGTGGGTTAAGAAAAAAAGTAGTTGTTTTGCAGGGTTAACCCATAGATCCGCATACACTTGTCAAACGCATACGAAACACTTATCCGAATGATGCTACCGGAAGGCATTC
>Ga0302303_10000062_pt1 | contig 133832 bp, 140 predicted proteins | sample III_Palsa_E2_1_FD_194542 | JGI IMG/M metagenome (GOLD analysis project Ga0302303, IMG submission 194542) | Peat permafrost microbial communities from Stordalen Mire near Abisko, Sweden - III_Palsa_E2_1 | ecosystem: Environmental > Terrestrial > Soil > Palsa > Peat permafrost | place: Sweden... | reverse complement strand
ACAGAAACAGCTTGACCATGCGGTCAAGCTGCTAAATACTAGACCTCGTAAACGGCTAGGCTACCGGACACCAGCAGAAGTCTTTGAGGCAAAGTGGCAATAGTTGCATTTGGAGGTGGAATCCACGTACCAGGTATTGACGAAATAAATAATACGTAGTATAAATTATTTTATGACAACCTTTAAAGAAGATTTTCCTCATATGCACGCCGCATTGAAGGCTGCAGAATCTGTACAGCCAGGTAATGAGCTACAAGAGGCAGCATCAGCTGCTATAATCGGCCTAGCATTTGAGCTAGAAGTTCGCAGCGCTTTCCCGGAAAGATATCAACAGCCTCAAGCTGAAGCCCAAGAAACCCCAAACAAGTAATAATTACTAGCTAGAATCTTTCTAACCGTGTCGCAAACTTTGTGCCATTTTTAACACATTATGCAGAGAACAGCAACTCATTTGCAGTAATCATTGATTCGGCCATAAATATTTGTAGCGCTATCGAATCATTAGTTGTCTGAGCAAGCTCAAGGTACTTGTAATACGCATATTTTCTTTCCTTGAGCACTATAGGTGGCACGAAACCAAGCTTAAGAGCCTGAGCAAGAATTAGCAAACGACCCACTCTGCCATTACCGTCACTGAATGGGTGGATCTTTTCAAACGTTGCGTGTGTACTCGATATAAGACTTATTAAATCTTCTGCAGTTACTCCTAGACTAGTTATAAGTTCTAGCATAAGCTCAGGAACTTTCATAAAGTTAGCAATCGCAACATGAGCTCCTACTATACGAACAGTATGATTACGGTACTGACCGGCATCAGTAATAATGCCGTTCATCAAGCGAAGGTGTAAACCTTTTATAGTAGCTTCATTAACGACAAAGTCTTTCTGTCCAAGTTCATCAAGAAGCCACAAAAGTGCAGCTCTATGGTTGCGTGCTTCGGCCTGCTCAACTTGAGTACGGTTTGTTAAAATTTTGTTATTAAACAATACTTCTCTTGTGTCATCCAGAGTCATAGTGCTGCCTTCAATGGTATTTGTATTATAAGTGAGGTTTAGAATTAAATTATTTAAAACTTCCTCGTTATTCACTAGTTCAGATACAGTAGCTTTTAGATTCTTAATTTTTTCCTTTAATTCTTCAAGTGCGCCAATGTCTAAACTGTCTGAACCCAAAATTTCAAAATAAAGTAGCCTAATTGCCTCAGCTGCTTTTTTACGAGGCTTAGCCCGTTCGTTAATCCAAGCATTAACCGTTGCAAAAGACACATTCAACTGTCTAGCTAGTTCTTCCTGAGACCAATTGCTAGCCTTAAGTATAGCTTTCAGTTGTTTGGAATAATTCATAACTTTATAAGTATATCAAAACTTTATAAAGTTAGCAAGATTAAGCTTCAAATATTTGATTAATTTAATCTAGCCAGGCTAAAAGGTGTTCGAAAGAAAGTCGACCCGGGGTACCAAGCATAAGCATAATGTATAATTAACTTATGCACATAAAGACTAACGAATCTGGCTTTACAGGTATAGAAATACTAATAATCATACTTGTAATCATAATCGGTACTGTAGGTATATTGGTTTACAACAAAACAAAAACAACTGATTTGCTTAAAGTTGTCGACACTGAGGAAGGTTGGGCTCTAACTATAAATAAAAATGGGAGTGGCCATCTTGATTACACTAAACCAGATGGATGTCGAGAGGTTGTTATAAGTAGCAGCGCATCTGCTCAAAAAAATTCATGCAACCAGACGTATAAAAAGGACTACTTTAACAGTAAGGCTTTAGCAAGCAGCTTAAAAAATACAAAACTGAATAGTGTCTATGGCTGCACTCGTAATATCAATACAGATAACGGAGAAGATTTGTCTGAGGAAGATTTAATCTATCAAAACAAAACCATTTCAGGTATAGACTGTTATGACTGGGAATCAAATAGCACATTATCAAAACAGCTTAACGTCGCACTAAGAGATGCAGTTACACTTAACGGATGAATACCGGTCGATTATACAGTTTGCTATATATCGATAATGTTTATATAATATGTTTATGTCTTTAGGCAATTCAGCAAGTTTTGAAAATCAGGGAAATATTCAACCAAAAGAAACACTATTAAAGATAGTCAATCCTATGGATTTGAAAAGTGGGATTGATCCAGCTACTTATTATCTTGCTACTACTGAAATGGAGAGGTTGGATCGAGCAATCCAGTCAAGTCACCATGACACTGATTCAGTGGAGGATATGTTGAAAAAGTATGGCAAAATGACAGCTGAACAAGCAGAGCAATATGCTAATGGAGAGCAATTGTCTAATCTTACCAACACAACAATTGAAGAAGTTGGGGAAATTTTTCAGAATAATTATTTAGCTGAGTCTGTTATAGAAAAGAGAAAAAGATTCGCTAGACCTAGAAAATTGCTGGCGATAATATTAAGCGGACTTGTAGCTGGCAGCAGCGCAGAAGCAGTACATTATAGTAATCGCGAAATGAGTAAGCTTAATACGCCAATAAGTCACGTAGCCAGGCAAGTCGAAAAGCAACAAGGTCCCACTGATGAAGTAATCATATTATTTGGTGCTCTCGGAGCAATCTTCTACAACCTAAGCGATGGGCCGAAGCGATACGCACAAAAAAGAGCTCAAAAGGAACTTAATAAACAAATCAAGAGCAGTTGAGCGCTTAAGTTATTGACGTAAACCTATCAATTGACTTTCCTTGCCATTCCACTTTCTCTAACCAAACAGCCAGAGGGCGGACAAATATTAACTTCTCGCCATATTGAGCTTCATAGATAACACAAAGCGACATGTCGGCTTCCATATATGCTACGTTTAGAACCTTATAACTTAAATCAGGCTTCTTATAGTGATGGTAGAGACCACCAACCTTGACTTTAGTACTAGCATCATCAAGCTGAGCCTTTAATTTTGCGTCGGATATATTCATAGGTATATTGTAGCTCTTAAGCTTTACGCATGTAAGCTCGCACGGTAAGCGGCGCAAATATAGCTAAAACTACTCCCGCACCAAGCAAACAGTACCAGAAATCGTGGCCGACAACACCGTGATTGGCCAGCTCACGCACTGCAGATACCAAGTGGGAGATGGGGTTTAACTTAACAAATGCCTGTAGCCAGCCGGGCAAGGTATTAACTGGTATGAACGCGTTGCTCAAGAAAGTCAGCGGAAATAGAAACAAAAACGCAATGCCCTGGACACTGGACGCAGTGCGGGCAATCATGCCAATGAAAGCGAAGATCCAACTGATACACCAGGCGACGACTATGGTCAGTAAAGCACCAACCACTAAGTAACCAAAACCACCACCGGGCCGCCACCCTAAGATATAGCCCATCACTAATGTAAGTACCGTTGCAATGGTATAGCGAATGGTATCAGCTAATAGTGCACCCGCCAGCGGTGCTATACGTGACATTGGCATACTGCGAAACCTATTAAACACGCCCTTATCCATATCTTCCCGAATTTGAACTCCTGTAGCAAGTGATGTGGTAAGAACTGTCATGGCCAGAATACCGGGGATAATAGTCGGCAGGTAATTGTGCACATTACCGGCAATTGCGCCGCCAAAAATATAGGTAAACATCAACGTAAAAATGATGGGCTGGATAGTAACATCGGAGAACTGTTCTGGGTTACGGCGCATTTTATGTAAAGCACGGTAAGCCATGACCAAGGAGTCATGGATAACCTGTCGTAAACTTATACGATTCTTTAGTTGGCGCTCATCGCCTGGAATAATTTGTGTGCCGGTCATTTGGTTTCTCCTTTTTTTGCCCGTGTAGTCTTGCCCGTAAGGGTTAAGAAGACCTCGTCTAGTGTTGGCTCTTGCACACTTACCTGACTTAGATGAATATTGCTTGAGCGCAGCGCGACCAATAAGTCTGTTACCAAATCAGGGTTAGCCATAGGTGCGGCAATACACCCCTCGCTCGGGTGATTTACTTTCACTCCAAGTACTTTTTCGGTAACTTGGATAGCTTTATCGGTGTCCTGCTTGGTAGCCAGTACTAGTTGTAACGTAGCTGTACCAATAGAAGCTTTCAGTTCGGCACCGGTTCCTTCAGCGATAACTTTGCCTCGGTCTATAACAGCAATACGATCGGCCAACTGGTCAGCCTCGTCAAGGTATTGAGTTGTTAGCAGAATGGTCGAGCCTTTAGCAACAAGGCCACGGATAGTCTCCCACATCTGGTTTCTGGTACGCGGATCAAGCCCTGTGGTTGGTTCATCCAAGAAAATGAGTGGTGGTTGTGCAATCAGGCTGGCCGCCAGGTCAAGTCTACGTCGCATACCGCCTGAAAATTTAGAAAGCGGGCGCTTAGCGGTTTCAGCGAGATGAAACTCTTCAAGCAATTCAGCTGCCTTCTGTTTAGCTTGTTTCTTGTTTAGTCCCAAAAGGCGTGAAAAAATAACGAGATTCTCGGTTGCTGAAAGGCCTTCATCAACTGAAGCAGACTGACCGGTAAGCCCAATAAGCTGACGGACAATTTGAGCCTCTTTGACGACATCATGTCCAAAAACCTTGGCTGAACCGCCATCCGGTGTCATAAGTGTCGAAAGCATGTTGATAACCGTAGACTTACCAGCACCGTTTGGACCGAGCACGCCGTAAATGCTGCCCGTTTTTACCTTTAGATCAACGCCATCGACAGCTCGATTGTCCCCAAAAATCTTTACTAGCCCTTTGGCGTCAACGGCAAATTCTTTGTTTGAGTGTTCTGTCATGTTTTTCCTTAACACTGTTAATTATATGTAACTATCAATTTAACACTGTTAATTTTTGCCGTCAAGTGCTAGTCTATAAATATGTCGCCAGAAGAGAGACGAAAGCGTGAACTAGCTCGGCTTGAACAGGCTCAAAAAAGAGCTCATGAAAGAATGGAAGCCCAACAAGAACGCGTCAATAAAAGATTTGAAAGAATGCGTGAGCGTTTGGACCATAAATATGGTGAGCCAAGCGATAATCAGAAACGCATTATTAATGCTGCCTTGGATTTGCTAACACAGGATGGGCTCAATAACTTATCACTTCGAAAACTAGCCAGTATGGTAGACATGCAAGCTCCTGCTCTTTATTGGCACTTCCCTAATAAAGGGGCGTTAGTTGATTACATGGCTGAAGCAATCCTGGAAAAACAATTTAGTAACATGAAAGTTAAGGCAGAAGATGAGCAGTGGCAGGGCTGGCTAAGCGATCAAATGCACAAGCTTCGAACAGCCATGCTGGCTTATCCTGATGGCGGAAGAGTAGTAGCAGGTGCGCACTTAAGTCCGGCCGTAACTCTGGGTAAAATATTCGAATATACCTTAACGTCGCTTGTAGATGCAGGTATCGAAACACAAAAAGCTAGACTCATACTTATGACCGCCACAACCTATACATTTGGATTTGTCATAGAGGAACAGGCCGCACCTAACGATCATGAAATTAGCATGCTAAAGACTAAGTTTCAGGACACACCGTTTCCACATATTGCAAGGGCCTTTGAAGAGGCGCATGCGCATCATAGAAGCATGGATGATGACTACGATATTGGCCTTAATTTCATAATCAAAGGTGCAAGCGCTTAGGTAATTTTAGCTCTTGCCTCTTTCCCGAACAATCAATAGTCACTGTACGATCATCATAACATGCATTCGAAGTCTATAGACTTGCCACATAATGTTTTAAAGCATGGCAACTGGGTAGAACAAAAAGACTAAGACTTTATTTCTGTTAAACTATTGCCATGAGACCTGTTTTAGAACAAAAGATTAATCAAGGCTGTAAGCAGCTCTTTGATGTAGAAGTAAACGCTGAGCTTACTAGACCAGAAGAGCAGTTTGGTGATTATAGTTCAAACGTTGCTATGGTTATTGCCAAGCAGCTTGGCAAAAATCCTAGAGAAGTAGCCGAAGCCCTGGCTAAATTTTTAAAAGATAATTTATCTAGCCAACTAAGTGATGTAAGTGTTGCCGGACCAGGTTTTCTTAATTTAAAGCTGACCGACAAAAGCCTGCTCGATGATCTAATAACCGAGCCAAATAAAAGCTTAGACAACAAGAATATTGTCATAGAGTACTCTGATCCTAATCCATTTAAAGTCTTGCACGTCGGGCATCTTTACACGACCGTCGTCGGTGATGCTATTGCTAGATTATTTGAAACAGCCGGGGCTACTGTTCATAGGGTTAATTATGGCGGTGACGTTGGCCTGCACGTTGCCAAAACAATGTGGTCAGTAATCAAAGATCTTGGTGGCGAAAACCCAGATAAATTAAATGACATAGATCCAAACACGAGAGTAGATTGGTTAAGTAAGTGTTACGTAGAAGGCAATAATGCGTACGAGACTGGCAGCGAAGAATTGCAAGAAGAAATTAAAGCTCTTAACAAGCGTATTTACGAGATTCATAGCAGTGACGACCATAGTACGCCGCTTGCCCAAATTTATTGGACTTGCCGTGAATGGAGTTACGAAGCATTTGACACTTTTTATAAAAGACTAGGTACCAGCATGGAGCGCTATTACCCGGAGAGTGAAGTAGCAAGTAAGGGTCTGGAACTTGTTAAACAAAACATTGGCACAGTCTTTAAAGAATCTGAAGGCGCAGTGGTATTTGATGGCGAATCGTACGGGCTACATACAAGAGTCTTTATTAATAAGCAGGGCCTGCCTACTTATGAAGCCAAAGAAGTTGGCCTAACTGTTAAAAAGTATGACGACTATCATTATGATCAATCAATAATTATTACCGCTAATGAACAAGCTCAGTATATGGCTGTAGTATTTAAAGCCATGGAACAATTTATGCCAGAACTAACTAAAGCTAGTCGCTACATATCTCATGGCATGGTCAGGCTTGCTGGCGGCACAAAAATGAGTAGTCGAAAAGGCAATATTATTAGAGCCAATGAAGTAATAGATATGACGGCTGAGGCAAGCAAAGAACTTGTCGGCCACGAAGATAATGCTACTACGCTTGGTGCAATTAAATATGCTTTTCTTAAAGCACGCTTAGGTGGTGATCTTATCTATGACTCAAAAGAATCGGTCAGTCTGGAAGGTAACAGTGGCCCTTATCTTCAGTATGCTCATGCTAGGGCCTGTTCAATTTTAGCTAAGGCTGGTGACCAAAGTTTTAGTTTAGATAAGGACGCAAAACTTGATGAAGCCGAACGATCTTTAGCTCGAAAAATAAGTGAGTATAGTGAAGTTCTAAATAAGGCTATTAATGAAATGCTGCCGCATCATGTCTGTATCTATCTATACGAACTGGCTCAAGTGTTTAACCGCTTTTACGAAAAGAGCAGGGTGATTGGTGATGAGAGACAAAGCTTTAGACTAAGTCTTGTTAAGAGTTATTCTGAAATATTAAAATCCGGACTTAATCTTCTTAATATTGAAGCTCCAAATAAGCTCTAAAATTATTTGTCTTGTCTTATTCTCCAAGTTCAACCGTATGAAAGTCTATTAGCTTCATCTTATCTTGACCTTTAAGTTCAGGATAAATATGATGACGCATAAAAGTATAACGACTATAATGCTTGATCATTGCACGGGCGGCATTGTGTCTAGGATCTTTAGACGCTATTGTCGCTGAGCCTTCATCTTCCCACCAGCACATAGATAGTGATCTGCCGTAGATATCTGGAAAGCCCGCAAGGTAATAGATAAGCGCGGGTGATTCTGCGGCAGCTTCTAAGGCCAACAAATCGTGGTCTTTTATCTCTTTCTTATCAGCCTCACTAACTTTTTTCTTTAGGGTAGATATGAATGTGACTCGATAATTAGGTGATTGCTTAGTCTGATAGCGCCTTTCGGTAGTGTCAATTATATCGAGCCAGGGATATGCTATATCAATATTCTCAGGCACTGCAAAATCTGCGCGAGTTGGCACGAGGAGTTCTTCAGCGAGCATAGTTGAATCCTGATGCAGTTCTCCAAGAAGAACAGCACGACCTATATCTTTCGCGTAGATGTGAGGATTTTGTATCTTACTTTCTTGTGCAAGTTCTGTTTCTAATGTTGGCATATTTTTTATAAATGATTAATAATTTTTTAAAAGTAAATATTAGATACTGGTAGTGTTTACCTCCGCCTAATATTTCCTATAATACATCACGTATCTAGATAAAGGACAGTGTAGATTAAACGACTTTTTTATAGTTTTGAGTAAATAACAAGGGTCAAGGATAAATATAAGCTGAAAACTTACTGAGAGGACTGTAAGAATAACGGAAATGACCATGCCAGTCATAGTTCATTTCGCTTACTAATACATATCCAGATGGTACGGTTTGACCATCGTATGCTTGTCCTGGTAAAGCTTGCACTATAGCAACGTGACCGTATGCACCCGCAGTTTCAACTGCTATAGCTCCAACGGTTGGCACCGCATGAGTAGGGTAATTTGAAGAAGTTGCCCAATATTTGGCGTTACCCCAAGCCTGAAAACTGGTGTGGCCTTCCACGGTCGTGAAGTACCAATCGGCATAGGAAGTACATTCTCGGTTAATTGGATCATCATTGAAAGACAGCGTTGCAACTGTATCCATTGATGCGTTACACCAAGCCATTGGATATCCGCCATTACCATCACCACTATCACAAGCACCGCCCGTACCAGAAGTAACGACGGCACTAGTCGTGGTTACGGCTGAGGCTTGTGTACTAGTTAAGGCTGCTTTTGTACCACTCTCAATAATCGCAGCCTGCTGTGCGCGTAACTTGTTAATGACGGGGGTAGGTGTATTATCGGTTGGTTGTATTATCGAGCTCAAATGAGTCTTCCCAGTGAAGAGTCCAAAGGTACTTCCAATAATGTGACTAGAAAAGGAAAAACCTCCGCCGATTATGCTCCCGACAAAGCCAAAACTGTTGCCCATTACATGACTCGTAAAACCAAAGCTATCGCCTATAATATGTCCTTCAAGTCTAACGCTATCACTTGTTACATCTGCCACACTCGTGACAAAGATGCCAGCACTGTGAACAGTGAAAACAGCAGCATTACGTGTGCCTTTTTGAACATCTTTATTAGCAGCCTTAACTCCATCTGCGGTTGTTGCGGCAGTACTTAATAACTTAAGTTCCACAGCATCTACGCCCTTGCTAGTACTATTAGAAAAATTAGACCAGGCATTTGAGATTACGTCAGAGTCATCACCCTGTGACATTTGATTAACGTAAGAACTGCGTGAGTCTGCTAGGACACTAGCGCGCTTAGATTCAATTACTGGAGAGAGCAGGGAAATAATAAGCAAATAGACTATGACAGCAATGACGAAAATAAGGTATCGCCGCTTATGTGAAACTAAATGTCCTAGTTCGTGCATGCCTAAATACGTAACCACACTTTACAAAAGTGTTATTATACCCTCATTTTGATCTTAAAGCATGCATAAGCAATAATAAAATAAATTGTTATTCTTCGACCAGGTCTATAACGAGGGAGGGCAAAAGAACTTTCAAAAGAGAGTTGTCTGTGAACAGAGATATCGCATCGAGTTTGTCTGGGGCATTAACTTTTATTAGAGATATTATAAGTTTGCTAGATCACGAGCTGTATTGTCGGCTTGCTCTTCTAAGAGTGATTGTCGCCAGGCAAGTACTAACATATAAGAGGCAACTTCTTGTTTAAATTTATGAAAAGTATCCAGATCAACCCTGCTTTCATTAATAATTTTGCTGATTTGAGCAATTTCGGGGCTGGGATGCCAACGCTGTGCGTTGGCTAGGTTTTCAGCGGCCCATACGGCTTGGCTGACTAACCCGACTGTAGTTGGCTTAGGTACTATTTCATAACCTGTTAGAGCAGTTTGTTTATTTCTCTTGTCCAGCTGTAAAGATATACGTCCAAGATGATTTGTAACAGGTGCAAGTTCGCCGGAGCCTACTTTCTTCAAACTTTCGGATGCTTGAGCTGGACGTCGGGCAAGTTTAAGTGTTGCATCGGCTAGCCATCTGATAGCAAGTTCTCTCGGTGTTTGTACGGTTTCATTTTGGAATTCTGTACTTTCGGCTGTGCTTACATTAGTCTCGTTCGAGCGATTCAATCTCCAGATACTGTCAGGAGAATCAACTGGAAAAGTTGTTACGGCATGTCTAGTCATAACGAGCTTATTAACTCCTTCGGGAAATAACCTTATTTGGCCAGGAGCTGGGGCTTTTAGACTTTCAACTCTAGCAAATGAAGAAACTTCCTCACTCTTGTCTTTATCCCTACAAGGTTCATGGGAGTATCTTGACCTAATTAATTGATCCGACTCCGTAACAGCTAAGATTGTGACTGTCAGATTTTGTACGCCAAGCAGTGGATTTGAGTCAGCTTGTTCTGGTGTCTGAAGTAAGTCGGAAGTGCCTCTAGTATTATCCTCTGGTATTTCTTCCAATGAGGCTGTAGATTTGCCTAAATGTAGTAGTTCGGCTGGTGCCATGGTTTTTACTTTTAATACTTATATGATTTGAATTATATGCCGGGATACTAAATTGTAAAGCCTAATATTAAAAACGCTTGTGTTTAACTTTAAACGTAGATGAAATTATTATTCCTAGAATCGTAAATTATGTTGCAGCTAAACCCTATTCCTAGAAGAGTAAATTGCCCACGAAACTAAGATGGAATAATTAACTATTTGATGATCGGCAATTAGTTTATCGATTTCAGCAGGACTTAACCAAAACTCAAGAAATTCTTCCCCATCGTCTTTTTTGCACCACCTGAGAGCACTATGTTATCTTTGTACACATCAAGACGAGGATGCTTAAGAATCTGTTTAGTGCCTACCTTTTTCCATTACTTACTTAATAGTATTTACCCAGTAGCTTAACTTGGAGAATTTAGTTAATCGTTTTTCGTCCTTTTGGACTCATCAGCATAAACATACATTTATGGAAACGATCGGGTAAGTAAATTTGGAGTCAAAGGACTCAGCAAATTTACCGACCTGAGAGGCGGAAACATGTGTTGGTGTTCCCGCCTCCCCTTCAGGTCTTGTGAAATCGAAAGATCTCATCGGTATTCTTTTTAGGCGATCAATAGGCATCATCTCCGCTTGTTGACGATGAACATTTGAGTATACGGCTTGATCTGATCATCAATCAAACTACGACGTTGCTCGAACGAGTCGGCATCCGGAAAGTTGATCAGCAAGGTCAGAATCTGGAGTGTTAACCACTCTTGTAGATCCAGGATCTGCTTCTCATTCTTCAACGTGTGCCGGCCGTTGGTCTCGTCCAACAGAACCCAGATCGGGTGCTTGGTGTTGAACGTAATAATGCCCAGTTCGAGATCGAACTCCCAAAGATGGGAATTCGCGAACAGCGAACTGTACTCAAACCACAGTCCTTCAGAGTCACCTCTTACGAGTTGACGCTCTCGACCATTAGGTCCCAGTGCACCAGTCGGGATGTCCCCCGGCCGATCAATAGGATCCTTCTGGCGTTCACGTGGCTTAGTCGACTCGCGTGGAGTCCTTTCCTTGCCGGCGCCACCTTGGCCACTTCTCAAAGATGTCTCTTCTTCGAAACCATCGGGGTGACCCTTGGCAGGATCGATATGACCATCGCCCAGCCGACCGTACTTGATCAGCTCACGCAACTTCTCGTAGAAGTTCCTCGGCAAGTTTTCCTTCAGTCGATCCTGACTTTGGATGCCGAGACGCTGATAGCGCTGCTCACGCGTGCGCTCCTGCTCGTCATCGTACTGCTCCTTGCCGAACTGCTCGTACCAAGAGCCGCCGAGGACATAGAAAAGGTCGTGAAGCGATTCGTTGTACACAAATTTCGTTCGCTCAGGGGCCAGGGTGATGTTCTCACACCTGATGATGCCCTCGAAGAAGCCAGAGGTCAGAATCGCCAGGACCTCTTCGAAAACGGAGTCGACTTTGCCGCCACGGAACTGTCGGACAACTTCCTGGATAGGCAACGGATAATTTCCGTTGTATTCCATCACCAGGACTTGGCCGTTTCGTCGACCGCTGACTCGGTTGGCTCGATAGAGTTCGATCTGGATCCTTCCAGCCGTGCCCTCTGTGTCAACGTAATCAACGATCTCGAACTTATGGCCCGTAAACATCACAGGGTCGATATCCCGATGGACGACAATGCCATTCCCATCGATCAGGACTACGTGTACCGACGCTCCATACTCGCGCATAGCCATGCCGAGCTTGTTGCGCACCTGACTCTCGAGTTCATCGAGGTCAATGAGAGATGTCACCTTATCCTTGGTGACTCCCTCCATATGCACGATCGTCCGCCATGATTGGTCGAACTCGCCCGACAACTGATCTCGGAACAGCTTGACGATTGCCGGCATCTCATTCAACTGCTGGCGTGGAATGTCCATCGTACGATGTTGCCGACGCATATCGGAGCCTCTGAAAGTCCAGCGAACCGGACGGCGTCCTTCAACCTTCGAAGTGAAGGTGAAATGGGCGCACTTGTTCAGCGGCGCGATCAGTCCTTGACCAAAGCGGCCGAGCTTATCCTTGCTCTTGATGCTTCTGCCAACACTGGCGAGGGCTTCGTCGAACTTCTTGTCATCAACACCGTTGCCGTTATCGGCGGCGGTGACTCGATTGTTCTTCAGGTCGATTCCAACGAATACTCGATTTGCCCCGGCATCAATGCCGTTCTGGATCATCTCTACTACTGTCAGCATCAGGCTGGGGTAGGTGTTGGCGATCGTAAACAACATGTCGCCCCGATGAATGTCGACCGAGCTATGGGTGGGCTGGGCCGTCTTGTCTGCTTGCGTCGCAATGCGGCGCACTTTACTACGGGACATACTTACCTCGCTTCATTTCGAGCACGCTCACCAGTGAGCATGTTGACGATATTGGATAGCTCAAAGATCGTTTCGGGACCGATGAGGCCACGAAAACGACTTCTCTCCTCGGGCGTATATTCGTCCGAATTCAACAGCCTTGCTGTGGGCAACGCCGCACTCAGGAGGGTAGACGCGATAAGCGCCGTGTCACCAGAGTTGATGTTGCAGAAGTTTTCAGGCTGTTTATTCCTAATAGGCGCAGGTTGTGAATACGACTTTGTCCGCAGATTTCCCATAGCTTGCTCAGCCAGCTTGCTCTTGAGTACGCCATCATACTCTGCCTCGAGCTCTTGCAGGCTCTTCGTAGGATGCCTCGGAGTTGTTCCGCGCAGAATATGCAAAGCTGTCTGCGAATTTCTGACGCCGACAATAGCTATTACTTCATCCATCGTGATGACGGATAGCGCCAAAAGCTGACCAACATACCGATTAAACGGTGGAAGCTCCTTGATCTCCGGCGACTTATATCCAATCAAGTCCAAGTAGTGCCAGAGTCGAATCAGCCGCTCGCCGTTCGGTGGTTGTGTCTGTGAGATCCAATCACCAACGGTCGAAGATGTAACTCCGATCGTTTGGCTAAACCCATCTATATCCCAGCTGACGCCGAGATAAGATCGCATACGTTTGAGCACGCGCGGCCAGATATCTCTAGACTCCATTTGTCTCCCTTGTTGAGATTTGTGGATTTGCCTAATTGTAAAAGAACAACTAATGACTCCCGTAGAAATCTTATATATAATACAATATATTATGCTTATAAGCAATATTATATAATCATTACAAAAAGGTTATGTTGCTTAAGACGTCACTTTTGATATCCGCGGCTTAAATTTATCTTCTGTTTCGATAAATAAGTCCATAAAATAATTAAAACCTGCTTTGTGTCTGATTAATCAGCAGAGCTCTTTTGTATAAACGCCTTAAAAACAAGATTCCATTTCGGCTCAATATTTTGTAAGGATTCGGGATGACACTGCACTCCAAGCGCAAATTTAGCAGTCGGAATCTCAACCCCTTCAATAATCCCATCCTCAGCCCGTGCCGTAACCTGTAAATTCGGAGCTATATCTTTAATGGCTTGATGGTGATGAGTATTGGCAGAAATATCTGAGCTTTGAATAATTTGCCCAAAAATACTCTCTTTATCAACTGTAAGATGATGCGCGATGTGTTCGACATCTTTTTTAGCGGTAGAGGCTGCGTGATCGCTTGCACCTTCTACTTCACTGTCTATATCCTGGTATAAACTTCCTCCACGCATCACATTAAGAAGTTGAAAGCCTCTACAAATTGCAAGAATTGGCTTGTTGTCAGCTAGTGCCCATTTCATCAAATTAAGCTCAACTTGGTCTCTTTTTTTAGATACATCTTTTGTCTTAGCGTGTTGATCCTGCTTATATAGCTCAGGATCAATATCGTTGCCACCAGTAAATAGTATTCCATCAAGTCGATCGTATATTGCTTTTAGAGCTTCCATGTTATCGGTAATAGGAATAAGTACCGGAATGCCTCCGGCACCAAATACGGAGTCGCTGTACGTATGACTTTGGCCATAAGTAATAGGAGACCACGGGTTAGTGTGGTTAATAATTTCCCCTGTAGTTATTCCGATTAATGGTTGCTTCACGATATTAATAGTAGCAAATAATAGCTTCTCTTGAAGACAGGGCACTAGGCTTAGAGGAAAGGTATTGTCGCAATAATGCGATTTGGAGGATTTTGTATGTCAGTGCGTTTATTGCCTATGGATACGCCATTTATGGTAATTGGTTCGCCTATAGCAACTCGTCGTAATCCATAAATCGAAATATGTGGTTTGTATCCATCTCCGACGAATTGTGGATTAATGAATATAGCCTTTTCCGACTCTAAGTATTTTATGAGCTGATCATGCAACTCTTTGAGCGCTGAGTTTAATTCCATGACTGTTACTGGGATATCTTTATCGGGCCCATATAACTCATCCGCTATTGGCATTACGCTAAATTTAGGTTGGTCATGAAAATAGTGCTGCATTTTGTTTATGAATTCAGAAGGAGCTAACTCAATTTCAAAGGCATCGACATACGTTAGGTGAAGCGGGGTATTATCCTCAATAAATTCATAACCTGCAGGACAATCTTCTAATAATGTTGCTATGCCGTATTTGTTCATGACGGAAGTATAGCAAACCTAATAAAAGACTTATGTTCCAGAATTTAAAGCTTTAAAGATATTAGGACCTTCGCTAACAAGTGCTGTCGCAATCTGTACTGCCTTGGCGCCAGCACGCAAATAATCTTTAACATCATTTGAAGACGAGATCCCTCCGCACCCAATAATATCTATATTACTTGGGAGTAAATCACTCAGCTGTTTGACCACGCCAAGGCTAATAGGCTTGAGAGCTCTGCCGCTCATTCCGGCAAATTGCTCTTCATTGCCAAATTTAGTTCCCGTGCTAACAGATGCATTTGGATAGCTGTTGGTGGCTACTATTGCATCGACAATCTTCGACTTAGTTATAACTTCTGCAACTTCACTTAGTATATCTGGTGGCAATGGGGAAATTTTGACAGAAATTTTAATATTTAGACCAGACTTTCTTATATTTTCCAGAAGTTCATGTATGAGTGCTGGATGATATGAAACTATGCGTTCTTGCTGACCTTTGTGCCATACATTAGGACAACCAAGGTTGAGTTCAACCATGTCAGCTCCAGAAGTTTGAGCGAGATCTATTAGCTGCAGGAACTCTTCTTTAGAAAAACCGGCTACATTTACGATTACAGGCTTCTTTTTTGCATGAGCTAATTCAACAATCCTAGGTAGCTCGCTTTTAAAATATACGAGCCCACCATTCGGAATTCCGTAAGAGTTAAGTGAGTAGAAACCCTCTTTATGAGGCCAATAACCTGGACCAGGGTTTTTTATTCTAGGTTTTAGTGTAATTGAACCAACTACTATAGCTCCACAGTCTGAATTAATTAATACTTCTAAATCCGCGGCGGTCTTACTACCAATATAGGCCGCATTCATGAGCTGATTCTGTAAATCTAATCCTGCAACCTTGGTCTTCATAGTTTCATGATAACAAAAAGAACCATAGAGTTGGTTCCATAGCTAAGCTTTTACTCATACGATTTTTAGTATTTGACGAAAATCGCTGACCGTATATGTCGGTTTATGCTGTTCAAGTTTAGTAAGATTGTAGAATTTCTTATGCTCGGGTGGATAAAACAAAATAGAATCAATACCTGCATTATTAGCAGCGCCCAAATCTTTATCTGAATCACCAATCATAATTGCATCTTGTTTTGTTCCGCCCAATTCCTCAAGAGCTTTTTCTAAAGGTTCAGGGTGCGGTTTATGGTTTTGTACGTCATCTCCTGCAACAATTACATGGAAGAACCTGGAAATATTATATTTTTCAAGCAAGTGTTGAACATTCTCATGTGTTGATGTAGTAATTAAGGCTAATTTTTTACCTGTGTCATATAACGACTCAAGTACTTCAAGCGCATCAGGATATAGTTCCACGTTTGACAGCTCCTTTTTAGCGATTTCATCTGCTTCTTCCACCACACTATCAATATCTTCAACTCCCCATTTTTCTAAGTATCTAGTGAATGCCCCAAAACTGGCGGCTATCTCTTCGTCTTCAATTGATAAACCACGTTTTTCTAAAGGAGCTCGACAAGCATTAAGCCAAATATCTAGTGTTTTAGCCAAGTTTCCGTCCCAATCGAGTAGAATAAATTGTTTCATAAAGTATAGCCTTGTCTACTTAGCATACATGCGATTACCACGAGGATTGTCTTTTGTGCCTATATTCATGGGCGTAGTATAGCAAAAAACTTTCGAAGAATGATTCCAAAGGGCTTGTTCTTGAAGAGCTATAATAGACGCTATCGCAATTGAGATAAAGGCTAGCCAACAATTTTTTGTTTATTGCCTTCAATAACAATAGCTTCACCATCCCTCAATGCAATAAATGGAATATGATTGTCAATCATGTATTGTACAGATCTATCAATATCGGCAGACTCGGGGTGATCAGATTTGTAGTGCGGCGCGACGGCATAGGACAATAGATTTAACGATTCCCATACAATTTCGCTATCATAGCCTTTGGGAACTAAATTAGGCTCATCGACTAACTCGGCACCATGCAATGAAGGTATGAGCATATCTATTCCTGCGCTATAACCTGCGTAGACCAGCACGTCGTTTGAAACCAAATCTATGATTATTTCATCTGCTTTGCTTTGCCGTAAGGCTCGTCGCAGAATAAAGCAATTACCCCCACGCATCCATACTGCATCGTATTGGCTAAGAGTTTTTCGTAAATCTTCGCCGTCTTTTCCGAAATAGTCACGTAAATCAACCTCGTTATAATCTAAGCCCAATGTTCGTAGTCGTTCAATCTCCTGAGTTAGATTTTCTTTACGCTGATCTGCCTCTAGAAAATCCATAGCATTCACGATAACCGCTACTCTACGCCCGCCTTTAAGTAGCTTTATAAACTCTTCGGGCTTGTTACCAAGTCGAAATGAGGAAAGATATAAACGCATATAATCATTCTAGCAACAAAAAACTCCCCGTAACAGAGGAGTTTAAGCGTAAGCCTGATGGAGGGCCATCGTAGACGTTATCTCAGCTGAAAGTAGGCCAGTAAACTTAAATAATTTTTATGGATGACTTAAGTACGATCTTTTCAATTGGTTGTACAACGAGTTCTTCGGCAGGGAACAATACCAAAAGCAGATTATCTACAGACTGCTCAACGGTAAATAAGTTTGCTGCTTTGCTTCGGACTTTTAATGGCAGTGGCCCGCGAGTTATGGCCTTATGTATACCCTGGGCTAACGCCTCTGCGTCGTCGGGTTTAACTAAAATAATACCTCCGCAGTCGGTTTCTGGCAGACCGCCGTCGTCAGATGCTACTACCCAGCAGCCCGAGTGCTGCGCTTCAACTGATACTATTCCGAATGTTTCATGCCAGTATTGGCTGTTAGAGGGCATTACGACAATGTCTTGTGCGGACATAAGCTCGGCCATAGTTACCGGAGTCTTACGGGCATTAACTACTGATACATTCGGGTGCGCCTCAACGAGCATGCGTATAATCTTACCCTCTGGTTTATCTGAGCCAGCTGTTGTAACCGTAAAAACTAGATTTGAGTTATCGCTAATGGACTCAATATGGAGTGTCTCAAGAAATGTGTAAATCCCTTTTTGCGCGCTGAGCCTCCCGGCGAATAGTATTTTTACCACTGGACTACTACGAGCCTTTCTAACTTGGGTTGCAAAGCATGATTCTGCAAAAGGGTAAGCAATGTGCAGCTCTGAAGGATCGCGTTTTAAATAAGCGGCCCATAAATTTGCTGCGTATTTGCTTGGCACAATCATTGTCCGATTTTTGGCCAATTTTGTGATATCTAGCCAGCCTCTTTCTTTTTTCGGTGGCGGTATATGCATAATAATAAAAGCCGGTAATTTGGTTTCAACTGTACTTGCACCGTTAATAAATACCACCGTGCCTTCAAGGTCAGCTATTTCAGCTTGTGACTCAAGAGAAATAAATGGTATATCTATAAAATCACTTCTACCATCAAGTTTGCCAAGCCCAATAGTTACTACTTGAGCGGCTATACCACGGCGAATTAATTCTCTGACTTGTCCGATCGTATAGTTTTCTGATCCACCAGTTCCTGCTGGTAATCTGGTTCCGGGTGGCCAAACAAAATTAATCATGCAAAACTCGAATCAGTAAACCTTCATTAGGCCTTAATGACAGATGTTCGCTAACTTCTATGTTGTCTCGGTCTAAATGAGTCGATAGTAGAATCTCACCATGAAAACCCAACATGTTTAGCTGTTTAGCGGAGGCCTTGAAGTTAAGCAAAACGAGTAATACATCTTGGCCTAGTCTCCTCTCGTAGCTAAAAACATGCTCGTTAACATCAATAGCTAGATAGCTACCATTTTTTAAAACAGGTAACTCGTTGCGTAATTGGATCAAGCGTTTATAAAGTGCAAGTGAAGATGTCTCTGACTTAGATTGTACTAAAGCATTGATGTCTAAATAGTCGGGTGAAATTGGCAGCCATGGATCGCCAGTTGTAAAGCCGGCATTCAAAGACTCATCCCAAAGCATGGGCGTTCTTTGAGGATCGCGTCCTTTACCAGGCACGGTAAACGGGTCTTGTATCTTTCCTTTTGGAATAGAAACGTCCGTCATCCCCAATTCCTCACCGTAGTATATAAATGCCATGCCGGGAAGAGTTAGCAGCATAAGGGCTGCTGTGCGGGCAGCCGCTGAGCCGATTCGAGAAGCTATACGCGACTCGTCGTGATTGCCGACAGTATATATGGGCGTGTAGCCTGGTTTCATTTTTGCCTGAAACGAATCAATGAAATTACGGAAAGAAGAAACTTCCCAGGGCAGATAAATGCCTTGGAAATTAAATGGCGCACTTAAGTGTGGATTGACGCCTTGGTAGTATTTTAAATAGCCTTCGATTTTATCGTTGGTTTCTGGATGTGCCTCCGTAATCATAAAACGATCTTTATATTCGGCTAAAGTTTCAGTCATTTCATTCAACCTATCAAATAAGTGCGGCCCATCTCGGCTATACAAGTGACGAAGTGATTCATGATCGTAATTTAATTTTTTGTTTATAGCGTTAGGATCAATTGGGTCGTCGCGTAATTTTGCGTCTTTTGAGAGCCAGTCAACTGCATCAACCCGAAAGCCGTCAACGCCAAGATCAAGCCAGAATCGCATGACCGACTTTATAGCTTCCCGAACATCCGGGTTGTCCCAATTTAAGTCAGGTTGTTTGGCTAAAAAGCTGTGCAAATAATATTGGTTTGTCTCGCTTGATAATTCCCAGGCTGATCCACCGAAAACACCTAACCAATTATTCGGCGGACTACCATCAGCCTTAGGGTCACGCCAGGTATACCAGTCTCTTTTAGGATTGTCTAATGATGATTTTGATTCAATGAACCAGGGGTGCTCGTCGGAAGAATGATTAGGTACAAAATCTAGCAGCACTTTAATAGATCGCTTATGGGCTTCACGGACTAGAGTTTTTAAGTCGTTTAAGTTTCCAAAAATAGGATCTACGTCGGTATAGTCGGCAATGTCATAACCGAAATCAGCCATAGGCGATTTATAGATAGGAGAAATCCAAATCGCCGTAATGCCTAACGAATCCGGACTACCTCCTAGGTAATCAAGCTTATCGATTATTCCTTTCAAATTGCCAATGCCAGTTCCTTTAGCATCATAAAAACTACGAGGGTATATCTGATAGATAACTGCACCTTGCAGCCATTCGTGTTGCTTAGTCATTAATAAAGTATGGGCGTAAAGTGTAAGATCTGCTAATTGTCGAGCAAGCAATATGCGAATAGCTTTTATGCTTGGAGAGTCATCGTCAACGTTATATCAACTAAATTTGGCTACAACGACTTAAATATCTTTTCATCAAAGTCATTGAGTGAATTTATTACTACGTCCGCAATTTGAATATAATTGTTTGACTTATTTTCTTTGTCAGGAACGGCAACGCATTTCATTTTTGCTGCTTTGGCTGCTAGTACTCCAGATGGTGAATCTTCGAAGGCTAAACATCTGTGCACGGGAATATCTAGCAATGCTGCAGTAGTTATATAGACACCCGGATGAGGTTTGCCATGAGTCTCATTTTCAGCTGAATAAATTTGTTCAAAGTAATCCTTAATACCAAGGGCGATTAGTACAGTGTCAATGATCTCGCTTGATGACGAAGAGGCAAGAGCCATAGGTAATTTCTTGGATTTGAAAAACTCAAGAATATAAGGAACTCCTGTTTGAGGCTTACCTTCAGATTTAACTTGTTCTATTACTTTATCTACTATTAATGCCACAATATCTTCTTGTGAGGCTCCAGCCCAAGGCCGTTCATGGTGCCAATGCTCAACAACTTCATCAACCCTGCGACCCATAGTTGATCTCAAATCCTTTTGACTAAGTTGTACGCCTACTGTCCCAAATGCATAAGCTGTGGCACAACGCCAAAATGGCTCGCTATCAATTAGCAAACCGTCCATATCGAAGATAACTGCATCAATCATGTCGGTATTGTATCAACAAAAAACTCCTCAACACGCGCGGGCTTAAGTATAAACGGTCTTGGAGAGCTACCGTAGACGTTATCGCAACTATAGTCCAAAAGAATACTGAACCTAACTATTCTGGATCTAGAGTTCCGTGTTTGGCGTTATAGTCTTTTACGTAAGGTACAGCCGCTGCCACTATGATAACTGTAATTCCAAGTAGGACAATTATGCCAAGTCGTTCACTAAAGAATATAACCCCAAATAAGACACCAAATACAATTTCAAGCAGGCCTAGTATTCCAGCGGCTCCAGCTTCTATTAGCTTTACTCCTCTAATAAATGACCAGGATGCAATCACTGAAGCTAAGGCAAATATGACTAAGTATAGCCATTGAATATGCCAAGCAAAACTCTGCCAAGACTTAGCGAAAATGGCGGCCATAATGAGATTAGCTATTATTGAAGCTGTCCAAAGTACAAGAGTTGATTGTGTAGTTTTGTAATGAATCCGTTTTGCAAATACGTTATTAGCTGCACTTGACAGACCACTGGCTAAAGCTGCGACTAATGCTATTAAGCCAAAGCTATGGACAGAAGGTGAAAATATAAGGACTAAACCAACTATGCCCATTAAAGCTGATAAGGCTTTATCTTTTGTAAACTTCTCTTTAGCAAATAGCCGACCAAAAAGGAACATCCCAATAACTATGCTGGCATAGGCAATAGATAAGCTAATTCCTACACCTGCGTGCAGTATTGCGTAGTATAGTGGTCCCCAGGTGAACAATGAGGCAATAAGCATACCTGTTAACCAATGCCAATTTTGTCTTAGTTTTAGTGGCTCAAAACTTTTTAGTTTTATTGCTATTATTAATAATATGGCCACCACTAAAATGCTACGGAATGCTGAGGCCGTATAGCCATCAAAGAAATTCCCCATTAGTTTAGTCCAAATGCCGTAGCTTGCATAAAAGAAAGAAGACAATACTACTAGACTTGCACCAAGTGGTGCTTTAGTTTTCATGGCTTAATAATATCAACAAAAAACTTCTCAAAATAGAGGAGTTTAAAACGCTTGTGCTTGGAGGGCCACCGTCAACGTTATCGCAACTTTTCTACAAGATGCACTAGAGTAAGTTAATAGTTAGTGTTGATATCCCGAAATTTTACTATTTTTTGTAGAGATACTCACGGGTGAGTGGCCAGCTAGGATCTTGACCTTTTTTAAACGTCCATTGCGAAAGATGAGCGCTGCCGACTTTAAATGTATTCCTCGCGCCAATGAGGTAGAGGCGCCACATACGATAAAAACTTTCATCATACATGTCAATGATAGTGTCTTTCTGGCGCTCAAAGTTTTTCCACCAGTGATCAATAGTCATGGCATAATGCTGGCCTAAATTTTCATAGTCAAACAAGTAAAACTTATTATCCGGCATCATTGATGTAATTTCACGTACGCTTGGGATATAGCCACCAGGGAATATATATTTGTCAATCCAGGGATCACTGGGCGATTCGTCTTGATGCGTAATGGAGTGTAGCACTGACACACCGCCATCTTTGAGTGTGTGATTGACGACGTCGAAGTAAGTCTGATGATTGCCAGCTCCAACATGCTCCAAAATACCGACACTGACCACCCGGTCGTATGTCCGGTCTCGCTTCAATAGATCCTGGTAATTGAGATATTCGAATTTTACTTGCTTATCTAGCCCACGCCGTTTAGCCTCAGCTGTAGCATATGCCTGCTGCTCACGGCTGAGTGTCACACCAAGCCCGGTTGCACCATACTTTTCAGCAGCTCTCAGCAAAAGGTAGCCCCAGCCGCAACCAATATCAAGTACACTCTGACCTTTCCCAATCTGTAGTTTGCGAAGTACGTGATCAACTTTCTGAACTTGTGCCTTGGCCAAACTGTCTTTGGGTGTATGAAAGTAGGCGCAGGTATACATCATTGTTTCTTTATCAAGCCATAAGCTATAAAAATCATTACCAATATCATAGTGATGGGCAATTTGCTTAGCCTGTGAACGCTTTTTATTGACGTTCAATCGATGCACTTGTTTAACGCCTGGAATGTTAATATTCAGGTTCAACGGATTAAGCTCGCTGAGTTTGAGTAAATTCTCAAAAGGCTCGGCTATAGTAATAGTCCCTTCTGTGTATGCTTCACCAAGTGCAAGACTAGGGCTCTTGACCATTTTTCGGAGAACTTTGCGATCGTGTAGGGTTATGTGTACCTTTGGCGCGCCATGTCCGTAAGTTTCGGTTTCACCGTCCCAGTAAGTAATTTTAAGGGTGCCGTGTTTTAATTGCTTCAGCAGCGTGCGTATGAATCGCTTCTCCATAATGCAGATATTATATAGCAAACTTAGCTATAATGGCCTATATATGTCATTGTCTAGCTACAATCAAAAAAAGCAAAGAATTATTGATCAGTTTTTAGAAATAGCTAGACAACCAGGCCTTGGTTCGCTCCGCTTAGGTAAAACTACATCAAATTTGTTCCGCGATCGCAGAAAAAGCAATTTAAAGAGTTTAGACGTTCGTAGCTTAAACCAAGTTATTAAAATCGATGCTAAGGCCATGACCGTTGAGGTGGAAGGCATGACTACTTTTGAAGATTTGGTTGATGCTACGCTACTTAAAGGCATGATACCCCTTGTAGTGCCGGAGCTTAAAACTATCACGATAGGCGGCGGTGTGTCTGGTTTGGCTATTGAATCCTCGTCTTTTAAATACGGTCTGGTTCATGAATCCGTGCAGGAAATGGAGGTGCTATTAGCCAGCGGCGAAGTCGTAACCTGCCGATTTGATAATGAATACAAGGGTTTATTTTATGGACTGCCGAACTCGTATGGTACGTTGGGTTATATACTCAAGGTTACGACCAAACTACGTAAAGTTTCTCCTTATGTTCAACTAAAGCATTTACGTTTCAATAATTCCAAAAGCTACTTCAAGGAGCTTAATACTTTATCTACGACAAAGAAATATGATAGCCGAACTATAGACTTTATAGACGGCACTATCTTTGGACCCGATGAACTTTATATCACACTAGGTTTTGATATAGATGATGCACCGTACACCTCCGATTACACTGAGAAGCAGATCTATTACCAATCAATCCGCCAACGAGATGAAGATTACCTATCAATTTATGACTATATTTGGCGCTGGGACACTGATTGGTTCTGGTGCTCACGAATCATTAAGGCTGATAAACCATTGGTGCGGCGGCTGCTAGGCAAGAAACATCTCAACTCTCGTACTTACAGTAAATTGCTACGCCTGGAAAACCATTACCACATTGGCAAATGGATTGCCAAGGTACAGCTCAACAGGCCGGGCGAATCTATTATTCAGGACGTCGAGGTGCCTATCTCAAGCGCAGAAAAGTTTATTAATTTTTTTCAAACAGAGATTGGTATCAAGCCAGTTTGGGTCTGCCCAACAAAAGCCACGACCAAAGACTGGCCCTACTCTCTGTATCCAATGGATCCAAGCAGTCTATATATCAACTTTGGCTTTTGGGATTCTGTCCAAACTACTATGGATCCGGATGAAGGCTACTACAACAAGTTAATTGAATATAGCGTTGAAAAGTTAGGCGGCATGAAAAGTCTTTACTCCACTTCCTATTACGAACGAACTCATTTTGAACGGTTATATAACTACACAGTTTACCGCAAACTTAAGCAACGCTACGACAAAAATGGTCGTTTCAAAGATTTATACGAAAAATGCATCTTAAGGCAATAGTTTAATTATTTAGTAGAAAATGTATTGATAGGGTTTTAACATGGGGTTGTTGAAGAAGCAGAACACGCCATGGGATTAGAGGCTTTGAGTGCCGAACGCTTTGGCCGTTTTTTCAAGAAGCTTTGTAAGAAACTATCGACGAACGCCAAAAATAGATTATCAAAGTGCTTATGTCTTGGAGTGCCATAGTAGACGTTATCGCAACTAAATACAGATAATACGAAGCAACAATTGCTATGATACATAGATGAGTAAAATAAAAGCTATTGGTAGTGGCCGCTCAAAGTTAGCCGTATTGCTTATCGCAGTTGGACTTGTCTTGGCACTAGTTGCCGTAATGATGCTTGTTGATCAGCATAAAACTAAGCCAAAGCCCCCGCCCGGAGCTTTAACGTCTAAGTCAGCCCCATCGTCAGTAAAACCTAAGCCGCAAGCTGTAGCCAGTTATAGTGTGCCAGCTACAGATCCGAAATACATAACTATATCGGCAATTGGCGTTAGTAGAACACCAATATTAAAACTAGGTCTGACTGCTAGCGGAGCAATTGCCGTACCAGATAACATCTATTATACCGGCTGGTATGATGGCAGTGTCAAGCCAGGGCAGAATGGCGCAATGTTTATTTATGGCCATGTCTCAAGTTGGACAGCCGATGGAGTATTTTACAACTTAAAGAAACTGATAGCTGGTGACAAAATTACTATTACAAGGGGAGATAACACGATCTATACCTACCAAGTAGTCAGCTCGAAGGTTTATCCATACAATAATGTGCCGATGAATACGGTACTTGTACCAGTACGCTCAAACACGCCTGGTTTAAACCTCATGACCTGTACTGGCAAAGTTATTGCCGGCACGAGTGAGTTCAATGAACGCCTCGTAGTCTATACGAGTTTGGTAGCCAGTAGTAGCTAAAACATCCGGCACGGATGATGTCTATCATATCTGTCAGAAAGGTAAAACAAAGGAACTTAACCATAAGTGTTACAGAGGGCCACCATAGTTGCTATATCAACTAAGCTAGTTATGCTAACAAATTTTGAAATGCTTTAACAAAGTGGAGGTAGCTTATTGTCGTTCATCCAGTATGTAATTTAAGTTTGGGTACCACTCCTTTTGCTTTTCGTATAAATCGTTAACAATTGGCACAGTTCTTATCTGGTGGCGTATGTACTTAGTCCACGAAATCTGTTCATTATTGTTCATACTTCCCTCCATAGACCAAACTGTCTCCAAAATATTTAGATACATAGAAGCCAGTGCTTTAGCCTTTTGCTCCTGGCCTTTAGGAAGCTTTCTGCCCTCTATAAAGTATGGTCGAAGTTCTGGTTGGTCTATGAATATCTGATTTAATTCAATTAATGAGGCGCCAATTTGGCCGCTGGCAGTAACTTTTCTTGCTCGTTTACTTGATATCCAGGCAGTTAGAGCACTCGACGTAGCAACAATAGCCGCAATCACTGCAATCCAATTAGCGATTTTCATAACGTCAGTATAGCAAAAATAACCTCTTAATGAGTTAAAAATAACAGAGTTAACTTTAGAGTGCCATCGTCATTGTTATATCAACTAAAATTGCCAATACGAGAATGAATAAACAAAAAATGTCCATAAAAGCAGCAACAAATTAGCAATGATGCCGATTATTGGAAATGCTTTGAGCCTGCCATGCGTTTTTATTGTGTTAACAATTGCAATAATTAATCCAGCTAAAGCGATGAAAATTGAAATCAAGAATATACCATGGGGGTTGTTATCGTAATTTACACGAGACGTAATAATATTAGAAAGAATAGTTCCAAAAACAGCAATAAGCAATGAAGTATAAGGCCACGCTAATACATTTTTTATACGCATACTCACTAACAATACCAGAAAAAACTTAGATGGGATTGGAGGGCCATCGTCATTGCTATTTCAACTACCTATAAAATAACTATTGCGTGGAGCACGTGATATTGATACAATTATTTTATGAAACAAAATATCACAGTACAACTAGATCAGACAATAATAAAGGAAGCTAAAGTTATGGCGGCCAAGAGGTCAACATCTCTGAGTAAGTTTCTTTCTGATGAGATTAGTAAGATTGCCTCACAAGAGTCCACTTACGATAAGGATAAAAAGTCAGCCATTACGAGATTGCAAAATGGTTACTCTTTAGGTGGTGCCAAACTGCCTAAGCGCGAAGAACTATACACACGATGAATTTTATAGATACAAATATCTTAGTTTACGCATACGATAAAGATGAAAAAATCAAAAATCCAACTGCTAGGAAAATCCTTCTTGATTGTTGGGAAAAGAAATCTGGAATTATAAGCACTCAAGTACTTCAAGAATTTTACGTTACGATAACTGCAAAATTATCTAAGAAGCTTAGTATAAATGAAGCCAGGGAGCTGATAAAAGATTTCATATCATGGCCAATTGAACAGGTAACTCCTAACGATATCATTGATGCCACCGCACTTCAGGAGCAATATAAGTATTCATTTTGGGATTCGCTAATAATAATTCTTGCCCAAAAATCGGGAGCAGAAATACTTTACAGTGAAGATCTCCAGGATGGTCAAAAAATCGGCAACCTGACTATAAAAAACCCTTTTAAATAAGCATAAGCGGTATTGGAGGGCCATAGTAGACGTTATATCAACTAAAATTAACTTACAATCCGAAATCTTTTGGAACTAAGCCAGCTAATTTAGCAATACTTCGGATTGTACCTTTCTTTAGTTCTTTATGAAGAGGGACCACTGTTGTGCGCTTTGTATCTTCGTCTTGTTTAGTCAGTACAACATGCGAGCCACGCTGCCGAGCAATTACAAAGCCTTTGTCCTCGAGAATTTTAATAGCTTGCTTACCGCTAATTGGCATATGGTTTTAGATAGTTACAGTCGTCAGGAAAGTAGCGTGAGGTAAGTGGCTAATTTGATTTTCCTGTTCTGTCTCCTCAAAGTATAGCTCGAGAGCTTCTTTCAAATTAGTAAGCGCGTCGTCAATAGTGTCGCCTTGGCTGGCGACATCTGTATCAGGATTAAGAGCAACAAAACCCCCATCTTCTTCGGTAACTATTGCTGAAAATGTCTTACTCATAAGAAATATTATATCATTCAGTAGGTGTATAACCATAAGCGTTATAGAGGGCCACTGTCACTGCTATTTCAACTGAAATTTACTATGCAATATCTGGATAGCGATTGGCAATTATGCTGTCGATTTCGTCTTCACGCAAAACTTGCGTTTTAAGCATTAAGTCTTTCATGTCAACCTTAAGCTGTGAGATTCGTGCACTTAAAAGTTCTTCGTATGTTTGTGGCTCATCGTGATTGCTCTCAACCCCAAACAATAAATTATGGGCAGGCTTTATGACATGAAAGGCAGCAGCCAATTTGGCTATGTATTCATATACGCCAAAACTACTCATCATCTCAGGATCTATGCCAGTTTTGACATAAGAGTACTTAGAAACGCCTGCTAATACAAAACATTGTTCGGACTTTTTTGTCAGTATTAAGTTACCTGTTAAAGGATTAGTAATTTTGTCTATCTCATCTTCTGTTATTGGTTTAGCTTCTACGGAACGGGCAAAGCTTTCTCTATCACTTTCAAGATCGTAATCTAGTTTCAATAAGCTTATCTCATATCCACGATTCTTTTCTGGAATTTCTTCTTCAGAGGTCGCCTTAAGCAATAATAACGATTGACCAATATATTCACTCCGCGTTAGTACACGTTGGTCCTTAAATGCACTTTTGCCTATCACAAAATGAGGTAATTGTATTCGCAATCCTTTTCCCCATACTGTCTGAGCTTGTATCTGCCTATACAAATATTGGGCATTAGGACCCTGTGGGATATCGAATCCCCAAGTTAAGAAAGAGTTATTTGGAAGAGTAGTATCAGGTACTGCACTGTAATGAGGTAATAATTTAGAGAAATTTTTTAGGAACTCCAAATTACCTGAAGCTATATCCTTTCTTTCTTGTTCATCGAGAGTTTCCGCATTTTCAACAGAAAAACGCCCTAGTTCATTTAATAGTTCTTGATAAAATGGCTCGTATCCTTCTTCGACCGCCGAAAAACCTATTTCGGCTTCGATGCGAGGATCATTAGAACCATCTTGAAGTTCTTTGCTCATCCGTCTGTCTCCGAAATGTTGGGGTAACGTTCGCCTAATATGCTGTCAACTTCTTCTTCACTAAGACCATTGGTTTTTATCATAAGATCTTTAATGTCAGCCATCAGCTGTTGATTTTGCGCGTTCAAACGATCTTTGTATGTTTGTGGCTTTTCTGATAAATCGGAATTAGTGTTGATAAATAAATCACGAGTGCGTTCTTTAATATGAAACGCTAGAGCTAGCTTAGCTACATGCTCATAAACTCTAAATGTTTTCATAACCCCAGGATCTATCCCCTTGAGGCGTATGACAGGGGATTCCATAAAGCGTGTGACAGGCATTTGTGAACTACTAAGTTCCACACATTGCAGATGACGATTTTTCGTAAGTAGCAGACTACCTGTTTTAGGATCGGTACTCCGCTCTCGCTCTTTTTTCGTAAGCGGCTTAGCTTCCACTGAACGGGCAAAGTTTTCCCTATTGTTAACAAAGCTAGGATCTACATTTACTATAAGTGGCGGGTGGCTTTGATAAGATTTCAGCTTTTCTTGGCCCTTTTCACGAGTCGCGGGAAGCAACAGTAATGAATCGTGAACTTTTTCCTGTTCAGACCTTTCTTCACCTATCACAAAATAAGGTATATAGTCTAAGACTCTATCTCCTGCCCATATAGTTTGACTCTGAAGCTGCCTGTATATGTATTGAGCGTTCGGACCTTGCTCAATCTCAAAACGATGAGTCAATAGAAATTTTTTTGTGGTAACGTAGCTGAAATGAGGCAAAAGATTTGAGAAATTATTTAAAAATTTCAGATTTTCTAGCCCTCTATTTTTTCTTTCTATTTCGTCCATTACTTTTGCGCTAGTAAGCGAAAAGCGCCCTAGTTCACTCAGCAGTTCTTGATAAAATGGCTCGTAACCTTCTATGGTCGTTGAAAAATCTGTGTTAGCTTCACTGTCTGGATTATCCGGATGTTCTGGGCAACTTCCTGCACTCATAAATAAATAATACCATAATATTATATATCTGTAAATGCTTGGAGGGCCAGGAGGGACTCGAACCCTCGACACCCTGCTTAAGAGGCAGGTGCTCTAACCAGCTGAGCTACTGGCCCACAATATTTAATGACTTAAGTTATCGAAAACTTCATGAAAACTTTAACAAATTACCTCTGTTTTGGCAACCCAGTCCCTCTTGAGATATAATATTAATCAATGAAAATATTAAACGGTAAAGAATTGGCTGAATATATTCAGGAAAAACAGGCCAAGCAAGTTAGACAACTTAGGCAGGCACATAATGTGCACCCCAAGCTTGCCATAGTTGTCACCATAGACAGTCCTGTTATCGATACTTATATCAAGCTTAAACAGGAATATGGCGAAGAAATCTTAGTAGATGTAGATGTTCATAGGATAAAACAAAGTGAAGTTAAGGAACTACTTAACAAGTTAAGTAAAGATAATTCAGTTCACGGAATCATAGTCCAGTTGCCACTTGACGACACATCTGTAACGGAGGAGATTGTTGACTTGGTTGCCCCAAATAAGGATGTAGACGGATTAGGCGCAAAAACAGATTTTGAACCAGCCACTCCACTAGCTATTACTTGGCTATTAAGTGGATATAATATTGAGCTTAAGGGCAAAAATGTTTTAATCGTTGGCCAAGGCAGACTAGTTGGAGCACCTTTAAAGAAAATCTTAGAACTTTCGAATATTGAACCTAAAATTGCGAACAGAAAGACAAAAGACCTGAAGGCTGAAACACTTGAAGCAGATGTTTTGATAACAGCGACAGGAGTACCTGGACTTATAAAGCCTGACATGATCAAAGAAAATGCCGTCGTTGTTGATGCGGGTGTGGCTGGTGAAGGCATGAAGACAGTAGGCGATGTTGATCCAATTGTTCACGAAGAAAGAATAGACCTAACGATCACGCCCGTTAAAGGCGGAGTCGGTCCGTTAACAGTGTGTGCTCTGTTTGAAAACGTTATTCAAGCGGCAATGAATACTTTAGAAAAGGAGAGCTAGACTAGTGAAGATAGGGGTCTTTGATTCAGGCGTAGGCGGCTTGTCTGTTACTAATGCTATCAAAGAATCTTTGCCTAACCACAAAGTTATATTAAGGCAAGACAAAGAACACGTACCTTATGGATCTAAAACGATCGCGCAGGTGTATAATTTTGTTCTGCCAATCCTTCAGGCCATGGAAAGTGAAGGCTGCAAAATCATAGTCATAGCCTGTAATACCGTTACGACCAACCATATATTTAGACTCAGACAAGAGCTAAGCGTTCCTCTAGTAGGTATTGAGCCAATGGTAAAACCAGCTGCTAAAGTAACCAAATCTAAAGTAATAGCTGTTTGTGCTACTCCACTAACCTTATCCAGTGAAAGGTATAAACACTTAAAAGATACCTACGCCCAAGGAATCAAGATACTTGAACCTGACTGTAGCGACTGGTCATACATGATCGAGAACAATATGGTCGACAGAAATGTAATTAAAGATCGAATATATAAAGTACTTGATGAGTCAGCCGATGTTATTGTCCTAGGCTGCACGCATTACCATTGGATTGAACAGGAAATAAAAGAATTATCTTTAAATAGGGCAACCGTTATTCAACCGGAACAAGCTGTTATTAAACAGCTCTGGCGAGTGATTGAATACACGCCTTAAACTGTTCGCCCCTGTCTTTATAGTTATTGAACATATCAAAGCTAGCACTACCAGTAGACAAGATAACAACGTCACCATTTTCTGACTGAGACTTAGCTGCCTCTACGATATCGGCCATAGTAGAGCCTATCGGCATAAGTTGCAAACGTATCTGTTTCGTGCCTTTATTTGCTTCAATCAGTTCATATATGTGCTGACCAGTTTCTCCTATACAGATTGCGGCCTTAACATTGCCGTTTACTATTGCTTGAACTAGCGGTTCATATGGCACACCTTTATCTGACCCACCTACAATAATGACTTCGGGAACAGCGAAAGTTTCTATAGCAACGATGGCGGTTTCAGGAGTAGTACCGAAACTATCGTCATAGTACTTAACACCTTCAATTTCGCCTGCCAGCTCCAAACGGTGCTCAAGTCCACCAAAGTTAGTTGCAACTGATCTGATTGCCTCAACATTTTGATCTATTTGCCAAACAGTAGTTATCGCAGCGCAGACATTTTGCCAGTTATGTTTGCCTAATAGTTTAAGCTCGGAAGTCTTACAGATAACTTGATCATCAATTATAATCACATTGCCTTCTATGTATGCCCCTGGTTGCTTAAAGTAAGGAACGTGTTTGCCAGGACTCTTTTGGGCTATCTGACTAGATAACTCATTATCTTCAAAAAAGACTACTGTGTCCTCAGAAGATTGGTGAGTGAACATATTAGATTTTGCTTCAATGTACTCACTTAAGTCTTTGTGCCAATTAAGGTGCTCTGGTACAACCATCAAACAGACCGCAAGGCTTGGAGGTTTTCCCCTAAGATCAATTAATTGAAAACTCGATAGTTCAAGCACGACGTATGTTTCTTCTGAAACCCTGCTCAAGAGATCGAGCATTGGTACGCCAATATTTCCTCCTAATAACACTTGTTTATTTGAAGCTTTAAGCATTTTAGCGATAAGACTTGAAGTCGTGCCTTTACCCTTAGTACCGGTTATACCTATTAAATTATTTGACATGCAAGTGCTTAAAAACAGATTAAGCTGGGTAGTTATTTTTTCATTAATACCCGAGCTAGCATCCAGAAGCTTACTTGGCTGCAGACCAGCGCTACGAATAACTAGATCGAATTCATTTAAGTCATTAAAACAGTTTTTACCCAGACGAGTAACTGCCTCTTCAGGGGCATCAATGAACGTACTTTCGTCACAGATGACTACTTCGTTCAATCCATCATTGAAGTAATTGTATGAAGATTGACCTTCAATACCGTAACCACAGATAGCAATTTTCATAATCTTAGTTGTTAGCTAATTGTTTCTTAACCAATTCGGCTACTTGGCGAGGAGTCATGTCGGCTTTAAGTATTACTCCACTAACACCCAGTTCTTTTACTTTATCTGGTAGTTCTTGCTCGCCCATATTGGTAAGTATTATAACCTTGATATCTTTGCCCCAGGATTTCGATCGCATTTCCTCAAGCATCTGATCGCCTCCCATTTCGGGCATCATAAGGTCAAGCAGGATAATATCTGGCTTCATGTTTTCTACAAGTTCTAAACCAAGCTTGCCGTTTTCAGCAGTTTGAACTGTGTAGCCCTCAGCTTCAAACTTAAAACGGTACATTTGCGATATAGTTTGGTCGTCTTCAATTACGGCAATTTTAGGCATAAGTTAATCCTACTTTAAAGATAAGATTAGTTCAATGAAAGCCAGATCATAGACAGATTAAAGCGCTATTGTAAAAATAACTTAAAAATGGTATAATTTAGTCAAATAAAGGAGCTATGACTTTGGCACGTATATTTTCCGAAGGGAGGAAGCACCCTGAGGATGACAGTGATAATCCTAGACGATTCTTTAAGATCAAACAACTTGGTCGTAATTTACTTAGTGGCTTAAATCTTGCTCCACCGGCTGTAGCTTATAGAGATTTAGATCCTAAGGCAGCCTATTATGCGAGGCATTTTGAGAAACGTAAAAAAGCTGGAGTTATAGCAGATAATCTAGATAAATTTATTGATACTCCTCCTAGGGTTAGTAAGCAAGGAACTATCGTAAATGACTATTTTAAGCACTTTAGAATCGTGCATGGTTTACCTAACGAAAACAAGTCCAATGATGATGGGTTTATCATTGTAATTGATCGCTATATGCCACTTCAACGAACCGAGGAGGCTATAAGCAAAAAATCATGCTTTGAAGCGATTATGGCTCATAAAGATAACTTTCCTGAGCACGCCGACAGGCATTATGTAATAAGCGAGTATGGACCACGGAAGTTTCATGAAGACGGCACATTCAAACGTGAGGTAACAGAATATACAGTGTCACCTGACAATATTGAAAACCCTCTGGGTTATAGAACATTTTTTACGGTTGATGATTATATAGCAGAAGGGTTAGATAGAAGTATTAGATATGATCTGCAATCAGTCAGAACAGAACAAACAAAGAACACGCATATTGATGAAATCAGTGAACATGAATTCGGTGGAGAGCTAGACGCTATTCTTCAGTCAATAAGATCAACTCACGGCGAGCCAAACTCATCAGTCGAATAAAAGCCTTGATTACTAAACAAGCTTATTCCTACCCAAGATAAGGTATCATAGTTACAGATAACGCTTATCTTATTGTCACGATAAGCACAATTATTTTACTGCTTAGCTACCGATCTATTTCATAATAATACTCTGTCAGATTAAAATAGCACCTACTCCGTAAGGACGGATGCATTTTTTAACATCACTACAAAGCTATTGCTTATATAACAAAAATATGCTACAATAAACTAAATAGGATTAATATATGAATATTTATGTTGCTTCTGGTATAGGTAGTGCTCCCACTAAACTTTCAGCTTTTGATGCTGCGCTCAATGATGCTGGCGTGGCTAACTATAATATTATTCGTCTGAGCTCGGTTATTCCGCCAGAAACAATTATAAAAGAGGTGGGCGACAGTTTGCCAAAAGAAGTTTTACCGGGTAGTTGGGGCGACCGCCTCTATGTTGTCATGGCTGAAAAGAGGGTCGACACCCCAAATACTGAAGCCTGGGCGGGCATAGGTTGGGTACAGGACGAAACCACGGGTAAAGGCCTGTTCGTAGAGCATGAGGCTGAAAGTGAAAAGGCTGTACGGCTTGATATTACGCAGAGCCTTGAGGCATTGATGGCAACACGAAATATTAATTTCGGTGAGATAAAAATGAAAGTTGTGGGCAAAACGTGTACTCATCACTCCGTTTGCGCTTTGGTAATAGCCGTTTATCAGGCAAGCGACTGGAATAATCAGGCACTATTTGCGGAGTAATCCATGAGTAATTTAGAAGAAAAACCATTTATACCACCTGACTCGACCGACAGCCTACTTGATCCTAACGAGATAGGCAGCCTTGTAGATGCGGCGGCCTTGCCTGATAGCGAGGGCAGATTCCAAAAAATGTATCACATCGGCAAGCGTGTGCTTCAAAGCGCCGTAGTTGGCGCAGAAGTCTTGCCTACCAATGAAGCGGCCCGTTACGGCCCGCTTCTTGCTATGCAGGCAATGACACATAGCCCTGAGCTTGGTGCGGCTTGGCTAGGAGGCTCAACCTTGCTCATTGAAGGTGCTGGAGCGTTAGCTGCAAGCGAGCTAATTACGAGTGAGGCTGGTAGTAAAGCAGTCACTTGGCTTAATGACAAACTTAAAAAAGTTATGCCTAAAAAAGCACACATATCACCTTCAATGGAGGCGGGGTTAGCCCTGACACTAGGCACTCCGGTTACTATGTGGGCTAAGCAGCTAGAGCAGCCTACGCGTTCGATAGAGGATGCACGGCGACAAGGTGTACGAACGGCTGCGTGGCTTTCGGGTGTTTGTGCTGTAGAGGGTGCAATGATCTCTGAAGGTTGGGGTGGTGTTGCAAAAGGTGACTTTACAGAATTAGGCGTTGGATTATTCGCAGTCGGTGCGATATGGACAATGCCAAAGTGGATTAAACAAGTCTTCAATAGACAAAAAGCTGAAACTAGTATAACTTCCAAGCCTCGATATGATTTAAGTTCCAGCGAACTTGCAGAACTCGAGGATGCTTTAGTTGCTAATGTTAAGGAAACTTATTCTGAAGAGGGAGTGGTCGGAGTTTGTATTAATCCCGATAGTAAATTTGCTAACTTTGTCAGGACTCACGAAGCTTCTTATTTTCCAGAGGTAAAGGAAGTCTCAGAACAAGACGAAGAACACACTTTATTTCTCGCCCTGGTAGACACTAGGCCAGGCGCAAATCGTATTGTTCACAGTGCTACTATGACCGGCGTAAGCTATGACAAAGAAACGGGGCAATTGATAAAACGTGAGCCTGAAGATGACACCACGGGTCTGTATACGATTGACAGCTTAATTGAGCTGGGAAATTTCACCGCTCAGGACTTTTACGATTATTATGCCAAAAAAGGCATTGATACTAATAAGAGCATTGCAGTAGAAACGAATTTTCGTATAGGTGAGAAGGCTGAAGAATTTAATGGTCTTAAAACAGCCGACTTGGTCTATCATATATTTTGTGACGTGCTATGTGAATTGGGAGGTGAACTGAATAAAGCTGCTGTATTTGCCACCATTAATAAGGATTCACGGGATTCATTCGATCGGGTAGGTCTGAACTATGAACTGCTAATGGGCCGTGACGATTTAAAGACAGAAGAATCAGAATTAGGTATCGACTCCAAACCCATGACACTTATTTGGGATGATAAGGCCTATACAATATTTAGAGGTATGGGTGTAAATATACCCCAGATGTTTATCTAGAAGCATCATCTATTTGAGAGTTTTAACTTTTAAGCAATCGACACATTATATTTACGGATGAAGTGGTGCGGATTATAGGAAAGTTTTGCTCTCCTTAAACCGGGTAAGCCCAAGTCTTGTTCCCAGTTAAGGAATATACAGCCGTGATTTTCTATGTCTTTGGCAGCTTTATTGGCGATTAAGGAGTGTATCTGATTGTGAATCGGTAAAGCCTTTTCAAAATGGCATATAGCATAGGTGGGGTTAATAATTTCATTTAAAGAGAAAGCTACTAAATCTCCGTCCAAATAAATCAATGTGACAAGAAGGTCAAAACTATCAGCGTGGTTCAGTAAATTTTCCAATGCTTCTTGCTCAGCCTCGTTTGCTATTTCGTCTTTGGTCACTGTGGAGCTTTTGACGCTGACATGGTCCGACCATAGCTTGAATAATCTTTTAACCTCAAGCTTAACTGTTCTATCGATATGGTCTAATTGCACTACCTTCAGCCTACTAGAGTGTGTATTAATAACACTGTTTACTTTGTTACGTTTCTTTTTAAATGACTGACCAGCTAGATTAGCAATATCTGCCGTGTTATATATGTAATCAAAGTTATCGCGGTCTTCGCTGACAGAAAAAGTATGCATCTTGGCTATATTTTTAACGGTCGTTTCTGGTACTAGTTTAAGTTGATCGACCTCATTTAAAATAGTTATCAAGGATTCATCGACCTGGTTGTCGCCTAACATAGATAATATAGGATCGCCGCTTGTGTAATCCGAAAGTTTTATTACGAGATTATTGTTTATAATAGATATCTCACTTGAGCCATCGTTCCAGCAAAAAAGGCTGGTGAAATTAAAATCGGACGCTGGTTCAAAGCCTGCAGTTAAAGCTTTTACATCTGCTTTGTGTATTAGTTGAAGCTTGGAGTATTTAGGAAAGCGCGCAATCACTTACATACAATCATAACAAAATGCTCTAGATTATGTAACGTATCTAATAAAGGTTAATGACAGTAACCTGTTATTATGTGTTAGTACTTAAGCTTTAAAAATGATTACCGATCTGCTAATTCTAATAATTTGTAGTTTAGCCACAACCATATTAGGCTTATTTGTTTTTGCAAGAAACCCTTCACTGCCGACCAATAAACAGTTTGCCCTCTTAGCTTTATCGCTAGTTGCCTGGACAGTCTTCAATTACCTTTCCGACCATGCCAACAGCAATGTATTACTGTACACCAGGCTGGTATTTTTTGGAGGCATAGGTACGATATATGCTCTCATGACTTTTGTTGCTAATTTTCCTAATGGCATGGCATTTCATAAAAATAATTATTTGCGGCTGCACACAGCTCTCTCAGCGTTTTTATTAATTACGATCTTCACCCCATTTTTTATAAGCAAGGTGACTATAACGGGTAAAACTAGTGGGACAATTACCACTTCTTACCTGTATCCCTTATTTTTAGTATATTTTGTATATTCGTTAGTTCTCATTGGGTTGGTAATGTGGAAGCAGCACGTCCAGGTTAAGACATTGCAGCAGCGTCAGCAAGTCCTGATGCTTTCGACCGGAATAGTACTATACGCTATATTCGCCGGTATCTCTAATGTACTACTACCGCTGTTATCTGATAAGTGGTCAAGTACACGGTTTGGTCCTCTATTTGCCCTATTCTTTGTTGGTATGGTGGCTTACGGCATAATCAGACATAAGTTATTCGATGTACGTTTGGTAGTGGCAAGGGTCTTAGGCTATGCAGGCTCCTTAATTTTTATAGCTGTTATTTATGGTTTTGTCGTGCTGGGTATATCTAAGCTTGTGTTTGGACTACGCTTATCTGTTGGTATACAGATTTTACTTTCAGCGGCAACCGGCTTAGCGGGAGTGTACTTCGGGCGTATTCAAAAAGAGTTCGATAAAATCACAAACAGGCTTTTTTATCGTGATGCTTATGATCCACAGCTCCTCTTTAACGAGCTCAATCAGGTTTTGATATCTACTTATAAACTAACACCGCTGCTTACAAAGATCTCAGAAGTTATCGAGCGAAACCTAAAACCCGTTTACGTGGTCATCGGGGTAAACAATACAAGCACTACTGCTAGGAAAATTATGGGGACTAAAGGAAAATATACCCAACTTTCTGAAGTTGATTCAGCAATAATGCACAAACTTATCCCTCCCACTAAGCGTGAGCTGGTAGTGGTAGATGAGCTTGAGTCGAAGTACGATACGCTTAAGGAGTTTCTGCGTACAAAAAATGTAGCTATCGTAGCTTGGTTAAGCTCAGCAAATAAACAAGAGAACATAGGATACCTTACGTTAGGTTCAAAGAAAAGTGGGAATCCTTATAGTGAGCAAGACTTAAGAGTTATAAAAATTGTGGTCAATGAGTTATTTGTGGCTATACAAAATGCCTTACATACAGAAGAAATAGAAAACTTCAATATTACACTGCAGCAAAAAGTTAATGAGGCGACAAGGAAGTTACGAAAAGCCAATGAGAGGCTTAAGGAATTAGATGAGACCAAGGACGATTTCATTACTATGGCTTCACACCAGTTGCGTACGCCCCTAACGAGCGTTAAAGGCTTTCTTAGCATGGTAATTGAAGGAGATGCTGGCAAAATTAATAAAACACAACGCGAAATGCTTGACCAGGCATTTTTTAGTTCTCAACGTATGGTTTATCTTATTGCTGATCTGTTAAATGTGTCACGGTTAAAAACTGGTAAATTTATTATTGAATCTACTAAAGTTAATCTTGGTGAAATGGTTGAGCAAGAGACGGCCCAGTTGCAGGAAACTGCAGAGATGCGGTCGTTGCAGTTGAGTTGTCTTAGGCCCAAAAACTTTCCTGATCTCATACTAGATGAAACTAAAACTCGACAAGTAATCATGAACTTTATAGATAATGCCATCTATTACACCCCAAGAGGAGGCCATATACAGATTCAGCTGGAAAACCTGCCTACTTATATAGAATTTAAGGTGGTAGATGACGGTATAGGTGTTCCTGCAAGCGAAAAACCTCACCTATTTAATAAGTTCTACAGAGCAAATAATGCCCGCAAAGCCCGGCCAGATGGGACAGGTCTTGGGCTATATATGGCTAAGAAGGTCATAATTGCCCAAGGTGGCGCAATAGTCTTCGAGAGTAAAGAAGGTAAAGGCAGCACTTTTGGCTTTATTTTCCATAAGTCTAAAATTCAGATCCCTGACGAGGCTTAATTAACAGATTAAAAACAGCAAATAATAGAGCTAGAATAATAGAGTAGTAAAAGTTACAGACATTTTAATCGGTATAATTGGATAATCACTTTGAGAAGAGAAACTTCTTTGCAAAATTTGCAAAACAGTGTCTTTTAAGGAATAATGCTTCACTAACACCTTAAAGGTACTAATTAGATGAGGAGGGACAATTTGCGATGAGGAACAGTATAAGGCTATCTAAACTCGGTTTTATAAAGGGCGGTTGGTTATTCGGCACTACTTTAGGCATGCTATTAATCCTTTTTGGACTTAGATTATCAACGGTACATGCTCAAAATATAAGCATTAGTTCGACTAAAAACTGCGATGCCAACTCTGTTATGTGGTGTGGCGCTGACTCTGTTAGCGACATCGCTAACAAATACACTAGTGGTGATGGCCATAATACTGCTGCAAGCATCCATGACATCTATAGTTTCTATGGTATTAGCGCCAGTGATATCTCTTCAATGAACTCTAGTGGCTCATCTGTTGTTGCCGGCTCTGTCGACATAGATGGTAATGTCTATGATGCGAGCGGTAACAAGGTAGCTACAGACGCTATAACAGGAGGTAGAGAAGATATATCCGGCAGCACCAAAGAAGATGTTAACGGTACTATTTTCTACGAAAGAGCACCAAGTGTATCTTTTGCCCAGACTAAGCTATCGGCTTACGTAGTTATGAATAACGGCAAGTTTGACTTTGCTATCCTAGCCAGCTGTGGCAATCCTATCAAGGCCACCCCTGTAGTAACACCTACGCCAAAACCAGCGCCTACTCCAAAGCCAACACCTAAGCCCACTCCTGTTCCAACCCCAGCACCTACCCCTGTAGTAACACCTGCCCCATCAGTCAATAGTGTCTGTAGCGGTAATACTACAAATGTAAACACCGAAGTTGCTTCTCAAGGAGGAAACTGCAGCACCAACACTACTGTAGTCCAGCAGACTACACCTGCCCCAATCGGCAGCTGTAGCAGCCTAAATGTCACAATCGACCAGAGTAACTCCTTAGATGTTACAGCTACAGCGAATGCTATTGTTAGTAATGGCGCGCAACTATCCAGTGCCAGCTTTGACTTCGGTGACGGAACAATTATTGGGCCAACTACTACCACTACACAGCAACATACATATGCCCAGGCAGGTGATTACACCATTGTCGCAACACTTAACTTTACCAACAGTTCTAACCAGGCTATAGCCCCTGCAACCTGTCAGGCAGTCCTTAGCATGGCTACCCCAGCCGCTACGCCAACAGCTACGCCTACTGTTACTCAGGCTACTGTAACTACTCCTACGACTACAACCCTAGTTAATACCGGTCCTGGCGATGTAGTAGGCATCTTTGGCGTTGCTACCATCTTAGGCACATTAGGCTACCACAGCTTCATTAAGCGCCGCCTAGCTAAGTTCTAACTCCTGTTACTCATGCTTAATAAGTTTATGCTTAAGGGTATAAACTTGCTAAGTATGCAATAAAAGACATTAGCATGTTGACAAAAACGACTTAGCGTGGTAAAGTATGTACATCCTCGCCAAATGGGCACATGGGTGGAACCACCTTCATAAGCCTCAGTATAGAGGCCGAGAACCTAGGCGGAGGGGGAGTAACTTAACAACTTAGGTCAGTTTAAAAAAATTGGAATAGTTTGTCAGTAGAACAAAAATAACAGCATCAAAAATGCTGATTTTTTTATTTAAGGCAAACTAGATAGTCATGGGTCTTTGAGAACCGTTCGAATCCTTTTTAGGAATCATGGTAATCAGATCCAATAACCCAATTACATATTTCATATATAGTTAGTTTTTGTTTTGTTTGGACAGGAAACGGAGTTGATAAGTACATCCTTATCACTTGCGTTTCCTGTCCAACAACTTCAATGAGGTCAACACGATTGTCGTAAATGACATATACATAGACACAGGATAGCAATATCTTGTTTCTTCAGTGAACCACTTTTAGTAACATCTTCCATCCTTCCTATCAAGGAGAACACCTGATGAAGCGACTTTACTGTCTCTTCCCCATCCTGGCAGCGGTCTTCGCGATCGTCGCCATGACCAGTGTTTCATCCGCATCCGCGGACTCGCTCGGACAGTGTAACAACTATCCGGGGCACGTGATCACGACCCCCAGCGCAGAGCTGAACGCACTCAATAACGAGGGTGTCGTTCCCCAGGCGGAAACGCAGTTCTTCGCACCGGCCGGGTACAACCATCTCGACCAAACACCACAACAGTGGGCAGCAGCACGACTCATGTACGGCAACGCGGCCAAACCCTTCACAGGGAATGACTACGGCTGTCGTGGTGGATCGATCTTCGGCGCCGGCGTTCGGTCCTACCCCCAGGGGTACGGTATCGGTTTCGCGCTTCCGACGAAGTACAACAAGTCCACCGTGAGTACGAAGAAGCACGGCGCCTTCACCAAGAAAATCATCGTCAAGGTGAGGATCATCTGGCTCGGCGCGTGTGGAAACGTTTTCAGTGGTTGGGCCTACGTGGTTCTGTACGAGAAGGTCACGCAGGTGAAGCATCCGGTTTCACACCCGAAGAAGCACAAGGTCATTAAGAAGTCCCCCTGCTCGGGCATGCACGTCAAGGGACAGCATGCGTCGGGTAGTCAGTGCGTCGTAGTCATCTGTGGCAAGGTCACGGTGATCACGGAACACAACAAGGGCAAGATCGGCGTCAGCGTCTGCAGTCCGGCAACGGGCGGTAGTGGCGGTACGTCGACGAGTGGCAGTGGCAGCAGCAGCGGTTCGGGCTCGGGCGCAAGCTCAGGTTCGGGCAGTAGCGGCGGCTCAGGTGGAGCAACAGGTGGTTCAGGTACCGGCGGCACAGGTGGTACGGGCGGTTCGGCACCGAACTGTTCTTCCGCAGGTGGCGGCGGTGGTGCAGGTGGCGGCAGCGGTTCTGGTACGGGCGGCTCAGGCGGCTCAGGTGGATCCGGTGGCAATGTCACCTGTGTGTGCGTCAACAACGGCACCGGAACGGTGAACTGCACTTGGCAGACAGCACCCCCGACGCCGACGTGTGCGGATCAGAGCGAGTACGGTACGTACCCGACCTGCTACACGCTCACGTTCGTTCCCTGGAAAAACCAGGAGTTCTACACAAACACCAGCGGTAACGCGGTGTGCGTGACTCCCACAGGATCAGGAGATTTCGTCAAAATGAAAGTAGTGCCGACGTACGAAAACACCACCGATGGTGGCAACGCAGTTCAGCAACAGTACAACGGCGAGACCGTCTGGTGTGATAACACATACACCGTCGGCAACGACGTTCCGCAAGGCGGCACCGACACCCTCACTTGGGTGGGCACAGACGCCGCGGGCAACACCGTCACCATGACCGGCTCTGTGACAATCGTCGCAGCAGCAACCAACTATCCCCCAGACTCAGCACTCTCCGTGTCCAAGTACGGCATCGCCGCACCGGATACCGGATTGTCGACCAGCTAGGGAGAAAGGAACATGTAGTTAGGGTTGGTGCGCATACGCATTAGGTTTATTTTTAGAGCTTAATTGCTCGGCCTATCGCATTTGCGACACCATAAAACCTGCTCGAAAAAAGATTACGCCTTTAGCGTGACCCCTATTTCGAGCAGTTCCCAAGTTTCAAAGTCCAGTGACTATCTAGTTTGTAAATAATTGATACGTAAATAAGTTCTTTCTTGAAAGGAGAACCTATGAATATTTTAAGAAAAGCAGCTGCTACAGGTACGGCCGTTATCGGTCTATCAATCGCAGCATTAACCTTCACTCCAGCTCTAGTTTCAGCTGATAGTCCAGGTCAAATCGACAGCGGCACAGGCGTTTACGTTGTTAAGAACTCAACTCAGAGTGGTTCTTACGGCGCATCAGCCAGTGCTACATGTAACGACACACTACAATTTAGTATTCGTCTACATAACTCAGGTTACGGTACTTTAAATGACATCAACGTTGCTACAACCCTACCAGCTAATGGTGGCACTTCAAATATGACTGCTACTTATACTGGCGGTGTTGTGAACGAAGCTAATTCAAGTGTTTCATTGAGCGTAGGCTCTGGTGGTTCACTAAGCTACGTTAGTGGCAGCAGCGAGTTATATGATGGTAATGACAACCTAATCAAAGATTTAGGTGATGGAATTACCGGTTCAGGTGTTAATGTTGGTAGCCTATACGGTTCAACAGTAGAATTTGTAAACTACAAAGCTAAAGCTACTTGTGCAACTCCAACTCCACCAACTCCAGCTTACAGCTGTGATCTTCTAAGCCTTACAGCTGAAGATAACAAGACTGTAAAGATTAGCGATCTTAAAACTAGTGCCACTAATGGTGCTACTTTCTCAAGCGCTACAGTTAACTGGGGTGACAATAGTTCTACTCAGGCTCTAGCTAATATCGTTGGCCAAAGTCACCAGTACGCTAATTACGGTACTTATACTGTAGTTGCTACTGCTAACTTTAGTGTTAACGGTTCAACTAAGAGTGCTAGTAGTGAGAGCTGTGAACAGCAAGTTACTTTTGCTCCAAGTACACCTCCAGTTGTGACTCCACCTACAACTACTCCAACACCAACACCAACAACCCCAGTTGCTACTACAACTACTCCAACTACCCTTGTAAACACTGGTCCTGGTAGTGTTATAGCTATCTTCGCTGTAGTTTCTACTGCTAGTGCTGTAGCTTACCGCTATTTCATCGGCCGTCGTTTAGCTCGTCAATAATTTGACGTTTAAAGCGAATTTTACAAGGCTAGACTGACCCGAGTAAATATAGAGATATCCCCCACCTTTAATTAGGAGGGGGATATTTTTATGCTTATAGTTACAAAAAGTATTATCTTGTGGATAAACATTAGTAAAATGTTAAACATTATGATATAAAGAAAACTAGTTCTCGAGCAAAGACTGACCGCTCTATAACTAAACAAAAATATTTAAAAATTGTTCCCTCCGTATTAGATACGGGTAGGGGAGTTTTTGTATTCATGCATACTTAAAGTGATTTCAAATTCTTCTCTGTTATGGTACTATACCTCGGTCTAATTTTGGGCAAATTTGGCCTCATCGTCTAACGGTCAGGACACCAGGTTTTCATCCTGGCAATCGGAGTTCGATTCTCCGTGAGGTCACCATAGGAAACTTACAGATAAGGTTTGATTATAATTTTCTAGGCCCGGTAGATTATTGCCAAGCCTAATCTGTTAAAAAGTTCTATTCTCTCGTGCTAACATAGAGATATGATAAGAGTAGTGTTGCTGCACGGAAACGGTGATAGTCATGGAACAGACAACTGGTTTCCGTATATCAAATCGGCACTTGATGACCAAGGAGTTGAGTGTATTGCGCCTGACTTGCCTGATAATGTATTAGCTCGTAAAAAGTATTGGTTCCCATATTTTACTGACGTACTCAAACTTAGTCCTAGCGACATCATCATAGGGCATTCGTCTGGTGCGCTTGCTATTTTCAAATACGCCGAAGACCACAAAATTGGAGCAAGTATTCTTATCGGTACTTATCACACAGACCTGGGATATGAAGACGAAAAGACAAGTGGCTATTTTGATACACCCTGGGACTGGGAAAAGATAAAAGCTAATCAAAAGTGGACTGCAATTTTTGCTTCAACTGACGACCCTTATATACCAGTTGCTGAACCGCAATTTATTCGTGATAAGTTAGGTAGTGAATACTTTGAATTCACCGACCAAGGTCATTTTGGCGGCGAAACTCATCCGAAGTTGGAATTTCCAGAGCTACTTGCTTTTCTTAAGAAGAAACTTGAAAGTACAGCTTAATAGTATTATTCCAACATATGATTTCACTAACAACCGCCTTATAAATCGAGTGGTCTAGGGTGACCATGATTGAATTTTTCATTTGTAATAAGTCGTTTCTGACAATTCTAAAACTTGAGACTTAAATCGCTGGTTTATAACTTCACTTGTTGCATGTCCGTCATAGTGGTTCAATTCGGTTTACCTATGTTTGAATATAGGCTGTACATATCCTGAAAGATTAATAATTTGAAGCCTGTCACGGCTAGACTTTTATATTGGTTCTGCTTATGATACATATGCATGCCACAACACGAGGGTTTCCCAACAATAGTCCAAGAACAAGCTACACAAGAAGCGATATTTCACCAAGACGGTTCTCTTAATGAAGCATTTCTAAGTGAAAGATTCGGCATAGGTGCTGAAGAAGCCATGCAGGAAGTAACCTTCGGAATTCATACCGGAACAGTAGCTCAAATGCTTGATGATGAAAAATGCCCTGTTGGTGGAGTGCTCAGGACTGCTTATGAAGAAAAAGGAATTGAAGGTGTCGCCGAAAAGTTTAAAACCTTAGGAGAACTGGACCCACGATTCTCAGTTAAAATTACCCAAGAGACTATTCGGCGTGAACAGCTAAAAAAAAAGTAGATACCCCTGAAACATCTGATAAAGTAGAAGCTCCAAAAGTCAAGAAACCACAGAAAACAACTCCCGATAAAACTGCAGATCCAGCACACATTAGAATAAAACCAAACCCAGTAAAATTAGAAAAAGACATTATTGAGCAGATTACTAATGAGATATTAGCGCAAGCCGACAAGCCAGATCCAGAAAGAAAAGTAGAACCCAGGACTGCTGAGATAGGTAAACCAGAGCCTCAAGCAGAAAAAGCTACCTTAAATGAAATAAATAATTTAGTATCTTGGGAGAGACAACGTGCTGAAGTACCAAAAGCTAACTTGGCGCGAGCTGAATTAGTTGAAAAACTTCAATCAGGGGTGATAGCAGAAAGCCTAGATGTTGTGGAAGTCGCTTTAGGCAAAGTGCTATTACCAGAAAGACAGATTCATCCAATAGATGTTGCGAGCAGAACGCCTGACCTTTTAGGCGAAATACCGCAAATAAATCCTAAACCCGTATCATTGGAAGCCAAACAGGAAGACTTTAAAGATACATCAATAGACATCCAAGAATCCCCCGCTCAACTAGAAGAACTTTATTTTAAGCAGCCTGAAGAATCTTTGTCCATAGGCGATACTTATCATGAGAATGGTGTTATTGAAGAAGCTGAACAAGATGTCGATACACTCTTGGCTGAATTGGAAGAAGCTATGCAGCAAGTTGGATCTGAATATATGGGCAAGTTATTAGTTCGCACGCTAGCAGATGTTGTTGAAACCGATCAATTAGGAGAACAAGAAGACATAGACTATGATCAGATTTTTCAAGCCATGTTGCCTGAAGCTGCAACAGATATAGTCAATGGCTCTGAAACCATATTAATTGACGGTTTTGAAAAGGAGTTTAACCTTTACCTAGAATCACTTGAGCCTGAACAAGCTGAAACCACCAAAAATGTTATTGAAAAACTAAGCGTTGCCTTAAAAGAAAGTCAACAACTATCAGACGAAACAACTGATGAAGCAAAAGAGACTGCCGAGCAAAGGCTAGAAGAACTTTGCAAACAGCTAGTCGAAAGTATTAGTCCAGAATATGACGAAGAAATCATCGAGTGGTTTATGCAAAGCATCACAACACAAGAGCCGTTATCGGATACAGACATTGAAGCTTACGAACTATCCATAGATGAACTTAAATACCTAGGTACACATGAATACAAGCATTTTGGGAGCGCCTCTTTGCTAGTTGATCTTGCCCAATTTATCAAACAAAAAATGCAACCACGTCGTGTTCTAGGTAGGTATGCTTTACAAGTATTACAACCTAGTTTTTAGCGAACTGTAAGATATATGACTTTTCAATATCTCGTTCCACCTAATAATCTCATCGACAATTAAACCGAGTGGTCTAGGGTCACCAAATCACAATAATGTGTAGAGATGAACGTTTAAGTTAATCTTTCTGTTTTTATAACTCCTAATAGAAATTGATTCATTTTTATCAGGGTTAACTAGTAGAGTTGTAATTTAGCTATCACATGAATTGACAAATATAGTCTAGAGTTGTAAATTTTAATAAGGCGATAAAAATAAAAAGGTTTTAAAAAATGAAAATTAAAAGACTCATACGATTTGGTTCAAGCCTTGTCATAAGCATGTCCTCACTCTTAGTATTATCCAATCCTGTAGTGCATGCCTCAGGTGTTACGCTTTTTTGGTGTAATCCTGCTGGAGGTGACTTCAATACAGCTAGTAACTGGAATACAGATAGCGATTGTAGTAGCGGTACGCAAGAAGTACCAGTTAGTGGAGACAGCTTAATATTTGATAATACCAACCTGACAACAGGTGCTGCTATTAATAATGATATTAGTGGCCTGGATATAAATAACATAACCTTTCAAGGTTCAAACAGCAGTAACCTCGGCTTTGTGATTACTGGAGACGCTATGAGTCTGGATAACGGCATTACCGAAAGCAGTTCCGCAACGGTAGATGAGTTAGGTGTAGACCTTACCCTCACGGACTCTCAAACATTCAGCGACATAAGTGGTCGTGGCGGTGCTCTTGACGTCGGTGATACTAGCTTTGCGCAAACCTTGAATATTGGAAGTAATACCTTAACACTGGATAGTGCCTACGGTAATAGCGGCGGTGTAATATCCATAGATAGCCAACTGATTGGTAGCGGCGGTATCGTATTAAATGGTGATAGTAATGGCGCGTATGATTTTTCAGCCGCAACTACTGGATTTACCGGGACTACAACCATAGATAATGGCCAAGCATACCTTTTCGATCCTACTGCCCTAGGAACAGGTGCTATAAATGTAGCGAACGGTGCGGGGTTAAGCGGATCATTTAGCGGAACCGTATCTAACTTTAGTAATCCACTCACGGTTGGCGGCAACGGTCTTTCTTCAGAAGGCGCACTAATATTTAACGACGATTGCCCTAGTCCTGGCAGTAGTGGTACTTGTGCCAATGACGGCACTGTTACTCTCAGCGGACCCATGACATTAACAGCCGATACTACGCTTAACGCTGAAGCTAATGTCAATGTTACTGGATCTGTAACCGGGGGTTGTCTAAGCTCCGTGTCGGGAAGTAGCGGTACGTTATCAGGTAACTCCGGTACTTGTAACGCCAGCTCAGCGGGCACTTCTGGTACGTCAGGAACTAATGCCCCAAAGACGCCGGATACAGGTTTTGCATTAACGCGCGCTTCAGTAGCGTTACCTATGCTAAGCACGATCGCGGTTGCCACAAGTCTATACATCATCTCTAGAAAATTAAAACATCCTGCTACAAAGCAACGGTAGGTTTGGTGTTATATGGCAGACGGAGCCAGTACAGCGCTAAATGGCTATGTAGAGCGCAGTAGATTCCGACAAGATTTTAAAACATCTGCTTATGAGAGACGTAAAGTAAGCTCACCAAAGTCCAGAATAATTCAGGATATAGCTCCGCATCAGAATGAAGTTAGGCATAGAGAGCCTCCGACTAATCTTAATTCGCCGACTCACCCGTCTAATGTTGAAGCCCTGCGCAAGATAGACGATGAGGTGTATCAACAAGCCGATTCGAGGGCAATATCTAACAGAGTACAGGCGCAGCATACTATTAAAGATAGTGTATACACCGAAAAGCACTCAAAGCTATCCCGCTCACTTATCAACTTAATTTCTCTAACCAGGCAAAAAAGCAAACCACAATTGGCACTACTATCTTTAGCTATAGTTGTTGTGGTGGCTGGAGGATATATAAGTTTTTCAGCTTGGCATACAAACCAGACGGCTCAGGTAGCGGTAGCTAAACTAACAAGTGCAGCCAACCAAGTGGCAACCCACGGTAACGGCTCTAGCACAAATAAAAACCAAGCGTTGAGTACAGTCAAACCGAGTCCTGTTGCTGTAGCTGCCTACGCTGTAGCCCCAAGCCTTCCAAAATATTTAAAAATTCCTGCTATTGGAGTCAACGCTAGAGTATTACAAGTAGGCGTACTTGCTTCCGGTGCTCTAGGTACGCCAGATAATGTCTTTGATACAGCTTGGTATAGCGGTAGTAGTGAACCTGGCCAACCGGGTGCAACCCTAATTGATGGACATGTCTCTAGTTGGACGTCTCACGGTGTGTTCTATAATCTCCATAATCTTAAAGCCGGTGACAGCATCCAAATAGTTAAAGGCGATAACACGGTCGTAAATTATCGAGTAGTCAAAATACAAGTCTATGGGGCTAATAATGTTAATATGCAAGCTGCCATAACGCCAATTACGCCGAGTGTTTCGGGCTTAAATCTTATTACCTGCACCGGACAGGTTATTAAAGGTACAAGCCTCTTTAATCAGAGAGTGATTGTGTTTGCTCAGGAAGTTTCATGAAGCTTAAACAAAAGAGCCTATAACGTTATACGTTCTATTGCTAGCTGGTTCCAGCTCAGTATTTCACCTGCATTTCGTTATAAACCGAGTGGTCTAGGGTCACCATAGGAAAGATTTTTCTCAAGAAGTAAATTATCAATCTATTGTTTGAAGCTCCTAAAATACTTTTCCCTCTAATATAGTAATTAACCAAAGCCTATCATTAGTTGTTAATCAAGCTTGATGATCCTTAAGTCACCATAGTGATATCATTAAAGCGTGATTAAAGCCTCCCATCTTAGTAAAAACTTTCGAAAAACATCAGCAGTTAAAGATATATCATTTGAAATCGAGACAGGTAAAGTTACCGGCTTTTTGGGGCCTAATGGTGCTGGTAAGTCTACTACTATGCGGTTAATGCTAGGGTTAGATAATGGTAGCGGGTCAACTAGCTATGACGGCAAAAGATTGCATGAATATTCACAGCCATCTCAGGTAACAGGCATATTACTTGAAGCCAAATCTTTCCACCCGACACGAACTGCCAGAAGTCACCTCAAGGTTCTAGCCTCCGCTGGCAACGTACCACTATCCCGTGTTGATGAAGTACTTGATATAGTCGGACTAAAGGACGTAGGTAGAAAAAAACCAGGCAAGTTCAGTTTAGGAATGAGTCAACGCTTAGGCATAGCTGCGGCAATTCTGGCTAAACCAAAGTACTTGTTGCTCGACGAGCCAGCAAATGGCTTAGACCCGGAGGGTATAGTTTGGTTGCGGGAGTTTCTAAAATCATACGCCGATGACGGTAATGCTGTATTTGTATCCAGTCATTTACTTAGTGAAATGTCACAGATGGCTGATAATGTAATAGTGATTGGTAAGGGTAAACTGATTGCCAGCACGTCAATTAAAAGCTTGTTATCTAATAACACAAAATCAAATGTTTTTGTTCGTTCTGGCAACCTAGCCAAACTCCAAAAAGCCCTTAAAGAAAAGTCCTTTTCGGTTATTACTACAGAAGATGGCTTAGAAGTCACTGGTGCTAAAACGGATGAGATAGGTAAACTAGCACACAGTGCTGGCTTATCCATTCTAGAGTTAACAACTCGTAATGCTTCACTTGAAGATGTGTTTCTAGAACTAACTGAGGGTAAGCAAGAGTTCCAGGCCCATAACACGAAGGGCTCTAAGCCATGATTACAGGAATAAAAGCTGAGTTTCGAAAATTATTCAGCATACGTTCAACGTATATTCTTATAGCTTTGGCATTGATATATACGCTATTTTACGATTTCTACATCGTAGGTATTAAAGCGGGGCACAACCATAGCTTTATTAGTCCGAAAAGCTCGCTCTATCTAATAACAGAAGTAACTAGAGCGGCTAGTATTGCCGCACCAATTCTGTTTAGTTCAATTATTGCCGTACTTCTGATGGCGCACGAATATCGTTATAACACTATTATGTACACCTTAACCTTGTCTAATAGTCGCAGCAAAACCCTTATAGCTAAAATTGTTGCAATCACTGGTTTCGCAATTATATTCTCTCTTTTTATAGAAGTACTAGCGCCGATTTTTGCTCTAGCTGGTCTTCATACGCAGCATATAGTGTTAGTGCATCAAACTTTTTATTATCGTGAATTATTTTGGCGAGTCACCTTCTATGGATGGGCTTATGCGATGATAGGTCTTTTGCTAGCAATTTTATTCCGAAATGTAGTTGCATCAATAGTCTCATTATTTTTAATACCCATAACCATAGAGCCGCTCCTCGGGCTATTACTAAATAGTAATCAACAACAATATTTACCGTTTACGGCTTTGACTGCAGTATTGAACAACGGGCTATTTAGAGTAGGCAGAGTAGGTTCTGGCCAGCTCTCAGCTGAACATTCAGCTTTTATTGTTTTAATATATATTTTGGTTGGATTAGCTATTGGTTGGGTATTATTCTTACGTCGAGATGCCAATTAGGAGGCATTTGAATAACTCTTAAAGCTTCATTCCATCTAAATTATTGCCTCAACCATCGCCTTATAAATATAGGGTCGTAGGGTCACTATATCGCTCATGCTTAAACGTACAGTATACTTGTCTCATGGATGACCAAAATAAGGTTAATACTACTCAAGAAACTGAAACGCCGAGTATACAATCTTCTGAAACAGGCTCACCTACTAAGGAATTACAATCAGCTAACATTCTTAATCAGCAAAATAATAAATCCCGAAGACCAAAATGGCTGAAAATTATTATAGTAATTCCATTAATAATAGTCCTAGTCGTATTTGGCTTTATAGGATATTTTGTTGTTGATACATCTTTGTATTGCAGCCACAAAACCCATACAGCAAATAATCAAGCTAAACAGCAAGAGAGTGAGCTATCTAATATTGTTCTTTTCAACTCTAAACCACAGATCACTACATCTACCGACTATGATTGCGTCGATGGCGATGGCACGGGCAGTGCCTTAGCAACTTATAACGTAAAAAATCTAAACTTAACGCAAGCTAATGATAAGGTAATCGCGTCTATTCGCGGAAAAGAAAAAGCTATTACATTTTATAATAACGGGGATGCTCATAGTAGTGAGTTTGACCAGAACAATTCGAACTATATTATTAATGAACTTATGACTAGTATTACTTCGCCTAAGGGTAAGTTGTATGATGTTCAATTTAGGTTAGCTAATTCCTACACATGCACTCCGACGTGTGATTCAGGCGATATTGTTCAAGAATATAATCTTCAAACCACCCCAATCAATAATGTATACGTTGAAGTTAATTAATTTTCACTTTATCTCACCCGTTTTTAGATAGCTGCAATCACTAGAGACCTGATCTGCTATTCTTAAATATATGGATTGGCAACAAGAAACAATAACAAGCTACGATGAATCGGCCTTGGCTTTATCTAAATACTTTCAGGGTATTGGTTCTCGTGTTTCCGATATTGAGCTAGGCTTAGATCTAGCCAAAGTTAATGATGGGAGCGCAAGGGTAGTTGAAATAGGCTGCGGTGATGGCAGAGATGCTTCTGAAACTGTTAAGCGGGTGACTTGGTATGAAGGATTCGATCCGTCTAAAGGCCTATTAAACATTGCTAAACCCAAAGTGCCTAAGGCTTCATTCGTCCAAGCCGATGCCTTGTCTTATGAGTATCCAAAAGATATAGATGTAATCTTTGCTTTCGCTTCACTACTACATGTTAATAAGGATGATCTAGACAAAGTTTTTAAAAAGACTGCAGAATCTCTTAGACAACGGGGCATTTTCTATATCTCTTTAAAAGAAAGAGATGCTTATGAAGAAGAAGTCAAAGAAGACGAATTCGGCAAAAGAATGTTTTATTACTATAATCCTGAGCTAATTAGCTCTTTCGCTAAACCGCAGTTTGAAACAGTACATGTCGATCATCAACTAATCGGCAAAACAAAATGGTTTACTGTAGCACTCGCTAAAATCTAAAAGCCATACTCTGTTAATTTGGTTTTATCACCCTCAGAATTTCTGATATGATACAGCCATGAAAAGAGCAATTATTCTTCATGGATGGTACGGCTATTCCGACGAAGGTTGGCGACCATGGCTGAAAACTGAATTAGAAAAGCTGGGTTATCAGATGATGATTCCGCAAATGCCCGACACCGAAAAACCTAATATGGAAGCATGGCTGACTAAGCTAACAGAAGTTATTGGTGATCCCGATGAAGGCTTGGTCTTAATAGGTCACAGCCTGGGCTGTATTACTATTCTTAGGTATCTTGAAAGGTTACAAGATGATCAAAAAATTGGAGGAGCTGTTTTAGTAGCTGGTTTTGCTAAAGATCTGACTTTTTCTGACTATCACGGTGAGCTGGCTAACTTTTTCCAAACTCCCGTTCTTTGGGATAACATCAAGGCGCATTGCCCAAAATTCTGGATAATTAACTCAGACGATGACCCATACGTTACTGGTGATAACCACGAAATACTCGTGCAGAACTTGAATGCCAGCGGCCATTGGGAGCATGACAAGAAGCATATGAGTGGAGATGATGGAGTCTTTGAGCTGGATTCGGTTTTAGATGCCGAATTTATAAATTAAGGTTTGTTCATTTTGTTATACTTCTCTGATGAATACCTTTTACATAACCCGACATGGTGAAACAGAAAATAATAGGGCAGGACGGCTTTCGGGTTGGGCAGACACCCCACTTACAGATACCGGCTTATTACCAACAGACAAAGTTATAACCAAATTATCTGGTCTTCAAATTGATGAAATTTATTCAAGCGATCTTGGACGAGCATTCGTAACTGCCTATGTTATCGCACGTAAGCTGGAATTTACTAAGGAGATTATAAGGCTACCTGGACTGCGTGAAGTCAATTATGGCGATGCAGCCAACATGTACGCTTTAGAAGCCTATGAGCTTTATCCTCGGCTGGATGGGGATACGTATTTTGTGGCTCCTAATGGTGAATCTCTTGATCAAATGCAACAGCGTGTCTTTAAAACAATTGATGATTTAAATAATGGTCACTCAGACTCAAACATAGTGCTGGTTTGTCATTCTGGAGTTATGGCCGCGCTCAAAGCAAGCCATATTGGCCAGGATTTTGGTAAACATAATATTAGCGAAGCCTACCCACACGACTTTGTTGGTAAATTTACTTTTAGCAATGGTGATGTGACTGAGTTTGAAGAATTTACAGGAATCAACCAAGTGGCTTAGACTAACTGTCATGCCTACTTTTTAGACTATTTGTTAGAATATAAAGAATGAATGAACAAACAGTAAAAGTTGGTGTTGCCTGCTTTATATTAAAAGACCACAAGTTTTTAATGGGTCAAAGAAAAGGCTCACATGGAGCAGATACCTGGTCTATTCCCGGTGGTCATATGGAATTTGGTGAAAGCTTCATAGAAACTGCTAAAAGAGAAACTTATGAAGAAACCGGGCTTGAAGTTAAGAATGTTCGTTTTCTTGCACTAACTAACGATTATTTCGAAGATGAAGGCAGGCACTACATTACTATTTGGATGGTTAGCGATCATGACGGAGGCCAAGAAAAAATAATGGAACCAGATAAGTTTATTAATCAAAAATGGCTTAGTGTCAGCACGTTGCCTGAACCTTTGTTTCTGCCATGGCAGAACTTACTCGAGTCTGAATATATCGACAGTTTGAAAGAGCTCGCACCTTGAAGAGACTTTATCTTGTCAGACACGCTGAAACTGTTATGAATGTTAAAGGTGTGTTTAGCGGTCTTACCGAAACCGATCTAACACAAAGAGGCAAAGAGCAAGCCAAAGCTACGGGTAGGAAGCTTAAACAAAAAAAGCCGAGTATAGACCTTATTGTCTGCTCGCCCAGCCGTCGTACTTATGACACGGCAAAGCTTATAGCCAGGGAATTAGGTTATCCCGAGGACCGGATTATTAAGAACAAGCTTTTAGTTGAGCGGGGGTACGGTGAACTAGAAGGAAAGTTTGGTCAGGAATTCTGGCAAAGGAGTAGTTTTAAAGATTTAGATAACGTGCCCAATGCTGAAACTGTTCCACAAATGGCCAAAAGAGCCCAAAAAGCTTACGAGTATCTTATAAATATAAATCAGGACAATGTTTTAGTTGTCAGTCACGGTTCATTTGGACGAGCGCTTATAAGAATAGTTAAGGAAATCCCACATGAACATGAATATAACGATCAGCATAGGCTTGATTTCCGTATAGGCAACGCAGAGATAGTTGAATTAATTTAAGAGAAATAAGAGCCTGAAGCGGGCACTTGTATGGCTAAAGTTTAAATGTCCACGTAGTAATTTAGTAATATTTACTTGTCAGAAATTAAAGAATAGTTTATTGTGAGGCCTATAAATATAGGAGGTGTAACAGCTTATGAGCAAGGGCGTGAAGTTTTTACTATATCTTGTTTACGCCGTCGTTGTTGCTGGCGTAATGTTACTAATTATCCTAGGCTTTCATAGCTCTAATAATAATTCGAGCAAGGGAAACACAAAGTCTACTTCTTCGTCACAAGGCACTAATAAATACCCCTCAGGCTCATCTACTTCGTCCAACTCAGGAAAGAGCAGTTCAACTAGTTCAAGCTCAAGTGCTTCCAAGAGTCAATCTAGCTCAACCAGCACTAACACCCCTAGCTCTTCCCCCTCTACTACAACTACACAAACCAGCAATTTATCGAACACTGGTCCAGGCAATGACATAGCTGTGTTTGCTATAAGCAGTCTTATCTTTGGACTAATCCATTGGCGTTATCAGGTATATAAGAGCTATACTAAAAATTAGATAATAATTAATCTAACTTAGGAACGAACAGGGTGAGCCAAGCGCAAATAGACGAGTTCAAGCGGACAAAAATAATAGCTACTATTGGTCCACCGCTTCACTCTTATGAGGCAGTCAAAAAACTTATTTCCTCTGGCACGAATGGAGTCAGACTAAACTTTAGTCATGGCACAAACGAGGAAAGGGATCAGCAGATAGATTGGATAAGGAAAGCTTCAGAAGAGCTGGCTAAACCAGTCGCAATTATTCAGGATCTTCAAGGGCCGAAGATAAGACTGGGTGACTTCGATGGCACTATTAGTATTAAAAAAGGTGAAACGCTTCGTTTTGAATACAGGGTGGACTTTGAAAAGACAGGTCATTTACCAACCCAGTACGATTTAGCCAAGTATGTCAAAAGAGGAGAAAGAATATATCTCTTCGACGGTAAGGTTAAAACCATCGTTACTAGCGTTAAAGATAGCGTTGTCTATGCTGAAGCTGAGAACAGCGGCACTTTAGTTAAGCGAAAAGGCATCAACTTACCCGATACAGATTTTAGGGGTAATATAATAACCGCCAAAGACAAGGCCGACCTGGTTTACGGCTCGGTTAAAGATATAGACTACGTTGCTATGAGCTTTGTCCAAACCGCCAAAGATATAGCCAAGCTAAGATCGCTTCTTCGTTCGCTTAATAGCAACGCCAAGATCATAGCTAAAATTGAAACCAAGGCTGCTATAGATAACCTTGAAGATATAGTGCGTGAAACCGACGCCGTTATGATTGCTCGTGGTGATTTAGCCGTTGAAACCTTAGCCGAAAGCGTACCAATCGAACAGCGACGCATTATTGGCTTGGGCCTAAAGCACTCTAAGCCAACTATAGTCGCTACGCAGATGCTAGCTAGTATGGTCGACAGCTCAGAACCAAGCAGAGCAGAAGTATCGGACGTTGCTACAGCGGTAATTTTAGGTGCGGATTGCGTCATGTTGAGCGATGAGACCGCAAGTGGTAAGTATCCCATCGAAGCCGTCAAATTTATGAAGAGGATAATACTTTATACGCAGAAGAATATGCCGCTGACTGTCAGCTTCACCGACAATAAAGACAACCATTCGCGTCAAGCTTCGATTAGCCGGGCAATTTTAAGCCTAGCTGATAGCATAGAGGCTAAGGCTATAGTGGCCGAGACAAAATCTGGGGCAACTGCTCAAGATATTGCCGCTAAACGTCCTAAAGTGCCAATTATTGCTGTCACGTCTGATCCTAGAACAGCCCAGCAACTCTGTATTGTCTACGGTACAAAGAGTTATGTTCGTCCGGTTGATGCGCTTGCTGCCTCTAAACTTACCGATTGGCTAAGGAAGAACAAACTGTTTTATAAAGGAGATATAATTATCACTGCCAGTGGTAAATACCCAGGGGTAGTTGGTACAACCGATACAATCAAAGTGCGCGTGCTAGAATAAACGTAAATAATCGTAATTGAAAGGGTGGGACTTTCTTGTTTACAAAAAAGACAATCAAAGACATAGACCTTACCGGCAAGACCGTACTATTAAGAGCTGACTACAATGTTCCATTAGAAGGTTCTAAGGTAACTGATGACTATAGAATCAAGCAGTCTTTGCCAACGGTCGAATACATTCTAAAAGCCAACGCCAAACTAATTATCTGTTCGCACCTAGGCCGACCAAAAGGACGCCCTGACTCTTTGTTTAGTCTAGCTCCTGTGGCCAAAAGACTTGGCAGTTTGCTAGATAAGAAAGTTGAATTTGCTAAAGACTGTGTAGGTGAGGAAGTAAAGACTGAAGCCAAGAACCTGCAACCAGGCCAGATATTACTACTAGAAAACTTACGTTTCCATGCCGAAGAAGAGGAAAATGATGAAAATTTTGCCAAAGAGCTAGCCAGTCTTGCCGATGTGTTTGTTCAAGATGGCTTCGGCGTTGTTCATAGGGCTCATGCTAGCACCGAAGGCGTCACCCACTTTTTACCAAGTGTATCCGGACTGCTACTTGAAAAAGAAGTAGACACAATAACCGACGTTATGGAAAAACCTCAGCGACCACTTACTGCCATAGTCGGTGGAGCTAAGGTTAGCGATAAACTTGAAATACTAAGACGCTTAATCAAGGTAGCTGACTTTCTAGCGGTTGGCGGCGCACTAACCAATCCATTTCTAGTTGCCCGAGGCATTAATGTAGCCAATAGTCTGTACGATGCCGAAGAATTGAGCGTAGCCAGAGATATTTTAAGAGAAGCTGAGGAAGAAAGTAAAAAGAGAAACTTTGTTTTTGCTGTCCCGCATGACTTTGTCGTAACAAACAAGATAGATAAAGCGGCAGACACAAGAGTGGTCGACTTTTCTTCCCATAGTTTTGTTGATGTCATGTACTACCCTAAGCGTGTTCCAGCTGACGCGGCTAAACTGCACGCTCATGAAAAAATCTTAGATATTGGCCCATTTAGTTCGGCCTTTGTAGCTGGCGCAGTGCAATTGTCTAATACCGTCGTATGGAATGGCACCATGGGAGTTACGGAAACTCCAAGCATCGAAGGTCCAATTGGTCCTTTCGCGCATGGCACTGAAACGTTAATCGAAGCAATTACTGGAGAGATGGGTCATAAACCATTTAGCGTTGTTGGTGGCGGTGATACGGTTGGCTATATTGAATCAAGAGGCATAATGGACCACTTTAACCATGTTTCGACTGGTGGTGGCGCATCACTGGAACTAATGAGCGGACATAAGCTTCCTGGAGTAGAAGCGCTAATGGATAAAAAGTAAGGTATAGTATCAGGTAGGTATATGAAACAGATATTAATTATCGGTAACTGGAAGATGCACCTGAATGTGCATGAATCGTCAGTATTAGTTAAACGTCTTAGCGACAACATAAGAATCTATAGAGATGTTGAAGTTGTTTTAGCTCCGCCTAGCCTTTCGTTGTATTCGGTAAGCAAAGAAATAGATCGCCGCAAGTTTCACTTGGCTGCTCAAAACGCCTATTTTAAAGATGAAGGTGCGTTTACTGGTGAGGTAAGCTTCACTATGCTTAGAGAAATGGTCGAGTACGCTCTTATTGGTCATTCCGAAAGAAGAATATATTTCCAGGAAGATTTGCCTACAATTAGAGATAAAGTAGCCTCAGCTATAAGAAATGGCATCAAGCCGGTTCTTTGCATTGGCGAAACTAAGCAAGAAAAAGACAACGGTGAAACCAAGCAAGTTATCCACGACCAGCTGACGACCGCTCTTGCTGACCTAACGGCTGAAGAGCTAGAAAATATTGTCGTTGCCTACGAGCCAGTTTGGGCAATATCTACATTTCAAGGCACTCTAGCTAAACCAGACGAGATCAAGTCGGTTATAGATTTAATAAGACATAACGTTAGTGAACTATACGGTAAGAATGCTGCCGATAAACTTAAAGTTATTTATGGTGGCAGCGTTGATGATCAAACAGCTCCAGGATATTTGGCAATCGAAGGTGTAAACGGTTTACTACCGGGTAGCGCCAGCCTTAATTACAAGAAATTTACTGGAATAGTTGAAGCAGCTCACAATCATATTCACAGATAATTAATATTAAGAAGTGAAATTAACAATCATTTCAATACTTAGGTCTCTATTTTTGTTAAAATAGATAGACGTGCAAAATAACTTTTTCGAGGGTTTAAATAGCGAACAAAGACGGGCCGTAGAAACGACAGAAGGCCCGCTTTTAATTCAGGCCGGGGCTGGTTCGGGTAAAACTACTACACTAACGCACCGTATTGCCTACATTATCGCTACCAATAGGGCTACTCCATATAACATTCTGGCCGTTACGTTTACTAATAAAGCAGCTAAGGAAATGCGACAGCGAATCGCTACTCTACTCGGCCAGAACAGCGAACAGCGCAGTTTTATGCCATATATGGGTACATTCCATGGCATCTGCGTCAGGCTTCTTCGAATGGACGGAGAATCAATTGGCGTACCAAGAAGTTTTGTTATTTTTGACCAAAGCGATCGCCAGGCCGCCGTTAAACGAGTATCTAAAGAATTAAGACTGGATGAAAAGGCCTTCCCAGCTAGACTTTTGAGCAGTCTTATCAGCAGTGCCAAAAACGATATGGTCTCACCAGCCGAATACGAAGGCCTGGCTAACACTCCAACAGCTCACGCTGCCGCTCAAGTTTATCCCATGTATGAAAAAGTTTTAAAAGAAGCGTCGGGCTTGGATTTTGACGACCTTATTTTAAAAACTGTGCAAATGTTAAAAACTAAACCTGAAGTTAGGAAAAAGTGGCAGGAACAGTTCAGGTACGTTCTTATTGATGAGTACCAGGATACAAACTCTGCCCAGTACCAGCTGGTTAAACTGCTTACAAATAAGGATCAAAACATAGCTGTTGTGGGGGATGACTGGCAGTCAGTCTATATGTTTAGAGGTTCAGACTTTAGAAATATATTAAGGTTTGAAAAAGACTTTAAGAACTGCACCGTCATTAAACTTGAACAAAATTATCGTTCAACTAAAAATATCTTAGATGGGGCTCATGCCGTCATAACTAAGAACACCCAGCGTTCAGATAAAAAGTTATGGACAGATGCCGGCGAAGGCTTGCCTATTCAGCTGTTGCAGGTACAAAACGAAAGGACGGAAGGCGAAACTATAGTCAGGCGGGTTAGACTAGGCCTGGATAGCGGCAGGCGTAAATATAAAGACTTCGCCGTGCTTTATAGAACAAATGCCCAAAGCCGTTCTTTAGAAGAAGCATTTATTCACTACGGCATACCTTATCGAGTTGTTGGTGGTGTTAGATTCTACGACCGAAAAGAAATTAAAGATATTTTGGCTTATTTAAGGCTCATTTATCAGCCGGAAGACATAGTTAGTTTTGAAAGAGTAGTTAACGTACCGGCAAGAGGGATAGGCGCTAAGAGCCTAGCCAATTTTCTGTCGTGGCAAACAATCAATGGATTTAGCCTTCGCCAGGCGCTTAGGCAAGCCAATAATTGCAATAATATAACGCCAAAAGCCAGGAGTGCCTTATTCGAGCTAGACGATATTTTATCTAGCGTCAGGAACTTAATCGATGAAGCTTCGGTTGGTGGATTAATTGATTCTTTACTAAGACGGATAGACTACTATCACTTCTTAGAGGACGGTACGCCACAAGGTGAAGCCAGGGTTGAAAACGTTAAAGAGTTGCTCAGTATGGCCCAGGAATATAACGAAGCTGGGTTAGCTGGATTCTTAGAAGAGGCTGCTTTGCTTAGTGATGCGGATAATGCTGATCTAACCCAAGATAACGTCACTTTAATGACCTTACACGCTTCAAAAGGTTTGGAGTTTCCGGTTGTGTTCATGGTAGGCATGGAAGAATCTATGATGCCTGGATCAAGGGCGCTTTATGATCAAGCGGAAATGGAAGAGGAAAGAAGGCTATGTTATGTCGGCATGACCAGAGCGAAAGATGAGCTTTATATGCTCTACGCTACAACCAGACTTCTTTACGGCAGTGTTCAGCATAATCCGCCAAGTCGCTTTCTATCTGAAATTGACGGCGAACAGAGCACTTTATCTGGTCAAAGCGAATACGGTGACTATGTTCCGTTAGGGCAAAATATGTCGAGTGGCTTTGATACGCCAGCAAAAGTGAACGATGAACCGCGTTATGTACCCGAGTTAAATGAGGGTGATGCTGTCAGACACCAGGTTTTCGGCAACGGTACGGTTATGGAAATAGACGGTGACAACGCGGTTATTTACTTTAAAGGTAAGGGCGCTAAAAAGCTTAATATAAGCTTTGCTCCTATCGACAAACTTTAAATTTCTTGTATAATATATAACTTATGGAATTTAAAGAGCGTGTGCAGAGTTGGAAAAATAACAAAGAAGCCATAATGGTGGGTGGAATATGTGGTGCCATCGTTGTTGGCATTGCAGTGGGTGGAGCTCTTGGCGCAAATAAATCTATATCTCAAGAAGGGAAAACAGCACTTTATCGAGAGGAAATACCGCGTAAAGCGAGTAGTTCATCAGGCGAAACAGGCATTAATTTGAGGCATTTTCCAGGCGATAACGAAGCTTATAAAAGGTTCATAGACAGATTAACTGAACTGGGGTTGATGAGCATTGAACATCCAACACCTATCCAAATTGTTAGTACTTTTGGTAAAATGAACACTGCTAATCATGCGCAACAAACTTCACAAGTGGAGTCTTAAGCTAGAACGTTACAGAAGAGTACGCTTGCCAAGACGAATCAGGAAGGTCAAAAAAGCCAGTCGGCATCCTTTTGCAGTGCCAGTTATTACCGTATCGGTACTCTTATTTATCACAATTATTGGGCTTTTAACAGTCCATATCGCCAGTAACAAACATGCTGTCGTTAGAACCAGGCCATATATTGTCATCATTTCTCATGACGGGGCTATACAGGTAGTACCAAGTATTGAGCCAACAGTAGGGGCTTTAATTAAAAAGTTACACATAACCTTAAACCAAGGTGACGTTGTTGAGCCGAGTCTAACCGCAAGGATCAATGAAGACAAATTCCGTATCAACATTTATAGAGCCTTACCGGTTGAAATCGTTGAAGGTAGTCAGAGAACTTATACCTTTAGTGCTGCTAAAACTCCTAGATCTATAGCTGCCCAAGCCGGACTTAACCTTTATCCGGAAGACTTAGCCACAAGCTCGGAGTCAGATAATGTTCTAGCCAATGGAGCTATAGGACAAGTTGTTAACGTTACACCTTCAGTCCCAGTTAATATAATTCTTTATGGCACACCTATCGTTACTCGTAGCCACTCAGCTACTCTGGCCCAGATGTTAGTTGAGAAGCATATAGTACTTCAAAAAGGTGATACCGTTCAGCCATCACTGGATTCACCTATCACACCAGGTGAAGATGTGTACATACTTCATGCAGGCACAAGCATTACAACTGCTACCAAACCAATCCCTGAGCCCGTCCAATACATTGATGATCCAACGCTTTCATCCGGTACAAGCGCTATTAGACAGGTCGGATCTCCGGGTGAACTGCTAATAACCTTTGAACTTGATAAAGCTACCGGACAAGAAGTCCAGTTGCAGTCTGTTCAAGTCCAAGCTCCAGTAACCGAGATAGTTGCCCGTGGTACAGCACCAATTACAGGAACCTTAGGCACATGGCTAGAAACCTTACGTGATTGTGAATCAGGCGGTAACTACGCTGATGATACAGGCAATGGCTATTATGGCGCTTACCAATTCTCGCTTGGTACCTGGGAACGACTAGGCAATAGCGGTTTGCCAAGCGATGCCGCACCAGGGACACAAGATGCAGCTATTATTAAAAATACTGATGCATCCTCAGGTGGACTGGCCAGTCAAAACCCAGGTTGTTATGAAAAAACTGGTATATCTGCCTTCCCACCAGGCAGTTAGGACTTATTAAACATGGCAGAAAGTTTCATCAAGACCAACAAGTCTTTAGGACAGCATTGGCTGACAGATTTAAATAGCTTGAATGCTATGTGTGAAGCGGCTGAAGTTGATAGTAGTGACGTAATTTTAGAAGTTGGTCCTGGCCCAGGTAGCTTAACTAGTCTTTTAGTAAATCAAGCAAAAGAAGTAGTTGCTATCGAACTGGATAAGCTATTAGCAATTAGACTCAATAATAAAAGGATCGATAATCTTCAGGTTATTAATGAAGACATATTAAAGTTTAATCTCAACGATTTACCCAAAAACTACAAGCTTGTCGCCAATATTCCTTATTATTTAACAAGTAATCTAATTAGGGTCATAAGCGAGTCTGATAACCCGCCCAAACTAGCTGCTATGCTTGTTCAAAAAGAAGTTGCCGAACGCTTAGCTGCTCAACCAGGCAAAATGTCTGTCTTAAGCGTGACCGCTCAGTTTTACTCTGAAATAAGCCTAGGCCAAGTAATCGGATCTCAGCTTTTCACCCCTCCACCAAAAGTAGATTCCCAAATAGTAATTTTAAAGCGAAGAAACCAACCACTGTTTAGTGATGTTAGCCCGGAGCAATATTTTAAGGTCGTTAAAGCTGGCTTTTCCCAAAAGAGGAAAACTATACTTAACAGTTTAAGTTCCGGATTACACAAAGACCATAAAACTGTAGCAGCATACCTAAGTCAAACTGGTATAGAAGACAAAAGAAGGGCTCAAGCCCTGACTCTAGAGGAGTGGCATCAGTTAACTATAGCTATTACTTGACGTGTTAAGTATTGCAACACTACAATAAACTTATGGCTCAAATAAATAATTTGAACTACCTTATGCATCATTTAGCTGCTGTTTTAAATAAGCAGTCTGATCAAATACTCCAAGAACAGCTTGGCATCGGGCTTAGTCAATATAAGATACTGATGGTTTTAGAGTGGAATCCATACGTTAAGCAAAAAACTATAGCTGAAAGCCTAGGTCAAACCGAAGCCAGCGTGACCCGTCAAATTAAACTACTGAAAACCAAGGGCCTTATAATCACGAAAATTAGCCCAAGTAATAAAAGAGTACATCAGAATCAGCCTACACCTCTCGGTATGCAGGTAACAGAAGCTGCAGATAGCCTGCTTAAAAAGGGACTCTTGCAAGGCATGAGTGCTGATGAGAGTGAACTTAACAAGTTAAGTGATAGTTTAAAGCAGCTACATAAAGCAATTTGTAGACCAGGTGAACTTGGAGCCTGTGACCACCAGTTGGGAATATAGCAAAGCCCTAGCGCTTATATCCTAAAAGTGATATAATACAGATAGTCTTTTTAGGAGACTTTTATACGGGGCTGACTTTAAGCTCGACGTTGGACTTTATCGGTTAGATCAGCAGGTCGCTTGTCAGCGTTATAGGCAACATTTTTTAAATGCAACATTTAAAAATAGCATTGCTGCTGTAAAAGCATTTTTTGCTACTCCAGTTCTAGCAGTGCAAACAGCTTAAGATAATACCTTAAGCAATGCCTGAAATGATGCCAGATAGTTGAAAGGCATTTTATATTTTCTGGACGCTCGACTGAGACTATCCTCCTTAGTTGCTAAGATTTGGATTGCTCGCACAGAATGTTTGTTCGCTTTGATAACTGTGCGCTAAGATTTAAAACGGACTAAACCTGTAGAAGACTAATCAAGATAAACTAGCGGACGCGGAGGGCAGTACTCCGCCAGCTCCACCATATTGCTATTTTCGGCGACTTTCGGGTCGTGTGTATGTTTAACGTTGTATGAAACGACATTACATAATCTACTATTACCCCCAATAGCGAATAATAAGATATAATCCAAGTCAACGTGACGAATGGCGTGACGTAATTCAATTAACTTGAGGAGAAACTTATGGTAGCTTTAAACAGCATTAGGTGTAATGGTGGTAAGATCATTATCAATATAGTCAGTAGCGTCTTGCTTCTGACGCTCATTAGCACCCAAGCATATGCTCAAAGCCCTGTAACGCTGAGTGTGGTGGCTGGGAATGCAAAAGGCGGCAATAAGTTTGCAGTAGTTGTGAAAGATACGCCAGGAACAAAATTGGAGATGTATATAAACGGCAAGAACCCAACGAAAGCTACAACTAATAAAAATGCCGTGGCAACATTTAATAATGTAACACTCACCGGTACCGGAAAACTGACATTCACGATGACAGGTAAAAATGGCAAGCAAGTACCTGTTAACTATGTAAGGCGATATACGTTCAAAAACGGAAAAGTAAGCTTCACTAGTTATACGACAGTCGCCAAGCCTAGTGCTTCAACACGTAAGGTGCAAGGCAAGGCTGTAACACTTGGTGCCGGCACGTTTACTGGCGGTAAAGACGTAGCCGTTGGTCTATACAACGTAACGACAGCAGCTGGCCAAAGCGGTAACTTTATTGTTACTGGTAAAGACAGTTATGACGAGATACTGGGTGTAAGTGAAGATCAAGGTGTACCGTCAGTTAGGGCAAAAATATCTAATGGAGACCAAATACAAATTTCTGGCTTGAGCAACGTGGCATTTACGCCCGTCATGACACCGTATGTAACAGGTCGCACGGCTGTAACTCTTGGAGCTGGTACTTGGATAGTCGGACAAGATATTGGTGCTGGCAGATATGTGGCTACTCCTGGTTCTGGCCAAAGCGGTAACTTTATTGTTACTGGTAAAGACAGTTATGACGAGATATTAGGCACAGACACTTCATTAGATGAAGTACCGACTTTAACTGTTAGCTTGAGCAAAGGTGACGTTATTGAACTATCTGGTATAAGTCAGGTTACAATGACACCTAAAAATTAGAGACACCATAATATAATTGAAAGAAATTGACAGACCGTATTACAAAATATAAAATGTAATACATGACATACGACACTATAGTTACAAGCAAAGGAACAATCACTATTGCGGCACCATTACGTAAAGCGTTGGGTATCAAGCCTGGCCAAAAACTAATGGTCAGCCTCAATCATGAAAACCAGATTGTACTTGATACCGGTACGAGTATAAAGACATTTGAAGCGACACGAACAAGAATAACGAAAAATATCCCTAACCACCTGAAAGGCTTAGCTGGAGATTCTCTGCGCAAAGCGGCTGCCAGCGCCTGGGTGGCGGGTTATGATGATTAGCCTAGACACTAATGTAGTCTTGCGCTTTTTGCTTAACGATGTGCCTGAGCAGACAGAAAAAGCAGTAGAAGTTATTACAAGTAATAAAGTTTATGTCACTGACGTAGTAATCGTTGAAACCATATACGTTCTAGAAAAAGTCATTCAGCTAACCCGTAAGGATATCACTGAATTATCTACAAGTTTTCTGGGTTTTGCCAATGTGGTACATAACCCACTTTTTCTACTTGATGCCATCATTCTGTACGACAAACACCCCAGTTTATCTATTGTGGACTGTTATGCTTCTGCTGAAGCCCGGGAGTATGGTAACAAGTTAGTTACATTCGATAAACGTTTGCTAAGCCAAGGTGGAGAGCACGTCGCCAGTTTATAAAAAATAGCGCATTATTACAACGACACAACCGGCAACGGATATTTAAGTGGCTCCATTTGGGGATATCTATTATAAGGGCTTAACACTCAAGGTAGATGTGACTGTTTATGACCTTGCCAGGAATAGGCAAATAGCTCTTGCCATCGTCCCAGTTCTTCGTAAATCTGGTGCCAATTTTTTTGGACATGCTCCACTACTATTATTAGGACCTCATTTCGAGATCATTTTATATTGCTGTTATCATTGCTATATGGATGAATATCTTGAGACAGCAAAGCAACTAGCAGAACAAGCGGGCGCTATTATGCTTGAATATTTTCAACTTGGAGTTGAGCATGAAACAAAAGCCGATAATTCACCTGTAACAGTTGCGGATAAGAAAATTAATAAAATGGTCATTGATTTTATTGAATCCAAATATCCAGACCATAACGTCATGGGTGAAGAAGAGAGTAGCGACAATACCCAAAGCGAATACTTATGGGTATGTGATCCAATCGACGGCACCATACCTTTTACTCTTGGAATACCGACTAGTTTATTCTCGCTAGCTTTAGTCCATGATGGCGTACCCGTGATTGGCGTACTTTATGATCCTTATTTTAAGAGAATGTTTGAGGCTGTAAAAGGCCAAGGGGTCTTATTGAATGGCGAGAAAATCGAAGTTAATAAGAGGGATTCTTCAAAGAACTATATTACTTTGCCAGTCATGCAATACGGGTTAACTGATACGGCAGGACTTGTCGAGGATGCAATTAGTTCAGGCCTAAGAGGTTTTTCTCTATGCTGCATGACCTATGAGTCTATTTTGGTCGCAAGCGGTCAAATAGGGGCATCTATATATATTTCCAGGAAACTCGCCGTGGGACATAGCGGCAGTGAAAGTGATAGTAGAAGAAGCGGGTGGATTGGTTACCGATTTAAATGGTAAAGAACAAAAATACAACCAGCCTATTAATGGCGCAATCGTTAGCAACGGTATTATGCATAATCAAATAGTAGAGCTAGTCAAAAATCACATAAGTTAGTTTCTTCACCCAGGCGTCATATTTACTTAAGAGGCCCTTAGATAATTGAAAGATCTCTTTGTTTGATTCAAAGCTGCCTTAATGACAATTTGTTATGTAAAAGGTTATGCTTAATAGTAAGAAATTATGCAACAAGAAGAAAAACTGTTTCAGGCGATTGAAGAAGGCGTCAGTAAGGGCGTACCACTGGAGTTTGTTGCCTATAGTTTGATGAGAGCCGGATGGCCAAAAAATACAGTTGAGGCAGCGGTCGCTAAATGGAGTGAGCAAAACGGCCGTAATCAAAAAACGACCGACTTTAAAGAATGGCTGCGCAAATATTATCTCCAGGCACGACCCGCCATGGTACTCATGGTAATCTTAAACACAATTTCCTCAGCTCTAGCGCTTATGCAGCCTTGGCCGATAGCTTTGCTGGCAAACTCAGTGTTTGGTAATACTAAGGCGCCTGGTCCACTGGCAAAATATACTCACACCCCGACCTTAATAATTATTGTTTCTCTTATGACACTAACTATCTATGTCGTTAGCTACATATTCAGTACATTTAAAGATTACTCGCTCCTAAGGCTAGGTTATTGGTTGAATCGCTCTATTAAAGAAGAATCTTTCCGGCACATTCTACATTTGCCGCTTTATCATCCAGGCCGCTTGCCAAAAGGTGACTATATTTATCGTCAGAATGAAGTCACTAATAGCCTATCCGATCTTGTACTTAATTCGATCAGTGAAATTATCGGCTCGGTTATCCTTGTTGCTGGAGTCATAGCCATCTTGTTGTTCCTAAATCCACCACTGACTTTGGCGACTATAGTTGTCATACCGTTTCTAATTATTTCAATCAGAATATTTGGTCCAATTCTAGCTAAATGGGGTCAAGCAATGGTCATATTGCAGAGCGATACGGCCACTCTTATTGCTGAGTCAATCGATAACTCTGAAACCGTCCAAGCCTTTGGCCTTGAAGAACGCCAGGTTAAAAGCTTAAAAGATCTCTGGATGCAGGTTTACCAGGTGGCACGTAAAGGCCTGCTTTGGAGCAAGCTATTCGGCTTTGTTAATGGTCTTTTCGTAGTCCTAGGTACTTCGATTGTTATTTATGTTGGTGGAACTGAAGCCTTGCACGGTAAATTTACACTAGGTGCACTACTAATCTTTATGACATATATGGGCTACGTTATCGGACCGATTCAGGGCATTACTCAACAGATTACAGTTCGTCGCCAAAAATTGGTCAACGTGAGACGGGTTTATCAGGTGCTAGGCGATCATGAAGGCATTGAGTATGTCCGTCAAGATAAACACATATCTAACGTTCAAGGAAGGATAGATTTTCAGAACGTCACGCTTAAACAAGGCGATAACGTTATTTTGAATCAAGTTAACGTAACCATTAAGCCTGGTGAAAAAGTCGGTATTATTGGACCAAGTGGTTCCGGCAAGACTACTGTGGTCCGCTTGCTTGATTTATATCTCGAGCCATCGGCCGGTCGTGTCTTAATTGACGGCGTCGATATACAAAGCGTGAGCTTGCAGGACTTAAGAAAAAATGTAGCCTGGATAAGTCAATTTCCCGAATTGTTTGCAGGCTCAATAATTGAAAATATGCGCGACGGCGATATAGAACGCGTTATTACACCTGAAGAGATTGCCTGGGCTTCGCAGGCTTCAAACGTATCGGAATTTGTGTCCAGCTTGCCGAATGGTTTGGATACTAAAATTAGCGAAAGTAGTGCTAGCCTGAGCGGTGGCCAAAAGCAACGTGTGGCCATTGCCAGAGCCCTGCTCAAACGGGCACCAATTTTGTGTATGGACGAACCAACCTCGGCTCTTGATATTAAGTCTGAGAAATTTATGGTCACTTCTATGGGACAGATTCTGAAAAATAAGACAGTTATTTTGGCAACTCACCGGATACCGCTTTTAAAGCTCATGGATACCATATACGTGCTGCATGCCGGTAAGCTTATCAATGTTAATCAGTTCGGCGGGGTGGAATCATATATTCAGCACATGGAACTAAGCGGCAATCTGTAGTTATCCACAGTTATATGAGTAATATTGCATATAAATTGACGTCTGGTAGCAATCTATGTTAAATATAAACTTAAGCATATAAAAAACAAAAATACGCTAGCAAACAAAAGAAAAGGATTTTAGTAATGTCTGAGGATCAAAATAATAATGACGGATCAGGTGTTGACTCGAGCAACGATGGCACCGGCCCAATTAGCCTGACTCCTACAAATGCAAACGATCTAGTCAGGAGCTCAACCGACCCGACTGTTGATAGCACCGGCCCAATTAGCCTGACTCCATCTGCCCAGAACGATTTAACCGGAGGCCCAGTTGTTGACGGTACCGGTCCAATTAGCGCCAGTCCATCTCTCGGGAACAAATTAACCGGAGGTTCAACAACTATTTTGCATGCTGGAGAGCTGCACAATGTAGGAAGTGCTATAACCGGCCCAAGTGACGGTAACGTCATAGACAATCCTATAACAGAACAACCTAAGCCGATTGAAGCAGGTGGTGCTCCCGGCGTCTCAATAGTCCAGCCAGCTCCATCAAGTTCTTCTGGTGGTGCCCCTCTTACCCCACCATCTTCACATATTGTTGATGGCACGGGCCCAATTAGTATTAGCCCAACTATTAATACAAGTGGATCAATCGGAAGTCCACCATCATCTACGGATGGCGGCGGTGCTGTCCCAGGTGCTCCAGTAGCTGAGCCTCCTACATCAACTAAAGACATTGGCGGAACATCGCTTGTAGCAACCACGCCACACACAGATGAATCTACCGGCTATCAGGTGTTTGGGGTGCAGGCTTCTGAACAAATGCCCATCGCTGCGGCATATCAAGCAGCTGGAGAAACAGAAGCTGAATTTTTGGCAGACAATGGTGAATATAATAACGGTGGCACCATACAAAAGGGAGCGTATTTTGAAATTCGCTCTGGCAACATTGCTAGCTACGACGCAAACATTCAGACTGTTATGAATAGTGTTAATAATCCAGGTGCTGAAGGAACAACTGGTGCGCACGTCAGTGTTACGCCTACCCCAGTTATTGCAGCAGCTCCTGCCCCTGTTACCGCTCCTGCCCCACCTGATCCAGCTGCAGCAGCAGAAGCAGTTGTTATGGGTCAGCTAACAACGTCCGCTACTAATACCGAAGCAGATGGCAGGCCAGCTCTTGGTATGGCCCCAGGCAGCACGTTAGGTGATGGCACTGGCGTTGGTGACAACGCACACGCTGACTCATCAAGTGGAGCATTAGTTTATGACGAAACAACTAATACCAAGATCAATATACCCTCGAACCTCAATGGAGATTTCAATGCTGGTGGTTACGAAGTTGCAACATCGGATTTTCTAGCTGACAATGGCGAATTCAATCTTGGTGGTAAAATTCAGCCAGGTGCACACTACGAAATTAGAGCAGATAAGGCTTTTCCAGGCGCTTCCACTTACGACATTAAGTAGTAGGTGGTATATCGCTGCTTAGAATCTGAGCTAAGGTTTGTTCAAGTTTTGGCAATCCCTCAAACTGCAGGGTATTGATACCGAAATTTCGAGCAAAAGCCAAAGTATATGGGTTTCCACTAACTATAAGTGTTGATTCCGGTGGCTCACCTATGGCTTGCAATGCACCAGCAAAAACTTCTTGGCTAAGTAAAGTCTGCGTAGTTTTTAAAGACAATGGGCTAGCTATCGTCTCAAATAGTTGATTCTCTGCATTAAAATCGTTAAGTAGTTGGGTTTCTTGCAGACCGAGATTAGCAAATACGCCGACCTTTACAAAATGTCCGTGTAAACCACGCATAAAATTGTTTATTTCTGGTGAGACACTGTCCTTACTCAAGGTAAGTGTTCCGACAGTTATATCGGGATGGCCTAACCTAGACTGAAAAGTCTCTGCAACTATACTTAAATCAACCTGGCCGTGGTAGTACTTCTCCATAAGATCGTACATTTCCTTATAAACTTCGGGACCATTGAGCTGAGCATTAGCTAGGTAATAGCCGAATTTATCGGGTGTCCAGACACTATAAAAATCAAAGAAAATCGCACGAATCATTACTAATAAGAATACCAGAATTACCCAATATCTCTATGAATTAGCGGATCTCTAGTACTACTTGCAAAAACTCTTACGCTAGCTTATTGTCTAGTTGTATGGAAACTAAAATAAAATTAGACATTCCAAAGTGGGCCGTAGGACTTTACGGAATCATGGCCCTATTACTAATACCTTGGATAATAGTTTTAGCAGAGTACTTGCCCTCAAGACATATATCTCAGCACTGGTCTACACTTTGGGTAGGCTTTGATATCCTCGAACTGATAACTATAGCTACTACTTTTTATTTCATCATTAGGCGCAAAGTCTGGGTAATCATATCGGCTACGGCTCTAGCTACGCTTCTAATTTGCGATGCTTGGGTGGACATATTAACATCGAAACGTGGCAAACAGATAGACGAGGCTTTTGTATCGGGTGCTATTGAGGTTACATTAGCGTTTATGACTTTCAGGCTGGTTTACCATATTCTTCATAAATCTACCCCTAGAAAGAACTTAAAACTTAGTTCTAAGAAACAAAAAAGCTAATTTAGCTAAAAGATTATATTATTTACCACTTGTCTATATTAATCGGCTCTGTTACACTGTCGGTGCTAGATAAGCTGCTTAGGTTCTAGAAAATATAATTGCGAAAGAGGAGCAGCTAACTGGATTGCCAGATTACCTCTTCAAGTACAAAGGAGTGTAATTACTAATGGCAACTAAACTATTTATTGGCTCACTAGCCTGGGCTACAACAGACGATAGCCTAAAAGAACTTTTCTCAAGCGTAGGCACAGTTGTGTCTGCTAATGTGATTCGTGACCGTGAGACTAACAGGTCAAAGGGATTTGGCTTTGTTGAAATGTCTTCAGACGAAGAAGCCAAAGAAGCTGTCGCTCAACTAGATGGCAAAGACCTAGACGGTCGTGCAATAGTTGTTAACGAAGCTCGACCTCGTGAAGAGCGTCCAGCAACTCGCTAATATCTATATAGATAGCGTTTAAATAAATCAATAACAAAGACAAAGTTTTTGTCGCGTCCTGGTTTGAAGAGTTAAATTTACGTCAATTTACTTCTTGACCTAGGGGCTAACTAGTCGTTAGGCTAGAGGTATTTAAATGTCAAAACTAAACAGCGCCAGGACTAAAGCAAAAAACATAGTTGGCAAGGCTTTAAAACCCTTACCACTATCTTTTCGACCTGACATTGAACTGACGCCACAAGACGTTGGTGAAGCCAGGGCTTATATTAAGAATTACTGGCCCAAAGTCGAGAGATTTCATCCAGCCGACGATGAAAGCTTGCTCGCTTTACCCAAACCCTACTTGGTACCGTCTTACAGGATAAAAACTGGCTTTGATTATAACGAGCTGTACTATTGGGACAGTTATTTCATGGTCCAAGGAATGTTAGACAAGGAGCACCAAGAACTTGTCACAGGTATTCTAGAAGACCTTATGGCTTTGTTTGAACGTTTCAAGGTTATTCCTAATGCATCTAGGACGTATCTTACTGGAAGGTCACAACCACCTTTATTAACTACATTTATTTTTGACATATACCAAGCTTATAAATTAGATGATGATTTTCTCAAACAGGCTTTGGCTGTCGGAGAAAAAGAGTATGCCACGGTCTGGATGGGTGTTAAGAAGCCCAACGAAAGACAAGTTTATCAGGGCTTAAGTCGTTATTACGATATTAATTATTTGCATGATTTAGCCGAAGCTGAGAGTGGCTGGGATATGACGCCACGCTTTGATCGCCGGGCTCTTAATTATTTGCCTGTAGATCTAAACGCTCTGCTATATAAGTACGAAACCGACTTCGCTAGAGCTGCCCGAATATTCAACGACAAACGAGCGGCTGCCAAATGGGACGATGCTGCGAAGCTTCGCAAAACAAATATGGACAAGTTGATGTGGGATCGTATTAAAGGACTTTACTTTGACTATAACTTTGTCAAAAAGAAACGCGGTGTAACATCTAGCTTAGCAGCGTACTTTCCGATGTGGGCCGGCATGGTTGACGAGAAACAGGCTGCAGCACTCGTAAAATCTCTGCGCAGGTTTGAACATAAAGGAGGGCTAGCTACAACTGACGCCCTACCTTTAGGACAATTCGTCTTGGGTAGTGTTCCAACTCAGTGGGCTTATCCCAACGGTTGGGCGCCACTACATTTCATTGTTGTTAAAGGTCTGGAACGATATGGTTATCATAAAGATGCCCGTCGCATTGCTACCAAGTGGCTCAAGGCTAATCTGGAGTGGTTTAACAACGAGCGAGTATTCTTGGAGAAATATAACGTTGTTTCACCCGAGAAACCCCCTATTAAAGGCCTCTATCCTTCACAAACCGGTTTTGGTTGGACGAATTCAGTTTTCGAACGTTTTTGCCAAGACTACGTTGACCGTCCTGAATAAACGTTCAAATTACCCCATAAATAAGGTAAGCTATAAGTAATGAGCAAGAAATTTTATGTCTGTACTTCTATTCCTTATGTGAACGGCGAGCCGCATATAGGTTTTGCTATGGAGCTTGTCCTGGCTGACGTACTTGCACGCCAGGCTCGAATTAAAGGTGATGACGTTATCTTTAGTACTGGCACGGACGAACACGGTGGCAAAGTAGCCGAAAAGGCCAAAGAAAAAGGCGTTACGCCAAAAGAATTTGCCGACGAAGTAAGCGAAAAGTTTAGAGATTTAGGGGAGTTACTTAATGTCAGCAATAATCGCTTTATTAGAACGACCGACAAAAGCCATGAAGAACGTGCCCAGCTGATATGGAAAAATCTTAAGAAGGACATATATAAGTCCAAGTATATTGGCTGGTACTGCACAGGTGACGAGGCTTTCTTTACCGAAAACGAAGTCAAAGCCAATAATGGCGTCTGCCCAGCCCATAATCAGCCTTATGAAAAGATTGAAGAAGAGAATTACTTCTTTAAACTGTCTGCTTACGAAGACAGAATCCGTGATGTGATTGAGCTGGAAAAGTTAGATATCGTACCCGAGACTAAGAAAAATGAGATTTTGAACGTTATTAACGGCGGGCTTGACGATATTAGTATCTCAAGGCCTAAAGAAAAAATTTCCTGGGGTATACCTGTACCAGGTGACAAAGACCAAGTTATGTACGTTTGGTTTGAAGCGCTTATGAACTACATTACAGTGCTTGGTTATCCTGAAAATAAGGATTTTAAAGAGTACTGGCCGGCAAATGTCCAGGTTCTTGGTAAAGATATTCTACGTTTTCACGCTGCTATCTGGCCAGCTATGCTCATGAGTCTCGACGTGCCCGTGCCTAAAAGGCTTTATGTCCACGGCTTTATAACCGTCAATGATAAAAAAATCAGCAAATCGCTCGGCAACGTTATTCATCCCAAAGATATCGTGGATAAATATGGTGCAGATGCTTTCCGATATTACTTCTTAAGACACATACCAAGCTATGACGATGGTGATTTTAGCTGGGATAGGCTAGAACAAGCCTACAACAACGAACTGGCTAACGAACTAGGCAATGCTGTTTCTAGAACACTCGCTATGATCGATAAGCACTTTAACGGTAAAATAGGCATATTAAGTCCTGCTGAACACGACACGGTGCCATACGAGGTCGCAATTGAAGAATGTCGATTTGACCGGGCTCTTGATGATGTCTGGCAACAGGTAAGGGGACTTAATCAATTTATTGACGAAGAAAAGCCCTGGAAGATTGATCCTGAAAAAGACAGAGACCACCTTAGGGAAGTTTTGGCCTATCAGATCAGCTCACTGCTACATATAGCCATACTTATTGAACCGTTTTTGCCAGATACGGCTGCCAAGATTCAAGCCATCTATAAAGATGGAATGACCTATCCAACAGCTGGCCCTTTGTTCCCTAAGTTCGATAACCCAAAGAAGTAAACAAAAAAAGCCATGGATCTAGTCGATACCCACTGTCATATCCAGTCAATTGGCTCAGACTCGGGCGAGGCCGGCACTAGGCAGTTATGGGCAAAAAGCCCGGATTTAAGTGCCGCTAAGGTTATCGCCAACGCTCACGCGCACGGAGTTAATAAGCTTATTTGCGTTGGCTGTGACTTGAGAGACAGCATCTTAGCTATAGATTTCGCACGCGACAAGCCAGAATGCTTTGCCACTATTGGCATTCATCCTCATGAAGCTAAGCGTTACGCACAAGACAAAAATGCGCTCAATCAGTTCAAGGGCCTTGCGAGCAAGGATAAAGTGGTAGCTGTTGGTGAGTGTGGCCTAGATTATTACTACGGCCACTCACCTAAAGAAGACCAAATAGAGCTGTTAAAGTTTCAAATTGAACTGGCATTACACGAAGATTTACCTCTAATATTCCATGTTCGGGACTCATTTGATGATTTCTGGCCAGTGTTTGAGCAATATGAAGGAATCAGAGGTGTTTTACACAGTTTTACAGATAATATGGCTAATTTAGACAAGGCACTGAGTAAAGGGCTCTATATAGGTGTTAATGGTATAGCCACATTTAATAAAAAGCCCGAGCAGGAAGAGGTATATAAAGCCATCCCGCTCGACAACTTACTTCTAGAAACAGATTCGCCTTACTTGACACCAGCTCCATATCGTGGTACAATAAATGAACCAATGCGAGTGGGCGTTGTAGCAGACTTTCTGTCTAAGCTAAAAAGCGAAGATCGACAAAATCTAGCTGGTAAAACTACTAAGAACGTTATAGAATTGTTTGGTATATAGAGATGAAGTCACAACCCTCACGACTATCCGGTGGTAATTCTAGGGAGCAGTTAACTCAAACTTCCGATGCGATTACCATGGAATATAATATGGTTTCCGACCTGCGCGAAGAATCAGGCCTTGTTCAAAGCGTGGTTTACAAGCGGTTGTATAGTCGTGCCCAAGACGCCGAACATGCTAACTCTACAGCTATAGCCACAGTCGATCATAATACCCAGCCTTACCTTAACCCGTTTGCTAACCTCACGTCTAACTCAGGGTTAACATATCAAGAAATATCACCTCCAGCTACTTATCAGTCTAAAAATGAGGCAGTTCTTAATCATTCTTATTCTGACCTAAACGCCAACCAGACTATTAACGCAAGCGCAACTTACCAGGAAAACCCGGACACTGCTGGCACAAAAATAGCTTATCCGGACACTAAACCTTATTCCAATGACACTAACCCAAATTTAGAGAGCATTAGAGCTCAGGTAGATTCTGCTCATGATGACAGGGAAGAGATTAAATAAAAGCCATGAATATCTTACCTAAGATAGTTAAAAACGACACTCAAGCTGGACAAGACCAAATGAGGCAGAAAATTTTACGTAGGCATGCTCAAATAGGCGGCACGCTGTTTGGTCCTGTTCCAAAAGGTCATGATCGCCAGTTCTTTTGCCTAGATCATGGTTCTTGGGTTTGGTTTGAGTCATGGAAAGATAACTCAGGGCAACAGCAAAGTCTGACTACTCGCTACGACATTCAGCCAAACGGTATCTTTAAGAGCCAAAACGGTGGCGGCTATCAGACAATATCTGATACTGAGGCAATTAACCTCGCCAAAGCCTGCGAACTTTACCTAGAACGCGTTACAACAGATTACAATAAGCGCGTTCAACCAGCCGTCTAAATCTCTAGACGGGTATAATTAAGTTTAAAGTGACCAAGACCCAATACATCTATCTAGACCATGCCGCAGCCACCCCGATTGACGAGGTTGTTGTTCAGGCAATGCAGCCGTACTTTACCCAAGATTTCTATAATCCCTCAGCAACCTACTTACCGGCTGTAAAAATAAAGCAAATACTTGAACAAGCCAGAACCAAAGTCGCTTTTTGGCTGGGAGTTAAGCCTAGCGAAATAGTCCTTACGGCTGGAGCGAGTGAGGCGAATAATTTGGCAATTCAAGGACTAATGAAGCATTATCCCGAGGCCAATCTTGTATATGGCGCGATTGAGCATGAATCTGTCATAGAGCCGTCTAAACTGTTTAACTCCCGGGAAGTTAGCGTTAAGCCAGACGGACGGATAGATATGGACGATCTCAAGCAAAAGATAGACGAAAAAACAGTCCTCATCAGTGTTATGCAGGCAAATAACGAAATAGGCACAATCGAGCCATTGCATGACATAGCCAAGTTAATCGAGCAGATCAAGGATCAAAGACGACAGTCGAATAACTCTTTGCCCTTATTCTTCCATACCGATGCTACTCAGGCAGCAAACTACCTTGACCTGCACGCCAACCGCCTAGGTGTTGATCTGATGAGCCTAAATGGCGGCAAAATCTATGGTCCTAAGCAAACTGGCGTTCTTTACGTTAAATCAGGAATCAATTTGGAGCCGCTTATATACGGTGGCGGACAAGAAAGAGGGCTTAGATCGGGTACGGAAAATGTAGCTGGCTTTTACGGCTTAGCGACAGCTCTAGACATTGTCCAAACTTCTAGACACGAGGAAAGTGAGCGTTTAGCTATTCTTCAGGCCAATTTTATCGACTTATTACAGAAAAACTCACCACATATACAAATAAATGGTTCGCTCAAGTATCGTTTGCCCAACAATATTCATATTATTTTGCCTGGTAAGGACAACGAACGGATGCTACTGGAACTCGAAAAGCAGGCTATTTTAGCTGCCGCCGGTTCAGCGTGCAGCGCAAGTAGTGAAGAACCCTCTCACGTTCTAAAAGCGATTAATAAAACAGATGATCAGGCACAGTCGTCTTTGCGCCTGACTATGGGCAGGACAACCTCAATAGAAGATGTCAAGAAAACAGTTCAAGCCATCTCTAATCTGAGCTAGTTTTATGCTTGTGGTTGGCCAAGCTTTAGTAGTATAATTTTCCTTGTAAGTAGACCCTTTAATTTCTAATTGTGAGCGAACTTCTCCAAGTAATAAGTTAATAGGGTGTAATTTAAAAACCAAGAGAATTTTTTTAAGAAAAAACCTACGGTGGGCAATTAAAATATGACAATCTGGTGGCTAATAGTTATCTTGGGCTTTATAGGTGCCTCAGGAATTGCTTTTATTTGGATAATTGTGGCCATGTCAAAATTTGCCAAAAAAGACGAAGATGGCCAAAACTTAAGCCATTCGCTGGAGAAGGCTGCTCGAGAAGATGTTGATCATATCTTTAGTGAAGACTTTAGAGAAGAACTAAGAAACCGTGGTCGCTTGCATTTTGAAAAGATTATCGGTGAAAACGCTATGTTCTTGCAGCAGGACCTTCGCTTAACTACCTCACAGTTAAACGAGTACATGAAGGCCGAGATTGTCAGTCGGCTCAAGCAGGAGTTCTCGAAGTACGAGCAGTCAATCAGTGATGCTACGCAATCGGCAATTGACTCAATCAAGAAAACTAACGAAGCAGTTGAAAGCGAACGTGGGGTCATGGCCGCGCAGATCAAGGAAGAAGTTGATAAAGCTAAGGCTGCTAGACTTGAGCATTTCGAAAACAATATGGCGGATATCGTAAATCACTACATTTTGGATGCCGTTGGACAACAGATAGACCTAAGCGACCAGTTAGAATACATTCTGTCGGATATTGAAACGAATAAGACGGCCATTCTTGAGGATATCAAAAATGGCACATGATGAGCACAAAACTACTCAAACAGAACAAGCAGACAAGCCCGAAAAAGCGCTTTATTTGCCACCAGAAGTGGTCGGATTAACAGCTATTAGCCAACTTATACGTGAACTGGAAAGTATTGACGACGTTATGCTTCAACTTAAGCTAAAGCAAGAGCCAAATACTAAGTTGCCTAGTGTTTCTGGGCTGATGAACGGCATGGTTACGGCTAATGAACTTAATTTATTACAGGAAACCGATCGAAAAAAGTTAGGCTTGTTTTTGAGCGCTATTAAAGAAAGAGCTCCTTCTATGCATATGAGCTTTAGTTCGGAGCCATCACAGCTTTTCCTAGTAAAGTTAGTGACCTGGCTAAGACAGGAAATTAACCCTTATACTCTAGTAACGGTAGGCCTGCAGCCAAATATCGGGGCGGGATGCATTCTTAGGAGTTTAAACAAGTACTTTGACCTTTCCCTGAGACAGTCTCTGGTTGAACATAAATCTAAGCTAGCCGCTTTATTAGACCCTAGCCAAGTCAAAGTCGCTGATCAGACCGCTCAAGCGCCAGTATCAAACGAAAAACCGCAGAATCAGGAGCAACCGGCACAAGACGCCGCACCACAAGGAGCCGCCGCATGAGCCCGTCTAAGCATTTCGAGAATCTGATCAAAAAAGGTAAGCCCGTTGGTGAGGTTATTTCCATAGACAGGTATTTGATCCGCGTAAAAGGGATTCAGCCTTGTACTATCAATACCCTGGTTATGTTTGAAGATGGTAGCAAGGGCTATGTTTTCCAGGTTATGCCCAATGACGTTATCGTGCTGCATATGGGTAACAAAGGCCTTGAAATTGGTATGGTCGCGGTTGTACAACACGAGGAGTTAGTCTGTAAGGTCGGCAAGGAGTTTATTGGTCGTGTCGTATCTGTTACTGGCGCACCGCTTGACGGTAAAGGACCGATCGCCGCTGACACGTCTTGGCCAGTTTTTAACACCGCTCCGCCACTATATGCCAGACAACTGATCGACAAACAGGTGGAAACCGGCGTTGGCGCTATAGATATGCTATTCCCGATTGTTAGAGGCCAGAGAATGGCTCTTCTTGGTGATACTAAATCTGGTAAAAGCACGTTAGCCACCCAGCTTGCCATTAACCAGAAAAACACCGACCAAATCGTAGTTTATTGTCTTGTAGCTAAACGCCATACCGACGTTAACACGCTGCTTAGCCGTTTAACTGAAAACAAGGCTATGGAGAAGGCTATTGTGGTCGTTTCAACTATCTTTGAATCTCTTATCATGAGCTACCTTGCTCCTTATGTGGCTTGTTCATTAGCTGAATATTTGTGGCAGAAAATGGACACCGACACCATTATTGTTTATGACGATTTAACGTCTCACGCCCATGCTTATAGGGAAATATCCCTACTTTCAGGTGTTAGCCCGGGACGTGACTCTTATCCTGGCGATATGTTCTATGCTCACTCCAGCCTGCTTGAAAGAGCTGGAAGGCTTGCCAGTAATTCTAAAACCTTGACATCAGTACCAATCGTTCACGTAGCCAACGGTGACATTACGGCTTACTTACCTACTAACATCATGTCCATTACCGACGGACAATGGATTCTAGATATGGAGACCTTCCGTAAAGGTATAAGGCCAGCTCTTAACACTGGTCTTAGTGTGACCAGAGCCGGTGGTTTAGGGCACAATAAACGTCAGAAAGATTATTCATCCAAAACTATGAAACTTCTAGCCGACTTTAGGGCGGCCGAGGAATTCTCGCGTTTCGGTTCCGAGTTGTCTAAGGAAACCGAGCAAGTGCTAACAACCGGTAAGTATGTTTTTGATGCCTTAACACAAGGGCCTGGCCAGGTTTTTAGCCTTATGGCCCAGCAATTAATGTTTAATATTATTCTTAATACTGAAGGTGAAATAGATATTAACACCTTAAAACTCAATGCACCTAAATATGCCGAGAAGATTAAGGGAGATGACGATGAAAACTACGACAAAATCTGTGACGAGCTAAAAGCTCTGTGTGTTACTAAGCCTGTCCAAAAAGCTACGTCACCAGCAGAACCAGAAGGTGGAGCGGCGGACAATAAGGGTAAAGAAGACGACAAAAAGCACGACAAACACGAGGATAAAGATAAACACGACGACAAGCATGAGGAAAAGCAGGATGAAAAACAAGAAGATAAGCCTGAAGAAAAACACGACGATGCGAAGCCAGAAGATGCCAAGCAGGAAGAGAAACAACTAGAGGGAGCTAAGAAATGAGACAGCTTCCCGATATACAGACTGACGAGTACATGATGGCAACGCTCTCTAACTTAACGGGCGTATTCCAAGGGCTTGCCAGCATGCGTATATCTCAAATTAAGGACCAGGTGCTTAAATCGACTAAGTTCTACGAACAGCTATGGGGCATTTATACCCAGATTAGAGCTGGCAACCAGTTTAGTTTTGGACGACTTCACGATGATGACAACGTCATAGATAAGGGCCTATTTATCCTTATTACCGCGGAAGGCGGCTTCAGTGGCGAGATTGACCATAAGATTATTAAGATGATGCTTGAGGACTATAAGGAAGACAAACACGACGTCATTGTTATTGGTCGTCATGGTGCCCAGCAGCTTAACCAGGCTCATGTACCATTTAAGCACTACTTTAAAATGCCTGCCAAAGACCGTAATATTAATGTTCAACCGGTTGTCGATGAGATTAAGAAATATAAGTCTAGCACTATTTTCTATCCATCGTATAAATCCCTACTAGTTCAAGACATTAAGAAGGTAGAAATACTAAGCGCAGTTAACGAACTTGGTGAAAATACTGAAGTCAGTGATGATGTGATTAACGAGGACACGTATATTTTTGAACCCAGCACCTTTTACGTTGTGGCACACCTCGAGCGCAGTATGATTAAAATTACACTCAGCCAGCTAATCCTTGAATCCAAGCTAGCCCAGTATGCTTCACGTTTCCAAGCTATGCGTTTTGCCAACGACAAGGCTACTGAAGATCAAAAGACCTTCCATATGGAGTATAACCGAGCTAAGCGTGCCATCAAGGACGCCCGTTTGAAAGAGATTATTAGCGGCATGAGAGCATCGAAAGGAGCACCAACATAATGGCGGGCCATGTAATCAGTATCAAAAACTTCGTTGTTAAAGTTATGTTTGACGAAGATTCACCGGGACTTAATGAGCTTATATACCTAGATAACGGCTTTGACACTGAACTATTTGTTGATCACCTTGAAACAGGTGGTGTCGCTTTTTGCTTAAACATCCACGGTGACCTTCGAATTACAAAAGGCATGGGAGCAAAACGTACCGGCAAAGGAATAGAAATTCCAATTGGACCAGCCACCATTGGGCGTGTATTTAATGCTCTTGGCCAGCCACTCGACGGCAAACCTCAGGTTAGCGGTGCGGATGCAATCTGGAAAGATATCCTTAAGATGCCTGATGCTAAACCCGATTTCTCGGTCAAGAAACCAGAGATTCTTGAAACCGGCATTAAAGTTATAGATTTCTTTACACCTTTTGTTAAGGGCAGTAAAGTCGGCATTATCGGTGGTGCTGGTGTCGGTAAAACCGTGCTTACTATGGAGCTTATTAACAACGTGGCCACAACCGGCGGCGGTTTGTCTTACTTTGCTGGTATTGGGGAGCGTATTCGTGAAGGTCACGAACTTTACGAGACTCTTAAAGAAAACGACCTTCTTAAAAACACCTGCATGTTCTTTGCGCAGATGAATGAAAACCCTGTCCAAAGATCGCTTGTCGGTGTCTCTGCTGTTGCCTCAGCTGAATACTTTAGGGATCATGAAAATAAGGATATCCTCTTCTTTGCAGATAATATGTATCGATATATCCAGGCTAAGAACGAGCTGTCGACCATCCTTGACCAAGTGCCTAACGAAGGTGGTTACGAGCCGACAATATTCAGTGACGTTAAGAGTCTTCAGGACCGTTTAACGTCCAATGAAAATGGTTCAATTACTTCAGTTCAGACAATTTATGTGCCGGCCGATGACGTGAGCGATCCGGCGGTGCAGTTTATCCAGCACGAAATGGATTCAATTATCCTTCTAAGTCGTAAAGTGGCCGAGCAAGGTATGCGTCCATCTGTTGACCTAACCGCAGTTAACTCTTCACTCTTAACACCTGAAATTGTTGGTGATAGACATTACGTCTTAAGTGTTCAGGTTCAAGCTTTAATTCAGAAGTATGAATCACTTAAAGGCATTATCGCCATTATTGGCGAGAACGAATTAAGTGCCTCGGACCGATCTGACTATAACAAGGCCAAGAAATTAATTCAGAACTTCAGCCAGAACATGACTGTGATGACCAAGCACACCGGTGTACCAGGAGAATTCTCAACCAGGGAACAAACCTTGAAGAGCATTGAAGAGATCCTAGTATGAGCGATAACGGTGGTGACACAGCAGAGCAAAAGTCTCTTGATGATCAGGAAGAAATTAGTCGAGCCGAACAAGAGAAAGACAATAACGCTGAAAAATTAGGCGATAAGCTAAAAGATAACAAAGACCTGATTATGCACGTTAAGGTAGCTTCGCCTTTTCGTGATTATTATGACGGCAAAGCTTTTTCAATTAGCGCAGAAGACGGAACTGGACCTTTTGATATCCTGCCCAAGCATCATAACTTCATTTCACTTTTAAACCCATGTGAAGTAGTCGTAAGACAAGCCGGCAGTAATAACGAAGAACCTATCCGCCTGCGCATAGACGGCGGACTTATGCACGTTAAAGCCGACGAAGTCTTGGTATTCTTAGACGTCTAGTCTGAGCCAAAAACTCTAGATCGGCGAGTCACTATTCTTAGGAAAACAGTGTTTACGTGCATACAGACAATAATAATTATTAAAGCAGCCACCACGTCTCCGCCAGCGTGAACAAGACTACCGGCATGAAGACTGTGATGAGACAAGTTGATACAGTGAGGAATAATTCTTTTCGAGAAGTAATCTAGGAAAAACAGCCACAGTATGACCGCAACCAGTCGTATAAGCAGTACTTTTACTGTAGTTTTAATCAGGGCGTCACGTTTGGAGTGAACATAATCCAGCTGTCTATTGAAGCGTTTAACATCGTTTATCAGGCTAATTAAGAGATCAACGACAAAGTAGACGATAAGTCCAATAAAACCCCAGAAAAGTATAAGTGGCCAAGTGTTTTGCAAGGAGTTGCTAGTTGCAGCCACGTTTTGTCCTGGTAAGGTCAGGACTGATTGACTGTGCGAATTACCGTTAGGATGCAAGATTAACTGACTGTAGCCGCCATCTTTCAAAATTAAAGTTAGGATGACCCAAGCACACAAGGTTATTGCGCTCACGACGCAAATCAAAAGACTTAACCAGGACGGTATGAAAATTTGATAAAATCGTTTACGTTCAGACATTTAATTAATTTATCTAACTGTTTATTTATAACTTTACTTATTAGTATATGGCATAAGAATCGGTTTTATGAAATAAATTATAAACTTTGTTAAGATAGTCTAGCTATGAACAAGACTGTTTACGTCGGTATGAGCGGAGGCGTTGACTCCTCATTAAGCGCTGCTTTATTAAAAGAGCAGGGCTATAACGTGGTTGGTGTCTATATGAAGAACTGGAGCAAAGACCTGCCTGGTTTTGTCTGTCCCTGGAAAGAAGATTACCAAGACGCTAAAAGAATTGCCGTTAATTTAGGCATAGACTTTAAGATGTTTGATTTCGAGAAAGAGTACAGACAAAAAGTTGTTGATTACATGGTTAAAGAATATTCATTAGGCCACACTCCTAATCCTGACATTATGTGTAACCAAGAAGTTAAGTTTAAACTTTTCCTAGACACTGCTCTAGGCGAAGGAGCTGATTTAATAGCTACCGGACATTACGCTAGGATTAAAGACGGGCAGTTATTTACTGGACTAGATGATTCTAAGGACCAGTCTTACTTTTTATACCGAGTAACCAACGAAGCTTTAAAAAAGAGCCTTATGCCAGTCGGCTCCTTTCCTAAAACCGAAGTAAGAGCTATGGCCAGAACCATGAATCTAGCCACGGCCGACAAAAAGGACAGCCAAGGAATTTGTTTCGTTGGCAAAGTTGGTATCAAAGAATTTTTATTAAATGAACTTGGGCCACAAGAACACGGTCCAATAATTGATCAAAGTGGTAAAGAAATAGGCAGTCATGACGGCGCTATTTTCTACACAATCGGCCAAAGACATGGTCTAAATATAGGTGGCGGCTTGCCGTATTACATTAGTCATAAAAACATGGATACGAATACAGTTTATGTAACAACTAACTTAGACGACGCAGGCTTATGGCGAGATAAGATTATCTTAAATGATATTCACTGGATCAATCAAGCAGCCAAAGCCGGCAAGGAATATAAAGCCAGACTCAGATATAGAGGACCACTTGTGCCAGCAACAATAGAAGGCAAAAATCTTATTCTAAAGGAACAAGTTAGAGGGGTAGCTGCCGGACAGTCAGCCGTAATCTACAACCAAGATAAAATCTTAGGCGGCGGCATAGTTACCTGATTTTAGTATCTAATGCTACAATTTAACAGATATGACAGCACAGGAAATACGTAAAGCTTACTTAGATTTCTATAAAGAACGTGGACATACCATTATTCCGCGTGCCCAACTTGTGCCGCTTAACGATCCAAGCACACTTTTTACCGGTTCTGGTATGCAGCCAATGATTCCATATTTACTTGGCGAAGACCATCCTGAAGGCAAACGACTGGTCGATAGCCAAGTTTGTTTGCGCGCTCAAGACATTGAGGACATCGGTGATGATAAACACACTACAATTTTTGAGATGCTCGGAAACTGGAGTTTGGGTGATTATTTTAAAACAGATCAAATAGCATGGATTGCCGAATTCTTATTTGACGTTGTTGGCCTAGACCCGCAAAAAGTTTATATATCTTGTTATATAGGTAACGAAAAGTACCATATCCCACGCGACGAAGATGCTATTAAGCTATGGCAAGCAGAGTTTAAAAAACGAGGCGTTGAATCCAAAGTTGTAGAGTTAGGTGCTGCTTCAAACGGCGATAAGCTCGGCATGCAAGGTGGCCGCATTTTCTTATACGACGGCAAAGAAAACTGGTGGAGCCGTAACGGTGACGAAGAAGGTACACTTGTGGGCGATCCATGCGGGCCTGATTCTGAAATGTTTTATGACTTTGGCGAACAATTTCATGACGAAGCCAAATGGGGCAAACCCCACCCAGCCAGCGATTCTCCACGTTTCTTTGAAATAGGCAACAACGTCTTCATGGGTTATAAAAAAATATCCGAAGGTGAGTTTGAACCACTTGCAGCGCCCAATATCGATCACGGTTCAGGGCTCGAGCGTATTGCCGCTGCTAGTCTAAACAACCCCGATGTTTTTAAGATCAGCCTGATGAAACCGCTTATTCAAAAACTAGAAGCAATATCTGGTGAAAACTATGAGAGCCATACCGAAAGCATGCGCGTTATTACCGATCATTTACGTGCTGCTACTTTTCTAGCAGTGGATGGCGTAAAGCCAAGCAATAAAGAGCAAGGCTACGTTATGCGAAGGTTACTTAGGCGAGCAATTCGTTTCGCATTCGAACTAGGTGTTGAACAGAATTTCTTAGAACAAATTGTACCGGTAATTGCTGACTTATATAAAGATGACTTTCCAGAAGTTGCGGCTCACCATGATGAAGTTATAGAAATTCTTGTGAAGGAAGAAAAAGTTTTCCGTCAAACTCTTCGTAAGGGACTTAAAGAATTTGAGAAGATGTATCCCGAAAGTGGCGACAAGTCTATTAGCGGCGAAGATGTTTTCAAACTTTATGATACATACGGTTTTCCTTGGGAGCTTGTTATTGAAGAAGCCTTTACTAGGGGCATTGGTGTACCTAAAGATTGGAAAAGAGGCTTTGACAGCAAAATGGATGAACAACGTTCGCGCAGCCAAACAGCCGCTAAGGGCGTATTTAAGGGTGGTTTGGGCGGTCAAACGATGCAACACAGAAAATACCACACAGCAACACACCTGATGTACCAGGCGCTTCGACAGGTGCTAGGAGATCATGTTATCCAACGAGGCTCAAATATTACCGAGGAACGTCTTAGGTTTGACTTTAGCCACCCCGAAAAGGTGACACCGGAGCAAATCAAACAAGTTGAAGACATAGTTAATGAGCAAATTAATAAAGACCTAAAAGTTTCATTTCATGAGTATCCAACAAAAGAAGCTATGAACATGGGTGCTCTAGGCCAGTTTGGTGATCGTTATGGTGACACGGTTAAGGTATATAAGATGATTGCAGATGGAGTAGACAAACCATTTAGCTTTGAAATCTGCGGTGGTCCGCATGTTGACCACACGATACAGCTCGCCGAAGACGGTAAAAGTTTCAAGATAATAAAAGAAGAAGCCAGCTCAGCCGGAGTTCGACGAATTAAGGCTGTACTTCAGTAAATAAAACTAAGGGCCTGGGGATAAACCCACCTCTGTAGTTATTAAGTAAAGTTAATTTTAAGCTCGGATAACTACCATTATCTTGTTATCTGTTTTAAAATAATGCATATGCTAAATAAGTTTAAGACGCTCGGGGGCAGCTTAGCAAAGCGCGCCAAGAATGGTGTAAGCACTGCGACAGAAGCCGCCAAAAACCGAACGACTTCGGGTGGTGTAAGCGTTGATAAAGACGGCAAATATCTAGTTGCTCTGGATATAGGCACTGAGTTTGTTAAAGCCCTGATAGCTAAAGCTAACGAAGAAGATGGGACAGTTGAAATTGTTGGTGTAGGCAGAACTCACCAATCACTCAGCGATATGCAATCTGGCGCTATTTCAGATATTGCCGGAGTTGTTGAAAATTGCGACAAGGCTCTAAATCAGGCAGAGACCCAGGCAGGTGTCAGCGCTCGAACTTGTATTATTGGTATTGCCGGCGAGCTTGTTAAAGGTACAACTACCACAGTTAGGGTAGCCCGCAAAGATTCAACAAAGCCATTAGATATTAGTGAAATGGAAAAGATTATCAATCTTGTTCAGACTCGAGCTCAAGATAAAGCTAAGCAACAGTTGGCTTGGGAGCTTGGCGGTAAGGAAGTTGACGTACGCCTTGTTAACAGCGCGCTTGTTAGCATTGAAATCGACGGTTATCCAGTAACTAACCCAATTGGCTTCCAGGGTAGAGATGTAGTTGTTCAGCTTTATACAGCTTTTGCCCCCATGATACATATCGGTGCTTTAGAGAAGACAGCCCAGGAGCTTGATCTAGATTTACTTGCTGTTGCAGCCGAACCATTTGCTGTTGCAAGAGCTGTTATAGGTAATAACACCAACCAGAACCTTAGCGCCATATTAATGGACGTAGGTGGTGGTACAACAGATATTGCCGTTATTAACGAAGGCGGCGTTCAAGGTACCAAGATGTTTGGTATTGGCGGACGAGCCTACACTCATGCTGTTGAAAGAGATCTTGGGGTTGAATTTACAGAGGCCGAAGAACTTAAAGTTGGCCTTAGCAATAACTCAATTCCTGCGAGCAAGCGTCCTGCCATAGAAACTGCTCTTGGCAAGACTGCCGAAGTTTGGATGGGTGGTATTGAACTGGCATTAAGTGAATTCGATAAACTCGATCATTTACCTAGTCGTATGTTCCTTTGTGGTGGTGGTTCTTCACTCGACCTGCTTATGGAAAGACTTGAGCAGACCGAATGGTACAAAACCCTGCCTTTTACCCGTAAGCCAAGCGTGCATCATATCCGACCCGGCCAAGTTGCTGGTATCACCGATAAAACGGGTGATGTTAACGACCACACCTTCATTACAGCCATGGGATTACTACGAGTTGGCATGGATACACAACAATTTTCCGGTGAAAGTGAGTCAATTCGCGATAAAATTGATAAAATGTTAAGCGTATAAACAATATGGCAAATTCAGACAAAGATACAATCTACGTCGACATCGACGACGAAATAACCGGAATCATAGACAAGGTTAAGAATTCTAAGGGCAAAGTTATTGCCGTAGTCTTACCTAAGCGTGCGACTGTCTTCCAGAGCGTAGTTAATATGAAGCTCCTTAAAAGGGCAGTTGATGGCGACAAGAAAAACTTAGTCCTTATTACTTCTGAAGCAGGCTTATTACCTCTTGCTGGCGCAGCTGGTATACACGTAGCTAAAACACTTACATCCAGACCGGAAATACCATCTGCACCGAAGGCTTTCGTAGATAGTGACGAGGCTATAGATGAAGATACTGGAATTGGTAGCCCTGATGACGATGAACTTGACCAAAATAAGCCAATTGGGCAGCTTGCTGGAGATACAGCTGCTGCTACTGCTGGCGCAGACGGCGTAGAAACCCTGATGCTAGATAACGAAGATCCTGTTGAAGATAAAACCAAAGATGCGGCCAAAGAGACCCCAGCCGACAAGAAGAAAGATAAGAAAGCTAAGAAAAGTAAGAAAATACCTAACTTTAATAAGTTCCGACTTATCTTAATTATTGGCATTATAGTTTTGATCGTCTTGATTGTTCTCTTCTTTATACTTAATTCTTCACTCAAAAAGGCGACGATTAATGTCAAGACCAATGCCACTAATGTCGATGCTAGTTTGAGTCTAAATCTGGAAACAGGCGGCACATTTGAGCCTTCTAGTTCGACTTTGCCAGCTAAGGTAGAACAGCAACAAAAGTCTTACCAGCAAACGGTTAATACCACCGGTCAAAAGAATGAAGGAAATGAAGCCACGGGTACAATTCAAATGACCGCTCAAGAATGTAATGCTACCAGTTTCCCACCAACTGTACCTGCAGGTACTGGAGTAAGTGCTAACGGACAGACATATATAACTCAACAAGATACAACATTCAGCAATCAAGGAACTCACACTGGCAATAGCTTTAGCTGTCAAACCTTTACCGCTAACACCAGCACACCCATAACGGCTCAAAGCCCTGGTTCTGCATATAACGCTAGCGGTGTTACCTTCAACGTAGCAGGTAGTTACGGTAGCTACACCGTCAGCGCCAGCGGTTCAGCTTCTGGCGGTACGGATAACATCGTCCAGACCGTTAATCAGAACGACATCAATAATGCTAAGGCTAAGATAAGTACTGGCACAAGTAGCGGAGCCAAGAGTACACTGGACTCAGAATTGAAGAGTTCAGGCTATTACCCAATTCCAGCAACCTTTAATTCAGCCGCACCAAATGTCACTTCATCGGCTCAGGTTGGACAAGCTGCTAGTAGTGTTACAGTTACCGAAGACCTAACCTCCAGTATGTTCGGCGTACCTAAGGGTAATCTAAATAGCCTTGTAAATACTGCGATCAAAAACCAGATAGATACTTCCAAGCAAAGCATTTTAGACAATGGCATTAACACTGCCACATATAATGTTGAGAATCAAACTATGAGCAATGCCCAAGTATCAATGAGTGTCGTAGCAGTCGCTGGTCCTGATCTTAATATAAACAGCATTAAGAAAAATGCTGAAGGTCATAAGGCTGGAGATATCCAAAGTCAGCTCTCAACGAATCCGAATGTCACTGGTGTTACAGTCAGCTTTAGTCCTTTCTGGGTAGGTTCTGCACCAAGCAATCCTTCTAAAATTAAAGTTGATATAGCTAAGCCTACGACCACTCAAAAGAGTAATTAACATGGCTAACCTTGAGCCCAAGTCAATCCTGGCGCTTGATTTTGGCTCAAAGCGCATTGGTGTGGCATTATCTTCAGTTATAGCCTGTCTCGCGCATCCTTTAATGACTCTTGAAAATAACGACGGCCTAATAGATAGTCTCAGCATGATCATCAAAGACGAAAATATTATTCAAATTATTGTCGGTTATCCAAGAAATTTAGACGGCCAACCAACCGCACAGACCAAAGAAATTGAAGCTTTTGTAGAAACTTTGAAAAAGCATTACGACTTGCCAATTGATTTTCAAGATGAGTCGTTAACATCTGTTAAAGCCGAAGCAGAACTTGAGTATTCTAAGAACTTGCTAAAAGCTGATGTTGATTCGCTAGCCGCAACCTATATACTTACCGACTGGCTGGCTGATCATGATAATATAGGGACGTTTGATGAAGTATAAGGTAGGACATAAAAGATCACGCAGGCTACCTAGACGAGTCTGGGGACTCTTTATAGTTGTAATCGTGCTTGCAGTTGGCGGCGCAATTATTGCTCAATCGACATATAACAAAGATTTAAAACCAGTCAGCAGCAGCCAAGCAACTCAATTATTCACGGTCAGTGAAGGCAGCTCTGTCAAAGAGATTGCCCTCAAACTACAGAAAGACAAGCTAATCCATAGTTCTTGGGCTTTTCAGCTATATGTTCATGCACACAACTTAAACGATAGCCTTCAAGCTGGTACGTACGATCTTTCGCCCAGCCAATCCTTATCTGATATCTCATCAATACTAACTCATGGCAAGGTTGCGACTAAATTAGTTACGATTTTGCCTGGAGTCAGAATAGACCAGGTCAAAGCCGATCTAATTAACGATGGATTTTCACCTGCTTCCGTTAACAGTGCATTAGACCCCAGCCAATACTCTGACTTGCCGGTGCTAGCTTTCAAACCAGCTTCCGAAAATACTCTGGAGGGCTTGCTCTGGCCTGACTCCTTTGAAAAGCAAGCTGACACCAGTCCCTCTGTTATTATTCGCGAATCATTAGAAGAAATGGGCCAACATTTAACACCAAGTCTGCAAGCTTCTTTTGCCGCCGAAGGCTTATCCACCTATCAGGGCTTAACTTTGGCTTCAATTGTTAATCAGGAAGTAAGTAAGCCAGGCGATCAGGCTCAGGTTGCACAGGTATTCTTAAGTCGCTTGAAGGCTAATATGTCACTAGGTTCAGATGTCACGGCTGACTATGGCTCAATTGCCGCCGGCCACGCACCAAGTTTGACCTTTGATTCACCATATAACACGCTAATACACACCGGCTTACCACCTACGCCAATCAGTACAGTTACTGCCTCGGCATTAAACGCAGTTGCTCACCCAGCACCAACTAATTGGCTGTATTTTGTGACTGGAGATAACGGAATTACTTACTATTCGACAACGCTTGCTCAGCACCAGACACAAACCAGTCAATATTGCCATAAGTTATGTGGACAATAACAGCTCTTGAATCTACTGTGAAAATTGATACAATATAGTGGTAATGATTTTACAGAGGTAGAAGGCTTTTTTACTACTGTAAGCTCACTACAAATTACTTTTGATAAATTTTTAGGAGGAGTTTGTATTAGTACAACTTCTACAACCTCGGTAGCTGATGGTCTCGTTAGACCCTCAAACTGCCGAACACAGTTAAATACAAAGCGTAAAATAGCCAAGGCTTCTATAACATCTGTAAAGGCTCGTAATAAGAAGTACGGTTTTGTTATAGCCAATGTTCTAATAGTGACTCTTATCGTATTTTTTGTGATTAACGGAAGCCAGAAGAGCAGTGCTTCGGCTTTTGCTTTAAATAATGCTACACCCGCGGCCTCAACTGCCGATCCGGTTGACCAGGTATCAGCATCAGATATTGCTCTTACGGTTGCCCAGATGAGCGATTTACCTGAAACTACGGCCGTAGCTAATCAGGCGCAAACAGCAGCTGCCGATATAGCTATGTCTAATATGGCTAACACTATTGTATCCAAGCCTGAAGTTGTAGCTACTGCACTTAAATCTAAAGCAGATATTTTTAATTACACCTCTGTTGCTGGAGACAGTGTTGCATCTTTAGCGACAAAGTTTGGCATTACCTCAGACAGCATAATGTGGTCAAACAATTTAAATAGTAATACCTTAAATCCAGGTACTAACCTTATAATTCCACCAGTTAATGGCATAGTCTACATCGTTAAAGCTGGCGATACTCCAGCTAGTCTGGCAGCACAGTACAAGACCAGCCAAGCTCAGATAATCGCATATAACGACGCTGAAATTGGTGGTTTGACAATGGGTGAACGCATTATTATTCCCAATGCAACCATGCCTACTGCTGGTACTAGCAACGCTGCAGATGCTGAATCTGCAACCTCTGCAGCTGGAGTTGGTTTCCCTTGGGGCAGCGGTCCTATATACGGCAACAACGGCTATGACTTTGGTTATTGTACTTGGTATGTTGCAACTCAGATTTCTGTACCAAGCAACTGGGGCAACGCCGCAACCTGGGCTTACTATGCTTCTCTAAGTGGTTGGAACGTATCACTTACTCCAACGGTAGGCGCAATTGCCCAAACTGCAGCAGCTGCCGGCGGCGAAGGTCACGTAGCAGTTGTTGATGCTGTCTCACCTGATGGCTCTCAAATCCAGATTAGAGACATGAACGGTGTTGCTGGTTGGGACCGAGTCGGTTACAGCGGCTGGATACCAGCAACAACCTTCCAGCACTTTATTACGCATTAAAGCTTATTATAAAAAGAAAAAGGCCGCATGAGATTTTGTTTAGAGTGTTTGTTGCTAGGCGTAAAACCAAGCAGTAACTTCTAAGTTATACATGCGGCGCATGCCTCCAGGGTCTCAAGAGTAAAACTCGAGCGTCTTTATCCTAGAGGGCTTATTCGTCTAATTGAGCGCTTTTACTACGTCTTGTCATCATCGATAGATGATGTGCCTTATGCATTGATCAACCAACGGTGGATGTACCAAAAAATCTCAAGCATGCATGTAACAACGACGATGATCGTGCATGCGATGTAGGCAAGCCAGAGTAAACCAAACAGATCCAGGATTGGAGAGAAACTCTTGTAGGTAAGAGTAGTCTTGTTACCGCCGAAGAACAGCTCGATAAACTGACAAGTTGGTATTAGTACGATGACACAACCGACTGCCGCGAACAGACACTGCCTAATATATTGCATAGCTTTCCTCTCGGAACCAGTGGATGTTTATAGTGGGTGGAACACGTTGGCGAAACTTGCTACAGCCGCGAATCCGTATGCAAACCCGAGACGATTATCCTTTTCCAGAAAACCGAGTGAATACACCAGAAATGCGATAATGAACATCTTTGAAAATGCTATGTAGACCTCTTGAAAGATGATTCACCTCTCTTAAAAAGTACTTCGACAACTTGACGAATATGAATATAATAATATATTATTATAGATTGGTCAATATAAGTAAGACTTAGTGAGCGCTAGAGATGTGATTAAATCCTCCTCACCTAGCCAATCCAAGTAGTATCGGTTAATCTTAAGATAGTATGATTTTTATAGACAAAGCCGAAGTAATCGTTAGAGCTGGCAATGGTGGCAATGGTAAGCTTAGTTTTCGTCATGAAAAATATGTCGCTAAAGGCGGACCAGACGGTGGTGACGGTGGCAATGGCGGTGACGTTATCTTTCAGGCTAGCCGCAACCAAAATACCCTTACTGCTTTTAGGTATCAAAAAGAACTTAAAGCCGATGACGGTGAAGCTGGCAATAAGCGCAAACAGCACGGTAAAGCTGGCCAAAACCTAATAATTGCCGTACCTGTCGGTACGGTTATTACAGACGACAAGGGCAAGATACTGGCTGACTTAATCGAAGATCAAGCAGAATTTTTAGTCGCCAAAGCCGGCAAGGGTGGATTTGGTAACGCCCACTTTATTTCTTCCCGTCGCCAAGCGCCAAACTTTGCCGAAAAAGGCGAACCTGGCGAGACCTTAACCTTAAATCTTGAAATCAAGATGATTGCCGATGTTGGTTTAGTCGGACTGCCTAATGCAGGTAAAAGCACGCTCTTATCTAAAATCAGTAATGCCCGCCCTGAAATAGCCGATTATCCATTTACTACACTTACGCCCAACCTTGGCGTAGTAGATATAGATAAAGATAACTCTGTCTTGTTCGCAGATATTCCAGGTTTAATTGAAGGAGCAGCCGAAGGCAAGGGGCTCGGTCATGACTTTCTTCGCCATGTCGAAAGAACCGCGGTTATTTTGCATCTTATTGATTCCTATAGCAATGACGTGGCTAAAGATTACCTAACAATTCGTCAAGAAATTGAAGCTTATTCGAAAGATCTTAGTAAAAGACCTGAACTAATTGTCTTAACTAAAATTGATGGACTAGATAAGGATATAGTTGCTGATCATATGGCTAGTCTCAAAAAAGTCGCAAAAAGAACCAGCAAAATAACAGCGATATCTTCAATCGCAGGAGAGAATCTGAAGGAAATGCTATATCAGGTTAAAGATATCGTTGCTAAGCAAAAAGGTAAGGTTAAAGCTAAGAAAGAGAAGTACGTCACTCCCGTAATAAGCCTAGCCGACACCGGTGATAAATGGCAGATTAAAAAGAGTGGCAAGATATTTATTGTTACCGGTAAGAATATTGAGAGGTTTGCTCACAGAACAGACTTTAGTAACACTGAAGGCGTACAAAGGTTAAGAGACATTATGCGCAGAAGCGGAATTATGCACGAACTGGTTAGAAGAAATATTAAGCCTGATCAAATAATTCAGGTAGGTGATAAAGACGGCCAAAAATTCGAGTACTAGATAAGCAAAAGTCTCGTTCCATTGCCTTAATTATTACTAAATGGCATAATATAGTATATGTCAATTGAGAGTAGCTATTTAAGCATTGTCACCAAAAATGTTATTAAAGATCAGGAAATTTCTGGCTTGAATAAGCTTACGGGCGCGGAAGGTTTGGAAGACCCTTCACGTAAACAATTTATTGAAGAGTCTCTTATAAAAAGCCACCTCGAAAGACCTACTAGATTTAGTTTGGACTTAGGCGAGATTGGTACTTTGCATCCCATAGATAAAGCCAAGGGTCATTGGGTTAGAAATATTGAGTACCGAGGAATCATGGGCCATCTAGTTAGAGGTGAAGTTACTGATGATTCAGGCAATGACATAACCAGCAAAATAACAGCTGAAAGAGTTTTATCTCTTCTTGGTGTTGTTTATGAAGACATGCCTGGAATATGGCATAGAAAAAATCAAGAAGCCCAAAAAGCAAGAGTACAGCTATACTTTCTGAGCCACACCATGCTCGACTTGCTTAATCCTAACACTAAATACACTAAACGCAGGTCTTAAGAGTCTTTTAATATATTGAAGTGTTAAACTGGTAAGACTTAAATATGTCTGCCAGTTTTTTATTTTATGACCTAGAAACAAGTGGTTTTAGCCCAAGGCAAGCTAGAATAATGCAGTTTGCCGGCCAAAGAACCGACATGGACTTAAAGCCCATTGGCGAACCTTTTAATTTTCTAATAAAAATAGGTTCGGACATACTGCCAGATCCCGATGCCGTACTTTTAACCGGCATAACGCCTCAGCAAACATTGACCGATGGCCTTAGCGAAGCGGAATTCTTAAAAGTCTTTTATGAGGAGATCGTACAACCGGAAACAATCTTTATCGGCTTTAACAGTATTCGCTTTGATGATGAATTTATGCGTTTTCTTAATTACCGTAATTTTTACGATGCTTACGGCTGGCAATGGAAAGATTCACGTTCAAAATGGGACTTACTTGACGTTGTGCGTATGACCAGAGCTCTTAGACCGGGTGGCATAGAATGGCCATTTGCATCTGATGGCAAACCAACAAATAAATTAGAGTTCTTAACCAAAGTTAATAAAATTGATCACGTCGGTGCTCACGACGCATTAAGCGACGTAAACGCAACAATTGCCGTAGCGAGGCTAGTTAAAGATAAACAGCCAGACTTATTTAAATACTTGCTTTCAGTTCGTGACAAAAAATCCGTTCAGCGGCTGGTCGAGAAAAATGAGCCATTTGTTTACACGTCCGGACACTTTTCAAGTGAATTCATGCATACCACGGCCGTAATACAGCTTGTTCCCAGTCCAACTAACGGAGCGGTTTTAATTTACGACTTAAGGTACGATCCATCACCATTTCTTAAAATGTCGGTTGATAAACTCATCGAAGCCTGGAAATACACCAAAGATCCAAACGCTCTTAGGCTGCCAGTAAAAACTTTGAAATACAATCATGCACCAGCCGTTGCGCCACTAGGAGTTATTAAAGACAAACAGACTCAAGCAAGAATTGGCCTTGAGCTTAAGACTATCGAGGCTAACTTAAGTATCCTAAAAGATAACCACGCCCAGTTTGCGAAAAGCATACTGGAAGCTACTAACAGACTTGATCAAGCTAGATCCAAAGAGCAAGTATCGTTAGTTGAAGACGAGCTAACCGTCGACGAACGTTTATACGGGGGAGGTTTTTTCTCAAGCAATGATACGAGAACTATGGCTCAAGTAATAAATTCGAAACCAGATCAGTTAAATGAATTAGTAGATAAGTTTGACGACCAAAGATTGAAACTACTTTTACCACTGTATAAAGCCCGAAATTTTCCTAAAAGTTTAAATAGTGAAGAATCTGCCGCATGGGAAAAGTTTTGTAGCCTTAAGCTCTTAAGTGGTGGCGAAAAAAGCCGTACAGCAACTTACTTCGCAAGACTTAACGAGCTAAAAGACTCGACTAAGGACAAAAGCAAGCAATATTTAATTGAAGAGCTTATGCTCTATGGCCAATCACTCTTACCAACCGACTAAATGCTTAGATAGTCTGCTGTTCGAGTAGCATTTCAATAAATGCTCGAGCTGACTTTTTGATAGCAGTTTTGTACTTAGCCCAAACACCAGCTACTGCAATCATAATTGCGGCTAGTATGCCCATGACGACATAAAAAGATAGTTGTATATTTGTTCCCGGTATAAAACCGCCAACGATAAAGTTGTACATATGGTGCCCCTTATTTTGTGAAAGATTTATTAAAAGTTTACACTTTGTGGCCGCATTGTCAATAATATTATTAAATAAGCTTATGCTTAAAAGATATTACTTTTTAGAAAAGTGTTTATTTATATAGCTTAAGGTACTCGCTTTTGCCTGTGTTTTGCTGTATAATTCTGGGCCGTATAACAGAGGGAGAAAACTTGCCTGACAAGATAACGGTTAAAGGTGCTCGTGAACACAATCTAAAAAATATCGATGTAGATATTCCGCGCGACAAATTAATCGTCATTACTGGGCTTAGCGGTTCCGGCAAGTCAAGTCTGGCTTTCGACACTATTTATGCCGAAGGACAAAGACGCTACGTTGAATCTCTTAGCTCTTATGCCCGTCAGTTCTTGGGGCTAATGGAAAAACCGGATGTTGATCAAATCGACGGTCTGTCTCCCGCTATTTCGATAGACCAAAAGTCTACTTCTAGAAATCCTCGCTCAACCGTTGCAACGGTTACCGAAATTTATGACTATTTAAGACTTTTGTTTGCTCGGATTGGTGTACCGCATTGTCCAATCGATGGTAATCCAGTTGTCAGGCAGACTTCGACGGGAATTATAGATAAAATTGTAAGCGCGTATGATGGCAAAAGGATTATGGTTCTCGCCCCAGTTGTTATAGATAAAAAAGGAGCTTTTGAGCACATTCCAGAGCAATTTATGCGTGTTGGTTTTGCCCGAGCTCGAGTCGACGGCGTGGTTTACGCACTTGATGAATTCCCCGAGCTTGATAAAGCTTATCGTCACAGAATTGAAATAGTCATCGATCGCCTAGTTAATAACGAAGAAAATCGCACTAGACTGGTTCAGTCGGTTGAGCAAGCTCTTGAAGTGGCTGAAGAAAGAGTAGTTATCCTCGATGCCGATAGCGACGACACTTCGTCATATAGCCTCATGTACGCTTGTCCTCAGCATCCTGAAATAAATATTCCTGACCTTGAACCGCGTACGTTTAGCTTTAACAGCCCGCACGGTGCCTGCCCAGTTTGTACAGGGCTTGGTAGTCGACTTGAAGTTGACCCCGAACTTGTCATACCAAATGGCCGCCTAACCATAGCAGAGGGTGCTATTAGGCCGTACAACCGTATCAACGTAGATAACTGGTATATGAAGAAACTACAAGCCGTAGCTGACCAGTATGGTTTTAGCTTGCAGGTACCAACTAGTGATCTGACTGAGGAGCAAATGAAAATAGTCATGTACGGCACAGGCAACGAAAAATTCCGTGTTGCGCTAGGACTCGGCCGAAGCTTTGAGACGACTTATGAGGGAGTTGTAAATAATCTGGAACGTCGACATAAAGAAACCGACAGTGACTTTATCCGTAGGGATATTGAAAGGTTTATGCAAGAAAAACCTTGCCATGCATGTAATGGTAGGCGACTTAAGCCAGAAGTTTTAGCTATAACTCTTCAAAGTAGCTCAATTATGGACGTTTGCTCACTTTCAATAGACGATGCTTTGAAGTGGTTTAACGCATTAAAGCTTAACCAAAAAGAGGCGACAATAGCTGAACTTATCCTAAAAGAAATTAACGCTAGGCTACAATTCCTGCAAGACGTGGGCCTAAATTACTTAAATCTCCTAAGGAGCGCTAATACACTCAGTGGCGGCGAAGCCCAACGAATTCGTTTGGCTACTCAGATAGGCTCTGGCTTAATGGGTGTGCTGTACGTTCTTGACGAACCAAGTATAGGTCTTCACCAGAGAGATAACGCTCGCCTGATAGCCACTTTGCAGCATCTTAAATCCTTAGGCAACACTGTTGTTGTCGTAGAGCATGACGAAGAAACAATCCGTTCAGCTGATTACTTACTAGATATTGGACCAGGAGCCGGTATTCATGGCGGTAGAGTTGTAGCCGCCGGTACGCCTAGTGAAGTAGAAAAGGTTAAAGGCAGCATCACAGCGCAGTATTTAGTCGGTACTAAAGAAATATCTGTACCAAAGAAACGAAGAAAAGGTAATGACAAAGAAATAGTCATTAGAGGGGCAAGGGAGAACAATCTTAAAGACGTTACTGTTCGTATTCCCTTAGGTAAATTAGTGGTTGTTAGCGGTGTTAGTGGCTCAGGTAAGTCCAGCTTAATTAACGATATTCTTGCCAAGGAATTACTAGCCAGATTGCACAGAGCCAGCACGGTTCCTGGTAAACATGAGGATATTGAAGGCATAAAGCAACTCGACAAAGCCATAATTATTGATCAGTCCCCAATTGGTCGTACGCCTAGATCCAATCCAGCAACCTACACAGGCCTGTTCACCCCAATCCGCGAACTCTTTGCATCATTACCCGAAGCTAAACTAAGAGGTTACAGCGCCGGCCGGTTTAGTTTCAACGTTAAAGGCGGTCGCTGCGAAAACTGTAAAGGTGACGGCATTATTAAGATAGAAATGCATTTTTTACCTGATGTTTATGTTCCTTGTGAAGTCTGCCATGGTCAAAGATATAACCGCGAAGCGCTGGAAATTAAATACAAAGGTAAGACTATCGCTGATGTGCTTGCTTTAAACTGTGATGAGGCACAGGATTTCTTTAAAAATCTTCCAGCTATATCCAGAAAACTGGAAACTCTAGTTGACGTTGGTCTTGGTTATATCGCCCTAGGTCAATCAGCCACTACTTTAAGTGGTGGCGAAGCCCAGCGGATTAAGCTATCGACTGAACTTAGCCGAAGGCCAACAGGACGAACCCTATATATCCTTGATGAGCCAACAACTGGCCTTCATATGGCTGACGTAGATAAGCTTCTTAAAATGCTGCACGCGCTTGTAGACGCTGGTAATAGTATGGTTGTGATTGAACATAACCTAGATATCATCAAAAATGCTGACTGGCTAATAGACATGGGTCCAGAAGGCGGTGATGGCGGCGGACAAATAATAGCTGAAGGTACGCCAGAGCAGGTTGCTAAAGTTGCCGAAAGTTATACTGGACAATATCTCAAACACATGCTCAAATAGACAAAATTGACTTAATATGACATAATAGTGATTGAAGCATCATTTGCTTTGCACATTTTATTAACGAGTCCGAGTTCTTGGGAGGCCGAGCATGTCACGTTTCATCAGACTTTGCAGCATCACGCTTGCGTGTGTTCCGCTCTTTGTCTTCGCTGTAGCCACCGGCAGTGCCAGTGCGCAATCCACGAATATCACAGAAGTCGGTTCGAATTTCGCCAACGTCCTCTTGAATTACAGGGCGCCTGGTCAGATCTTCACCGAAAGAAGTGAGAAGGGTAATCCCGGCGCAGTCATTCAGTGCTCAACACCGTTGTACGGTACTCTTCTCAAGCAGCGAGGCATGATCCACATCGTGACCACGCTCAAGCCCGAGTACATCGTCAGCACGACGAGTCTGTACGTCAGTTCGAAAGGACCGATCAAGCGGGACATCAAGCGCTGGAATCTGACAGACATACCTGCTGCCGCGTATAACTTGATACCTCCGCAGGTGCCGGTGCCGGTGCACATCCTATGGAAAGGCGAGCGTATGACGCTCTCGAGCTTCACGGCCGGTGCACAGGTGCCCTACTTCCCCCCGATTATGCAGCAATCAAAAGGAGTCGCAGTACGGTGCACGCCTGGTGCTAGAGGCTTAATTGTCTTGGCACTGACGTGCACCAAACTCCTCCACCACCTCATAAACCATTACTCGAACTCGTTATTTACCTTATTAAGAAGTTTGGCCTTTTTTCTTTTCTAAATAGGCTTTTATCAAGTGATAAAAAGTTGGGGCAAGCGTAGCTACCACTACCACGACAACAGCTAGTAAAATATAGTGATCAAGATTATGTATCTTTGAACCAAACCAATAACCAACTAACGTAACTATAGTTGCCCAGGCGATATCTCCAATTGCATCAAATATAACGAAATTACGGTAATTCATTTTACCGGCTCCGGCTGTTGCTGGAGCAAAAGTCCTTATTACAGGTACAAAGTGAGCAAATAACATTGTTTTACTACCGTATCTATTATAAAAATTTTCGGCTCTTTCGATGTGTTCTTGTCTGAAGACAACACCATCAGGCTTTTTGAACAGGCGACGACCATAGCGTTTACCGATGTGGTAACCAAGGTTATCACCCAATATGGCAGCTAGAGCAACGACTACAATGATGCTGGCTAGATTTAGTTTTCCGGCGGCTGCAAAAACGCCAGCGCTAAGCAGTAAAGTGTCACCAGGAAAGAAAAATCCAATAAATAAGCCTGACTCACCAAATATAATTGCGGCAATTAACAGCAGTCCGCCAGTTTGAATAATGTGGGAGATATTAAACATTAACTTACGTAATTGTACTTGCTAATGGAGGTAGCGTCCATTTTTTGCTATACTGTACCTCTAGTAGAAATCAAGGAGTAAGTGAACCTATATGGCTCAAGATACAATCAGTCTAAACTTAGAACCCAGAATCGTAATGGGTAAGTCAGTCAAACACCTAAGAAAAGATGGTTTTGTGCCGGCTGTGATTCATGACCACGGCAAAGCATCGATTCATGTTCAAGGTGATACATTAGCCATGCTAAAAGTTTGGCGAGCTGCTGGTAAGCACCACCCAGTCGAAATTAAATCAGGCAGCGACAGCTACCAAGCCTTAATTAAAGATGCCACGTTTGATCCCAAAAAGCATCAGCTGACTCACATAGTTTTTAATGCAGTTGATCGCAACCAAAAAGTTGAAGCAGATATTCCAATCAGGCCACGTTACGCTGAAGAAAACGAAGCTAGCCCAGCTGAACGCGCTGGTCTTATCGTTCTTGCTCAGCTAGAAAGCATCCAAGTAAGGGCTGTTGCCGATAAACTGCCCGATGTTTTAGAGTATGACGCCGAAAAATTAGTAGACATTGGCGATCATGTAACAGTTTCTGATCTTATTGTTCCTGAAGGCGTTGAATTCATAACCGAACCAGAACACTCCATAGCTACCGTTTATGAGCCAAGTGCTCTAGCTGCCGCTAACGATGCAGCAGGTGGAACAGCTGAGCCCGGTGATGAAGCAGCAGTTGAAAGCGAAGAAGGCAGTTCTGAAGACGATGTCGACAGTCAGAAACCTGAAAATATGCCCGGCGGTCATGACCAAAAAGAGCCAAAACCATCCTCAGTAGAAGCTACAAAAGAAGATAGCAAGTAAACACTTCTATAACTATTACTAATTTTTAAACGTTGCTAAAACCCCTCTAGAGGTTTTATACTAGGATGTCTATTTAAGTCTAGACTTAAAGCTTCATCTAATATTTTATGAACCATCCAGAAGGTCTTTTGACCAATGATAACGAAACCAGTTCTTCGGGGAAAAAAGCCGAAGGAACTTCTAAGAAAAAATCAAAGAACTTTGCAGCCAAGCTAATAAGCAGCGAACTTGATTCAAAACGAAGTGCCCCTAAAGAAAAAGGTATTTTTGATTGGCTAAAGGCTAAAGGCTGGAAAGAAGAGTCTTTTCATATTCCTGAGGATATTGAAAGTCCAGAACCTGCAAGTGAAAAAGAAGCACCACTAGAGCATTTATCTGAGGAAGAAAAGTCGCTGATTGCCGCGCTGACGCATCATGAAAACCAAATTGACGAAGACGGCAATCAAACCGCTGAAGCCGCTATCGATGACTTTTATAACAGAATAATTAGTCAAAACCTGGAACCTGAAGCATCCGAGCGGCAAGTCATAAATGACTTTGATCTTGTTGCTATAGCGGAAGCGCAAATTAGTCTAGACAATCAAGTCGAAGCACAAGCTAACAGCGTACAACTTAATGAATTAGAAAACGAAAGCACAATTTGGCTAAATCGTGGCGAAGCCCACAATCAGCACGCACTAGAAACCACCTTGTCAGATCCAGGCAGCGAGACAGAATCAGATAAAACACCAGAACCCGATCAAGATATTGGTTTCAGGCCTCCTCCACCAAATATGCCCCCTACGGCAAATTCTCCCGGAAACTTTGATCCTTCTCACTCTGAGCGGTTCGATAGATACACCCCGAAGCAATCAGAAGTTCCGATGGTGCCAAGAGCGCACGCAGAACAAGTAGCCGGTGATGCTTTATTCACGGGCTTTGTTGTTGGCGGGGTCATTGGTTATCTAATTGGACGTCGGCGCGGTCGCATTAAGACCGAGAAGAGACTTTTGCCTATTCAAAAGAATCTCGAAAAACAGGTTAAAGATTATCGGCAACAACTAACGACTAGTGAATTTAAAATACGTAAACTTGTTAAAGATAAGATAAATGAACAAAGTCCTAAGCCCACAAAACCAGTAAGGGCAGAAAAATTTGTTGAGCCAGTGCCTGTTGCCGAAGTTAAACCAGCACAAACAACTAAGAAAACGTTTTACGAGGCATATGTCAGCGAAGGTAATAGAGATAAAGCAGTTGAAGCCAAAGATCTTCCTAATGCTCGCCTTGTACCAGAACGTTTAGCAAAAATAGTAATTGCTAATGAGGCAGTTGTAGCAAGTCAGATTCATGACCGCGGACGTTTTCCTAAAAATATTAGAGAGTCCAGTAACAGATTAAGCCAAGATAAAGTAAAAGACCTTGCAAGTGAAAGAGCCGCAGCTTTAGAAATCCAGCCAAGCAAGGTTCAAAGCTTGAACCGGTCTGAACTTCTAGCAATAAGCCAAAAAATTAGAGTTGAAGGTACAAACTTAAGAAAGGTCTATGAGACGCACTTAGTTGGCGAGCGAGGGCTTAGACGTTTGGTCAGCGAGTACCTTAGAGGAGGTAATCTCCAAAAGGCTCTAAGAAAAGAGATAGTTGAAAGACAAATAGACTTTGAAAGAGACCCATTTTTAAGAGATATGCCGTCATCTTCGGTTTCAGATTCAAATAGTATATTGGCCGATCAGACGCTTGACAGCATGATTGAAAGAGCCACATCTAGTTTAAATGCGAACAGCAATGCTGAAATTTTCTATAAATCTAATTTAGACCATACCAAGAAGCAGAATGAATCGACGCTAAAAAATCATAAAACCGACTTAATAATTGTCGGAACGATCGCCTTCTTAACCGTCGTTGTACTAACCCTATACCTAACCAGGCACTAACCCTGATATAATCATGCCAATGGAGAAGGTGATACTTTACTATAAATTTGTGCCGATCAAAGATCCGGCAGCTGTTCGTTTATGGCAAAAAGCTTTGTGTGAAAAGCTTAATTTAAAGGGCCGAATAATTATTGCCGAGCATGGCATCAATGGAACTTTAGGCGGTAGTATTGATGATCTTAAAAGCTATATTAAAGAAACTAAAACTTTCCCGGAATTCAAAGGTACGACATTTAAATGGAGCGAAAGTCAGGGCAGGGAGTTTCCAAGACTAAGTGTAAAAGTACGATCAGAAATAGTTACTTTTGATGTAGCTGACAAGATTAAAGTAGACGAAAATGGCATAAAGGGTGGCGGCAAACATTTGAAACCCGACCAAGTCCACGAGCTTGTTAAGGATCGTGGCGATGATGTTATATTTTTTGATGGCAGAAATGCTTATGAAGCAGCTATTGGTAAGTTTAAAAACGCAGTTGTGCCGGGCGTAAGACACACCAGAGAGTTTTCTGAAGAACTTAAAAAACCCGAATATGAAGCTATAAAAGATAAACCGGTCGTAACTTATTGCACCGGTGGTATCCGCTGTGAAGTCTTGAGTATGCTTATGAAAGAGAATGGCTTTAAAGAGGTTTATCAGATTGATGGCGGCATTGTTAAGTATGGTGAAAAATTTGGCGACGAAGGTTTCTGGGAAGGTTCGTTATATGTTTTTGACGGCAGAATTAAGACGAGGTTTTCCGATAAATCAAAAGACATAGGTGAATGCGTTCATTGCAAAAATAAGACCAGTAATTATGAAAACTGTGCTAACAAAGCTTGTAATGACCTAATTCTTATTTGTGCAGATTGTTATAACGACACAACTTATTGCCTGACTCACGTAAGCCTAGCCTCGCCAAAATAAAATACTTTTTATCGCTTAAAGGTATATAATAACAGGGGTATGAATAAGGTTATTGAGCAAAAGTTAAAGGAACTGCCTAAGACTCCTGGTGTCTACTTCCATAAGGACAAAACCGGGGAGATTATTTATGTTGGTAAAGCGGCGGTTTTACGAAATCGGGTCAGGCAATATTTCCAAAAGTCTAGAAACCGTGATCCAAAAACAGAAGCCTTGGTTAGTGAAATTGTAGATATTGACTGGATGGAAGTCGATAGCGAACTAGAAGCACTGTTTTTAGAAGCTGAAATGATCAGGCGCTACATGCCTAAATTTAACATTCTGCTGAGAGACGATAAATCACTTAGCTATATCCGTATAGATTACGACAGTAACTATCCAACCGTAAGTATGACCAGACGACCACTTGACGATGGCGCAAAGTACTTTGGTCCTTACTTTAGCGCACTAGCCGTTAGGCAGTCACTCAAGCTTTTAAGAAAGATATTTCCTTATGCCACAAAGCGTAACTCAGGTCAAAAAAGGGCTAGTCTGCATTATCATATTGGACTTGATCCAGGCTTAGAAGATGGACGAACCACCCTAGAAGATTATCGGGCAAACCTTAGAAAACTGATTGCCGTTATTGAAGGAAAGCGTAAAAGCATCGTTAAAGAACTAGAAAAGGATATGAAAACGGCTGCAAAGAACCACGATTTTGAAACTGCGGCAATACTCAGAAACCGAGTCTATTGGCTGCAAAGCCTGGATAAGCAGGTAATTTTTAGCGATAAAGAGTTCTTGGATATCTCGAAAGACCATGCCTTAAATGAATTAGTTAACTTGTTAAGTTTAGCCGGTTTTCCTCGAAGGATTGAAGGTTATGACATCTCTCACATGCAAGGCAGCGACGTAGTTGCTAGTATGGTCGTCTTTACAAACGGCGTTAGCGACAAAGCCCAATACCGGAAATTTAAAACGAAGATTAATCAAAATAATGACTTTTACAATATGAACGAGACTTTAAAAAGACGCTTGAGCCCTAAAAATATTAAACTTTGGGGATTGCCTAGCCTGGTTTTAATAGACGGCGGTAAAGGCCAGCTTGATGCAGCAATAAAAGCCAGAGACGAACAAGGTTTACCGAAAATACCTTTCATAGGACTCGCAAAAAGAGAAGAGCAAGTAGTTTTAGATATTAATCGGTCTAATGTAGCTCTTAATGAAGCAACTCTTCATGAGCTAGGCGGTTTTACCACTGTAAGCGAAGACTTTATACTGATTAATCTGCCTAAAAACACCAATTTAATCAAGCTTCTTCAAAGAATCAGGGATGAATCACATCGTTTTGCTGTGACTTATCATAGTGTGCTTAAAATAAAGCGTCAGACCGCCAGCAGGCTAGACGATCTTCCAGGTATCGGACCCGCGACCAGGAAAAAACTTTTAAAGACTTACGGCTCAATGAAAGGCATATCCGAGGCCAGCGCCGATGATCTTGCCAGTACCATTGGTCGATCCAAGGTTAACCTCGTCAAAAACCTCTTTACTAAAGACTAACATTTAATAAATTTCCATCTTTTAGATATACTGTTATCTGAATTTCTAATTATCCTATGGAGACACACTTTTCTAGTCAGTTTTTTGCGGCCAACCGAGAAAAACTTAAATCTATATTTACGGGTACAGCCCCGATCGTCATTACGGCTAATGGCCTTGTTCAAAGAGGCGGAGATACGACCTATTCTTTTTGCCAGGATGCCAACTTTTGGTATTTAACAGGCATAAACGAACCTGATTTAGTCCTAGTAATGGATAAAGGCCGAGAATATTTAATAGTGCCAAATCGCTCAACTAGCCGCGAAGCTTTTGACGGTGCTCTTGATGGCGAAGGCTTAATAAAACGCTCGGGTATTAGCGAAGTTTACGACGACAAAAAAGGCTGGGAAAAGCTAGGCGCAAGACTTAAAAAAGTTAAACATGTCGCTACCCTGGCCAGTCCGGGCACTTACATTGAATCTTTTGGCTTTTATACCAATCCAGCAAGAGCGGCCGTAACCGAAAAAATGAAGGCCTATAGCGAAGGAATTGAATTACTTGATTTGTCTCATCACTTACTGAGACTAAGGGTTGTTAAGCAAGACGCGGAAATAGCCGCACTAGAATCGGCCATTGATATAACAGATGCTTCTTTAAAGGAAATATTAAGTCTATCTAAGAGGCAAAAATACGCACAAGAATACGAGCTTGAAGCTGAACTCACTAGAGCAATCCGAAAAAGAGGTGCCGACGGACATGGCTTTAGCCCAATCGTTGCCAGTGGTCAGAACGCCTGTACGCTTCATAATGTCGCTAATAACGGCCAAATTAAGCTTGGTGAGCTGATAGTTGTAGATTGTGGTGCTGAAGTCGAGCATTACTCTGCCGACATAACTAGAACGGTTGTTGCTGGACCAAACCCAAACAAGCGCCAACAATCGGTTCATGCCGCAGTCATAGATGTCCAGAACTATGCTTTATCGCTAATTAAGCCTGGCATATTACTTCGTGATTATGAAAAGCAAATCGAAAACTATATGGGAGAGAAACTGAGAGAGCTTAACCTAATTAAGACTATTACTTCAGAAAACGTGCGTGAATTTTATCCGCATGCAACATCACATTTCCTAGGTTTAAACGTTCATGATGTCGGCTATTACGACGAACCGTTACAATTAAATTCTGTCATAACGGTCGAGCCCGGCATTTACATCAAAAAAGAATCAATCGGTGTACGAATTGAAGACGATGTCCTCTTAACGGAAAATGGAGTAAAAGTACTAAGCAGCAAGCTACCTAGTGGGTTAGAATTAAGCTAATGAATATTTTAAGTAAGCCGTTCTATAGATTCATTACCCGCTGGTTGGTTTGCAGCCTCGGTCTCAGTCTGGCCGCCGTACTCTTAAGCAAAAGCATTGCCGTTAACCAAGGTGTTGGAGTAGTTCTTATTGCCGGTCTAGTACTGGCAATTATTAATACAGTTTTAAAGCCTTTTTTAATTATTTTCTCCTTGCCAGCCCTAATTTTTAGCCTTGGTCTATTCATGATAATTATTAACGGATTGACGGTATATATTGCCAGTAAGCTGTATACTCCGCTTCATATCACTAATTTCTGGGCCGCTATATTTGCCGGTATGGTAATAGGCCTGGTAAACTATCTAGTAACAACCTTACTAGAAGACATGGGAAATAAATGACAATATACAATTACATTACATTAGGATCAGTTGCACTACTGACATTTTTAATTCTAATCCAGACTAGAGGTGCTAGCCTTGGTGCAGGATTAGGTGGTGCCGGTGAAGTTAACACAACCCGCCGCGGAACAGATAAGACGATTTTCCAAATTACTATAATCACTGCTCTAGTTTTTGCCTTTTCGTTGATCCTAGACGTTGTTGTCAAATAAATACGAGTAACCTTTAATTAAGGGAAGCAATAGCTGAAGATGAATAATCGCCTCCTTAAGCCGGCTTGGCTTAAAAGACTCAGACAAGGCCAGCGCCAGGTTGAAGATATTGGTTCTCAAGCCGAAGAATCTATTGATAGGCATCTTTTTAAACGTTTTGATCGTCTGTTACCAGTTAAACGTTTCATAGCTATCTGGGTCGGTCTGATGACCATCCTGTTAATTGCTGTGCTGTCTCAGCTTCTGTCTCTTAGTGGCTATTTTCAGTCACTTAAGCCTGTACCTGGAGGCATCTATAGCGAAGGGCTGGTTGGCAGCTTTACTAATGCCAACCCTATTTATGCAACTTCTGACGCTGATCAAACAGTTTCTAGCCTTATCTTTTCTGGACTGTTAAAAACCAATAATCAAGGTAACTTAGTCGGTAATCTAGCATCAAGCTACACCGTTGATACCACCCAAAAGGTCTACACGGTACATTTAAAGCCCAATCTTACATGGCAAGACGGCAGGCCTTTAACGGCCAATGACGTAGTCTTTACCTTTAAAACCATCCAGGACCCCGATGCTCAGTCGCCTCTTTTCTCGAGCTGGCAGGGTATAAAAGTATCAGCACCAAATAGCCAAACGGTAGTTTTTAAGCTTCCCGACGTACTTGCCTCATTCCCTTATGAACTAACTACTGGTATTTTACCCGAGCATATACTCGCTAAAGTACCTGCCAGCGACTTAAGATCGGCCGCCTTTAACACAAATAAGCCAGTTGGGTCTGGTCCGTTTGAGTGGCAAGGCATACAGGTAGAAAACGGTAGCGATGTAGCTGGTGAAGAAATCCAGATAGCCTTAAATCCATTTACTCACTATGCCGGTGGTACGCCGAAGCTAGATCAGTTTATGGTCCAGATTTATCCGACGCAACATGCGCTAGTTAACGCTTTTAAGTCGAAAGACGTTACTGCCATGGAGGCGGCAACCCCTCCGACAGCTTCAGTACAAGATAAATCAGGGGTGGTGAAGCACAATTTTATACTTAGAGCAGCCGACATGGTTTTCTTTAAGACGTCTACCGGCGTTTTAGCTGATCAGGTGGTCAGACAAGCTCTAATCCAAGGTGTTAATGTGCCAAAAATAGTGAAATCACTTGGATACAAGACTCCAGAAGTAAACGAACCCTTATTAAAGGGTCAATTAGCTTATAACCCGACTTACGCCCAAAGCTCGTATAACGTTGCTAGTGCTACTCAAGCTCTTACAAAAGATGGCTGGGTAACAAGTACGAACGGAATAAGGTACAAGTCTGACAGCCCTCTTAGCTTTACCCTTACAGCTGAGGATAACTATGAAGATCAGATGGTTAGTAACGAATTAAAGGCTTATTGGCAGAAACTGGGTGTGCAGATGAACGTTCAACTGCTTGACTCAGCAGACTACCAGAGTGCCCTTAGCTACCATGACTACGATGCCATACTAGCTGCAATCTCTATCGGTAAAGATCCGGACGTATTTGTTTACTGGGATAGTTCTCAAGCGGACGTTAGATCTGCCAGTCGTTTAAACTTCTCGGAATTTGATAACGCTCAAGCCGATGAATCTTTAGAATCTGGCCGCACAAGGCTCGAACCAGCCCTAAGAGTGATCAAGTACCAGTCATTCTTGCAAGTCTGGCAGCAACAGGCGCCAGCCCTAGGGCTTTACCAGCCTAGGTTGCTCTATTTGACGCATGGTAACGTATCGGGCCTTACAGCGACCACATTGAGCAGTCCAACCGACAGGTTTAATAATGTTCAGAATTGGGAAATTAGGGAAGCCAAAGTAACCCGTTAGACGTGCCTTGAGTTTGAGGCTCAAAAAATATACCATTTAATAGACTTTTAGGCGGATGTGGTGAAATTGGTAGACACGCTAGCTTCAGGAGCTAGTGAGCATTACGCTCGTGGAGGTTCAAGTCCTCTCATCCGCACCAATGAAACTTTGTCGTCATGAGCCAGTTTAAAAAGCTCATTCACCCCTGGAATTTGTGAGATATTAGCGGTGCCATCGTTTATTTCCAAGAAGTTTGGTACTTGATCGAAAATAACGCCAAAATAGTGGGCTCTCATGACCGGATTACAGTGGTCGACTAGTAGATCTTTCATGTGTTTCATGAAGTATTTTATATATGTCAACATATAGGGTATATCATGCTCCTCATTGTCTATTTGTTGATCTATTTGGTTGTCTAGATCCTTTAATTGAGTTTCTAGCTTCATAAGATCCTCCTCCATGTACTTAATTGCTATTTCTGAACTAATAATCTTCATCTTATCGACGATGACCTTCATTTGGGCTTCTAACTCTTCACGCCTATTAGTGCTCTGGGCTTGTCGTTCTTCTTGTTGACCTTGTCGTTTCTGCCAGACAATCATAACTGCTTCCAGCAGCTCATCAATTCGCTCCGGGCTTATCTGAACTTTGTCCAAGAATCTATCCATTGCAGCATCAAAGTCTGGCTTAGACACCCTAAAGTGATGCCCGCGTGTTGTGCAGTGGTAGGCAGGATAATATTTACCTAATCGTCCACGTGAGGCGCTACCAAGCAAAAAGTGGCTGCATGTTGGGCATGTAACGGCCTTACGATAAGGAAAATCGGCATTATAGACATTCTTTCGAGTAAATTGCTCTAGTTTAGCTGCTCGTTCAACGATTGGTTGCTCTAGATTAGCTTCATCGTAACGAATAATAATCTTGCCACGGTTAGCTTTATTCCAGAGCTCTATCGAAACTAAACCATCGAATTTGCACTTAACGGGTTTGCCAGCTGTCCATTTCTCAGTGTTTACTCCTGCATAGATTGTCTTAGCTACATATACACGAAGTAATTTGGCCGTCATTTGCTTAGCACCACTACGGCGCAAAACTTTACTTCTATCTTGTTTGTCGCGAATAACTTTTACAGGTGTTAAAAACCCCATACGATTCATTTCTGCAGCTATTTGATCGTCGCTAAGCACCGCTTCGGCTCTAAGTTCATACATGCGTCTAATAATCGGGCCTTCACGCTCATGGGGCTTTAGGATTGTTCGCTTGCCATGTTGACTTTCGACTTTACGACTTTTAAGCCCATAAGGAGCTTTTCTAAGCCAATAGCCAAGCTGTGTATAGCGGATCTCTGAGCCGATCATGCGTGTTAGTATGTCACGGACTTCATCATTGGCACGTTCAGCCTCTAGTAGCTCAGATTTTCGAGAAGGAGAGAAGTTGCTCCAACGATACTCCATGCCTAGGTGCTCAAGGGTGTTCACTTTAACATTACTTATAATGCCGTGTATATCTACTAGCTCAACGTTACGTGGGCCCAGTTGTCGTTTTAGCTGGTCATAGAAAAAAGCCCCACCTCTCGTAAAACGATCAATGGATTTAACAATGACAACGTCTATATTGTTTTTGGGATCAATCGCATAGTCGACTACGTTCTGCATCGGCTGAATATCTTTAGCGGCAGACTCGGCATAGCTGATGACATGAGTAAGCACGATGTTATTATTTTGGGCATAACGTATGCCTTGCTCGCGCTGATCCTCTGGCGAATCGCCAGTGATAGCTTGCTTTTCTGATGATACACGGATAGCGAGCACGCCATTTCTTGACGGCTTGGGATCGCTATACATCATCATCTCCAATGGCCACTAGTAGTGTCTGACCAGTCGCCTGATCTTCTAATATGCGCTCTACGATGAGGTTAGCGATAAGCTCCAGACGTTCCTCCGTAGAGAAGTTGACTGTATCTGGTACGGCTGGTGGATTCTTGTTAGTGCTGCCTTTTGGTCTCGACATATTACCCTCCATGTCGGAAGGCTCCTTAGCAACTCAGCTAAACAACTATTTTTCTTTGACAGGGCGACCGCGCTCAGCACGGTTCTCAAGATCTTGCTTTACAAGTCTGGTCAGTTCTTCGTCACCCATCTTAGCGAAAGCTAAAAGGATAAATTCTGTAAGTTTTAAACCACGACCATACGCAACCGCTTTTGCACGATTACGTACTGCCGGTGAAACATCTATCTGAAACTGTGAACGACTTGTCTTTGCCATTGACAATATTGTAGTACATGACCTGCATTGCTCAAAATGCTTTTGAGAGGGCAGCCTTTATATGCGACCCTCTTTCCAGGCATCTATGTAGTATTCAATGACGTCCCAATTGATGCCTATAGTTGCATCATGACCATCCTTCATAGCTTGGAGGATAATTCTTGCGCCCTCATTGCTAATTGTGTCGTCAACGGCTTGTACGTCTTCTACACACCAGACTATGCTAATCTCATCTGCTTGTAACATATCTCTAGCTCCTTACTTTTAGTTGTATAGCTGAATTGTTAAGGAGCCAGTTGAACTATAAATATATTGTAGTACATGTACTACAAACTAGCAATATAAATATATTCATTTCACAACAATACTGTGGATAAAATCGATTTTATCCTTTATACATCTATTTCTTATCTGTTATCATATGCTTTATCTCCTCTCCTTATCTATATATAAATATATAGAGGAGGTATATGTATGAGTGGTACTGTTGGCGTTAAGCATAGAAAGAGTGTTAGTAAAGGTCAGTTAGAAGTACTTAAGTTGTTGTATAAGTATAGGTTTGGAAGTATAGAATTATTAAGAAGTAGTTTAGGTTTAAATAAAACACCAGTACTTTATAAGAAATTAGAATTATTAATTGATCAGGAATATGTTGGTAAAAGATATGACAGTAGTTACAGAATAAAAGGTATTCCAGCTGCCTATTACTTACGAACCATGGGCTTTAGAGAATTACAGAAGTATCCAGGGTATGAAGCTATAAATGACAAGCTTGTTAAATATGCTGGGTCTAAAGATAAAATAGTTAGACAAGGGTTCATTGCAGAGGTATTAACTGTTTACGGAGTCGCACTTAATTTCCAAAAGCTTTACCCCGAACTTAAATTCTTTACCAAACGTGAGCTAGCAAGCCAGAAGAACTTTCCAAAGAACCTACCAGACGCCTTTATATCCTTAAAGGCCAGCGGACAAGAGAAGCCAAACAGGTATTTCTTAAATGTTATCGCTGATAGTACGCCTCGCTATGAAGTAGATAAGCTAATAAACGACTACTATGAATTCTTTGACAACTATGACTGGGTAAAGAGAACCAGTAGCAAGCTACCAGCTATATTGCTTTTATGTGAATCTGGTAGCTATGAGAGACGGCTGCAGAGATGGGTGATTAGAAAGCAAGGCTCACTAGATGATGAATTAGAATATTTCACCAGCACGTTAACGGCTCTTAATAATGCACTAGATGATCAAAAAGATATATGGTCTAGTGTTGAAGAACCGGATGAACTTGTAAGCCTAGATGGTATATCTTCAAGGTAATTAGAGCAGTTTAAAAGTCATACTCTTAGGACTTTTTAGCTAATATTCTTCAGCCAACATTACTGTTATTACACGCTTACAATCTGGAGATAGAGGGTCGCACCAACCACTTAAGGCCTGGTTATAGTAGTCAATCTTCCAAAACACTTTTTCACCCTTCCATTCCAGAGAACCAAAGTCATGCTCACCATATGGATCATTATCTTCATTAAAAGCAGAATATAGAGCTATATAATCTATTAAGACGTCAAGATTAGTTAAGCTTCTTATGCCATTAGTGAGCATATATTTGCTCGTAACCAAACGAAACTTATCATTCAAAGCGGCAATCGAACCCGCTTTATCCATTAGTATTTTTTTCATATCCTAAGTCCTCCTTACATTTACGTAACGAGGAACTAGCATTATCTCGCCAGCTAGCCTGGCAAGGTGGAGACTATAAGTACTACCTTGCTAGGGTAGTTACGAGATATACAATAAAGAACCTACGTAAAGGAACCCTCCAAAAATTACAGGTCTAGAGAGCTTAGGGTTAATTAGGCAGTTTGTTTTAAAACGAGAGTGTTTTAGACGTTCTTGTTTGCAGCAGCCTGGCCAGTAATCTCAGCCTTTACGTCTCCGACTTGTTTCTTTACTTCCTTATGCAGATCATCAGCACCAGAAGCAGCCTTTCTTAGCTCACTAATTGAGTCGCCTATAGCTTTAGATATTTCTGGTAGCTTTTTACCGCCAAATAATAATAGTACTATCGCTAAAATAATAATTAACTCTGGTGTCCCCAAGTCCAAAAACGCGAAATTGCTTAACATTTTCTTTTTACCCTCACTTGTATTGATCTATATTTTTTGAATAGATCATTAATTGTTGTAACATTAGCAGTATAGATCATGTGAGTAAAAAGTAAATATATATGCAAAACTACAACCTAAACTTACTAGCTGACACTTATGGAAGTGGTACGTATGATAGCTCAACTTACCAGAACAGTAGTACAACCGGAAGTTCTGCTACTTCATCAGCTGGCGGCATACTAACCAATACTGGTTTTGACCTACTATTAATAACAACTCTGGCAACAGCAGTTATTCTTATTGCGCTTATTGTTAGATTTTGGAGGAAACCTAGTAATAGTGGAGGAAGTGAAACTGTATGAAAATAGTTTGGAAACCAAAGACTAAAAAACCTAAGAAACAAACTAGCGGTTATGGCTCAGGTGGCTTTTAGAACTCTAACAGCTATAAGTCTTTAAATAACACGTTAAGACTAATCTTTAAAGCTTTAGCTAGTCTCTGTATATTATCTATAGAAACGTTCTGTTCGCCTCTCTCAATAGAGCCAACATAAGTTCTATGTAACCCGGCTATATCAGCAAATGCTTCTTGAGATAAACCTTGTTTAATCCGAAGATCACGTACTCTTTTACCAAACTTAGCTCGTATAGATACTGCCATATACTATAGAGCCTAAATTCCTGATGCCAATAACTCTACAGTCAATAACTAGCACAGTCATTAGAAAATAATTTGACAACTTTTTAGACGCTTATGCTACAATAAGCTTATTCTTATATAAAGAAGGTAGAGAAAACAAGTAAACACCACTATGGCCAAACCAATCGACCATTTACTTCAAAAGGAGATGACTAGACAAGAGTTTATGTTAACTCTAGGTCTAGCTACTGCTTCCGTGTTCGGCATAGGTAGAATAATTGAGTTATTAACTGGCCACGGTCTGCATAAGAACATCAGTTCACACAGTGTAGGTTACAGCAGCGGTGACTATGGTGGTAAAACCGAAGCATCTACTCGGGGTATTAGCTAATGAGTAACCGTCTGCCAATTCCAGGTGGAGACAATGGAGATTGGGGAAATATTCTCAATGCTTTCCTTGAAGTATCTCTATATAACGACCCTAATAACAGTTCTGATCCCAGTAATGGAACACTAAACTCTAATGTAGTCGGGACAGCTCAAATTCAGAATAACGCTGTTACTAATGCTCAGTTAGACATACCAACTCAAACTACTCTTGCTTCTGTTGCCAGTAAGTACGTTAAGCCTGGTAGCGGCATACCTAGTACTGACATGACAAGTGCAGTCCAAACAAACTTAACAAGTGCCAGCACAGCCGTTCAACCCGGTACTACTCTCAGTGGGGGTGATCTAAGTGGTACTATCTCTAGTCCTACAGTAGCTAAGCTTCAAGGCATTCCTGTTACTCCAGGTACTCCTGCTAACAACCAAGTACTGACATACAGTACGGGCAGCGGCGGTGAATGGACACCAGCTACAGTTAGCTCTACAACCGTTAGCAATGCAACCACTTCTGCCCCTGGTATTGTCCAGTTAGCTGGAGACCTAGGCGGTGCGGCTACTTCTGCTACAGCTCCAACAATTGCTAATACGTCTAATGTTCAGTCGGTGGTTAATACAATAATCTCTACTAATACTAACGTTACAGACAAAGCTCCACTTGCTAGTCCTACCTTCACCGGTAAAGTAACTACTCCAGCCCTTCAAGTAACAACAGGATCAGGTACAGCTAACCAAGTACTAACTAGTGATGCAAGTGGTAATGCTACTTGGGTTACGCCAGCATCGGGTGTAGGCCTGGATTCTACGTCAACTGACATACAGCCAGATACAACCACAGGCAGTGCTGTAGCTGGTAGCAGTAGCCTAGCAGCTAAGGCAGATCATCAGCATGCACTTGTAGCTCATGACCACAGCACAACTAATAAAGGCGGTCAGATAACACCAAGTACAGGACTAGCAGTAAGTAGTGGCTCTCCTAGTTCTACTACTTATCTTAGAGGAGACAATACTTGGAGTACACCAGCAGCAGGCGTAAGCCTAGACTCTACTAATACAGATATTCAAGCACTCGGTAGCCAAAGCGCAGGCTCTAGTAGCCTAGCTGCTAAAGCTGACCATGTTCACCCTACTACAGGCCTAGTTACTACCAGCACCAGCTTAGGCGGAGATCTAAGCGGTACAGCCGGTAGTGCTACGGTAGCTAAGATCCAAGGTACAACCGTATCTGCTCCTGCAGGAGGAGCCACTGCTTACCTTAACGCTAGCGGTACCTGGACTACACCAAGTGGCGCAGGCAATATGAGTAGCTCTACTTATGACCCAGCTGGTATAGCTCAGCAAGTAGTAGGAACTACTGCTACTCAGACTCTAACTAATAAGTCTATATCTGGATCACAAATAACATCTGCTGTAGCTAACGCTACTAATGCAGTTAACGCCACGAATGCTACAACTGCAACTACAGCCAGCACTGTCACTACTATTCCTGCTCTAACAGGCGATGTAACAAGTAACGGCAGTACTAACGCTACTACAGTAGCTAAGATACAGGGTACAACAGTCTCAGCTCCTAGTGGAGGAGCTACCAGCTTCCTTAATGCCAACGGTACATGGACTACACCCTCTGGCACTGGCGCTCAAGCCCTAATTCCTACAGCTGTTAAGACATCTGCCTACACTGCTAACGCTGGAGACTTTATTCCAGTTGATACATCAAGCGGTAGCGTCGTAATAACTCTACCAACTACACCTGCCACCGGCACAAGAGTTGAAATAAAGATGATTAATACAGCCGTAAACACCACAAATGGCTACGGCAACAATACTGTAACATTTAACGTTGGCGGATCTGATGTTATTAACAAAGCCGGTACAACCTCTGGCACTATAGAACTTCTTAACCAAGCAGTTATGCTGCAGTATAACTCGACTAACGGAGTATGGTATGTCCAAAGTGATGACTTGCCATTGAGCTCAACCGTTAGTGGTATCTCGCATACCGTTACAACAACCTACAGCGTAGTGGCTTCTGATCACGTCATTATGGCTGATGCTACTTCTGCAGCCTTCACTATAACCCTGCCTACAGCCGTAGGCTTTAACGGCATATTAAATATTGAGGCAATTACTAGTACCACTAATCAAATTACACTAGCAACAACCAGCAGTCAGACTATTGAAGGATCAAGTACCACTAGCCTTGGCACAGGTTCGTCTGGCGCTCTTTACTCTGCAGTAACTTTAGCTTCAGATGGCGCTAACTGGAGAATACTATGATGAATAAACTAAGCATAGCCTTAATAGCAAAGACAATGTATATTAGTTTTAAAGACTTAAAGACCAATTTAGTAAACATAGGGACTTATAGCTAATGACTAAACGAAACATACAATCTTCTGATCTACCGAGTTCGGTGGTAAGTGCTGTTCCGCTTACCGCCACTGCAAATGGCGTGGTAGGTGACGGCAGTACTGATGACACAACAGCGCTCAATGCGCTGATCCAGACAGCGCTTACAGACGCCCGGCCGATACTTATTAACACACCGAGCAACATCAAGGTCAGCAATACCATCGATGCGCGTGGCACAGGGCTAGTGATTCAGCGGACAGCCAGCCAGTCGATACTTCAAACAGATCTCACTGTTCCTGCGGTTCTAATCGGCGACCCAACTGGCGTAGGAAACCAGGATCTTAACCTTGCTGTCACATACTCCTCTCAGGCCAGTAACGCAGCAGCAGTCGCATTTTACGGTTATTACCCCATACAGTCACGCTATCGTCTAAATGCCTATAATTGTGCAAAGGGACTTGCACTTTACCAGGGTAGTGTGGCGACTGGCGGCATCAATGGGATGTTCTCTAACCAAATCAGCCTTGAGGTACGCGAATTCTCAATCTGCGGCCTCGACACCACCCCGTACAATAACGACAATACTGGCAATGTCTGGGATCTTGTGATCCTTGAGAATGACTCCAGCCAGTCAATTAGTGACTACGGTTTGCGCGTCGTGAACTCCGACAACGAGACATTCCGACAGCTTAACGTCGGAGGCATGACACAGAGCACTGCAGGCGGGGTAATCCTAGTACAGGGCGGCAGTGTAGTTATGGACTCAGTTCACTTAGAATCAATCACTTTCTCAACTTATGGTGGCAGCCTAATTGTTGCCAACGAGACTGCTCTAGCCCTCCGGGGACTGGGCGTACAGGGCAGCACAATCGAAGATGACTTCGGTGATAACAAGGGTCTAGTTGGGGTTGCTGGGAGCGCAGAGGTCGTGCTTGACGGCGTCTACTGGGGCAATACAAACACCGTCTCTGCAAGCCACTTCGGACTACTCAACAGCATAGACCAGACCGGCAAGATGTGGGCACGCGGCGTCCTCCCGGCGGCAATCTCCGCATTCACTGCGATCTCGATCGCAGACACAGGTCAGCTCCCCGTGCTTAAGCAGGCCAACGAGCAAATTTTCCACTATACGAACGCTGCCGGTAAGAACGTGGTGTTCAAGACCGCCGCACCGACCACCGGCACTTGGGCTGTCGGTGATACAGCATGGAACACTGCACCCGCAGCTGCCGGTACGCCGGGCTGGGTTTGTACGACCGCTGGCACACCCGGTACGTGGAAGGCGATGGCCGTTCTTGCCTCCTAGTCCTGTCTCCCGGGTTGCGTGAAAAGCGATAGTTGAGAAATACCGTTTCTTTCCCAGCTTAAGTTAGTAAAATTCTACTACAAACTAGCATAAAAACAAGCTAGGCAGTTATACTTTTTTCGCTAATATTAATTTAATGGCCGCTAGAGGGTTTTAACTCTTTGGCGGCTTTTTTAGTGAAAGGAGAAAACGGTAATGAGTATATTAAGCTCTATAGATCCGTTTAAAACTAACAGTCAAAACCAAATAAGTGTTCCAAGTAACAATAAAGGTAAGAAGTTTCCACCTGACCCTATTAAAGTGGAGCAAATAGTAAAGCTACTGTGCGCCTGTAAGCCACTTAAGCCTGGTTACAAAGCAGAACTGTCAGCTCTGCGGCTTAGAGCCTTAATAGCTACGCTATGGCGTACTGGTCTACGTATTAGTGAAGCTTTAGCCCTAGAAGAAAGAGATTTACTTAGACAAGATATGGCTTTAGTAGTGCGGCACGGTAAAGGAGACAAAAGAAGACTAGTCGCTATGGACGAGTGGGGTTGGCAAGAACTAGAGAACTGGTTAGCTGCTAGACAAAGCTTGCCTCACGGTAGCGGTAAGATCTTTTGTGTTGTGCGTGGCAAGACAGCTGGCATTAATCCACTGAGTGACAGTGATGTTAGGCGGCAGTTTAGACAAACAGCAATAAGAGCGGGAATACATAGACGAGCTAATCCACATAGCTTTAGGCACGAGCATGCCGTAGAGCTATGGCGAGAAGGCATAGATGTCTATACCATTCAGCAGCAACTAGGGCATGCTAGATTAGATGTCACTGCTATCTATCTTAAAGGTATTGCTCCAGTAGAGCTACTAGAACCAATAGGTAGGCTTAGGCGACCGCCAATGATGCTAGTGACGTCTATGGTGTGATTCGCTCTAAAGAGATTTAGCTCATGCTAAAATGAGCTTGGAATAGCCCCTGATTCGCTTGCGAGAGAGGGGCTATTTTACTTTCTCTAAACATTAAATATTTATTAAATCCTATAAAAAAGTACAAATGTAAGAAATATCACATATAGGTCATAAATCCAGATAATTACCAATAAATAACAGAGGTAATAGTTTAAGTATCTCTATCACCTCAGTATAAAAATTAAAGCATGAGCAATATTAAGAACTATTTACAAATATTTTCAACTCATGCTAAATTGAAATTCCTGAATGGAGGGAAAGTGTCATGAGGGTTACAAAAGCAGATCTCAAAATAATAACTGCGACAGTGATTATAGGAATGCCGAGCGTTTTAACACAAACAGCCTTTGCAGATACTTCTAGCGTGACGCCAATAGACAACTTTATGAAGTCTGTCATTCAAGTTCTAGCTGGACTAGCTGGCCTCGTAGCCACTGGCTTCTTCGTAGTAGGTGGTTTTGGCTATATAACTAGTTCCGGTAATCCAGAGCACTTAGATAGATCTAAAAGAACTTTACTGTTCTCAGCTATAGGCTTAACTATAACCATAGCGGCGTTTGTAATAAGTAATATTGTGACTGGTCTAGCGACCAGCGCCTTCGGAAGTTAAGGCGCAAGATGATGATAGCGTCGACCATGTTCACCACACTGGCCGACGTAAGTTCTGCAGCGAGTGTCATGCGCTCCTATGTGCAGCCAGTTATCCAAGGGCTTTGTGTGGCGGCTTCACTAGTCTGTGCTTTCTTCCTAACTACTGGCGGTTACCACTATATGACTAGCTCGGGTAACCCCGAAAACCTAGAACATGCTAAGCGTACTATCCGTAACGCTCTCATTGGCTTAGTGACCGTACTAGCGGCCGTAGTATTAACCACGATTCTAACACATGCTTACGGCGGCAGTTCAGCGGCGCTTAGTGCCAAACTGCCTAGTCTTACACCAGTTCAACCAGATCCAGTGTCTAATGGCCTCTTAGATATTCTCGTAAAAGCTATAACCGGACTTCTAAATAACATCATCCAGTCCGTAGCTGCACCATTTCTGCAAGCTCTAACTTTCTTTACGACTTCAACTCCACTAATGGCCGATAACTCAGCCGTGTTTAATTTGTGGCTAGTAGTAGTTGGCATGACTGACGTTTTGTTTACTTTAGTCATAGCTTTACTAGGTTTTCACATAATGAGTGCTTCAACATTTGGTTTTGATGAAATAGAGTTTAAACATCTTCTTCCTAGACTGGCTTTAGTCTTTCTGCTCGTTAACTGTTCAATCTTTGCTATAGACGCTGTAATTGAACTATCTAATGCCATGATTAGAGCTATAAATGCTGCAGGTGGGGCATCTAGCTCTGTTTGGGAGGTATTGTCTAAGGTAGTTAAACAAACAGCTGGAGAAGGTGTGGCGGCACTACTAATAATGGTAGCTTTTCTAATCTTTGCCGTAATACTACTGGTTTACTACGTTGGTAGGTTAGTAACGCTATATATTGGCGCAGTCTTGTCGCCTTTACTGTTAATTCTTTGGCTAATACCAGGCTTTAGAGACTTTAGCGAAACAGCTCTAAAGATCTACCTAACTACAATATTCGTCCTGTTTGTGCACGTTGTAATACTTTTGCTGGCGGCCTCGCTACTTACTGGTATAAGTGTTGGTAGCGGAGGTGGCACACCAAACAGCTTAATGGCCATGATAGTTGGTCTTGCGACCTTAATAGCTCTACTGAAAACTCAAGGAGTAATGGCGCAGTTATCTTACGCCAGTATTGGCCCCAGGAACGCTAGAAGACTAGGCGGCCAGTTTATTACAGCCGTCAGTTATATGGGCAGTCGTGGCAAGAGGGCTTTTGGAACTTCAGGAGATAACGACGATAATGGCGGACTTGATGACAGCGGCAACGATCAAGGTGGCTTTAGAGGACGAGGTAGAGGTAGAAAACCAGCTTTAGCCTTTGCTTCGGCCAATGGTGCAAGCTATAACCAGCCAATGACCAGCTCAAAAGTGCATAACCCTTACGATCAGTCATTTGACGCCGAAGGCTTAGGTTTTAAGACCGGCGCTAAGCCGCCGAAGAAGATTCAGAAGACCGGCGAAACTGAGCTTGCTCCCAAACCATTTAAGGAGCCTAAATCTAGCAGGCCTAGCAAATCTAAATTAAAGGATGAGTCATGAAATATACAATAGTACCAGCTCAAGTAACGACCGTAGAAGATAGGATCGCTGGCAATTTAAGCATGAATCAGCTACTGCTGCTTATTGCTCCTGTTTTCTTAAGTACCGTTCTCTATGTCATCTTGCCACCTAATCTACACTTTGCGCTATATAAGGTGGGCTTTATGCTGGCGCTGTTAATACTTTGTTGCTTGTCAGCCATAAGGATTAAGGGCAAAATCCTAATTCTTTGGATAATTACTATTTCTCGATATAACTTAAGACCAAAGTACTATCTCTACAACAAAAATAGTTTAAGCGGACGTGAGCAGTATCTAAATGCTACAAGTTTCATTGAAGAAGTTACTAAAGATGATGCACATGTTAGAGCTGAAAGACTGCCTCGTCTTGCCACTGCCGATAAAGTCTTGGTTGAGCAACTAATGGATAACCCGGCATCTAACTTGAGCTTTATATCTAAGAAAGGAAGACTCAATGTTGTTTTTACAGAAATCAAAGACTAAGGCCAGTTCTAGAAGCCAAATAGATATTAAAGGCGTAAAAGACGGTGTCTTAATGCTAGCTAGGAATCAGTATAGGGTGATACTGCAAGTCAGCTCACTTAACTTTGAGCTTAAAAGTGAAGATGAACAAGACGCTCTAATTGAAACCTATGAGAGCTTTCTTAACTCTGTCGGTACGCCGCTTCAGATCTTAATTAGAACCAGAGAAATAGATATGGATAAATATCTAGCTGAGCTCAATGAACGCTATGAAGGTGAAGCCGATGCTATCTATAGGGCTCAGCTCATTAACTACGACGAGTTTATTAGAAGTCTAATTACTACTAACAAGATACTAACCAGGCACTTTTACGTTATTGTGCCACTGTCGGCAGATAGGAAGTTGGAGTTTGAGGTGGTTCAGGAACAACTCCATAACACCCTAGATATTGTAGCTAAGGGCTTATCTAGAATGGGCATTCAGACTAAAGCGCTTACCTCTTTAGAAATACTTGATTTGTTTTATAGCTTCTACAGCCCCGAGCAAGCTAAGATTCAACCCTTAACCGAACAGACCTTACAACTAATACATACCAGTTTTGTTAAGGCGGAGACTGCCTCGTGAATATACTTAAGAATGAAGTACTGGACACGCTAAACCGGCCTATTGAAAAAGCTAAGGCTTGGAAGAAAGAACGTGACGAACGGCCTAAAGAGCTAGCGCTTAGCTTTGGCGAACAAGATCATGTAGATCTGTTGTCTTACGCTGGTCTTGAAGAACACAAAGACCATCTGTGTATAGACGGAGTATATATACGCACTCTCTTTATATCCGGCTATCCGTTTGTAGCTAGTTCAGGCTGGTTAGATAGCTTAATTAACTTTAATCATGATGCAGATATTACATATCACGTTCATGAAGTCGATGCTTTAAGGGCGTTGCCTAAGTTGCACCGCAAGATTACCGAGCTAGAGTCCACCAAACGAGCTATGCTGAGATCCGGTAAGATTATCGGATCGGAGATTACTGATCCGTTAGAATCAGCCATTGCCTTAAGAGATAAAATTCAGCGCGGACAGGAAAAACTATTTCAGATGTCTATCTACGTCAGCCTCAGAGCACCAAGTCTAGCGGAGCTGGATAAAGTAACTAAGCTACTTGAAACTACTCTCTCAGCCCGCTTGTTCTACTCTAAAGTAGCCCGTTACCAACAACTAGAAGCTCTGCAATCTACTCTTCCAAGAGGCGAAGACCAACTGAACCAAAAGCGTAACTTAGATAGCAGTTCAGCTGCTCTATCTTTTCCGTTTATGAGCTCTGAGCTAGTCCAAGAATCTGGCATTCTATACGGCGTCAACAAATCTAACAATTCGCTAGTTATTCTTGATAGGTTTAGTCTACATAATGCTAACTCTATTGTCTTTGCCCAAAGTGGTTCCGGTAAAAGCTACGCTACTAAAGTAGAAATACTTAGACAACTGATGCAAGGCACTAAAGTCATAGTTATTGATCCGGAGCGAGAATATAAGCTGCTAACTGAGTCAGTTAAAGGTACATATATTAAGCTATCTGCTAAGAGTAAGGAGAAGATTAATCCGTTTGATCTGGCTACAACCTTTCATAGCCGAAGTGATTTAAGTGAACACGCCCAGGATCTAACTGAAGTTATATCTCTAATGGCCGAAGGGTTAAGTTCAAGGGAAAAAGCCGCTGTAGATAAAGCCATACTTAAAATATATAAAGCTGCTAAGAATCAGCAGCCGCTGCTTGAAGACTTTTATGCCGAAATTCATAAACTAGGACAAATAAAGCTTTGTGAACGGTTAGAAAAGTATATTTCTGGTAGTCTAGCTGGCGTCTTCAATTCGCCAACTAATATTCAGCTAGAGAATCGCCTAGTCATCTTCGATATTAAAGACTTACCTGAAAGCTTAAGACAAATAATGATGTTAATCATTTCTAACTTTGTTCAGAACCAAGTTAAGGCTTTGCCCGAAAAAAGACTGCTCATTATTGACGAAGGCTGGCTCCTACTAGAGCATGAGGAATCTGCCCGTTTCGTATCGGGATTGGTTCGTAGGGCTCGTAAGTATTACCTTGGAGTTTCTATAATTTCTCAGCAGGCAAATGACTTTTTAAAGTCAGATTATGGACGAGCTATAGCGTCCCAAAGTGCTCTTAGAATACTTATGCGCCAGGACACTACGACTATTAAGAACGTCGTTAGTGAGTTTAATCTAAGTGAATACGAATCAAGCTTTCTTCTAAGCTGCGAGCGTGGTGATGCCTTAATTATTGCCGATCAGAACCACGTAGCCGTAAAGGTTGTGGCTAGTGAAAAAGAGCATCCACTGATTACCACTAATCCGTTGGAGCTATATGCCAAATGAATCCGGCTATACTTTTTACACTTACTAGTGCTAGCAGCTCACTTAAGAAACAGGTGGCTTTTGTTCTTATTGTCTTAACTATTATTGTTACATTACCGTTTATGGCGGTCTTTGCACTCGGTACTGATACGCTAGCTTTCTTGTTCGATAGCAGCAGTTCTAGCGTTAACGTAATAGCGCCTATTTCTACGCAAACAGTCGGACTCTATCAAGGAGCACTAATTTCAGGTGACAGCTACGCCTGGGGTAATTGTACCTATTGGGTCTACGCTTTAAGACTTCAAGCCGGTGATCCAATACCAACTAGTTGGGGCAATGCAGCAACTTGGGCTTTTTACGCTCGCTTAGCTGGCTACACCGTCGATAACACGCCTGCCGTCGGAGCTATTATGCAGATCTCTACAGTAGATAACGGACTAGGTCACGTAGCTTATGTCACAGCTGTCGATCCAATTACTGGCGCTTGGACTATTAGTGAAATGAACGTAGAAGGACTAGATATTGTCGATCTAAAGACTTATCCGGCTTCAGCCGCTACTGGCTTTAGCTTTATTCACGGTAAAACAACTAATTTAGCGGGGACTACCTTACCATGAAATTAACTTGGCTAAATAATTATCTTAAAATGCTGCCGTGGCTAGCGTTTATAGGCGGCTGTATGATCTTAATAGTCCTGCTTATTAAGTTTGCTGTACGTTTTCGCAGCTGGAAGAGCTTACTAGAGCGTAAACTGGTTTTTCTAGAACTAACACCACCAGCTTACTCTAATCGTCCTGCGCTGGCTACTCAGCAATTGTTTTCAGTCCTTCATGGTCATAGATCTTCAAGATCCCGCAAAGATAAGCTGCTAACAAGACAAATTTCAATGGCGACAGAAATACCTGCATCCCGTGAAGAAGGAATACGCTATGTAATACAAGTGGAGAAACGTTTAGCAGCCAGTGTAGAGCAAGCTCTGTCTGCTCATATACCAGACCTAAAAGTGAAAGAAGTAACTGATACGCTGCCCGAATTATCAACTAAATCCGTAATAGTAGAGTTTAAGCAGACGGGTCATTATGCTTTTCCGTTAGCCTCCCACATCTCACTTGATCAGCATGATCCCATGTCATATCTAGACGGAGCTATGACTAAGCTAGGCAAAGATGAGCATATAACTTGGCAGCTAATACTAACTCCTGTAAAACTACGTGAAGCAGCTAGCCTGTCTCATAAAATACTTGGCAATGAGGACGTACTAAATGAGCTTGTAGGACATAGCAGTCTGTCTGGTTTATCTAAAATTAGTAAGGCTATTAATTCAATCCTATTTAGTGCTACCGACATGGTCGGCGAAGTCTATCACGGCTCGACGAATGAGAGCTATAAGGCTTCTCAAAAAGATGCCCACGATAGGTTGCAAGTAGCTAAAAGACTTAGGCCGGCGCGTACACTGAGTGCTTTTGAGCTAGAACTAATGGAGTCAATCCACCGTAAAGTAAGCCAGCCTTTATATAGAGTTAGTATCAGGGCTAGGATAGATATAGATGATGAAGCTAAAACTAAAGAACGAATCAGCACTCTTATTTCATCCCTAGAGACATATAGTATACCGGGCTATCAGGGACTGAAACCGAAGATGAATTTGCCGTATATGAACCGATACAAACAATTTATATTTAAGAATCGTTTTCCGGCATTACTGCCTAAAAGGGACTGCGTATTATCTGCCTCAGAAGTCGCTAGTTTGTACCACTTCCCGCTAGGTAAAAACTCTAGAACAGATAACTTAGTAACCTCACTAAGTCCTACTTTGCCACCACCTCTGTCATTAAAGCGACAAGACACTGTGTTTGATGTGGCGTTAGGTCGTAATTCTCATCGCGGAGAAGAAACCACTATAGGCCTAACTGATAAAGAGCGAGAAAGGCATCTATACATTATTGGTGGCACCGGCAATGGAAAAACCACAATGCTACAGTTCGCTATTGTTCAGGATATGCTGAGCGGCAAGGGGCTGGCTGTAATCGATCCGCACGGCGATATGGCCGAAACTCTACTTAAACAAGTACCAGAGAATCGAGTTGATGACGTAGTTTACTTTAACCCTGACGATCTAGATTATCCGATAGGCCTTAATTTATTGGAACTAACTCCTGGACTGACCGGCAATGCGTTGCTTAGAGAAAAAGACTTAATTACCGAATCAGTTATATCTGTCTTTCGTAAAATCTTCTCTGAAGAAGACACCGGCGGTCACAGAATTGAATACGTGCTGAGAAATACTATTCAAACGGCTTTAACCATTGAAGGTTCGACCTTATTTACTATATATGACCTATTAAACGATAAAGACTTTAGGAAAAAGATAATTAAGACCTTAGATAATAAGGATCTAGTGAACTTCTGGAAAAACGAACTAGGCAAAGCCGGTGAGTTCCAGCGGGTTAAAATGGCAGCCGGTATTACAGCTAAGATAGGTAGATTCTTATTCTCAGCCTCAGCCAAGCAGATATTAGAGCAGCCTAGGTCTACCATAAAGTTTGACGATATTATTAACTCTGGCAAAATACTGATCTGTAATTTTTCCAAGGGTCTATTAGGCGAGGATACGTCTGAACTGTTCGGTATTACTATCTTAGCTAAACTACAGCTAGCTTCACTTAGACGAGCAAGAATAGAACAGGAGAATAGAAGACCGTTCTATTTGTATGTTGATGAGTTCCAAAACTTTGCTACGGCTTCATTTGTTCAAATGCTTAGTGAATCTCGTAAATATAAGCTTTTTATGACAATGGCAGAACAATCCACCTCACAGCAAAAAGATCAGCAAATGGTCAATGTAATATTAGCTAATGTAGGTACAGTTATATGCTTTAGAACAGGTAATCCAGCCGATGAACGGTTACTGCTGCCACTATTTACTCCTACTCTTAGTAACGGAGATATTTCTAACCTATCTGCATTTAACTTTTACGCTAGGTTATCTTCAATGAAAGCTCAGGAACCTTTATCTGGCGAGACCGTATTACTTAAAGATGAGGGCAGTAGAGATATAGCTGAGACAGTTATTGAACTGTCTCGGAAGAACTATGCACTTACATCTGATGAAAAACCAGAAGGCTTATCTCCAGACGTATTAGGCGAAGAAGATATTGATGACGTCAAATTCGGCCGTGATGCGCTACCCGATGAAGCGTCTTAGCATATTCCAAGCGGCTATCGAGTTCTATGGGATACTTGCATTCTTAAAGCGATCATTCAAAATTATAGTATGAGTGAACTTGAGTACATGGAAAGATATAAGCCAGCCCAACTAAGAATATCACCCGTACTTAGCCAATGCTACCTTTGTGGGTCAACCGAAAAGCTTGAAGTCGAGCACGTCATACCAAAGACCCTGTTTAAGCCCCATGTCAACAAGCACCCTATTACTCTAAGGGCTTGCCATGACTGTAATCACGCTAAGTCCTTAGATGATGAGTATAACGTTAAGAGTTTACAGCTAACTTCATTTACCGATAAGGCAGGAGACGGGCTTAAAGATTCAGCTCAGCGTTTAGCTAAGAAACAGGGCAAGATTCTATTACCTCGCACACCTGGTCTTGGTTTGTATAAAGATATTGAATCTAGAATAAAAACAAAGAATGTAGTTACTCCAGGTGGTGTGGCATTAGGGCAACACAGAGCTCTACACATTAATGTAGAACGATATGAGCTCTGGTTGATTGCCCTTGCAAAAGGGTTAATGACATATAACACTCAGCTCATTCATGACTGGTCAAAATACATGGTTCGCTTGGATTATAACCAGGTTGCTCAAAGCACAGAGCTCTATAATGGCGAAGTTTCCTCTGATTTGTGGAATAACGGTGAGTTTGGGCAACTTTGGAAAGATGTTTTTACTTACCGAGGGTCTATTACACCTGAGAAAGACGCATCAATGTGGGGAATGATATTTTATAATTCACACATTGCCATCGTTGGCTTTGGCGATAAAGTCGTAGCTGAAAAGCGTGGCATAAAAGAAAACCCTAAGATATAAGGTTACTCATTTGCATTCGAAAGATTAATCTGTGTATTTAATGCTGCTTATTTTTGAATTTTTTATATAGATCTTCTATTTTATCGGGCTTGTCGTGGGCGTATTCATGAATTGAGACTCGGGCATCTACAAGGAAGTCTATTGCTTGCTCTGGCGTGGCATTATCAGGGTCAAAGATCCTTAACCAATTGAGCATCTTATCAATATCCTGCTCGCTAAGCTCATATTCGTCGGGTAGTTTTGTCATAGACTTCTTCCAGTATAGTTAGTTAGCTTTATAAATCCAATCAGTTCCTCGGCTAGGTTTGAAGATAACATACGCCTCATAATCTCACAGCTATTACTATATGACAGGATATTAAGGCTGCCCTCCCAAATAATTTGCCTATCGATGATTGCCAGTTTGCGGTGATGTCTGGCAGTATATAAGACTACTATGCCTAAATCCTGCAATCTAGTCACGGCATCGTAAGCTTGGGCTGCATACTCTGGCTTATGTTCTATTGGATCACGAGTGTTAATGTAGATCTTTACACCTCTTTTGGAGAGTTTTCTTAAAAGGGGCAGTAATTCATTTATCCGTCTAGTAGTGATGAATGGGCTTTCAATAATCAGTTCGCTGCTACAGTTCTTCAGGTCATGCTGGAATGATGGGTAAAACGTGTCCTGATTGCTTAAACTTGAGGCAAATTGCTCATTAATAGGTGAGCGACGTAACTTAAACATATTTTTGTTTCTCCTCTCTCTCGACTATGCTGATTTCTTCGTTATAATATACGAAGCCAAGTTGTACGAGCTTTTCATATACACAAACTATACTTGTATCAATGTGGTGCCATTTAGAGTCGATCTGGTGCACCAATGAAACTTTGTCATAATTAGCCAGTTAGTATGACCTTCTCTAAGAAATCTAAGTCTAAGAGCCAGAAGCCCAAACCTAAGAAATAAATTAAAGATTATGGCTCTGATAGCTTCTAGCCTGATTGACACACGCTCTATATATTAGGTACTATTACTATAAAGCTTAAGGTTTAATTACCTGATAGGGGAAAAGAGATTCATAAAATAAACCTATGACTCAAAGATTACCAACACCCGGTGGCGACAGTGGAGACTGGGGCGACATCCTCAATGGCTATTTATCTGTTTCCCTATATAGTGATGGCACACTTAACCCTAATGTAGTAGGCAGCTCTCAACTACAGAACAATGCCGTTACTAATACTCAACTAGACGTCCCTACCCAAACAACATTAGCTGCTGTAGCAGGTAAGTATACCAAGCCAGGTGGTGGTATACCTGCATCCGATTTGGCTAGTTCTGTCCAAACTAACTTGACTGCTGCCTCTACTGCCGTACAGAGCGTAAACAACAAGACTCCTTCTAGTGGTAATGTCACTCTTAAAGTAGCCGACCTTAATGACGCTAATGGAGCTAGTAGTGCTACCAATAACCAAGTCCTCTCATACAACAGTGGCATTAATCAGTGGATACCAGCTACAGTTAGCTCGACTACAGTAAATAACGCCACGACTGGTAACCCTGGTATTGTCCAGTTGGCAGGAGATCTAGCTGGCACTGCTACTGCCCCAACTGTTCCCAGTGCTTCAGGACTACGTAGTGCTACAACTAGTGTTTCGATCAGTGGAGCAACAGCTCCAATATCAGGCCAAGCTCTCATAGCATCCAACAGCACTACTGCTGCGTGGGGTAATATCCCTACGCCTGGCAATGCTAACTCTTCTACCCCAGGCCTTATCCAACTAGATGGAGACCTTGGGGGTACAGCTACTACTCCAACGATAGCCAAACTCCAAGGCACCACACTATCTGCTCCAACTGGAGGAACATCAGCTTTTCTTAATGCTAGTGGTACGTGGACTAGTCCTAGTGGCTCAGGTAACATGAATACTTCTACTTATGATCCTGCAGGAATAGACCAACAAGTAGTAGGACTAAGTGCTATCCAAACATTAACTAACAAGTCTATCTCAGGATCACAAATAACCAGTGCTGTAGCTAATGCTACTAATGCCACATCTGCTACTACAGCCACGGCAGCGAACGGCTTAAACTCTGCTAGTACTACTGTAGTAGTTAATAGTGCGACTGCACCTAGTTCTGGACAAGTTCTTACTGCTACTAGTTCGACAGCAGCTGATTGGGCTACACCGGCTACAGGAGTTCAGACTCTTACACCTACTGCAGTAAAGACCAGCGCCTACACCGCTAGCCCAGGTGACTTTATTCCAGTCGACACGAGCGGTGGCAACGTAACTATAACCTTACCAACTACCCCAGCAGATAAGACTAGGATAGAGATTAAGATGATCAGCACGATCATAAATAGCACAAATGGCTACGGCAACAATATTGTTACCTTTAATACTGGTGGATCGGATGTCGTTAACAAAACCGGTACGACGTCTGGCACACTTGAGCTTCTCAACCAGGCCATAATGCTACAATATGCTGCCCCAAGCTCTATCTGGTATGTCCAGAGTGATGATCTACCATTGTCTGCAATGCTAAGTGGTATATCCCATACGGTTAGCACAACCTACACCCTGACACCAACCGACCATGTCATTATGGCTGATGCAACCAGTTCAGCCTTCACTATAACCCTACCGACAGCAGTTGGCTTCAACGGTCGTTATACCATTGAGGCAGTAACCACCACCACTAACTTAGTAACTCTCAATACAACCAGCAGTCAAACCATTGATGGGTCAAGTAATACAACTCTAGGCACTGGAGCTTCAGGCGCCTACTGGAGTAGCGTTGACTTAGTATCGGATGGAGCTAATTGGCATACGGCGTAAATGCCATATATATTATTAAACAATTAGGGAATAAATAAAGACCTATGAGTAAACGAAATATACAGACCAGCGACCTACCGATTTCGGTGGTACAAACTGGCTCTATATTTACTAACCAGATTGTCGGTGGTGGTCAGGTAAACGAGCTGTATGCCTTAGTCACAGGGCAACTCGGTCAGATCGCA
>Ga0302303_10000057_pt1 | contig 138187 bp, 117 predicted proteins | sample III_Palsa_E2_1_FD_194542 | JGI IMG/M metagenome (GOLD analysis project Ga0302303, IMG submission 194542) | Peat permafrost microbial communities from Stordalen Mire near Abisko, Sweden - III_Palsa_E2_1 | ecosystem: Environmental > Terrestrial > Soil > Palsa > Peat permafrost | place: Sweden... | reverse complement strand
ACAAAAGAAATTCAGGTGCCTATATCGGCGGTGTCCACCTCTTCCCATTCCGAACAGAGAAGTTAAGCCCGCCAGAGCCGATGGTACTGCAGTAAAATGTGGGAGAGTAGGTCGGTGCCAAATCTTAATCCGTTTAATAACGGGCTAATCAGAACCCTTCAATCTAGTAGATTGAGGGGTTTCTTGGTTTATATGCCCTTTACTGACAAGGAATAATAATACCAGGAACAATAACATAACACAGTAGCCTTTGCTTAACCAGTAAGGGCTTTTTGCGTTGGAAAATAGTGACAAGGAAAGAGAAAATAGGGGATACTGTAGTCGCAGACTACAGTCTTAGTGGTTCATAGTCAGAGACTACGAACAGCGAGGACTACGAACACCGGAGGTTATTTGCACAACTCCTTCGATCCTAAACCCGATAGCAGCGGATACCGGCCACTTCGAGGGCCTCGGTGCAGGCGCCCAGTGTCTAAGGCCTCGCGCAGTATGAGCGCATAGCGGGGCTATGATTTGTAGAAAACTGTGGCTTGTTTTTCTAGAAAAGAGAATTAAATAATAAAGCCCTATCGAATATCGACAGGGCTTTATTATTTAATGTAAAATTTAGTTTGGGCTGCCCTTAAGCAGCCATACTAATGACAGGCTCTTCTGATAGTTCAATCGCATTTAATGATATTAATGCGCTTTTACTAAAACTACAAAGGTGTTTCCCTTCCAATTCATTATAAAGCAATTGGATATCTTCTTCCCTGCCGATTTTCTGTATTATTATCTTGTCAGCAGAATATCCAACAATTGTTGCGGCATGTTTTTGTATTTTAGTAAACAGCTCAACATTATAAGAACCTTTGTTTATAGCATAGAACGCCACCTTTTGATAAGAAATGTCACTAAGCAAGCGAACTTCAGCATGATATACCTCAATAATATTATTGATTTTTAAGGTCATTAATTTGATCTCATCAGCGTAGCCATTTAACTGGATAGTAATGATTACGCGTGTGTGAATATCAGTTCTTGCTGCATTTATGCTTTCCATTTCGATCCCTTTCCTGTTAAGCATACTTGTTATTATGCTTATTAATCCTTTTCTATCTTCAGAAAAAATGGTTAATACGTAATTCGATTTCATAAATTGTTGGTGTAATTACTACTACTGATTGGCTAATAAATAATGTTTAAATTCATCAAATTCTTTCCCTAAAATCACCGACTGCTTATCTTTCTCTTCAAGAACTTTTACTTGCTCCGGTACATTAATTTTCTCAGCTATATTATCCGGGAATACATCAGGGAATTTGCAAGGATGAGCGGTAGCTAAAAATACCCCTGAAGCCTCGCTATCCGGATGCAGCTTTTTCCAATCCTTTAATGCCTGCCAGGCTATTGCGGTATGTGGGCAAACTACATAGTTGTAATCTTTATCTACTTGTTTAATAGCAGCAAGGGTTTCTGTATCATCATAACTGAAACCGGTAATCATGCCTTTTAGTTTATCCATGTCGTCCTTAAACATATCAGCAATGCGCACCCAATTGCTTGGGTTACCTACATCCATTGCATTGGATAAGGTAGCAACCGATGGTTTAGGTTGATAAACGCCCGACTTTAAAAATGCAGGAACGGTATCATTGGCATTAGTGGCGGCAATAAACTGCTCAATAGGCAAGCCCATTTTCCATGCTAATAAACCTGCTCCTATATTACCAAAGTTTCCGCTTGGTACCGAGAATACCACTTTATTTTTACCCTGCCTTAATAGCTGGGCATAAGCATTAAAGTAATAAAAGGTCTGCGGAATCAATCTTGCTATATTGATGGAGTTGGCAGATGTTAGCCTGAATTTCTCATTCAATTCTTTATCTGTGAATGCTTGTTTAACCAAAGCCTGGCAATCATCAAACGTTCCGTTAATCTCTAACGCACGGATGTTTTGCCCGTTTGTGGTTAATTGCAGCTCCTGTATGTCGCTTACTTTTCCTTTAGGGTATAAGATTGTCACCCGGGTATTTGGTACGCCCAGGAAGCCTAAAGCAACTGCGCCGCCGGTATCGCCAGAGGTAGCAACCAGTACATCCAGTTGTTTTTCGCCATCTTCCAGAAAGTAACTCATTACGCGGCTCATGAAACGGGCGCCAAAATCTTTGAATGCTAACGACGGGCCATGGAATAATTCTAATACGTAAACATCTTTTTCAAGCGGAACTATCGGTGCGTAAAAATTAATCGCATCATAAATAATAGCTTTCAAATCATCGGCCGGAATAGAATCGCCTAAAAGATTTTGTGCCACATGAAACGCGATCTCAGGCAGTGTATATTCATCTAAATGATTGATGAATTTATCATCCAGGCGCGGGATAGTTACCGGCATATAAAGGCCTTTATCCTGTGGCATACTGTTAAAAACCGCGTCTTTAAATGATACGCGGCTGGATGTATTGTTGGTGCTGTATAATTCCATTTTTTATATTTTATTTTCTTGAAACGTCATTGCGAGGTACGAAGCAATCTTTAAACTTTACAGGGCGGACCTGCACAGCATAGAGATTGCTTCGTACCTCGCAATGACGTTGTGGTTTTATCCTAATACTTTTGGCCCTGCATCATTAATGGTCGACACATAAATATTTGAACCTATTTTGATGCTGGTTAAATGTTGTTGTAATTTTTGGGTGATGAGCTTTGCGGTTTCTTCATCCCTGGTGAAAGCAAATACCGATGGCCCTGAACCTGATATACCAAAACTAACGGCGCCCATCCCCATGGCTATCTCACGCATTTTATAAAAATCGGGGATAAGCATTGACCGTACAGGTTCAACTAAAATGTCTTTCATACTGCGGCCAATCAGATCAATATCCTGCATAAATAAGCCACTTACAAGGCCCGCAATGTTACCCCATTGGGTAACGGCATCCTTCATATTTATTTTTTGGCGGATGATCTGGCGGGCTTCGCGGGTGGGTACATCAACGTCAGGGAAAACGATGGCGCAATACAAGCCTGCCGGATGTGGCAAACGAATCACATCCAAAGGATCATAACTGCGGATCAATACAAAACCACCCAATAAAGCAGGTGCAACGTTATCCGCGTGGCCATGACCACAAGCCATCTCCTCCCCTTTCATGGCGAAAGGCAATAATTTAGCAGGGTCAGCATCATCGCCCAATAAAGTTTTAATGGCATACAAACCAGCCACCGTGCTTGCCGAGCTTGAACCCAGTCCGCTACCGATTGGCATTTTTTTATGTAGTTCAATATCTAAACCAACATCAGTGCGGCCTACACTTTGTAAGTAATGTTGCACACTCACGCTTACCGTGTTTTTAGCTGGATCAAGCGGTAAGCGACCATCATCACCGGTAATTTTACTGATGGTGATGCCTGGTTTGGTAGTCAGGCGCATGATGACCTCGTCGCCGGGTTCATTAACCGCGAAACCTAATACATCAAAACCACAAACTACGTTAGCAACCGTTGCCGGTGCAAAAACGTGAACCCCCCGGCCCCCTGAAGGGGGAGCAATTATAGTAGGGGCTTTTATTTCTTGTTCTTTATTTTCCATTTTTGTTGAACTCTTATTCCCCCTTCAGGGGGTTAGGGGGCTAGTTAGCTCCTACATTTATTAAATCAGCAAATACACCTGCTGCGGTTACTTCTGCACCTGCACCGGGGCCTTTAACTACCAACGGGCGTTCTTTGTACCTATCAGTAGTAAAGGAAATGATATTATCACTGCCTGATAGTGTAAAGAATGGGTGGTTCTCATCAACCATTTGAAGGGTGATAGAAGCCTTTCCATTGTCTAATTTACCTATATATCTTAAAACTTTGCCTTCTGCTTCAGCGGTATTTTTAAGGTTTGTGAAAAACGCATCTTCAGCTTTCAAAGCAGCATAAAATTCATCTACAGATTGTGCATCAAGGCAGGCTTGTGGCAACATGTTTTCAATTTCCACATCAGCTTCTTCCATCGCGTAACCTGCATCACGTGCCAGGATCAATATCTTGCGCATAAAATCCTTGCCGCTTAGATCATCACGCGGATCAGGTTCGGTATAACCTTTTTCCTGTGCGGTTTTAACCACATCGTGGAAGTTGGCATCACCTTTAAAATTGTTAAAAATGAAGGATATTGTGCCCGAAAGTATAGCTTCAATGCGTTGTACCCTGTCGCCGCTGTTCATCAAATCTTTTAATGTGCGGATAATGGGTAATCCTGCGCCAACATTGGTTTCATAAAAGAAATCAACTCCATGACGCCTTGCGGTATCATGAAAATTGCGGTACTGGCTATAAGCGGCGGAGTTCCCTATTTTATTACAGGTAACTACTGATATATTTGATTTAAAAGCTTCCTCGTAAAATGCAATTGGATTAGGGCTGGCGGTGTTATCAATAAATACGCAGTTTGGCAGGTTCATGCTTTTCATACGTTGGATAAACTCTTTCAGATCAGCTTTTTCATCTGATGCTTGCAGATCATCTTCCCAGGTATCTAAAGATATGCCATCAGCACTAAAAACCATTTTACGGGTGTTGCTGATACCGGCGATTTTAACTTGTATGCCATTATGCTCCTGCAAAAAGTCGCTGTGCCCGTTTAGTTGTTTGAATAATGTTTTGCCGATGTTACCGGTACCTAAACAGAATGCATGCAATGTTTTGGTAAGCTGAACAAAAAATGCATCGTGTACCGCATTCAATGCTTTTGCCAGATCGTGTGAGGATATGATAACAGAAATATTGTACTCAGATGATCCCTGCGCGATAGCCCTTACATTTACACCGTTACGACCCAAGGCATGGAATAATTTACCGGATACCCCCGGGGTTTGCTTCATATTTTCGCCTACTACAGCTAATACGGCCAGGTTGGCTTCTATTTCCGGGCTTTCCAGTTTGTTAGCTAATAATTCTAACTCAAATTCCTGTTCTATCAGCGCTTTCGCTCTTTGAGCATCGGCTGGCTGTACCGCGAAAGTTATGCTGTGCTCTGATGAAGATTGGGTGATCAATATGATATTGATCTGCTCACGGGCTAACAACGAAAACAATCGACCGCTAAAGCCTGATTTGCCTACCATGCCACTACCTTCTAAATTTAGTATGCTGATATTATTGATGGTAGATATGCCTTTGATTGGCAGATTAGATGCTTTACAATCATGGCGGATAACCGTTCCTTCAAACTGCGGCTCAAAAGTATTTTTAATAACGATAGGTATCTTCTTTAAAAATGCCGGGATCATGGTTGGCGGGTAGATCACTTTGGCACCGAAGTAGGATAATTCCATCGCCTCGGTATAAGTTAACTCCGGTAAGGAAAATGCTTTTTTAACCAAACGCGGATCTGCGGTCATCATGCCGTTAACATCAGTCCATATTTGTATTTCTTCAGCATTTAATGCTGATCCTAATATGGCAGCAGTGTAATCGCTGCCACCGCGACCCAAAGTAGTGATCTGTTCGGCATCGTTACTCGCTATAAATCCGGTAACAAAAAGCATTTTGCCGCTGTTCTCCTGGTAAAAGCCTCTTACAAGTTGCTCGGTAAGCTCCATGTTTACTTTAGCTTGCCCGAAAGCGCTGTCGGTTTTTATAATTTCAGCGGCATCCACAAAAATAGCTTCAGGAAAGTATTGTGCCGCTATTTTGCTAATCATCAAAGTTGAACAACGTTCGCCATAGCTTAGCACCATATCACGGGTTTTTGGAGTAAGCTCCCTTAAAGCTAAAATCCCTTGCAATAGTTCTTCTAACTGGTTAAAGTTTATTTTGAGGCGAGTGAATGCCGGGTTTTGGTTTTGAATATTCAACAGGCTTTTTACAACATCAAAATGGCGGCGTTCCAGCTCAGCCAATCCAGCGGTGAAATCTTTTCCGATGGCTGCATCTTCTGCCATTGATGCCAGCAGGTTAGTTACACCGCTCATGGCCGAAAGCACAACAACGGGCTTTGCACCAGCCGATTCATTTTGTAAAATGTTTAGTAAAGTTTGGATGCTTTGTATAGATCCTACGGAAGTACCGCCAAATTTTAAAATTTTCATATTTATCTCTAAAACAAAAAAGCCTTCCTCTTTTCGGAGGAAGGCTTTCATTTGGTTATTTATGTTTTTTACACCATACGATTATCTTCCTCCGTGTTTTACTCCGGTGGTAATAATTGTTGTAATAATGGTGCCGTTATATATCATTGTTTAAGGTGTATTTGTTACACGCCGTAAATTAAGCAGTTAATTTTTAAAATAGCAAGAGTATTGTGTTTTATTTTTTAGCGCCCTCGCTAATTTCCTACCTTTGCTGCCGAGAATGAAGGGATTAATTACAAAATCAACAGGGAGCTGGTACCAGGTACAAACCGATGAGGGCGAAAAAATTGATTGCCGTATAAAAGGCAAGTTTCGTACAAAAGGTATTGTTACCACCAACCCTATTGCCGTTGGTGATGTGGTTGATTTTGAAATGGAGCCTGAGCAGGAAACGGGTGTGATCACCAACCTGCATCAGCGTAAAAACTATATCATCCGCAAATCCATAAACCTGAGTAAGCAGGCGCAGATCATTGCCGCCAACCTCGATCAGGCTTTATTGGTAGTTACTTTGGCTTCGCCGAGAACTTCTTTAGGTTTTATTGATCGCTTTTTGGTTACTGCCGAGGCTTATGATATTCCTGCCCGACTCATATTTAATAAACTCGATTTGTTTAGTGATGAGGGTTTGGAGGTTTTAGCTTATTACAAAGATGTTTACGAAAAGATAGGTTATCCCTGCTTTGAAGTATCAGCTTTGGAATGTACCAATATTGAAATTGTTCAGGAATTGTTAAAGGATAAGGTAACCTTATTCTCTGGTCATTCCGGTGTTGGTAAATCAAGTTTGATAAACCGTTTATTGCCTGATCTGGATCTGCGTACACATCAAATATCCGACTGGAGCGAAAAAGGAATGCATACCACCACCTTTGCCGAAGCATTTGAATTACCACAAGGTGGGTTTATAATTGATACCCCCGGAATACGCGAATTAGGTGTTATCGATATAGAAAAACAGGAACTCAGTCATTTCTTCCCCGAAATGCGCCAGCGTATGCATGATTGTCGTTTCAGCAACTGCCGCCATATTAATGAGCCGGGTTGCGCCGTGTTGGAAGCCTTGGAAAATGGCGAAATCGAATTATCCCGTTATGATAGCTATTTGAGCATCTATCATGGCAATGACACTCGTGCTTAAGAGCGTCAAGAATTAAGCGTCAAGATTCAATACAAGATTCAGCTTATGGTAGGTGTTTTTACCTCACCACTTAGATCTGCTAAATAAGTATTTTTTCATTTGTTTAGTTTTATTGTTTACCTATCTGTTTGATTTAGCTTAACGGTTACATTTTCGCCATCTTGTTTTATGGTAACTATTTTTTTAACGTTAATACCAGTAAGGTTTACACCATTGTTATATGTAGTTGTATTAGCTGTGCTGTATTGATAACTGCCGTTGATATAAGTATCTGTCTGGCCGGTTACTTCAGTTCGGGATGCACTGTGAGCTGTGATAAATGATGTTAATAAAAGATAATCGCCTGGCATAAGATTGGTAAACTCAAAATGCCCCTCGTTATCAGATACTTTTGTGGACTTTATGCATTCTGATGCATCCTTTGGCAGCGGTGCAGATTGACCGGTTTGGCCGGCCTTTTTATTTTGCTCAAACCACTCTTTAAAGAAATCAGTGTATGGAATTAATATTACTACAGTGCCTGCTGGTGCAACCTGTTTTTTGCCTACGTTTACTACAGACAGCCTGTTTACAGTAGGATAATTGTCCCGGCTAAATGCTTGCCCCGAAATTACTGATTTACCGGTAGTTATCAGTTTGAGGGTTTCTTCTTTATCAAACTTACTATGATATGGGTTATAATCATCTTCAATATTAAGCGCCAAAATATTATGACCATCATTTTTTTCAGAAACTTTCCATATTCTGCGTGTATTTTTATCTATATATTCAAGATATTTGTGCTGAGTACCATTGGGAGTAGTTGCAGACATAGATACTCTCCAAACATCCCGGTTCCCAAAGTGCTTGCTTGTATATACGTCGGCGTTAACATCTTCAATAAACACTTTTAAAATATTGGATTGGTTATCAGGGCTGTAATTATATATAGTAAAGTTTTTTTTGAACCCCAGTGCAAACGGAATTGTTGTAAGCACGTAGTCAAAACAATTTTCATCAATTAATGGCATATTTATTGGATCATTTATTGTCGCCCTTTTCTGAGTTTTCTTATTTAAATAATAACCGGTAACTTCTTTCTTCCCATAATTAATTATATATTCATGATTGGGTGTAAATGACGAGCGATAAATGGGAGTGAACGTATTAGCATCGGATATGCTTGTATCTATACTAATAATATTTTTTGTAGCCAGACTGATCATCGTAGTATAAACGGCCACCCTATTATTCCCCATATATACTTTCACCGACTGCGATAATGAGGCTTCGCTCTCACCGGAAAAAAAATAAGACAGGCTATAATTCCTAATCTCTTTTAGAGATTGGGAAAATGCCTTAACATTTATTCCGATTGCTGTTAGTGTGATAAAGAAAGTAAATAAAAACTTTTTCATTCGGGTGGTTTTATGTGGATTTATTATTTGGTTCTGTTTCTCTATGATTGGTTTGCTATAGGAGTGCTACAACTTCTTTCCCGTCCAATAATGGAATCTGTTGCCCAGTTTGTCTTTATACACAGTATCTGCTTCTTCAAAGCTTTGAACATCAACGCCTTTTAATAGTTCGGTTTTATAGTAGGCATGTTTAGCATCTTTTCCAAAATCAAACTTTAGGAGGGTGAATGTTTTCACATCGGCACCGGGAATTATTTCTCCATCATAGTAAACTTTGTCCCTGTCTTTTGAATACAGGTCGTTTGAATAGTCATCTTGTGTTTTTTGTTCTTTATCGGGCGGATATACCTGAAAGGAGTTAATATCAACATTCCTATATTTGAATTTTTTGCCGTACGATATTATTACCTGATTGTTTACACATATAATATTTTTATCAATGACCCGGGTTTGGCTGATGGTATCAAACGAGCTTGTCATGAGTTTAAGATTGGGGTGAGAATATGCGTAATATACGGTTCTCCCAATTTTCATATATTGATTATTGATGGCTTTGGCACCCCCCTTGTTTGGCAAGACGGACTGAAGCTTTCCGACGTCAGGTGCAACGTAAATTGAATCCTTGTCTTCAGAAAAAATGTCGTTGATGAATGCAAATGATTTTCGATCTACGTGTGTTATTAACCAATCATAAAAATAATGGTCTTTGTCACGAGCCCAAGTATTATTGCCGTTTAAATATTCAAATGTTTTAGAATCGGCGCCTTCAATTATTTTAAAGCCCAGGGCATTGTCTGTATAATATGCATGAAAACGATCTTTAGGTATTTCATTTTCAATATAAAAAGAGTTGCGGTCCACTTGTTTTTGCGAGCCGCCCTTATAGAACACAAAGCTTTTATCTTCTGCTATATCGTTTGATATAATCTTGAACGATTTTGCATCGGCCTTCATAGTATCAATTCCCAACTCGAACCAATTGCCACTTTGGCAATAAAGTATTTGCCTATCGGAATTGATAAAATATGAACTTGATTTTTTTTCGTCAACCAATTTGCCAACATCTCTACAGGAGATAAAAAATATAATTCCTATTAAAACAAAGAGACATTTTTTCATTTATGTTTTTTTCCTTTGTGCAAAATTGCTTCTGTAACAATTTGTGTGGTAAATAGTTTTCAGCATGATTGGCCATATTATTAAATCGTGATTTACGCCGAAATAGTTCAAGTCACTTTTTGTTTTTTTGCTGTAGATCATCAATAAGTGGGTTGGTTTTTAATAACATAAGGCATTGATATACAGTGGTTTTTAACAAAATACCCCATAAGCAACAATGAAATTTTACAAAAAACGACATCATCCCCGCACTAGTCTAAGTTTAACGAAGTGTAACTTAGACTTATAATGTAGCAAGCATCCTGCTTGCGAGTGATATAATTAAGCTGAAAGCTTAAAACATTTTAGTTCGAAGTTAAAAACTTCGACCATTGCGTGACCTAAACGTTTTTAATATAAATTAGCAGACACTGTTATTACACATAGTATATGAAACGCTTTTTATTTTTAACCTTGTTTACATTTATTTCATCATTTACATTCGGGCAAACCAATGAAGGGCCTAATGAGATAACTCCCCTGATATTGCAAAAAATAAAAGCCGATATAGAAAAAGAAATCCCGGCATTTAAACAAAAAATGTCTAAAGAAATGAATACCGATAAAATTGAATTTTCTTTGGATACCTTTCGTATAGAAAGAATTTGTGCAAAACGAATGGATATTGATTATTCTACCGCCGGAATAAATACAAGCGTTGATATGTTAACAGCAGCATACGACCAACTGATGAACAAATATTATAACAAACTTTTAAAGTTGCTTAAGCCAGAAGATAAAATGGTGCTTGTTACAGCTCAAAAAGCCTGGCTTGTTTATCGGGATGCAGAAGCTAAACTAATTGGCACCATGACAAAGGAAGAATATTCGGGAGGAGGAACAATACAATCAAATATTGCTACAGGTTCTTACTCATCCTTAGTTGTTAAAAGAGCTATTGATGTTTTTAATTACTATGACGATGTTAGTAAAGATGGTTTACACCAGTCTAAAAAACTACACTAACATCGTAGTGTAGTTTTTCAGACTTATAGCTAAGTGCAAGTTGCTACGAGGAAAAATGTTCTTCAAGATACAAGACGCATAACCAAGTCGCAAAAGATTTCTCCCAATGGTCGAAATGACATCAAGAAAGCTATTTTTCCAGTGCCGCTTTAAAATCCGCCAACAGATCTTCAATGTCCTCAATACCTATTGAAAAACGGATCATAAAATCAGATATACCCATTTCAGCGCGACGTTCAGGGCCTAATTCGTTGAATATGGTTTGGGCAACGGGGATAGCTAGTGTGCGTGTATCTCCTAAATTGCTGGATTTTACTACTAATTGCAGTTTATTTAAAAAGGCGAAGCAATCTACGCTTTCATCCAGTTCAATACTCATTAGGCTACCATATTTGTCAAACAATTCTGTAGCTAAAGCATGTTGAGGATGAGATTTTATGCCCGGATAAAATACTTTTTTAATCAGGGGATGTGCCTCGAAAAAGTCTGCAAGGGTTTGGGCGTTATTGCTTTGGCGATCCATGCGAAGAGCCAACGTTTCTGTACCAACAGAAATAGTATGTGCCGCTTCCGGCGCTAATGTACCACCGGCATCACGCAATCCTTTTTTCCTGATCTGAGCTATACCCCAGGTTTTTGGGTCGCCTTTTTTGTATACATCGTAAATGTTTGGATAGTTTTCGAAGCTGTATCTGCCGGTATCCGTAACACTACCACCCAAAGCATCGCCATGGCCGCCAATGTATTTGGTTAATGAGTTTATAACATGAGTAGCCTTTACATCAACCGGGTTGAATAAGTAAGGGGTGGTCATGGTGTTATCGACTACATATAAAATTCCTTTTTCTTCGCATAAATTGCCAATGTTTACCAAATCAGCAACTTGTGTTGCGGGGTTAGCAATGGTTTCCAGAAAAACCATGCGGGTGTTTTCTTTTAACGCTGCGCGAACATTATCAACAGAAGTAGGGTCAACAAAAGTGAAATCCAATCCCATCTCCATAAAAGTAGAAAATATACTGCGTGAGTTACCAAACAGGTATGAGCTGGCAACAATATGATCTGTTTTGCGGATTAATGCTGTAATAGTAGCTGCAATGGCTGCCATCCCGGTTGAAAAAGCAATGGTAGCCATGCCTTTTTCCATTTGGGTAACTTTATGTTCTAAAGCGGTAACGGTAGGGTTTCCCTGTCTTGAGTAAGCGTAACCCTTTGTTTTATTCTGGAAAACATCCACCAAATCCTGTACATTATCATAACCAAAAGTAACCGAGGTATGAATGGGCTTGTGTAAAGCGCCATGCTCGGGTTTGCTTAAACGATCGGAGTGCAGTAATGTAGTGGTGAAACCTCTTTTAGCAGTCATTATATCTTAATATATGTAATAAACTATTGAAATTGCGAACTTATGAGTTTTTAGGCGATAAATTAAAAGATTTGATACATTGCCTGTAAATTCTACATTTCACATATAATTTTATGCGGGCAGTAATACAACGGGTTACAGAGGCAAGTTGCAGGGTTGAAGGAGAATCAACCGGGAAAATAGATGAGGGTTTTTTGGTTTTATTGGGGATTGAAGATGCAGATACGGACGAAGATCTGCAATGGCTCGCCCAGAAAATAGTAGGTCTGCGTGTTTTTGGCGATGAAAATGGCTTAATGAATAAGGCTTTGGCAGATATTGATGGTAATATATTACTGATCTCGCAATTCACACTATTCGCGCAAACTAAAAAAGGCAATCGACCATCATTCATCAAAGCGGCAAGGCCGGACAAAGCTATACCTATGTACGAGCAAATGATAAAAACGCTTACAATCTTAACCGGCAAAAAGATAGCAACCGGCATATTCGGCGCGGATATGAAAATTAGTTTGATGAATGATGGCCCGGTTACGATATTGATCGACACGAAAAATAAGGAGTAGCTGTTTCAATAGTGAAACAGTTTATGCACCTTATCGATACAAAAACAGGCAAAATCGGGCTAAAAAACATGCTTTTTTGAGCAAAAATGGGTCAAAAACAAGTGAAAATTGAGCATTTTAGGTCGTTTTTTCACTTAAAAATAACGTTTTTTACCTCAAAATCGATTGTAAAAACCGCTTTTTTGATACTTTTTAGTGCGTTTTTGGGGCTAAAAGTGTACCAAATGTACCAAGTGTTTCATATTAAATAGTGGTACACACAGTAAATATTCAAGGCAATTCAAGACATTAGTATTTATATGGAAATAAAAGAAGCGCAGCAACTGGTAGATAACTGGATAAAAACAACCGGCATCAGGTATTTTAACGAGCTAACCAATACCGCCATTCTGATGGAAGAGGTGGGCGAAGTAGCCCGTATTATGTCAAGGCAATACGGCGAGCAATCCTTCAAAAAATCTGATACCGAAGTAAATTTGGCCGATGAAATGGCCGATGTGCTTTTTGTACTGATATGCCTGGCCAACCAAACCGGCATCGACTTAACTGATGCTTTGGAAAAGAACATGCAAAAGAAAAGCATCCGCGATGCCGACAGGCACAAGAACAACGAGAAACTGAAATAGTAGTTATTTACGCGGTGTGTAAATAATAATACAAGCGCCGATTAAGGCTATTGTTGCACCAATAATGTCATATTTATCGGGTTTAAAATTGTCCACCTTCCACGCCCAGATGAGTGCCATTACGATGAATATGCCGCCATATGTGGCATATACACGCCCGAAATTATTGGTTTGCCAGGTTGCTACTATACCATAAAGCGCTAATATCACCCCACCTGCAATGCCGTACCACCAGGGTTTGTCCTCCTTAAGGCATTGCCAGATTAGGTAACCACCGCCTATTTCGCATAAACCGGCAAGGATGAAGATGAAAAGTGATTTGAGTATGGCCATGTGATATATTTAGTTTTTCTTGTCATTCTGAACGCAGTGAAGAATCTTCTACACCAAGCATATTCGTTTTGCAGAACGAAGAAGATTCTTCGCTACGCTCAGAATGACAAATGGGTATAGAATATAATGGTTAAAATAAATTCACCAACCGCTCTAACGCCATACCTCTTGAACCTTTAATTAATATGGTTGAATTTTTGATAGGGTGCTCTTTTAATCCTTCAATAGCCTCTTCCGCAGTGTTATAAAACTTAACTCCTGATTCTTGGTTCTTGATCCCTGATTCTTGCGCCGCAAAATCTTTTCCGATAAATATGCGCTCATCAACATCGGTATCTAATGCTTTTTTAATTATCGCGGCATGTTCAGCTGGTGATTCATCGCCTAGCTCAAACATATCACCCAAAATAAGCACTTTCCTGTCGGCTTGTAATTTGCCAATGTTTTCTATGGCGACTTGCATGCTGCTTGGATTGGCGTTGTAGTAGTCGCAGATCAAAGTATTGGTTTCAGTTTGTTTTATTTGGGATCGGTTGTTTTGTGGTTGATAACCGGTAATACCTGCGTTAATTTCACCTGCCTCCAGTTCAAAATAAACGCCGATGCAGATAGCAGCCAAAATATTATCCAAGTTATAAGCGCCTGTTAGCTGTGTTTTAACCGGGTAACTTTCGCCGGATAGTTTATTTGTCCACTCTAGCGCCAATAGTGGAGAGTTCTCAGTCAATTTGCCGATTACAGTGTTGTCTTTATTTGAAGTGCCATATAAAACCACCTTGTTTAAAGGACGGGCTTTTTGCATCTCCATTAATACTACATCATCGCCATTTACAAAAGCTACACCATCATCAGTCTTCAAAAAATCATACAACTCGCCTTTGCCTTTTTTTATCCCCTCAACCCCGCCAAAACCTTCTAAATGTGCTTTGCCGATATTGGTGATCAAACCGTGCGAAGGTTGGGCTATGCTGCTTAATAATGCTATTTCTTTTTGATGATTAGCCCCCATTTCAATAACCGCTATCTCATGTGTTCGGTTGATGCTTAAAATAGTAAGGGGCACGCCAATGTGATTGTTCAGGTTTCCCTGCGTAGCCAATGTTTTGAATTTTTGAGAGAGTACAGCATTTATTAATTCCTTAGTAGTGGTTTTGCCGTTAGTACCGGTAAGTCCGATAACCGGGATAGTCAATTGTTTGCGGTGATAACGTGCCAGATCCTGCAAAGCTGTTAACACATCATCAACCAGAATATATTTATCGCCAAGTTGATAGGCGGGGTTATCAATAATAGCATATGCAGCACCTGCCGCAATGGCTTGTTCTGCAAAGGTATTGGCATCAAACTTATCGCCTTTTAAGGCAAAGAATAAACTACCCGCAGCAATTCTGCGGGTATCGGTGCTGATAACCGGGTGTTGTATGAATAGTTGATATATGTCTTTGGTAGTCATGTGTATAATTTTCTCCTTGTCATTCTGAGCGTAGCGAAGAATCTTCTGCACCATGCATATTCGTTTTGCAAATCGAAGAAGATTCTTCGCTGCGCTCAGAATGACAAATCTATTTAAACGTTATTCTTTGCCTCCATCTGTCCCTTCATCCAGCTTATGGTTGCCTTAATTTCGGTATAACTATAATTGTCGCCTAATATTTCTTTTAGGGGCGATAATTTTTCGTCGCCATATCCTTCAACCGCATACTGTATTACCAATAACTTTTCGCGGCTTACAAAGTTTGATACATCAATCTCGCCCGTTTGTATAAAGTATGTTAAATGACCCTCAATGGTAATCGGCGAAAGATCGCGCAGGGCTGCAACTTCGGCAATGGTTTTACCCGAGCGATAAAGCTCCAGACTCTCTTTACGGCTATCGTTACCCTTTTCGCCTCGCGGTTTAGCTTTGCGCTCGCGTTTTTGTTTCTTTTGGGCGATTTTAGAGTTCAATCCTTTTCGCTCACAGAAGCTTTTAACCGGGGCTAAAAATTCCCGGCCGTATCTAGCCAGCTTAATATCGCCAAACCCGGAGATCATTCGTAGCTCATCCAAACTTTGTGGGAGATAAGTGGCTATCTCCATTAATGTAGCATCCGACTGTATCACATAAGCAGGTACATTCTCATTAATAGCAATATCTCTGCGAACAGCCTTTAAATCATTTAGTAACTCAGCCTCAAATGGCAATTCAGCAGACGAGTGTTTCTCCTCAACAATTTCCAATTCTATAAACTCAACCGTCTGGCTGCCTTTTAAAACGGCCTCGCTTTGTGTTGTTAGTTTTAGTACCGGATATTCGCCGCCATCAACCTGCAAATAGCCCATGGTGGTTAATTCGCGCAGGTAGCGTTGCCAATCTGGCTTGCTAATATCCGCACCTACGCCGTAGGTTTTAAGCTGTTTATGTTCTTCGCGAATCTTTTCGCTTTTTGATCCGCGCAGAAAATCAATTACATAAGTACTGCCGAATCTTTCTTTTAGCCGGTAAACTGCCGAAAGCGCTTTTTGGGCGATCAGTGTGCCATCAAAACGTTTAAACTCGGTTAAGCATACATCGCAGCTTCCGCAGGTTTCAGGCGATTCCTCATCAAAATATTTTAACAGAAACTGGCGTCTGCAGGTTTGCAATTGGCAATACCTAACCATATCGTCCAGCTTTTTCAGCATGATCTTACTTTGCTCGGGGTTGTCGTCCACCATTGCGAAGCCTTTCAGCTTCATGGCATCGCCCGGGGAGTAAAACAATATCGCATCGGATGCTAAACCATCCCGTCCGGCGCGGCCTGTTTCCTGGTAGTAACCCTCGATATTCTTCGGCATATCCATATGCACCACATAACGCACATTGGATTTATTAATACCCATCCCGAATGCGATGGTTGCTACGATGATCTTCACATCATCCCGCAAAAAAGCTTCCTGGTTGCGGGCTTTGGTAACATTATCTAAACCTGCATGATAAGCCTCGGCAGAAAAACCTTCGTCTTTTAAGTTAGCAGCTAATGATTCAGTTGATTTGCGGGAAAGGCAGTATATGATGCCGGATTCATCTTTTCGCTCTTCCAAAAAATCGAGTAGTTGGTTAAAACTATCTCTTTTTGGCGAAACGGTATAGGTGATATTTTCCCGGTTAAAGGAGGATATGAATATGGCGGGATTCTTAAGATTTAATTTCTCAAGGATGTCCTTTTGTGTGAGTTTATCAGCAGTTGCAGTTAAAGCAATCACCGGGATATTTGGGAAATAATCCTTTAATCCGGCAAGCATCAAATATTCTGGTCTAAAGTCATGCCCCCAATGCGAGATACAATGCGCCTCATCAATAGCGATAAGTGATACGGGTAGTGACTTTAAAAATTCGACCAACTTGTTTTCTGATCCGAACAAACGCTCAGGCGCAAGATAAAGCAGTTTGATCTCATTGTTTTTAAGCCTGCCCATTAACCGGGATTGTTCATCCGGGTTTTGTGCCGAGTTTAGGAAAGCCGCAGGGATGCCATTCACATTCAAAGCATCAACCTGATCTTTCATCAAGGCGATCAGTGGGGAGATGACAATGGTTAACCCATCCAACAACACCGCAGGTAATTGGTAACATAACGATTTACCTCCGCCTGTAGGCATCAATGCCAATACATCTTTTTTATCTAATACATGCTGAATAATGGCCGCCTGCTGGTGCCTGAACTCGCTGTAACCAAAATATTTTTGCAGGGCCTGTATAGGTGTCATCCATACAAAAATGCGAAAATTATCTGAACAGAAATGTACTATAATAACAAAGCGTCATTGCTTCGTTATTCGCAATGACGCTCGGAGAATTTATGTTCAAACTTTATTGACTACCCGCTCTTGATCCTTCTTCACCCATAGCGTTTTGGTGCTCGCGTTTTTTGATGGAACTATTGCCGAAGTTATACGTAAGCGATAAGCGTGCTATGCGGCTTTCACTTTTCTGCCTTATCTGTAAATCGTCGCTTTGGTAATTTATATCCAGGTTATTGCGTTGTGTATTGAATATATCGCTTACTGAAAATTTGATGTTCAGTTTTTTATTATCAAATGAATGACTAATACCGGCATCTACATTATAACGTGCGTATATATCATAAAGGCCATAAGTTAACGGGGATTGGTAGTTAGCAAACAACTCAGCCTTAAAGCCTGCAAATGTAAATGTTTGATTAGCTTTAGCTACATAGGCTAGTTTAGCACGATTAAGCATACCGCCCGATAGGGTATCTGATCTAAATTTCAGGTAAAAGGCAGTCGCGTCAAAATTAATCGACCACCATTTGGTTACAGTTACAGGTATACTTATGCTGGCATTGTAGGCATCCTGCGAGCTTATATTGAGATTTGTTTGGTAAGATGCCTTTGTTGCGTCGTTTGTAAGGATGATCTGTTGTATCGCATCCATGGTGTGGCTGTAACTTAGGCTTAAATTGTAGCTTTTATTATAGGTGTAATTCAGCTCAAAGTTATTAGTGTATTGAGGCCTTAAAAAAGGATTACCTTCTGAATAAGTATATTGATCGAGATAATATACGAATGGATTTAGGTCCGAATAATCAGGTCTGTCGATACGGCGGCTATATGATAAGTTTACCTCGTTCTTATCATTAAAAGTATGGTGTAAAAACGCACTTGGGAACAGGTTGAAATATTTGCGCTGATTGATGCTATCCTGGGTTACGAGATCGCCTTTTGATTGTGTGTATTCCCCCCTTAAACCAACTTCTACCGAAGTGTTTTTGTAAGTTTTGGTAAGATTTACATAACCGGCACTTATTTTCTCATCATAAATAAAGCGATTGGTTAATGTAGTGTCATTTACATATGCGCCATTTACTTTTTTGGTCGCATTCAGGTCGTTATCAGTTTTTACATCGCTGTATTTACCGCCAACTTCCAGTTTTAATGATTTGGTTAAATTTTTGGTATAGTCGACTTTGGCAACCCGTATATTAATAGTTGATGGTGTTATCTGTCGCAAATAAAGCGGGATTTCTGTTGGGTTTAATGGATTTGAAAAAAAAGTATTATAATTCGCGTTGCTGTTATTGTTAAATTTTGAATAATCAGCGTCAAAGGATAATTCCTGGCCTAGCGTATCAATTTTATAAGTGTCGTTTAAATCAATCGTATAGTTTTTATAAGATTGATTTATTTGTGAAAGTGTTTTCTGAGATGAATCGGGTGCACCTGTTGGCCTTGATGATATATTAGTGTTATTGGTATTGCCCTGATCATCCTGGTTAAAATAACCGTTTACTGCGAACCCAAATGTGTTTTTGGGCGATGAATCATAATCAGCACCGAAACTGTAATTATTATAATGATTTATCTGCGGCATAAATGTCGACTGCTTAAAATAGGTTGGCTTACCTGCACTGTCAACAACTGTCCTGTTGATGTCTATTATCCTCGCAGTAGGTATATCGCCGCGGCTAAAGTTGCCAAACACGTTTAGATTGCCTTCTTTGTGATTTATGCTGAACGTCTCGCTGCTTTTTGCATAAGTGCCAAGACCGCCGGTTACCGAAACGCTTCCGTTGGTACCGCTCATTTTATTCTTCTTTAGTTTGATATTAATGATGCCTGAATTTCCGGCGGCATCATATTTTGCTGATGGGTTGGTGATCAGCTCGATAGATTGGATGGTGCCACCATCTGTTGAGCGCAAAAGCGTAGCTAATTGTGCAGCCGAGAGGTAAGTGAGTTTATCATTTATCATAACAGTTACACCTTGTTTGCCTTTCAGGCTGATGTTATCGTCTTTGTCAACGGTTACGCCGGGCGCCCGTTCCAGTATATCCATTGCTGTGTTGCCGGTTGCTAATACACTGCCGGCTACATTTATTACTGTTTTATCAGCCAGGTGCTCAATTGTTGGTTTTGTCGCGGTTATAACAACGGTATTCAAATTCCGATTGCTGGCCTTCATTTTTAAAACAGGTACCAGGATAGTTTTCGAAGAATCGCTTACCGTAAAGGGTTGGCTTGACGCGTTTTGATAACCAACAACAGTAGCTTTAACTATATAAGTGCCGTTTTTAATGTTATCGAAGTGGTATTCACCTGCTTCAGTGCTTAATGTGCCGATTACAGTAGTTGAATCTTTTGCGTTTAATAAGCTTACCGACGCGTAATCTACAGGCTTACTTTGTGTATCACTCAGCACACCTTTTATTTTAGCCGGGTTGGTGCTTTGCGCGAAGGCTGTATTTAAACAACCGACGCACAGTATTATAGTTAATATTTTAAGTAGATGTGTTTTCATTTTAAGTAAAATTTGGCAATACCATTCCCTTAAGATCTTTTATTATCTTTTTTTGATTGTCCAATAAATAAGGGAGCGGGTATTAACCCAGTGATTATTATAGTATGTTATTATTTCTGTATATAAGATGCAGAAAAGGGAATAAGGTTACATCTTATTTGTAAAAAGTTTAATAACCAAATGAATTCTCTACTACATAAGCAAAAAAAGACTGCTTGGTGGCACTTTGAGTATATGGAGTTACAGTTTTAAATGACGGGCCTGCTTTAATATTTTTAATATACATAGTATCAGCAATTAATAAACACATAAGCCCAATTATTAATGGACTTATGTGTGCTAATCTGTGTTTCATTATTTCTTTTTTTGTATGCTGTCAACAGTACGGGCAGAATCAACCTGAGCTTGCAGCTTTGCAATAGTTTTTGCATTCTCCACCCGGTGTGCCGAGTCAATTTGGGCTTTTGTTTTAACGGTTACCACGGTATCAATTTTACATTGCAGGCCGTTATCCATCATTATAAATGTTGCCGAGGTGGCATTGTCATGCTTGTTGATATTCTTGCAATCGTTCACACTAATCCCATCCAGGTTTATGTTGTTATTTAGGTCCTGATCGATAATAACCTTGGCGTTTAAAGGGATTTGCAAAGTAATATCTAAATGCTCATCATGCCAAGACGCGTTTTCAAGTCTTCTGAGTTTGTCATCAAATTTAATTACAGAATCCTGCTGTAGGAATACATATGTAGTATTACGTGCATTTAATAATGCATCGGCATCATCGCTGCCTTGGGCAATAAAGGTTTCTATTAATACCGGGTGGCTTACATCGCTTCTTTGAATATTAATATTTACATTCCTGGGTTCGTCATACTCGTTATCATCATTTTTGATAATCATCCCATTAAAGTTGCCTTTTATATTAAGGCGTAAGCTATCGTCATGTGTTAAATATTTAACATCATTTAATTTTAGGTAGTAAACGTTGTCCGGGGTGGCTTTCAGGTTTGTTACCTGACTTATTTTGCCTGTTGATCTGAAATGGCTTGCCACATTCACTGCGAAGCCAATCAATAATCCTAATGAGCATAGCCATACTACTAATAATGTAGCAGCAATAGATCTGTTTATAGCCTTTGTATTAAACAGCGCTGTAATAATTACTATTATAATAGTAACTACCGGTATAAAAGCTGCTACAAATGCAACAAAGTATATCCTGTCGGCATGTTCGTTTGCTATAATGCTGAATGGGAATAATCCCTGTGGCCCGGAGTGAAATCCTATTATAGCTACCAGCATAGCAATTAATGCAATGGCAAAGCCGAAAAATACCAGCAATACCGCGAAGCCAATAATCTTTATAATTATCTTTCCGGCACCCATAAAAAATAAATGAATGTGCAAAAGCAGATCGCCAATAAAATCGCGCATCTTATATATTGTTGGGCGGGCTTCCTGGTGCAGATTGTTTAAATGGTTGCGTACCGAACTTAATTCTTCTTCCAAATTATCTTTAAACCCTTGTAGGTTTAGTTTTTGGCCTTTCATTGCCATACGGTCGGCACGGGTAGTAGCCTGGGGTATTACTATCCATAGTATTATATATAATAGTAAACCTGATCCGGCAAAGAAAAACGATAGCGCGAATGCCAATCTTATCCAAAGTGGTTGTATGTCAAAATAATTGGCGATGCCGGCACATACACCGCTAACCAAATGATCATCTGGGTCTCTGAATAATCTACGTGTGCCGGTGTCATAAGTGTATTGCGTATTTGCAGATGCAGTTTCATCATCCAGGTTTTCAAAATCTTCTACCCTGCCCATTTGTTCAATAATGGTATGTACGTCCTGTTCAACAATAACCTGTTTGTTTTCGTTAGCTAACAGCTCGTTAAACATTTCGGCTACGCGATTTTCAATATCTGTAGTTATTTCAAGGCTATCTGCCGAGTTGGAGAAATGACGTTTTACATCCGTCATATAATTCTTCAGTATTTCGTAGGCATCTTCCTCAATATGAAAGACAATGCCGTTTATATTTATGATAATAGTTTTGTTCATGATATTTAATTTAAGCGGTTTAGTATATATTTTAATGGCTGGTGCTTATTCAGTAGTGGGTTGTTCGGTTGCTGGCGGTATCCTGTCGCCTATTGCTATATGAACAGCAAACTCAAGCTCTTTCCATGTTTTATCCAGTTGCTCAAGCACTGCACGGCCTTCGTCGGCCAGTACATAATACTTACGTGGTGGGCCTGATGTGGACTCGACCCAGTTATAAGTGAGCAGGCCATTGTTTTTTAATCGGGTGAGTAAAGGGTACAGAGTGCCCTCAACTACAAGCAGTTGGGCTTTTTTTAGCTCAGCAATTATGTCTGAGGCATATGTTTCGCCCTTAGCTATGATGGAAAGAATGCAATATTCAAGTATGCCTTTCCGCATTTGGGTTTGTGTGTTTTCAACAATCATAAAACAAAGATATATGTTTTATAATGTATTATGCAATGCATAGTACTAAATATTTTAATTATTTTTTTTAAAACTGCATTTGTTTTAAAAAAAATGACTTTTTACTTGACTAATTGAAAATCTAACATTACTTTTATAATTAATTAACTATTAACTGATCTTATTATTAACAAAATGAAAAAACTTCTACTAGTAAGTTTGTGTTTCCTGATGTTAAGCATTACACAGGTATTCGCACAAAACCGTACAGTTACTGGTACGGTTACGGCCAAAGATGACGGCCTACCCATTCCGGGAGTAACAGTAAAGGTAAAAGGCACTTCCAATGGTACTCAAACCAACAGTGCTGGTAAATACACCTTATCGAATGTGCCGAGCGGCGCAACATTAGTATTCTCATTTATTGGTTACACCCCTCAACAACAATCTGTTAAAGGTGGTGCTGTAAATGTGACATTGCAAACAGCAAGCGGCCAATTGGGTGAGGTTGTTGTTACAGGTGCATTGGGCATAAGACATTCTGAAAAAGAATTGGGCTATGCTACTGCAAGAATATCAGCTAAAGACCTTACTGAAACCAATGTAACTAACGTTGCAAATGGTTTAACAGGTAAAGTGTCAGGTTTGGCTGTTTATTCACTTGATAATGGCATCGATCCGCAAATTGCTGTTCAATTACGTGGTAACAGATCACTGGAGGGTAACAACAACGCGCTTATCGTATTGGACGGTGTTCCAATCCCGGGCGGTTCTTTGTCAAACATTAACCCGAATGATATTGCCGATGTTACTATATTAAAGGGTGCAGGTTCTGCGGCTTTATATGGTTCTGAGGCATCTAACGGCGCTATAGTTATCACAACCAAAAGAGGTTCAGCTGATGGCAAGCCTGTAATTACGTATAATAATTCATTCCAGCTTGAAAAGGTTTCTTTTTATCCAAAATTGCAAACCACTTATGGCCCTTATGGTAGTGAAGCAGCCTATACTAACCCTATCACTGGCGCATCAGAGTATGTTCCTTATGAAAATCAGGAATACGGACCTGCTTATAATGGCGCATTAGTACCGCTTGGTGCTCCGCTTGATAGCGCAAATGGTACGCAAGTAATGGTTCCATATTCAGCAGCCAAAGAAAGCCCGGTTAAGCAGTTTTTCAAAACAGGTATAACTGAGCAAAACGATATCTCTATACAACAGGGTGATGCTAATAATTCATTCTTCTTATCAGCACAGAATGCAATAAGAACTACAATTGTACCTGGGGATAAAAATATCAAAAACGCGTTTAGCGTAAGAGGACATAGAACATTCGGTATATTCTCAGTAGATTATTCATTAGGCTATACTAAAACTAATATTAGTACTTATATTAATAACAATAACCCGTTTGGTATAGTAGGAAGTTTTGTAACTACAGCAGCTGACAATGATTTGTACGCTTCTATTTTGCAATTGCCTGCATTTTACAATTTATCTTCTTACAAAGATCCTAACTCTGATCAGGGTAACGTAAATAACTTTCCTGATGCTTACGCGATCAACCCTTACTGGATCATTGATAATGCCCGCCGTAATATTAGCCGCGACGTATTATTATCAACTGTTAACTTAAAATTGTCTCCAACTAAATGGTTAGATGCGAGCTACCGTATTTCTGATAACTATGGTGTTGAGCAGGAACGTTTTACAAAGGCAGAAGCAGATTTTTCACAGTATGCAATAGATGATTATTACAGTGCTGGTAACGTTGCATCAGGTTTTGCAACCACAGGTAAATCACCAGGCTCTGTATATGATTATACACAATATGGTGATGGTACTGATAATTTTCCGGGCTATGCCAGGATACAAGGGGATGCGTTATTAAACTTCCACCATAAATTTTTTGATGATTTCCAAACCAATTTGTTAGTAGGTAACTCTATTTGGGAAGAACATCAAAAAGGGATATTTACCGGAACCAACAATTTGTTAATTAATAATTTTTATAATATTAACTCAGCAGGTGGTACAGTAACTTCTGCAGAAAGTGAATATACTATCCGCCAGATCTCTTATTATGGTGATTTAACCATTGGCTATAAAGGTTATCTAACTTTAGACGGAACTTTCAGAAACGAGCATGATTCAAGGCTTTCAGCTGCAGAACGTTCATTTAACTACCCATCTGTAAAACTTTCGTTTGTGCCTACTGATGCTATAACAGCATTAAAAAACAACGCTATCTTAAGTTTTGCTAAACTTTACGGTTCATTAAGCCGTGTGGGTAATATTAATATAGACCCTTACCAAATTAACAATACATACTCAGCCGGTAGCGGTTTCCCTTATGGAACTACAGGTGGTTACGGATTAAATACTGAACAGTATAGCCCAACCTTAAAACCTGAGTTAACAACAGAGTTTGAAGTAGGTACTGAACTGGGTTTGTTTAATAACCGTATTAATTTGACAGCAAGTTATTATGATCAGCATGACCGTAACCAAACCGTTTCTGTTAGTACATCATCATCTACTGGTTACACCTCATCATTAACCAATATCGGTGAAACTGAATCAAAAGGTGAGGAATTACAAATTAGTGCCAGAGTAATACCACAAACAGCCGACAATGTAAGCCTTACTTTAGGTGGAAACTTCTCAAACAATGATTCGAAAGTGATTTCGTTAGAGCCAGGCGTTACTTCATTAAGCCTTGGCAATATGCAATATGCAGTTGTTGGTCAGCCTTTCCCATTGTTAGAAGGAACTGATTTTGTTCGTGACCCTCAAGGCCATGTTATCGTAAACTCAATTACAGGTTACCCTTCAACAGCACAAGGCTTAACTACTTTTGGTAGAACAACACCTAAATATGACTTAGGTGTAAATGCACAGGTAGGTTATAAATTTGTAAGCTTATCAGTTGTAGCTGAATACAGAGGTGGGGATGTGATTTATAATGGTATTGGTTCAACGCTTACCTTTGTGGGTGCTAGTGCCGAATCAGCTTCAGCAGGCCGCCAGGTATTTGTTTATCCTAACTCTGTTATATCAAACGGACAAGGTGGATACGTAAAAAACACAAATGTTAACGTTCAAAACGGTAACTATGGTTTCTGGCAAAGTTCAGCCTACAGTGGCACAAACTCTGCTTTTGTAACCAGCGGTGCTTTCTGGAAGATACGTGAAGCTGACCTTGCGTTTAATTTAACTCAGTTTATTAAACAGACTAAATACATGAAAGGCTTAGTATTCTCATTAACCGGCCGTAACCTTTGGATGTTTTTACCAAAAAGCAACCAGTTTACCGATCCTGAGTTCTCAAGCACCTCAGCAACCAGTAATACAAGAGGTACAAATGACAACAATGAGTTGCCGGGTACACGAATTTTTGGAGCTGACTTAAAAGTAACATTCTAATTTAAATAGTAAATAGCGATGAAAAGAAAATATATATCAATCATAGCAATTGTTTTTGCATTCGGCATAGCCGGGTGTAAAAAGAATTACCTGGATTTGGAAACTAACCCAAATCAGCCCTCGGTAACTACGCCTCAGCTAGCTTTGGCTTCGGCAGAAGTAGCGGCAGCTAGAATTGTACAAACAGATTACCCTCAGTATGGGGTGTGGTCGGGATATTGGACTACCAGCGGTAACTATACGCCAAATGGGCCTATTAACGAGTATCAAATTACGAACGGTAGTTTCACAACAAGCGGCCCGGGCGGCTTTGCTTGGGATGATTTGTACCTTAACTTAGCCAACTTAAACGCGTTGAAAAATTTGACTTCGTCCGATGCAACGCTTGGAAATTTCGAGGCAATTGCCATTATCATGGAGGCTTATGATTATCAGCAAATAGTGGATAATTATAATGATGCTCCTTATAGCCAGGCGTTCAATTCCACAATTGTGGCTCCTGAATTTGATAAAGGATCAGCAATTTATGAAGCCCTTGGCAAGCAATTAGATGTAGCGATTGCATTGATCAATAAAACGGCTTCTAATTCACTTGCTGTTTCACCTGCTAGTTCAGACGTTGCTTTTGCAGGCGATATGACTGGTTGGAAAAAATTTGCCAACAGCTTAAAATTACGCCTTGCAATACGTGTGTATACTAAAACGCCAAGTGATCCCCTGGTAACTGATTTAGCATCTACTGCGAGTGAGGGTTACCTTGACGGAACTACCCAGGCATCTGTAAACCCAGGTTATATCCAAGCTAATTCAGGCGCAGGTGTTAGCCAGCAAAGCCCTTTTTACGGAGCTTATGGGTTTGATGTAACTAATAACCCTACTTTTGGTAATGTTTATTACAGGGCTAATCAGTACGCGGTTAGTTATTATTTAAATAATAATGATCCAAGGTCAGCTGCGTTTTACGCACCTGATGCAGCTTCTGGTATAATACAAGGTAACGTGTTTGGTGATACCCGGACTACTTTACAAAACCCTAATACCAGTGCAATTGGCCCAGGTTTGCTGCAAAGCTCTACACAAAATGCTGTACTATTTTCAGGTGCTGAATCATTGTTTTTACAAGCCGAAGCCTTAGAGGATGGATTAGGTATAACCGCTGGTGCATCATTTGCAACGGCACAAGAAGCATATGAAGCAGGTATCACCGCATCTTTTGAAGCATTAGGTTTAACTGCCACGCAAGCAACAGCTTATTATTCACAAACTTCTGCTAACATTGGCTGGTCTTCATCTCCTAACAAGGAACAGGCTATTATCACTCAAAAATGGGCTGCTTTAAATGGTTGGTTTAATTTAGAGGCATACAATGAGTACAGAAGAACAGGCTATCCTGCGCTTCCTTCATCAATTGACCCGGCTGCTTTAGGAACAACCCTGCCAAGCAGGATATTCTATCCAACTACTGAGCTTACCAGTAATACAGCCAATGTAACTAAAGAAGGAACGCTTAATCAGTTTACATCTAAAATATTTTGGGCTAAATAAATTTAACGAAAATGAAAAAGAAATTATTTATTATAACCTCCCTGCTTATATCTGCGGCCGTGCTTAGTTTAAGCTCGTGCCTTAAAGATAACAGGTACGTGGATTTCTCTAATACGGGAACCATCGTAAACTTTAATCTTGGTGGCCTTGCTTATTTTAGCCAGGATGCTATTACAGAAACACCTGACAGTGATGCCAACGGTACTATTGTACGCCAGTTTGCTGTTAACATAGGCTCGTCTACCCCGCCTAAAACGGCAACCGTGATCACACTGGCTGTTGATAGCGCATTAATTGCACCATATAATACGGCTAATCCAGCTGTACAATATACTACTGTACCATCAAACGCGTATGTATTTACCAATACTACCGTTACGATACCAGCAGGCCAAACTACAGCTATAGTGTCAATTACTTTTTATAAAAATAAATTGAATAGTTCTACAAGTTACATGCTGCCTGTTATAATAGCTAAAGCGCCTTATACTATTAGTGCTAATATGGGTATCCATTATTTCCATTTTATTGGTAACGTGTTTGCTGGTGCATACGAACATTATTACACAAGATGGAATACACCGGACAGTACTACTACACCTTCTACACCTCGTAGTGATCAGGGGCCAACAACTCTTAGTCCGGTAACGCCTAACGAGTTCACAGTACAAACGGCTTATTATACTGCTCCAAACTATGATGTAACGTTTACCATAACAGGTACAGGAGCAGCAGCAACCTATTCAAATTTTGCAGTTAAGTTTTTACCGGCTGACATAGCTGCCGGAACAACTTGGGCAACTAATATAACCGTTGCAACAAGCCCTAAGTTAACACTTCCAAATTATGACCCTACCAAGCAATACACCTATGCGCAGGCATTAAAATTGTTCAGGTTCTATTTTAACACCTCATCAAGAGCAATTATTGATGAATATGATAAATTATAAAATTTAGGATAATACTTTGTTAAAAGGGCCCCGGTAACGGGGCCTTTTTAATTTTATGGGATATAGGAATAGTAATTCTGTTTATTTAATTTATATAATAACCTTTTTGTTACACAATATTAGTGATAGTTAACTGTTAAAAGTTTAGTTTAGCTAAAAACCTACCTTTATGAAAAAGATAATTTATCTATTTATTATGTTGATGGCCGTGCAAGTGGCAAAAGCTCAAAACAATATAATTACCGGAAATGTAAGTGATGAGCAGGGTAACCCGATTAGCGCGGTATTTATTCTGCAAGGACAAACTACCAACGCGACTTTTACGGATTCTGTAGGCAATTTCTCAATAAAAGTAAACCCTGGCGGCGTATTAAAATTTGATGCTCCCGGATATGCTGACAATATAACACCGGTTGATCAGGCAAATACAAATTTAAAAATCACTCTTAAACCACTTGGTGCCGCAGGTACTACCGGTGATTTAAAAGCAAATACCAGCGTAACTGGACAGCAATCAATAAACACTATCAACAACGGCGATTTAACCAACCTGGCAAATGGCGGCACCATGACGGGGCCCGGTCATAAAAAAGGGAATGTACATGGAAGCCAATATATTTTTGACGATTTTGTTCATGGGTTTATTGTTAACCCGTCTGACGAACTGGTGTACGACCCGGCTTATAGATTCGATTATGACAAAATTGGCGGCACGCTATTATTATCAAAAGATAATAACAATATAACCCAGGTTGGGGATGGGCAAATAAAATCATTCAGTTTATTTAATAGCAGCGGCCAGCGCTTTATGTTTGAAAAGCTAGCCTCGATTAGTGGTAAATATTATGTGCAGGTTTTGGCTGAAGGGAAGAAATATAAAATTGTTAAGTTAACAACTACCACCTTCGCAAAGTCGGATTACGTAAACAATGGTTTTTCTGCCCATGGAAACGATTACGATGAGTTTGTTGATGTGAGCGTTTATTACCTGTTAAACGTACAAACCAACCAGGCGGTAAAATTTAGTTTGCGTAAAAAATCAATAAAAGAAGTTTTTGCGGCTGATGTGGATAAAGCAAATAAATATATGTCTGATAACTCAGGTGATATTGATGATGCTTATTTGAGTGGCTTGGGTGATTATATGAATCAGTAAGTTGTTAAATATGTTGATTATATAACCAATGAGCCATTTAAACTAAAGTGATTGAAATATTACATCGCTACCATTCACCACCAATTTAGTCACGCTGCCAAAAACCAGGCTCATGTTATTAGGGATATGCCCGGCGGGGAAATCAAAGCAAACAGGGTAATCGTATTTATCAACTACATCTAAAATAATCTGCTCTAAAGTTTGCCCAAAGGGTATGTCGTTATCCTTTATCCCGGTAAAACCACCAACAATTAAACCTGCAAGGTTTTTAAGCTTACCGGCGCGGTCAAGCATACGTATCATACGGTCAATCGCGTACAGATATTCGCCTACATCTTCAATAAAAAGTATCTTATTGTTGTAATCAAGGTCGGAAACAGATCCCGCTACGGCCGCCAATAAAGATAGGTTACCTCCAATTAATACCCCTTCAGCCACACCATTGCGGTTTAGTGCATGCGAGTTAAACTCATAGGAAATTTCTTCGCCAAATAATGCTTTACGCAATGATTCCAATGATTTGGCGGACGCATCCGGAATATTAACCGGCATTTGCCCGTGGATGGATTGTATATTAAAATTAGTGTATAAATGGGTGTGTAAAAGGGTAATATCACTAAAGCCAACTAACCATTTAGGCTTTTGAGCTACCCTGCTGAAATCCACCTTATCTATCATTCTGATTGTGCCATATCCGCCACGGGCAGCTATAATGGCTTTAATGCTGTCGTCATCAATAAAGCGCTGCAGATCTTGTGCACGTTGATCGTCATCACCCGCAAACTGGTGAAATGATAAATTTAACGTTTCACCCAAAACAACTTCTAATCCCCATGATTGTAAAAGAGTGACAGCATCCGTCATCGGATTTGGTAATTTCTTAGCAGGGCAGGTTATAGCAACCTTATCACCTTTTTTAAGGTATGGAGGAGCAATTCCCTGAATAATTGAATGTTCGCCGTTATCCATTATCAAAATAAATTCTTTCGGAAGTAACAGCATTACGCAGCCCGACTTCCTCGTTAAAATAAATTATCTTTGCCAAATTATTAATAAGGATGCAGATTAATGTCACAACTTAATAAATTTAAAAGATACACCGTTACATCAGCCCTGCCGTATGCTAATGGGCCATTACATATAGGCCACTTAGCCGGGGCATATTTACCTGCCGATATTTTTGTGCGCTACCTTCGCCTTAAAAAGAAGGATGTAGTATACATTTGTGGTTCAGACGAACATGGCGCCGCCATCACTATAAAGGCTAAAAAAGAAGGCACTACGCCACAGGCCATTATTGATAAATATCATAACCAGATAAAAGATAGTTTTGAGGAGTTTGGGATCGCATTTGATATTTATCACCGTACCTCATCTCCCATTCATCATGATCTTTCGCAAGAGTTCTTTTTGAATTTGTATGAGAAAGATGAGTTCGTAGAGAAATACTCTGAGCAATATTTTGATGAGGATTATGGACAGTTCCTGGCCGACCGCTACATTACGGGTACTTGCCCGAATTGCGGCTATGAACATGCCTACGGCGATCAATGTGAAAACTGCGGTACATCATTAAACCCAACTGATTTAATTAACCCTATATCAACTTTAAGTGGTAAAGCACCCATTTTAAGGCCGACCAAGCACTGGTATTTGCCATTAGATAAATATCAGCCGTGGTTGGAAAGCTGGATAGATAAGAAAGAAGGCGAATGGAAAGTGAACGTATTTGGTCAATGCAGGTCGTGGTTAAAATCGGGACTGCAACCGCGCTCAATGACACGCGACCTGGACTGGGGTATTGATGTGCCATTGGATGAAGCCAAAGGGAAAAAGCTTTATGTTTGGATGGATGCGCCAATAGGCTATATATCTGCAACCAAGCAATGGGCTATTGATAAGGGAAAAGACTGGAAAGCCTACTGGAAGAAACAGGAAAAGGAAGAAGATAATTCATGCCTGATCCATTTTATTGGTAAGGATAACATTGTTTTCCATTGTATAATTTTCCCATCCATATTACATGCACATGGCGAGTATATTCTGCCGCAAAATGTGCCTGCCAATGAGTTTTTGAACTTAGAAGGCGAGAAGCTGTCAACATCACGTAACCATGCGGTTTGGCTTCATGAATATCTGGAAGAATTCCCGGGTAAGCAAGATGAATTGCGTTATGTATTAACATCTATATTGCCTGAAACCAGCGATAGTGAATTTACCTGGAAAGATTACCAGGCTCGTGTAAATAACGAGTTGGTAGCCATATTAGGTAACTACGTTAACCGCGTAATGATATTGATGCATAAGTTTTACGATGGCAAAGTTGAAACCGCAAGTGGTGAAATAACGCTTACCGATAACCTGCTTAATGCGCAGTTAGGCGAATTTTATGCTGAACTTGACCAGAATTTGGAGAATTATAAATTCAGACAAGCATTACAAAATGTGATGGACATCGCCCGTTTGGGTAATAAATATTTGACAGAGCAAGAGCCCTGGAAAACGATTAAAACCGACCCGGAGGATGCTAAGGAAGCATTGCATAACTGCCTGTTTTTAATAGCGAATTTAGCAACCTGCCTGCAGCCGTTTTTACCGGGCACAGCTACCAAAATTTTCGGAATGCTAAATTATAATTTGGCAGGTGTTTCTTTTGGCGATGCGATAAAGTTTGAGAACGGCCATCAATTAAACCCAGCTGCTTTATTATTTGAAAAAGTAGATGATGAAGTTATTGAAAAGCAAGTACAAAAGTTACTGGATAAAAAACAGGCTGCCGCAGTTACAAAACAGACACCAATAGTAGCCGCAAAGGAGAATATCAGTTTTGAATCATTCGCGGCAATGGATATTCGCACGGGTACCATTTTAGCAGCTGAAAAAGTGGCTAAAACCAAGAAGCTGTTAAAGCTTACCATTGATACCGGTATTGATGAGCGCACCGTTGTATCAGGAATTGCAGAATACTACGAGCCCGAAGCTATAATAGGCAAGCAGGTAAGCATTTTAGTAAACCTGGAACCACGAGAAATAAAAGGGATATTATCGCAAGGTATGATACTGATGGCAGAAGATTCGGAAGGGAAACTATGCTTTGTATCACCAGTTGATGCTTTACATAATGGTTCGGTTGTGCGATAAGTCAATTTACATTTTAACTGAATAATTTCAGCTATAATTTGCACCTTTGCAAAACTGGTCCCGTAGTTCAACGGATAGAATAGGAGTTTCCTAAACTCTAGATATGAGTTCGATTCTCGTCGGGACCACTAAAATCAGTATTAAAAAATGATAAAAGCCTGCAAATCAAATGATTGCAGGCTTTTATTTTTTGGTCAAAACACCATAATATGCACTAAATCTCATTAAAAATGTGCGTAATGCGGTGAGTACCATAAATCAAAATTACTACTCACCGAATACTTTATAATCTTCTGATTATCAGCCTGTTCATAATCTGAACATCTTGATACCTATTAACTGCAAGCATACATTTGTTTAACTTTTAATGCTTGAAATCATGAAAACAAATTTTAGTCTGCTCTTTTATTTAAAAAAGCAAAAAGTTTACGCGTCAGGCCCGATGCCTATTTATATGCGTATCACTGTTAACGGAAAACGTGCGGAGGTATCAGCCGGGCGGGATTGTGAGCCGTCAGGATGGAATAGTCACGCGGGACGAGGAATCGGCACCAAATCAGAAACAAGGGCTTTAAACAGTTACTTAGATACCTTACAAACTAAAGTAATGAATGCCCATCAACAACTAATTGGCGCAAGTAAAGAAATTACCGCAGAGAAGTTGCGTGATCAATTTATTGGTCGTGCAGAAAAAGCTTATTATGTAGTAGCATTATTTAATGAGCATAATGACCAGGTGAAAGCGCTGATTGGCAATGGTTTTGAGGCCAATACGCTAAAGAGCTATCGCAGCTCCTTTAAGCACTTATCAGCATTTGTGCAGCATCATTATGGCATAGTTGATATGGATGTTAAAAACTTGAACCATGCGTTTATTGTCAATTATGAATTTTACTTAAAAACAGTATGCAAGTGTAGCGGTGTGTCGGCTGCTAAATATATTAAACACTTAAAAAAAATAGTTAATAATTGCTTAGCTAATAAATGGTTATCTGATAACCCTTTTATTAATTACAGATCAAAGGCTAAGGCGAAAGAAAAGGAATTTTTGATGCCCCAAGAATTGGAGGCAATTGCAATTAAGCGCGTTACTATTGATAGGTTAGCGCAAGTAAGGGACATATTTATATTTTGTTGTTACACCGGCTTATGCTATGCGGATGTGCAAAAACTTCAGCGCCATCAAATAGCAACAGGTATCGACGGGGAGCAGTGGATATTTACAACAAGACAAAAAACAGATACAAGCTCCCGGATACCTTTATTGCCTATAGCTGCCGACATTGTAAGCAAGTATGCCGATCATCCACAATGCAGCAATAAAAACCTTGTTTTACCAGTATTGAGCAATCAAAGAATGAACAGCTATTTAAAAGAAATTGCAGATATATGCGGCGTCACCAAAACGCTTACTTTTCATATGGCTCGGCATACCTTTGCTACTACGGTCACTCTATCAAATGGCGTTCCTTTGGAAACTGTAAGTAAAATGTTGGGGCACAACAGTATTAAAACCACACAGCATTACGCTAAAATATTGGATTTGAAAGTTAGCCAGGATATGGCTGCTCTTAAACAAAAATATGCCGGAATTTAGTTTATAATCTCTAAGGTCACAAAATGTGACCTTAGAGAATTTCGTAAATACCTAACAAAATAAAAATGGAAAATCAAATGATACCTGATGAAATCATCATGAATCAAATCTATTACATAAGAGGGCAAAAAGTTATGTTAGATTTTGACCTTGCAAAATTGTATGAAGTCGAAACAAAGCAACTTAAAAGACAAGTTCGACGAAACATTGATCGTTTTCCCGAGGATTTCATGTTTGAATTGACATCGGAAGAATACTCTTTTTCAAGGAGCCAAAATGGCACCTTGAAACAAGGAGAAAATATTAAGTATTCACCAATGGTGTTTACAGAACAAGGGGTTGCTATGTTATCGAGTGTCTTGAACAGCAGTAGAGCCATTAAGGTAAACATTCAGATTATTCGAATATTTACACGTATCCGCCAAATGTTTATTGATAATACTGAACTAAGATTGGATATTGAAAAGATCAAGAGTAAACTGGATAATCAAGATAAGAATATGGAAATCGTATTTAAGTACCTTGATGAATTAATTGATAAAAAGCAAGAACCCCAGGAACGTAAAAGAATCGGTTATAAAACTTATGATAACGAATAATACCTGGCTATTGATTTGGTATTGAATTCCAGCCACTTTAGCCCATATAAATTAAATGCATGTGATCGTTTTAATCAAAACGAATCACATGCATCATCAACCCAACATCTTAGAGGCTATGCTTCATTGCTCCTATAAAGCATGGCTTCTATCAAAACAAGAAATTTCCGCACCGACCAGACCTTCAAGCACCGGCCTCAATCCAATCACGGTTTTAGCCTTGCAAATTAGCCAATCAACAAGTGCTATAGCGGAAGATCGAACTGTTAAAGTAACTAAAAACCATAAGCAGGCGATCCAACTATTAGCCGACACCGACAAACTGCTAAATAAAGACGCTCCGCCCACCTTTTACAAGAACATTCATTGTTCGGCTTGCCAGTTTAAAAATGAGTGCCATAGTAAATTAAAGGAACGGGACTGTATAAGCCTATTACCCAGCATGACCACAAAATCAATGCTGAAATATCATAATAAAGGCATTACCACAATTACGCAACTTTCTTATCTGTTCAAACCGAGGCGAAGACGCGCGCCAAACCCACAAAGTAGTTATTTATGGGAGCTAAAAGCCTTAGCTATCCGCGAGCAAAAAACTTTTGTTATTCAGCCCCCAGCTTTAAATGTCAGCACTGTTTCAATTTACTTAGATTTTGAAGGCACAGAAAACGAGGAGCATATTTATCTGTTAGGTGGAATAATCATACAGGACAGTAAACTAATGGAGACGTTTTCCTTATGGTCAGATAACAAGGAGAATGAACAAGTCAATTTTAATTATCTTTTTAAACTACTTATTCAATACCCCGATGCGGAAATCTATCATTACGGAAGCTATGAAACCAAAGCTTTAAAACTTGCTGCGAAAAAATCACCACTATCAAAATATTGGCCGCTTATCGAGAAACGAATGATTAACCTGTTAAGCTATCTGCGCACTCATGTTTACCCGCCAACCTATAGTAATAGTCTGAAAGAGTTAGCATACTATCTCAATTTTAAATGGAACACCACTGAAGCCGATGGGATTTTAAGTATGCGCTGGCGAAAGCAATGGGAGGAAACAAGTGAAAATATTTGGAAAGAAAAACTGGTTGAATATAACCTGGATGATTGCCGGGCATTACTTGTAATTCATCAATGGTTCCTTAAACTGGCTTCAGACGTTAAGCAGGAACATGTTCAGCAAGTTGCAGAAATGAAAAAGCATACTCCTTTCCATTTGCAACATAACCGTGAATTTGGCGAAGATTTTCAATTGATTACTAAAGCGGCCTATTTTGATTACCAACGCAACAAAATCTATTGGCGCAATGAATTGAAAAGACAAACCCCGTCCGGCAACTCACCAAGGGAAAGACCTGAACAATTGGGTCAGGGTCACATGGCATGGCGACCAAAAAAGATCAACGAAGTCGTTATTATGCCACCGCTTAAATCATGTCCGGGATGTGGCCATAACAAATTATATCAAAGTCATGAAACCAAATCGGCAGTCCTGCAAACCGATCTTAAATTTACTGCTACAGGTATAAGAACTCATGTAACAGAATATCGCTCGGGCACAGCCAAGTGCGCTAAATGCGGCAAGAAGTCGATGAACAAAACACTGCGCATTATGCACTATGGGGACAATCTATTTGCACTTGTACTGGATTATTATGTCAATTTTCATATTAGTAATGAGATGATTAGTAAACTGATACAGGAACACTATCATATATGGGTGAGCCCAATGTATTTAGTCATGTATAAAAACAGGTGGTGGAATAAAACGTGGACAACAGTCGCGGCTTACATCAAAACTATTGTATTAAATAGTCCTGTAATTCATATAGATGAAACCACCATCAAACTTTCGAGAGAATCGGGTTATGTATGGGTATTTGCGACGACACATACCGTATTCTATCATTACGCTTCTACAAGGGAAGTTGGGTTTTTACAAAAATTATTGAAAGACTATCGCGGCATTATCGTTTCCGATTTTTACCCCGGTTATGAAACATTAAATGTTAAAAGTCAAAAATGCCTCATCCACCTAATCAGGGATTTGAACGATGACCTTTTTAAAAATCAGTTTGACCAGGAGTATAACGCAATGGTTCCCGCCTTTAATCAATTGATGCGAAAAATTGTTGAAACTATTGACAAATATGGTCTAAGGCAAAGCCAGTTGAATAAGCATGTTAAAGACACAGATAGTTTTTATAGAGGGTTTGTCGAAAGAAGTTATAAAAGCGAAATAGCAAGCAAATATGCTAAGCGGTTTAAAAAGCATTGGCAACAGCTATGGACTTTCTTGCACAATGATAATGTTCCCTGGAATAATAATAATGCTGAAGCAGCGGTTAAAGCTTTCGCCCAGCATCGGCGTGGGGTAAAAGGGCAAATGCACGTTAGGGGTATCACCGAATACTTAGAAATGCTGACGGTTGCGCAGACTTGCCGTTATCGTAATATCTCATTCCTTGGCTTTTTGCAAAAAAAGAAAGGGATTTGGGAAAACGTACCCTCGGAAGTATTACCGGGGTTTCTCCCATTTGAACAAGCTAAATTATATGTTCACCGATTAGGGTTTGAAAGGCAAACTGAATGGGCAGAATGGAAGCAGGAAGGAAAGCGCCCTTCATTTATTCCCTCTAATCCGCAGGTAACCTATTTAAAGAGCGGATGGGTTGATTGGCACGATTGGCTTGGGTTTGACTTTCTCCCTTTCACTAAGGCGCGGACATTCATGAGGAAACTACATTTAAAAAACAGGAAAGAATATACTACATGGTTAGCCAGTGGTCAACGTCCAAAATGTATTCCCAGTCTACCAGAGAAAGAATATAAGCATACCGGATGGGTTGATTTAAAAGACTATTTGGGTATCAGTCAATGAAAACAACAATATTGGGAGGCTAATTGTTAATAGTATAAAGGAGCACAACTATGAGAGCAAAATATTTCAAACACCGCCATTGGACAGATTTTTCCAGCAACACGAATGATATAGGTCGTCCTTTGTTTTGGCCAAAAGATAACGAAGACAATCATTTCTTATATAGGTTATATGATAAGCAGGAAGCAGAGTTTCCTGCTTTTTATCAATATCATCTCGATTATTTTCTAAAGCTTTATCCTGATGCGAACGAAAAAGAGTTCTTTATTCACGTTTGGGAAATAATTGACGATGCCACCGCCGAACTGAAAGTGAAAAACCGCTACACTTCCAGACATGCAATGGAGTTCAGAAATAAGCAGCATTTAAAAAGCTTCTTAGCCTACCTTAAAACTATTGACCAATGGAACACAGGCCGAACCAAAGATGAAATTATTGCAGATAAAGAGGGCGAAATCAGAAGCTTAAAAGAACAAAACGCAGAGTTGAAAGAAGAACTTAAAGCCGCAAGGAAATTAGAAACCGAAGACTTTATTAATATTCAGGAGGGGTATCTTTTAACCGTGGTTGACATTGCAAAGAAGATGCAGGGCTTAGAATTGAATGGCAAGGAACTTGTATTTTCACAAACGCAAACCGTCTGGACAAAGATGATCTGTAAGAATTTCAGGCATGGCAATAAGGAAATTAAGTTTGAAACCATAAGGCGATATTTCCCGGGCAATCCTGATGAACCCAGCGGCAGGTCAGCCGCAGTTCCCACTAAATCACAGCTTTTTCAAATAGTTGAAGCGAAAAAACGAAGCTGATATAGCTCGCTTTTTGCTTAGCTCCTTTGTTTAACACCATCTATCATTTTATTGATAATGAGCTAATTGCACAGTGTTGCAACTTAACTCAAACCACTCCAATTTAACCACGCGAATCTGCGTGGTAACGAAAAAGTGCATTTTAACTATTCCTTTGATCCAAAATCAAAGGCTATGGAAATATTCAGCACAAATGCCCTAAGCCAATGCATACGCGAGGCAGTGAGGGCAGAACTACAACAACACTTTAAAACAGGCGGCAACCAGCCGCAAGAATCAGAAAGACTTTTATCCAAACAGGAGCTTGCCGCCGAACTTGGCGTGTCACTGGTAACGCTTACCGACTGGATGAAAAAAGGCTTACCCTATTTGCGCCTGCATAAACGGGTGTACTTCAAAAAGAGTGAGGTACTCAATGCCATGGAACAAACTATTAAAGATTAAAAGGAGGATGACAGATGAATGTGGAATTGGTCACAAGAGAGGATTTAAGACGGTTGGAGGATTTATTAAAAGAGATTAAACAGATCGTTCAGCCGGGACAAAGCCAGCCTAAAAAATGGCTGAAAAGCAGTGAGGTAAGAAAGATGCTGAATATATCACCAGGCACCTTACAGAACCTGCGCATCAACGGGACGTTACGCTTTACCAAGATGGGGAGCATCATGTATTACAAGTTAGAGGACATCAACAAGGTATTGGAGGAGAACGGACAATGATTATATCAAAAGAATTAAATGTTTACAGCGACATTATTAAACGCATGGGTATGGACAAGCGGGTACTGGCAACCCATGTAAGCTTGTTCACTTCATTATTTATTTTTTGGCAGCGGGATGGCTTTATTAGTCCTTTTGCCATCACCCGAAAAACGGTAATGGCGTTTTCCAAAATTGGATCCATTGCGACTTATCACAAGTGCATCCGGGAATTGGACGAGTATGGTTACATCCATTATCAGCCGTCTTTTCACCCGGCGAAAGGCAGCTTAATTTATTGGCCGGATGGCTTAAAAGCCAACAACTTTAAAGCAGTTTGAGCTATGCAGATATACCGATTTTCCCGCTCGCGGGGATAACGGTTTTTTATTCGCTTGTAAGGAGCAAGTTTGTGTTTTTGTTGCCACAAAAACATCCCGGATGCCTGTCGGCACCGGGCAAACTTGCCTTTTGCGCCCGATGGTTGCAAAAGGGAAAAATGGAAGAAAGAGTAAAGAGTTAACCGATGGAAGCAACAGTAAAGACAACTAACAAACAACCGGTAACCCAGCCCAAAAACAAAGGTGGTGCACCAAAGAAAAGGGTTAAACGAGAGTTGATAATTCGCATCAGGATGACAGCGACCGAACGCTTTTATATCGATAGTAAAGCCAAGACCGCAGGCATGCGGTCAAGTAGCTGGATAAGGGCAGCAGCCAAAAGCGCTAAGGTGGTTCCTCGATTAACAGACGATGAGCGGCGCATCCTTTGGATGCTCGCCGAGCTTGCCAATAACTTAAATCAATTAACAAAGCTTGCGCATCAACTTGGACTATTAACTGTAGCGAGGGATTGCAGTAAAATTTTGAACGAGATAGATATTACTTTAAAACGTCTCAATAACAATGATAGGGAAAGTGATAACAGGTAGAAGCTTTAGCGGATGTATTCGGTACGTGGTACAAAAACATGATGCGGTGGTACTGGATGCCGCAGGCGTAAGAATGCAGCAGGTCGACCAGATCATTAATGATTTTAATTTGCAACGGAAGTACAATCCCAATTTAGGAAAGGCCGTTGGTCACATCGCTTTGAGTTGGAGCGTAAACGATGGCGCCAAGTTGAACGATGAGCGAATGGTAATGTTGGCGAAAGAGTATATGCAAAAAATGAAGATACAGGATACGCAGTATTTGATTGTAAAGCACCAGGATAAAGAGCATCCGCATATCCATATCGTTTACAACCGGGTAAACAACAGTGGTAAAACCATATCGGATAATTTTCAAAAGCAACGGAATGTACAGGTAGCTAAAGAATTGACCTTAAAACATGGCCTTTATATCTCACCGGGTAAGGAAAAGGTCAACCGCCAACAGCTTAAAGGCGAGGATAAGATAAAATATGAATTATTCGATGCCATCAGGGCGGCCAGCAAAAAAGTAAAAAATATCAATGAGCTAAAGCAGGTACTGGCCAAGCAGGGTATTGTTACCCATTTGAAATACAAGGGCGCCACCACAGAGGTGCAGGGCATCAGTTTCAGCAAGGGTGAATATAAATTTAAAGGGTCAGAGATAGACCGTAGTTTAAGTTATGCAAAGCTAAGCCACGACATAGAAGCGCAACAAGTGCCACAGGAAAAGAGTTTAGCAGATCAGTTAAGAGAAATACTTAATAATAATGAACAGAGCCGCAAATTGGAAATCTCTTATTTAAAACAGGCTCAAACCTTTGGCGCTGATCTATCAGGAAGTCTGTCATTAGAGATAGCTGATGACGTAGACGACGAAGCTATTCATGGCCGCAACAGGCATAGGAAGAAACAAGCACGAACCAATACACGATAATTAGCAATAAATTAAATGAAAGAGATACAGGAGCTTACCGAACGGATGGATGGGGCGGATGAACTTATCGATAGCCTTATTAAAAAAATAACAGATCTGGAAAAAAAAGAAGTAAAGATTACAGATTACTCGCTGCATTTCGAAGCGCTACAAAACATATTCGAGGTGTTCTTAATGAGATATAATAAGGAAAGCAATGATCTGAATGCTGCATTTGGTAAAATCAATATTGAATACCCAGCAGAGCAAATACAACAAGGCCTATCGGAGATAAAGATTATACTAACAACAATACAAAAAATGCTACCGTTAAAGATTAAACATCAATTTGACTTTAAAACTAAAGGTTGGATTATTGCAGGCATAATCTTACTAATCGTAACTGCGTTTAGCTCAGGATTATGTGCCTATTTTTGGAGTGAGAACAACAAGTTAGTGGCTAACGACATAAAATTTAGAGCGATTCAGCAAGTTTATCCTATCCCGGCAAAATGGGCTGACCAATACTACGCTAAAAATCCAAAAGCAATGGAAGATGCAACCAAACAACTCGAAAATGAAGAATTAGAAAAATCTACAGCTATTGACAGTATACACACGCAACGAAAAGATAATCATTCCTTTCATAAAAGCAAAAAGCGTAGATAGTTGTATAAAATGCCTCCTAAAATATTTATTCTATTTTATTTTGTACTGTCAGGAATATAAGTTAATATTGCATCATGTTCTTTGAAATGTTTTTGAAACTTAAATGTAATTAGTTCAAATCGTAAAGTGTAGCAATACACAACCTTTAATCAGGTCTTTAGGTGATCTTGACCTTGCACGACTTCTGCACTGCTGCTAACGGGTAACCGCTAACTTGTACACAGAGCCGCTACAACATCATTGACGATATTAGCCAGTCTTAACAGGTTAATCCGAATCATACTAATATTTCTATTATTAATAGGAAGCAAGATTTTATAGGGGTGCGTAACGAGCAACAATTGTGAATTTAATTACAGCGTGGTTGGGAATATAGGAAGGCAATTTCGCCTAATTAAATTCAATTCACAGATCATGCAAAATCATGGTATCAAAAACAACGATGCCCTTATACAAGGTATTAGGAGCATCATTTCAAACTACTGCTGTTCGTTCTCAGAGGACGAGCAAGTTCTTTTAAAAGACTGTATTACAAAACTTGAAGAAATGGGCGAAGCCCAGGAACTTCATACCAATGCTGACCTTTGCATTAAGATTGTTGGTATTCTAATGAAAGTATTTACTGTAGCAGACCATTTCAAGAACCTGTTTTAATCTGACACCCCTATTTTATCTAATTATCATGGATTTAGGAAATAGTATTAAAGAGTACCGGGTCAAAAAAGGATACAAGCAAAATGAACTGGCTGATAAATGCGATATGACACAAGCTTACCTGTCAAAAATCGAAAATAATCAAAAGGAACCGGCTTTATCCGTTTTGAAGACGATTGCCGCCGCTTTAGAAGTACCGCTACCCGTATTGTTTTTCATGTCATTATCTATAGAAGATATTGATCCAAAGAAGCAAGAAGCTTTTAAAATTATTGAACCCTCTATTAAAGGAATGATACATAATTTTTTTTAACGACTATGCTTGATACTTTTAAGCTTTGCCAGATACTGAATATTAAACCTAAAGAATTAAATTATCTCGTAGATAATATAGACAAGTTTTATTATTTAATCAGCAATCCCAAGTTAGGTAAAGACGGAGTACAATTAAAGGATAAGAATGGTAAATTGAGAACAAGGGATTTATACCCCAGTATTACACTCTTAAAAAATGTGCAGCGTGGCATTTACAGGAATGTATTAAAACGAATTAAGTTACCATCCTATGCCTTTGGCGGTATTGAGCGCAGAGATAACATTCTAAACGCAAAGATGCATCAGGGTAATAAATTCTTTTTCAATACTGATCTTAGGAATTTTTATCCTGGCATCAGTCATACTCAGATTTATCAAATGTTTGCTTCAAGAGGCTTTGCACCACAGACTGCTAATGTTTTAACTAAATTAACTACCTATAAAGGAATGTTGCCGCAGGGAACGCCTACTTCACCGTATTTAGCTAATCTTGCTTTTGTGAATGCCGGTAATGAATTACAGGAATTTGCCAAATTACATAACCTGACCTTTACCACTTTCGTTGACGATATTACTTTATCTGGAAAAACGGATTTTCAGCCATTGGCCAATACTATTATAGATATTATCACATCAAAGGGTTTTAAGATTAGTCACAACAAAACTTTCTATCAAACCAGCATGCCGAAAGTAACGAATGTGATTGTAATGAGGGATGGCTTAAGCTTATCAAATAGCTATAAGGCTAAAATTGAGAGTTTTGAGGATAAAGAAACACCACAGGCGAAAGGGAGCATCAACTATTTTAACAGAGTGACCAAAGTAAGTACTCAAAAAGCTCTGAAAGTTAAACAGCAAATAGGATTTAAATGAGTGTGTATTTAAATTATCTCTTGGATTTAAGCAATTCTATTTTTTCGCGTTCACTTTGCAATAATTGCTCATATAGCTTTTTGTTTTCTTCAAACACTTCCACTAATTTATCAATAGGATTAAAGTTAAATGTACCATTGGTGCTCCAAGCGCCTGCGCCACTATTATCATTAAATGTATTGAAGTAGTTAAAAATTGATTCTTCGGTAAAATTTTTAATGGCCTCACTTGTTATACCTAAGGCAATTGCAATTTTGTTTAAAGCTACGTCCTCTACCTCAGCACTCTGCTCAATTTTAGAAATAGCTTGTTGACTGATGCCTAATTCGGTTGCCAACGTTTCCTGCTTCATTCCACGCAACTCACGGATCTTACTGATTTTTCTGCCGATATGTAAGGTTGGTTCTGCCATAAGTCAAATGTATTGTTAAAAAGTAAATGTACAAAACAACGGCATTATTGTAAAGTACAATCGCTTATGGTTCGGTACAGTGACGTTTCACTATTCTTTTGTTTTGCAGGTTAATGGAGGCCGGTATAAAAAAGAGCATCATGTACAACGGAACTTATGCCCCCTGGGAACATTACCCTAAAAACCTTCGCCATTACGAAGTAGAAAATCCAATGTCTGTAGTAGTCGATTTCTTTAGTGCTGATTCAGTAAAAGGCCACGGCAAGCGATTAAAGGAATGGCGTTATTATGTAGTTAACGACGAGCATTACGATGAAAAAGACACGGCCCCGGCACTTTGCTTTTTATTTATGACCTCAACTTGAGGATTTTGGAAGCTATGTACCTGCTATTACTCAATTACAAAAACTTCTCTTATCAGCGGAAACAGCTCACGGAGGAGCAATTGGAAGAAGAAAAAGAACAATGGGAATACTACCCTAAAAACCTTTCCTTGAAAGAACAGCTTGAACCTTATAAGGCAGTTAAGAAAGTCTTTAAGAAAATTAAGCCGCAAGAATATAGGGATCAGCTTCACGAGTGGTCACATGTAGCCCTTTACAATAATGCGGATGTAGAGGCTTTATATGCAGGTGAGGTTATTACCGTTTATGAAAACTTAATTAAACTCTATTCTGCAGCATGGTTAATTTGTCAGCGAGAGGGTGGTCGTCCACAGCTAAAGCGGAGCAAGCTTAAAAATGGCTTAACCGAAACATCCACCGAGCCAATTGCGCTAAGAGCCATAAACCCCGAACCAACAGCAGCCGAAAAGCTGGCACTGGAAGAAATTAAAAATCTGATTGAAATACGCTGCCCGCAGGTTCAAATGATTATTCATTTAGGAACGCATCCCAAGCCGTTTACATTTTACCTGCTTATCCTGATAAGCGATGATGAAAAAACGCCCGAGCATGAAATCAGCAATAAGATTGAGGACAATTGCCAGTACCTTGCTCATGTACATGCTATAGTCCACAAAGCAAACAGCGCAAAAGAAGCGCTTAATATCGGCAGGCGCTTTTGGTCAGCTGTTATGGACAAGGGATTTGTTTTATATCAGTCCTCTGAATTAATATTACAGGAGCATAGGGAGATAACTAAGGAGGTATTATTGGAAAGGGCAAAATTCAATTGGGAAAGATGGGGAAGACAAGGCAGCGAGTTTTTAAGAGGTGCAGAATTATACCGGGCAGATAACAATTTCAAGCTTGCAGCATTTCTTTTGCATCAATCTGTTGAAAGCGTTTTAAAAGCTATTATACAAGCCGTTATAGGTTACCGGGTGCAAATGCATAATTTATCAAGGTTGCTAAGGCTTACCCTGTTATTTACCGATGAATTAAAAGAGGTATTTGAATTGAATACTACCGAGGGGGCGCAATTATATCAATTGTTGCAAAACGCCTATTCACAATCACGATATAACAGTTCATTTGATCCTGACGGAGATTCGGTAAGAATACTATCGAAGCAAGTAACAAAGTTTAATAAGGTTGCAGAAAGAATTTACAAGCAATATATAAACGATATTAAGTGTTGACAGCCTCAGCGGTATTGGCGGGCGCGCATTTGTTCGCCCCGCCTTACTTCTGAAAGTGTTGACCGTAATAGTGCCATTAATTGACATTTATAGGGCAATATCTTTAAATGTTGCAAATTGACCCCATGTTTTGAACTATACGGACTTAGAGTTAAGGTTGAAGTGGAGTCAATGTTTTGTAAACCGTGTAGTTATTGTCAGCGTAAGTGAAATCTGCTGTTTTCCACATCGTTGTATCTTGATTTGAAGCAATTTTGAAAGAATCACTACTGACAAAGACAGTGTAAGGATAGTTTCGAATATCAGACAATTTCGCAGCGAAACTTGGTGCACGGCCAATCCAGATTAAATCATTGTTGTTTCTAATGCCGGCGCGAACGGCTACGGCGTCACTGGTATCTATCCCGACACAGTGAGTGATCATAATACTGTTGTTCTTAATTGAAGCAAACCTTTTGGCTTTCTCATTTAGTACATTATGCACTACCCAATCAATTTTTCTGGCACATTTGATTGCGTTAGTATTTGGAGCATCACCTATAAAAATGCCCATTACTCTATCTCCGTCAAAACTTCTTATCTCACCACCATGGGCTTTAATCAGCCTTGTGCAAATATTTAGATAAGCTCTTATTATTTTGGCAGTTGTTTCCCAAGGACAATTGGCAGCTAAATTAGATGACCCCGCTAAATCTGCATACAGAAAAGTGGCTTTGATTTTAACCGCGCCACTACCTAAACCTACACTATCCGAAGTCGGTATTACTGTCCCGTCCCGCACATCCCATTTTGTGCTTAAAATTTTCTCAACCTCCTCTGTTAATGCTTCTTTAATTGCCATTTTAATAATTATATATAATACCTAATGATACACAAAGCATCTCCAAATATCAATTAACTTTGTCGTAAAGACAGTCTATGCCAAATATCACACAATTAATAGCGTTGAGGGAGAAATATGGTTCTAAAAACAGCGTTAGTAATTTACAATTGAAATCGCTGAATGAAAACTTTAGGTTTTCAGCAGATCAAATAAAAAATTCATTTTCATATCAGGGATTAGATACAAGGATTCTTAATTTTTTTGAGAGCCAAACCTCCGCAGATTTATTGTTTCTTTTCCTAGATATAACTGCATTTTCCCAAAAGTGCAAAAATCTCACAAACAGTCAACTGGCAGTATATCTTGATAAATATTACGATTTGGTAATTCCTATTATCTATGCGCATGGAGGAGAGGTAGAAAAAATAATGGGTGATGGTATTATTGCTATTTTCGGACAGCCTTTTTTAACCGACAATAAAGATGTTCTATTCAGTAAGGCAGATAAGTGCGCCAAAGATATCATCGTACTGTTGCGAGGCACAGAAAGAGAAGTTAAAATAGCTCTACATGATGGTAGCGTAATGTATTATAAAAACAAAACGTTAAATTATCCAGAATACACAGTGATTGGCAAATCATTGACTGAGCTATACCGATTGGAATCGGTTGCAATGAATAACTCAATATCATATTATCACGTCAGCCAGTATGACAACAAGGAATTTTGCAAAGAAGGTGCATTTTGTATTACAAATCATTCTCCATCTAAATGCGGATATTTCAACAAATCCAGTAATGTTCAAGTAAATTTGCAGGGAGTTGAGTGGTCATTTATTAAACATTATACCTGCACTTTTAATACTTAGTTTAATAGCCTTTTAGCCAAATTCAGGATTCGAGAAATGTTGATTATATTTGAATTTATACACCACAGTTAAATGGCTGAACAAGAAGCGTCAATATCCAACATATTGGAGAAAACATATCAAAATACACACGATTTATTAAAATTTGGAGAAACTAAAAACACCACATTAATCGCATTTAATGGTGCTATTATTGTTGGGTTAACTGCATTGCTTAAAGATGTAAAATTGCCGGTTTTAAGCTATTATATAATTTATATTATAGTCATGTGTGGATTTTCAATCTTTATCAGCTTTTCCTCTTTAGTTGCTAAAATGAAACACAAACCACATGATGTTTCTCTCACCAGAAGTGATAACGTGCTTTTTTTCGGTTGCATTGCTTTATTAACTGACGAAGAACTCGTTTCTAAAATCAAACAATTATACAATTTGGAAACGGTCAACGCAACCTATGAAAGGGATTTAGCAAAGCAGCTTGTAATTATTAGTCAAATAACAGCAAGGAAATTCAAGCTTTTCAATACAGCGATAAAAATTATGTTTTTTGGTCTGTTAACTCCATTAAGTATTCTGATTTATTATGTCTTTTTGAATAACGATAATTAGCATGGGCCTAAATCAAGATATTACAACAAAAGTGAAAGAGATTTTAGACACAAATTTCGATGTTATAGATGTTACATATGTGCCAGAAATCACAGACACAAAACTAACCTTCAACAATGGAGGCCTTAAATTTGAAGCGACAACGCTTTTCATTGATATGAGAGGATCCACCAAGGTTTTAAATAATCATAACAAATCTACTATTGCAAAAATTCATAAGGCCTATCTGCACACAACTGTGAAGATTGCAACATCTCTAGATGGACAAGTAAGAAGTTTTAATGGTGATAGTGTATTGGCTTTTTTTCAAGGTACTACAAAAAATTCTTTAAGTAATGCAGTAAAAGCGGCTATGCAAATTTCTTATATGATTTCTTCACCCGACAGTGGAATTAATAATCTTCTTGAAAAATATTCGGCTGTAGATTTTGGAATAGGTCTTGACCATGGGAAGGTTTTGTGCACTAAAGTAGGTATCGGTGGAGATAACAATACCAAAGATTTAATCTGGATTGGAAATGTTATTAATAAGTCCGTTGTTATTAGCGATGAATGTAAATCGCCTAATCATATTGGAATCTCCAACTATGTATATGGCAATCTGAATGAGGAGGTTAAATATCATACCCGAAAGAACGCCTTTGGTATGGATGAGCAGGTAAATATGTGGACAGCTTATAATGTTATTTATAATGGGATTTCAGAAACTTTTTATAAGACGAACTATTATTGGACTGTACAATAATTATAGTTGTGATAATTGAAAAACATCTATTGCGACCTTATCGAATGCGAAATGGAAGCACTTTAAAATCTCCTTAAACATTTCGTGCGACAAGCACACCAAATGGCATATCAAACGTTATTTCAAATCGTTTAGTCTTGCTATTAAAAAACTAAACTAACGCAATCATTGGAACGATGAAGCTACGGCAGGCGGCTTCATTGCACCTCGCGCTATCGCGCCGGGTTTCATTGCGCCGTCAGCCTCGCTGCCTCTGGCAGGAGTGAGATTCGTCCCTCATAACACACCTGCCTTTCCTCCGCTCTAAAAAAGTTAAGCCACTGCACCGTAGTCACAAAATTAGCATCGCAGGAAAACCGTCAAGGGTATATAAACTGTGCAGTTAAAAAGTTTAAATTGCAGCACCGCCCTTGACAGTTTTCCTGCGTTCCGCTGCCAGTTGTTTAAGCGTTGCAAGGCGTGGAGTGTACAATTAACAATGAAATAGATTTAAAATAATAACGAACTTCATAGTATACCTTTTAATCATGGCGAGAACAAGCATATTACTTGAAAAATCGATTGCAGCCTGCATTTCTGGCATAGAGATTTACAATAAACCGGATTTTAAGTATCGCGAAGAGACTTTCACGATTTTAATGATTAATGCTTGGGAGTTATTACTAAAAGCGAAAATTCTGAAAGAGAATAAGAACAACATACAAAGTATATATATACGCGAGCCGAAACGATTGGCGAATGGCCTTAAATCAATCAAGCAAACTACTGTAAAAACGTCAAGATCTGGAAACCCAATGAGTATAGAATTACTCCGAGCGTTGGAATTAGTGAGTCAAAAAGATAAAAATGTTACTTCGCCATTTAAAGAAAATATTATTGCTCTTTGTGAAATACGAGATAATGCTATACATTTTAAAAATGACGAAACTGAACTTGGCAAAATAGTATTGGAATTAGGAACAGCAAGTTTAAAGAATTATTTGAACGCTATAAAGCATTGGTTTGATAAAGATTTGAGCAAGTATAATTTTTATTTAATGCCTTTGTCTTTTTTTCATGAATTCGAAAGTATCTCAAGTTTTTCTATATCCAAGCATAATGAGCAACTTAAAAAACTTTTAAATTATTTGGCAATAAAAGCTTCTGAAACTAAATCCAATCCAAATCAAGAATATAACTTACTATTAAAAGTCGAAACGAAGTTCGTCAAATCAGCCGTTGAAGACTCGCTGATTGTCAAGCCTGTAAGAAAAAGAGAGGATGCAGATAATCCTGGAATGGTTCAGGAAGTCATTTTGAAACCACAGGACATTACGTTAAAGTTTCCTTGGACGTATAAAGATCTTCGCGATAAATTGAAAAGCCGTTATCCAAGTTTCAAACAAGACAAAAAGTTTACAGAGTTAGTAAATGAAATAAAGTTGGATTCCAGATTTTGTCATATCATCGAATTATATCCTGGAAATCCTAAGACATCGAAAAGTTATTATTATAGTCCTAATTGTGTCCAAAGTTTTTTTGACCAATATTATAAAGTAACATCTTCTTAAATTGGATGTAAATAATTATTAATTAGGTGCCTAATACATCATTATTAGTAAAGCTTCAATTAATTCGATAGCATTTTTAGATAGCGACTGAACATCAGCTTGCTCTTTATGTGTTGACCTCTTAGCACGATAAGTTTCAAATTCGACAGCATAATTGTTTTTAACAAGTAGCGGAAGAATAATCGTTAGTTCATTGGCTAACTCTCTTCTTGCAATTACTTTGTCAAAATAGTCGTCTTTTAATAAACTTATTAATGAGCCTACTAGCGGCGAAAGCGTTTTGTCAGGAATAAAATAGTCATTTTCTTCCAACAATTCATTTAGATAATTAGCTAATAAGTTTTTTAACTCCAAAAGACAAGATTTAACTCGTAAATAGCTATTAAGTGGGGTATTGAAGCTAGTGCTAGTGACTACCTCACTAATTACTTCATCCGTGGCACCTTGAGTTTTTAGAAAATTGGCAAAATTTAAACAAGTAAATTGTTTACCCGCAGTATGTTGGCCATATTCATTCACTAGTTCAAAACGAGTGACGACCGATTTTTTATTCCCTTTCAACATCCAATCATTTTTTTCATCATCTGTTACCAATGCAATATCCCAACCGTTGGACTTACCCAGTTCTAAAATGGATTTCCATATTAGAAAATCACCAATAGCGTTCACAGTTTTGCCTGCATCTTTATTGCCTGGCGGAACGCCCTTTTTCATCCGATCTTCGAACTCGACTTCCAATGTTGCCTCTTCTTCTGTTGTTTCAATTATATTCGTAGCAGTAAAGATCTGGCCGTAAAGCTCCGTAACTGGATCAGACCAGTTCCATTCATTTATACTAGTTTGCAAGTCCCTCAATATTTCCTTATAAGGTTTAATAAAAGCCGAAAACTCCTCTCTGTATTTTGTTAAGCGTTGATAAGCATCTAAATCGGCTAATATCGGATATTCAAAAGCATTTATTGTTGGTATCGACGAAACTGATTTGTCAACCTCAGTAAATAGTTCACCAATCTTGGCTGATCGATGCTTCGCAAATTCCCGTAGCGCATGCGCCGGGACAAATAACCGCCCATTCTTTTTAAGGTTTTCGTAAATTAGTCCGATTTCCTTAAGGCTTTGTTTCTTGAGGCCATATGGCAACAACAACGAATTAGCATCTATAACAAATATTGCGTTTTTGGCAAAATCATTGATTTTTAGTTTTTTTCCATTCAGGATTGACAAAACGTCTGGATATTGAGTTTTATACAAAAAATAGTTTTTTTCGTCGGACATAAGTTTATAATAAGCTAAAATACAAGAAACATGTTACGTTGTTAAACCCCAATTAAATTTGGATTTTACATTATATAAAACATTCAAAATTTATAAGTGATAACGATTAGGGGCAAATCAGTCTATTTTGTTTTATGTATAATTTACCATTAGGATTTGGTTTATAATCGTTAATCCAATCTATTACTTTACTATAATCTCTAAGATCAAGATCGAATTTTGACGACTGATATTTGTATACTTCAGGAGAAAAATAGGAAGAAGTAGCCAGCATTATATTTCCAACAGACAAATCATTTTTAACAGTATATAAAGATCTGATGACATCTATACCCACCGGCCTGTCAATAGACCACTTCTTACATTCAATAAGCCAGCTTTGTTGAACACCAGATATATCCTTATTTATTGCAAAAATGTCAAAGCCATTATCTCTTGTTTTTGCTGTTAAAGTAACTTTCCACCCGTATGAAGCAAGGATTTCGGCAATTAATTCTTCAAAACCGCGCCAATGTAATTCATGAATTTTATTTGGATTCTCTTTTAATTCCTTCAATAGTTTAGCGTTTATATATTCCGTGACGACTATTAAATCATTTGGGACAACGCTATTATTTATCAAATTATAAATCGAATTAATTTGATTTATAGATGAAGTAAAATATTCTTTGCTTCTCTCTTCGGGTACAGAATCTATAAAAATCGAGGAAATAAATTCATTGTCTCTATATAACTTAAATTCATCTTTTTGGCCTTGCTTATTGATATATTCATATACCCCAGTGATGTACTTCAGTAGGAACGAGTGGCTTTTTTTATTTATTAACTCAAGATTTTTAGCGAAGGATAACTCTAAGATACTTGTTCCAAACATTTCTGCTTCCGTACCATTGGTAGGATATTCTAATCTTTCGAGTATCGCATCTTTTAAATTCAATCCCGTGGCATTTGTTATGCAAAAGTTTGAATCTAAAATTAAAGTTTTTGAAAAATCTGCACCTTCTAGTGATGCCCTATCAAAGGTGCATTTTTTGATTTTTGAGGAACAAAATTTAGTATGATGGCAGTTTGTTTTTCTAAGTGAAGTACCAAGGAAATCAGTTTTCTGGAAATTTGAATTTTGAAGATTAGCACCAGAAAAATCACAATTAATAAATTTACAATTGCCGAAATTGATCGAAGATAAGTCTGCACCGAATTTCATTTTCAAGCCGTCATAAATATTCCCAGTTAAATCGATTTCAAGTTCAGGATTTAGCTTTCTCCAATTATTCCAATAATCAGTTCCGCTTTTAAGAATGGTGTTAATATCGAGTTTAGAGAATTTAGTCATAGTAGTTATATCCTATGTTATTGCCAATTGCATTCTCAAACATAGTAGTAAATTTAAAGGAAGTTACTCAAGGACGCTAACTTAGTTTAAGTTTGGACTAAATATGATACCTATTTATAATTCAGAACCAGCCGATTGGCGGGATTTACAAAACAAGGTGGCCAAAATATATACAGATTTAGGCTATGAAACAACAGTGGAAAAGGATATTCAGACAGCCAGGGGTACAGTAAATGTAGATGTTTTTTGCACAAAAAGCGTGTCCTATTTGACTGATACCAATATTGTTGAATGTAAATATTGGGCAAATTCGGTACCCAAAACGGTTGTCCATGCCTTTAGGTCGGTAATAAGTGATTATGGTGCCAATACTGGTTATATAATCTCTAAAAATGGGTTTCAAAGTGGGGCATTTGATGCGGCCAAAAACTCTAATGTTAAACTTTTAACTTTTGATGAATTTCAAGCTGCTTTTAGGACTCGATGGCTTGATGCTGTAATAGATAAAATTGAAGAGGTTGGATATCCGCTTAGAAAATATGCTGATCCTATGGAGATGTTTGCTGCAAGCGATTATGATAGTCTTCCAGACGAAAGGCAAATGCACATCAGTCAGTTAATGCGAAAATATTACAATATTTCATTGCATTCAATGAGAATATTGTATAAAGATGTAATGAACGGGAAATTACAACTTGAATATATCGACGAAACTGTCACCAGGCATTATGAAGATTTTCCAGAAATTAAAATATCTTGCTTAATGGACTATTTTGATATAATGCAGGACACCTGTGTGAAAGCAGTCAACGCATTTGATGAAGCCTATGGTAAGCGGCTGCGAAAGAGGGGTTAGAACATTCTCATATATTGTTTAGTTTTGTGGTTAATAAACATATCGCTTTTGGAATTGTCTTTTGATACTGAAGTTTTAAGAAAGATTTGTGAAGATGAAAAAGAGGCCGAAGCACTATATGGCCCTGTTATTTCCGAGCAGCTAAAAAACCGTTTAGCAGACTTGTGGGCTGCTTACACCATTTCAGATTTAGTTGTCGGGAATCCCACCGAAATTCAAAATACGGAAATACCTTGTTATCAGGTTTCTTTAAAAGAAAACTATTTATTAATTTTTTGTGCAAACCACGTAAATTTGCCGTATCTTGAATCGGGTAAAGCAAATTGGACTAAAATAAATCGAATTAAAATTTTATCAATTGCCTCAACCAATGAATAGCATCAGCGAGTTTCAACCACAATGGACATCTTCACCTGGTGAAACAATTAAGGACATTCTTCATGAAAAGAACCTTTCAATAGACAACTTCGCAACAATAATGGGTAGCAATAACGAGCAAATTAAAAAATTGCTTAGTGGTTATGTTGCTATTACCGAAGATATATCCAATAAATTATCTAAAAACATTGGTGGAACTCCAGAATTTTGGTTGCGCCGTGAAAGTCAATACCGTACAGTAGCAAATAAATTAAGGCGGCAGGAAGAGGAAGCATGGCTAAAAGAACTACCAATCAGTGATATGGTCAAATTGGGCTGGCTGCCCGCCAATATGGCTAATAAAGCAGAAACATGTCTTGAGTATTTTGATGTGCCCAATGTTAAAACGTGGCGCAATAAATATGCTGTCGAATTGGCAATGGCTTCGTTTAGAACAACTTCAGCATTTGAAATTCAGCCAGGTGCTGTTGCAGCATGGATACGGCAGGGTGAATTAAAGGCCGAACTTATCGAGTGTAAAAAATGGGATCGGACAGCTTTTAGAAATGCTCTGACTTTAATTAAGCCTTTGACTAAAAAAAAGGAGCCTAAAGATTTTCTGCCCCAATTGATTAAAATTTGTTCTGATAGCGGAGTCGCAGTAGTTATCGTTAAGACGCCATCTGGTTGTAGAGCAAGTGGTGTTACAAAGTTCATTTCCCCCGATCGTCCTCTACTACTATTAAGTTTCAGATATTTAACAGATGATCAATTCTGGTTTACATTTTTTCATGAAGCGGCGCATCTGATATTGCATAATGATAGATCAATCTTTATTGAAGAAATTAATAATAGTGGTCTTGTCAGCCAGCAGGAAGCAGAGGCGAATGATTTTGCTGCTGAAGAATTAATTAGTCATGAACTACGCACACAACTTGCCAAAATTCCGTTAACGAAAAGGTCTATTGTTGGCTTTGCGATACAGGCCGGAATTTCCCCTGGAATTGTTATCGGGCAATTACAGCACATAGGAAGAGTTGATCACAAGCGCCTAAATACATTTAAAAGGAGATATACTTGGGACAGTATATTATAATCAAATTAACCACTATAGTATTCATACGCTCCCGGACTTTTTTGCCAATTACATAAAGCATCTTCAAGAACCTGCATTCCAAAATATAATCCTAAATGGGCTTCGAGGGCAACTAACATTTCATGAAGCTCATTTTTTCTTATTATTGAGTCTTTAGCTCCGCCAAATAATAATCGTGCACCGGAGAGAGGCCCGGTTGCTCCATCCATATAAGTCGAATCCGGTTCAATATTTGCCAGCCCAAGTTTGCCAATCATTGTTAAATAATCAAATCGTCCGGTTCTTCCGAATCGCGCAACGCTATTCATAGATTGGTATAGTCGTGCAAATAACTCGCGGGGATTATCACCAAATTGATTTATTATATTATTTATCTTAACCTCATGACTAAATAACGGGCCCTGTACCCAATTAATATAGCTCACAATCGCAGAACCTGTGCCATTTGGAGAATACGCATTTAGGCTTTCATATTTTCTATGATTGCCAAAACTTCCATTATGACGTATCTCCTGCCGGTTCTGTTCAAGCCATAGAAGGAAATTCTCCGGATCGTGAGTGATATTTGCCCAGGTCCAATTAAGACCGTTTCCTGGACCACGATAAATATCACGAATGAGTTGCCAACCTGTTCTTTTGTTTTTACCAAAGTGAGTAAACAGAAAAACGAGCCAAAAAGCTTCGTCAGGGCTATTATTACGTTGATGCCAAATTGCAGCCTTCAGCGGATTAAAACACAATTCGTTGGGATTAATACAAAGTGGACTAATTGCTCTTTCCTTTATAGCTGAAATGTATTTTATTCGCTTGGTACTATCTACAATTTGTTGTATTAGACAAGTTGAGTTGCCTGGCGATTGAATACCAGGAAGTGCCAAGTCCTCTTGAAAGCTAATCAAGCTCTGTCTTATTTCTTCAGTCAATAAGGCATCACCTGGTTTCATTTAAAACCTCCATTGTTGATTCTGAAATCCAGTTTCTTATCGCAGTTTTAACTTCGGTAGTGACACCATAACTGCTTTGGATATTATGATTGTAACCTAACACCAATAACTCTTGACTCAATGGAACACCACCAATACTATTAATAAATCCTTGGTAGGCAATCCCTACTATGCCATCTCCATTCTTACGTGGTAGCGTCCATTGTGGCATATGTGTTTTTTCAAACTGTACATTTGTTATTCTTTCCATATTTTCCACAACGGTTCTGCCATTAAGGATTAATACCTCTACGGGGGAATCTTTAATTAAAAGACCAAGTGTGTCGCCGGAATGTTCTAAAAGTGATAACCTTTGTGTGGTTGTAAGTTCCATCCATTTGCTTGAGGTTGCATAAGGGATCAAATCGACATGACAAGCTTGGGCAGAAGGAAAATAATAAGAAAAGGAGCTACCTGATATAATATAGTCTAGTTGTTTAAACCAACCATCGTAAGGATTTCTCAAAAAATATTCTTCGCAAAATTTTATTATGGCTTCTAAATCATGTTGTGCTGCATCCGCCCAATGACGGAGGCTAAGCGATTTCAATGTGTGAAATCTCCTTGCTGTGCCAGCTAATTCGTTTCCTTGGGTATCTACAAACTCACGATTACTAGGATTTAAACCCACGGTTGCCAATTTCGAGGTGCTTAAATTTCCGAATGAAAGAACCGGACTGCTCCATGATATTACATTAGCGGCCTCTAATTCGGGATCATTAAATCTATGAAGTAAATTGGATAGTTCTATTTTCATTAGTCAGTTCTGAATTGGGCATTTTTGCAAATTAACTAATCTTTCAAGTCTTTTGTTGATATATGTTTGATATATTGTATTAGATAAGTTCTCTTGAATTTTTTTAGCAAGTACGTAATTATGCCCCTTACTATAATGGTAAATTTGCAATAGTCGAACAAAATCTTTCCAGTAATTATCCATCTCTAATGTATTCGCATCTATAATTTGGTCACTCCTTATTTGACTTTCCAACTCTAATAGTTTTGCAATTACTGAAAAAGGATCGCCTAAAGGCATGGCTGGCATTGGGCTTTTCGTAGATTGAACACCTTCCTTTAAATATTGCCTCGCTAAATTTTTGTGTTTTTCGTAAAGATGCAAACTGCCAACTGAATGGGTATATCTTCCAGGTTCTATTTCCAAAGCCCTTGCAATGATTTCCTGTAACATTGTAAAGGTAAAAATATCATGAGATAAGCCAAGAAATGCGTCGTTTGATCTCATCGATGTAAACATTTGCAGTTGCTCATTCCTTATTAAAAATTGCAAAGTGCATGTACACGGTATGTCCTTGTGAGGTTCAAGAATATCCTTTGCGTCGAAGAGTTGGATAACCGCTCTTCGCGTAGAACGCTTTTGATTAAGTAATTTAATAATATTCTGAACCTGATTTATTTTACCTTCGAAATCAAATAGTCTTGGGCCATATCCTCCGTAGATGGTTTTATCATCATCTGTTTCGGTGTTATAATGAGGAATGTAATACCTGATGAACTCAAGGTCATTTTTTTGTGTTAAATACCAGAATAATTCTCCTAATGCACTGAAAGGAGTTCCTTTAGTTTCTGTTCTACTTAATCTCGCTCTGGGGTTTTCAAGATGAAATAAAGCCCCGATAATTTCACTTGAACTTCCATGAACGGCACTTTTTGTAGTACTGACTTCAAACGATAGTTCCAGTAGATCTTCTAAAACAGCCCTTAACAAATCATCAAGAGTTTGGAACGAATTTGTTTTTAAATTATTGGCCATTAAGGTTATATAGGTTATCAAAGATATAATATTTACAATTAAATCTTCTGGTTGAGACAATTATATGGAATCTATTTAAGTTTAAATATAATGGTGCTAAAAACTGAAAGAAAGGTTTTACATTACCTTACGATAAAAATCAGGATCAAATTGATTTAGCTAAAATCAATTCTTATATTTGTACTATAAAAATTTGCAATTAATCTATATCAAAAGCGGTGAGTAATTCGGTGAGTACAGAATTTAAGCCACTGTAAAATATTGAAAGTCAATGCATTGAGAATACAAGGTTATTCTCGTCGGGACCACTTAGAACGCCTTTTTCTTACACGAAAAGGGCATTTTTTGACGAATGGGGCGAACAATAGGTGAAATTTTACTGATTCGGAAAAGGTAAAATTGGGGTAGATTTGAGTTCAAATGATCTTTTAAAAGAATCATCCTGAGTTAACATCAACCCTTAATTCGCCGGAAGATATTCTCATCTCTCAGGCGGGAATATTTGATTTAAACCACTAAATAAGCTGAGAGTGCAACTATCTCGCCGGAGATGGGTAAAACAGTCATTCCAGATTAAATCCGGCAATTAGCGTGCGGAAAATTGGCGAATTAAAAATTACCGTATAAGTACACAATATTAAAACCGATTTACTGATCTATTGTGATACAATCATCAATGATTTTTCTACTTTAAAGTCATTATTATCAGGTAAGGGTATAAAGCTTACTGAAAGAACGACTTTACCCAAAAATAACGTGTAGTAATTTCCCTGTGTTAAGATAAGATTGTTTAGTTTACTTACTATTTCTGGTTCATTTTCTTTGTTGCTGTTTCTGGCAAAATTGTATCTAGTCTTCGTTTTTTTAAACTCATATCGTATTTGATTTAAAATACTATAACTTATCTTAAATGTAAGATCATCTTCAACAAAACATGATCTTGCTAATTTGCCATAAGAAATACTAGGGTTAATATTAAGGCCACTATCCAATCTAACCTTTCCGATTTTTTTTGAACTGTTAACATTATATGCTATAACTTTACCTACGGAATCCCATTTTACATGGACAGTAATTTCTAATGGAGATTCATAAGGGAAAATTTCTCGTTGATATTTATCCAAATCACTATTAGCATAACTTTTAACTTGACTTGCTAATGCGACACAAGTTAATTGGTAATCAAAGCTATGGATTAACAATTCAGAATTATTTAATTCTTTAAGCGAATAGATGGATGCTTTATTATTGTATTTCGCAAGCTTTTCTTTTTCTCTTATTGTGTTATATTCTAATATCGCCTTTTGTGAGGCATGTTTTTGCATTAGGCTTTCCGCCTTTTTAGATAAAAGTGCCCTCCTGTCATTTTTTGTAAAATCTCTTTCGTACAATATAAAATTGTTAATACAATTAATTGTTTGTAAAACCATCCCGGGATAGACTTAATTTAAATATACTACATTGTTGTATTTATAGGGCTCATTATCATTTACACTCGTTGGCCAATAAAGTGAATCCTTTTGGGTTATTTGACTGAATTGCCATTTATGAAAAAAAGATATAAGAAGTTCGATGTTAATATACAGAAAGAAATTAATAAAGAATTTAGCAATAAAAACAATGGCCTAAGTATTATGGTGGCAGGAAGAGTTTTATTTGATCAGATAGCGGGTATAGGATTCATTTTTTTCCTAAAAGTGCTGCAAGCACTATTTAGAAATTGAAGTTAGTAAGTGATAAAATCAACCTTTTTAGAATATGATTAGCAGTTAGACAGAATTTCATCTAGTGGTGGTATTAACTGTTATTCAATACGTGTATAAAGTTTAACGATCTCCACAATTAATATTGAAAACTTTTTCTTGCAGATTATTTAATAATCCTTAGTTTAGGTTAATTTTAAAGATGAATCCTAAAACCCACTTATTAAATAAAAAACTTAAAGCCTACACCCTCACAGAAATACTCGTTGTACTTTGTATCATCGGGATATTGGTACTACTGGCATTGCCCAATTTGATGCCGTTAATTACTAAGGCTAAAACCACAGAAGCTAAATTGCAACTGGCGCATGTGCAGGAATTAGAGAAAAATTACTTCTATGAGCATTCCAAATATTCCAAAGATCTGACGGAAATAGGTTTTATACAGGAACCATTAAGTACGGACAGTAAAGACGGCCGTGCCAATTACCGTATTGATATAACAGATGCGACCAATACTACCTTTACCGCTACCGCTACTGCAGTGGTTGATTTTAATGCTAATGGTACATTTAACGTTTGGCAAATTAACCAGGATAAAACACTAAAGGAAGTGACCCCGGATTAGATGCTGTTGGCGAGAATTTTAATCCTGTTGGTGCTACTGGTGATTTTTGTACAGGATATCAAAAGCAGGTCGGTTTATTGGATAGTATTTCCACTACTCCTGATTCTTTTTATAGTTTCGGACTTAGTCAACCATAAAAGTTTTGGTGATTTATGGCCGTCTGTATTACTCAACCTGGGATTTCTTGTCTTGCAATTGCTGATCATAACTTGCTGGTTCTCCTTAAAAGAGAAACGATGGGTTAATATATCAATGGACTTATTAGGATGGGGAGATATCTTGTTTCTGGTGAGTATCAGCTTTTATTTATCCTTTGTTAACTTTTTGTTCTTTCATATCGTCAGTTTACTCCTTGCCTTAACAGGTTGGTTGATCTGGCAGCTTTTTGCAAATCAAAAAAGTAAGCATATTCCGCTGGCTGGTATGCAGGCTGTAGTATTTGCTGTTTTTTTAAGTAGCGACTGGTGGCTTTTACACGTTGACACGACTAATGATACCTGGTTGTTACATTTTTTAATTAAATGAATCTAAACGAGCATATCACTTTATTAACGGAGAACATTCATTGGCTGACAACGGATCAGGCATGGCATTACCGCGTATTGCCTAAAAACCGCAGCAATGAAAGGTTACAGCTATACTGCGAAGACTTGGCAGATCGGAATGAGCTGCAGGCAGAATTGGAGATCATGTTTGGTTTAGAAATCGATCTGAATCCTATCCCGGTAACGCAGATAACCCGTTTGCTGTCGAAATATTATTTGAAGGATAATACTCCGCAGGGTTTAAAACAATTTGCATTAAGCAACAATCCGGATGATTTTTTGAATAACCTAATACAGGAAGCCAAAGCCTTGAAAAGCAGTGATATTCATATTGAGAGCTACGAGAATAAATGCAGGGTAAGGATCAGGATAGATGGAATGATGGTAGAACGTTATTTATTAAAACGAGAAGACTATCCCGCGCTGATCAATAAAATAAAGATATATGCTAACCTGGATATTGCGGAGAGACGTTTACCGCAGGATGGTCGCATTAACTTTAAACATCAGGGTCAACAATTTGATATACGGGTTTCTGTACTGCCTACACTACATGGAGAAAAGGTCGTACTCCGTCTCCTGAATAATGATGCTACTGAAATCGACCTAAACAGCCTGGGATTTTCAGCATTTGACCTTGATAATTATTTGCAGGGAGCTAAACGTCCTAATGGTATTTTACTGATCAGCGGTCCCACGGGTTCCGGTAAAACAACTACTTTGTATGCCACGCTCAAGCTGTTAAACAAGGAAATTCGCAACATATTAACTATTGAAGACCCGGTGGAATATACTTTGGAAGGCATTAACCAGGTACAGTTAAAGGAATCGATCGGGCTGGGATTCGCGGAAGCACTGCGGACTTTCCTAAGGCAGGATCCGGACGTGATCATGGTTGGAGAGATAAGAGATACAGAAACAGCTAATATGGCTATACGCGCTGCGCTAACTGGACATCTGGTTTTATCCACGATACATACTAACTCCGCTTGGGGGACGGTATCAAGACTTATCGATATGGGTGTCCATCCGTTTTTGGTTGCCAACACCCTGAATACTACAGTCGCCCAGCGCCTGATCCGGTTGCTGTGCCCGGAATGTAAACAGGTTAAAGACTTTGATTCGAGCCAGTACCCAAAACAATTTAAACCTTATCTTGAAGTCGTAGAACATTATATAGCCAATGGATGCGAACATTGTTATTTTACCGGTTACAAAGGCAGGAAAGCCGTTTATGAGGTAATCCCGATTGATCAGGAATTATCCGCTGAAATTAAAAGCGGCAATATGAATATTAACGGCCTCCTTAAAGAACGAGGGGTTCTCACCCTTGCTGAGAATGCCTTTAATCTTTTCAGTGCAGGCCAAACCTCTATAGAAGAGATCTACCCCTTATTACTTAACTACTGATATGTATAAAAAATTTACGTTAATTATCCTTATTCTAACTACGCTGTTACCTTATAAGCTCTGGGCGCAGACCAAAGACCGAACACAAATCATCCAGCAAAGGCTCGATGCAATAGCTGTTGATGTTCCTGGGCTTGATCAAAAAGTTCAATTAATGGTAACCGGTATTTCTATTGTTGATTACCTTAACGCTCTGGCCAAATCCAATAAGTTAAGCATCAGTATTGATCCTAAACTCAATTTTACCGTTTACGATACCTTTAACGGCGTTACTGCGACCAATATTTTGGTGTTATTGGCTCAGAAATATAATTTGGATATTTCAACCGTAGGTTCTATTATCTATATTACACCATTCCAGGATCCAGCTCAATTCATTAAGCCTCCTGAAAAAGATATAAACGCAAGTTATAATGCCCCTGATAATACATTGTCTTTAATATTAACCAATGATAGCCTCCCTGCTGTAGCCCGGAAGATCACCCGCTTAAGCGGAAAGAACATTATTGTGCCCAACGGCTTGCAAAATAAGTTAGTATCTGCTTTTATCCAAAATGCCCCGTTTGAAACCGTGATGGAGAAGCTCGCTTATGGGAATGATTTAAAAATGACTAAGACCAGCGATAATTTCTTTCTTTTCCAGCCGCTGGAAGAAAACGAGGAATTATATGTGAACGGGGATAAGAACACCGCTGTCCGTAAAACGTTTAAAGCGGCTAATCCAGGCGTGCATTCGTCGTCGGGTATTTTGACCAGAATGATCAATGGGCAAAACCTGATCTCTGCCGATGCAACTAATACACCTATTGTCGACCTTGTCAAACAAGCCTCGCAGGAATTGAACAAAAACTATTCCTTGTATTCGGAGCTTAAGGGAGCCATTACCATACACGTTAATGATGTAAGTTATGACGACTTTTTGAGCCTTTTGCTAAAGGGAACAGACTATACCTTTCATGTAGACAATGATGTCTATTTAATTGGTGATAGCAAACTGGAGGGTTTAAGAACGTTCAAAGCTATTCAACTACAATACCGCTCCATCGATACGGTTGTTGCGATGATACCAAGTGAATGGAAAAAAAATGTGGAGATCAAGGAATTTAAGGAACAAAATACTCTATTATTATCCGGTTCAGGTGCGAATATTGCGGAGATGGCGGCCTTTATAAAGCAATTGGATGTACTGGTACCTTCGGTGATGATCGAAGTTACGATGATCGATATCAATAAAAGCAGAACGGTATCTACAGGCCTAGCCGCGGGTGTATCCGATAGTGTAAAGACAGGCGGTACCATATTACCCGGTATGGCCTTTACCTTCAGCGCATCGTCTGTAAATAATTTGTTAAACGGGGTTGGAAAAATCGCCGGCATAAACCTGGGGCATGTCGTCCCCAATTTTTATGTAAGCCTGAATGCGCTGGAATCGGTTGGCGATGTAGATGTTCGTTCCGTGCCGAAATTAACAGCCTTGAACGGGCATACAGCGACCATCAGTATCGGAAGCTCACTTTACTATAAAAATTCTACACAAAGTTTCATACCCACCAATGCATCATCGTCTTCCACGGTTTTAACCAATGCCTATGTTGAAAGCGACGCGAATATGAAAATATCCATCAAGCCTGTAATTTCCGGGGATGATCAGATTACGATGGGGATTAAAATCGACATTTCTGATTTTACATCTATCCCCACTGATGGCTCGCCACCACCCAAATCTACCAGCAGTTATGAAACGAGCATGCGTATCAACAATGAGGATATGATCTTATTGGGCGGGATTGAACGTACCGAAAAAGACGATACCGTATCCGGCTTCCCTATATTATCCCGGATACCCATATTGAAATACATCTTCAGTAACAAATCCAAATCATTAAAAAAGGTTGTTACGGTAGTCTTTATCAGGCCTGTCATTATGCGTTGATCTTTCGGTTATGCTGGAACAATATTATAGAATTAACCAAGCGGTAGGTATAAGCATTAAAATTGGCTCCGGAGCCGATCTGAAAATTAATGCCTGCGGACTGTCGGTCGAAAAGAACAAACTTACTTTTGATCAAAAAATTACCGGTATAGTAAGCATAGAGGAGTTGCAAAAGCACTTCGCTGTTAAATGGGTCGCGTTAAATCTAACCGGGAAAGGTATCCTGCAAAAACAAACTGAGCTGATTCAAACAATTGATCAGCATAATTTTAACAGTATTTTTCCTAATGCCAATATCGATGATTTTTATGTGCAGAATTTCCGGTCGGGTAAGCGTTCGTTTATATCCATCATTAGGAAAAACGAGGCCAACAAGTGGCTACAGGTCTTAAAAGAAAATGGCTATATTCCCCTGTCTTTAAGTTTTGGGGTCTTTCCTGTGCAAACTATTATTCCCCAGTTAAACAGCTATGATAACCGGCTCGTTTTTGACGGAAATACCATAGAACGAAATGAGGACGGTGACTGGCTTTCCTGGAATTATGACGGACAAGTAAAAGCACCCTTTCCGATCAAGGTCGAATCAGAAAAGATCGATGAGCAATTGATATTAGCTTACGCTGCTGCTTTTCAATTGATTTTATCTGATAAAGTAGACTCAGTTGTCGCAGACGTTCTGGAATTGCAACAGGGCTGGAATGAAGTGATAACCGGAAAACGGCTACGGGTATACGGCGGTTTAATATTGGCTATGTTTTTTATTTTACTGCTGATCAATTTCGTGGTTTTCTCTAGCCTCAAGCAATCGAATGATCAATTGGCTGCGCGAGTGAGCCAGACGGTGCAAAGTTCGGTGGATCTCCAAAGTGTAAATGAAGGGGTCTCACAAAAGGAAACTTTACTCGACCTGCTGGGTTGGGCCGGAGGTGTGAACAAGACCGCGTTAGTTGATCAGGTCGCTTCCTTTATGCCCGGAGAAATTACGCTGGATGAGATGACGGTGAATCCAGTAGATGTAGCGAAAAGCCGGGTGCAGAAAATTCTATCGTTTAGCAACCGGCAGATCGAAATTCGTGGTTTCGCTCAGAACATCATTCCGGTTAACGAATGGATTGCCAGGATCAAAACAAAAGCCTGGGTGAAGGATATCCAATTAGCGAATTACACCTTCAATAACGAAAAAAATACCGGCGAGTTCCTTATTACTATTAAGTATTGATCATGTTAAAAAAGATACCGGTTAAAAATGAATATTTATTAGTTGCAGCAACAGTTCTACTGCTGTTTGTTAGTTACCAATTGGCTTTTAAAAAGACCATCGCAGCTTGGCAGTTAAATAGCAAGCTGGAAAAAGAGCAATTACAATCTAATAATATCGCAATTCAACCTGACTACCTTGAACGCAAAAACAAAAACCTGGATAAACTGATCGGGCTTTATAAAGCCGATACAACTGCTTTACGAAATAACCTGATTAATGTTGTTTCCTTACTCGCTGATAAAGAGAATGTGAAACTATCAGAAGTCCCAATGCAAGATATCGCCAATATTTCAGATCATTATATCATAGAACGTTTGCAATTTGAAGGTGACTATTTTTCTCTGATGAAACTAAGCGATCGGCTACAACAGGAAAATGGTATCGGAATGATTAGGTCTGAGAGTTTGAAAGTGACCGAGGTCAATACGAGTAGCAGCAAAGTCAAAAAGCTCGGTTTGGAAATTATGCTTGAAATGGTCAAATAAACAATCTGCGCGTGCCTATAAAGCTCGATTTAACTATCGGTGCACAGATCCCGGATAACCAGTCCTATTGAAAACTATTACTCATCTGAAACAATGGCAAATACATCGAGATCAAAATAACCCCTACAATCAGGCCTAAAAAAATGATAATAAGCGGTTCCATCATGCTGCTTAAGGCAGAGGTTTTGTATTCCACTTCATCTATATATTGTTCGGATATTTTCTCGAAGAAATAATCAAGTTGGTTGGTTTCCTCACCTACTTTCACTAATTGAATCATTTTAGGCGGATAGATACTGAATTTTTGTAAGCTTTGGTGAAGCGTGTTTCCATTCATGATGTCATCCTCTACTTTTTGAAGGGATGATTCAATGGGATAGTAACTGATCATCTGCCGAATTAGCGCGATGGATCGTAATAGCGGCAACTGCGCATTGATGAGCAAACGCATGGAATTACAGAACCTGGCCAGATAGATCTTTTGCACCAGGCTACCTACGACAGGGATACGTAATAAAACCTGTGAAGCTATTTTCCGGTATTGCTCTGTTTTACGCACACTGAAAATAGCCGCGAAGATGATGGCGATGACAATGAAAAAAGGCAATAGATTGTTTTGCATGGAATCAGAAATGGCGATGATCTTTTCGGTCACCCAGGGTAGGTGACCACCAAAACGTTTGAAGATATCACCAAACATTGGCACCACAAACTTTAGCATGAAAAATACGGCACCAAAAGATGTAGCCATCACTACGCAGGGATAAGTTAACGCGGAAACGATTTTACGGCGCTGCTTGATCTTGTTCTGGTAAAACTTGGCCATATCCTGTAATACCTCGATTAGTTTACCGGTTTCTTCACCGATCTGTAAGCTGAATACTTCATAAAGCGAAAATTTACCAGACTGCCGCAACGCCTGGGAAAAAGTTACACCTTTTAATACATCGTTTTGTATCTGGTTGTATAGCTCTTTATCCTTATCGCTTTTCAGGTCTGCGGTAATCAATTCAAAACTGTTTTTTAAATTGATGCCCGCCTGCAAAAGTGAACTCAGCTCCAGGTATAGCGACTCCTTTTTCTTATCACTCAGTTCCTTGCTGCCGAAAGAAATATCCTTATTGAGCAAAGCCAACAAGCCCTCCCCATCTTTGGTAGATGACGCTTTGGTGATTTTCTTCTTTTCGTACCTGCTTAAATCAATTGATGGCATTCGGGTTTCTTTCTATCAGGTTTGATGAACTGTACTGTTTATGGTAATAGTATGGAATTTTTTCGTTCTCAAAAAGGATGCTGAAATTCAGCTCATCAATACGGTTCTGTTCTGTTACCGGGCTAATTGCTGTTATCGGACTCGTCTCAAAAGTGGTGACGACATCCTGCACGTTCAATTTAAAAGTATCGATGATGGTACTGATTCTTACCGTAAAATCGGGTTCGAATTCATAAGTAACGCTGTCGATGCCGGTTTTAACAAAGATGCCGTTTGTGGTTCTGCTGATGGTATTCGCACGTGAGAAGTCCTTCCTTAATAATTCATCCAAACGAACGAGCACTGCAATGTCTTCGTTTTTATGTTGAAAAGAACTATAGGACTGGTTGATAATATTGAAAGCGGTATAAGCGATGCCAATCACAATAGCCGAGATGAGCATGACGATGCTGATCTCCATAATCGTAAATGCTTTTACCCTTTTATTCATTTTTATTAATAATTACTTTGTGTAGGGTGATCAGTTCTTTCCCGTTGGGATCGTAGGCGGTCAGGTCTATTTCGGTCAGGTTGTTCTCATTGTTATAGCTTTTTATGGTTTGTTCAATGCTCAGGTCGCCGACAGTAAAGGTCGTGGAAGTATTATTTGCTGAACTTTCGTCAGCTTGTAGCATTTGATTTAAGATGGCCTGCGCCCTGATCTTTTTGACAGATAGGGAAGATTGTATAATATTGGCGTAAATCATCATGGCTATACCGAATACGATCATGATTACCACCATCGAGATCAATACTTCAATGATTGATGATGCCGATAATTTAGATTTTATACTTAATTTGACTCTAACCATTGCAATATTTTTTTCTTTTTGGTAGCTATCGGGAATAGCGTACTGGTTAAATAATAAGGTGAAAGCAGCTTTTCGTTGATGATCGTATTGACCACGTAGTTTTCATAGCGGGTAAAGGAGGTTTGGTATAAAAAGCGGTCCGTAAATACCGAGCCATCGATTTCAGCCTTATCTTCAAATTCTACATAGCCCTGCGAATAAACCACTCCTTTTACTGTTGCTTTTTGACCGATATGGATCAGTGAGGGGAGGGTAGTTGCTTGTTGTTCATAAGTAAAAATACAACCGTTGAATGACACGTTGTTATATAGGGAAATCTTCGCACCCTTTTTTAGAATGGATGCCGGATCAAATCGCATAATCGCCAGGGCTGAAGGATAGTCGAACCGGCAACGTTGTTGAACCCCGATGGTATCATGAGCGAATAACTGGCAAACGCCATGAAAGCCACTATTCACTGTAATGGACTTGGCGATGACGATCACATTGTTTAATTGAACCGTGCTGTCCAAGGTTAAGATGGTATCCGAAAATAGGATAATATTGCCGGAGAGTTTGATGTGTGCTAAGGTATTAACGGTTCTGCCAAGGTTGATGATTTTGGTTGGTAATAAAAATGAATTACTAAGAGAATCGCTATTGAGGAGGCCCTGGTCATTTTTTCGGTTTTGCTGGATCAATTGTTGCAATTTCTGCAAACGGTCAGCACTGAGTGGAGGCAATGTTTTCTCACTGTTATGCTTTACGCCAATAATTAACCTTTTATCCCCTGTGTAAGCCTGATTATTCACATAGGCCTGATCCACTCCAGCAGGAGAAAGATATGTGTCCCCAACGATCGAAGTAGCCCCACTTAAAGATAAGGGTCGGCTATTGTCATCCAGGTAAACCACGGCCCATTTGCCCGAATCAATCGTGTTGGCGAGGGTGAATACCTTATATAACATATCCTGCTGGATCATCGCTTTAGCCACACCGATGTCAATGGTTCCCCAAAAGATTCGTTGGGTGGAAACCGAATCGGCATCCTGATTAAACAGGATAAATGTTTTCGGAGCGAGATAACTGGTATCAGTCCCCCCTAATAAAATATTTACTGCGGAAGCCACATTGTTTTGTAGCTGTTCGTGCCGGAATGTTTTTTGGTATTGCAGCCGGTAAAAATAGGCCGTCACGATTAGTGATGAACAAAGGATGCCGATCACCAAAGCAATAATAATTACCATATACAACGCGGAAGCCTTGAGCATGGCCGGATTAAGATTTGGTATTCTGATTAGCGACTTTTTTCTTTTTGAAAAATTCCAGTTTCTGCCATAGCGAAACAGAATCCCTGACCGACAAAATGCCGTTTTTGTATTTGCCGGATTGTTTAATATAACCCTTTTCATCACAGACGATAAACTTACCGGAGAGCAACCCCTTTTTCCAGGTATATTGTTGTGCAAGATTGCCGTCTTCGTTCCAGGTTTTCCATATCCCGTCTTTTAACCCCTCTTTAAAGATACCTTCTTCCTTAAGTGCCTTATTAGGATAAAATTCTTTATAGCCACCATTTAATAGCCGGCCACTATAGCCGCCTTGTGTTGAATGAATCCTATTTGAACTGTACCAAAAGTAAATCCGGTCATTGTACAGATCAGGTTCAGAAATTACAGGTATGGTCTCCGCTTGGATATTTTGGTCGCCACTAACAACATGAATCTTATCCATCCCGAAATCCGGTAGTTTTTGGGCTTGAGTGAATAAAGGAAATAAACAGATCAGTAGTAATATTTTTTTCATAGGATCATCCGTGCTGAATGGTTATAAATTTAGTTTTGCCGTTAAAAAGCACCTTAACTGAATCCTGCATGTTTTTTAAAAGTTTGACCTTATCGACCACATCGCCTTCTCTCATATCAGCGCTTTTGCCATTGATTTGAATCAAGGCAATCAATTGTTTAGATCCGGGGTTGCGGATGTAACCCGAGTACCGGATAAATCCCCAGTTCATGGCCGGTGCCACCACACGTGTAACATTATGCGCCGTTCGTTCATGGGAGGCGGCCTTTACGGTATCTTTGAATTGAACAAGGCCAAATGGATCGCGATAGTTTAGCGTTAACCGAGTGGTATCTTTCGGTACAGCGTAATCATTAAAAGGTTCCTTTTTTGTTGAGACAGGAGCAATCGTCGCCGTGTCATCGCCGGTATCAATAGTGCCGATGATCCGGTAAATGATCAGACTCCAGACAATCAAGACCACAAATCCTAGGAAATAGGTAAACTTCTTATTTTTCATGTTCGCTATTGCAAAACAAAGCTTCTCAATACACTGGCCTGGCCTTCGTTACCGGCCGCGTCTATCGCTGATACCTTCCAGTAAATACGGTTGCCCGATGTGCCAAAATTAAAATTATAATCTATCGTATTGATGATCATCGGAAATATGGAGCTGTAATTGGTGGTAGAGTCGCTTTGAAAAACGTATAGCTTGTATTTATTAGCGGTCGCAGTACTGCTCCATTGCAAATTAACAGGTAATGCTACAGTCTGATTATTGGCTGGCAGCAGTACGCTTACCTGTGCAGGTGGAATATTGTCATAAGTCATTGTGTTGGTGGTAGACCATACTGAATAGGCCGTATCATTTTCACCTCGGACGCGCCACTGGTAGACCTGGTCTTTCGGGAAATTAAAATTGAACTGCTGGCCGGAAATGACCTTATTGTAGACTAAATAGGTAGTATCGGTAAAGCTATTAGTATCTATCTGCAATTGGTATTTCGTAGCGCCGTATAAGGCAGCCCATGTTAATACGATCGCGTCAGAGCTGGTCAGGTAGTTATTAGCCGGGGTGGACAACTGCACCGCTTGCTGTTTAATAGAGGAGGCCCCGACCGTAAAACTCCGTGGTCCCGCGTATGGGGTTTGTGAGCTCCCGTTTTCCGCCATCACCCGCCACTGGTAGTTCCCGGGGCTCAGGCTGAAAGAAAACTTATATCCGGTAACAACCGTATCCAGCACCAGGCTGCCAGGTGAAGCAAAGGTGGGCGTTACGACCTGCAAGTGATAGGTGAGTGCGTTAGCAACTTGGTCCCACCAGAAATTAATCGTGTAGCTCGGACTGATGTATTGGTCAGCAGGCGCTTCCAGTTTAACCGTGTATTTTGATATCGACGGTTCAATGATATCGGTGCAGGATGTTAACGCTTGAGCCGTAAAAAGGCTTAATAACAGATAAACTAAGGTCTTAGATTTCATTGTGACTAATGTAAAGAATTAGTCTGTTTTTCAAGTAACATCTCGATTATATTTTTATATGGATAAATAAATCGAATAATTATTCGCCGAGAAACATTCTCGTCTCCTATCGGAAGTTATCCAATTAAAGCCATTAAGTATCTTGAGAACGCAACGATTTGGCCGGAGATGGGTAAATGGTCATTCTCGATTAAATTCAGCATTTAGCATGCGAAAATTGTGTTGATTTATTCTTTTAGGCAAAGCGAACAACGGAATACTTAAAAAGAAGCGATTGAGCATTGAAGTTGGGCGAAAGTCTATGCGCAAATCTCAAAAATCTGTCTTCAAGTCTTTCTTTTTGCATAAAAACCAATATCAAATTTCTTATGGAGTTCGAGAATCCAACGTTTTATTCATTTACCCCACCGAGGGAAATGACCTTAAAAATTGTAGTAATTTTCTCCTGTAATTATTGTAGATGGTTCATCAAATGAATTCTCTGAGCTTTGTTCAAAAAAGATAACCTAAAGTAACTCGAAGCTCAACTGAGAAGGCTTTTTTGTTTAGATGGTGCGGTGAACACCGACCATATGCTAAATGGCTAATACGAGGGTGTTATCAGCAATGGTAGGGCGGCACCCAACAAAGAGCGAACGTTATTTCCCAACAATTTTCTTTCGGTGTACAATTCCCAATCCGTCAGATTACGAATTGAAAAAATTGCCTTTTGATGAGATAATCGGAACTTTTCATTTCCGTTCATTCTCAAGTTTCGATATTACACTGTCCGGGCATAATTTATCCTGCTTTTTTTATCAGCCTCGCCGGGCATTGGAGCTACCTCATATTTGCAATTCCATTCTTTTATACTTTCTAAAATTGGCAAAAAAGCCAAGCCTTTTTCAGACAACTTATATTCTACCCTGGGCGGTAGTTCCTTATAGGCCAATCTTGCCAATAGTCCATCTTCTTCCAATTCTTTTAGTTGTTCGGTTAATACTTTCCTTGAGATGAGTGGTACTATGGAATCCAACTGACCAAAACGAATGGTACGGGTGCCGATAACATTAAGGATTATTGGTTTCCATTTATTGCCAATAGTGCCAATAGCTCTCGTAAATGAACAATTCGAAGCACAAAATTTTTCGTCTCTCATATTTTAAAAATTTGTAGTTACCCGATGGTAACCAGAATAAACTATAATGGTTACAAATATAAACTATCGATAGTATCTTTGCGAAACAAATTTAAAATAATTGAAAATGGGTAGGTTAAAAGATAAAGTAGCAGTTATTACAGGGGGGAATAGTGGCATTGGGTTCGGCATAGCCCAGGAATTCAAAAATGAAGGTGCTAAAGGCGTTATTGTCGGCAGAAACCAGGAAACCTTAGACAGCGCTGTGGCCCAACTCGGAGATAATTTTATAGCGATCAACGCCGATGTAACCAACCTTGCCGACCTGGAAAGAGTGTTTGCAGCAACAGCAGAAAAATTTGGCAAAATAGATGTGATCGTAGCCAACGCCGGTGGCGGAGCCGTAGGTACGGTGGCAACTCTTGGCGAAGCCGACTTTGACAAGGCAATTGATTTAAACCTGAAAAGTGTTTACTTCACTGTAAATAAGGCACTCCTTATATAAACGATGGTGGCTCTATTATTTTGATCGGGTCAAATGCCGCACATCGGGCATATCCGAATTTTACGCTTTATGGTGCTGCAAAAGCGGCTGTGATCTATTTTGCAAAAGGATTTTCAAGCGATCTTTTAGATAGAAAAATCAGAGTTAATGTGATAACTCCTGGTACAACAGATACACCGGCATTTGAAAAGTTTGTTCCCGCAGAACAAATTGAAGCTGTAAAAACACACTTTGCAAGTGTAATGCCGATAGGCAGAATCGGGCAACCAGCTGACATTGGTAAAACAGCGGTTTTCCTAGCCTCTGATGATTCTTCGTTCATACTTGGTGCTGAACTCATCGTTGATGGTGGTATGACCTATTTGTCTAAGTAATTGACATTATCCAAATAAAATAATTTCAAAATGAGTATATCTGAAAACAAAGTAGCTAACTACGCAATAATCGGCTTTGGCAAAATCGGCCAGGCCTTAGCCAACGCGTTTGCCCGCAAGGGCATCGCAGTATCCGTTGCCACCACACGCAACCCGGAGAGCTTTTCATCAGCCGCGGCCGGTATCGGACCCGAGATCATTCCCACAACACTGGCGGAAGCGGTTAAGGCGGACGTCATCTTTTTGGCTGTCCGTTTCGAGTCGCACCCGGATGTTGCGAAGGCGCTGCCCACCTGGCAGGAGAAAACCATCGTCGATGTGACCAACGCCTATGGCGTGCCGCTTGAGCAACTGGGAGGACAGCCTTCCGCAAGGGTCGTTGCGGAAGCCTTCACCGGCGGGAAGCTGGTTAAGGGCTTCAATCATTTGGGCGCTGCCATTCTTGAGCAAGATCCTGCCGTACATGGTGGAAGGAGAGTCGTTTATCTTGCAAGCGACGATGACAGTGCCGCAGCTGAGATCGGTGAGCTTGCAAAAAATCTCGGTTTTTCACCAATCCAATTGGGTGGGCTTTCGGAAGGCGGAACGCTTGTGCAAGCGCACGGAAATAGCTGGGGCAAACTCATCTTTAAGGACCTGGTCAAGTTCGACTAATAAATCAAATCTTAAATAATAGAAATCATGAGTAAATTAATAAACAAAGTAGCGGTAGTTACCGGTGCTTCAAAAGGAATAGGTGCAGCTATCGCCAAACATTTCGCGGCAGCAGGCGCAAAGGTTGTTGTAAATTATGCTTCAAGTAAAGAAGGCGCAGATAAAGTGGTTAAGGAGATAACCGATAATGGAGGCATAGCCATCGCGGTACAGGCCGATGTATCGAATGAAGCCAATGTAACCAGGCTGTTTGAAGAAACAAAGCGGGCTTTCGGCACCTTGGATATTTTGGTCAACAATGCGGTTTATCAGGGATACGCACCTATAGAACTGATATCAGCAGAAACTTTTCATAATAGTTTTAATGTCAATGTACTTGGTTCCATACTAACTATTCAAGCGGCTTTGAAACTGTTTGGCGATAAGGGCGGGAATGTCATCAATATCAGTTCAGGTGCCAGCAAGATGCCCCTTCCTGGAGCCTCTCTATATTCTGCAACTAAGGCGGCATTGGATGCCATCACCATTTCTTTGTCGAAAGAGCTGGGTGCACAAAACGTTCGTATCAATTCTATTTTGCCGGGCGCTACGGAAACCGAAGGTGCAACCAGTGCGGGCGTTACTGCTGGCAGTGAGTATGAAAAAATGTTTATTGCCAAAACACCACTTGGTCGCAGAGGTCAGCCCGAAGATATTGCGAAAGTTGCCGTATTTCTTGCTTCTGATGATGCAGCCTGGATTACGGGTGAGCAAATCGGCGTTTCGGGTGGTATGTATGGTTTTTAAATTCATAAACCCCAAAAAATGAAAGACTATGGGATGGAATTATTGATTGACGGTGGTTTCACAAAACGCAAAAAATAATTGTTTCCAAAGTATAAGTTTCTATTAATTCCCTGTTTCTTCCGGAAGCAGGGATTTTTGTTGCTTCAAATAACTTCACCACCTTTTTTGTCTAAAAACCCTACATAAATACAGTTGTTTTACAGAATTAATAAAGAAAAACGATGGGACTTTTTAAATAATATCTAAAACAGCCGACACTTATACTGAACCACCAAACTTCATTGTTATGGCATTTACAGGCACATCGAATGAATGGACAGAATGCGCAATCCATTCATTCGCTGAATTAGCGTTTCATTAAAAGTAAATTAACATTGGAATAGTAGTTTCGCATATTCAATGAAGAATTATACGGATACTGATTTACTCCTGCTTGTGAAAGACAATGGTCATAGCGCATTTAATGCATTATTTGACCGATATTGGAAAAAGGCGTATCAAAAGGCATTCGCCAGGTTGAATGATAAAATTGTCGCCCAGGATATTGTCCAGGAAATATTCATTAATTTATGGCAGCGCAGGGCTAATCTCGATATCCACAATTCCTTTGAAAATTATTTATACAGTGCGGTTCGCCTAAAGGTGATCAGCTATTTCCGTTCGCAAAAAGCTGCAACCTTACAACTTCAGGATGCATTTGAGCGTATGACGCTGCTTGAAAGCGCTACCGAATCACTTAGCGATTATATTGAACTGGAGCGTGTGCTTGAGGCCGCAATAAGCGTTATGCCCGAAATGTTGCAACAGGTGTACTTACTCAGAACCGAAAATTATTCAGTAAAAGATATTGCCGGTGAGTTAGGGATTGCCGACCAAACCGTTAAAAATTACATGGGTGAAGTTTTGCGCAGGCTTCGCGTAGTAATTAAAGAAAAATATCCCGAAAAAAATCTCACCTATCTGGCCCTGATATTGGCTACCCTTTACAAATAGTTAACGTAAATATCATCTTAAATAAAAGTACTTAAATGGGTTTTCAGCGACTTATAGTTGATAACACCCATAATGGAAACTAATAAATTCAAAGAACGCTTAGAACGTTACCTCAAAGGCCAGTCGTCACAAAAAGACAAGTCGCTGGTCGAAGCATGGTATAAATCATACCAGGATAAAGAAAAACAACTTGATGAAAGAGAAGCCGATCATATCGGCCGCGAGATGCGCGAAAAAATAAACGCATCTATAGCAAAAACGCCTGTTTTGCGCCTGCCTATTTTGCGCATTGCCGCCAGTTTTTTGATTGCCAGCGGTATCGCCCTGTTAATTTGGGGAATTACCCGCCACACAAATGTTCAACCAGAACTTCTTACCATTAAAACCGGCACCAATGAAATCAAACAGCTTACACTGGCTGATAGCTCCGTGGTATGGGTTAACTCCGCGAGCGTTTTGCAGGTACCGACTTCATTCCAGGGTAAATTGCGCGAGGTAAAGCTGTTGAAAGGTGAAGCATTTCTTGATGTGAAGCATGACAGTATCCATCCGTTTATTGTGCGGGTAAAGGGTTTTAATGTGCAGGTAATGGGCACATCCTTTAACGTAAAAGCCTATGGCGAATTAAAAGCTATTGAAATAGCCGTAGCAACTGGAAAAGTTGGTGTGACCCACGCTGGTGATAAAACACAATTTCTGTTACCAGGTAATTTATTAAGTTTTAACACCAATAACGGCCGGTTTTCACATACATACATCGATGTTGACAAGATACAAAGCTGGAAATCAGGCCTTACTTATTTAAATCAGGCTGATTTTAACGAAATGGCGCTTGTGGTCAAAAATATTTTCGGGCTTACACTCAAAACAGGCAGCAGTAAGGTAAATAACTATCGCTTTACATTAACCATACAGCATAACAGTTCACCAGAGCAAATGCTGAAAGTAATAAGTCAAATACACAACACCCAATTCAGAAAGGAGGGTAACACGGTTATACTCTATTAAACACAAAAAAACCGGTCCGTCGAACGGAACCGGCTAAAAATTTTGCAGGATACGGGACTGCAATCCCTCTCCTGCTTGCTTAGCAATCCATTTATTCATCACAAAGCAATCAAAAATATGAATTTCTATACACAGTTATGGAAGCAAATTATGCGGATCACATTTTTACTTATATCTATCCTGTTAACCATCGGCCTTATTTCAGTAAAGGCAACCGAAGTTAACGGACAGGATTTAAACAAACAGGTTAGTTTTACCGTAGGCCATGAGAACCTTTCGGCAGCAATAAAAAGGCTGCAGGCTCAAAGCGGCGTAGGTTTTGCCTATGATGAAAACTACCTCGGTTTGGCACATTTATTTACGCAACCCAACAGTTTTGTAAATGAAAGCCTTAGCGCTGTGCTTACTACTCTTTTACAAAATTCAAGGATCAATTTTAAAGAAGAAGCGAATAACATCTTGCTATTTAGAATCACCTATGGCCGGATTACTGGTAAGGTGGTTGATGAAACTGGCGCACCGCTACCCGGCGCTTCGGTGGCGTTGGCTGGCACCAGCTATGGTACAATAACCGATTCACAGGGTAATTTTGTGCTGTCAGCCCCCGAGGGCACTTATACGGTTGCCATATCATTTGTAGGCTTTAAGAAGATGGAGTTCCCGAATATGAAGATCACTTCAAAGCCTTCTGTACTGAACGTGAATATGGCGGGAGCAGGCCAGCTGAAGGAAGTTACTGTAACTTATGGTAAACAGCGCCAGCGCGATATTACAGGTTCACTGGCTGTAGTATCAGGCACCGACTTGCTGGATAAACCTGATAACCAGTTTGCGCAGGAGCTACAGGGAAAAGTTGCAGGTGTTCAAGTTACCCAGAACAATGGCGCGCCAGGCAGGGGTTTTCAGTTTAAAATCCGAGGTGCTACATCATTTTCGTTGAGCAACCAGCCGTTGTTTGTAATTGACGGTTTGCCGATAACAGGGGATATCAATGATATTAATCCTGACGAGATCGAATCATTTACAATTTTGAAAGATGCTGCCGCAACCGCTTTATATGGTTCACGTGCATCAAATGGTGTGGTGCTAATCACTACTAAGCATGCTAAACCTGGTGATGCTAAAATTACTTTTGATGCTTATTATGGCGTACAGGGAATACCACAACAGCACCGTTACCAGTTAATGGATGCACAGCAATGGGCCCAGTTTGAAAATGAGTACTATCAGGATAAGCTCGCCGATGAGCCTGGCACCAACCCAACCCTTAATCCTGTTTATGCTAACCCAAGCCGCTATGGCGTTGGCACTAACTGGTTTGATGTGGTTACGCGCCGGGCGCCAACTGAATCATATAACCTTAACGTATCATCAGCTACAGATAATTCTCAGTCAACAGTTATTGCGGGTTACATGAACCAGCAAGGCGTTATTGTAAATACCGGCGAAGAGCAATTTTCCCTGCGCTTAAACAATGATTATTTGTTCGATAATAAAAAGATCAAGATCGGTTTTAACATAGCTCCAAGCTATCATATCGATCACAATAACCGCATTGCTACTGAAGGTGTAAATGATATTATTGAAAAAGTATCAGAAGCAAGTCCGCTGATTTCGCCTTACGCTCCTGGTGGTGGTTATACTTACAGTGCAGCAAGCCCGGGTCAGGTAGCTAACATCAACCCGCTGGCACAGCTAATGGAAACGATTGATGATTACCATACTACACGTATTTTGGGCAATGGCTATCTGAATTACAACATTTGGGATGGCCTTACCCTGAAACTGAACGCAGGTGTTGATGTAGAAGATGTAACACACAATAACTTTGTACCTTCAACCATTACCACTAACCTGATAGCTACCGGTACGAGCGCATATAACAACGGTTATTCTTATACATCAGAAGCGTACCTTGATTACAATAAGACCATTGCACATGATCATCACATAGATATAATAGCAGGTTATTCCATACAAAAGTATACAGCGGAAAGCAACAGTATCGCAGCGAATACCTTTGCCAGCGACGCTATACCCTACCTTGATCAGGCGTCGGCTGTAACTACAGGCGTAAGCGATGCAACAGGTTATACAATGCTGTCGACCATCGCCCGAATTGATTATAACTACAAGGAAAAATATATCCTCCAGTTATCAGCCCGTGATGACGGTTCATCACGTTTTGGTACGGACAACAAATACGGCTTTTTTCCCACTGCATCCGCCGGCTGGGTAGCGAGCGATGAAGACTTCCTGAAAGATGTAAAGCAGATTAGCTTTTTAAAATTAAGAGCTAGTTTCGGCCTTACAGGTAATAACTTTTTCAGTAGTAATTATCCGTCCATATCACAAATAGGCAGTGGCACGGCTTATAACTATACGTTTAACAATGTGTTGCAGCAGGGCGAGATCAATAGTACGCTGGGCAATGGTCAACTGCGATGGGAACGCAATAAACAACTGGATATTGGCCTTGATATCTCTATCTTGAATAACAGGATCAACTTTACGTATGATTACTATCGTAAACTTACCGATGGTTTGATACAGGCAATGCCGGTACCTTACAATTCAGGTTTTACATCCATAGTTTACAATACCGGAGCTATCAAATTCTGGGGTAATGAGTTTACACTAAATACCACTAATCTTACCGGTGCGCTAAAATGGACAAGTAATTTTAACATCTCATTTAATCGAAATCTGGTTACCAGTCTGGTGTCACCTGGTTATATTGTTCGTAACAATACCATTTCTTCGGACTATGACCGTACTGAAGTAGGCCATCCACTGGGTATGTTTTATGGGTTTGTTTTTGAAGGATTGTATAAAGATGCCGCTGATGTCGCCAACTCGCCAAAAGAAACACTGGCAACAGCTGCTCCGGGAACCATCAAATTTAAGGATGTTAACGGCGACGGTGTGATAAATAATAACGATCGTACCTTCATTGGTAACCCAAACCCGAAGTTTGAGTACGGTTTTACCAACAATTTCACTTATAAACACTTCGACCTGAATATTACCATGTCGGGTACCTATGGTAACCAGATACTGAATGCCGATAAGTGGGCATACCTAACTAATCTGGACGGTGCCCGCGGTGGTTTGCTAGCAGCGGTGGCTGATCGCTGGCGTTCAGAAGCCGATCCGGGTGCAGGTATTTATCCGCGTACCGAAACCGGCACAACCTCACTCGGCCGTGATGTGGAATCGCAATGGGTTGAAAACGGGTCCTACCTCGCGGTAAAGAATATCAATCTGGGTTATACCCTGCCGCTTAAAGGCAATACAACATTGCGCAATGTGCGTATTTCTGTATCGATGGATAATATCATCTTCATTACCAAATATTCAGGCCTTAATCCTGAGGTAAGCCTTAACGGGTTAAACGGTTATGGCGAAGGTATTGATGAAAACTCATACCCTATATACAGAACCGCGTCAGTAGGTGTTTCAGCAAGTTTTAAATAACATAAAATTCAAATCAGATGAAAAAAATACAATATATAGCTATAGTGTTTGTGCTGATGATCGCCGCATCATGTAAAAAGACTTTTTTGGATACAGCACCACCAGATCAGGTATCCGAAGCCAGCTTTTATCAAACCACTACCCAGTTCAGGCAGGCTTTGGCATCAACATATGTTACGCTCCGCGCTGTTTTTAACGAGGATTTTTATATGACGGAGATGCGCTCGGACAATACCGATTATGACTATTACCCTGTAAATGTTGGTACCGCATATTTGGCGCGTTATCAATTACACGACTGGAACGATGATGCGAATAATTCTTATTTGGACGACGAATACCGGTATTTTTATGTGGGCATAGCAAGGTGTAACACGATACTGGATCATCTGCAGGATCCCAACCAGGTTGATGCAACCGATAAAAGTGAGATACAGGGTGAAGCCGAATTTTTACGTGCGCTTTATTACTTCCGCGCGGTGAGGTATTTTGGCGGCGTCCCGCTTTCACTTCATGAGGTAACCACTTCTGCCGAAGCTTATATCCCACGTGCTTCTGCTGATGATGTGTACAAGCAGATCATTGCTGATGCTACCGATGCCATAGCTAAATTGCCTACGGTAACCTTTACCAAAGGTGCACAAACCGGTGCTGCAACTAAAGGCGCGGCAGCTATGCTGCTGGCTGATGTGTACATGACGCAGAAAAACTATGCCGCAGCCGAAACCTTACTGAAAACACTTTCAGCTATGGGCTATTCGTTGCTGCCAACTTATGCCGCGGTGTTTTCAACCGCTAATAAAAACAGCGTGGAGTCGATTTTTGAAGTTCAGTATACCGCAGGGGCTACTGGTAGCCAGCAAAGTAACTTCATATACCTGTTTTTGCCACGTACTACCAGCACCGCGCTTATTACCAGCAACCTGGGAACCAACAACACCAGCACCGGTGGCTGGAACGTGCCTACACAAGACCTGATCAATGCCTATGAATCGGGCGATACACGTTTGGATGCTTCTATAGGCGTAGTCGAGGGAACTTATGATGCCAGCGATAACATGACCATATCTGCTTACAAAAGCATCGTTAATTACACACCGGCTCCGGGCAAGGTAGGCCGTCCTTTTGATAAAAAGGTGCTCAACCCGGTAACCATAGCCAACAACACCGATGACGATTGGCCAATTTATCGCTATGCTGATGCCTTGCTGCTGTTAGCCGAAGCACAGAATGAACAAGGTGAAACAGGAAGTGCATTAGCTAACCTTAATATTGTGCGCCAGCGTGCTTTTGGTAATGCCTCGCACAGCATTACCGCAACAGACCAGGTTACATTACGTGCCTATATTGCGCATGAGAGGCGTGTTGAGCTGGCATTTGAAAACCACCGCTGGTTTGACCTGATACGTACAGGAACTGCAATACCCGTGATGACCGCCTTTGCAACGCAGATTAAGCTTATTCATACTTACCTGACAGCAAGCAGCTATGATGTGGAACCATACAGGTTAATTTATCCTATCCCGTTCTCGCAAACAAGCCTGAACCCGCAGATAAAAGAAAACCCGGGTTACACCTTCTAATCTAATTGATTTATTCACAGTAGCGGTGCATGCTTTTTGCATGCACCGCTTAATTCCTGCATTATGAAATATTTAAAATTCCTGTTGGTATTGCTGCTCCTATCGCCAGCGGCATTCGCCCAAATGCCCCAATATGTTGTTGTGATCAGTATTGACGGCCTCAGGCCTGAGTTTTATAAAGACCCATCATGGGGCGCTGTTAATTTACGGCAGTTAGCTGAGAATGGCACGTATGCCGATGGCGTTAGGGGGGATATGCCTACGGTAACTTATCCGTCGCACACCACCATTATCACCGGTAAATTTCCGGCTAAACATGGCATTTATTACAACACCCCATTTGAAACCAAGGCGCAAATAGGCGAATTAGGTTATACTGATTCGCGCAGGATAAAAACCGAAACTATTTGGGATGCAGCGCATAAAAAAGGATTGAAAACGGCATCTGTACTTTGGCCGGTATCTGTTAATCAACCATCCATAGATTATAACATGCCCGATGCACCGAGGAATACCAAACTAGCCGATCCACTACAACCATTCCGCCAGTATTCAAAACCTGCCGGCTTGTTTGAGGAAATGGAGAAAAATGCCACTGGCAAATTATACAACCACGATCTGGACGGCCATTTAAGCACCGACGATAACCTGGCACGCATGGCATCGTACATGATCGAAACTTATAAACCAAATTTGATCACCATTCACCTGGTATGTGTGGACCACTATTCGCACATGGAAGGCAGGTTAGGGCTTGACGTTAGAAAGGCCGTTGAGGGTATTGACCATAACATCGGTCGCATTATAGAGGCGACTGTACGGGCCGGAACAACTGATAGTACCGCATTCATCATTGTAGGTGACCATGGGTTTGTGAACATCACCACACAGCTTGCGCCTAATGTTGAACTTGCAAAAGCAGGCCTGGTAGGCAAAAACCTGCAAGAAGATAGTTGGAAGGCCCAGTTCTTTCAGCAGGGTGGTTCAACCTTCTTGTATCTGAAAGATAAGAATGATCAAAAAGCACTTAAGCAAGTAAGAGAAATAGTAAACAACCTGCCGGTAGGTGTAAAAGCGCTGTTTAGAATAATCGAAAGGCCGGAGCTTGACAAATTCGGTGTCGACCCAAATGTGCCTTTTGCATTGGCGGCTATACCGGGCGTATCATTCACTAATGTTACCCAAGGTGATATTGTACGTGCAGGCAGCGGTGGCACGCATGGACACTTCCCTGATTTCCCCGAAATTGAGACCGGCTTTGTAGCTTTCGGCTGCGGGTTAGCCAAACAAAAAATCATCCACCAAATGGGTTTGGAAAATATCGCCCCGCTTATTAATGCATTGCTGCAACTGGATATGAAGGACATGGATGGTGCCTTATATCCGGGACTTTTGGCCCCGCAAAAATAAAATCGATCAATAAATTACCTTATGAAACAGTTTATCATACAATTAAAATTCTGGCGCGTTGTATCAATGATTGCCATACCGCTTTTTATTTCAGGCAACGCGTCCGCCGATGTTATTCCTGTCGATACTATACTGAATACGCCCGGACAACCCGCGGTAACAAAGCCGGGCGATTTTTCCATTGCTGTAATACCTGATTCGCAATATTACCTGGCCCAGGCACAATTAGGCGGAACATTTGATATGTTCAAAGCGCAAATTGATTGGATCAAGCAAAATCAGGTTAAAAAGAATATAGCATACGTAGCCCATTTAGGCGATATTACGGAGCACGGTGATAACCCGGTAACAGCCCGGTCGGAATGGTATCTGGCTCAAAAGGCGCTTTACGGGCTTGAAAATCCGGTAAGCATACCCTACGGTTTAGCCGTAGGAAACCACGATGAATTTCCAAATCAATATCCCGTAACCGGCACCACACATTTTTACAATAAATATTTCGGTGTCCCGCATTTTGAAGGTCGCCCATACTATGGTGGTCATTACGGCAATAACAACAATAATCATTACGATCTGTTTAGCGCCGGAGGGCTCAATTTTATTGTGCTTTTCCTGGAGTTTGACGGGCATAACGAAGAGCAGAAAGACGTTTACAATTGGGCAAATGAGATTTTGAGAAAATATGCAGCCCGCAAAGCAATCGTAGTCAGCCATTCCATCTTGTTTTATAATCCGGTTAAAGACAGCAATACTCCGGAGGCACCGTTTAATGCGGAAGGTAAAGCAATTTATCAAAGCTTGAAAGAAAATCCTAACCTATTTATGATGATTTGCGGACACGTTGGCGATAATGGTGAAGGATACCGTGAAGATACCTGGAACGGACACACAGTACGTACGTTCCTATCCGATTATCAGAGCAGGCCGAACGGAGGACACGGAATGATGCGGCTATATACTTTTTCGGTAAAATCGAACACAATTAGCGTCCGGACATTCTCACCTTATACAAATGAGGAGGAAACAGATGCCGACAGCCAATTCAGCGTTCCGTTATTCTGACTTTACGTCTAAATTGCGTATATTTCAAGGGTTACAAGCTGAAACTTGTAACCCTTTTTATGAATTAACGTATCTACCATTTCGCTAACCAGTGAATTGAGCAGCCCAGCTTAAGCAGATATTATGCGTTATAGCTTATGATTACTTAACCCTTGTCCATTCCATTGTTTGGCCAAATAACGATATGCCGTAAAACCCACGCATTTCTAAATTATTATCAGCCTTCAATCTCATCTTTAAACTATAAGTCCGGCCGCTTCGGGCATCATACAAATGTCCGTCAGCATATGCTCCGTCATCATAGATAAGGCCAGATATGATGATCAGATTTAACCGTGTCCTGGCATGCAAGGCCACATCCGGATTTTTCGTATCCTTTAAAGGTGTTTTGCCATCGGCTTCAAACATTTCGGCACCCAAAACCAATTTTCCTGAATATTTATTACCGGATTTGAAAATTTCAATTTTTGCATCCTTTTTTTCACTAAGCCATATGCCAAGTACTTTATCGCCGCTTGTAGTTTGGGCAATAGATGAGGAAACGATAAGCATGAGGGTAACAATTGAAAAAAATATCTTTTTCATGAACGTGTTTATTTATATAGAATGAATACTATTACTTTTTTGATCTCATCACCCCGCCATTTCCTTCGCGCCTGCTTTACTTAACTGCTTTAACATAAATCCCGGGGCGATACGGCTCATAAAGAACAATATACGGGCGATACCCGGATATATTTCATGTTTATCCTTTGCCATACCTTTAAGCGCTGTATCCACTAATTCAACAGGGTCCATTTGCTTTACATTATATCCATCCAGGTTACGAAATTCATCGTTTAAAGGCGTTTTAGCTGCAGGAGCAATTAATTCAAATACTTTTATTGTAGTATTTTTCAGTTGCACGCGGAGCGATTTGGTGTACGACCGTAAACCGGATTTTGTAGCGCCATAAATTGGTGCTATTGGAAACGGAACCAGGGCGAGACCCGATGTTACATTTAATATCGCAGCGGATTTCATCTGTTTTAAGTGTGGAAGGAAAGCCTGCACCATACGGATAGGACCCATCAGGTTGGTTTCCACTTCGCTGGTAATATCAGAAAGGCCTATCGAGGCGTCGTGCAGGCTTATCTTACGCATTTGACCGGCGTTATTAATTAGTATATTGAGTTCAGGAAACCGCACTATGATCTTTTTATAAAGTTCAGCTATTTCTTCTGGCTTGCTTACATCACTTTGGAAAGTATGTAATCCAGGCAAGTTCTTCTTAGCCGATGCCAGTTTAACGGGGTCCCTGCCGGTTACGATCACGGTGTTTTGTAATTCCAGCAGCCTTTTAGCAAATTCTAATCCGAAGCCACTTGTTCCCCCGGTTATTAATATAGTGTTATTTTTAAGTTCCATTTTTTTCATTTTGATAATTACACAAAAGTAAGCTGGCTCCATATGCCTTGTTTATGCAATTCAATCCATTGTTTATCAGATTCAAATAAGGCCTATAATTAAGAAGAACGAAAGCGTACATTTGATAGATAATCATAAGAAACAAGATTATTTAATTCAATTAAACAACTGACAAATGAAAGCATTAACCATTGATGACTTTTATAAAGACACCGCCAAGGCAACGCAGGAAAATGTAGACTCCCTATTACCTCCCGGTATAAAAAAGGAAATAGGCCATTTTAATGTATTCAGCGTTGCTGATCTTGCTACCAGGTACAAAGCAGATCCGCGTACTATGGTGTACAATCAGCGGGAGTACTATAAGGTTAGCCTGATCAGGGGGAAGAGCATTGTCGAATATGCCGATAAGGTAATTGAAGTAGAAAAGTACGCGTTGTTGTTCGCTACGCCCAAAATCCCTTACCGTTGGGTACCCCAGGATGACGACCAGAAAGGTTATTTCTGTGTCTTCACCAGTGATTTCCTTTTGCCTTCGAAAAGTGGTATGGTACTGGATGAACTTCCTTTATTTCGACCTGGGGCGTGCCCTGTCTTCCAAATCTCAGAATTGCAGGCAGATAATATGGTTTTGATTTACAAGAAGATGCAGGAAGAAATGGCTTCAATGTACTTATATAAATATGACCTGATCAGAAATTTTCTGATGGAACTGATCCATTATGGACAAAAGCTTGAGCCATTAACAACCTATAACTATACCCATAACGCATCAGCCAGAATTTCCTCCTTGTTCATAGAATTACTGGAAAGGCAGTTCCCAATTGCTTCTCAAGAACAAAAAATTAGCCTGAGAACTGCTAAAGACTATGCCGACCGGCTTTCGGTACACAGTAACCACCTGAATAAAGTACTAAAAGAAAACACTGGGAAAACAACGACTGAACATATCGCTAACCGGGTCATTCAGGAAGCTAAAATCTTGTTAAAACAAACAGACTGGAATATTTCGGAAATTGCTTACAGCCTCGGTTTTGAGCAATTGTCTCATTTTTCCAGTTTCTTCAAAAAACAAACCCATTTATCACCTATTGAAATCAGGACTGAAGCGATTGGAGTTTAATAAACAATAAATGAATAACGTTAACTTCAGGTAGCGTCTATAAATAATTCCAGTTTCCTCAGCACTCTTGATAATTTGAGTTAGCCCATAAAATCAAGCACTGCTGTTAGCGTTGTCTTAAAAAATGAATAACCATTCCAAAGTGTTTGCCGTCCAGGCAAGCCCTTGTTTTTAAATCCCTGATATCCATTTCCAGCCTGTTATAAAGGAAGTTCGGTATCTCTGTTAGGCTTAAACCGTTAACCAGTAAGACATAATCCTGACTTTATTGACAGAAACTGTTAATTTGCAGTCGCATACCCTATTAACTTTATATGACTATAAAATACCTGATATTAGGTTTTGCCACCGTTTTATGTAATTTGGCAAATGCCCAGCAGACAGCGATCCGCAATAACTATAAGGACGAAAGCGGTTTACCGCGTTTAAAAATTGAACATAAAATGATATATACACCGGGGAATAACTGGTTGTATAATCACCACGCTGCAATTATTGAATTTAAGGGAAAACTAATTGCTACATGGTCAAACGGACTGATTGATGAAGATTCGCCGGGCCAGCGGGTTGTTTTTTCTGTATCAGACGATTTTGAACATTGGTCGTCGCCGGGTATAATAGCCGAACCATCGAAAGCGGTGAACGGGATACAAAAAGTGCTCACCGCAGCGGGTCTGTACCAGTATAAGGGTACGCTTGTAGCGTATTATGGCGAGTATGAAAAAGACAGGACGCATACGCATTTATGGGCTAAAACAAGCACCGATGGCGAGCATTGGAGCAACCCCATTGATATGCGCATTCCTTTAATACCTAACCACGGACCCGAAACAATAGCGAACGGCAGGCTTATCATCAGTGGTAATTTTAGCTTTCCTTACACTGATGACCATACGGGCCTTTCAGGCTGGAAAATGACCAGTTTTTACCCTGCCTCGTTGTATCAGCAGGATAACTCCTCAACCTTTTATAAGCCGGCAGAAAAACTGGGTTTGCCGCCGCTTTGCGAGGGTTCATTTTTTCAGACCGATGATGGCATTATTCACATGCTGCTACGGGTAACAGGTAAGGGATGGAAAGGTAAACTGTGGCTTACCGAAAGTCGGGATAATGGCTCATCGTGGTCAAAACCAAGTGAAACCGCATTTACTGATAATGACAGTAAATTCCATTTTGGTCGCCTGCCCGATAAGCGCTACTACTATGTAGGGATACCCGATACGCTGCACCATTATGACCGCAATCCACTAGTGCTGGCAATTTCAGCAAATGGCATATCCTTTAATAAGCAATATATTATTGCCGATGAACTATATCAGTTAAAAACTAAAGGCCTATACAAGGGAGGCCAGTATGGCTACCCGCATACTATGATATGGAACGATTATATGTATGTGATCATCTCCCGGCAAAAGGAAGCTATTGAAGTGATCCGCTTTAAACTTGATCAACTGAAGGGTTTTTAATGAGAATATAATTAATATAAAAAAGGCTATGTTTTTTTTGTGCTAATTAAATAAAACGGGCTGGTTTTGTATTAATTTAACTATGTTTTCTTCCATGCGGGTGTACCAGCTACACTTTGAAAAATACAACTTGTTGTAAAAAAAATGATACAAGTGTTGATAATACAATAAAAAAAATCATTAATATTGATTTAATATTCTGTAGTAAATTAGTTAACAATCCAATGTCCGGGTGTAATTCTTATAGCGATGATGAATTAGTTATCCTCCTTAGACAAGGTGATTTGAATGCTTTTACAGCTATTCATAAGCGGTACTATGGCGTTTTATATAACCATGCTTATAAACGATTGGCAGATAGGGAAGAAGTTAAGGATATTTTACAAGAGCTTTTTACTTGTATCTGGAACAATAAAGAATTCATTAATTTAAACGTTAACCTGCAGGCTTATTTATATACCGCTGTAAGGAACAAGATATTGAACGTTTATAAACACCAAAAAATAAAATCAGACTACGCGGCATCGTTAGAAAGATTTTTGGTAAATAATGAGCCTGCTCCTGACGAAAGCCTGCGTGTAAAAGAATTGATTGCTCTTGTAGATGCTGAAGTTAAATCGCTGCCCGAAAAAATGAGGCTCATATTCGAATTGAGCAGAAATGCTCACCTTTCACACAATGAGATAGCCGAACAATTAAACATCAGCCCCCTTACCGTAAAAAAACAAGTGAATAATTCGCTTAAAGTACTGCGCCTTAAATTAGGGACTCATTTTTTTATGATGTTTTTTTAATTTATTTCTTTTTCATCTACTCCCACCGTCATTTTAAGTTGTATAGGTTATAAATAGGATAATTATCCTTTGACTATTATGCAGCTAAAAGAAATTGAACATTTGCTGGAAAAATATAATAAGGGCGAAGCCACCCTTGCGGAGAAGGCATTGGTTGAATCGTGGTACCTTACTTATAAGAATGATGCGCCCGGCGCATCGCACCAGCAATTGGAAGAAGACCAGGAAGACAGCCTTAATAAGCTATTATTCCAGATAAACTCCACGTCAAAAAAATCATATACCAGGGCTTTTGCAATTGCCGCGTCATTGCTGGTGTTTGTTACTGTCGGTGTTTTAATTTTCATGCACCGTCAGTCCCCAAAACTACAGTTCCTTGCATTTGCTAAACCAGTTAAACATGATATAGCTCCCGGTGGCAATAAAGCTATATTAACCCTTGCAAATGGCAATACCCTGGTGTTAACCGATGCTAAAAATGGCAAGCTTGCCAACCAGAGTGGAGTGGTGATCAGCAAAACAGCCGACGGGCAAATTGAATATGCAAGCTCAGGTCAAAATGCTTTATTAAACACTTTAGTATATAACATAGCTACAACGCCAAAAGGAGGGCAGTACCAGTTCATCCTGTCAGATGGTACTAAAGTGTGGCTAAACTCAGCATCATCCATTAAATACCCTGTTAGCTTTATTGGTAATGAACGTAGGGTTGAGCTTACTGGAGAAGCTTACTTTGAAGTTGCGCATAATGCGGCTAAACCATTCAGGGTAGTATCAAACGGGCAAACAGTTGAGGTTTTGGGTACACATTTTAATATAAACGCTTATGCCGATGAAAATGCGGTAAAAACAACATTGCTGCAAGGCAGTGTAAAAGTATCGTCGGCTGGCAGCAGTAGTATTATAAAACCGGGAGAGCAGGCGCAGTTTAATAACGGTAAAATAAATGTAGTGAGGGGCATTGATCTGGATGCGGCCGTAGCCTGGAAAAATGGACTGTTTTATTTTGAGGATAGCAACATACAGGAAGTAATGCGGCAATTTGCGCGCTGGTATGATGTGGATGTTAAGTACGAGGGGGAATTACCTTTAAGGCACTTTTCGGGGGAAATCTCGCGTAATATTAATGCAACACAAATGCTGGATATACTTAGCTTTAAGAAAATACACTACAAACTACAGGGCAAAACAATTATTGTAATGCCTTAAAAACCCAAAAACTAACTAAATCAAAAAACTATTAAACAAGAAAATATGAAGAAAAATTAACTCAACTCCAGCAGGCTCAGGCCTCCTTTCATGAGGTTAATTCAAAAAAAAACGCACCCCGACGGCAATCGGAATGCGTGTAATATCTGAGTTAACCCTTACCGTAAAACGGAAATAAGTTTAGTGTCTCTCTAACTATCTGTTAACCCAAACTCAACAAAAGTATGAAATTAAATGCTTTTTCTACGGTCGTGCATAAACCATGGCTGAAAAAAATCTCATTGATCATGAAATTGACCACCCTAATTATATTAGTTGCTCTATTGCAGTGCAGTGCCAGGGGGTTTAGTCAGAAAATCAATTTAAATGAAACAAATACCCCTTTAAAAAAGGTACTGCAACAAATTAATAAACAAACAGGATACGCTTGCTTTTACGACTCAAAAGATGTAGCAAATAAAAGTGTTAGCGTGCAATTAAAAGATGCATCTGTTGAGGAAGCATTGAGCAAATGCTTACAAAACCTGGCATTGTCTTATAAAATAATAGCTAAAACCATTATTTTACAGCAGGAAGATCAGGTTACTAAAAATTCCGGAACGGCACCGGTACCCATCGTTATTAAAGGTAAAGTAACAGATGACAAAAATGAAACGTTACCTGGTGTAACTATAAAGGTGAAAAATGGTACCGCATCAACCGCATCAGACATTCACGGTAACTTTAGCATTAGTGTACCCGATGACAAGGCCATACTGGTTTTTACTTACGTTGGTTTTACTCCGCAGGAATTGCCGGTAAATACTGGTAGTATAATGGTGGTAAAGTTAGTACCCAGCTCAAATAACCTTAATGCAGTTGTTGTAACCGCGCTGGGCATAAAAAAAGATGAAAAACGCATAGGCTATTCAATAACACAGGTTAGCGGCGATGAGGTATCCACTACCCGTGAGCCCACGTTTGTTAACGCTTTAGCAGGTAAGGTAGCAGGTTTGGTAGTTCAAAGCCCGCCCAATGGCGATGGTGGTTCATCAAGGGTTATTCTGCGTGGATATTCCTCTTTTTCGGGTTCAAACCAACCTTTATATGTTATTGATGGTGTGCCTATTAATAGTAATACCCGTGAAAATACAAATGACGAAAGTAAAGTATACGGTGGCTCTGATCCGGGCGATGGCTTAAACTCCATCAATCCGGATGATATTGAAAGTATCAGTATATTAAAAGGAGCTTCGGCGGCGGCGCTTTATGGTGGCGGCGCGCAGGCAGGTGTTATTTTGATCACTACCAAAAAAGGAAAAAAAGGCGCGGGCGTTGGAATCACTTTTAATACCAACACCGTTTTTGAAAAAATGATACCTTATGATCACCTGCAAACAGAATATGGCCGTGGTTATTATGGCAGGTTATATACTGCGGCCGATGATACGGTAAGTTTCTTTTACGGCGGGCTTGGTAACAACTCAGGCGACCCTCCGGGATGGTCATGGGGGGCTAAAATAGAGGGCCAGCCATTTTTGGATATAGATGGTAAAGTAAAACCGTATGTTTTGCAAAGTGCTGCAAAAAACTTCGACAGGTTTTATAATATAGGTATAACATCAACCAACAGCGTTGCCTTAACCAAGGGTTATGATGATGGATCTTATCGCGTATCTCTTTCTGATACCAGAGATGATTCGCCTACGCCGGGAGAAGGATATGAGCGCTATAATGCCGTGTTTAGTTTAAATCAGGATTTCGGTAAGCGTTTTCATACAAGTTTTAAAGTCGACCTGTCGAGAGTACTGCGTTTAAACGCGCCGCTTGAGCGTGGCGACGGGCGTGGCTCAATGGGCCAGAGCTATCCGCGTATAGCCAATACTACTGATATTACACTGTTGGATGAAAAGGACGCTAGTGGTAACTTTCTATCAACTTATACCGCCAACCCTTACGTACAGTTAGAAAAAGTAAAAAATGATCAAACACAAAACCGCGTATTAACTTCGGCCAATCTTACTTATGATATTACCGATCATTTGCATGCTAACGTTATAACGGGCCTTGATTATATTAATACCGACGGTGTATTTGCGGTATTCCCCAATAATGTAACCAACAATACCGGTATTTATCAAACTTCAACTTATCAACAACAAAGAACTGATGTACGCGGTACGTTGAATTATGATACCAAGTTCAATGATTTCACGCTGACTGTTTTAGCCGGCGTTGAGTCTCAAAATGCAAGCCAATATTCACTTACTATGGGTGGCTCAAATTTTATTGACCCAAGCCAGTTAAATTTCAGCAATTTAAAAACAGTGAATTTACCACAAGAGCTTCATAGTCCGCGTTCTGAAACAAATTCTGTTTTTGCCCAGGCTGATCTGGGTTATAAGAATTATTTATTCCTTGAAGTTACCGGCCGTAATGATTGGTATTCAGCTCTTACATCAAATTTAGCCAATTCTAAAAACTACCTGGCTTACCCGTCGGCTAACTTAAGCTATGTGTTTAGTGATGCGCTGCATATTGATCCTAAAGTGTTGTCATTCGGTAAGTTAAGGGCAGCCTTTGGGCAAACAGGCAGTAGCCCTACACCACAGCAAACCGATCTTACATTTACCTCACAGGGCGCGCTAAACGGCATCCCATTAAGCGAGGTAACCAACAATACTCTTCCGCCAGCGAGCTTAAAGCCTGAAGTAACTACAGAATCGGAAATTGGTACGGAGTTAAAGTTTTTTGGCAACCGTTTATCGCTTGATGCGGATTACTACTACAAAAAATCAGATAATTTCTTGTTGCCTATAACTATAAGTAACACTACTACTTTTAGCTCGTTATATGTGAATGCAGGTGATATGTATGATAAAGGTTTTGAAATATTACTAGCCGGTACACCTATAAAAACCAGAGATTTTGCGTGGGATGTAAGCATTAATGCAGCCAAAAACAAAAATATGGTTACCGCACTTGCACCGGGTCTTGGAACAGGTATCGATCTGTATTATAACATCGAGGCCAGGGTAGGTTATCCATTGGGTTCTATATTTGGCTCTACTTATCAAAGGACGCCAAGCGGGCAAATAGTTTACCAGCTTGAAAACTCGCAAACCGGCGACTCGGGCACACCTAACTCTGTTATTATTGCTAAAAACAGTGGTGATAACTATTTAGGTTCAGCTAACCCTGATTGGTCAGGCGGTATAACCAATACCTTTACTTATAAAGATTTCTCCTTCAGCTTCCTGATCGATGGTCAATTTGGCGGCCAGGTTTATGAAGCCGATGCGGTATGGACTAATTACTTCGGTAATTCAATGGCTTCACTTTTGGGTCGCGACGGTACATACATACCTAATGGTGTAATTAATACGGGTACTGCAGCTGCACCGGTATATGTAAAAAATACATTGCCTTACAGCGCATATATCCAGTTTAATGATAACGGGAATGCAGATAAGATCATCAATGAATCAAATGTATTCAGCAGGACCTTTATTAAATTCCGCCAGGTATCGTTAGGATATAAGATTCCGAAAAGCATACTGCTTAAAACCTTTATCAAGTCAGCTACTTTTTCACTTATCGGGCGTAACCTTTTCTATATCAGGAAAGACCTGCCTACGTTTGATCCCGAAGCATCTGACAGTATAGGTACTGGTTTTGGTTATGATAGTGGAGGTTCGCCAACCAGCCGTACCTATGGGTTTAACTTAAATGCAAGTTTTTAACATAAAGGAGGAAAATAATCATGAAAAATATAACATATAAATTTTTATCTTTTCTTCTTGTAACAGCTTTAGCAACAGGTTGTACAAAGAATTTTGAAAAGATTAACACAAACCCGGATGCTACCACAGTAGTATCTTCAGCAGCGCTTTTGTCTGATGCGCTTGTAAGAACTAGTACTGTTGATATGGAGAGCCGTTTTAATTATTGCCATGCGTTTATGCAATATGGGTACAGCTCGTTTTGGTCTGGTACCAATTATATAGTATCAGATAGTCCCGCATCATCACTATGGAATAATTTTTACACCCCTGTATTAACAAGTCTTGATATTTTAATAAATCAAACGAAAAATGATGCTACACAGGCAAGCACTTATGCTGCTGCCCGTATATGGCGCGTATTTATCTTTCAAAAGCTAACTGATTTTTATGGAGATATCCCTTATAGCCAATCGGGTTTAGCTTTAACAAACCAAGTATATACCCCTGTTTATGACAAGCAGCAGCAAATATATGCCAGCTTAATAACCGAGCTAAGGGCATCAATAGCTTTGTTAGCTGCAAATAGTTCACAAACAGTACAAGGCGACCAGTTTTATAGTGGCAGTGCCTCAGAATGGGAAAAGCTGGGAGCATCGTTATTGTTAAAGGTTGGTATGCGTTTAATTAAGGTCGACCCTACACAGGCATCAGCATTAGCTAAAGAAGCAGTGGCCGACGGGGTAATGACCAGTAATACTGATATGCCGGTGTTATACCATAGCGCTGCTTTTGCTAACGGTATTTATACCGTGGTTCAAGATGGTGTTGAACATTTCTTTTTACATAAAACACTGGTATCAGAAATGCAAACGGCGAATGATCCCCGCCTGGCAATTTATGGTGCAATTTATGATAAGCCGGTATCAGCGGGTGGAGTAATTATAAGTGATACAACGGCTAACTTTATCGGTTATAGTTTCAACAGTAGTGATCCGCAGCCAACGGTAAGGATAAATGCTTCAGTATTTGGCCAGCAGACTACGCCATTCTTTGACTATCAGTATGCCGAAGTTGCATTCCTTGAAGCCGAGGCGGTAGTGCGCGGTTACATTACCGGCGACGCGAATGCTTTTTATACCGCAGGTGTAACAGGGCAAATGAAATCATTGGCTTTATTGCCCACCAATCCAACCATCACAACTGCGCAGATCTCCGCCTATTTGACTCAAAACCCGCTTCCGACAACGGCTGAGGCTCAGATAGAAAGGATCAACACAGAATATTGGTTGGCTGGTTTTGCTTTTGATGGGGAAGATGAATATGCTAACTGGCGCCGTACAGGTTACCCTGTATTAACGCCCAACCCGGGTAGTGTTTCAAAAACTATTCCACGTAAAATGGTGTACCCGCAAAGCGAATTTAATTTGAATAATGCCAATGTAAATGCCGCGCTCGCAGCATACGGCAACGAAAATACATTTAACTCAGCAGCCATAGTTTGGTGGGATAAACAATAAAATGGTTTGGTTGAAAGCATACCCAGTGAACGCCGGGGTGCTTTCACTAAGCAATAATGAAGATGATAAGAACCTGGTTCTTTTGAATCATTTTATCATTCATTGAAAATACTGACCGTTATTACAATTGGTTAGTTTAGTGTGTGTGGACATAGCCCGGGCGGGCCCGGGCTATGTATTTTTCATTCAATTGCGGGGGCCATGTTTACCTGTTAAAAAAATACTTTATTATACGACTGCGGATTATATGATAATAAAATGGTTGGTTACCTTTAATTTGCCTTATGTTAGTAATTTTTAAGAATAATTAATAATAATGAAGATAAGATCAACAACTACGGTTTTATTGTTTTTGGCGATAACGTTTGTAAATATTTGTGCCAAAGCCCAGCAGGGAGCTGTAAAATATCCAATAATACCCTACCCCACATCTTTGACCCCCGAAAGCGGGAATTTTGTAATAACTCCGGCTACACGCATAGTTGTACCGGGTAAACTGTTTACTAACGAAGCTGTTATGCTCAACAGGTTTTTTGCCAATAGCTTTGGCAAAGCACTTCAGAAGAGCACACAACCCGTAAAACATTCCATATTACTAAAATATGATGCAGCTATTATAGCTGATGAAGGCTACACGCTTTCCATATCCCCAAAACAGATAACAATTGCTGCCAGAACACCTGCAGGTATGTTTATGGCGGTACAAACTATCAGGCAATTGCTGCCAGCCACTGTTGAAGTGGCAAATGCAAAGCCACTTAAAAGCCTGTCGCTCCCGGCTGTTGATATTAAGGATGAGCCAGCTTATGCCTGGCGCGGTATGCACCTGGATGTGGCAAGGCATTTCTTTTCTATCGCTTACCTTAAAAAATTCATTAATGTAATGGCGCTTTATAAAATGAATAAGCTGCATTTACATTTAACTGACGACCAAGGCTGGCGTATCGAAATAAAAAAATATCCAAAGCTAACTGAAGAAGGCGCATGGCGCACATTTGACAAAAATGATTCGGCATGTATGAAACGCGCTCCCGATAATCCTGACTTTGCTATCGATGCGGAACATATCATCCACAAAAATGGCAAAACCCTGTATGGCGGTTTTTATACTCAACAGGAAATGAAAGACCTTGTTGCTTATGCTTCGGCAAGGCATATAGATATTATCCCCGAAGTTGATATGCCCGGCCATATGATGGCAGCCATAAACGCTTATCCCTTTTTAACCTGCAATGGCGAAAATACATGGGGCGAAGACTTCACCAAACCTATCTGCCCCTGTAATGAAAGTACCTTTGTTTTTGCCGAAAATATATTCAGCGAGATAATGGATATTTTCCCATCTAAATACATTCATATAGGCGGCGATGAAGTTGATCGCAGTGATTGGGCAAAGTCTGATGCCTGTAAAGCATTGATGAAGCGGGAGGGAATAAAAGACCTGCCTGCGCTGCAAAGCTATTTCATTAACCGCATGGAGGTCTTTTTCAATTCGCGTGGCAGGAAAATGATAGGCTGGGACGAGATATTGGAAGGCGGCGTAAGTAAAACTGCTATTATTATGTATTGGCGTAGTTGGGTACCTGATGCACCCGCGAAAGCAGCTAAGCTTGGTAATAAAGTAATTATGACCCCCGGTAGCCCTTTATATTTTGATGCGATACCTGATAAGAATTCCATACCCGCGGTTTATAATTTTAATATTATCCCCAAAGGGCTTACCGCTGCTGAAGGCAAGAATATTATTGGGGCGCAAGCGAATATATGGACGGAAAACATCCCCTCTGAAAAGCGTGCCGATTATATGTATATGCCCCGTATGACCGCTCTGGCAGAGGTGTTATGGACAAATCATCCCGATTATGATTCCTATTTACAGCGGTTGGATAGTCAGTACGCACGGTTGGATATGTTGAAGGTTCATTACCGTTTGCCTGATCTTTCGGGTTTCTTACAATCAAATGTATTTACAGATCAGGATACCTTATCAGTAACCAGCCCATTGCCAAATTTAGCCATCAGGTATACTACTGATGGTACTTTACCGGTTGCAAACTCAACTTTATTAAGCAAACCGCTTATTATTACCCAATCACAACGGATACGTTTAGCGGCATTTAAACCCGATGGCACCCATGGCGACGTATATAATTTACAATACGATAAACAAAGCCTTGCCGAACCCGAGAGCGTTGCCCATGTAAGCGATGGACTAATATGCAGGGATTATAAACAATTTTATAAACTAGCGGCATTAATACCCGATACCAAACCCGATACCACTTTTATAGCCAAAACCATCACCGTACCCCAGTTTGCCGAGGCTCCGGCTTTCGGCCTTAAGTACCGGGGTTACCTGGATGTTCCGCAGGATGGTATCTATAGTTTTTATTTAACCTGCGATGACGGCGGTACTTTAAAAATCGCGGGCCGGGAAGTGGTTGATAATGATGGTTTGCACTCCGCCATTGAAAAAAACGGACAAATAGCTTTGAAAAAAGGGTTACACAGTATCGCACTTGATTTTATTGAAGGTGGTGGTGGCTATACCCTGAAATTGAAATACAGCTTAAACGGATCGGCACCGCAAGATATTCCGGCGCAATGGCTCAAGAATTAAACAAACTCATGAAAAAAAGCATTTTACCACTTTTGTTACTTATTGCGGGCAGTTTGTTTGCCCAGCAGCATAATATGTCAAAAAACTATGTGCCGCCGGCTGATACGCTGGTACAGCAAAAGTTAAATAAATGGCAGGACCTGAAGTTTGGCCTGTTTATGCACTGGGGCACTTACAGTGAATGGGGAGTGGTTGAAAGTTGGAGCATATGCCCCGAAGATGAGGGCTGGACACAGCGTAAAGGCCCCTACGGCGCTGATTACTATACGTACAAAAAAGCGTACGAGAATTTGCAAACCACGTTTAACCCAACGCGTTTCGATCCTGAAAAATGGGTGAAGGCTGCTAAAAATGCAGGTATGAAATATGTTATTTTTACTACCAAGCATCACGATGGTTTTTGCATGTTTGATACCAAGCAAACCGACTATAAAATAACCAGTAGAAAAACACCATTCTCAACAAACCCAAGGAGCAATGTAACTAAGGAGATATTTAACGCGTTCAGCAAAGAGAATTTTATGATCGGGGCTTATTTCTCAAAGCCCGATTGGCATTCGGATGATTACTGGTGGTCCTATTTTCCACCTAAGGACCGGAACGTAAATTATGATCCGGCTAAATACCCTGAACGCTGGCAAAAATTTAAGGATTACACCTATAACCAAATACAGGAATTAATGACCGGTTATGGTAAGGTTGATATTTTATGGCTCGATGGTGGTTGGGTGAGGCCTAAGAGTACCATCGACTCAACTGTTGACTGGCAGAAGACCATTACTTATGACCAGGATATTGATATGCCTAAAATTGCTGCCATGGCCCGTACCAAACAGCCGGGTTTGATAGTGGTTGACCGGACTGTTGCTGGGCAATATGAAAACTATACTACTCCGGAGCAGCAGGTGCCTGATAAGCCTTTAGACCACCCATGGGAAAGTTGTATAACAATGGGTAACTCATGGAGCTATGTGCCGGGCGATCACTATAAATCCGCGCAGCAAATTATTACTTTATTGGTGAAAATTGTATCGCGGGGAGGTAATTTACTGATGAACATTGGGCCGGGGCCGGATGGAGATTGGGATGCTGTAGCGTACAGCAGGCTAAATGAAATTGGCGACTGGATAAAAATAAACGGCGAAGGTATATATGGCACAGAACCGATAGCGCCATACTCCGAGCAAAATATATTTTATACCAAATTGAAAAGCTCGAATACTATTTATGCATTTGTTTTACCAGCTACTGATAATGTTGCTTTACCGGCAAGCATCTCTTTTAATTTAACAGGCATTAAAAAGATCAAGAAAATTAGCCTGCTTGGGGTTGATAAGAATTTAAAATATACAGTTGCCAACAATAGCGTAAAAGTAATTATACCGGCGGCTTTACAAGCCAACAATAAGTTATCGCACACAGCCACCTTTAAAATTCAATATTGATTTAGAGCCTTTTGCCTGTACTGTACCGCGGCACAAGTGAAACAGCTGGTACATTTGGTACACTTTTCACCCCAAAAAGGCCCAAAAAAACCATAAAAAGGCGGTTTTTACATCGCTTTTAAGCTGCTTTTTGAGCGAAAAACACTCGTTTTGGACTTAAAAATGGTTAAAAAACGATATTTTTTGCTCATTTTTCACTGATTTTTGATGAAAAATTTAGTGTTTTTATAGCTTTTACTTTCAGATTAGCGCACTAATTAGAGATAGATTGAGTCGTTATGAAACAAGACGCAAGTGGGAAATTACTACCTTTATAAGGATATAAGTATTTACCACAATGTTAAGATTTCTTAATACAGACCTGATCACTAATCCGGATGGAAGTGTCTACCATTTAAAACTGCTGCCCAACGATATTGCGGAAACAATTATTACCGTTGGAGATCCTTCACGGGTAGCAGAAGTAAGCCGGCATTTTGACCGGTTGGAAGTGGAAAAGAGTAACCGGGAGTTTATTACCCACACCGGGTGGCTGGGCCACAAACGGTTAACAGTGATCTCCACCGGTATCGGCACCGGTAATATCGATATCGTATTAAATGAATTGGATACCCTGGTTAATATAGACCTGGAGTCACGGACAGTTAAAGAGAAGCTGACGTCATTGAATATTATCCGGATAGGTACTTCCGGTGCTTTACAGCCAGATGTACCGGTGGATAGTCTGCTGGTCTCTAGTCACGCCATTGGGATGGACAGTCTGATGCACTACTATAACGCCGCTGTTCCGCCTGATGCGTTAGCCTTACTTAAAGCTTTTAATGAGAGCGCATCGTTTTGGCCGGGTTTAAACCCTTACATTTCTTTAGCAAGCCCGTTATTAATAAGCACTTTAGGGAAAGGGCTTTTATCAGGTATCACTTTAACAGCGCCGGGATTTTACGCGCCACAAGGCAGGATCCTGCGTGGTGGATCAAATTTTCCGGATTTACTGAAAAAATTAAGCGGAATGGATATTTGCGGAAAGAAAATCACCAACATGGAAATGGAAACCGCGGCCATATATGGATTAGCAACCAACCTGGGGCATCAGGCAATTTCCTTTAATGTGATCATGGCAAACCGCTCGAATGATCGGTTTAGCGCCGACCCGACGAAAATTATGGGAAAATCTATTCAATTGGTTTTGGAACGGATTGTTCAAAGTAGTGAAGCCGATAAATAGTACAGTACCAAACCTGAGTGAATTATCAGATTTGCACTTGCAAGGAGAATTGCCAGAATTTTTGATCTTTGAGGCCATTAAGAGGATCAGAACCTTGATTATAGCTCGCGCCAAATGAGATTGATTTGCTGCCGGTATCTATGAAGTAGTAATTAAGTCCGGCTTTAAATAAATTAGTAAACTTTTCTCCATTACCCGTTGTATTAACGATTGCGTATCTATTCGTATAGTCAACTGTTAGTTCAATTAGTTTAGTTGGTGCTACGAGCTTTTTGGGCTTCGGTTTATTAATTGCAAATGACCCGGATAAATCAGCCAAAGGCCTTAATATTGAACCTGCATTTTGCTTATCAGAAGCGAAGAATTGCTGATATTGAGCTTCAAAATATGGGCTAAATTGGTAAGTGTATTTTTCATCCGAAAGATAGGCAGGATGGTCCCAGTTAAGTACGTTTTTCTTATTGCGATAGCCGGCAAAATTAAGCGTTATCGCTAAAGAATGAGCACTATCAATTACATCCTGAATATATTTGGCATTGCCCGTTAATAAAAGTCTTAAGTTATCATTCCCTTCTTGCAAATACTGCATGTTGTAACCAATCTGATAATTGTTCTGCGGCTCATCTAATATCGTATTGCGGTGGTATTCCGCAACAAATTTTGAGGTTACAGTACTTGAACTCAAAGGAATTACCGCTGCTGAAACAGCAGCCTCTACCAACCAACTATCTTTCCCGTTTTGGGGCAATGTGAATTGTAACTGCGCTGGACTTTGTTGTAAATCGGCGGTCTGAAAAGATTGTCTCAATTTAAAACTCCCAAAGAAAGGCTGGTTGTTAATAGAGTCCTTTTTCTGGCACCATGCATTACAGCTGAACGCTGAAAAGAATAGCAATAGCATCCATTTATTCATGATACTTTCTGTTTTATCAAATCGATTACTTGCTGTACGGTCATCCCGGTAGATATTTCATCACCTTTGACAGAAGCTCCGGCCTTCTGTGCTTCTGCATATTTATTAAGTTGTTCAGCAAGGTCAAGGCACGTTGTATCCGTAAATCCAAGATCGGATAAACATGAAGAGTCGTCTAAATCACTTGCTGACCCAGATAGCTCGGAGACAGTAATGATGATTTGTTTAACATCGTTGTCTAACATGATAACAAGGTTAATGGGGTATTTAAAATATAAATATACATTAAAATGCTATTAATTAAGTGTTTATGTAATATATTCAGCCTGTGTTCGGTGTTATTACCACACCATCATCCAGCCCCACAACACAACCCAAATCAACCATAAAGAGTTCTACTTTTAAATACTTAATCTATGTTGAATGTGGTGGTATGGAAACACTGATTAATTTACATTCTTTTATGTAACGATTCCTATTAAACTGGCGTCATATAGCTATGAAACTGATACAGCTACTTTCCTTAACTTTATTCTCGGTATTACTATTTAATTTTGCCAATGCGCAAACCAATAGCGGTAAAGTTTCAGGATCAGTTTTAGACGAGGGGAAAAAGCCACTCAACGGCGCGACCGTTATTTTGCTTGTCGCAAAAGATTCGACACAGGTAGCTAGTCAACTTGCGAAACCAGATGGTAGCTTCAACTTTCAAAACTTAAAAGACAATACTTACCGGGTAGTAGCAACCTATATCGGTTACAAAAGTTTCCGTAGTGGCAATGTAACTGTCAGCCAGCAAAGTGCGGTTAATTTACCTGCATTTATTTTATCTCCAGCCGGAAAAACACTGAATGATGTAACCGTAACCGCTCAAAGATCATATATACAGCAAAAAGTTGATCGCACTGTAGTTAACGTAGGTGCGCTAATATCCAATACCGGTGCTAATGCTTTGGAGGTGTTGGAAAAAACACCGGGTGTGCAGGTAGATGCCGATGGCAATATTACTTTTAAGGGAAAAAGCGGCGTATTGGTAATGATTGATGATAAACCTACGTATCTATCGGCCGCCAATTTAGCTATTTACCTGCGCTCTTTACCGGCTTCGTCATTAAACCAGATTGAGCTGATGGATAATCCACCGGCCAAATACGATGCTGCAGGAAACGCGGGCGTAATCAATATCAAAACAAAAAAAAATACTACCAGGGGATTTAATGCAGTGGTATCGGCTGATCTTGCGCAAGGGCATTATGGGCGTATGAATGAAAGCATTAACCTTAATTACCATGTAGACAAAGTTAACCTGTTTGCTAACGTTGCTTATGATCAGGAACGAACTTTTAGGAGGCTTGAAATTGACCGGGGTTATTTTGACGCGAGCGGAAATCAAACCTCGTCTCTAAAGGATATTTCCTATTTCAGGCCCACAAGCAACAATACCAATATTAAAGCGGGAATGGACTATTATGTTTCGCCGAAAACAACCTGGGGAGTAGTATTTACCGGCACCATATCGTCCGATCATGACAATAGCCCGGTATATAGTTTGCTCTACGGTAAAAACGGCGAATTGGACTCGACAATCAACACCCAAAATATATCCAAAAATACCTTTAACAGCAAAGGCATAAACCTGAACTATACCCATAAATATGATAGTACCGGCAGGACGCTTAACTTCGATCTGGACTATATTCGCGATGTATCGGGTAGTAACCAGTTGTTTGTAAATAATACTTTTTTACCCAACGGTACTTTAACAAACTCGCAAACGCTGAGTGATAATTTGCCGTCTACCATTAATATTTACTCCGCCAAGGCTGATTATTCCCATCCGCTTAAAGGTAAGGCAAAGCTTGAGGCTGGCATTAAAAGCAGCTATGTAAATACGAATAACGCTGCTAATTACTTTAACGTAGTTGATGGCGTAAGCTCCATTGATTATAACAACACCAACCAATTTTTGTATAAAGAGAATATAAATGCTGCTTATATTAATTTTAATAAAGATTTCAGCAGGTTCTCATTACAAACGGGCTTGCGTGTAGAAAATACCAATGGCGATGGGCACCAGTTAGGCAATGCCGAAAAGGCCGATTCATCGTTTGCTAATCATTATACCAACCTGTTTCCAACCGCTTATCTTTCGTATAACCTTGATACAGCGAAGCATAACGTGCTGGTTCTTTCTTATGGCCGCCGGATAGGTCGGCCGAATTATGGCAGTTTAAACCCTTTTACATTTTTTGTGGATGAGTTTACCTATTTCTCCGGCAACCCCTTTCTGAAACCGCAGTTTACCGATAATTATAAACTGGCTTATAGTTTTAAAAACCTGTTTACTGTTGCAGTTGCATATGATTATACAACCGATGTTCAAGGTGAAACTATTCATAACATCGGCGATGTGTTTATCAGCACCACAGGAAACATAGGGCAACTGAAAACATTAAATTTTTCAGTCAATACCAATTTACAGCCTGCCAAATGGTGGACGATTAATCTGTATGCCGAGGTATATAATAATAATTACCAGGGTCAATTTTATACGGGCTACCTTAGTCAGTCAAAAAATACATTGGATTTCAATGGCAGCAACCAGTTCACTATATCAAAAACCTGGAACGCCGAATTAAGCGGCTTTTATGATAACGGGGGTGTCTATGGCCAATTTGTTACCTTACCCAAAGGTATGCTTAATGCCGCCATTCAGAAAAAAGTATTAAACAATAAAGGCTCTATCAAGTTAAGTATGCGCGATATCCTTCACACATTCAACCCGAGCGGCACTATCACCAATATCGCGGATGCAACTGCAACGTTCCATAACTCTTTGGATAGGCAGGTGGCAACCCTGGCATTTACTTATAGCTTCGGCAAATCAACCAATACACCGCCAAAACGTGATACTGGCGGTGCCGACAGTGAACAAGGCAGGGCACATTAGAAAAATTTCAATCTTTCAGATTACCCTGCACATGTCTGAAGCCAATACATCAGATAAACCCCGATGGTCAGTGATCTCGGCATATAATTTGAGTTATAACAAACTTTTCAGGGAAAAGAATTTATCGTGCATTACACCTGTACAAACAGTGCCTAACAACGCGATCATATCCACAGGTGCGAAAGGCTTATCGACGGATAGGGATTTTCTACAAAAAAGAAGATGAGATAACCCTGAAGGTGAAGTAATATTGTAACATTAAGACCGGAAACATTGGAAATCAAATTTTTTTGCCCCAGATGGGGATGCGAGCAAATGAGCTGGGATCTATTTTGCCGAAAGGTGAAGGATGCAGGTTATGACGGTGTGGAATACGGCATCCCAAATGATGTGGCGCTGAATGAACTGGACGAGGCCTGGAATATTTTTGAAAAATATGGGCTGGCAGTCATCCCGCAGCATTATGGTACTTATGATGCAGACTTTGCAAAACATTTTGATAATTATGCCGGCTGGCTAGATATGGTAAAGCCGTATAAGGCCCTCAAAATTGATTCGCAAACGGGGAAGGATTATTTTACTTTCGAACAAAATAAAAAGTTGATAGAGCAGGCCGCCGAGCATTCAGGCAGCTGCGGTGTGGAGGTATTGCATGAAACGCATCGTAGCAAATTTACTTTTGCTGCCCATATTACCTTTGATTATCTGAACAGGCTACCCGGGCTTCGCATTACGCTCGACGCTTCGCACTGGGTAAACGTAGCCGAATCTTTTTTAGAGGATCAGCAGGAAGCGATAACACTGGCAATTAACCGCACAGAACATATCCATGCCCGGGTAGGTTATCCCGAAGGGCCACAAGTTCCGGATCCGGCAGCGCCCGAGTGGAATGAAGCACTACAACATCATTTAAATTGGTGGGATAAGGTTGTTGAACGCAAGCGGTCCGAAGAAGTTAATGGCCTCGTAACCATTACGCCCGAATTTGGCCCATATCCGTATATGGTACACCTGCCTTATTCACAAAAACCTGTTTCTGATCAATGGGCGAATAACGTTTATATGATGAATTTGCTTAAAGAACGGTATCGATAATTTTGATCTAACTTTGTTGTGATTAAAAAAGCCTCAAATTAATTTGAGGCTTTTTTAATTAGAATGGCTAACGTTTTTAATTCCCTCTTTGTCGCGCAGCGATAGAGAAGGTGGTAGAGCGAAGCAAAGACCGGGTGAGTAAAGTATACGTGCGACATTGGCGCAAATGCATGGCCAACAATCGACTCACCCCGAATGCGCTGCGCTGTTCGACCCTCTCTCCGGCAAGCCGGAAAGAGGGTGAAAAACATTTCTCTTAACTTAAAGACACATATTATTTACATTGCATTCATAATATTAACTTTACCGGATTAAGCTGATCCAATTATACCGCTAATGCACAGTATCATCAGGAAACATATTTATACTTTATTATTTCTCTTGCTGATATTTAATGTAGCCGTGGCCGGTGATATAAAAAATATCGGGGTGCCTTATGTGCAAAACTACTCCAAGGCACTATATCAATCGGGTAATCAAAATTGGTCAATAACAAAGGATGAGCACGGCATTATGTATTTTGGCAATGCCGATGGCTTGCTTTCCTATGATGGGAAATATTGGCAAGTACATACCATGCCCAATGATATTGTTGTAAGGGCGGTAGCGGCAGATGGAAAGGGCAAAATATACGTCGGCGGTTTTGGCGAATTCGGATACTGGCAAAATAACAGTAAAGGCTTCCTGATTTACCATTCCCTTATCCCCCGGGTTCCTAAAAAGAATGTCCCCAGCGAAGAGATCTGGAAGATATATATCGATGGTGACCGGGTTTTATTCCAGTCGTTCGGTGCCATTTATATTTATGCCGATGGTAAAATCACGGCCATTAAATCTGCTAACCCATGCGTGTTTTTATATAAACTGGGCAAAAGGTTTTTTATTGAACAATTAAACATCGGCTTATTCGAGTTAAAGAAAAACAAACTGGAATATGTTCCGGGCAGTAATATTTTAGGTAATAGCGGTGTGCTGTCTATGCTGCCGTATAAAAAAGACGAATTCCTGATCGGAACATCAAAAGATGGGCTGTTTATATTCGACGGCAAAAAAATACAACCATGGGCCAACCAGGCTAATGATTTTTTAAAGACGTATCAGCTTAATAATGGCGCGATAGTTTCCGGTAAATACTATGCCTATGGTACCATATTAAACGGCGTGGTGATTATAGATACCGCTGGCAATGTGGTACAGCATATCAATAAATCAAGCGGATTACAGAATAACACTGTTTTAAGTTTATATGCAGATGATGAGGAAAACCTGTGGGCAGGGTTAGACAATGGCATCGACCGGATTGAACTAAACTCCCCGCTTTATTTCTATTTTGATAAAACCGGAAATTTTGGAACGGTATACTCGAGCAGCATTTACAATAACAAAATTTATTTGGGGACTAATCAAGGTTTGTTTTATAGCGAATGGTCGCCGAATAGCACTAATCAACTGTTCGATAAATTGGACTTTCAATTGATCCCCGGCTCACAAGGCCAGGTTTGGGACTTGTCTACCCAGGATGGTAAACTGTTTTGCGGCCATAATGACGGTACCTATTTAGTGAACGATGCCACGATCAAAAAAATAGCTACCGTTACCGGCGGCTGGACTATCAGAAAGTTAAATAAGGATATGCTGATACAGGGCAGCTACACAGGCTTGGTGATTTACCGGAAGGATGCCTCGGGCAATTGGGTATTTGATCATCGGATAACCGGCTTTAGCGAACCGTCAAGATATGTGGAGCCGGATGCTAAGGGGCAGATTTGGGTGAGCCACGCCTACAAAGGCATTTACAAACTCACTTTAAATAGTGATTTAACAGCAGTAACCTCCAAAAAATATTACGACGAACGGAATGGCCTGCCGAGTAGCTATAACATCAATGTATTTAATTTGGATAACAAGATCGTCTTTTCATCCGATTCAGGATTTTATAGCTACGATGATATTACCGACCGTTTTTATAAATATCAGCAGTTAAACAGCAATCTGGGCGAGTTTGCCTCATCCAACAAAATCATTTCTGCTGATGGGCGAAAGTATTGGTTCATCAACCATGGCCGGGTGTCGCTTGCTGATTTGTCGCAAGCCGGCAAAATCACTATTGATTCTAACACCTTTACCGTACTCAACGGGAAAATGGTTCAGCACTATGAAAACATCAGCCGCATAAACAACCGCATGTATCTGATTAGTGTTGACGACGGTTTTGTGATTTATAATGATGACGATGTAAACACAACCAGTAAAGTAACCCTGCCGCCGGTCCTGATTGGCCGGGTAGAGAATATAACCGATAAAATAGTGGCTATAAGCGATAACGGCCGCGACAGCGCGATAGAGATTCCTTTCACTAAAAATAACATTCGTATTTTATATGCCCTGCCTTACTATCGTCAAGCTAAAATTAAGTATCAGTATTACTTAAAGGGCTACTCAACGCAATGGTCCGACTGGACAACGCAAACACAAAAGGAGTTCACCAATTTAGGTCAGGGGACTTATGTTTTTAGCGTTAGAGCCAAAATAAATGATAGCAATATTACCGGCGCCACCAATTTTACATTTACCATATTGGCGCCATGGTACAGTAACAAAATAGCCATAGTGATTTATGTGATATTGCTGATTATAGCGTATTACATTTTGAGAAAATTGTATGCGCGAAAACTGAGACGACACCAGGAGCATATACAGGAAAAGCTGCAAAAGGAGAAGGAGGAGTTCCTGAAACAGGAAGTCATCGCTAATGAGCAACAGATTGTAAAGATTAAAAACGAGCAATTGCAGGAAGCACTGGCGGGTAAAAGCCGGGAGCTGGCTAACTCCGCCATGAACATTGTTTATAAAAATGAATTGCTGCAAAAGATAAGCGACGAGATGCAGAATTTAAAAGATAGTAACGGTAAAAAACTATCCGAGGAACAGCTTAAAAAAATCCAGAAAGTGATTAACGAGGGTATGACCGATGAGCGCGACTGGAATTTATTTGAAAGCAGTTTTAACGAAGCCCATGAAAGCTTCTTCAAAAAACTAAAGGTACATCACCCCGACCTGGTTCCAAATGATTTAAAGCTTTGCGCCTATTTGCGCATGAACATGAACAGTAAAGAAATGGCTTCTCTTTTAAACATTTCGTTAAGAGGAGTAGAGATTAGGCGCTACAGACTGCGGAAAAAGCTAAATCTGGAGCATGATAAGAACCTGGTGGAGTTTCTCATGGAGCTATAATACTACATCATTACCTCTCATAACTGTTTTTCTATTGTTTTGAATATTTAAAATATCTGTAGTGTATTTTTTACAATATAAATATTATAATTAATTGATATATAGATTGTTGCAAAAATACTTTTTTATAGGTGAGAAAGTATTTTATAAGTGATGTAATAATGTAGAGGCGCATTATTTGTGATAACTCCATTATCTCCTGAATTTCGATCTCAACAAAACCAATTATTTTTTTTCACCTATTTTAAATTACCCACATGAAGAGAATTTTTACAATCTCAGGGTTTATCTTATTATGTTTCTTTTTTGTTAACTCAGCCTTTGCCCAAAATTTCACGGTAAAAGGTAAAGTGACAGACGCATCAACAGGCGAAGTATTGCCGGGTGTAAGCGTTATAATAAAAGGAACAAATAACGGTACCCAAACCGATGTTAACGGCGCTTTCGCACTAAGTGTAACGCCTAACTCAGCATTGCAAATATCCTTTGTTGGATATACTTCACAAGAAGTCGCCGTGAGCCATGGTACGCTGGTTGCAGTTAAACTTGTACCCACAAATAGTGAACTACAACAGGTTGTTGTTGTAGGTTACGGCACACAGCGTAAAATTGATAACACCGGAGCAGTAGCAACAGTAAAAGGCACTGACCTTTCTAACCAACCTTCTACCAATCCGCTAAGCGCTTTAGAAGGTAAGGTTGCCGGTGTCGAAATTATTAACAGCGGTCAGCCGGGTGCATCGCCAACAATCAACATTCGTGGTGTCGGTACAGTTTCGGGCGGTACTAATCCTTTGTATGTTGTTGATGGTGTATGGTATGATGATATCAGTTTCCTTAACAACCAGGATATCGAAACGCTAACTGTTTTAAAAGATGCTTCAAGTACCGCTATTTATGGTATCAGGGCGGCTAACGGGGTTGTTATTGTTACCACTAAACATGGTAAAAGCGGCAAGCCGGTAATTAGCTATAACGATTATTTTGGATGGCAAAAAGTAACAAACCAGGTAAAAATGGCCAATGGTACTGAATACGCGACAGCCATAAATGAATTATATGCCGACAATAATATAACACCTGCATTCAGCAGTAACCCGTCAATGTACGGAACAGGTACTAACTGGTACAGCCAGATATTAAGAACTGCACCGGTGAGCAATAACCAAATATCAATATCAGGTGGTTCTGATATTGATAGATATAACGTTTCAGTAGGCTACCTTGATCAGGATGGTATTGTTAAAACCAACAATTACCAAAAATATACTGTACATGTTAGTAATGAGTATACACCAATTAAAAATTTGAAAATTGGTTTTACAGCAAATGTTTTATCAAGTAATTCAAGGGATGTAAACCCTTCAATATTCCATCAATTATATACAGCTGCGCCAATAGTACCTGTATTTCAAGCTGATGGTAAGTATGGCGACCCTGCCGACTATAATATTGGCGGTGGCGCGAATTATAATCCTCAGGCCACAATTGATTTCTACAATCAGCATTCAAAAAATAAAGAACTCTCTGGTGGGGCATATGCTGAATATACAATTACTAAGGGCCTTGTATTTAAAGAAAGCTTTGGCGGTGAATTAGCACAGGCCGAAGTAAGAAATTACACCCCGATTTACTTTGCAACCGGTGGCCAGCAAAGCACTACTTCGTCACTCGATTTAAACCATACCGAGAACCGTAACTGGATTTGGGAAAACACATTAACATACAATAAAAAAGTTGGTAAAAACAGTTTCACAGGTTTATTAGGTTACAGCGCTCAGGAATATAAAACTTCATATTCTACCGCAACTGCTGATAGTGTTGCGTATGCAAAAACAGGTAACTTACATACTTCATTTCCTAACGGAGCACAAATATTGTATCCGCAATTGAATCAGTCGTTATACACGTTCCTGTCTCAATTTGCCCGTTTGAATTATTCATATGACGACAAGTATTTATTAAACGCTTCTATACGTCGTGACGGTGCATCTGAGTTTTATCCAAATTCATACGGATATTTCTATTCAGCAGGTGCAGGCTGGGTTGTTACTAATGAGGCTTTCATGAAAGATCAGCACGTTTTTAATATGCTGAAGTTACGTGCCAGTATCGGAACAGTGGGTAATGCCGCTGTGCCACATAGCGTAAACGTATTAACGGTAACTAATGATCCAACACAATACACCGCTATTTACGGTAACCCACAATATCCTGTAAATGGCGAAAGCATTAATACTGTAGTACCCCCGTCTACAAAATGGGAACAAGCGACATCAACAGATTTTGGTATAGAGGGCACAATTCTAAATAATCATTTAACGTTTGATGCCGAATACTACAACAGGCTTACCAACAATGCTATTTTTGCCGTGCCTATCCTGGCTTCAACCGGTTTGAATGGTCCTAACGGAGGTTTGGTAGCTAACCAGGCTGATATCAGAAACAGAGGCTTTGAGTTTTCTATCACCTGGCAGCAGCATATTAATAACGACATATTTTACTCTATCAGCCCTAACCTGGGTATAAATAGTAACGTAGTAACCAAGGTTCTTTCAGGCAATAACCCACTATATGGCGGCAGTAATGGTATTACCAACGGCGCGTTGGCAACCCGTACGGTAGAAGGCCAGCCGATAGGTGAATTTTATGGCTATAAAGTGATAGGCATTTTCCAAAATGCGGCGCAGGTTGCTGCTTCAACAGCAAAGGGCACGGCAAAACCAGGTGATTTTATTTACCAGGATACTAACGGCGACGGGCAGATATCCAGTACCGATCGTGTTGACTTAGGTAACCCAAATGCCAAGTATGGTTATGGCCTTAATACCTATTTAAAAGTGAAGAATTTCGATTTGACACTTGATTTTCAGGGCCGCGCGGATGTAAGCGTATATAACTCAAACCTGGCTTACCGTTTTGGTAATGAAAACTTCACCCAGGATTTTTATGACCACCGCTGGCATGGTGCGGGTACTTCCAATACTTACCCATCTGTAAACCTTGGTTCAACCTATGATTCAGCGCCTAACTCATTTTATGTTACAAGTGGTGCTTATTTCAGGGTTCGTAATATCCAGTTAGGTTATACATTACCGCAGGATATATTAAAGAGAGTAGGAGTGCAAAGCATCCGGTTCTTTGCAAATGCCCAAAATGCTATTAACATATTTGGTTACAAAGGCTTTAGCCCCGAGGTTGGTGGCGGCCCTACCAGTGAGGGTATTGATGCCAATGTGTATCCTCTGTATGCTACTTACAATTTTGGTGTTAACGTTACATTTTAATTCGTATAACGATGAAAAATAAAAAATACAATTTACAAAAAACGATCGGCCTTGGGCTGGTCGCCGCGATAGTTATTTCCCAGGGATGTACGAAAAGCTTTTTAAATAAAACCCCGGCTGGTACAACCGTTGCTACCCAGTTTTTCAAAACATCTGCCGATGCAACAGCTGCAGTCGCGGCTATGTATGCCGACTTACACGGTTATAATGATACCGCTTTTCCTGCTGTCGCGCTGGAGAGTGTGGGATCGGATGATGCGACTAAAGGCTCGGTACCAACCGATGCTACTTTTCTGAATTCGTACCATAATTTTACCATTACCTCGGGTGATGGGCAATTGGATGGCTTTTGGGGCGCGATGTACAATAACATCAATTTTGCCAACCAGATATTAGATAATGTACCGAATATCGATATGGATGCTTCTTTAAAGGCGAGATATTTGGCTGAAGCACGATTTATCCGCTCTTATGATTACTTCAGGCTGATATGTAATTTTGGAGATGTTCCATTGCGTTTGCATGTTCCAACATCTACAACAGATTACAATTTGCCGCGTACCCCTAAAGCGCAAATCTATGCCCAAATTGAGGCCGACCTTACAAGCGCTGCGTCAGTATTGCCTGCAACTTATAGTTCGGTTGATGTTGGCCATGTTACCAAAGGCGCAGCCTTGGCCCTGCACGCGAAAGTGGCATTATATTTAAAAAACTGGGCAGATGTGATAACCTATACTAACCAGGTAACCGCTTTAGGTGTTTATACTTTGTTCCCGAATTATGAAAAGATGTTCAGGACTCAAAATAAAAATAATTCTGAATCCATCTTTGAGATCCAGAATATGCTGATACCAAATGAGCCAAGTGAATCTAATTCGCAATATTCACAGGTACAAATGCCAAGGGTTACAGCGCCTGCGGGTGGTTGGGGATTTAACAACCCAAGCCCAAACCTGATAGCTGAGTTTGAAGCCGGTGACCCTCGTTTAGCAGCCACCGTTATTTATACCGGCCAAACTACTGTTGAAGGTGACTTCATTGATTCATCGGCACCTAACCCGTACTATAACTATAAATCGTATGTGCCTTTTTCCGAATTTGTTTCTGGCTTTAACACGGGTTGCCAGCAGGATAAAATTGTAATACGTTATGCTGAAGTATTATTAATGAATGCTGAAGCTAACAACGAATCAGGGAATACATCTGCCGCGTTAGCTTCATTAGAAATGGTAAGAGCAAGGGCAAGAGAAGGAAATGCCGCAATTTTGCCCGCGGTTACAACTACAGACCAAACCGCTTTACGTGCCGCCATTTATCATGAAAGAAGAGTGGAAATGGGCATGGAATTCGACCGCCATGCTGACGTAATACGCCAGGGCCGTGGTGCCGCTGTATTTGGTCCGCAAGGTTTTGTTACCGGCAAGAGCGAAGTTTGGCCTATCCCTCAAAATGAAATTGACTTGAGTGGTGGTACACTTACTCAAAACCCTGGTTATTAATTTATTAAGAAGATAATAATTGTTTACTCTCATAGGTTGCCCGGTGAATGCCGGGCCGCCTTTTATATGTTTAACTAATAGTGGCCATTCAGCATAATTAAAAATATAAAGGCACGAGGTTTTTTAACAGTGCGATGATTAACATAATTTAAAACTACCGCACCGGCTTACTCTGGAGTTTATTTATGAGTTGCCCCGTTGCAAACCGGAATAAAAAACTTAAATGAAAAAATTACTTATACTTCCCTTTCTTATTCTCTCAGCCTTTTGTTGCCAGGCGCAATCCACAAAGAAAAATGTGGTTAGCGATGGCATTAAACCCGTAGGCATCATCAAGAATTTATCTGATAGTGCTTTGCTTGATGTAGTGCAGCGTCAAACCTTCCGCTATTTTTGGGATTTTGGGCACCCGGTAAGTGGCCTGGCCCGAGAACGCAGCAATACTTCTTATAACTATGGCCCCGAAGTAGTAACCATTGGTGGTTCCGGATTTGGCATTATGGGTATTGTGGTGGCTACCCAACGAAAATGGATCACCCGCGAGCAGGCAGATGATCGCATGCTTAAAATTGTACGCTTTTTATATAGAGCCGACTCTTTCCACGGCGTATTCCCGCATTGGTTAAATGGCGAAACAGGTAAGGTAATACCTTTCGGTCGCAAGGATGATGGGGCAGATTTGGTAGAAACATCGTACATGTTTGAAGGATTATTATGTGCACGCCAGTACTATAATGCCGATAACGCCAAAGAGCGGGAGATCCGCGACAAAATAAATGGGATGTGGAATGATATTGAATGGAACTGGTTCACGCGCCACGGTCAGGATGTGCTGTACTGGCACTGGTCGCCAAATAATGGTTGGGCCATGAATTTCCCCATCCACGGCTTTAACGAGTGTTTGATAACCTATATTTTAGCGGAGTCAGGTACAAGATATCCGGTTGCCCCATCTGTTTATCATAAAGGTTGGGCGCAGGGTAGTTTCTTTAAAAACGGAAAAACATTTTATGGGCATAAATTACCTTTAGGCTTTGATTATGGTGGTCCACTGTTCTTCTCACAATACTCCTTCATGGGGCTCGATCCAAAAGGGTTAAAAGATGAATACGCTGACTATTGGGAGCAAAATCAAAATCATACCCTAATCAACAGGGCATACTGTGTTGATAATCCGAAGAAATTCAAAGGTTACGGCGAAAACTGCTGGGGCTTAACCGCCAGCGATAATTACGAGGGCTATAATGCCCAATCGCCAACCAACGACCTGGGTGTTATTACGCCAACCGCGGCTTTATCAGCTTTCCCTTACACGCCAAAATACTCTATGCAGGCTTTGCGCCATTTTTATTATGATCTGGGCGATAAAATATGGGGACAATATGGCTTTACCGACGCTTTCAGCGAATCACATAACTGGTATGCCAAATCATATTTGGCCATTGACGAGGGACCGATTGTAGTGATGATAGAAAACTACCGCAGCGGCCTGCTGTGGAACTTGTTCATGAGCTGCCCTGAAGTAAAAGCGGGATTAAAGAAGTTAGACTTTGAAGGTCCGAAAATAAACTAAATTAGAATTCCTGAATACCAAATACAACGCAATATGTTACGTAAACCTCTTTTACTTTTTATGCTGATCGTATCAGCAAGCAGTGCCTTTTCGCAGGTTGTATCACCAGCACAACAGAAAAAAATGGATGCCTTTATCAATAACCTGATGTCGAAAATGACACTGGATGAAAAGATAGGGCAATTAAACCAGGTATCGGTTGGCTTTGATGTTACGGGCCCGATAGTAAGTAAAAATGTGAACGAAAATATAGAGAAAGGAAACGTAGGCTCGGTATTAAATACTTATACCCCTGACGCGGTGCGTAAACTACAGCAAATAGCAGTTGAGCATACCCGTTTAAAAATTCCGTTGCTGTTTGGTTACGATGTTATCCATGGGCATAAAACCATATTCCCTATACCCTTAGGTTTGGCATCAAGCTGGGATCTGGACATGATTAAACAAACTGCAGTTATCGCCGCGGAAGAAGCCAGCGCTGATGGGCTTAACTGGGTATTCTCGCCGATGGTTGATATCGCCCGCGACCCACGCTGGGGCCGCATTGCCGAAGGCTCGGGTGAAGATACCTGGCTAGGATCACAAATAGCTAAAGCGATGGTAGAAGGTTATCAGGGCGACACTTATTTAAACAATGATAAAGTAATGGCCTGTGTTAAACACTTCGCGCTATACGGCGCGGTTGAAGCGGGACGCGATTACAACACCGTAGACATGAGCGAGCATAGGATGTTCCAGGATTACCTGCCACCTTATAAAGCCGCTATTGACGCGGGCGCAGGTAGCGTGATGTCGTCATTTAACGAGATCAATGGCGTACCGGCAACCGGTAATAAATGGTTGATGACCGATCTGTTGCGCAATAAATGGGGCTTCAAAGGTTTGGTAGTTACGGATTACACCGCTATCAACGAAATGATAAACCATGGCATGGGCGAAACTACCTATGATGTGGCAAAGGTTGCACTTGATGCAGGTATCGACATGGATATGGTTGGCGAAGTGTTTTTAGATAACCTGAAACAATTAGTTAAAGATGGCAAAGTACAACCATCACAAATTGATGTAGCCTGTCGAAGGGTATTAGAGGCAAAATACAAGTTAGGTTTATTTGCTGATCCGTACCGTTATTGCAACGATGAGCGCGCGCAAAAAACCATCATGAAACCGGAATTTTTAGAAGCGGCTACCGAAGCTGCGAAAAGAAGCATCGTGCTACTAAAAAACAGCAACAATACCTTACCGCTAAAAGCAACCGGCTCAATAGCACTGGTTGGTCCGTTGGCTGACGATCATCGCGATATGATTGGCCCATGGAGTGGTGCCGGTGATTGGCAAAAATCGGTTACGGTATTAGAAGGTATTAAAAAACTTGCCGGTAACCAGGTACAGATCAACTATGCCAAGGGAGCAAACATTACCAACGACGACTGGATGATCAAACGCTTAGGTGCTGATCAACTAAATAATGATACACGCCCGGCCAACGAAATGATTGACGAAGCGGTAAACGCTGCTAAAAAATCAGATGTTATAGTGGCTGTTGTGGGGGAATCCTATGGCATGTCGGGTGAGGCGGCGAGCCGTTCAGAGATAGGCATTCCATCGGCACAAGAAGACCTGCTTAAAGCTTTAAAAGCTACAGGTAAACCAATGGTAATTATCCTGATGAATGGTCGCCCATTAACCCTTAAGTGGGAAAATGGCAACGCCGATGCCATGCTCGAAACCTGGTTTGCGGGTACCGAGGCAGGTAATGCTATTGCCGATGTTTTATTTGGCGAATACAATCCATCAGCGAAAATTACGGCAACCTTCCCGCAGGATGTTGGGCAGATACCTTTGTATTACAGCCACAAAAATACAGGCAGGCCGTATCAGGGCGATTTTATTGATCGTTACAAATCACGTTACCTGGATATATCTAATGATCCCTTGTATCCATTTGGCTTCGGTTTAAGCTATACTACGTTTGCTTATAGTGATGTAAAACTGAACAGCAACACCATTAAACCCGGCCAATTGCTGCAAGTAAGTACTACTGTTACCAATACCGGTAAATATGATGGTACCGAGATTGTGCAATTGTATACCCGCCAAATGGTAGGCTCGGTAACACGCCCGGTTGAGGAATTGAAAAACTTTAAAAAAATATTCCTGAAAGCAGGCGAAAGCCAGGTGGTCAACTTTACCATCAGCTCTGCTGATCTGCGTTTCTATGACATCAACATGAAATACACCTATGAGCCCGGCGACTTTAAAGTGTTTGTAGGAACAAACTCACGTGATGTTAAACAAGCTGATTTTAAATTGACGAATTAAAAAGCTGTTTAAACATGATAAAACTATCGTCATTGTCTGAACTCGAATTTTTATATAGAAACAAGATTCAATCTTTATAAATAATAAAGTCCCCCGGAAAATCACTTCTGGGGGACTTTGTCATTTATTGACCTTTATAACGCCAATAATTAATTAGCAGTCCAGGTGTTATTCTTCATGTCGGCATCTACAAATATGCCACCATCTATAGTGATAGATTTTACTTCTTTTATTGTTTTGATATTTACCGAAATGTTTTTCTGATTCTTTTCCCAAACTATTGGTGTTTGGTGGATGGTTTCGGTTGTGCCATCAGCATAAGTCAAAATCGCATCAAACGGAACAGCAAAGCCTCCTATGTTTGTTATAGATAAGTTATACCCATTAGATGCTTTCTCCACTTTGTCTAAACTCAGATCGATATAATAGGGGGTATAAAACCAGTTATAAAAAAACCAGTCCAACTTTTTGCCAGAGCCCTCTTCCATCGAATAAAAATAATCCCACGGAATAGGATGTTTGCCATTCCAGTTGCTCATATAAGTTTGCAATGCTTTTTTGAATAAAGCATCACCCAACATATCTTTTAAAGCCAGGTAACTTAATGATGGTTTGCCATAAAAGTTATCCCCTGCATTAAAAGTTGTTTCAGGCGAAGGTGTGATTATAGGCATTTCTTTTGCATGCGGGCCATGCGTCCAGCTGTTAACGCGAAATTTCTTGTAAAAATCATCCGCTACTGCTTTACCTTTTTCGGCAGTACCTATCAATAGTTCAAAGGTAGTTGCCCAGCCTTCATCCATAAAAGCATAATAGCTTTCATTAGTACCCATATAAAAAGGGAAATAAGTATGCGCTATTTCATGATCCTGCACTAATTGCGCGAAACCCAGATCTGTTTCGTGGCTATCATTCACCATCATTGGGTATTCCATATCGGCATAACCCAGCACCGATGTTGTTTTAGGGAACGGATAAGGCACACCCGGCAAATTATGCGAGAACCAACTTAAAGCATTCCTGGCAAATTGCACATAGTGATGAAAATCCTGCGCGCTATCAGCAAAAGCAGCCTGTACAGCTGTGCGGCGTTGTGTTTTATCATCAACCAAAACACTTGCAGCATCCCAATCATAATTGTCGCTTACGGCAAAAGTTACATCTGTAATGTTGTTGGCCGTCCATACCCAGGTATTTGTTTCATTTTGCGCGGTAATATTTTTGTTAGCCAAATCCTGCGGCGTGGCAATATGTACGGTTGAATCGCTGGTCATTGATTCTTGCAGTTTTTTAGCAAACTCCGGTTGTAATACCTGGTTCGCGTTCTGCAATGTACCGGTTGACCATACCAGATAATTCTTAGGGACAGTTACATGCAAAGTATAATCGCTAAAATCATTATAGAACTCTAAACCGCCGTTATGTGGTTGTGTATCCCATCCTTTATAATCATCATAAACCGATACACGGGGGTAGAAATAAGCCAGGTAAAAAGTAGTGGGATTAATAACACCCTCCCGGCCTTCACGGGTTGATAATTGGTAATGCCAGCTAATGTTAAGTTTTATTGAATCATGTGGCATTAATGGTGAAGCTAAGGCAACCATTTGATTAGTTGTTATGGCCGTTTTATTATCCCAACTGGCTTTAGCGCCATTTATCTTAATGTCGTCAACAATTATGCCTGCAGCACTATCTGCTAAACCTCCTCTTCTGCCGTGTGCAAGGTGGACATTTTCAATCAGTTTCATATTTAAACTATCCAGCACGTCCGGGCTGTTATTAAAATACGTTATTTGTTCAACGCCATTAATTACCCTGTTTGGGGGGGTAATGGTCACAGAGATATTGTACCGGGCATGATTTTCCCAGTATTTTTTACCGGGTTTACCGCTTAATGATCGGGTGCCTTTTGTATAGGCCTGTTCTATCCTTGGTGGGATAGTTAGCGTTTGCGCATCAGCAAGAACTAATGTTAAGCAAAAAGAGACAGATAAAATAATTGATTTTAACATCGATTGAATTTTTTGTGAATATAATTAAAGTTGTTTGGAATAATCAGTAGAAGTTCATCTGCTCGCTATAACAACAAGCTTTCGGACTAGGCCTGTTTCGGGTTTCGCTTACAACTCTAATATCTGATATAGTGTGAGTTGATATTATGAAACCCTGGCAGAATACTTGAACCCGCTATACCGATTGTTAGTTATTTTACCGGTCTTAATCCATTTAAATATATCCACATATTTAAATGATATATCGTACAAAACCAACCCGTCCGGTACACTTACATTATCGTTAGTCTCAGCAATAGTAATATGGCCCTCTGAATCTACCGGGTTTATCCCCATTGATATTTTGTTGGCGAAGGGGGTCTCGTGGAATCTTTTGATTAAATCTACCGTGGCTAGATCCCTGTCACAAATTTTAAAATAGTATTTACTTTTATCCTTGATTTTGTTCATTCTTGATAATCTCCTGGTCCATTTTACTTCAGCGTCTTCATTGCTTGCATAGTGCATAAAATGTATTTCAATGTCATCAAGTTTGCCTATTGGGTAATTCATCGGCGAGTTGCCCCATTGGGATGTAGTGGTGAACTTTAAGGGGAGGGATAAATAATAATCAAAGTTCTCCACTAATTTTACATAGTCTGGCCCAAAAAGAAATAAGCCAACAAATGGCGTGTTATATTCTCGGTTTAAACGTTTGTAAATTTCTGCACCCCAGCAATTATTTGAAATTATAACAAATTCTTTTTTTCCGATTAATATCCGATCCAATTTTGTTGTTCCATTTTTCAACCACTTCCTTACCCTTTGTTTAACCATTATTACTGCTATTTAGCGGTATTAAATTAGTAATAATATTTAAATAAAAGGCCCCCGTCTTATTACACATATTCGCTTGTGAATATTGATTAAGTATTTGCTTACTACTTTTAATAATCAAGAAATGTTAATATTTGAGTCTTTAAGTTGGAGATATAACAAGGTAATTTACTTATTGCGCCGATATTACCAACTAAATTCTGCAAGCCGGTAATTTATTTGAATTACCGGCTTGCAGAATTTTTAAGGTTTAGGTAGGATGTTGTGTATATTAAAAGGTGATCTTTCTGAGATAGTATTCCGAAAGATCATTGTTTCCCTGAGTGAAATAGATATTACTTGTAGGGTCAGCCACCATATTAAATGCCCCGCCAATTTCCGCGGTACCAAACGGGCCATCAACATTCCCGATTTTCCCTGTCATTACGGTGGATATTTTTGCAGCCGAATTTACTTTAAGCAATACAAAAGAGCTTGTCGTAATATACGTGTATATATTTCCGAACTTATCGGTTACTATATTAGTACCAAAAGTAGAATTGGTGCCGGTATTGTATAAGTTGGCGGCTATAACGGATTGCACACCCTGTGGGCTGATTTGATTGAGGCTGATCTCACCGGTATTATTTGATTGTGTATAAGTAGCATAAATCACATTTCCGTTTTTGTCGATAGCAAAATCCGCGCTGAAATTACTTATTAAAAACTGGGAGTTACCTCCGGACACTACTTTATAAATACCTGCGGCATTGCTAAAATAAAAGGTCCCATTGTAAATGCCTGTATACTGTACCTGAAGTTTCTTATCGGGGTTTATATCAGTAAATTCAGTACTCGCCACTCCAGACTGCGTAATTTTTAAAACGTTTGCCGTGCCCGCGCCATTTACATTTACGGTATAAATATTCCCCAACGAATCACTGGTTAAGCATTCTATTTTATTATAAGCTAACGTGTCATTACTAGTTACTTGTGGCAATGTATAAAAGGCGGTTTTACCGCTGTTGCCGTCATATTTATATATGGTGTTGCCGCCATAGGCCAGGGCGTACAGCTCCCCGCTATTATCGGTAGTTATGTAATAATACGAACCGGTAGCTAAAGTAGTAACAGTTGAGTCCGTTGATTTGGATTTTACTAAAAGTCCGTCCTTTTTACAACCTGGTAGCAGAATTGTTGGAAGGACGAACAGAGCCGCTATAAATAATAATGTATTTTTCATGGTTTAAGTTTTTAATGATTAATGTGTGTTAGTTGTAGCATGCATACATTTACATTACGCAACTAAAATTCAAAACGCGGGGTGGGCTTGCATATATTTTATAAATTAAGCCGGGGATAAGCAAACGCAATTTATTTTTAATTGTACCCCGCGTTTTACCATTAAAGCACGTAAGGCAATTAAGGATGTTAAGGATTTAGCGTGTTTATATAATGAATGGATCTTTCTAAGAAGCAGGTTACACAACTGGTAAATGGTTGCATAGGCAATGAGCGTAGTGCTCAGGAAAGTCTGTACAGGCACTTCTATGCCCAAATGTTGCGTATCTGCTATCGCTATTTAAAAACGAATGATCTGGCGCAGGAAGCTGTTAACGAGGGTTTTTTAAAGGTTTTTCAGAACATTAAAACATTTGATGCTCATAAAGGCGACCTGGGAGCGTGGATATGTACTATAATAATCCGTACCGCTATCGACTATAATCGTAAGGAATTTAAGTTTTTCATGGAGGGCTTTGATGACCAGGACACGGATGATTTTTTTTTAGAACCCAGTATGCTTAGTAAGCTGTATGCCGAGGATCTGCTTAAAACGATACAACAACTACCTGATGCTACGCGGGTTATTTTTAACCTGTCGGTGATTGATGGTTATTCGCACAAAGAAATAAGTACACAATTAAATATTACCGAAGGTACCTCGCGATGGCACCTTGCGGAAGGCAAAAAGAAGTTAAGGGCCTTATTAGTAAGCCCTGATAATAGTTCACAACCAACTGATAATACAGCAAAATGAAAGATTCAGCGTGGTATAATAAACTCTGGCAAACCAAAATGCAGGAACTTCCTTTACAGGGAGATGAGCATGATGCGTGGCAAAAAATGCAGGGTTTGTTGGATCAGCATATGCCTGTAAACAGTACGGTTATCACGCCAAAGGCAGGGACATCAGTATGGGTAAAACTGATGTACGTTTTAGCTACTATTATCGGCGCCGCTATATTGTACTATGCCACTACCCATATGCTGGTACATCACCATGAAAAAACAAATAGGCCAACTGGCAAACATACCCGGATAATTACAGATAGCGCTGCTAATAAAAGTAACCTAACCACCGCAGGTTCACCAACTGGCAGTGCTGTTTATCGTACGAAGAATACCACGAACAGTAATGTTAACAAAAATAACGGGACTCAAAATGTGCTTAATACATCTGTAACATCAGGCAAATCCCTATCTGCCACTAATGGTAATGTAAATAGCGCTGCTATTAACGTGAATAAAGCTGGCGTGAAATATACTACAAATAATGCTGCTATATCAAGCGCTAAATCCTCAGGGGTAAATAACATAGCGGTGGGTGGCAGCAATACACATCGAAACAGAACAGCTAACCATTTAGCAGCCCGAGGAAATAGCGGTGCATTGACAACCCCTGGGGCTGGTTCATATAATCAGGATTTGCAAACAGAGGTATTTCAGCATCATTCCACCAATCGTTTTCATTCCAAGGTGGAGAAAGAAAATAACGACACATCTAGAAATAACAAACAATTGCTTGCTGATCAAAACTCAATAAAAACAAATGGCGTAGTGTTATCTAATACAGGAAGTACCATAACCGGAGCCAGCACAAGCGGTACAACACAGAACGTTAACTCAACAGATCTATCTGCAAAAACAGATAACCCTACATCTGTAAAAGGGGCTGCTGCAAAGCAAGTGGCAGATGCTAAGGGCAAAAATCAATCAAATAAGTCTGGACTGAAAAGCAAGGCTTCGGTCACCCAAAAAACAACTAATTCTAAGTTTACTGTTGATCTTAAACTTGGCGCAAATGCCAACAAAGGCTCAAACCTGAACCCATTTTTTGGGGTTATGGGTAATTATCGTTTACATAATAAATGGGGAGTATCTATTGGGGCTAACATGTTATCAGCCAGGATCATTTCGGGTAGTTATGGCAAGGGCAATCTAAATTATATTACCATAGGCGATAGCAGTAAAAAAATCACCCATAATAGCGGCCAACTAACTATAAGCAGTACCAGAAAAATATATTATGTTGATGTGCCAGTACTGGTTACTTACAACGTTTCAGATAAATTTACCCTTAAAGCAGGCCCGGTTATCAGCATCCCTATAAAAACCGAAGCAAATAAAAACGCGTTAGGGCCATTAAGCAGCTCTGCCGACACCACAACGCTACGCACAGTAACGCCTTATGTAAACAGTACAACTATAAGCAGTAAAGTAAACTTTAGCTTCTCCGCGGGGGCACAGTATAATGTAAAAAGGTTTTATTTCGACGCGACATATTTACAGGGATTGAGCCCGTACACCATAGGCTCTGGTTTAGGGTCGGGCAAAATATATTACCGTACTGTTCAAATTGGTATTGGCTACCATTTGTTTAAATCAAGAAGCCAGTAATTATAATTAATTACTGGCTTTTGCAGGACAGGCGAGAATATAAACACAAGCCTGCATCTATTATTATTTAATATGTAACCAACGTGGAAATGTTATCCCGCAATGCTTTTTAAAGTGCTGATACTTGGCAACAGGCAATAAGCAGTTCCGCGTGTAATAACAAAATGAGGCAGGCTATCTATAGTTATAGAACCATTTGCTGTAGGGATATTATATGACCTATCGGCACCGGGCATATCCCTGTTAGCTATTAAGCCATCCTGCCCTTGTTGTAAAGGAAAACTATTAGCGAAATTGGTCGTATTTATCCACGAATAAAGCAACTCGAACTGTGTAGCGATTGATCCGCACAGAAAAAGACCGATCAATCCGCGTTCTCCGTCATAACTCTTCAAAGTAGGTGGTGCGCCATAAGGCATACCCCGCCTTATTAAGCGTGGAACGGGACTTGGTTCTGATGGATTTAGCACCTCATCCCTTGGATTACCTACCCGGGTATGGGCGGCAAAGGGGCATTTCATGCCGGTAGTATCACCCTTATACCCGAAATCGGTTGCATGGCTGGTAGCCACATCTGGGGCGTTGGGTGATAATTCAAGTGGCGAACCATTTCTCCACCTGCCGTTTAACTTTGCAGCAATCCATTCCTGTGCATATTCAGGGGTTTGTTGTATTTCCTTGGGAGCCTTTGGTGCATTGGTAACCAGAAAATCATCAAAAGCCTTTACATCCTGGTATAGCATCCTGAACGCGTTATAACACCCGTCTTTGGCAAAATCACCCGCGGGGTTATCACCAGTTGGGCCTGGGCCTGCATCTGAAAGAGGGTAGCCGATAAGAAAATTTCTTAAGTCGCCGGTATCATTAGGGTCCGCCGGATCATTCCATACCAGATCTGGCTGATCAATCCCATCCAAATAACCAAAATGAACAACATTACGTGGCATTAAGGCATACTCTTCCAGCCTTTTAGTACCATTATCTACCGGTAAAAATTCTGTAAGCTTATTGGCCTTGGCAGCATCTGATACTATTGATACAATTATTGCAAGCGCTTCGGAAGTCAGGGCGTAAGTGTGTACAACACAATCAACATGTTGTTCGTCGGTGTCGTTTCCAAATGCCCAGCCCCCTGGATCGCTTACTCCCCAATCATTCAGTGACCCTTGTGAACCTGCTGAGGTCGGGCCCTCTACAAATGAATTAGGGAAATATTCCAGATAGGTTTCACTAAGATCGCTTGCCGTTTTTATGCCATTATAAGTAAGTCCTATGTTGAGCATTATATCAGGTTTTGCATCGCCCCAGCTTTCAGCCGATTGTATGTAAGGGAGTATAATTTTGATAAAGTTTTTAGCCCCTTCCTTATCATTAAACTGAAAAATCAGGTGGCAGGAGTAGGGATGCGTAAACCCGCGCAATATCATCCCCTGTATATTGGATTTATCGGGTATTGAATTGTTATTTGTTGTTGTCATGATAAGGTTTTATTAAGAGCCAACAGCCAAAAAATGGACTATTGGCCCAGAAAATAGAATAAGCTTATACGCTTTGTTTTGGAAGAACCAGCTCTTTAGCGGTGCTGTTAATCTCCTTCACTGTTTTTGTGTAAGCTTCGTAAAGGTCGCCTGGTTTTCCTGGTGATGCCGATTTGCTCAGATTATTTTTATTGATAAAATTTTCAAAGCCTGTAAGGTCTTTTACCGGAGGGTTTGGTGGGGTTAACGCTATTGCCGCGATACCCGCAAATGCTTGCTGTGTAGACGGGTTTTTCCAGAAGAAGCCGAGATAAGGATTCATCGGGCCATCAAATGTGGTGATCAGTAAAATAGCATAAGTGCCTTGCCCTGAAGCATTGGGAATAAGTGCAACCCGTGCATAATGCACAATAGCCGACTCGTCAAGGCCTGTGGTTACGCTTTTTACAAAATTTTGATAGGCTAGTTGTGCTGCAGCCTGTGATACCGCGTCCTGTTTAATCGGAACGTAGAGGGTTAATGGATTTGCCATAATATTTGATTTAGGTATTAGATAATGCTTACTCTGTTAAAGGCTTTTCAGCATACGCCATTTATATTTAAAATATGATACTTCGTGATTCGGTTTAGATAGAGGCTTAATTAAATAATCGCATATCAAACATAAATATCTCTGTTTAATATAAAATAGTTTATTTAACTATAATGGCAGGGTAATTAAACCCTATTTTACTATGGTTTTGAGTACAAATCAACTCCTTAAATAGGATTATAGCCCCTGTTGTTATAAATGTTGTGTTTATTTGTACCTTGAAAGGAAATGCTGAAAAGCAAACACATCTATTATGCCACCAGAGATCAAACAACCGCCGGTAGAAAAAACTAATTTACATCCCCGTAATTTGCATCGGCAAGGTTATGATCTGGATTTGCTGATGAAGATCACCCCGGAACTGACCAAGTTTGTAAAGCCGAATAAATACGAAACTAAATCTATAAACTTTAGTGATCCGGAGGCTGTGAAAACCTTAAACCGGGCACTGCTTAAACAATATTACCGCATTAAACATTGGGATATCCCCGAAGGTTATTTGTGCCCGCCAATACCCGGCCGGGCCGATTATATTCATTACATGGCTGATCTTTTGGCTGAAAGTAATGGCGGAACAATTCCAAAAGGAGAACAGGTTAAAGTTTTGGACGTAGGGACTGGCGCTAATTGCGTTTACCCGATAATTGGTAACAGCGTTTATGGTTGGGAGTTTGTGGGCACGGATATTGATCCGGTCGCGATCACTTCGGCTAATGAGATCATCACAAAAAATAATAAAATAAAAGATAGTATTATATGCCGCTTGCAAACTAACGCCGCCGACGTCTTTAAGCGGGTAATAAAGCAAGATGAGGTTTTTGATCTGACTATTTGCAACCCGCCATTCCATGCTTCATGGCAGGAGGCTCAGGCGGGTACTAATCGTAAATGGGATAATTTAAATAATGCCAAGTCACAAGCCCCGGTATTAAACTTCGGCGGAAAAAATAACGAGTTATGGTGTAAAGGTGGCGAGGCGGCTTTCATCAGAAGAATGACGGATCAAAGCGCCTTATTTGCTAAACAGGTGCTATGGTTTACTACGCTGGTATCCAAAAAAGAAACGCTGGTAGGTGTTTATAAAGGATTAAGAACTGTTGCCGCGAAAGATGTAAGAACCATCAGCATGTCGCAAGGCCAAAAGGTGAGCCGTATTGTAGCCTGGACTTTTTTAGATGAAGCAGAACGCGCGGCCTGGAAACAAAAGCACTGGAGTGATAAATAAACCGCGATGCCTGATCCTAAAGTTAAATACAACAAAACAAGGATTGCGCCCACCCCAAGCGGATTTTTACATATAGGCAATGTATTATCCTTTGCCATTACCGTTGCTTTGGCTAAACAAAACAGCGCAAAAATACTGTTGCGGATTGATGATATTGACCAGGCAAGAGCCAATAAGCAATATGTACAGGATATTTTTGATACGCTGAATTTTTTAGAGATCCCATGGGATGAAGGTCCGCGGGAAGTAAAGCAGTTTGAGGACGAATATTCACAACTGAATAGGATGGGTTTGTATAATGAAGCCTTAAAGCATTTACAAGCTAACAAATTGGTTTATGCCTGCAACTGTTCGCGTAAGCAATTGAGCGAGAGCCCGTGTAGTTGCTATGAGAAACAACTACCATTAACCGCCGATAATGTAAGCTGGCGATTAATAACATCTCCAACCAATGGGCTTATTGTTAAAAACTATAACGGCGAATTGATACAAGCAACCTTGCCCATGGAGATGAATAACTATGCGGTAAGAAGAAAAGATGGTTTCCCTGCATATCAGCTTACATCCGTTATTGACGATTTATATTATGGCGTTGATCTGGTAGTGAGAGGGGAGGATTTGTGGCATTCCACATTAGCGCAACATCAATTAGCAATAGCATTAGGGAAGAATGATTTTAACGATATTACATTCTATCATCATCCCTTAATTAAGGATTCAGCGGGTAATAAGTTATCTAAGTCGACTGGTGCAACCTCCGTGAAATATTTGCGTGAGCAAGGCAAAAGCACAAGAGATGTTTACCAATCGATCGCAACGATAATTGGTATCAATGAGCCTGTACATAATTGGGAGCAGTTAGCGGGCATTATGATAAATAAATACTAAGTTTAATATGTTTAGCGATTGAAAGGTACAGAAAAACGTCAGATTCAGGGTTTGGGTGGTGCGATTCTCCTCTCAAGAGGGGAACTATAATAACGCCCATATTTCCAATCGCTAAACACACTAAGTTTACTCATTATTAAGAATCATGTTTACAATAGACCAAATTAAAGCAGCCCATTCCGAAGTGGAAAGCGGTGCGGATTTCCCAAAATACATTCAGGATATTAAAACTTTAGGCGTTAAAGCCTTTACTACTTATGTAAGCGACGGCCGCACTGAGTATCATTCTGTTGATGGGGATTCTGTACAGTCGCCGGGCATGTATGGTGCTTTGCCAATCTCGGATGAGACTAATATTGAGGAATTTAAGCAAGATCTGGAGATACATCAGAATGGCGAAACAGGCTACTACCGGTTTTGCCAGGACTGCGCCAGATCGGGCATTGAAAAATGGGTAGTTGAACTGGACAACATGACCTGCATTTATTACGACAATGCAGGCGTTGAAGTATTGGTTGAACAAATACCGATGGCTTAATAGATCAAATATCCTTTACATTGTCGGCCGTAATCCAGCCGGTATTGCCATTAGGCAGCTCTATCTCTATCCAGTTTTGATTGGTTTGATTGACATTCACCTTGGTTCCATCATGAATTACAAAAAGAGGCTTGGCGTTTAAGTCCGGCGAGCCCTTTACAATAACCGAATTGCTGAAAACAATAGCCTGATGATGTCCGTCAAAATAACTTACCTGCCTGTTCGCCATAAAGATATATACGATACCGGCGAGAATGCCAATAACCCCGACATAAAAGGTTGCTTTTTTGATGATATACGAACGGGTAAACAGGTACCAGATCAATAACGCGAATCCACCAATAAAAAACAGCACACCTAAGCCTGCCAGTTTATTCACAGGTAAAAACAGGATAAAACTATGCCACCAGCGGTTCACGAAGAATTCGGGTTGCGGCTCTATTTTATCGGCTATTTTAAGGTTCGCGAATTGTATGTTAATGCCAATGTCCTGATCATTTGGGGCAAGCTTATGCGCTTTTTCGTAATACAGGATAGCGGATGGCATATCATCCATTTTATAATAGGCATTGCCTGTATTAAAATAGATCACCGCCGATTGATACCCTTCATTCAATATCTGTTGGTAAGCCTGTACCGCCTCTGGGTAATGTGCTTTGGCGTATAGTTGATTTGCTTTATCAAAAAGCGCGTTCACTTTATCATCACCCAAAGAAAACAAGGGTAATGCAAGCATTAACAGCAGGTACAACCCGCGGTTTAGCCGGTTATATTTTATCTTCAATTTCATTGATTGTGTTTTTTGCTTTATCAAATACCTGTTGTTCTGATATGCCTGTTACAGGGGCAAAACGCGCCATCTCGCACAGGTCCATTGTGTCAACCAATTGGGTGATGATGGCGCTGTCTAATTTGCGGGTCTGTAATTGCGTTATAATATTTTCTTTATTTAAATCCGATACCGGGATGTTCAGCTTATCGCTCAAATAACCATAAAGGCCTTTAGCAACAGCATCATAAAACGCGGAGCGGTTGCCTGCTGTTAGCTCCTTCTGCGCGAAAGCTAAGTGTTTGGCGGCCATTCTGCTGGCTTCACGGCTACGTACTCTTACAATATCGCTGTTATATTCAGTCATCCACCTGCGATAGAACAGGGCACCTATAAATAAAACAGGGCCTAGTAGAAGCAGTATGTAGTATAATGCCGAATCATAAAAACCTTCGCCATCTTTAAACACATCCGCTGATGCTGTTTTAATGTACCTGATATCGCTGCCCAATAATTTAATATCCTGTTGCTCCGAAGAGTTAAATGCTGGCACGTTGGCTTGCGCATCGCCTTTGTCAACCTTAATAGTAAATGGCTTGGTTGGTATGGTTACGTATTTTTGGGTAGATGGATTAAAGAAAGTAAACTCAACCGGGTTTAATGTGAAGTTCCCCTGATGACGGGGTATCAGCAAATAACTGAATTGCCTGCTGCCGGAAACACCGTTTGAATCCACCACAATATGATCGTTAGTTTTTGGGTCATATTTCTCTACATCAACAGGCGGGGCTATTTTGGGCGAGTTGATCAGGTTAAGATTACCTGTACCCGAAATATCAATAGTATAGTTAAGTGTTTCGTTAGCTTTTAATTCTTTCTTATCTACATCGCTGTAAACGGTATAATTACCTACTGCACCAGTAAAATCTGCCGGTTTTCCCACTGTTGGCAAGGCCATGGCATGGATAGTTATAGGCTGGCTTTTGGCTGAATATTTAAGGTCCTTAACGTTACCATACATATCATCCAAAACATTACGCGACGGCAGTCTTAGCTCTACCATAAAGGTAATCGCTAAAGGATCGATGGTCAGATCACCGGCATGCTGCGGGAAAAGCATTGATTGCTTTACTGTTGTAACATTATAGCGTATGCCTTTATAAACTTCGCTTTTCCAGGTGTTTTGCCCCTTGCTTTGTACATCCTGATTCCAGAAACCATTCAGGTCAGGTGCTTTATCGGGTTGGCCGCCTAGTATCCCAACACGGGTATATATTTTGTAGTATACTTTAATTTGCTCGCCTACGTAAGCACGGGTTTTATCCGTCACAGCACGTACAAATATTTGTTTTGACAGATCTTTGGTATCAACCTTAGGGTTATCATCAGGTGCAGCTGCCTGCGCTTGCTGTGCCTGTTGTGGTGGCGCCTGTCCCTTTACCTTAATTTTTATGGAATTTGTAGTTAAAGTGTGCCCGTTTAAAACAATCGCGGCTTCATCAATAGTGAATGTGCCTTCTTTTGTAGCAGACAAAATATAACCATAAGATATACTCATGGTTGAAACACCATTTATAGATGCGAAGCTTGACGAGATGTTAGGCCCCGACAATACCTGAAAATCATGAAAATCGGGTTGGGTATAGTGTGTGCCACCTGCATTTATGGTGAAGTCAACTTCGAATTGCTCGCCTACGCCAACGTTAGTTTTGCTTGCCGTAGCAACAAATTTGCCTTGTGCAAAAAGCAAGCTTGTGCAAAGCAGTAATGCTATTATAAGGCCAATTCTCTTTTTCATTTATAGGGGTAAAAATAACAAGATTACCAATCTTTTAATACTCGTGTGCCTGTACCTTTTAACTTTTTATTCTTCAGCTTGTCCTGTGTGCCTTGTTCCTGATTATTCAGGGCGTTAAGCATGCGTTGAGCGTCGTCTTTCGAGATGCCATCCTTAGGTTGCTGCGGATGTTTTTGCTGATCCTGTTTATTTGGATCTTGCTTACCCGGATCCTGGTTTTGTTTGCTCGGATCCTGCTTGTCTTTGTCCTGGTTCTTTTTATCAGGATTGCCTTTATCGTTTTTATTTTTATTCTGATTATTTTGGTTGCTCTGATTCTGGTTGTTTTGATTGTTTTTGTTTTGCTGCTGTTGTTTTTTCAGCATTTCCTGCGCGTAAGCCAGGTTATAACGGGTAGCATCATCTTTAGGGTTATTTAACAACGCTTTTTTGTAGGCCTCAATACTTTCGTCGTACTTTTTAGTTTCGAGTAACGAGTTCCCAAGGTTATGGTACGCACCAGCCTTTATCTGCGGATCATTAGTTGATGAAGCGATATTGGTGAAGTTTTTTGCCGCGTTATCAAACTGTTTTTGTTTGTACATGGCATCACCCATATTAAAATTACTTTCTAAAGGCATTTTCTTTTTTTGAATGGCCTTTTGGTAATCGGCTTCAGCCTCCTTAAAGTTTTTCTGATCATAAAGCTGGTTACCTTTATAAATATACGTTTTTGCATCCTGCGCAAAAAGCACCGAACCATTCAGGATCATTAATATAATTATGATGTACTTCTTCATGGTTTTTTCACTTCAAACAATTTTAAATTGCTTAACCTTAAACTTTTCCGGTTAGAGATAAAGAACTCGGCAATAAACAGGAACAAGGCAATCGCAATGAAAAACTGAAAACGATCTTCAAAATCTTTAAATGATTTACTGTCATACGTTTTCTGTTTCATTTTGTGTATCTGGTCCATCACAATACCCAGGCCGCTGTTCGCATCGGTAGCCCTGATGTAAACGCCATTGCCTGCTACAGCTATCTCTTTACACATATCTTCATTCAGCTTGCTAATAACGGTATGCCCCGCGCTATCCAGGTGGAAACCGACCTGTTTACCGTTATCATAAATTGGTACTGGCGCCCCTTGCGGCGATCCAAACCCGATTACATGCACAACCACACCTTTATCGTGCGCGTTTTGCGCTGCTGTAACGGCATCATCCTCGTGGTTCTCACCATCAGTCATTAATATAATGGCTTTGCCGGTTCCGTCTTTATAATCAAAGGATTTTACACCCAGATCGATAGCTGCACCTATGGCTGTGCCTTGCACGGGCACCATGCCAGTATTAATGGTATTTAAAAATATTTTAGCCGCCGAATAATCGGTAGTAATAGGCATTTGTACATAGGGTTCGCCGGCAAAAACAATAATACCAATGCGGTCCTCGTGTAAATTATCAATCAATTGGGCTAAAGCCCTTTTGGCGTTCTCTAGCCTGCTGGGCGAATAGTCCTGCGAGAGCATACTGTTTGAAACATCCAGTACGATCATAATATCAGCGCCTTTCTTTTTTACCTCATCAATATGGTTACCCACCTGAGGGTCGGCAATGCCGATGATCAACAAGGTATAGGCAACAATAAAAAAGATGAATTTTAACGTCGGTCGCGATGATGAAACCTGGGGCATAATACGCGAGATCACCCCTTTATCGCCAAAAGAAGCAAGCGCCTTTTTCTTCCACCTGCGTACCAGCATAAAGATGATGATCAGCAGCGGCACAAGCACTAAGGCCCATAAAATATATGCATTTGCAAAACGTAGCATTAGGTTATAGCTCCTTTAAAAATTGTGTTACTCAATAAAAACTCCAGCGATAATAATATCAGCGCTATAATGGCAATTGGCAAATAACGCTCAGTTTTTTTATGATATTGTGTTACCGCTATTTTAACTTTTTCCATTTTATCAATCTGCGCGTAGATTTGGGTAAGCTCTGTATTATTCCTCGCCCTAAAATATTTACCGCCGGTTATATCCGCTATTTGTGTTAATGTTTTTTCATCCACATCCACCGGGATCATTTGGTAATGTGTGTTGCCCATTTGATCTTTAAAAGGATATGGCGCAGAACCGTTTGTGCCGATACCTACGGTATAAACCCGGATGTTGAATTGCTTGGCAATCTCAGCAGCGGTAATAGGCGGGATGGAGCCGGTATTGTTCACACCATCAGTCAATAAAATAACTACCTTGCTTTTCGCTTCGCTATCTTTTAAACGGTTAACAGCTGTTGCCAAACCCATGCCTATCGCGGTACCATCATCAATCATTCCGTTATGAATATCAGCAAACAGGTTTATCAGCACGTCATGATCAATAGTCAGCGGGCATTGTGTAAAGCTTTCACCACTGAAGATCACTAGGCCAATACGGTCATCCGGACGGGCTTTGATAAAATCTATGGCGATATTTTTACCGGCTTCCAGGCGGTTGGGTTTAAAATCTTCGGAAAGCATACTGCCTGAAATATCTGAAGCGATCATAATATCGATACCTTCAGTAGTTTCATTTTCCCAACTCATAGCAGATTGCGGCCTTGCCAGCGCCACAATAATGGCGATAAAGGCCAAACATCTTAACACAATACTATAATGCCTGAAGATGTGCATCTGACTTTTGTGCGCGAGCGCAAAGCTTTTGGTAGTCGACATGCCCAGCGTGCCTTGCAGCTTGCTGTTACGCCACCAGTAATAAGCCACCATCAATGGGATGATGAGCAATAGCCAGAAAAAACCCGGCTGGGCAAATTCTATTCCACTAAACCATTTCATTTAGGTAGTTCCTCCTTATTTTGAACAGGTTGTGGTATAACTCTGGTTTGTTGTATAAAAATAATAGCATTCTCCATGCTTTGCTCATTTTCATAAGCAGTAGGTTGCTGCTTGGCAAATTTCACCAAATCAGCCAATTTTAATATTTGAAACAGGATATTGCTACTCTCTTTAGTAAGCCCTTTGCTTTTTAGCCCGTCAAAAATCTGATCAGTGGTTTGCTCATGGGCCTGGATACCGTAACGTCTTTCTAAATAAACGCGCAAAATTTCGGTGAGATCAATGTAGTATAGCTTTACCTCGCTCTGCTGCCAAAGTTTTTTAGCGTTTAGATCGTTTAAGCTGTTGATAGCGATCTCATCAATAGTATAAAGCGGTCCGGGTTTTACAAACTCGTACTTTTTCTTGTTTCTTGAATAATTAATTAAACTGATGATCAGGCCAATGATAACCAGCCCAAATGCAACTGCAAGCCAATGCTCCTTTAACCAATCCCAAAAATTGTAAGATACTGCAAGCGGCTCTTTGATATCATAAAAAGCCTTGGTGGTATCAACAGGTACCGATTTTATTTGCAGGGTTATTGTGCCCGTTTTAATATCGCCCGTTTTGGTGTGGAAGGTGAATTGTGGCAGCACATACACACCGGTATCAAATGATGTTATGGTGTAACTGTGGCTTATTGTTTCCAGGTTGGGGTTGTTCTTGTCTACAACAGTATCCGCCTTTAAACTTTTTACAATTTTTATCTTGCCGATGCTGTCAACAATCTCAGGGAAAGTAATATCCGTTTTAAGCGGCATGCTTGCCGATACATGCAGGATAGTTTGATCGCCGATAGGCATAGACAGTCTATCAGCCTGGGATTCCACCTTGATATATTGGGCTCTGGCTTTAAAACAAAAACCGGTTAGTAATAAAAAGGCGAATAGTGTTACTTTGAAATATTGTTTCATGTTACCGCCTGCTCTCACGTTTTTTAAATAGTGTCATAAGTGGTTTAACATAGGATTCATGGGTGCCGATGCTGGTAAAATCAACACCCGATTTGGCGAAGGTTTCTTTTAAGCGGGCATTCCGTTCAATAGCTGCCTTTTTATAAGCGGTACGAACATCTTTACTGCTGGTATTTATCCATTGCAATTCGCCGGTTTCTTCATCTGTCACCGGAATTAGGCCCAGATCAGGAAATTCCTCTTCGTGTTTGTCATATAACCTTAGTGCGATGATATCGTGTTTTTTATTTGCTATTTTGATTTGATCGTCAAATGGACCGCTCATAAAATCGGAGATCAGAAACGCGGTACTGCGTTTTTTGATAGCGCCGGTAAAGTAACGTAAGGCAACCGCAACATCAGTGCCTTTGCTTTCCGGTGTAAAATCTATCAGCTCGCGGATGATCATCAAAATATGACTGCGACCTTTTTTCGGCGGAATGAATTTCTCGATCTTATCACTAAAAAATATTACGCCTACTTTATCATTATTCTGAATTGCGGAAAAAGCCAACACCGCGCATAACTCCGTAGCAATATCCTGCTTTTGCTGAACGACGGTACCGAAATTTCCTGATCCGCTTACGTCAACCAGCATCATTACGGTAAGTTCACGCTCTTCGTCAAAAACCTTCACATAAGGATGGTTAAAACGGGCGGTAACGTTCCAGTCGATGGTGCGTATTTCATCACCCGGCTGGTATTCGCGAACCTCATTAAAGGCCATACCCCGCCCCTTGAAAGCCGAATGATATTCACCCGAGAATAAGTGGTTACTTAATCCGCGGGTTTTAATTTCGATTTTCCTTACCTTTTTAAGCAGTTCCTTGGTATCCTTCATAGCCCCCTCTAAATCTCCCCCCGGTAGGGGAGACTTTTGATCTTATTATAATATTTTACTTTTATCCTTTTTAAGCCCTCCCTACCGGGGAGGGTTTGGGTGGGGCTTCTACGGTACTTCAATCGCATTTAAAATGCCGGTTATAATCTGTTCTGAAGTAATGTTTTCAGCTTCAGCCTCGTAGGTTAAACCAACACGGTGCCTTAATACGTCATGAGCGATGGCGCGAACATCCTCAGGAATTACATAGCCACGGCGTTTGATGAATGCATAAGCTTTTGCTGCCAGCGCCAGATTGATACTTGCCCTTGGCGATGCCCCAAAACTGATGAGATTTTTGTATTGCGCTAATTTATATTGCTCAGGGAAACGGGTAGCGAAAACAATGTCAATAATGTATTGCTCAATCTTCTCATCCATGTATACCTGGCGAACCACTTTGCGGGCGCTGATAATATCATCCGTTTTTACAATAGGGTTGATCTTAGGGAAGCCCTGTGCCGAAATATTAGCACGAACGATCTTCATCTCATCCTCTTTAGTTGGGTAGCCAATAACTACTTTCAGCATAAAACGGTCAACCTGTGCCTCTGGCAGTGGGTAAGTACCTTCCTGCTCAATAGGGTTTTGGGTTGCCAGTACTAAAAAAGGTTTTGGTAGCGGGTAGGTATTATCGCCGATAGTAACCTGGCGTTCCTGCATGGCTTCCAACAGCGCGCTTTGCACTTTTGCAGGTGCACGGTTAATCTCATCCGCAAGAATAAAGTTAGAGAACAAAGGGCCTTTACGAACAATGAATTCTTCTTTCTTTTGATTGTAGATCATCGTACCGAGTAAATCGGCAGGTAACAAATCAGGAGTGAATTGTATACGGCTGAAATCAGCTTCAACAGCTTTTGATAATGAATTGATGGCCAATGTTTTTGCCAATCCGGGAACACCTTCTAACAGGATGTGCCCATCGGCCAATAACCCGATCAATAAACGCTCTACCATATAACGCTGACCGACGATCACTTTATCCATCTCGATTTTCAACAGATCGATGAAAGCGCTTTCCTTTTGGATCATCTCGTTCAGGGCGCGTATATCGGTTCCATAAGAGGTACTGCTGGTAGCCGTATCAGTTACAACTGGTTGTGTGCCACTATTTATTTCTTCCATTAGTATTCGTATTTTAAGGCTTGCAAGTTAAAAAGAGTTGGTTCTTTAATCAAATTCTAAGTATTAGATTGTAGTTAGAATTTGTTAAAAAATGTTAAAACGGGGCATAATGGGTTTATCTAAGCCTCCAGTATGGCAAGTTGGGGTTATTATTGTAGGAATTCAAATATGATTTGTAATAATAAGGCTACAATCATACTTAATTGTACCGTTAATGTCTTTTTTACGTTAAACAAAAATCTAAAGTATTAGTCAAACAAAAAATACCCCAAAATCAACTCTAATTATAATATTATGAAATTAAACTTTACCAAAATTAAAGAGATTCGCCAACTTGGAACAGTCGCTTTATCAACCGGAATAGCTTGCTTGCTGGCAGTATCAATATCGTCTTGCAATAAAAGCTCAAGCACTGCCGGATCGGCCACGTTAGCAGTGGTTCAGGCCTCTCCCGATGCGCCGTCAGCCGATTTTTATATAAATGGCAGCCTTGTTAATGGCACCCCATTAGTATATGGTAGTTATATATCTTATTTTAGTGCTGTATCGGGTACAAGTAAAGTAGGCTTTGATGATACAGGTACTACAACAGCTATATCTATCGATACCCTCAACCTTGCATCCAGTAAGGCATATACATTATTCTTTTCTAATTTAGTAGCTAAACACGATTATTTATTAGTTACTGATACTGTGGTGGCTCCTCCAAGTGGCAAAGCTTCTATCCGATTAGTTAATATGAGCCCTGATGCTCCAAACGTTGACCTGGTAGTAGGTGGAAAAGTAATAGTTTCAAATAAATCGTATAAACAAGTGTCGTCTTTTACAGCAATAGCTGTTTCGGATAATGATACCCTAAGAGTAGTGCAAACAGGTACAAGTAATTTATTGGGTGTTGTAAATGCGGTAACGGTACAGTCGGGACTGGTATATACCATTTGGCTTTCTGGTTTTGCAAGTGGCTTAGATGGGTATGGCTTACAGGCTAACCTTATGCGAAATGCTGCATTTTAATAATATTAGTATTAACTAACAAAAGAGGCTGTCTCAAAAGTGAGGCGGCCTTTTTTTATTTTAAGACGATTTTCGTAACTTAAAGTCATGGGAGCGAAAGTAGTTTTTAAGCCATATGACCCTGACCAGTTAACGGTGCTGCCG